>JAESGO010000041.1_pt1 | contig 137560 bp, 131 predicted proteins | sample 9269701 | NCBI WGS metagenome assembly JAESGO01 (sample SAMN15720690, study PRJNA650881) | algae metagenome | isolation source: Hormoscilla sp. CMT-3BRIN-NPC48 and co-occurring heterotrophs from... | place: USA: Clark Mountains Wilderness, California | collected 2010-04-18 | reverse complement strand
CCTGGCGTTTCCACCAGAGATGAGCTCCAAAACGTGACCGATCAATCGTCTCTTGTGACACTCCAAAGAGCGTCCGCAAGGACATCGCCGTCCACGCTTCTCTTTCTTTCTTCACTTGTCAAAGAGCGGATTCGCTGTTCGGGAAGAAACTTCCCGGAGTGCCGGGGCAACCACCGAAGTGTTCGCCGCCGTTGATGGAGCTTATTTAGCCGGGCCCCATTCTGATGTCAACACCGAATTCCAAAAAAGTTCAGATCAGAACTCTTTTTCTTTCGGCCCACAAAGCAAGGCAAAGATGTAGCGCTCGCAGAAAACATATTTGTTCTCTGCGTTTGCTGAAAGGATACCTTTCGGTCCCTCTCTTCGACTTGCGATGTGTGTTCAGAGGAGCCTTCGACAGAGACCAGCAGAGCTGGGAAGCCGAGGCTCATGAGAAAGACCCATCGTGGGATGGCCGCTCCTGGTAGGAGGGCTTCCCGGGTCGACCGAAACGCATACACGCCAGCTTAGGGCCGGCAGTGCTGTGCCATTCGGTTTGGAAGACGCGACCAGCGGCGAACCAGGTTCGGCGAGTCGCGGGAGCGGGTTAATGTCCGAATCCGGAGGGGCTGTCAACCGCTCCTCGGAAGCGCCGTAAAGCGCAACCCGCTAAAATCATATGGGGAGACTGCGCTTGATCCGCAAGTGCGTTGCTCTAGAAAGGCACCGCCCTGGGGCACAGCTCGCATGGCCTTATGTGGAGGCACGATAAGGAGCCCGCAAGTCCCTACGCGTCCAGCTTTCAGGAGGTTCGCAAGCGCTGGCGGCGGAGCCCAGTACAGTCAAGGAGAGTGCGGGAGGCGGCAAGCCCGACGCCAGCCGGGCTTGCTTGGCTGTCAGAGAGGTTCAGCGGCGACGCACCACGCGACGTGCCCGCCTGTTGTCGCCCTGGACCTCGTCCACAACACCGCCTGGCGCGGAAGCGATCGCGCCTGCGCCGGCTCCGACCACAGCACCCACTGGTCCGGCGACCACGGCGCCTGCCGTCGCCCCGACGGCCGTCCCGGTTGCCTGCTGCTGGGTGGCACAGGCACCGACGAGCAGGCAGAGCGCCGTCGTCACAAGGAGCTTCTGCATAATGTCCTCCATAGACCCGACCTACGGGCTGGAGGCTCAACTCTCCAGAAGCCTGTCAGTTCGGCAGGTCGTCCATGGAGAATAGGCGAGGGGAGTTCTGAAAATGCCCGCCCCTAGCAAAAAGGCCCCACCCAGGAGGGCGAGGCCTTGATCCGGTGACCGCTGAGGCGCGGTCAGATGTCGAGCTGCGAATCGTCCGCGAAAGCGGCTCGTTCCTGGATGAAGTTAAACCGCGCCTCAGGCTTGTTGCCCATGAGCCGCTCCACCGCATCGTTGGTTTCGGGCCGCTCGTCGTTCTCCACCACGACCTTCAGTAGCGTGCGCTTCTTCGGGTCCATGGTGGTCTCCTTCAACTGGGAGGGGAGCATCTCGCCCAGGCCTTTGAACCGGCCGACATCGACCTTGCCGCTCCCCTTGAACGCCGTCTTCAGGAGCTTCTCCTTGTGGGCGTCGTCTCGCGCATAGACGGTCTTTGCCCCCTGCGTCAGCCGATACAGGGGTGGAACCGCGAGATAGAGGTGCCCGGTATCGATCAGACGCGGCATCTGCCGGTAGAAGAAGGTAATGAGGAGCGAGGCGATGTGGGCGCCGTCCACGTCCGCATCCGTCATGATCACCACGCGATCGTAGCGCAGATCTCCATCCCGATAGCCCGAGCCCGTCCCGCAGCCGAGTGCCTGCACGAGATCCGAGAGCTGCTGGTTCTGGTGAAGCTTGTCCTTGCCGGCCGAGGCCACGTTCAGGATTTTGCCCCGCAACGGAAGCACCGCTTGGGTAGCGCGGTCGCGCGCCTGTTTAGCCGAGCCACCGGCCGAATCGCCCTCCACGATGAAGAGCTCGGAGCCGGCGGCGCCCGCAGTGCTGCAATCCGCGAGCTTGCCGGGGAGGCGCAGCTTGCGCGTCGCGGTCTTACGGGCGACTTCCTTCTCCTGACGCCGCCTGAGCCGCTCCTCAGCCCTGTCGATCACCCAGTCGAGCAGCTTGTTCGCCTGCTGGGGCGACATGGCGAGCCAGTGGTCGAATGCGTCGCGCACGGCCGCCTCGACGATGCGGCCGGCCTCGATCGTGGCAAGCTTGTCCTTCGTCTGGCCTTGGAACTCCGGCTCGCGGATGAACACCGAGAGCATGGAGGCGCAGGTCGCCATCACGTCGTCGGTGGTGACGGCCGCCATGCGCTTTTGCTGGTTCACGCGCTCCGCGTGGTCACGCAGGCCGCGCAGCAGCGCGATCCGCAGCCCGTTCTCATGGGTGCCGCCTTCAGGCGTCGGAATCGTGTTGCAGTACGAGGAGGAGAACCCATCCTCGTTCGCCATCCAGGCGACCGACCATTCGAGCGAGCCGTGGCCGCCGGGCTTCGTGATCTTGCCCGAGAAGGCCTGTTCGACCACGAGCTCCTTCCCCTCGATGTCCCGCGAGAGATAATCCTTCAAGCCGTTCGGGAAACGGAAGGTCGCCTCCGGCGGGACGTTGTCGACCCCAGCCAGAAGGGAAGGGTCGCATTTCCAGCGGATCTCGACGCCGCCAAAGAGATACGCCTTCGAGCGCGCCATCTTGAACAGGCGACGGGGCTGGAAATGAGCTTCCTTGCCGAAGATCTGGTGATCCGGCTTGAAGCGCACCTTCGTGCCTCGGCGGTTCAGCACCCGCCCGACGGTCTCGAGCTTACCCTTGGGAACGCCCCGCGAAAACACCTGGCGGTACAGCGTCTGCCCACGGGCGACCTCGACCTCCAAGGTCTCCGCGAGGGCGTTCACCACCGATACGCCGACGCCGTGCAAGCCGCCCGAGGTCTCGTAGACCTTCGAATCGAACTTACCGCCTGCGTGCAGCGTGGTCATGATGACCTCGAGCGCCGACTTCTTCGGGAATTTGGGGTGCGGGTCCACGGGGATGCCGCGGCCGTTGTCCGTCACCGACAGCCAGTCGCCCTCGGCGAGCTCCACTTCGATGAAGGTCGCATGGCCGGCTACCGCCTCGTCCATGGCGTTGTCGATCACCTCGGCGAAGAGATGGTGCAGGGCCTTCTCATCCGTGCCACCGATATACATGCCCGGGCGGCGGCGGACGGGCTCGAGCCCCTCCAGCACCTCGATGGCCGAGGCGTCATACCCAGCCTCATCCGGCGTGCCGGTCTGTGCTTGGCGGGACACCTTGACGGCCGCATTGCGGGCCGATGCCGCCGCAGCGCGCTTCGAGCCAGCGCCCCCGAAAAGATCGTTGTTGTTCGTCATTGGGACTTTTGTCCGTGATGATTCGCGTTGGCGTGGACTATAGCTCATTCGCAGGATCATAAGAGAACAAACCGTAAACACAACCCGCGACCCAGGGTCCGGATGCGAAAAAGGGCAGCCCGGAGGCTGCCCTTCCACAGGTGTTCAACAGGGGCGGAGTGCTCAGCTTGCGATGGGTCCGCCGCCCTTCTTCGTGATGGCGACGACCGCCGGACGCGGAGGCATTCCGTCCTTGAAATCGGGCCAGCGGGTGGCCGGGCTCTCGAAGGTGGCGGGCTTGGCGTTCGGATCGTCCTCGTCGCCTTCGCCCGGGTGCTGAATCGCCACGAAGAAGGTGGTGTCGTCCGGGGTGAAGTAGGGGCCGCAGAGCTCGGCGCCTGCAGGGCAACGGAAGAAATGCTTGGAGGTGCCGCGGGCTTCGCCCTCGGTCTCCAGCGCCCAGACGCCATCGGCACGGCCGGTCTGGCGGGGGCTGTTGCCGTCCGTCGAAACCCAAAGGCGTCCCTGGCTGTCGATGGCGCAATTGTCCGGCATGCCGAACCAGCCGTCCTTCGTGGTCGCCGAGGAGAAGGTGGCCCCGACCGCCGCCACCGCCGGGTCGCCGCATTTCACCAGGACCTCCCAGGTGAACTTCACGGCGCTGTGGTCGCCGCCCTCCGGCATCATCTCGACGATGTGCCCGAAGCGATTCTCGGCCCGCGGGTTGGCGCCGTCCACCTCGTTCGCCTTGCGGCGGGAGTTGTTGGTGAGCATCACGTAGACCTTGTTGGTCTTCGGATTGGCATCCACGTCCTCGGGCCGGTCCATCTTGGTGGCCCCGAGCAGGTCCGCCGCCCGGCGGGTTTCGATCACCACGTCCGCCTGGCTTTTGAAACCATTCGCCTCGGTCAGCGGTCCCTGCCCGTGGATGAGCGGCAGCCACTCGCCCGAGCCGTCCGCGTTGTACTTCGCCACGAACAGCGTTCCGCGGTCGAGAATGTCACGGTTGGCAGCCCGGTTCTGGGTATCGACGCGCGCTTCCGTCACGAACTTGTAGACGTAGTCGTAGCGCTCGTCGTCGCCCTGATAGACCACATAGCGGCCATCGCGGTTGATGATGCCGGCGGCGCCTTCATGCTTGAAACGGCCCATAGCGGTGCGCTTCTTCGGCACGAAGGTCGGGTCGAACGGGTCGATCTCGACCACCCAGCCGAAGCGATTCGCCTCATTGGGGTCCTTCGAGACATCGAAGCGGTCGTGGTACTTGCCCCAGGCGTACCAATTGCCGGGCACGCCGATGCGCTTGTAATTGGCCGTTTCCGCATGGCCCTCCGGCAGCTTGCCCCAGAAATAGCCGTTGATGTTCTCCTCGCAGGTAAGCCACGTGCCCCACGGGGTCGTGCCGCCGGCGCAGTTGTTCAGCATTCCGCGCACCCTGCGCCCGGCGGGATCGTAGGAGACCTTCATCCGGTCGTGGCCGGCGGCGGGGCCGGTGATCTCCATCTCGGTCTCGCCCGTAATGCGGCGCGCGTATTTGGAATCGGCGACAACCGCCCACTTTCCGTTCGTTTTCTTCACCTCGATGACCGAGCCGCCATGGGCCGCGATCTCGATATCGCAGAGCTCTTTCGTCATGCCGGCGAAATTCGCCTGCTTGGTGTCCTGACGCCCAAGGCCGGGGAACATCAGTTCCTCGTTGGTGTATTCGTGGTTCACCACCAGAAGCCCGTGCTCGCTCGGGTTCGCCGCGCCGGGCATCGGGTAGTAGCCCACGAAATCGTTGTTATAGCCGAACTGCTTGTTCTGGGCGTCGACCGTCTGCTTCATCGGGTCGAAGGCAGGGGCTCCGGGAACCACCGGGTCGCCCCAGCGGATGAGAACGTCCGCATCGTAACCTTCCGCCACATAGTGGCGTTCGTCCGAGCCGGCAGTGACTTCCTTGAAGGCGAAGGAGGGGGTGGTGTTCGGCGTTTGGGCCTGCGCCTTTTCGGCGACTGCGAGCGCCAGCGGGGAGACGGTCGCGGAAATCGCCGTAACGGCGAGCGCGCCGCGCAGCAGGTCGCGCCGGTTGAACCGGGTAGCAATCACCTCACCCAAGGTCGGGTTGGCGCTCGTGTTCGTTCCGGTATTCTCGGATTCCTCGTAGGCCTGCGAGCGGGTCGGGACGTAGCCGTCCATGGAGGTCCTCCTTCTTGGACTGAAAGCGATAGGTGAAGCCCTGCGAGATCCCAGCGGCCGGGTTCATCGGTCCGCAGGCTCTCCTTGTGCCGGGCCTGTCTAGCGGGGGGAGGTGTCGGCGGCGTGACAGTCGTCAAACTGTCAAAACCAAAGGAGTAGGAACCGTTTAGCCGGCGTTCACGTTGAACGGCTAGGCTTAGGCTCCAGTACGGGAGAGAGCGTCGTGGCGACACGGATCATGGCAGGGACATCTCAGCACCTGAGGCTTGCGCGGACAGCCCGCCTTGCGGGCGAGGCCTTCGCGTTCAACGAGCCTGAGCAGGTGAGCCCGGCGGTGCGCCGGCTGCCGATTGGCGGGCTGGCCCTCACCTTCGTGGCGCTTGCCGCCGCAACGGCGCTTTATCTCGGGTTCTAGCGGACCCGGCGGAGGCGTCCAGGTCAGCTTTCCTGGTCCTCGCTCTCCGGCGTCGACCGGCCGATGATGAGTCGCTCGAGCACGCGTTCAAGCGGCCCGCCGCCCACCAGAAGCAGCAGGGCCAGGCCGCTGCCGAGGACTGTGATAAGCCAGGCGCCGACGCCGGCCGTCACGCCGAGCGCCGCAGCGATCCAGACTGTCGCTGCCGTCGTGAGGCCGTGAATTTGCATTCTCCCACGGTCGTGCAGGATCACGCCGGCTCCCAGAAAACCCACTCCCGTCAAAATGCCCTGGATGACGCGGCTGGCTGCGTCCTGCCCAAAATGCAGGCTGCCGTAGCCGGTGCAGGCGAGGACCGCCAACGCGGATCCCAGCGAGACGAGCCCGAGCGTGCGCATGCCGACGGGCTTGTTCTGGAGATCCCGGTTGAGGCCGATCGCCATCCCGGCCAGCATGGCGATGATCAGCCGGGCGCCCGTTTCAAGCGCTTCCTGTTCGAAGAGCGGGTAGACCATCAAGGCTAGCTCGCCTTGCGGGAGGGTTTTGCAGCCGTCTTCTTGGCAGCCGATTTCTTCGCAGCTGATTGCTTGGCTGGAGCTTTGGCAGGCGTCTTGGCGCCAACCGTTTTAGCAGCGGCTTTCTTAGCCGACGCCTTTGCCGGAGCCTTGGCCGCCTTGCCTGCGCTCTTCGATGCGGCCTTGGCTGGAGCTTTGGCGGCGCTCTTCTTGGCGCCGGCCTTCTTGGCCGGCGCCTTACGTCCGCGGGCCGGTTTCTTCGAGCCGCCAGCCTCGCGCCGAGCCACCAGCAGAGCCAGGGCCTCGTCGAGCGTCACGGCCTCCTGAGCCGTGGAGCGGGGCAGGGTGGCGTTGGTCTCACCGTCCGTAACGTAGGGTCCGAAGCGGCCGGCCTTCACCACGATCTTCTTGCCGCTCTCCGGATCGGCCCCGAGTTCTCGTCCAGGATCCGCGGCGCCTCGGCGGAAGCCGCCAGAGCCGCTCTCCTTCGCGACGATGAGGTCGATCGCCCGGTTGGCGCCGATCTCCAGCACGTCGTCGTCCCGGCCGATATTGGCGTAGACCTTCCCGTGCTGCACGTAAGGCCCGTAGCGGCCAATATTGGCGAGGATCGGTTCGCCGGTCTCGGGATGGCGGGCCACCTCGCGCGGCAAGGCCAGGAGCTTCAAGGCCATTTCCAGGGTGACGGTCGAGGGCTGCGTCCCCTTGAGCAGGGAGGAGCGCTTCGGCTTCTCGCCCTCGCCGAGCTGGACGAAGGGGCCGAACCGGCCGTCCCGGAGGGTGACCTGCTGGCCGGTGGCCGGGTCCTCGCCGAGCACCTTGACGCCCGGCGTGCCGCCGTTCTCGGACGTTCCGTCCCCATCGCCGTCGATGCCGGTGGCGGCGAGCTGGCGGGTGAACTTGCATTCCGGGTAGTTCGAGCATCCGATGAAGGAGCCGAACTTGCCAAGCTTGAGGGAGAGCTGGCCCTGGCCACAGGTCGGGCAGGTGCGCGGGTTCGAGCCGTCGCCGCGGTCCGGGAAGATGTGCGGGCCGAGCAACTCGTTCAGGGCATCCAGGACCTCGGTGGTGCGCAAATCCTTCGTCTCGCCGATGGCAGCCGAGAAATCGCGCCAGAACTCGCGCAGGACTTGCTTCCAGTCGATCTCGTTGTTCGAGACTCGGTCGAGCTGCTCCTCGAGATCCGCCGTGAAGTCGAATTCCACATAGCGGCGGAAGAAGCTCTCCAGGAACGCGATGACGATCCGACCCTTGTCCTCGGGCACGAGGCGCTTCTTGTCGATGCGCACATACTCGCGGTCGCGGAGCGTCTGCAGAACGGCCGCATAGGTGGACGGGCGGCCGATGCCGAGCTCCTCCATCCGCTTCACGAGCGAGGCCTCCGAGAAGCGCGGCGGCGGCTCGGTGAAGTGCTGCGTTGCTGCGATGCGGCGGCGCTCCAGCGGGTCGTTCGCCTTCATGGGCGGCAGGCGGCCCTCATCGTCGTCCGCCGGATCGTCCCGGCCCTCCTGGTAGAGGGTGAGGAAGCCGTCGAACTTCACCACCTGGCCGGTGGCGCGCAGGTCGAGCTTGCGCGGGCCGACGGACGCCGCGATGTCGACGGTGGTACGCTCGAGCTCGGCGGATTCCATCTGGCTCGCGATGGTGCGGATCCAGATGAGCTCGTAGAGGCGGGCCTGCTCAGGGTCGAGGTAGCGGCGCACCTGCGAGGGGAGACGCCCCATATCGGTCGGCCGGATGGCCTCGTGCGCCTCCTGGGCGTTCTTTGCCTTTGTGGAATACTTGCGCGGCACGCTCGGCAGGTAGCGGTCGCCGTACTCGCGCCCGATCACCCTGCGGGCGGCCTGGACCGCCTCCGGCGCCATGTCGACGCCGTCGGTTCGCATATAAGTAATGAGGCCGGCCGTCTCACCGCCGATATCCACGCCCTCATAGAGGCGCTGCGCGATGCGCATGGTCTGGGCGGGTGCGAGCCCGAGCTTGCGGGAGGCCTCCTGCTGGAGCGTCGAGGTCATGAAAGGCGGGGAGGGGTGACGCTTCGCCGGCTTCGACTCGACGCTCACCACCTTGAAAGTGGCAAGCTCGAGGTCCCGCTTGAACGCCTCGGCTTCGTCGCCCTTCCCGATATCGAGGCGGGTGATCTTCTTCCCGTCCGCGCCCACCAGGCGCGCCTCGAACACGGCCCCGTCCTTCGTGGCCAAGGTCGCGACGATGGACCAATATTCCTGCGGTTTGAAGGTCTCGATCTCGTATTCCCGGTCGCAGACGAGGCGAAGCGCCACCGATTGGACGCGGCCCGCCGAGCGGGCGCCCGGCAGCTTGCGCCACAGGACCGGGGAGAGGGTGAAGCCCACGAGGTAGTCGAGGGCCCGGCGAGCCAGATAGGCGTCCACCAGCGCCTGGTCGATCTGCCGCGGCTGGCGCATGGCCGTCTGGACCGCGTCCTTTGTGATCGCGTTGAAGGTGACACGCTCCACATGAACGCCCTTCAGCACCTTGCGCTCGTTGAGGGCCTCCAGGACGTGCCAGGAGATGGCCTCGCCCTCACGGTCCGGGTCGGTGGCTAGGATCAGCGTCTCGGCGCCCTTCACGGCCCGGGCGATCTCCGCAACCCGCTTCGCGCCCCGGCTCTCCACCTCCCAGATCATCTTGAAATCGGCTTCCGGATCGACCGAGCCATCCTTCGGAGGCAGGTCGCGGATATGGCCGAAAGAGGCCAGAACCTCGTAGCCCTTGCCGAGATATTTGTTGATCGTCTTGGCCTTTGCGGGCGACTCGACAACAACCACCTTCATCTGTCTTCGGCCTCGGATCTGGAGGGGCAATAGGGGAGAGCGCCGTGGTCGGGAGCCCGGCAGAACGGGCGCCTAACTGGTGCGGAAACGGAAACGAGTCAAATTGACCGTTCGTCACCCCTCATATGGGAATTGGCGGAAAAAAGCGAAAGTCCGGGCGGGATCGCCCCTCCGACGGGGTTGATTTTGGGGCCGAAACCCGTAGGGCTCTCACCCCATGGCGAGCGCTCCCTACCCCCACCGGCACCTGCTCGGGATCGAGGGTCTGTCCCCGTTGGACATCGCCGCGCTCCTCGACCGGGCGGACGGCCAGGTGGAGGTCAGCCGGCAGGTCGAGAAGAAGAAATCGACGCTCCGGGGCCGCACCCAGATCAACCTGTTCTTCGAGCCCTCGACCCGCACCCAGTCCTCGTTCGAGATCGCCGGCAAGCGCCTCGGCGCCGACGTGATGAACATGTCGGTGGCGTCCTCCTCCGTGAAGAAGGGCGAGACCCTCATCGACACGGCCGCGACCCTCAATGCCATGCGGCCGGACATCATCATCGTCCGCCATCATGCGGCCGGCGCCGTGAATCTCCTGGCCCAGAAAGTGGATTGTTCAGTGGTGAACGCGGGCGACGGTGCCCACGAACACCCGACCCAGGCGCTGCTCGACGCCCTCACGATCCGCCGCAACAAGGGCCGGATCGGCGGACTCACCGTCGCGATCTGCGGGGACATCCTCCATTCGCGAGTGGCGCGGTCCAATATCATTCTGCTTGCCGCCATGGGCGCCCGCGTGCGCCTCGTGGCGCCCTCGACCCTGCTGCCGCCCGGGATCGAGGGCTTCAAGGTCGAGACCTTCACGGACATGCGCGGCGGGCTCAAGGACGCCGACATCGTCATGATGCTGCGCCTTCAGCGAGAGCGCATGAACGGCTCGTTCGTGCCGAGCGTGAAGGAATATTTCCGCTTCTACGGCCTCGACCAGGAGAAGCTCTCCTTCGCCAAGCCCGACGCTCTCGTGATGCATCCTGGTCCCATGAACCGGGGTGTCGAGATCTCCTCCGAGGTGGCGGACGGCGCTCAATCGCTCATCCGTGAGCAGGTGGAGATGGGGGTCGCGGTACGCATGGCGGTGCTGGAGGCTTTGGCCATGCACCTGCCAAATCGGTGACGGCCATGACACGCCCCATCCTCTTCACCAATGCCCGCCTGATCGACCCCGGACGCGACCGGGAGGAGGCGGGCTCGCTCCTCGTCCAGGACGGTGTGGTTGCCGACTTCGGACGCATCGGGTCCGTGGCGGACGCGCAGGTGATCGACTGCCGGGGCGAAGTGCTGGCGCCCGGGCTCATCGACATGCGCGCCTTTATCGGCGAGCCTGGGGCGGAACACCGGGACACTTTGAAGAGCGCCAGCGCCGCCGCGGCGGCGGGCGGGGTCACTACGATCGTATCGATGCCGGATACGAACCCGGTTCTCGACGATCCGGCGATCGTGGATTTTGTGCTCCGCCGGGCTCGCGACACCGCGATCGTGAACGTCCGCCCCGCGGGCGCGCTGACGAAGCGGCTTGAAGGTCGTGAGCTTGCGGAAATCGGCCTGCTGCGCGAGGCCGGCGCCATCGCCTTTACGGACGGCGCGCGCTCCGTGACGAATGCCCAGGTGATGCGCCGCGCGCTCACCTATGCGCGGGATTTCGACGCTCTCATTCTGCACCATGTGGAAGACCCGGATCTCGTCGGCCCCGGCGTGATGAACGAGGGCGAGTTCGCCTCGCGCCTCGGGCTTCACGGCATCCCGCGGGAGGCCGAGACGGTGATGCTGGAGCGCGATATCCGCTTGGTGCGTCTCACCGGCGGGCGCTATCACGCCGCGATGATCTCCTGCGCCGATTCCGTCGAGATCGTCGCGGCCGCGAAGGCGCGGGGACTTGGCGTTACCTGCGGGGTCTCCATCAACAACCTGGCACTCAACGAGAACGACATCGGCGCCTACCGCACCTTCTTGAAACTCTCCCCACCGCTTCGCCACGAGGACGACCGGCAGGCGGTGATCGAGGCGCTGGCGGCGGGGGTGATCGACGTCATCGTCTCCGATCACAACCCGCAGGATGTGGAGACGAAGCGGCTGCCTTTCGCGGAGGCCGAGAACGGCGCGGTTGGCCTCGAGACCCTTCTCTCCGCAGCGCTCCGTCTGGTCCATGGGGACCGGATCACGCTGCCGCGCCTGCTGCGTGCGCTCTCGACGCGCCCCGCCGAAATCCTCGGCCTGCCCGGTGGCCGCCTGCAGCGCGGCGCGCCGGCGGACCTCGTGCTGTTCGACCCCGATTCTCCCTGGGTGCTCGACCGGACCAAGCTCCGGTCTCGCTCGAAGAACACGCCCTTCGACGAAGCCCGTCTGGATGGGCAGGTGACGCTGACCCTCGTTGGGGGCAGGATCGTGTACGACACCAGGGACGCCTGACGTCAAAGGAGGCCGCAAAGACGCCCCATGCCGAATTCCATGAACTGGTCCCTCGACGCTCCTTTCTTCCTGGCGGCCCTGGGGCTCGGCTATCTTCTGGGCTCCATTCCGTTCGGCGTCCTGCTCACGCGCTACGCGGGGCTCGGCGATATCCGCAAAGTGGGCTCCGGCAATATCGGCGCCACCAATGTGCTGCGCACCGGCCGCAAGGGCCTCGCCGCGGCGACCCTGTTGGGCGATGGCCTCAAGGGGACCGCCGCCGTGCTCATCGCCTGGAACTGGGGACACAACACAGCCCTTTTGGCAGCCCTCGGCGCTTTTCTCGGGCACCTCTTTCCGGTGTGGCTGAAATTCCGGGGCGGCAAGGGCGTCGCGACCTTCATCGGTTGCCTGATCGGCCTCAAGATCATCGCCGCGCTGGTGTTCGCTGCGATCTGGCTCGCGGTCGCTTTCCTGTCCCGCTACTCGTCGCTCGCGGCTCTCGTTGCCAGCGCCGCGACGCCGGTGGTGCTCTGGTCGCTCGGCGAGCGGCAGATGGCGGAGCTTGCGGTCGTGCTGGCGGCGCTCCTGTGGTGGAAGCACTCCGAAAATATCAAGCGCCTCCTCGCGGGCACCGAGGGACGTATCGGGCAGAAGGGATGAGGCGCCGGGCGCCGCTACCATCCGCCCGCACCGAGGCAGGGAGAGGACGCCCGTGACGATTCTGACCGATGCGCAACGGCTCGACTGGCTGCGGCTGATCCGCTCCGAGAATGTGGGGCCGCGCACCTTCCGGGCGCTGGTCAACCAGTTCGGAGGCGCCGGCGCCGCTCTGGAGGCTCTGCCGGATCTCGCACGGCGGGGCGGGCGGCTTCTCGTGAAGGTCACGACCCGCGAAGAAGCAGAGCGCGAGATCGAGGCTGCCTCACGGCTCGGGGTGCGCTTCATCGCCATGGGCGAACCGGAATATCCCAAAGCCCTCCAGGCCGTCGACACGGCGCCTCCGCTCGTCGCTTTGCGCGGCTCCGCCTCAGCCTTCGCGAAGCCAGCCGTCGCTATCGTCGGCTCCCGCAACGCCTCCGCCGCCGGTCTCGCGTTCACCGAGCGCTTGGCTCGGCAACTCGGCGACGCCGGGTATCTGGTCGTCTCGGGCCTGGCGCGTGGCATCGACACCCGGGCACACCGGGCAACGCTCGATACCGGGACCGTGGCGGTACTGGCTGGCGGGCAGGACCGGATCTACCCATCGGAGAACGGAGCATTGCTCCAGTCCATCGTCGAGCGTGGTGGGGCCGTGCTGTCGGAAATGCCCATGGGCTGGGAGCCGCGCGGGCGCGATTTCCCCCGCCGCAACCGCATCGTCTCCGGGCTGTCCTTCGGCGTCGTGGTCGTCGAGGCGGCACGGCGGTCAGGTTCTCTGATCACGGCCCGGTTTGCCCTCGAACAGGGCAGGGAAGTGTTCGCCGTGCCGGGCTCGCCGCTCGATCCGCGGGCCGAATGCACGAACGATCTCATCCGGGACGGTGCGACCCTCTGCGCCTCAGTCGAGCACGTGACATCCGCCCTCGAGCCGCTTCTCGCAACTGGCCTACGATTGGATCGCCGCGCCGAGGAGCCGCATGGATCCGCGACGGAGTCTCTGTGGGAGGAACTCGACCTGCCGGGTATCGCGCCGGCCCCGAAGGCCGACTCCCTGTCGTGGGGATGGGCCGCGCCCAACGAGGAGGCCGGTCCGGTGGCTGAGCCTGATCTCATTGCTCTCCTTGGGCCTGCGCCGATCGCGGTGGACGATCTGGTGCGCCAGTCCGGCTGGCCTATCCGGCAGGTCCAGATGACGCTGCTCGAACTCGAGATCGCCGGCCGGCTGGAGCGCCATGGCGGCAACGCGGTATCGCTGCTGCCGGCCCGTTAGGTCGCTTCAGGCGTCCGGCTTTTGATCCTTGATCTCGTCGGCAAGGCGGGTCGCCTCCATGCGCGCCATATCGAGCATGTAAGCCAATAAATCGAAACGAGATTGCTTGGCGAGGGAGCACAATTCCCCGGCGAATTCGGCCAAGTACCGCGCCGCCTCGGCGCGGGTGCCCGGCTCACGCCAAAGCACCGGTTCGCTGAGCGCCGGCATGGGCTCTGACGTTCTGACGCCTGAGGGGCGAGGGCGCGACACCGGTTTTCGCATGGATGGCGTTTCGCAAGGACCAGGAGATGCTGGTTTGTCACACAACCGAAGATGATGCAATCGCGTTGCTCATACATTTGGTTGTAGTGCTGCGAGGGTAAGTTGCTGCGGAGACCAGTGAGGCCACCCGATCGCGATGTCGCCGAGTTGCAGAAGAGCGGCCCCGCTGACGGTAGCCCTCGGTTCTCCGTTCAGATCGGCACTTTTCCGCCCCGGGCGGACGCGAACGCGTTCGGCCAGTAGCTTGCGCTCGGCCGTGGCGGGAGATCCTGGCTCCGGGATCTAGGGGCATTCCCGACAGCGACCGTTATCGCGGAGGCACTGTCGTGCAGGTGGTGGATACCTTTGTCGGATCTGGCTCTTTGGCGCCTCGTCCTAGCCAGTGAGCAGCGTCATCATCAGGGGCATGGAAACGAGGGCTAGCACGGTCTGCAGCGTAAGGATCTCCGCCATGAGTGGCGCGTTGCCGCCGAGCTGACGCGCGAGCACGTAGGAGGCGCTCGCCGTTGGCACCGAGGCGGCGATCACCGCCACCGCAATATCGGCGCCGTCGACGCCGAAGGAGCGGGCGAGGAGGACAGCCAGGATCGGCATGAGCACGAGCTTCAGGCCGATCGCGAGAAAATGGGCCGGCCCAGGCTTCGCCAGGCTCTTGATGTCGAGACCTGCGCCCACGACGAGGAGACCCGCTGCCAAGGCCGCGCGGCCGATCACATCCGCATAGGCGAGAAGGGGCTTGGGCAGGAATCCGGCAAGCGGGTTCAGGGCTAGCCCAATGGCGCAGGACCAAATGAAGGGGTTCGTCACGAACGTACGCAGGATCTGCCCCGCGCTCTGGCGGGGCCCGCCGGCGTAGCGCACGAAAACGTAAATCGCCATGATGTTGAGAAGCGGCACCATGGCGGCGATCGCAACGGCCATGAGCGCAACTCCGCGCTGCCCGTAAAGGCTGCCGGCCACGGCGATGGCGACGAATGTGTTCCAGCGGGTGGCGCCCTGGAAGACGGAGGTGAAGCTCGGCCCGTCCATCGCAAGATGGCGGGCGAGTGCTGGCCGCAGCAGCAGGACGAGCGCCGCCATGAGGCAGATGGAGAGGATCAGCGCGCCGCCCACACCGGCGACCGGCACGGAGCTTAGGTCCGCCCGGACCAGCGTATCGATCACGAGGGCTGGAAAGAAGATCACATAGGTGACGCGCTCCAGCCCCGCCCATTGGGGTGGGGTCACGAACCCGGTGGCACGGCTTACCCAGCCGGTCAGGATCACAAGAAAGACGGGGACGAGGCTGGCGACGATGGCGGTCATGGGGCTCGGGAGGCCGCTCCCCGGCCAGAGCTGGCAAGGAGGGAAGAGGAGGCGGCTCCACGGCTGTAGACCGCAGAAAGGCAGGCGGCAAGCGCCGTCCAGGGCGGCTTGGCGGTTCAGGGTTCGTTCAAGATCGTCGGTTAAGTTAGGCCGCAGTGACACGCTTGGCGTTCTTCGTTATCTCGGCGCCCAGCAGGAGAAAACCGATGTCCTTGAAGGCTATTCTGGCGTCCGCCCTCGTCGTGGCGGGGTTCGGTCTCGGCGCGGCAGGAGCGCAGGCCCAGGCCGTCCGAGTCGACCTGACCGTGGGTGCGCCCGTGTACAACGTGCAATTTTGGGACGATGAGTACGAAGAGGAATACGCGCCGGTCTATCGCCCGCGCTACCGCGTCTACCGCGAGCGCCCGGTCGAATATTACCAGCCCGGCCCCGTCTACCGGCAGCCGTCACCGTATGGCCGCCCTTCCTACTACAACAAGGAAGCGGCCAAGGATTACGTGAAGGATTATCGCAGATCCCAGAAGGAGATCGTCAAGGAGCGCGCCCGGGCCTGGAACCGGCAGAACGGGTTCTGATCGTCTCTACATGGTTTTGCGAACGCCGCCTCCGGGCGGCGTTTTCGTATGTCTGGTGGCAAAGCCGCTCAAACTCCTACAATTGCAGGTCCGGGTCGTCCTCGTCCGCGAACGGCTCGGCTCGGTCCTGAGCCATGCGCTCGTAGCGGTCGAGCGCTCCCTGGAGGATGTAGGCGGCCGCCATCTTATCCACGTGCTCGGCGCGCTTCGCCCGTGAGGCATCCGCGTCGAGGAGCGTGCGCGTAACAACCGCCGTGGAGAGGCGTTCGTCCCAGAACAGGACCGGACGGTCGATATGCGGCTTCATGTTGCGGACGAAGGAGCGGGTCGCCTGGGCGCGGGGGCCCTCCGTGCCATCCATGTTGACTGGAAGGCCCACCACGAACCCACCGACCCCGTACTTCTCGGCCAGGGCTTTCATGCGCTCCACGTCCGGGGTGAACTTCACCCGGCGTATGGTCTCGAGAGGCGTCGCGATCCGGTGCTCCACATCGGACAGGGCAAGCCCGATGGTCTTCGTGCCGAGGTCGACGCCCATGAGGCGCTCCCGCGGGGCGAGGCCCTCCACGAGGGCGATCAGCGCGTCGTCGTTCAGGATCACGGGATGGCTCTCGTTTCACACAGGGCGGCATTGCCCTGGCTGGCGGGTCCTGCATACCTTAAGCGCCATCCCGGACAAGCGCGAGGAGCCCCGATGAAGATCACCTGGTACGGCCATTCCCTGTTCCGCCTCGATTTCGCGGGCAAGGCGGTGCTGATCGACCCGTTCATCACCGGCAATCCCGGCTTCGAGGGACGGCGGGAGGAGGTGATCGAGGGGGTGAGCCACATCCTCATCACCCACGGGCACGGTGACCATGTGGGCGACACGGTGGCCATCGCCAAGGAGACCGGCGCGACGGTGGTCACGAATTACGACCTTTGCATGTACCTGGCGACGCAGGGCCTCCAGGCCTTCGAGTACATGAACACGGGCGGCACGGCGGATTGTGGGGGATTCTCCGTCACCCTGGTGCGGGCGGATCATTCGGCGGGTCTCGTAGAGGCCGGCGTGAATTTTCCGCTCGGCAGCGCCAACGGCATCATCGTGAAAGCGCCGGGCGAGCCGACGATCTACCACATGGGCGACACCGACATCTTCTCCGACATGGGCCTCATCGCCGAGATCCACCAGCCTGACGTGGCGATGGTGCCGATCGGCGACCGCTTCACCATGGGGCCGGAGGTGGCGGCCCTCGCGGTGCAGCGCTTCTTCAAGCTGAAGGCTGCGATCCCCTGCCATTACGGCTCCTTCCCCATCATCGAGCCGAGCGCCGACAAGTTCGTGGCCGCCATGGACGGGAAGGGGACCCAGGCTGTGGTGCCGAACAAGACGGTGGGGGTACGGATCTAAAGCTTTGTCGCTCCTCCGCGGCGACCGTTCTCGCGGGTTTCCCCTCCCCACGCACGACGGTCGACCAGCCAAGCGCCTGTTCCCCTCCCCCTTGCGGGGAGGGGTTAGGGGTGGGGGTGTTGGCTCCGGACCCATGCCGGTGTGGCGCCCACACCCCCACCCGCCTGCCGGCACCCTCCCCACAGGGGGGAGGGGAGCAAACCAGGCAGCCGCGATGTGTGCCGGAGGGGCAGGCCTCCGGTATCTCGCTGGCAGTTTTGAATTAAGGGCCTTGGGCTTATGCCGCATGCGAACCGGTGGCCGACACGTTGCGGCATTGGACAACCGTGCTATAGGCCGCCCCTGACTTTTCAGCCGAGGTTTAACCCATGTCGGTCGATCAGAATACGGTCCGGCGGATCGCCCGCCTGGCCCGCATCGCCGTGACGGACGAGGACGTCCCGCACCTCCAGGGCGAGATCAACGCCATCCTCTCCTTCGTTGAGCAGCTGAACGAGGTGGATGTGGAGGGCGTGGAGCCCATGACCTCCGTGACGCCGATGGTGATGAAGAAGCGGTCCGACGGCGTCACCGATGGCGGCTACCCGCAGGCCATCGTCGGCAACGCGCCCGCCACGGAAGACAACTTCTTCCTGGTCCCCAAAGTGGTCGAGTGACCCGCGACGCTCCCCTTCTCCTTCGTTTTCGAGATCCTTCGTGACCGACCTCACCCGCCTCACCCTCGCCGATGCCCGCGACGGGCTCGTCAAGAAGACCTTCTCCGCGACCGAGATCGCCAAGGCCCACATCGCGGCCATCGAGCAGGCGCGGGCGCTGAACGCTTATGTTTTGGAGACGCCCGAGCGCGCCCTCGATATGGCGAAAGCCTCCGACGAGAGGATCGCCAAGGGCGAGGCTCGTCCGCTCGAGGGCATCCCGCTCGGCATCAAGGACCTCTTCTGCACGAACGGCGTCACCTCGACGGCCGGCTCCAACATCCTGAAATCCTTCGTTCCGCCGTATGAATCCACCGTCACCAACAATTTGTGGCGGGACGGGGCGGTGATGCTCGGCAAGCTCAACATGGACGAGTTCGCCATGGGCTCGTCGAACGAGACGAGCGCCTTCGGGCCGGTCGTCTCTCCCTGGCGCCGCAAGGGCTCGAATGTGGGCGCGAGTGGCGCGTCGGGGCAGGTGGAGGGCGCGCATCTGGTGCCGGGCGGTTCCTCCGGCGGTTCGGCTGCCGCGGTCGCGGCGCATCTATGCCTTGGCGCTACCGCCACCGATACGGGCGGCTCCATCCGACAGCCCGCCGCCTTTACAGGCACGGTCGGCATCAAGCCGACCTACGGCCGCTGCTCGCGCTGGGGCACGGTCGCCTTCGCGTCCTCCCTCGACCAGGCCGGCCCCATCGCCCGGACCGTCCGGGACACTGCCATCATGCTGAGCTCCATGGCCGGCCCCGACCCGCGGGACACCACCTGCGTGGACCTGCCAGTGCCGGATTACGAAGCGGCGGTCACCAGGGGGGTGAAAGGCCTGAAGATCGGCATTCCGAAGGAGTATCGGCTGGACGGCATGTCGCCGGAAATCGAGGCTCTGTGGAACCGGGGCATCGAGTGGCTGCGCGACGCCGGTGCGGAGATCGTCGAGGTCTCCCTGCCGCACACGAAATACGCCCTGCCGGCCTATTACATCGTTGCCCCGGCGGAAGCCTCGTCGAACCTCGCCCGCTATGACGGCGTCCGGTACGGCCTGCGGGTTCCGGGCCGAGACATCGTGGATATGTACGAGAAGAGCCGCGCCGCCGGGTTCGGCCGCGAGGTCAAGCGCCGCATCATGATCGGCACCTATGTGCTCTCGGCCGGCTATTACGACGCCTATTACGTCCGGGCCCAGAAGATCCGCACCTTGATCAAGCGCGATTTCGAGGATGTCTACGCGACGGGCGTCGACGCCATCCTGACCCCCGCGACGCCGTCCGCCGCGTTCGGAATCGGTGAGAAGGGCTCTGCCGACCCGGTGGAGATGTACCTCAACGACATCTTCACGGTGACCGTGAACATGGCCGGCCTTCCCGGCATTGCGGTGCCGGCGGGCTTCGATGGGCAGGGTCTGCCCCTCGGTCTCCAGCTGATCGGTAAGGCCTTCGACGAGGAGACCCTGTTCGCAGCCGGGCAGGTGATCGAGGACGCGGCCGGCCGGGTTCAGCTCCCTGAGCCTTGGTGGGCGGCGCGCCAGTGACTACGCCCTCCGTACCCCTCGCAACTTGGCTGCTCGCCGCCTTCGACCCGGTCACGATCGCGATCGCGTTCTTTCTCGGCTGGAAGGCGGATCAGTTCGGCAAGGTGTTCATCGCCGCAATCGCGGCGCTCGGCCTGTCGGTGCTGATCATCTGGGTCATCACCCTGCTGGGCATTCCCTGGGTGGCGCCGGTCGCTCGGGACGTGCCGACGCTTTGGCCGGTCCGAGCGCTCGGTGCTTTCGTCTGGGCGGCTGCGGGCTATGGCGCCAAGCGGCTGGCCCGTCGCTGAGCCTGCGCTCAGCGCGTGTCCCGCGAGCTCGCCTCGTCCATTGCGGCAGGCGCGTGGTGCCGCCGCAGCGAGCGGTAGACCATGATCGCCGCAACCGCGAACACCACGAAAAGCACGCTGTGGATCAGCCATTCGCCGAGCAGATCCTTGAGATCGGTCCCCGCGCGCGTCGTCGCGATGAGCAGGAATGCGCCCGCAGCGAGAGCCACGAACAGGACGGGGATCAGCCAGGGGCTGCGATTGAGATTTGGCATGGGGAACCTTCGACTTGTCGCGCCCGTCTGCTGGGCCGGCTGAATTCAGTGGGCTAACCCATCGCGGACGGGGCGGTTCCGGGGACCACCGGCCTCGACATGCGGCACAAAAACGATAGGGCCCGGCACGAGGCCGGGCCCTTCGACGCATGACTGCTACGCAACGCGTTACACAGAGGCGTACCGGTCAACCCACCTTATTGGGGGGTCGCAGGCCGGGCCGGGGTGGCCGGAGCCGCAGGGGCCGCCGGAGCCGTCGAGCCCGTGCTCGGCGACGTCGTCGTGCCCGTGGAGCCGGTCGCGCCCGTGGAACGCTCGGTCTGGGTGCCGGTGGAGGACGTGGTGCTCACGTCGCTGTTGTTTCCATCGTAAAACAGGAAGGCGAGCAGACCGAGGGCCAGAACGAGGCCGCCGATCAGGTAGGCAAGAGTGTTGGAACCTTTTTTGTCGCGATCGTAGACACGAGTCTCACGATCATAGACGTTAGGGTCACGATCCATCGACATTGTTGATCTCCTTGACCATTCAACCGTGTGATCAACGCTCGATCCGTCACCCGGTTTCATCAAAGCTTGACCGATCTCCAATGTCTGTTGTGCATAACTGGTCTCCTGGTCCGCGAAAGCTTGGCGGTTGATGGACCCCGGCGGGGCAGCCGCGCGACCCCGCAGCCCTTGACCCGCCGGGCTTTGCCGCCTTACTCCGAACCGGAAACACAACCCGGCTCGGGCCACTTTGGGGTAACCGGGCAACGAGGCAGACCGCATGAACGCTCCGGTGAATCCGAAGAAGCTGATCAAGGGCGCGACGGGCGATTGGGAGGTGATCGTCGGCATGGAGATCCATGCCCAGGTGACAAGCCAGGCGAAACTCTTCTCCGGTGCCGCCACCGCCTTCGGGGCCGAACCCAACTCCCACGTATCGCTCGTGGATGCCGCCATGCCCGGCATGCTCCCCGTGATCAACGAGGAATGCGTGCGCCAGGCCATCCGCACCGGCCTCGGCCTGAAGGCGCAGATCAATCTGCGGAGCACCTTCGACCGGAAGAACTATTTCTATCCGGACCTGCCCCAGGGTTACCAGATCAGCCAGTACAAGAGCCCCATCGTGGGCGAGGGCGAGGTGATCGTCGACGTCTCGCCGGAGGAGTCGATCACCGTCCGCATCGAGCGCCTGCACCTGGAGCAGGACGCGGGCAAATCGATTCACGACCTGCACCCGACCATGAGCTTCGTGGACCTGAACCGCTCCGGCGTTGCCTTGATGGAGATCGTCTCCAAGCCCGATATGCGCTCGTCCGACGAGGCCAAGGCCTATGTGTCGAAGCTGCGCACGATCCTGCGCTATCTCGGCACCTGCGACGGGGACATGGAGAAGGGCAGCCTGCGCGCCGACGTGAACGTGTCCGTGCGCCGTCCGGGCGAGCCCCTCGGCACGCGCTGCGAAATCAAGAACGTCAACTCCATCCGCTTCATTGGGCAGTCCATCGAATACGAGGCACGCCGTCAGATCGGCATCCTGGAGGACGGCGGTACCATCGATCAGGAGACCCGCCTCTTCGATCCCGGCAAGGGCGAGACGCGCTCCATGCGCTCGAAGGAAGAGGCGCACGACTACCGCTATTTCCCCGATCCCGACCTGCTGCCGCTGGAATTCGACCAGGCCTATGTGGACGAACTCGCCAAGGATCTGCCGGAACTGCCGGACGCCAAGAAGGCGCGGTTCATGGCGGAATACGGGCTCTCCGCCTATGATGCGGACGTTCTGGTGGCGGAGCGCGCCTCGGCTGACTTCTTCGAGGAGATCGCCAAGGGGCGGGACGGCAAGGCCGCCGCGAACTGGGTGATCAACGAGCTCTTCGGCCGCCTCAACAAGGAAGGCAAGGACATCGCGTCCTCGCCGGTTTCGGCGAACCAGCTCGGCGCCATCGTCGACCTCATCGGCGAGGGCGTGATCTCGGGCAAGATCGCCAAGGACCTGTTCGAGATTGTCTTCATGGAAGGAGGCGACCCGCGCGAGATTGTGGAATCCCGCGGCATGAAGCAGGTCACGGACACCGGGGCCATCGAGAAGGCCGTGGACGACATTATCGCCGCGAACCCCGAGAAGGTTGAGCAGGCCAAGGCCAAGCCGACCCTGCTCGGCTGGTTCGTCGGGCAGGTCATGAAATCGACGGGTGGCAAAGCAAACCCTGCCGCCGTCAACGAAATCCTCAAGCGCAAGCTCGGGATCTGACGATGAGCGCGTCCCCGATCCTGGCGAAATCGGCCCCGCCCGTGCTCCGTCCGGCCCGGGACGATGACGCGCAGGATCTCTATGGCCTGATCACCCTGTGCTTTGCCGAGTATCCGGGGTGCTTCACGGACCCTCACGACGACCTGCCGGACCTGCGCCGGCCGGCCTCGGCCGCAGCCGAGAAGAAGGGCTCGTTCTGGGTGGTTGAGGACGAGCGCGGGCGGGTGCGCGCCTGCGTGTTCGTCGATTTTCCGGAGCCCGGCACCGCCGAACTGCACAGGCTCTATGTGCGCCCCGATCAACGCCGCCAGGGGCTCGGCGCCTACCTCGTCTCCCATGTGGAGGAGCATGCCCGAAGGAATGGCGCCTCCCGAGTCGTGTTCTGGTCGGACACGCGATTCACGCAGGCTCACCGGCTGTATGAGCGCATGGGGTATGGACGCGACGGGCGCACCCGGGACCTCGGCGACGTGTCCAACTCCGTCGAATATTTCTTCGAGAAGGCGCTCTAGGCGTCACTCGGTGACGCCGAATTCCTCGGCGTAGAGATTGGCGACTCGGGTCTGCCAGAGGCACAGGAGCGGCGTGACCACGAGCTCCATGACGAGCCCGGCGACCATGAAGACGGACGGCACCCCGGTCAGCACCAGGCCGAGAAGGCGTCCCAGTCCTCCAAGAACGACGAGCGCGGTCAGCATCCTAAAACGCCCGGTCTTCTCCTCGATCCCTGGGATCGTGCTCCAGAAGGCGAGGCCGATGGCAAGCAGCAATCCCGACAGGTAGCGGAAGTGGCTGTCGCCCGAGACGCTAACGGTCTCGTCGGTGAGCGCCTGACCGAACAAGACCCCGTAAAGGCCGGCGGAGACGGGGATCAGGACCGCGAAGGCGACAGCCTGCTGGAGAATGCGCCGTTCGCGGGCGGGGCTGATCATGAAAGCACTCCTGTCGTGCCCGTTCCGGCGGGCCGGTGTGGGCGGGTCAGCCCGAGTCTTGCCCCGCATGGGCGTTCGGGTACCGTGCGGTCCCACAAGGCTGTCAAAGCCAGACGCTGGATCAAGGGGGATCGTTCATGCCTGCCCGTTTCGCCCTGCACGGGGTATTCCTGTCCGGCCCGACCTACAAGGTCGGCCTGTTCCTGTCCCTCGCGGGCGAGCCCTTCGATTATACGCATGTGAACCTGCGGGAAGGCGAGCACAAGCAGGCGCCGTATCTCGCCAAGCAGCGCTATGGGCAGGTGCCGCTTCTCGTGGACAACCAGAACGGACGGCGCCTCTGCCAGTCGGCTGCGATTCTCGAATACCTCGCGGACACCACCGGCAAGTTCGGCGGCGCCAGCTTGGACGAGCGCTTCGAGGCGCGGGAATGGCTGTACTGGGACTTCGACCGCCTCGCCGTTCCGGTCTATCGCTCCCGCGGCATGGAGCTCGGCTTCCGCAAGGAGACGCCGGAACTCGTGGAGATGTACGCCGGCGAGGCACACGCGGCGCTGGCGATCCTCGAAGCGCACCTCGCCGGGCGCGCCTTCGTGGTGGGCGAGGGACTCACGATCGCCGATATCGACCTCTACGGCGTCGCGGCCTACACGGGCGATGCGGGGCTCGACATGACGGCCTATTCGAACATAGCCTCCTGGATGAAGCGGATCGAGGCCCAGCCCGGTTTCGCGCCGGCGAGTTCGCTTCTCCCGCAAGCCACCCGGGCTGCCGCGTGACGCTCGCGATCCGGCGCGCGCAGGCAGGCGATCTGGAGGCGATCATCCGCCTCCACGAAGAGGATACTCTCGGCAGCCATGGAGATGCCTGGACTCCGGAGACCGAGCCCGCCTACCGGGCCGCCTTCGCGGCCATCATGGCGAGCGCCGACAACGCTCTCTTCGTGGCGGAGGAGAAGGACCGGGTGGTGGGCACGTTCCAACTCACCTTCATCCCGAACCTCACCGGACGCGGCGCCCTCAGGGTGAAGGTCGAGAGCGTGAAGGTCTCGGCCCGCCTACGTTCCAAGGGGATCGGCGCCGCGATGATGGCCCATGCCGAAGAGGAGGCGAGGGCGCGGGGCGCCCGCCTCCTCGAACTCTCGTCCAACAAGACCCGCACCGACGCCCACCGCTTCTACGAGCGCGTCGGCTACGAGCGAAGCCACGAGGGGTTCAAGAAAAGGTTGGGGTAGGCGGTCTGCCTAGACCACCTTCCCCTTCAGCCGCGCGTTGCAGGCGCTCCAGAATTGGGGCCACTTTTGCCCGGGCGCGACCTTGCCGGCCGCGCGGGCGTCCTTCCATTCGGCACTGCATTTCTGCTGCCGCTCCCGCACCGCCAACTGCGCGGCACTGGGTTCCCGAGCCGGCTTGTCTGCTCGGGGCTTTCGCTCGCGCTTGGCGCCGGGCGTGGCTTCCGAAGGCGTGTCCGTTTGAGGTGGCGGAGGGCTCTGGGCCGCAGCCGGCATGGCTAGAGCAAGAGCGGAAAGGGCAAACAGGATCGGTGCCAGAAGCTTCATTGGGTCCCCCAAAGGCGGTCGTCCGCCCAGCGCCCATCGAAGTCAATGCAACTCTATAGCGCAAGCTCGCGTCCTGCGGGGATCGTCAATTGTCCACCGAGATCGATGAACCTACCCGGTGTTCGGCGCGTGAATTCTGCCCTACCTTCCGGGCCAAACCGCAACCGGGAGACCCCGATGGCCACCACGTCCCAGCGCCCGATCGACTGCTATTACTGGCCGACGCCGAACGGCTGGAAGATCACCATCATGCTGGAGGAATGCGGGCTCCCCTACACGGTCATCCCGGTGAACATCGGCAAGGGCGACCAGTTCAAGCCGGACTTCCTGCAGGTCTCGCCGAACAACAAGATGCCGGCCATCGTCGACCCGGATGGGCCGGACGGAGAGCCGATCTCCGTGTTCGAGTCCGGTGCGATCCTGCAATATCTCGGGCGCAAGACCGGGCAGTTCTATCCAACCGACGAGCGCCGGCGGGTCGAGGTGGACCAGTGGCTTTTCTGGCAGATGGGCGGCTTTGGCCCGATGCTCGGGCAGACGCACCATTTCCGCATCTATGCGCCGGAGAAGGTGCCCTACGCCATCGACCGCTACACCAATGAGACCAACCGGCTTTATGGAGTGCTCGACAAGCGCTTGGCGGACCGGGAGTTCGTGGCCGGCGAGTATTCCATCGCGGATATGGCGATCGCCCCCTGGGCGAAGCTTTGGGAGCGGCAGGGCCAGCAGATCGACGATTTCCCGAACGCGAAGCGCTGGCTCGACGCGGTGCTCGCCCGTCCGGCGGTGCAGCGCGGTCTCGATGTGGCTTCCGATCAGCGCGCCACCACGAACCTGCAGGATCCGGCCGTTCAGGCGGTGCTGTTCGGACAAAGGGCGCGTTGATTCACACCCCTTGGCGGAAAGGTGAGGGGGCGCCGCCCCCTCAACCGGACCCAAATGCGGTCTGGCATCCCTCGCAAGGGGAGATCGGATTGCGCTCAGTTCACCTTCGTCCAGGTCTGCGACCGGCAGATCAGGCCGCCCATGACGCAGCCGGAGAGCTGCATGGCGTTGCCGCCCTGAAAGCTCATCTTGCCCGAATAGGTCTTGCCGTCCTTGTAGTTGTAGAGCTGACCGGTGAACCCGTCGCCCGAGGGCTGGATGTTGGAGATCATCTGGACGCCGACGAGATTGCGGCCGCGCAGGCCGGTATCGGCATTGTTCACGTCCTTCGTCTCGCCTTTCACGGCGATGATGGTGCCGCAATAGGCGCCGCCGCAGCGGGCAATGCGCACGCGGGTCTCGCCGGTCTCGCTCAGGTAGGTGCCGCTAGGGTCCGGAGCCTGCGCGAGGGCGGGCGCCGTAAGGACCAAGGCGCCGAGCAGGCTGAGGATGGATGACTTCATGCTTCACTCCCGTTGATGCCGGCCGTCTGTCGGGCCGGCTGACGCTGCAGGGCGCCGCATCACCTGGAGACGGCCGTTCCGCCGAACCGGAATGGCCAGGCTTGCGCCGCCCTCTCGTTATCCGGCGGTCTGATCCGTCGGCTGCAAGCTAGGGTAGGGGAGCCGGCTCAGCTTTCCAAGCGTTGGCGTTCCTCTCGCAACTGCGAAATCCTGCTTGAGACCCCGGCGGGCCGCCGCTATAAGCGCGCCACCTCCTAAAACCTTGAGCACAAAGGACGTCCCATGGCCCTCGAGCGCACCTTCTCCATCATCAAGCCGGACGCGACCGAGCGGAACCTCACGGGCGCCGTCAACGCCGTGATCGAGGGCTCCGGCCTGCGCATCGTGGCGCAGAAGCGCATCCGCATGACCCGGCGCGAGGCCGAGACCTTCTACGCCGTCCACAAGGAGCGTCCCTTCTTCGGCGAGCTCGTGGAGTTCATGATCTCCGCTCCGGTGGTCGTGCAGGTGCTCGAAGGCGACAACGCGGTGTCCAAGTACCGCGAGATCATGGGCGCGACGAACCCCGAGAACGCTGCTGAGGGCACCATCCGCAAGCAGTTCGCGAAGTCGGTCGGCGAGAACTCGGTCCACGGCTCCGACAGCCAGGACAACGCGAAGCTCGAGATCGCCCAGTTCTTCTCGGGCAATGAGATCGTCGGGTAATCACCCGTCCCCACCGAGGTAAGCCTCGTCTTTATGATCCATGCTGGCGGCCGGGCTCGACCCGGCCGTCTCTTTTTCGGCCTCACGGTTCAGCAAGGCCCGGGCCGTCGGCCTTTTTATCTCCGCATCCGCCGCTATGATGCGGCCCCATGAATCTGAGCCCCCGCACCGAACGGCGCACATCCGTGTGCCCCCACGATTGCCCGTCCACCTGCTCCCTTGATGTGGAGGTCATCGACGGACGCAGCATCGGGCGCGTGCATGGGGCGGAAACCAATCGCTACACGGCGGGTGTGATCTGCGCGAAGGTCGCCCGTTACGCCGAGCGGATCCACCATCCCGACCGGCTGCTCTACCCCATGCGGCGCACCGGCCCGAAGGGCTCTGGCGCGTTCGAGCGGATCGGCTGGGACGAGGCCCTCGACCTCGTCGCCCAGAAGTTCCTGGAGGCGGAGCAGGCGCACGGGGCTGAGAGCGTGTGGCCCTATTACTATGCCGGCACGATGGGCCTCGTGATGCGGGACGGGATCAACCGCCTGCGGCACGAGAAGCGGTATTCCGGCCAGTATTCCACCATCTGCACCAACATGGCCTGGACCGGCTACATCGCCGGCACGGGCAAGCTCGCCGGGCCCGATCCCCGGGAGATGGCGCTGGCCGATTGCGTGGTGATCTGGGGCACCAATCCGGTACACACCCAGGTCAACGTGATGACCCACGCCATGAAGGCCCGCAAGGAGCGCGGCGCCAGGATCGTGGCGATCGACATTTATCAGAACGCCACCATGAAGCAGGCGGATCTGGCGCTGCTCGTGCGCCCGGGCACCGATGGCGCGCTCGCCTGCGCGGTCATGCATGTGCTCTTCCGTGACGGGTATGCGGATTGGGACTACCTCGAGCGCTACACCGACTGCCCGCGTGAGCTCGAAACCCATCTGCAGTCCCGCGACCCAGCGTGGGCGGCGGCGATCACGGGGCTCACGGTCGAGGAGATCGAGGCCTTCGCGCGGCTAGTGGGCGAGCGCCGGCGCACTTTCTTCCGTCTCGGCTACGGCTTTGGGCGCCAGCGGAACGGAGCGGTGAACATGCACGCCGCCTCCTGCATCGCAGCCGTTACGGGCGCTTGGCAGTACGAGGGCGGCGGGGCCTTCCACAACAACGGCGCCATCTACCACTGGAACAAGACCCTCATCGAAGGAGTCGACGCCGCCGACACGGGCGTGCGCAATCTCGATCAGTCGCAGATCGGGCGCATCCTTACGGGCGATCCCGTGGCCCTGCGCGGCGGTCCGCCGGTGACAGCCATGCTGATCCAGAACACGAATCCGGTTTCGGTGATGCCGGAGCAGGAACTGGTGAAGCAGGGTTTTGCCCGAGAGGATCTGTTCACCTGCGTCCATGAGCAGTTCATGACTGAGACGGCCATGATGGCGGACGTGGTGCTGCCCGCGACCATGTTCATGGAGCATGACGACCTCTACCAGGGTGGCGGGCACCAGTATTTCCAGCTTGGGCCCAAGCTCATCGACCCGCCAGGCGAATGCCGCTCGAACCACGAGGTGCTGCAGGGCCTTGCGGCCCGATTAGGTGCGGCGCATCGGGGCTTTGCCATGAGCCCCCGTGAGATCATCGACTGGACCCTTGAGGCCTCCGGCTGGGGCAGCGTCGCGCGCCTCGAGGAGGAGGTGCATATCGATGCGCAGCCAGGATTTCGGCAGGCCCACTATCTCGATGGCTTCAGCTATCCGGATGGGAAGTTCCGCTTCAGGCCGGACTGGACCAAGGTGCCGAATAAGAACGACGGGCCGATGGGGCCCTGGGACGAGATGCCGACGCTGCCGGACCATTGGGGCGTCATCGAGCAGGCGACCGAGGATCACCCGTTCCGCCTCGCCACGAGCCCGGCCCGGCAATTCCTGAACTCCACCTTCACGGAGACCCCGACCGCGCTCGCCCGGGAACGCCGCCCAGAAGTGATGATTCACCCCAGGGACGCTGAGGCGCGTGGGATCGAGGAGGGGGACTGGGTGAAGCTCGAGAACCACCGCGGTTCGGTTTACCTGCGCGCAAAACTGTTCGAGGGGGTCCGCCGGGGCGTCCTGATCGCGGAATCGATCTGGCCGAACGCCGCCCACCCCCATGGCCGGGGCATCAACACGCTCACGGGCGCAGACCAGGTGGCGCCCTATGGCGGTGCTGCCGTCCACGACATCCGTGTGGCGCTTGTCCGGGAGACGCCTTCTGTGGAGCCCGGACCGGTCGCGCTCGCCAAGCGGACGGAGCCCGCCTTCGGTTGATTGAAATTATGTTGCATTTATCCTTTAACACCCCGATGACGGCCCTATGGTAGAGCTTGACCATTCAACCGTTTCGGGGAGCCCGATGTCATCCAGCCTTCGCCTGTTCGTGATCGCCGCCAGCCTTGTTGCCAGCACCAGTCTAGCGGTGGCCGGAGCTTCGAGCACGCCGACCAACTATCAGCCTGATCCAGCCCTCAAGCGCGCGAGCCGCGTGGAACTGGAAGCGCGTATTCGGAAAGCCTGCGCCGTAACCCAGGCCCGTGTTCAGAACATATCTGAAAGCGCAGTCTCAAGCCCTTGCGGTTGTTACGCTTCTCGCACGCTGCGTGCCCTCGATAGCGACGAGCTGCAGGCCTACCGTGAGACTGGCGTTTTCAACGACGGCGCCCGCACGAAGGCTCTTGCAGCCATTGACGCCTGCAAGCTGCAGCGTCCCGTTTAGAGCTCAAGCAGGGGACCGGCAGGCGCCGGTCGCCTCCCACGACTCCGAAAAGACCACGCGCCCGCCTTCGAGGCGGGCGTTTCCATTGCAGACCATGGCCAGCGCGCGGGGATAGAGCAGGTGTTCCTGGGCCAGCACCCTTTGGGCGAGGGCGTCGGGGGTGTCGCCGGGTACCACAGGCACTGCGGCCTGGGCCACGATAGGACCGGCATCGAGCTCCGGGACGACGAAATGCACTGTGCATCCGTGGACGAGCACGCCCTCGGCGAGCGCCCGCTCATGGGTATGGGTGCCCCTGAAGAGGGGCAGCAGGGAGGGATGGATGTTGAGCATCCGGCCTTCCCAGCGCTCCACGAACCAGGGCGTCAGCACGCGCATGAAGCCGGCGAGGCACACGAAGTCGATGTCGCGCTCGTTGAGCGCGCCGTCGAGTGCGCGCTCAAAGCTTTCTCGGCTTGGAAAGAGCTTGTGATCGATGGCGACGGCCTCGATCCCGGCCGCGCGCGCCCGCTCCAGCCCTCCCGCATCTGGTCGATTGGAGACCACGAGGGCAATGTGCGCAGGATAGCCGGGCGCCCCGGCAGCCTCGATGAGGGATGCGAGGTTCGATCCACGGCCTGAGACCAGGACGGCGACGCGGCGGCTCATGGGAGAGCGAGGGCGCCGGTGGTGGTCACGCGCTCCGAGCCGCTCGCGGCGACCGCCTCACCGATTCGGACGGGGCGCTCCCCCGCTTCCTCAAGAGCACGGATCACCGCATCGGCATCGTTCGCCCCTGCGAACACGATCATGCCGATCCCGCAATTGAAGGTGCGCAGCATCTCGGCTTCGGCGACGCCGCCGGCCTTTGTGAGCCAGCCGAAGACCGGCGGAACCGGTATGGCACCCAAATCGAGGCGCACGCCCACCACGTCCGGCAGCACGCGCGGGATATTGTCCGGAAAGCCGCCTCCCGTGATGTGGCAGAGCGCCTTGATCCCGTTCGTCGCCTTCAGCGCCGCCAGGAGCGGGCGTACATAGATGCGCGTCGGCTCGAGGAGTGCCTGCCCGAGGGATTGGCCCGGGGCAAAGGGTGCGGAGGCATCCCAGGACAGGCCCGCATGCTCCACGATCCGGCGCACGAGGGAAAAACCGTTGGAATGGACGCCGGAGGAGGGGAGGCCGATCATCACATCGCCCGGCGCCACCGTTTTCGGCAGCAGGGTTCCGCGCTCGGCCGCCCCGACCGCGAACCCTGCCAGGTCATAGTCGCCGCGGGCGTAGAGGCCCGGCATCTCCGCCGTCTCGCCGCCGACGAGGGCGCAGCCCGCGAGGAGACAACCCTCGGCGATGCCCTTCACGATGGCCACTCCGACCTCGGGGGAAAGCTTTCCGGTCGCGAAATAGTCGAGGAAAAACAGGGGTTCGGCGCCCTGCACGATAATGTCGTTCACGCACATGGCCACAAGATCGATGCCGATCGTGTGGTGGATTCCCGTTTCGATCGCGATCTTCACCTTGGTGCCGACGCCGTCATTGGCCGCGACCAGGATCGGATCCTTGAAGCCCGCGGCCTTGAGGTCGAAGAGCCCGCCGAACCCGCCGATCTCCGCATCTGCGCCCGGGCGCGCCGTTGCCCTCACCAGCGGTTTGATCTGGTCCACCATGGCATTGCCCGCGTCGATATCGACGCCCGCCTGCGCATAGGTGAGACCCTGTTTGGGCTGGTCGCTCATGAAAGTCCTCCGGCGCGGGCTCGTCGGCGGTGCCCGCCGCGTCGCCGAAGGGGCTCCCGAAAGGCTGTTGGCCCCGGCATCCTCCGGCCCGCCGTGCCTAAAGCCGGGCAGGGCGGGTGGCAAGGGCGCCGCCCCCCAGCCCCTCGCAATCCAGCCGGGCAAGTTTTACATTGATGCAAGGAGATTGCGGAAACCGGATGACCATCCCGAACCTGATCACCATTTTCCGGCTGCTCCTCGTGCCGCTGGTGATCGTCATGATCATGCAGGGCCAGTGGCCGACGGCCTTCGTGCTCTTCGTCGTGGCCGGGATCTCCGATGCGGTCGACGGCTTCATCGCGCGCCGTTTCGACATGCGCAGCGAGTTCGGCGCCTATATTGATCCGCTCGCCGACAAGGCGCTCCTCGTCTCCATCTACGTGACGCTCTCCGTGGTCGGCGTGCTCCCGGGCTGGCTTGCCATCGTCGTGGTGTCCCGGGACGTGATGATCGTCGCGGCGGTCCTCCTGTCCTGGGTCATGGCCCGGCCGGTCGAGATCAAGCCGCTCATCGTGTCGAAGCTGAACACCGCAGCGCAGATCGGTTTTGCGGCTCTCGTGCTCTCCACCAACGCGTTCGGGGTTGATGCGAGCCGGATCGAGAACCCGGCGATGGTGGTTGTGGCCGCCTTGACCGTAGCCTCCGCCGGCGCCTATCTCGCGGGCTGGCTCCGCCACATGGCGGGCGACGAAGGCGCCTCCGCATGAAATCGGCGTCTATACGGCCGTGTGACGAACGGCCCACAGTTTTCGGAGCGTAGATGACGGTCCAGCGGCAAATCGGATTCTGGATCGTGGCGCTCGTCACGACGGCGCTCGCCCTGTTCCTCCTACGGGACATCCTCCTTCCCTTCGTGGCGGGGTTCGCGCTTGCCTATCTTCTCGATCCGCTTGCGGACCGGCTCGAGCGGGCGGGGCTCGGGCGCCTCATGGCGACCCTCGTGATCCTGGTGCTTTTCGTCCTCAGCTTCATCCTTGCCCTCGTGATCGTGCTGCCCTTCGTGGCACAGCAGCTCGCCGCCTTCGTGGACCGGCTTCCGTCCTATGTGGGCCGCCTTCAGCAACTCATCGCCCAGCAGGGCGGTCCGCTCATCGAACGGCTCGGCGGCACCGGGGCACTCGCGGACATGGAGCGCTCGGTCGGCAATCTCGTGGGGCAGGGGGCCGCGTGGATCGGCACCTTCCTGACCTCCCTCTGGTCCGGGGGACAGGCGCTTCTAAGCGTTTTCGCGCTGCTCGTGGTGACGCCCGTGGTGGCGTTCTACCTGCTGGTCGATTGGGATCGGATGGTCGAGACGGTGGATAGCTGGCTTCCCCGCCAGCACCAGACCACGATCCGCGCCATCGCCCGAGACATAGACGGAGCCATTGCCGGGTTCGTGCGGGGCCAAGCCGCCGTGTGCCTCATCCTCGGCACCTTCTACGCGGTGGGCCTGAGCGTCATCGGGCTTAATTTCGGGGCTCTCATCGGCATGACGGCCGGAATCCTGAGCTTCATCCCCTATGTGGGGTCGCTGACAGGCCTCCTGCTCTCGGTTGGGGTCGCCATCGTGCAGTTTTGGCCGGATTTCACGTGGATCGTGGCGACGCTCGCAGTGTTCGTGTTCGGGCAGTTCGTGGAGGGCAACATCTTGTCGCCGAAGCTCGTCGGCGCGTCGGTCGGCCTCCATCCCGTTTGGCTCATGTTCGCGCTCCTCGCTTTCGGCTCCCTTTTCGGGTTCGTGGGCCTGCTGCTCGCAGTGCCGCTTGCGGCCGCGGTCGGGGTGATCGCCCGCTATGCGCTTGCCCGGTACATGGCGAGCCCGCTCTATCACGGCAGCGGGGGCGCGGCTGCGGCGGGGCCCGAGACCGATGCGTGAGATCCCCAAGCAGCTTACCTTCGATCTGCCGCTGGACCCGCGGTTCGGGCGCGAGGATTTTTTGGTCAGCCCCTCGAACGAGGCGGCCTACGCTCTCGTCGAGGCCTGGCCCGAATGGCCCGACACGATCCTCCTGCTCACCGGCCCCCGCGGCAGCGGCAAGAGCCACCTGGCCTCGATCTGGGCGACCACAGCCAAGGCCTGGACCGTGGATGCGCCTGCCGTCACGAACGAAAAGGTCCCACATCTCGTCTCCAATGGCGCCCTGGTGATCGAGGACATGAACCGAGGCGGGATCGAGGAGGCTTCCCTGTTCCACCTCATGAACCTCGCGCGGGAGCGCAGGGCCGCACTGCTGATCACAGCCGAGACTCCCCCTGACAGGTGGGGCTTGCGCACCCCGGACCTTCTCTCCCGCCTGCGCCTCGCCCCCTCCGTGGCCCTCGACCCGCCGGATGACGCGCTTCTCAAGGCGGTGCTGGTAAAGCTTTTCGTGGATCGGCAGCTCGTGGTCGACACGACTGTGGTGGACTACATCGCCCTCCGGATCGAGCGCTCGCTGGCGCGCGCCGCCGAGGTGGTCTCGGCCCTCGACCGGGAGGCCCTGAGCCGTGGTCGCCGGGTCTCCCGAGCCATCGCCGCCGACGTCCTCGGGCGGCAGGACGACGAGCCGGAGTAGGCACGGGTTGTTTTCGGTCCATCTCCCGTCAAAGTGCAAACCGAGGAGGAGCCATGGCCCGTCATGGCCCTGTCACGAAGGTGGTTGACGGGTGACAGGACCTCCCCGGCCCGCCATCATGGAAGGCCGAACCAGCTGAAGGACCCAGACCGCGTGAACTCCGTCGTGCCGAAGCGTCGTGTCTCCCCCGCCAAGGCCGCTGCCAAGCGAAAACGGCCAGGAGCGGAGGCTCCGGCCCCCCAGCCGTCGTTGCCCGTCAGCGCAGCGGACGTCCGGGACAGCATCGCCCAGGCCGAAATTGAGGAGGCCCTGGAGCCGCCCGCCCCGAAGCCCCCGGCCGATATCGGCCTCGACGGGGCCGCGCTCCGCAAATTTCCCCAGCGCTTCATCAACCGGGAGCTCTCCTGGCTGCAATTCAACCGCCGCGTGCTCGAGGAAGCCTCGAACCGCAGCCACCCGCTCCTGGAGCAGCTTCGTTTCCTATCCATTTCCGCCAATAACCTGGACGAGTTCTTCATGGTCCGGGTTGCGGGCCTCATGGGCCAGGTCCGCTCGGGCGTCGCCACGCTGTCCCAGGACGGATTGACCCCGCAGGAGACCCTTGTTCGGATCGCGGCGGCGGTCACAACCCTCGCTTCGGACCAGCAGCATCGCTGGCGCGAGCTGAAAGACGACTTGCTCCACGAGGGCATCGTCATGGTCGACGGCAACGAGCTCACCAAGGCGGAAGCAACCTGGCTCGAGGACCACTTCCTCCACCACATCTTTCCCGTGCTGACGCCGCTCGCCATCGACCCGGCGCATCCCTTCCCGTTCATCCCGAATCTCGGTTCGTCCATCGCCCTGAAGCTCACCCGCAATGGCGATTCCAAAGTCCTGAACGCGCTCATTCGTCTGCCGAACCGGGCCGACCGCTTCATCCGCCTGCCTGATTTTGCCGAGACGGGCGCGACGCGCTTCATCGCCCTCGAACAGGTGATCGTGCGCTACACGAGCCGGCTTTTCCCGGGATATTCGGTCCAGGGCCAAGGCGGCTTCCGGGTGATCCGGGACAGCGACATCGAGGTGGAGGAAGAGGCCGAGGATCTGGTGCGTCTGTTCGAGACCGCACTGAAGCAGCGCCGGCGCGGAAGCGTCATCCGCCTAGAGGTCGAGGCGGCGATGCCCGAGGATCTGCGGGTCTTCGTTTCCGAGGAACTGGAGATCGGGCCCGACGAGTTGTTCGTTGTCGAAGGCATACTGGCCCTGAACGAACTCTCCCAACTCGTCGGCCTCGACCGGCCGGACCTCAAGTTCAAGCCCTACAACCCGCGCTTTCCCGAACGCATCCGGGAGCAGGGTGGCGATTGCTTCGCGGCAATCCGCCAGAAAGACATCATCGTCCACCACCCCTATGAGTCCTTCGACGCCGTCGTGCAGTTCCTGCGTCAGGCGGCTCTCGACCCGAATGTGGTCGCGATCAAGCAGACGCTTTACCGCACCTCGTCGGAAAGCCCCATCGTGGCGGCCCTCGCCGAGGCGGCGGAAGCCGGAAAGTCGGTCACCGCGCTTGTGGAGCTCAAGGCGCGCTTCGATGAAGAAGCCAATATCCGCTGGGCTCGGGACCTGGAGCGCGCCGGCGCGCAGGTGGTGTTCGGCTTCATCGAGCTGAAGACCCACGCGAAGCTCTCCCTCGTGGTGCGGCGCGAGGGCGGGCAACTCATCACCTATTGCCATGTGGGCACGGGCAACTACCACCCCATCACCGCCCGCATCTATACGGACCTCTCCTTCTTCACCGCCGATCCGGTGATCGGGCGTGACGTCTCGCGCATGTTCAATTTCGTGACGGGCTATGCGGAGCCCGCCGAGATGGAGCGCATGGCGGTCTCGCCGCTCACTCTCAAAAAGCGCATCCTCGCCCATATCGAGGAGGAGATCGCCCACGCGAAGGCCGGGCGCCCGGCCGCTATCTGGCTGAAGTGCAATTCGCTCGTCGATCCCGTGATCATCGACGCGCTCTACGACGCCAGCGCCGCTGGGGTACCGGTGGATTGCATCGTGCGCGGCATCTGCTGCCTGCGTCCGGGCATCAAGGGCCTGTCCGACAACATCCGGGTCAAATCCATCGTTGGGCGCTTCCTGGAGCACACCCGGATCTATGCCTTCGGCAACGGGGGCGGCCTGCCCAACGCGAAAGCCCACGTCTACATTTCGTCCGCGGACCTCATGCCCCGCAACCTGGACCGACGGGTCGAGTCCCTGCTGCCGATACTGAACCCGACGGTGCACCAGCAGGTGCTCGATCAGATCATGCTCGCAAACCTTCTCGACAACGAGCAGAGCTGGACGGTACTACCGAGCGGCGCCAGCAAGCGGGTGGTCCCTGCCTCCGGGGAGGAACCATTCAATGCGCATAAGTATTTCATGACAAATCCGAGTCTGTCGGGCCGTGGAAAATCCCTTAAGAACTCCAGTCCCAAGGCTCTCGCGAAACGTGGACACCGTTGACGTCGGTGCCATTCGGCGCGAGGCGCAAGGGCGGTTGCCGGTCGGCCGGCCGGTGGCGATCATCGACATCGGCTCGAACTCCGTCCGTCTGGTGGCCTATGAGGGGCTGACCCGGGCCCCGACCCCTATCTACAACGAGAAGGTCCTATGTGGCCTCGGACGCCATGTGGCGACCACCGGCCGCCTCGACGAGGGGGCGGTGGAGCGGGCGATTCAGGCTCTTGGGCGATTTCGGGTCCTGTGCCGCACCATGGGCGTCGCCGAGATCTTCGTGCTCGCCACCGCGGCGGCCCGAGACGCCTCGAACGGGCCGGCGTTCCTGGCGCGGGCCGAGGAGGCCTGCGGCTGCAAGGTGGAGCTAATTTCCGGCGCCAAGGAGGCGCAGCTGTCCGCGCTTGGCGTGATCTCCGGGTTCCATGCTCCGGACGGGATCGTCGGCGACATGGGCGGCGGCTCTCTCGAACTGGTGGACGTGAAGGGTACGCAGATCGGGGAGGGGGTCACCATGCCTCTTGGTGGCCTTGCGCTCCTCGATGTGAGCGGCGGCTCCCTGAAGAAGGCCCAGAAGCTCGTGCGCGAGCGGCTCCAGCGGGCGCAGGGCCATCTCGACAGCCTGCGCGGGCGCACCTTCTACGCGGTGGGCGGGACGTGGCGTGCCCTAGCGAAGCTCCATCAGGCGGCGCGGGACTACCCGCTCCACGTGATGCACGGCTACACGATCCCCCCCGAGGACGGGCTCGACTTTCTCCAGCTCGTGGAACGGGTCGACGCGAAGACCCTGAAGGACATCGAGAGCGTGTCGGAAGCCCGCCGGCCGCTGTTATCCTACGGCGCCATCGTGCTCGAGGAGATCATACGCCTCGGCCAGCCGAAGGATTTAGCGATCTCCGCGCTCGGTGTCCGCGAAGGCCTTCTCTACGACAGGCTCGACGGAGAGGCGCGGTCTCTCGACCCCCTCATCAGCGCCGCCTCGGACCTGAACCTCCTGCGCTCCCGCTCACCCCGGCACGGGGAGGAGCTGTGGGAGTGGACCGACCGATTCGTGCAAACGGTCGGGCTGCCGGAGAGCGAGGACGAGCGCCGCTGCCGGCACGGCGCGTGCCTCCTCGCCGATATCGGCTGGCGGGCTCATCCCGACTACCGGGGCGAACAGAGCCTCAACATCATCGCCCACGCGGCTTTCGTAGGGCTCGACCACCCAGGCCGGGCCTACATCGGCCTCGCGATCTTCTTCCGGCACGAGGGCTTGAACCCAGACAAGGCGAGTCCCCGTCTGAGGATGCTTGCGGGCTCACGTCTCTTCGAACGCGCTCGCCTCCTCGGCGCCCTTATGCGGGTCGCCTACCCAGTCTCGGTCGCCATGGAGGGTGTCCTCCCGCAGACCCCGCTCACGGTTCGCGGCAACTCGGTGGTTCTGCAGCTTCCCCATCACATGGAGCCGCTTGCCAGCGAGCGGCTGCTCGGGCGGGTGAGGGCGCTGGGCAAGCTTTTGAACCTCGAGCCGAGGATCGAAGTGCTGTCGGCCTGAGAGCCGCATCGCGGCGCCGTTCAGAGTCTCGCCAAAGAGCATCGACATGGTGACGCGTGCCCGCGTTCTGCTACAAAGATGCAGGACGCATTCTGTGGGGCGCATCGTGGCGGACGAGATCATCACCATTGGCAGCCGGCTCGTTTATGAGAACCGCTGGATGCGAGTGCGCGAGGACTCCATCCTGCATCCGGATGGGTCCGCCGGCATCTACGGCGTGGTCGAGAAAACCGACTTCGTCGTGGTCGCGGCGATCGAGGCCGGACGAATCTACATGGTCGAGCAGTACCGCTACCCGGTCGGTGGCCGCTTCTGGGAGTTGCCCCAGGGATCCTGGGAGGGCCGGCCCGATGCCGACCTCATCAACGTGGCCCGGGGTGAGTTGCGCGAGGAAACGGGCCTGACCGCCGACGAAATCGTGCCCGTCGGCCACCTCTACGAGTGCTACGGCTACTCGACGCAAGGCTACCAGTTGTTCCTGGCCCAGGGGCTCCGTCAGGGCGAGGCAGAAAGGGAAGCGAGCGAGCAGGGCATGATCGCGCGCAGCTTCCCTGTCGAGGAGGTTATCGCCATGATCACCGACGGTGCCATCAAGGACTCGGCCACGGTTGCGAGCTTCGGCCTGCTGCGCTTGAAGGGGCTGCTCTAACGGTAGTGGAGGGGACGACCCGGCTCAGCCGAGCGTCCGAACGGTCACTCGCCCGCGGTCGATGGCAAGTCCGAGGCCTCCGTTCTTCAACGCCAGGGCCTTGTCACCGAAAATCTGTCGACGCCAGCCGTGAAGGGCGGGCACGTCGGCGTTGTCATCCTCCGCGATGGCATCGAGGTCGTCCACCGTGCCGATGATCTTCGGTGCGACGCCCTCTGCCTCCGCGACGGCCTTCAGAAGCACTTTCAGAAGCTCGACCACGGCACCTGTATTCCCAGCCCGGCGGCTCCGTTCCGGAAGCGGCACCGACTTCAGGTCGCGCTCGAGGCCGCGCTCCACGGCCTCCAGGATGTCCCCGGCCGTCCGCGAGCGCTCGAAGCCGTTCGGGATCGATCGCAGGCGGCCCAGAGCCTCCGGGGTTCGGGGCGCCGAGGTGGCCAGGTCGATGAGCGCGTCGTCCTTGAGAATCCGTCCGCGCGGCACGTCCCGGTTCTGCGCCTCCCGCTCGCGCCAAGCCGCGACCTCCATGAGGATCGCGATTTCCTTCGGCTTGCGCAGGCGTCCCGCAAGGCGCCGCCAGGCCTCGTCGGGATCCGCCCGGTAGGTCTCGGGCGAGGTGAGAACAGCCATCTCCTCGTCGAGCCAGGCAAGGCGGCCGTTCGTCTGGAGCTGCCCGATCAGGGCCTCGTAGACCTTCACGAGGTGCGTCACGTCCGAGAGGGCATAGCTGAGTTGGGCATCGGACAGGGGCCGCCGCGACCAGTCCGTGAACCGGGAGGACTTGTCGATCCGCGCCTTGGCCAAGTCATTCGCAAGCTGCTCGTAGGAGACGCTGTCCCCATAGCCGCAGACCATGGCGGCGACCTGCGTGTCGAACAGGGGCGCCGGGACAAGGCCACCGAGATTCCAGACGATCTCCAGGTCCTGCCGGGCGGAATGGAACACCTTCACGACCCGAGGTGCCCGCATGAGCTCCATGAATGGCGCGAGGTCCAGGCCCTCGGCCAAGGGATCGATAAGCACCGCTTCGTCCGTGGAGGCGATCTGGATCAGGCAGAGCTTGGGATAGTAGGTCGTCTCCCGCAGGAATTCCGTGTCCACGGTGACGAAGGGGTTTCCGCCGAGGCGGTCGCAGGCGGCGGCAAGCGCCTCGGTCGTCGTAATCAGGTCCATGGCCGCCTTCTAGAGCATTTTTCCGCCTACTGAATACCGGCTTCTCGTCAAAATTGAAGCTTGAGCGTGAATTCCGTCCGAAGGTGGGTGGGGGACGCTCCAAGCGGCCCGGGTGGAGGAGCAGACACATAAAAAGCGCCCCGTGGGGCGCTTCCATGGTTGTATGGCGTCACGCCTTCGCGGCGCGGCGGCGTTCCTTGTTCTGGCGCTCGGCCCGCTTGATCAGCCAATCGATGATGTTGCGGGAGACCCTCTGCCCAGTCTCCGCATCGATCACGTAATCGATCCGGTCGGCCCGAAACCCGCGGTATCCGTCATCGGCCATGTCGATACCGCCGAGAAGCGTCTTGCCGGGCCCGACCTTCAGCTCACGCGCCATGATGCGCCGCCGGCTCGGATTGCCGGCCACGTCGCGGTAGTGAAGTTCCAGCGCGCCCTCCATCGGAAACACGCGCCAGGCGCCCTCGTCCCGCACCTCGGGCCGGTCCTGATTGAGTGTGGTTTCTGCGATGGTCATCATGAACTCCATATGGGAGTTCTTCCCTTGTTCTTCAAGGGTTTAACCCTGAAAAGGCGTCTCCGCAGGGGCGGTCAAACGGCCTCGTTCAGCCATGCCTCGACCGCATCTGCGAAGCCTGCCGGATCCTGCTCCGGCCAGAGGTGCCCGGACCCCGAAATGATGCGGTGGCGGCCGCCAGGGAGACACCGCGCCACCGCGTCGGCCTGGATCCGGAACAGCGGACGCGTCTCGCCGCCGCGATAGATGGCGATGGGGCGTGGCATCGCTTGGAGCAGGCCAGGGCTGGCGGCGGGCGGCTCGGTCTGGGCGAGGAGCAGCGGCAAGGTGTGAGCGTTCTCCCGGTGAATCGTCCGGGCCGCTTCGGGCTGAGCGTCGTAATATCCAGCGCCCCCCGATCCATCGATGAGAAGGCGAACCGCCCCCTCCAGGTCGCCGGAACCGACGGCTCCGAAGACGGGGCCGAACATCGCCCCGGCGTCGGCCCCGAGTTCGGCCGTCTCGTCGTCGGACAAGGCGAGGCTCCGGATTCCCGGCTCGTAGGCCAGGACGCCCGCGAACAGCTCCGGTGCCCGCCGTACAGCCTCGATGGCCGCATGCCCTGCGTAAGACCACGCGACGACGCTCACCGGCTGGGTTTCCAGCGCCCGCACGAGGGCGACAAGGTCGTTCGCATGCGCGTCGATCCCGAAGGACGGCCCGTTAGCCCGCCAAGCCGTGGTGCCGAACCAGCGCTGCGTCATGGCGAGGCAGCGGAAACGGCCTTGCAGGCGCTCCACATGAGGGAGCCATAGGCGCAGATCGCTCAGGGCGCCATGGAGGAACAGCACCGGTGGGCCTGCGCCCACATCGAAGAGCGGAAATGTGTCGGAGCCGACGGGGAAGGCAGCGGGAGCGGACATGGCGGCGGATCGACCGGAATCTGGGGCGGCCAGCGGCAAGCGTGGCGGCGGGAGCGGCGGTCTATGGAATTTGGAGCGGCGGATCAACCGGAACCGTGTTGCAGCACCTGCGCGTGCCACGGCATTGACGCGGCGGCGCATCCCTCCGATAACCCGCGCCCGTTGTGACAAGGCCCCATCTCGGTCCATGCGCGTCGACCTCTTCGATTTCGATCTGCCCGACGACCGGATCGCCCTGCGCCCCGCCGAGCCGCGGGACGCGGCCCGCATGCTCGTCGTCCGGCCCGGCGTGGCCGCAGAGGACAGGATCGTCCGCGACCTCCCGGACCTGCTGCGACCCGGGGACGTGCTCGTGCTCAACGACACGAAGGTGATCCCATCGCGGCTTTACGGGGTGCGCCTGCGGGGCGAGACGGCCGCGCGCGTGGAAATCATGCTGCACAAGCGGGAGGGGGCGGATTGCTGGCGGGCCTTCGCCCGGCCGGCCAAGAAGCTCAATCTGGGGGACCGGATCCGGTTCGGCGACACCGCCGAGAGCTTCGCCTGCGAGCTCGCTCACCTCGATGCGGAGGTGGAGGCGAAAGGCGAGGGGGGCGACGTGACGCTCCGCTTCTCGCTCACCGGACCCGTTCTCGACGAGAGCATCGCGCGCCTCGGGGAATTGCCGCTGCCTCCGTACATCGCGGGCAAGCGCGGCACGGATGACCGGGACCGCAGCGATTACCAGACGGTCTATGCCCGGGAGGAGGGCGCCGTCGCGGCCCCGACCGCGGGGCTGCACTTCACGGACGAGTTGTTCGCGCGCCTCGAGGCGCGCGGCGTCACCCGGCAATTCGTCACCCTCCATGTGGGCGCGGGCACGTTCCTGCCGGTCAAGGCGGACGACACCGCAGAGCACCGGATGCATGCCGAATGGGGCACCGTCTCGCCGGCGACGGCCGAGGCGCTCAACGCCGCCAGAGCCACGGGCGGACGCATCGTGGCGGTCGGCACCACGTCCCTGCGCCTCCTTGAGAGCGCGGCCCGCGACGACGGCACGCTGGCGCCGTTCTCCGGCGACACCTCCATCTTCATCACGCCCGGCTACCGCTTCCGGGCCGTCGACGTGCTGATGACCAACTTCCACCTGCCGCGCTCGACGCTGTTCATGCTGGTCTCGGCCTTCAGCGGCCTCGACACCATGCGGGCCGCCTACGCGCAGGCCATCGGAACCGGCTACAGGTTCTATTCGTATGGCGATGCGAGCCTCCTGTTCCGCGCCGACGAGCCGGCGTCGTGATGGGCCGCTCGCGCGAATGGACAGCCGTGACGCTCACCTCACCCCCCGCCCGCGTTCCGCTTGCGCGGCGGGCTGACGGATCCATCTCATGACCAGCGACACCTTCACCTTCACGGTCAACAGGACGGATGGCGCGGCACGGACCGGCGAGATCCGCATGCCGCGGGGCGTCATCCGCACGCCGGCCTTCATGCCGGTCGGCACCGCCGCAACCGTTAAGGCCATGTACCCGGATCAGGTGAAGGCGCTCGGGGCCGACGTGGTCCTCGGCAACACCTACCACCTGATGCTGCGCCCGGGCGCGGAGCGGATGGCGCGGCTCGGCGGGCTGCACCAGTTCATGAACTGGCCCTATCCGATCCTCACGGATTCCGGCGGCTTCCAGGTAATGTCGCTCTCGGCGCTGCGGAAGATCGACGAGCAGGGCGTCACCTTCCAATCGCATATCGACGGCTCGACCCATCACATGAGCCCGGAGCGCTCCATCGAGATTCAGGGGCTGCTCGGCTCGGACATCCAGATGCAGCTCGACGAATGCGTGAAGCTGCCCTGCACGGACGAGGTGGCCGAGAAGGCCATGCGCCTGTCCCTGCGCTGGGCGGAGCGCTGCCGCGTCGCGTTCGGCGAGCAGCCCGGCAAGGCTATGTTCGGCATCGTCCAGGGCGGCGCCGTCGAGCGCCTGCGGATCGAGAGCGCCCGGGAGCTCGTGGATCTCGATCTCAAGGGCTACGCCATCGGCGGCCTCGCGGTCGGCGAGCCGCAGGAGGTGATGCTGCGGATGATCGAGACGGTCGAGCCGCATCTGCCAAGCGCGAAGCCGCGCTACCTCATGGGCGTCGGCACACCGGATGACATCGTCGAGGCCGTGCGCCGCGGCGTCGACATGTTCGATTGCGTGATGCCGACGAGGGCGGGGCGCCATGGGCAGGTCTTCACCCGCTACGGCCGCCTCAACCTGCGCAACGCGAAGCACGCGCAGGACACGAGGCCGCTCGACGCGGAATCGAAATGCGCGGCGTCGAACAGCTATTCCAGGGCCTATCTCCACCACCTCGTCCGCTCGAACGAGATCTTGGGGATGATGCTCCTGACCTGGCACAACCTCGCCTATTACCAGGAGCTGATGGCCGGCCTGCGCAAGGCCATCGCCGAGGGGCGGCTCGAGGACCATGTCGCCGAGGTGAAGGCGGGCTGGGCGCGCGGCGAGCGCGACGGCGCCTCGGAGCCGGTCGGGCAGATGGACAGCCACATGGACAACGCGGCGCCTGCGGCGGAGCCAGACCTCGCCTAGCGCTGGGCCGGCGCCAGCACCCTGTAGAACCCATCCGCCGCGTCGCGGCCCGTAGCGCGGGCCTCGGCAAGAGCCGCCACCACCCGGTCCGCGATGCCGATGCGATAGTGGAGCGGATCCCAGTAATTGGTGTCCTCGGTGGTGACCGCCGAGCGGATGCGGAAATCGACCGCCGCGGCCCCGTGCTTGCGGGCGAGCGCCGCGATCCGTGCCTTGCATTCCCGCTCCACCGCCGCCTCCCGGGAGCCGGGCTGCGCCTGCCAGGCCACATGGATCGGCATGAGGGCCAGCGTGACGGAGGTGGAGGCCGGAACGCGATCCAAAACAGCGCCGAGCCAATCGAGGGCCGGAAGCCGCAAGGCGGCGCGCTCCGCCCGCCGGAGCCTCGCGCGCGGCGCTGCCGCCTGCGGCTCCTGCTCGTAGATGTGAAAGCGGGCGCGGGCCGGGTCGTAGAGCGCCTCGTCCGGCACGAAGACCTCGTAGCCGTCTCCCCGAATGCGCTCCGGCATGAAGCCGAGTTCGTGCAGGGCGAGACGGCCCGCGATTTCGAGGCTCTTGAAATCGAGCAGTTCGGGAAGATCGTTGAGGCGGCTCTCGTCGTAGAGCCAGGGCGGGAAGGGGCGGGGCGTCAGCCGCTTCTCGCCCGCATCCTCCTCGCACCAGGTCCGGTCGAGCCCAAAGACGAGCGCCTTGGGCGCCGGAACGTGGCGGAGGTACAGGTCGGCGAGCTGCATCTGCTCCCAGGGCGTCCCGGCATTGAGGCCGAGATTGGCGAAGCGGGCGCCGAAAGCCTCGCCGAGCTTCAAGGGGTCGAGAAGGCGGATCGTGGAGGTGCCGAAGACGGCCCCGTCGAAGCGGCCGCTGCGGACCACCTGCGGGTACATGTAGCGCTGGTTCAGATCCATCAGCGGCCGCGGATCGCGGCCGGGCGCCGCGCGCACGCCGTAAGGGTCCGCCACGAGCACGAACGCGTAGAGAAGGCCCGCGAGGCCGAGAGCCGTCAAGGCGATACGGCCGGAAAAACCGCGCCAGGTCGTCGGATCGGCTGGAGGCGTCATGGGCGCGTGATCGCGCCCCGGCCGCACCCTGTCAACCGCGTGCCTTCAGGTGCCGACTGGGGCGCTCGGATGAGAGCCATGGCGCCGATGCCGGAACGCCTATCGAAACTGCCGCCCGTCAGCCAAGCGCCTTGAGGTGCCGGATCGGCCGTCCCGGCGCGATGCTCTCGGCCGCCCGGATGATGCCCTGCGCGTCGATTCCGAAATGGCGGTAGAGGTCCTGGATCGTGCCGGTCTGGCCGAAATGTTCGACCCCGAGCGAGCGGGTCCGGTGTCCCATGACCGAGCCGAGCCAGGCGAGGGTCGCCGGATGCCCGTCGATCACCGTCACCAGCCCGCAATGGGGCGGCACCTCCGCGAGCAGCCGCTCGATGTGGCTGCGGGCATGGACGAGGCCGCGCTCCCGCGCCCGCTGGGCCGCCGTCCATCCGGCGTTGAGCCGGTCGGCGGACGTGATGGCGAGAAGGCCGATGTCGCGCCGGTCCTCCGCCATGAGGCCCACGGCCTCGATGGCTTCCGGCGCCACGGCGCCCGTATAGGCGACGACCACCTGCGCGTTCGGTCCGGGCTTGCGCATCCAATAGGCCCCGTCGACCACATCGTCGGCGAGGTCGCCTACGAGGGCGCGCTGGGGCTGGTCCACATTGCGGGTCGAAAGGCGCAGGTAGACCGACCCGCCGGTTTCGTCGCGCAGCCAGGACCGTTCGCTCGGCTCCCCGTCGCCGTCCTTCTGGAGATAGGCGAAGGCCCAGCGCAGGATGACCGCCAATTCGTCCACGAAGGCCGGCTCGAAGGAGGCCAAGCCGTCCTGGGCGAGGCCGATGAGGGGCGAGGAGATGGATTGATGGGCCCCGCCCTCTGGGGCGAGCGTCACGCCGGACGGAGTCGCGACCAGGATGAAGCGGGAATCCTGGTAGCAGGCATAGTTCAGGGCATCGAGGCCGCGGGCGATGAACGGGTCGTAGAGCGTCCCGATCGGCAGCAGCCGCTCACCGAACAGGGAATGGGAGAGCCCGAGCCCCGAGAGCAGGATGAACAAGTTCATCTCGGCGATGCCGAGCTCGATATGCTGGCCCTTGGGCGAGAAATCCCAGGTGAAGGTCGAGGGGATGCGCTCGGCCTTGAAAAGATCCTTCATCTCCTGACGGGCGAAGAGGCCGCGCCGGTTCACCCAGGCGCCGAGATTGGTGGAGACCGTCACGTCCGGCGCGGTGGTGACGATGCGCTCGGCGAGCGGCTCATTGGAGCGGGCAAGATCGTTGAGGAGGAGCCCGAAGCCCTGCTGCGTCGACATCTGCGGCTGCTTGGGAGCGGCAAGCGTCTCCGGCACCGGGATGACGGGTGCCTCGTAGCGGCGCGTGCCCTTCGCGTTGAAGGGGACGGAGCGCAGGAAGCGGTCGATCTCGGCCGGTGGCAGCTTCAAACCCTCGAAGGGGTCCCATTCATGGCCGGGCCGCACGCCGCACGCGGCGCGGAAGCCTTCCAGCTGGGTCGGCGTGAGGAGGCCCGCATGGTTGTCCTTGTGGCCAGCGAGGGGGAGTCCGAAGCCCTTGATCGTGTAGGCGATGAACACGGTCGGGCGGTCGTGGTCGATGGCCTCGAAGGCCTCCACGAGGCTCGGCAGGTCATGGCCGCCGAGATTCGACATGAGCTTGGCCAGTTCCTCGTCCGAGCGCCTCTCGATGAGGGCCGTCACGGGTCCCTGGTCGCCCAGGTCGTCGAGGAGGCGCTTGCGCCAGGCGGCGCCGCCCTGGAACGTAAGGGCGGAATAGAGCTGGTTCGGGCAGCTGTCGATCCAGTCCCGGAGCCGCTCGCCCCCGGGCTCCCGGAACGCCTCCTGCATCAGGGATCCGTGCTTGAGCACCACCACGTCCCAGCCGAAGGCGCGGAAGATGGCTTCGAACTTGGCGTAGAGCCCCTCGCGGATGACCGCGTCGAGGCTCTGGCGATTGTAGTCGATGATCCACCAGGTGTTGCGCAGGCCCTGCTTCCAGCCCTCGAGCAGCGCCTCGAAGATGTTGCCCTCATCCATCTCCGCATCGCCCACGAGAGCGATCATCCGTCCCTCGGGCTTGTCGGCCGCCCAGCCATGGGCCTTCACGTAATCCTGCACCACGCTGGCAAAGAGCGTCTGGGCGACCCCGAGGCCCACGGACCCTGTGGAGAAGTCCACGTCGTCGATGTCCTTGGTCCGCGAGGGATAGGACTGGGCGCCCTTGTAGCCCCGGAAGTTCTCCAGCTTCTCCCGGGTCTGGTGGCCGAGCAGGTACTGGATGGCGTGGAAGATCGGGCTCGCATGGGGCTTCACCGCCACCCGATCCTCGGGCCGGAGGGCCGCGAAGTAGAGAGCCGTGAGAATGGTGGAGAGGGACGCCGAGGAGGCTTGGTGCCCGCCGACCTTGAGCCCGTCCACGTTCGGCCGCAGGTGGTTCGCGTTGTGGATCGTCCAGCTCGACAGCCAGAGCACCTTGCGCTCGAGTTCGGCCAGGAAGGGCAGGCGGGGGTCTGTCATGGGACGTCCGGGTCAAAAAGAGGCCCCGCACGGTAAGGAGAAGCCCGGCGGTCCGCAATCACCAACCGGATCGTCGGCGAAGCGACGGACCGCCCTCGGGCGGAGAGGTCCCGCCCGGCTTTTCGGTTGACCCCGTGCGGTGGATTCCCTATCTCCACCCCACCCCGGAGAGCGCGTAGCTCAGCCGGTAGAGCATCTGACTTTTAATCAGAGGGTCCTGGGTTCGAGTCCCAGCGCGCTCACCATTGCTCTCCGGGGTCGTCCGCCGAGAATCGTCCGTACCAGTCGTGATGGCCCGCAAGCTCATCGCGTCGCCTGGCGGCCATTGGTGGCCGCGAGCCAGCGGCTGCATGGCGGGAATGGTGGGAACGCGAGGTTCGGGAGCGCCCGTCGGGCAAGCCGCCTCGATACGGATCCAGCCTTGCCGACGGACGGGTCCGACGAGGCGTTCGGACCCGTCCGTCGGCAATATCCACCTCGTTCTCGCGAACCGCGTTCCCGGCCCATCAGGTCCGGCGGGGAGGAGCGACGAACGCCAAGGCGTTCGGCGGGATGTCTGGACGAGCTTACTTGCGCGCCTTTCGGGCCGCATAGCGGGCATCCCGAGCGGCCTTCTGCTCGGCGGCCAAAGCCTCCTGGCGCTCGGCTTCCTCGACTTTCGCCGCCGCTTCGTCGACTTGCCGGGCCAACCGCTGCTCCTGTTCCACAGCCTCGCGCGCTTCCCGTTCGGCGGCTTCGCGGGCCTGTTCGGCGGCCTTGGCCGCTTCGCGTTCGGCCTGCCGGGCCTCGCGGGCGCTGCTGACGGCCTGCCGGGCCGCTCGGCGCTCGGCAACAGCCGGATCCTCGGCGCCCGGCTTAGCGCGGACGCGGTCCAGCATGGCCTTTCGGGCTTTGTCGGCCGTGCTCAGCCGGTCACTGAAACCCTTGTCTCGGAACCCGCTCATATTCTGACCTCGCTCTCTTCGACGGCATGCTCCGTCGCAATTGATCTGATCCGTCACGAGACCTCGACCGGGCTCGTCGGTTGGCATGAGGCGCATGACGCCCTCGGTGCCGTTTCGTCATTGTGTGGAAATGGGGCACGTATGAGGTGCGCCAAGCGAGAGCCCGCCCGGCTCCGCCTGCTCCGCCGCCGCTGCTTCGGGCAAATTCCGCACCGCGCCTTCGGCGGCGGTGCCGGGCCGTTGATATACGCCCGCGCTATGCGACGCCAGCCCAAGGGGCGAACAGGGGCGTTCGGCCTGCCGCTTTCGAGGTCTCGCGCTGCATCGGGCTCCGGCCGAGCCGGTCCTCATCCGTCTTGAGGCAGACCCGGGATGCGAACTGCCAGGGCCCAAAGGCTCGGCCGTTGGGGAACTCCGGCGGTTTCGAGCCGTTCTCAGCGCTTGTCCCCCGTGAACTTCCGGCGTCGCGTGTCCCCATTGTGTCCATCGTGAACCACATCATCTGCCTTCAATCCCGCATCGAAAGCATTGCCGAGACCTCGTCCAAGCCGGGTCCGGCGGAGCTTGGGCTCGACGATACGCTCGCTCATCTGACCCTCGTCGGGCGCCGGCGCGTGGACATGCTCCTGGAGCGCGTCCTCGCCTTTTCGAACGACGACGACGAGCGGGCCGCCGCCGCCCATATCCAGGAGCGCACGGCCCGTGTCTGGCATGGAGGCCAGGCGGGCCATTCGAGCGACGATGCGTCGGAGCGCCTTCAGGGATCGCCGGGGCCGAAGCGGGTCTGACAGGTCTCGGCGATCGCCGGCCGAGCCGATGGGGCGAGCTTGGGCAACCGTCCTCCGTGCGAAAATCGATATCTTTCCGGCATTCCGGCAGTTACGCTATCGCCCAACTGGAGTCTCGCCGCATGGGTACCATCACCTTCGAGGGCTCCGGCCCCTATACCTTGCCCGAAGCGACAGGTGCGTCGGTCCAGCGCAACGGATCCGACGTGATGATCTCGGTGCGGCTCTGGAAGTCGCACAACACCTGGACCCTGGTGCGCATTCCGCTCACGCAGGCGATTGCCCAAACGCTCTCGGAGCGCCTGGCGGAAGCCTTGGAGCAGACCAACCCGGTCGCGTAGCAGCGGAGCGCGGCGTCGCGCTCAACCCGACATCATCAGCATCGCACCGACGCCGACCGCGCCGATCACGGCAATGACCAGCAGCGAGGGCCACAGCTTGTGGTGAGCGGCAGGCTTCAGGCCGTCGAACATGGCGTCCCCTCCGTTGATCGAGGATGGCGCCCCGAAAGCGGCTTATTGAGGGTGCGGCGCGCCGTTCCGGCCGTCCGCGGCACGCCTCACGACCCAAATTCGCGTCACAACCGCCAGGGGAGGGCGCCGGCCGGGAGGCGTCGGCCGAACCTGTCGAGGAGGAGCATGGCCAGCGCCACCACCGCCACGGTGGTCAGCGCCACCGCCGCCGCCTGGCTCGCGAGGCCCGCCTCTTCGAGGCTGAAGAGCGCGACGCCCAGGGTCTCCGTGCCGGCGCTCCACAGGAGCGCGGAGACGGTGAGCTCGTTGAAGGCGAGCAGGAAGGCGAGGACGATGCCGGCGGCCGCCGCGGGAACGAGGGTCGGCACGATGATGTCGCGCAGGCGGCGCAGCAGCCGCGCGCCGTCGAGGGCCGCCGCCTCTTCCTGGGCCGGCTCCACCTGCTCCATGGCGGCGATCACGGGCTTGAGGGCGACCGGCAGGAAGCGCGCCAGATAGGCGAAGACGATGATCCAGGGCGTGGCGTAGATCGACACCCCGAGGATCGGCAGGGGCCGCAGGAAAATGAGGATGCAGGCGATGGCCAGCACGATGCCGGGCAGCACGTAGGGAACTTCGATGAGCCCCAGCACCCAGCGCGAGGCGCCGCCGCGCCAGCGCACCAGGCTGTAGGCGATGGGCACCGCGGCGATACCCAGAACGATGGCGCTGCCGCCGGCGAACAGCACCGAGTTCGAGAGCGCGCGCCGCGTCATTTCCTGGCGCATGAGCACCTCGACGAAATTGTCGAGCGTCAGATTCGCGAGGGTCAGCGGCATGCCGTAGGTCGGCACCAGCGCCGCGACGCCGAGCGAGAGGAGCGGCAGCCCCACCACCACGACGTTGACGAGGATCAGCCCCGCCGTGACCGCGCGCCGGGCGCGGCCGAGCCGCCAGAACGGCTCGAACGCCGTCTCGTCCTCGATCCGCGCCTCCTCCCGACGCAGGACGAGGCCGCTGACGATGACGCAGGCGCCCGCCACCACGGCGACGAGCACGCCCAGCAACGCAACGTCGCCGATGACGCCGGGCCCGAAGCTCGACAGGCGCCGGTAGATCAGTGTCGGAAGGGTAAGATAATTGACCGGCAGCCCGAGGAGCGCCGGGATGCCGAAATTGCCGAGACCCGCCACGAAGGCGAGGAGGCCGGCGCTGATGAGATGCGGCCGCAGGAGCGGGAGCAGCACCCCCGCGACGATGCGACCCGGCGCGGCCCGGTCGATCCGCGCCGCCTCCACGAGGGAGCGCGGCACCCGCTTCAGGCCCGCCAGCACGATGACGAATACGAGGGGAGCGTGGTGCAGCCCCAGAACCAGGATGATGCCGCCGCGACCGAGGAACGGGTTGGGAGATCCCGGCTCCGGCGCCAGTCCCAGCGTGTTGAGGAGCGGCGAGGCCGGGCCGGCGAGGCTCAGGAATGCCAGGGCCGCCACCTGCGGCGAGATCATCGTCGAGAGCACGAAGACGAAAGCGGTGCCCCGCCGGCCGCCGGCGTCGGTGGCGGCGATCACGAGGGCCATCACTGTGCCGAGCGCCAGCGCGATGAGGCCGGACCCGAAGGCGGTTTCGAGGCTTCCGATCGTGGCCCGCAAAGCGGCGCGGCCGCCGAGCACCTCGGCGACCCGCTCCACCGAAAACAGGCCTCCCGGAAACAGGCCGGCCGCGACGAGATGCGCGGCCGGCAGCGCGGAGAGCACGACGACGAGGGCGAGAACGAAGACGAGGAGGCCCGAGCCTCCCCGTTGCAGCGGCGAAACCTCTGCGGCCGCAGCCCTCACTGGCCGAAGATGTCCGCGAAGGTCGCCTTGTTCTTCGTCTCGTCGGCGAGCGCCTTGGCGGCGTCGAAGCTCAAGACCTTGATGCTCTCGCGCGCCGGATAGCCCGCCGGCAGGGCGACGGCCGGATGGGCGGCGATGTAGCCCTGGCGGAGCGCCAGCTCCTGGCCTTCGCGGGAAAGCACGAAGTCGACGAAGGCCTTGGCGGCGTCCGGGTTCTTGGTGCTCTTGAGGATGGCGACCGGCTCCGACACGGCGGATACGCCTTCCTTCGGGAAGACGAATTCCACGGGCGCGCCCTTCGCCTTTTCGCGGATCGGCATGAAATCCACGATGACGCCGTAGAGCTTCTCGCCTCCGGCGACGCTCTTGAGGATGTCGCCGTTGCCGCCGCCTGCCGAGGCGCCGTTATCCTTGAGGCCCTCGTAGTACTTCCAGCCGCCCGCGAGATTACCGGTCAAGGTCGCGGCATGGATCAGGGCCGCGCCCGAGGTGAGCGGGCTCGGCATCGTCACCTGGCCCCTCGCGGCCGGGTTCAGGAGATCGGCCCAGGCGGCGGGGCGGAACGGCGCCTTCGTGTTGTAGACGATGCCCGTGGTAATGAGCTTGGTGGCGAACCAGTGCTTTTGCGGATCGTGCGTGCCGGCCGGATAGGCGGACACATCGGCGCCCTGATGGGCAAGGAGGCGATCCTCCTTCTTCAACCCTTCCATGGTGACGCTGTCGGCGATCAGAAGCAGGTCGGCCTGCGGCTGGCCGGCCTCGAACTCCGCGCGGAGCTTTGCGAGGATGCGCGGCGTCCCGTCCCGCACGAATGACACATCCACCTTCGGATGCTTCGCCTTGAAGGCGTCGACCGTCTGCTGGGCGTCGGTGTTGGGCTGGCTGGTGTAGAGAACGAGCTTGCCGGTCACGTCCTGGGCCGAGGCCAAGGCAGGCAGCAAGGTCACGAGAGCGGACAGAACCAGGCGCTTCATACAGTCTCACCCATCAAAAAGAGGCCAATGCCGCGGCGCTACCGGTCTTCGATGACACTGGCATGACCCGACTTAGCACGACCGCCCCGTGCCACGGCAACCGTGCTTCCGATTGCCGCGCACGGGTGCGGGCAGCCCGGGAAACGGGCGGAGCAACACGCAACGTTCCATCCTAACTCACTGGCGGACGAAAAGATTTTCGTCGCCCCGCATCTGTTGCCGCGTCCGGGGTGTAGCCCCCTCGGCAGCGTCTGACGTTGGGGAAGCCGGTTCACCCTCCAACCGTCGTCCCTCGCGCGGGCGCTGCCACTCGCAGAAGGCGGACCCGGCGCGTCCGGGGCACGACAAAAAGAGGAAGCGACCATGAGCGACACCCATCACGGCCACGGCGGCTCCACGCCGAGCGCGACCCATAGCTCGACCGAGTCCCTGACACAGGCGAGCCTCAGCTCCGCGCTGCAAGCCTTCTCCGGGGCGAACCGCGTTTTCTATGCGGAGCTCGGCGAGTTGAACAATTCGAATGCCCGCGGCGGAGTGCTGCTGGTTCTGCGCGGCGACAAGCTCACGGTTCTGACAGCGGCGCGCGGCGTCGAGGCCGGTCAGGTCCACATCCAGCACATCCATGGCTTCGAGGACGGCCGGGATTCGGTCGTGCCGACCCTGGCGCAGGACACCGACCGGGACGGCTTCATCGAGCTTGCCGAGGGCCTGCCCACCTACGGGCCCATTCTCCTCAACCTCAACTCGCCTCAGGGATCCGGCCTTGGCGGCTTCCCGACGCCGGAAGGCACGTCCTACGTGCTCTCGCAGACCTACGATCTCTCCAATCCGGCCAATGGCGATCTCGCTCGCCTGCTCGACGACGTCTCCTTGAACCGCCGGGAGATCGTGCTGCACGGCATGAGCGTCTTGGAAGGGCAGGGCGACGGCACCACAGGCGAGGTCAACGGCACCGCCGGCTACAAGCTGGTGCTTCCCATCGCGGCGGGCGAAATCCGCGAGCTCTCCTATACGGCCGCCGTGTCGGCGCTTCTCGCCGCCGCTCAGGTCAATCTCGGCCGGGCTCTCACGGGCGGCGAGGGGAACGATGTGCTCGTCGGCGGGCGCGGGTCGGAGCGCCTGTTCGGCAACGGCGGAGACGACCGGCTCATCGGCGGCCGCGGCGACGACTACCTGGACGGCGGCGCCGGGCATGACAGGCTGAGCGGCCAGCAGGGCGACGATTATCTCTCCGGCGGCAGCGGACGCGACCGGCTTGATGGAGACTCTGGCAACGATCGGCTGTCAGGTGGGTCGAACGCGGATGTTCTCATCGGCGGCAGCGGCGACGACTATCTCGACGGCGGCTCGGCGGGCGACCAGCTCACGGGCGGGAGCGGTCACGATCACATCACCGGCGGATCCGGCGCCGACACGGCCTTCTTCAACGTGAGCCGGGATGGGAACGATGTGGTCGACCTCGGAAGCGGGTTCGATTTCGCCCGCGTGACGGCCTCAGGGTCCGGACAGGTGCGCCTGACCTTCACGAGCGCCGAGGTCGGGAACGGCTCGGCCAGGGACGGGGGAACGCTCACCAACCAGGATGGCAAGCTCGCCGTGCGGCTCCAGGCCGAGAACGGCGCGGATGGGCTCGTTGGGCCCGTGAGCCGGTTCGACGACGAGGGCATCACCTTCCTGGCGGACCGAGGCGGCCTCACCTTCGACGTGCGCGACTTGGTATCCGGCGTGGCGCGCGGCGATCAGTTCAAGGCCGTGGTTCTCGGCACCTCCGGCAACGACGTCCTCACCGCTCCGCTGGCGCGCAGCAGCACCTACTTCAACACCGGTGCGGGCGATGACAGGGTCACCGGCAGCAGCAAGGCCGATTTCCTCGTCGGCGGCGGCGGCAACGACCAGCTCAGCGGCTCCGGCGGCAGCGACCGCTTCATCGCCGGCGGCGGCAACGACGTGCTCACGGGCGGCAGCGGCAACGACGTCTTCATCTTCAACGCCGCCCTCAACACCGCCACCAACGTCGACACGATCCGGGACTTCGGACGCGGCGACGACCTGTTCCAACTGGACGATGCCGTGTTCATGGGCCTCACGGTCGGCGCCCTCGCGGCGGGGGCCTTCGCGTTCTCCGCTCAGGCGGGCGAGGCGGACGACCGGGTGGTCTACAACCAGGGCACCGGGGAGCTGTTCTTCGATGTGGATGGCGGCGCTCGCGACAACGCCCAATTGTTCGCGACCTTGACCAACCGCGCGACGATCACGGCAGCGGACTTCATCGTGATCTGATGCAAAATGGCCCGGCGCGGGCTCAGGCCCGCGCCGGGCCGCCGAACGCAATCCGCTCGGCTCTGGAAGGAGGCGTTCGAGGTCTGGCGATGGGCGCCTTCATGCAGACCGCCATGTATGCCTATGCTGGCGCGGACGCGTTGAAGAAGGATCGCCGATGGAACAGACTTGGCGCTGGTGGGGACCGGACGATCTCATCCGCCTCGCTCACATTCGGCAGGCGGGGGCGACCGGCATCGTGTCGGCCCTGCACCACATCCCATACGGGGAGATATGGAGCGTCGAGGAAATCGAGACGCGCGTCGCGGCCATCGAGGCGGATGGCAGCCTCGGCCTACGCTGGAGCGTGGTGGAGAGCCTGCCGGTTCACGAAGCCATCAAGATCGGAGAGGGCGACCTCGGGCGGCTCTTCGACAACTATCGTCAGTCCCTGCGCAACCTCGCGGCCTGCGGGCTGCGCACGGTCTGCTACAATTTCATGCCGGTCCTCGATTGGACGCGCACGGAACTGCGCTACCCACTGCCGGGCGGCGGCACCGCTCTCCGTTTCGACGAGGCCGCTTTTGCCGCCTTCGACTGCCATATCCTGGAGCGGCCCGGCGCCGACGCGGATTACAAGCCCGAGGCGGTCGCCCGCGGCCGGGCCTGGTTCGCGGGAGCATCCGAGAGCGACAAGCGCGCTCTGCTCTCCTCCATCATGGCCGGCCTGCCGGGCGCTTTCGACCGGTACGACGTGCCCGGCCTTCGCAGGGTTCTGGCCCGCTACCGCGACGTGACGCCAGATCGGCTCCGGGAGAATCTGAAGCGCTTTCTCGAGGAGGTGATCCCGACGGCCGAGGAGGTCGGGATCCGGATGGGCATCCATCCGGACGATCCGCCCCGTCCGCTGCTCGGTCTGCCGCGGATCGTCTCGACGGAGGCGGATATCGCCTTCGTTCTGGATGCGGTCGACAGCCCCGCGAACGGTCTTACCTTCTGCACCGGCTCCCTCGGAGCCTCGGCCGTCAACGACCCGCCCGCCATCGCGCGCCGCTTCGCGGGCCGGATCCATTTCGCGCATCTGCGCAACGTACGGAAGGAGCCGGACGGGTCGTTCTTCGAGGCGGACCATCTCGGCGGCGATACGGACATGGTGGCGGTGATCCGCATCCTCCTCGAGGAGCAGCGCCGCCGGCGCGACGCGGGCGATCCGCGCTGGCGGCTGCCCATGCGCCCGGATCACGGGCACGAACTCCTCGACGATATCGGCAAGGCGACCTTTCCGGGCTACCCGGCCATCGGCAGGCTCAAGGGCCTTGCCGAGTTGCGCGGGGTCATGCAGGCCACGTCGCGGCTGCTCGACCTGCCCCTCTAGCCGGTCCCCGCGACCGCGCCGCGCGACGCTGACGACGCGGCCGGCTGCTGCGCGGGATGCAGCGGCACACGAATGCGGCAGCGCAGGCCGGACCTTGCAAAGTCGAGCTCCACCTCGCCGTCGAGTTCCAGCGCAAGGCCGCGTTCGATGAGCCGAGACCCGAACCCTTTTCGGCTCGGCGGCGTGACCGGCGGACCACCGGTTTCGCCCCAATCGATCGTGAGGAACCCTGACGCGTCCTTCTGCCACGACACATGGACGCGGCCTTCCGGCATCGACAGCGCGCCGTATTTCACCGCGTTCGTCGTCAGCTCGTGGAAGACCATGCCGATGGCGACAGCCGCCTTGGGCGGCAGGCGAACCGCTTGGCCGCGTAGCACCAGGCGGCCTTGGTCCGCGTCCTGATAGGGCACCGCCTCACCGCGCAGGAGCGTCTCGAGGTCGGCGCCTTCCCAGTTCTGCTCGGTCAGCACGTTGTGGGTGGCCGAGAGAGCAAGGAGCCTCGCCTCGAAGGATTGGCGAACAACGGTCGGATCGTCGGAGGCCCGCAGGGTGTTAGCCGCTATCGACTGCACCGTCGTGAGCGTGTTCTTCACCCGGTGATTGAGCTCGTTGATGAGGAGTTCCTGAGCGGCCACCGCCCTCAGGAGGTTATCGTTCGCGCGGCGCAGGTTCTGCTGGTTCTGCTCGACGCTCGATGCCATCGCATCGAAGCTTTGGCCGAGGCGGACGAATTCGGGAATCGTGGTGGCCTGTCCGCTTCGGGCGGCAAGGTCCCCGCGTCGCAGGCGGTCGATGGCGACCGTGAAGGTGTCGAGCGGGCGGCGGATCGCGAGATCGGCCACGAGCCAGGCACAGAGGCCGACGCCCACGAAAACGGAGAGCAGCAGCACCAGTTCGCGCCAGAACAGGCGGTCCACCTCCCCGTAGAGGGAGGAGACCGGCAGGCCAACCGCGAGGGTCAGACGCTCGTCCCGGAGGAGCGGCGCGAAGCCGTAGAGCCTGCGCTCGCCGTCGTCGTCCACGATTTCGCGTGGACTTTGAGGTCCCTCGGCGATGCCGGATATCGGGTTGCCGATGTTCTGGCCGTTCCCGGGCGCATGAGCCATGACCACGCCCTTGGAATCGAGCACCATCACGCTCGCCCCCTGCGGCAGGGAGGCCACCCCCATGGCCTGGGACCAGCGCTGCAGATCGAGCCCGAGGAGGCCGAGGAGCTGCACCGTTCCGTCAGCCCCGAGCAGCGGATGGGCGGCTCCGGCGATCCTGCGGCTGCTGACCGGCCCCGCCGTCACGTCCCCGATGGCGAACCCGCGCTTGGCGAGGGCTTCCTCCACATAGTCCCGGCCACCGAACTTGCTGCCGACGAGACGCGGATTCGAGGAGCAGACGAGCGTGCCGTCAGGCGATGCGACGCCGAAACCCGTGAAATCGGGGAAGCGCTGGTGCAGCTTGGCGAGGTAATCGTTGCAGGATGCGCCCTGGCCCGCGAGCACGGACGGGCTGTCGAGGAAGGTCGCGAGCACGGTGCGGGCCGTTTCGAGGTACTGGTCCTGCTCGGCGGCGATGAGCCGTGCGGTCTGCGCGACCTGCTGCTCGACCTCCTCCGAGCGCTGCTGCCTGAGGTCGATCTCGCTCCAGATGTCGAGCAGGGCGACCGGAAGGGCCGCCACGAGCACGAGCGCGAGCAGGCGGCTCCGGATCGAGAGCCCCCGTACCGCGGGCGTCCGCATTGCTCCGTCGGTCGTGCTCACCTTCAGTCCTGCCTTTGCTCGGCTGCCGGGCCCGGGGAACGTCCGCTTCGTCCACCCAGCGCCGCATCGTCTCGATTGCGTTCGTCAATGTAGGACAATTGCCGCCCCTGCCCACCTATTCCTTCAGCCCAGGCCGCGTCGTCCGGCCGAGGGGCCGAGGAGCTTGACGACCGGGTGGGCGCCGGGCTCAAGCTGACCCATGGATTTGAGAGCCAAGACGGACGACCTCACCGGCCGCAAGCGCCCGGGCTTTGCGGCCTGGATGGGTAGCACGAACACAGTTACGCAGACCTTTCTGGCGGCGGGGCAGATCCCGGACCTCATCAATCTGGCGGGCGGGCTGCCCGCGCCGGAAACATACCCCTCCGAGGAGATCGCCGCGATCGCCGGGAGCGCGGTTGCGGAACACCCGGCCGAGACCCTCGGCTACGGCCCCATCGAGGGCCTGCCGGCCCTTCGCGATGCCCTCGCGCGTCGGTTCAGCGGCCCGAGCCTCACGCTCACCCGGGACAACGTGCTCGTCACCGCGAGCGGCATGCAGGGTCTCGATCTCCTGGGCAAGGTCCTGGTGGACGAGGGCGGCCTGATCGCTGCCCAGTTCCCGACCTATCTGGGCGCCCTCGATGCGTGGAAGCCCCGTCGTCCTTCCTATCGCGAGCTGCATCTGGAATCGGCCGATTTCGACGCGCATGCCGCTCTTGAGGGCGCGCAATTCGCCTACACGGTGCCGAACTTCTCGAATCCGACCGGCCGTCTCGTCGGCACGTCCTTGCGCGAGGCGCTCGTGGCGGCCGCCCATGCGACCGGCACTTGGCTCGTGGAGGACGACCCCTATGTGGGCCTTCACTACGACGGCGCGCCCCTGCCGCGCATGATCGAGCTCTCCGCGACGCGCGGGCCCCCCGGCCCGTATCGCGGTCCCGTCGTCTACATGGGCACGCTCTCCAAGGAGATCGCGCCGGGCCTGCGGATCGGCTGGGTTCTCGCCGATCCCTCCCTCATTCGTGCGCTCGCGACCGCAAAGCAGGGGTCGGACCTCTGCACCAGCGGGCTCACGCAGCGCGTGGCGCTCGCTGCCATCGCGGGTGGCCTGGTCGAGCGGCTGCAGCCGACCATCGTGGCGCTCTACCGCGAGCGTCGCGATGCGCTCTGCGCCGCGCTGGAGACACATCTCTCCCATTGGTTCAGTGTCGAAAAACCCGTCGGCGGCATGTTCGTCTGGGCGGTGGCGCGCGATCCGGCCATCGACACGGACCGGCTGCTCACGGCGGCTCTTGCCGCGAAAGTGTGCATCACCCCGAGCAGCGTCTTCGACCCCCGGGGCCGCGACCGGCGCGCCATGCGTCTCAACTTCACGCTCAATCCCCCCGAGCGCCTGGAGGAGGGTGTCCGCCGCCTTGCCGCCGCCATGCGTTCGCTCGAAGCCGAGGGCTAGACCGATGTCCGTGACGATCCACACCGCGCCGCAGCTGTCGCCCGCCGACCGGGATCCCTGGCGGGAGGTGCCTGTGGCCGTGGCGGTCGACCTCGCCCGCGACATCGGTCAGATCGACCCGGCCATTCGCCCCTTGCGCCCTCCGGGCCAGCAGCCCCGGCTGTTCGGTCGGGCGGTGACGGCTTTCTGCGAACCGCCGGATTTCGGAGCGGTGCTGCGAGCGGTCGATCTCATCGAGCCTGGCGACGTGCTGGTGATCGCAGCCGGCGCTCACGCGGATACGGCGATGATCGGCGAGATCGTCAGCGGGCACGCCCGCAGGCGGGGCGGCGTCGGGCTCGTCTGCGACGGCGCGATCCGCGATGTGGCGACCCTTGCGCAATGGCCCGACTTTGCGGTCTTCACCCGCTTCGTGACGCCGCGGGGCCCATCCTCGGCCGCGCGGGGCGGCGTGAACGTGCCGGTGGTTGTCGGCGGCCGCCTCGTCTCGCCGGGCGATCTCGTCATCGGCGACGACGATGGCCTCGTGGCGCTCTCCCCAAAGGTGCTTCGAGAGCGCATCGGCGATGCCCGAGCGAAGATCGCCCTGGAGGCCGAATGGGAGGCGAGCCTTGCGGGTGGGCGGAGCCTCAAGGAAACCTTCGGCCTGCCTTAGACGCCCTCCGCCTTCGGCGGCAACGCGAACAGACGCGTGAAGCGGCGCGCCACCGCGCGATCGCCCTCCACCGCCAGGATCCCGGCGGCCTCGAGATCCTCGAGCGCTTGGCCGCCATACACGGCCGCGGCAATCACGGGAGGCTGCCCCGTCAGGGTAGCGTCCGCTCCTTGCGTTTCCCCACGCGCCACGCCGATGCCGCCATCCGCGACCGTCGCGACGAAGGTCTCGCGGCCCATGCGAAAGCCCACCCGCGCGGTGAAGCCCTTCGCGCGCTCCCGGTCGAGCATCGTCCTGAAGGAGATCAGGATCGACACGGCGCTGACCGGGAGGCTCGGGTCGTGGGCCGGGGACCGGGCGGCCCAGCGGCCGAGCGCCTGGAAGATCGGCTCGCTCTCATAGCCCCATGGCGTCAGCTCGTAGACCTGCGCGAAGCCGGGGGAGGGCAGGCGACGGCGGATGACGATACCGGCGGCCTCAAGGCCCTCCAGACGCTGCGTGAGAACGTTGGCGCTGATGCCGGGCAGGTCCGCCCTGAGATCGCTGAAGCGCTTTGGCCCCAGGAGCAATTCGCGCATGACCAAAAGCGCCCAACGCTCCCCCACAAGATCGAGCGCGTGGGCGGCGCCGCAGGCATCCTCGTAGGAACGCCGTGCGCCTGGATCGCCCTTAGTTATTTTTTCTGACTTCATGGTTGCTTTTCTGAACAAAGCCGGTCAGCTTGTCAATCGTGGGACCAAGGAATGCCGGAGGACGCCCCAGTGACCAAGATGATCTTCGTGAACCTGCCTGTCGCCGATCTCGACCGCTCCATCGCCTTCTACGAAGCCATAGGCGCCCGCAAGGACGACCGGTTCAGCGACGGCACCGCCGCCTGCATGGTGCTGTCCGACGCGATCTTCGTGATGCTGCTCACCCACGACAAGTTTCGCCAGTTCACCCCGCGTCGCATCGCCGATGCTCGCGAGACCAGCGAGGTCCTGCTCTGCGTTTCCTCCGAGAGCCGCGCGGCCGTGGACGAGACGGTCGAACGGGCCGAGCGCGCCGGCGGCGCCATCGATACCGGACCGCAGCAGGATTACGGCTTCATGTATGGCCGCAGCTTCGAGGATCCCGACGGCCACATCTGGGAGGTGATGTGGATGGATATGGCCGCGGCCGAGAGCGCGGCGGCAGCGGCTTAGTCCCGACGAATGTTTCGCAGCCCAAGAGGGGAAGGAAGAACGATGAGCTATGTGGATGGGTTCGTGGCGGCCGTGCCGGCTGCCAACAAGGAGATCTACCGGGAGCATGCGGCCGAGGCCTGGCCGCTCTTTCGCGAGTTCGGTGCGACGCGGATGGTCGAATGCTGGGGCGACAACGTCCCGAACGGCACCCTCACCGACTTCCCCATGGCCGTGAAGGCCAAGGAAGACGAGGTCGTGGTGTTCAGCTGGATCGAATATCCCTCGCGGGAGGTGCGGGATGCGGCGCACGCGAAGATGATGAGCGACCCGCGCATGCAGGCGATCGGCGCGCATATGCCGTTCGACGGCAAGCGGATGATCTTCGGCGGCTTCACGCCGATCCTCGACGTCACCGCGGGCGAGCGCGAATCCGAGGCCGCTTGAGGCGGCGGCGGCGCCGGCTCAAACGGCGCCGCCTCTCTCCAGGAACACCTTGAACGCATCCTGGTAATCCGGATGCCAGCGCGAGAGGGGCGGGCGGTTCTCGATGATGTCGCCCGCCGCCCACGCGATCCGCTTCTCGTCGAGGCTTCGGGACACCTCGTTGTCCGGGCAGAGGATGTAGAAGTCTCCGGCCTCGAGCCGCTGCATCATGAAGTCGACCGTTTCCTCCGGCGCCCACGCGCCCGGAGGCTTTTCGGTGCGGCCGCGGGCCGTGAGCGCGGTGAACACGAATCCCGGGATCAGGAGCCGGGCCGAGACCCGACCGGCCGCCGTCGATCGAAGCTCGTGCTCCAAGGCCTCGGTAAAAGCCTTCACGCCGGCCTTGGAGACGTTGTAGGCGGGGTCGCCCGGCGGCGTCGTGATGCCCTGTTTCGAGCCGGTGTTGATGACGAGCCCAGGTTCTCCATGGGCGACCATGGCCGGAGCGAAGACCTGGCTGCCGTGGATGACGCCCCAGAGATTGACCCCAACGATGCGCATCCAGGCTTCCGCGGGACCGTACATCGCGCTGCCCGGCTGGATGCCCGCATTGTTCATGAGCACGTGCACGGGGCCGAACGCCTCGCTCGCCGTCCGGTGGAGCGCCTCCACGCTCTCCCGGCTCGCCACGTCGGTCGGCACCGCAAGAACGCTGCCTTTGTCCGCTGCGGCGGCCGCAACCCGCCGCGCCGCCTCGTCGAGGCGCTCGCCTTGAAGATCGGCGAGGCACACCTTGAGCCCGAGGCTTGCGAAACGCTCCGCGGCCGCAAGGCCGATGCCCGAGGCGGCGCCGGTGACGACGGCCGTCCGGCCGGGTGCGAGGGCGGGGTGAGTCACGGCGGGCTCCTGTGGAACGAACGAGGATCCGTTAGGTTAGGGCGCTGGCGCCCGCCGGCGACCCGTGCGGCGGGGGAGCCTCTCCCATACCGCTCCCGCGCTTGCCTCGGGGGCGAATGGCTCTTTACCTTCGGGCACATCGACAGGACCGCAGCCCATTGAACCCGGGCCAGGCGGGGAGGACAGCAGAACCATGACGATTCACGCGCGGAACTATATCGGCGGCGAATGGGTCAAGGCGTCGCAAGCGGCACCGGACCTCAACCCCTCGAACACGAACGATGTGGTGGGCGAGTTCCCGCGAGGGTCGCGCGCCGATGCGGAGCGAGCCATCGCGGCAGCCCGCCACGCCTTTCCGGCCTGGTCGCGGACGACGCCCCAGGAGCGGCACGACATCCTAAAGCGCATCGGCGACGAGCTTCTCGCCCGCAAGGACGAGATCGGACGCCTTCTCTCCCGCGAGGAGGGCAAGACGCTGGCGGAGGGCATCGGGGAGACCGTCCGGGCCGGGCAGATCTTCCTGTTCTTCTCCGGCGAGTGCCTGCGCATGGCGGGCGACAAGCTCGCCTCGGTGCGTCCGGGCGTGGACGTGGAGGTCACGCGCGAAGGCATCGGCGTCGTGGGACTCATCACGCCGTGGAACTTCCCGATCGCGATCCCCGCCTGGAAGATCGCTCCCGCGCTCGCCTACGGCAACACGGTCGTTTTCAAGCCCGCCGATCTCGTGCCCGCGACGGCTCATGCCTTGTCCGAGATCATCGTCCGCTCAGGGCTGCCGGCCGGCGTGTTCAACCTCGTCATGGGGCGTGGATCGGAAGTGGGGCAGACGCTGCTGGAGCACCGGCACGTGAACGCCATCTCCTTCACCGGCTCGGTCCCGACGGGCCGGCGCGTGGCGGCGGCCTGCGTCGGGTCGGATCCCATGAAGAAGGTGCAGCTGGAGCTCGGGGGCAAGAACCCCCTCGTGGTCGTCGACGACGCGGACCTCAAGGTCGCCGTCGAATGCGCCGTGAACGGAGCCTTCTTCTCCACCGGCCAGCGCTGCACGGCCTCCTCTCGGATCATCGTGACGGACGGCATTCACGACCGCTTCGTCGCGGCGGTGACCGAGCGCATGTCCGGCCTCGTGATCGACGACGCCCTGAAGCCCGGCACGCATATCGGTCCGGTCGTGGACCAGAACCAGCTGGAGCAGGATCTCTCCTATATCCGCATCGGCCGCGACGAAGGAGCGACGCTCGCTGCGGGCGGCGAACAGCTCAAGCGCGAGACGCCGGGCTTCTATCTGGCGCCGGCGCTCTTTATCGATGTGGATCCCAAGATGCGCATCTCCCGCGAGGAGATCTTCGGGCCGGTCGCGACCGTCACGCGGGTGCGGGATTACGAGGAGGCGCTGGAGCTCGCGAACGACACGGAGTTCGGCTTGTCGGCCGGCATCTGCACCACCAGCCTCAAGATCGCCAATCACTTCAAGCGCAACGCGGAGGCCGGGATGGTGATGGTGAACCTGCCGACCGCGGGCGTCGATTACCACGTGCCGTTCGGCGGCCGAAAAGGATCGTCGTACGGGCCGCGCGAGCAGGGGCGGTACGCGGCGGAGTTCTACACCACCGTGAAGACCGCCTACACCTTCGACATGAACGAGCCCTACGTGCCCAAGGTGCGGTCGAGCGAGTAGGCGACCGACAGAAAAGCGCTCCGTCCGGCAACTGGCCAGACGGAGCCTCAGATCACAACGCTTGCTTCGGGCCCTTTACGCAACGCGGCCCGGAGCGACAATTGCACCGGATCGGTAAACCGTCGGTTAGCCCTCCCGATCATTCGCCATAGGCGAGGCGCAGCGCGTGGTCGCGCAGATCGGCGGGCCAGGCTGCGATGCGGCTTTCGAGCTGCGCGCGATCGCCCGCATAAAGAGCCCGCGCCCCTTCTTCGAATCCCGGAAGATCGCCGCCCAGCGCGGCCATGAAGGTGTAGGCGGCATCGCGCCGCGCGCGATGATCGCCTTCGCCCGCATCGGAACGGCGCGCGTCGTCGATGAGCCGGCGCAGGGTGACGGAGGCACCGCCGGGCTGGGTGGCGAGCCAATCCCAATGGCGCGGCAGCAGGGTCACCTCCCGCGCGACGACTCCGAGACGCGGTCGTCCTCGCCCCCGGGCGGGCGAAGGCGCCGGAATCTCGTCGTAGCGGGCTGCGATGTCGGCTTCGGTGCCGCGCAGATCGAGGTCGATCGGACGGCCACTCCGGTCTTCGATCACGGTGATGGGCTCAAGGCCGTTCGACGCGACCGCGCGCTTCACGGCGACGGCGACTTCCGAGAGGGTTCCGCGGGCGAGCAGGCTCTGGCCGTTGAAGGCCGTGTGTGAGGGCAGGGTGGTCATGGGGGCTCCTCGAAGGCCCCTACCTAGCACAGCCCCGTTCCGATCACAATTTCACCCGGGTATAATTGACGACTGGCGGGAGGGCGTCTATCGGTTCGCGGAGGCGCGGTGCTGCGCGCTGGAGGAGGCACCCATGATGCCCGTCGACAAGAAGGCCGCCATCGCGGCCTACAAGGAGCGCAAGACGGTCGCGGGAATCTACGCGATCCGCTGCACGGCGACGGGCGAGGTGTGGGTTGGCGCGAGCCGCCATCTGGGCACGCAGCAGAACGGCATCTGGTTCGCGCTTCGGATGGGATCGAGCCGCAACCGGCAGCTCCAGTCGGCGTGGCAGACTTACGGTGAGGCCGCTTTTACGTTCGAGCCGGTCGAGCAGCTTCCGGAAGAAACCGCCGTTTATCTCCAGCAAGCTCTACTCAAGGAGCGCGCTGCCTTTTGGAAGCAGCAGCTCCACGCGCAATCGGCCTGATCGGCGGCGCTTTTCCTCTGCCCTCACGGTGCTTTGACGCGGCGCTCACGCGGCAATGACGGCTGCGCCCTAGCGTGACTGTGCATCGCCGCGGATTCGCGCCGACGAACTCCAGGGGGCCCAGCCCATGCCAGACGATCGCGCCATCTCCCCACCCGGGTCAGAACGCTTCCGCGGCGCATCCTCGGGCTGATCCTTTCCGAACCATCCCTTGCGTCACGACCGAAACGCGGCGCTCGCCCGCCGCGAAGGGGAGACCTATGCGCAGCAGCACCCTGACCACGCTGGTTCTCAGCCTGATGCTCCTCGTCGCGGGCTTCGTCCCGGCTCATCGGCCCGATGCGCGGATGGACCCGTTCGAGGCGTCTGGAACGGCATCGCCCGATGGTCGCGCCACCGCCGGTGAGCTGTCGCTCGCACGACCCGACGCCTTTTGACCGCAGGAGCGGCGCATGAGCGAGACCTCCCTTTCCCCGGCGAATGTCGCGTCTGTCTCGCCGCTTCTCACCTTCTGGGCGAGCTACATGCTCATCCTCGTCCTGCCTGGGCCCAACATGATCGCGGTCGCGGCGCTTGCCGCCACCAAGGGCTTTCGGGGCGCGCTGCCTCTCGCCCTCGGGGTGGCCTGCGGCGTCGCCACCCTTGCAAGCCTGATCCTGTTTCTGGCGAAGGGCGTGACGGACAATCCCGTTGTGGCAATGGGAACGCGCTGGGGTGGCGCGCTGCTTCTGATGGCCGTCGCCTGGCGCATCGCGTGGCCGTCGCCACAGCGGCCGAACGCCGTCGGCGGCACGACGGCGCTCGACTTCGGGGGCGGCCTGCTCACGGCGCTCGGCAACCCCGTCAGCGCCGGGTTCTTCCTCGGCGCGGCGCTTGGCGTCTCCGCTCAGGCGACACCCGTCGATCTCGCCGTGATGGCAGCCGGCGCCGGCTGCGCCTCGCTCACGCTCTCACTTGTGATCGCCTCTCTCATGGCCGCGGCGGCGGGGCGCCACAAGCGGCTTCGCGTGCCGACGCTCGCCCGTCTCGGGGTTGCCGGCGCTCTCGCCGTGCTCGCCACCGCGAACCTGATGTCCGCGTAATCCCCTAGGCCTGACCAGGCAGGCCGCATCGTGAAGGAGCCTACGATGACACGCTGGAACCCGACCCTTCCGACCCAGACCTCGTTTCCGAAGATCAGCCTCAATGTCCTGTCGGCGCCGCTGCTCGGCTTTTTCGAGCGCCTGGCCTCCTGGGGCGAGTGGCGGGCCGAGCGGGCGGCCCTCAACCACCTCCTCACCTACGACGATGACATGCTGCGCCATTACGGCCTCGACCGCCGCCGCCTGCGCGCTCGGCTGGCTGAGCTGGTGCGGCCGATCCCGTGACGGCTGAGGCTCCGGGCGGGCATCCACTCGGAGCCGTTCACCACCATCGCGCAGAAGGAGAGCGCCACGGACAGGGTTCGCGGCGCTCTCCTTGTGAAACGGGTCCGATGTCGGTTACGGCATCATGATCAGGCTGATCGTAACGGCCCCAAGATCGATCACCAGCAGGGCCAGCCCCAGGACAGGCAGAATCGGCGTGCGACGCGGCTCGGGCCAGTCGTCAGGCTCGGCGGGCGGGGCTGTCGCGTGAATGGGCGTGTCCAGAGAGCGCATGGAAGGCCTCTTCCTTGTGATCCGGCGGAGCCGGGGACGCGTTGGATCACCGGTCAGGAGCCTGCAGGCGCTCCTCGGTGCGAAGGCTGCCGGCTGGATGATGCCGCCGACAGGTCCTACCATGCGCCTCAGCCGTCATAGGGCCGTGATCCCGGCGTGACCTCGCAAGCCAAATCCGTTCACGGTGGGATGCGGCATCAGCAGACGGGAGGGCTTCATGTCCGTCTTCGCCGACGCGGCATCGCTGCTCGCCGGCGAACGGGTTCCAGCGGACCGGGACGAGGCGGCCCGCGCCATGCTGGCCGCGCTCCAGGGCGAGGACCCGCAGCATCTTTTCGCGTTGCTGCGGGTGGCGCAGGCCATGCCGCGCCTTTTCGAGCTCGCATCCCCGCTGGCGCCGGGGCTCGTATGCATCGGCGGGTCCGTCGCCGGGCCGGTGGGCGGGGAGGGGGCGTCGATGGACGTGTCCGGCAAGGGCCTCGACTTCCGATCCGCCTGGACGAGCTGCATCGGCGAGGCCATCGAATGCCTGTCCCTGGAGCGCGTCGGACTCGCCGCGGGAGGAGCCGGCTGTGCGGCCGGGCCGACGCGCGAGGCGGCCATCCTGTCCGGCCTTCTGGAACTCGTGGAGCGGGATGCTGCGGCCCTGTGGTGGATCGGGGGACGACGGCCGCGCCTCCTACCCGCCGAACAGCTCACCGCCGCTGGCGCCGAGGGGCTGCTGAGCGCCCTGCGCCAGGGGGCGAGCGCCCGCCAGACGTGGTTTCTCGATCTCACCACGGACCTGGAGATTCCCTGCGTCGCGGCCCTGTCCGTGAACCGAACGGGCACCGGCCTCGCCGTTGGCCTCGCGGCGAGGCCAACGGTTCCCGAGGCCCTGAAGGCCGCTCTCCTCGAACTCTGCCAGATGGAGCTCGCGGGAGTCCTGGCCGGCCACAAGGAGCACGAGGGCGGGCCGGAAGCCCTGTCCGATGCGGACCGCCGCCACCTGCGGCTCGCCTCCGTCCGCGCCGCCGAACACCCGATCCTGGTCGGTGCCGGTTTCAGCCAGGAAATCCTCTGTCGCGTGCCCCCCGACAGCGCGGAACAGCTCGCCTGGATGAGCGAACGATTGGCGGCTCACGGGGTCGCGTACCGCGTCCGGGATCTCACGGTTGCGAGCATCGGCGTCCCCTGCCTTCGGGTCGAGGCGCCGGGGCTTCAATCCCTCGACGCACGCCTTGAAACCGAGCGCCTTGCTGGGTTTCTCGCCATCAGTGGTGGCAATCCCCTCTATACGCAGGGGACCGAACTCATCTAGATTGTCGCGCCGAAGAACGGGATCCCAGGCCCTATGGGACAGTTCGAACCAGCCGACGAGCCGCAAGACGAGGTCCGATCCGCACGGGTGGTGCAGGGGTCTCGCGCGGCACCCGTGCTCAGGGTCTCCCTGTTCGGCGGCTTCTCGCTCGCGGCCGAGGGCCAGCTCGTCACCCTGCGCAACCGGAAGGCCCAGGCGCTTCTCGCCTATCTCCTGCTCAGCGCCAGCCCGTCCGAGCCGCGGGAGCGGCTCTGCGGGCTGTTGTGGAGCGAGAACCCGGAGGACAAGGCCCGCGCCTCCCTCAGGCAGACGCTCCATGCCCTGCACGAGATCTTCGACGGCCTTGCGCTCGATCACTTCGAAGCCAGCCGAGAGGCCGTGCGGTTTCGACGGGAACGCGTCGAGGTCGACGTATGGTCGGTGCTGGAGCAGGGGGAGCGCTCGGGCGTTCATCCGCTGCTTCTCGAGCGCAAGCGGCTGACGGAGAGCCTGCTGCCCGGTTTCGAGGATCTCGATCCCTCGTTCCGGGCCTGGCTGCTGGTGCAGCGCCAATCCTTTCAGGAGCGGCTTCAGCGGCATCTGGAGGGGATCCTCTCGCGGACCGGACCTGATCTCGCGCAGGCGAAGGCCGCCGCGTCGGCCCTCGTCAATCTCGATCCGACCCATGAGGAGGCCTGCCGCCGGCTCATGGAAATCGCCGTCGCGCAGGGGGACACCGCCGGCGCCCTCAAGATCTATAAGCGCCTGTGGGACCTCCTCGAGGAGGAGTACGACACGGAGCCCTCCGAGGCGACGAAAGACCTCCTGGTGCGCATCAAGAACGGGAAGGCGGACATCGCGCCGCCCGTCCCGCAGGCATCCGCGCCCGCCGCCGAGGAATCCGACTGGCCGAGGCTCCACACGCTCCTCTTCGTTGCGGATTTCGACAGCCGCGGAGTGGACGAGAGCCTCTCGCATCTGGTGCATGGGCTCAGGCATGACCTCATCGCCAAACTCGTGAGGTTTCGCGAATGGTCCGTGATCGACGGAGCGGCCGCGGCGGCCTCCGCAGAGGTCCCCTCCGGCGACAGGGTGCAGCGCTTCCAGATCGACGCCACCCTGCGCATGGCGGAGACGGCGCTCTCGCTCATCCTCACCATCAAGGAGCAGCCCGCCGGCCGCTACATTTGGAGCCATTCCTTCTCGCTCGAGCTCGATCGATGGTTCGAGATCCAGCAATCCGTCGTGGGGCGCATCGCGCTTGCCCTGAACGTGCAGCTCTCCACCGAGCGCGTCATGAGCGCGGCGAGACGGCCGGACATCTCGCTCGGCGCCTACGATCAATGGCTCAAGGGGCAGGAGCTTGCCCTCACCTGGTGGGGAGCGGAGGAATGGCGGGAAGCCGCCCGTATCTTCGAGTCCATCATCAAGGAAGCCCCCGCTTTCTCGCCCGCCTATAGCAGCCTCGTGGCGCTCAAGAATTCGGAGCACCTGAGCTTTCCAGGGATCGTGCGCACGCCCGAGCGGGACGCGGAAGCCATGGCGCTCGCCAAGATGGCGGTTCAGACGGATCCCTTCGATTCACGGGCACACCTCGCCATGGCGTGGTCGTCCGCCATGCGGCGCCAGTTCGAGCAGGCGGATCTCAGCTTCAGCCTGGCGCTCGACCTCAACGAGAACGACCCCTGGACGCTGATCTCGTCGGCGCTCGGGGTTGCGTTCTGCGGCGACCATGCGCGCGCGCAGGCCCTCGCGGACCGCGCCCTGCGCGTGAACGGCAGCCCGTCGAAATCGCATTGGGCGTATCAAGCGACGACCCGCTTCATGACGGGAGACTACCCGGGCAGCGTCGCTGCCGCCGAGCGCGCCGAGGAGGTCATCCTCAACTTGCCCGCTTGGCACGCGGCCGCGCTCGCGCTCCTCGATGCCGGGGGCTCCCGTCAGGCGCAGCGCTTCCTGGAGCTCATCCGCGCCAATTGGCACGGGAAGCGACCGGCCAGCGAAGCGGACATCATGGCCTGGTTCACGGCCGCCTTTCCGATCCGCCTGGAGGACGACCGCCGCCGCGTTCGGCAGGGCCTCGAACGGGCCGGCCTCACCATCCCGGATCCTTGACGCCGGCCATTATAGGCGCCGGGCGATCGTATCGTCGGCAACCATTCAGCGGCACTGCGCGATCGTGTAGTCGGCGATGCGGGAATAGAGCGCATCGAGCTTCGACATGTTGCTCCCGGCCGAGAGCAGGTTCCGGTAGAAGAGCGGCACCGGGTAGGCGTCGTTCGGCTGCCCGGGCTGGAAGGCGTTCAGGGATTCCTGCACCATGTCCGGGTTCGGAAGGCGGATCACGAGATCCGATTGGGCGACCTCCACATAGGAGACGGTCTGGATCCGGTTCGGGATGACGACCACGTCCCGCAGGGCTGCCTTCACGCCCGCAAGATCCTGTGGCCGCTTTGCCGGATCGAGCGCCCAATCGACGATGATCTTTCCGAAGGCCACGTAGTCCAGAACCTCGACCCGCTCGATGGCCATGCTGTTTCTCCTTTGCGGCTGTTGCGTTGCGCTCAATAGGCGTTGCGCCCCTGGCGCGAGCCGACGAAGCCGGCCTCCGGATCGGCCAGACCCAGGCTGTCGGCGAGCCAGACGATGAGGTCCGGCATGGTCTCCGGCGGCGCGCGGCCGAACACGGCCTCCCTGTCCTCCTCGGCGGCGGCGCCGGTCTTCACATTGCGGAGCGCCCGATAGAGCACCTCGGCGACGATGACCGAACCGAGCACGCCGAGCCGCTCTCCGTTCTCCGTCTGAGCCGCTTCGAGCAGCAGGAACAGGTGAAGCGGCGGATCGCGGGACAGGACCGCCTTGTCCTCGTCCGAGAAGGCCACGGTGCCGGCTTCGAGCCAAGCGACGATCATGCGGGCGCGCTCGTCCTCTCGGCTCAAGACGGGCGAGGCGTCGCGCAAGGAGGCAGGAAGCTTCTCGATGAGCGAATGGACCGAGCGCATATGCACCGACGCACCGCGCAGGAGGTCTCGGTGCGGCAGGCTCCGGACCGCACCGTCGCGGGTGCCGAAGGCCCGCTGGTCGTGAAGGAAGGGCACGTAATAGGGAGCGATGCGGCGGCTGGGATTGGGCACGGAACCATGGATCGGGAAGAACAAGGACCAATCGATCAGCCAGGCTCGGCTCAGGGGCATCGCCTCCGGGAGGCTGCTCGAATTGACCTGTAGGGTATCCCGTAGCCCGAAGATGTTGTCGCTGTTGAACTGATAGCCCGGCCGCAGCATCACGTGACCGCATCGGAACGCGGCGTGCGAGAACTCCACCGGCATACCGGTCGCGCCTGTCCTCTCGATGGGCGCATCGGGGTTGTTCTCATAGAAGTCGCGCACGCGCGCATTCAGAAGCCGCGCCAAGAGGTCCTGGCGAATGATGGTGGTGTAGACCTCGGTGACGATCGCTCGGGCCGCCGCGAAAGCCTCCCGGTCCGCAAGGCCGGCGTGACGGGAGCGGAGTCGCCGGCATACCTCGTTGTGCAGGAGATGGAAGAGCACCAGCATCTGCGCCAGCATGGGCTGGGCATCGTTCCGAGGGTCCGCGATGAGCACGTCCGTCAGGCCCTCCGCGGCCCGGCCGTCGGGTCCGTTGAGATGGGGGCAGCCAATGCGGGGCAGGTCACGGTCCACGAGCCGGGGGTCGGCGCCCTCGCCGCCGGCCCGCCCGAGCCGCAGCAGGATCCGCGGCTGCTCGTTGCGGGCTGGCGCCCGGTAGGCGAACGGCTTGTCGAGGGGACCGCCGCCATAGACCGTGTCTAGGTTCAGCGCGATCGTACGTAGGTTCTGCTGGTCGAGCAGGGCGTCGTTGATGGACGGGAAAGTGGAGCCGAGAAAGGTGAGGTCGTGGCCGACCAGCTGCGAGAGATAGACATAGCCAGAGGCGATGGCCGGGTTGTCGTCGGGAACGGACCCGTCGCCCCGGTCGGGCCAGCCATAGGACTGGGCCATGCGCTGGGCGACCCGGTCGAGAAGGTCGCGCGTCCGCTCCTCGCCGTCCTCCATGTCGAGGTAGCCCCGGTACATCTCTCCGGCATTGGCCGTGCCGAACAAGTTCCTGTAGCCCCTGGCGCCTGGGGCGCTCCAAGGATCATGCGGGTTCCTGGCCATCGCGATGATCGGCCGCTGCCCGCCATGCGGTTTCATGGCCGCCCTCCCGCGTCGTGCCCCTCAAAGCTTGAGGATAAGGCAGCCCCCGTGAATCCACCGTGATTCCGCCCAGGGCCGCGATCTTGCCCTCGTCCGGCAGGGCAGGGGCAACCATTTCCGCTGCAAAACCCGAGCCTTTCGAGCGCTCTGGCTTGGCGGCATCGCCGGCTTCGCCCATGGTGCGCGCATGATGCAAGAATTCCTCGCCCCCTATGGATTGTCCTTCGCCGATGTGCTGGTCGGCCTCGCGCTCCTCCTGAGCCTCGCGGCCATCTGGGTTGCCGTCCGTGGTTCCGATCACGCCCGGCGGCAGGCGGACGGGGCCATCGGCGAGCTGCCCCCGAACCTGTCGCTCCACCCGGTCCAGCGCCTCGGGAGCGGGGGGCATCAGGAGATCGACGACCTGATCCTGCGGGTCGACAACCACAACCGCCGCCCCGTGCGGGTCACGGGGCTGAAGCTGGAAAAGCCGGCCAAGATGGGCTTCGTGGCCTATCTGGTGGAGGGTACCCGGGAAACGCTTCTGGCTTCCGGCGAGCGCAAGCACGACGAGATCGTCGCCAGCGTGACGGTGCCGGGCACCCCGCCCGGGTCGAGTCAGTTCAACTCCGCGAATCTCAAGATCGTGCTCTCAGGAGAATCCCCGCCGGCGACCAAGAAAAAGATGCCTGTGCGGGTCGGGTTCCGGGTCACCTTCGAGATCCTCCAGCCGACGCCGCAGACACATACGGAGCTGGTGCAGGTGGACGTGGCGCCCAAAGCCGTGCTGGGGCGCGCCCGGTGAGCCGCCTGAGCCGGAGCCTGGACGGAGCCCACCCGTGAGCTTCGCGGTCGTGATCGTCGAGCGGGATGTGAAGCGCGCGCATCCGTCGTTCGTGGCCGGCGGCTACATCGTGCTGAACCTCACCGCAGCCGCCTTCCGGAACGCCGACATGGTGCCGGCGCATCCGGGCGACATGCTCGCCTGGTGCAGGGCCAATGGCTGCGTCGTGTCGGCGCCCACGGCCGCCGACGACCTGACCCGCCGCTACCGGGTCGATTTTCCGGACGAGGCCTCGCTCGACGCCTTCCGGCAACGCTTCCCGCGCCGCTGAGCGGGCAGGGGCCGGATGTGACACCTTACCGCCCGGGTCATGGATTGAGCCCTTGGGTGGTTCACGGAACGCAGTTCGCTTGATAGGCTTCTCCCACTGATTTCGGCGGCTTTCGGGGAGGCTCCATGTCCACTCAATTGCGCAGTGCCACGGGCGATGGCCAAGCTTACGACGTTCGCGAGAGCGTCGACACGCTCTACAGGGACGGCATCGTCGGTCTGAAGGGCGCTTTTTCCCGCGAATGGGCCGAGGCCATGCGCGAGGACATGATGACCGCCTTCTGGGAGGCCATCCAGCGCCCGGGCGGAGCGGTGGGCCGCGGGCCCCGTCGCTGGTACGTGGAGATCCACCCGCAGGACTTCCGTGGGTTCGTGGACCTCGTCACCCATCCTTGGGTGCAGGGGATGTGCGAGTCGGTGCTTGGGCCGGATTACGAAATCGTGGAGATCGGGTTCGACACGCCGTTCCAGGGCGCCAAGAACCAGCCCTGGCACCGGGATTTCCCGTCCCCGCCGGAAACCTACGAGCAGAAGCGCATCACCTCGCTCGCCTTCAACCTGACGGGCGTCGACGTGACGCCCGACATGGGTCCCTTCGAGGTGGCTCCGGGAACCCAGTGGATCGACGGGCGCGAATGGAACTACGAGATGTTCCCGCCGCAGGACATCTGGCCCCAATTCGCCGAGAAGGGGGTGCGCAAGTACCCGCAGATGGGCGACGTGTCCTGCCGGTCGGCGCTGACGATCCACCGTGGCACCGCGCATCCCTCGCCGATCTCCCGGCCCGTGCTGGTGCTCGGCGTCGACGCGCCGGGCGCGGGCCACGCGGCTTTGCACGACATGATGGTGACGCAGGATTACTATGATGCGCTGCCCCAATCCGTGCGCGACCACCTCGTGTGCCGGGTCGTGGACAAGCTCATCCCGGTCACCCAGAAGCATGACATCGAAGGCCTCGTGATGGGCGTCGAGTAGACCTCGACCCTCCGGCCCAACGAAAAACCCCGGAACGGCACCGTTCCGGGGTTTTTTCATGCCTGAAGCGGCAGCGTCGGCCGGGCAGCCTTAGAACTGCAGCCCTACCGCGTAGAGCACCACACCGATGCCGAAGGCGAGCAGCGCGATGCCGCCCCAGCGATTGAACCGATACTGCGTCATATGTCCGAACCTCGTCTGCTGACCTGAAAGTCGCAATCAGAGGGGTAAAGCCCGGACGGGACGGCAGTTCCCCGTCTACTCGGCCGCAGCCTTGGTCTCGGCCGCGCCTGTGGCCGCAGGCTTGAGCCGCATGGTCAGGCCAAGGAGGGCCCGGTCGTGCAGCACCACCATGCGCTCCTTGGGCTTCAGCCAGTGGAGGGCGTCCTCGATGGTCTCCGCGTCGACCAGCTTGGCCTCGGCCATGGCCCGGTCGGGCTCGATCTCGCCTCGGCGGCGCGGCGGGGTGACGGGGAGCATGGCCTCGTGCTGCTCGCGCAGGCCGGGGTCCTCGAACAGAGCCGTCAAGGCGTCCGCATCGTCGAGGCGGAGGGCCGCGTTGCGGGCCTGGAGCTCGTTGGCGCGGGTCGCGATGGCCGGTGGACGGACCTCCTCCGGCGTCATCAGAAGGCCCAGCCGCTTGAGCGCGAGGCCAACCGCGAGCTGGCCGCTGAGCCAGGAGAGCGGGATGGCGAGAAGCAGACCGACGATGGTGGGCGACATCCAGAGCGCCAGCGAGGTGGCGATCAGAAACGCCGAGATACCCGCGAATGCGCCGAGCAACGTGTGCCAGCGGTGGCGCCGGACGATATCCTTCATGGGGATCGAGCCGTCGTCCCGCCGCTGGGGCTGCCAGCCGGTGTCGCGCCCGAGCAGGATCTGGAACACCGAGCCGGACTGGATCAGCATCAGGATCGGCGCGAACAGGGCCGAGAGGATGATCTCGATCAGGGCCGAGACCACGAGGCGGAAGGCGCCGCCGCAGGCCCGCCGGCCCTCCGGCCGCAGGAGCATCAAGGCAAGCCCGAAGATTTTGGGCGCCAGGAGGATCGTCATGGTGATGGCGAAAAGCGCCAAGGCGCGCTCGGGGTCGAACCGGGGCCAGACGGGAAACAGCCGGAAGTCGCGGCTGAAATATTCCGGGCGGATATAGGTCGTCTGCAGGACGAGCGCGATACCGACGATGAGCTGGAACAGCCAGAACGGCGACGCCAGGTAGGACATGATGCCCGTCGCGAAGTGCTGGCGGGTCGGCAGCTTGAGGCCGCGGGCGCCGATCACCCGCATGTGCTGGAGGTTGCCCTGGCACCAGCGCCGATCGCGGGCCGCGAGGTCGATGAGGGAGGGCGGGCTCTCCTCATACGACCCTTCGAGATCCGGCAGCATGTAGACCGTCCATCCAGCGCGGCGGACGAGCGCTGCCTCCACGAAGTCGTGGCTCAGGATGTGGCCGCCAAGCGGCGGCTTGCCCTTGAGATCCGGCAGGCCCGCATGGGCCGCGAAGGCCGCCGTGCGGATGATGGCGTTGTGGCCCCAGTAATTGCCGTCCCGTCCCATCCAGGACGAGAGGCCGGTGGCGATGACCGGGCCATAGACCCGGGCCGCGAATTGCTGAAGCCGGGCAAAGAACGTGTTGCGGTTAATGATGAGGGGCAGCGTCTGGATGATGCCCGCGTCCGGATCGGCCTCCATGGCGACCGCGAGGCGCACGATGCACTCGCCTGTCATGAGGCTGTCGGCGTCGAGCACCAGCATGTGCTCGTAATGCCCGCCCCACCGGCTCACGAAATCGGCGATGTTGCCGGCCTTGCGGTGGTGGTTCTTGGGGCGATGGCGGTAGTAGAGCCGCGCATTCGGCCCAAGACGGCGCCGCAATTCGAGGAAGGCCCGCTCCTCCGCGATCCAGGCGTCGGGCTGGGTCGAATCCGATACGATGAAGTAGTCGAAGGCCTCGCCGAGGCCCGTGGCGTCGACGGATTCGCGGATCGCCTCCAGGGCCGCGAAGGTGCGGGCGGTCTGCTCGTTGTAGACCGGCATGACCACGGCCGTCCGGGACTTCAGCGCTCCTGGCAGGGGTTCGGGTGCCCTAGGACGCTTCAGCAGCACCGCGAAGCCGAGAAGCGCGCTGGTGAAGGCGAGCGCGATCCAGGAAAAGTTGACCGTGAAGAGCGCGAGCAGGAGCCACTGGAGCACGGTGGTGCGGCTCACCGACACCACCTGGTACATCTCATAGGCGCCATAGCCCGTCAGCAGGAGGGCGCCCCCGAACACGAAGAGGCGCGCCAGCCGGGGCGTCTGCAGCCCGTCTTCCGAGACCAGCCGCCGCTCCTCGCTCCGGGACCACCGCCGCAGGTTCTGCGTCGGCATGTCCAGGCGTTTTTCGGGCGGCATGGCGGGTTCGGGCCGCTCCAGGGCGGCCACGTTGGCTTCGTCGGCGCTTAAGGGGTCCAGCGATAGAGCCATGTTTCGCTAATCGGCTTTCCGCCCGCTTCGAGTACGAGCCGCATCTCACACGCGTTTTCGTTGCCCGGGTCAAGTTCGAAGGCAACGCGCAAGGTCTTGCGGTCAGGATAAGGCCAAACCCTCAGGTTTTGAATGGACCCCGGACCAACGGTCAGGGTCGGCTTCAGGTCCGGCGGTGGGTTGTCGCCCAGCATGTCGCCCGTGAAATCGACCAAAAAGCGGCGCCGGCGCCCGGTCGAGCCGCGACCCACCCGCGTCAGTGCGGCGGTGGCGAGGGGCGGCCGCTCGGGCGGATACCAGCACCAGTGCTGGCGATAGGCGAACGAGACCTCGGTCCCGGCCGCCATGGGAGCCTTAGGGCGCCAATAGGCCAGGATGTTGTCGTTGATCTCGGCGTCGCTCGGGATTTCGAGAAGCTGGACCGTACCCTGGCCCCAGTCCCCGAGCGGCTCGATCCAGAGGGTCGGACGGCGGTCGTAGCGCTGCTCGTCGTCCTGGAAAGCGTCGAACGAGCGCTCCCGCTGGACGAGGCCGAAGCCCCTTGGGGACGAGTCCACGAAGGCCGAGATCTGGAGGGTCTCGGGGTTGTGCAACGGCCGCCACAGCCATTCGCCCTGGCCGTTGAGGATCTGGAGGCCGCCCGATTCGTAGACCGCGGGGCGGACATCGTCGACGTTTCGCCGGTCGTTCGGCCCGAACAGGTAGGTCGAGGCCATGGCCCCAAGCCCCACATGCTCCAGGTTCACCCGTGGGAACAGGGTCGTCTCCACGTCCGTGATGGTGACCTCGCCGGGGCGGAAGGTCATGCGAACGGCGCCGGTGGTCGATTCGGAATCGATGATGCCGTGGATGACGATCGCGTTGCTGCCCGGCGTCGGCCGCTCCAGCCAGAAGGCACGGAAGATCGGGAATTCCTCCCCGCGCGCCTCCGCCGGCTTCAAGGTCAGCGCCCGGGCGATCACCCCGTAGTTCTGGCCGCGGCCAAGAGCGCGAAAGAAGGTCGCGCCCTGGAGGATCGCGAAATCGACCGGCTGGCCGTTGCCGAAGGTGGAATAGAGCCGGAAGCCGGAGAACCCGATATCGGGCAGGTTGGGCGGGACGTTCAGGCGGCCGTAGTCGAACCGCGTGCGGTCGTACGCAACCCGCCGGACCGCCCCGTCCTCCACGAGGAAGAGGCTCACCGGATTGGTGAAGACGAAGCCGCGGTGAAGGGGCTCGACCGAGATGCCGCGGCCCTCCGCCCAGATCGGCGCCGGCGCCAGGGACCGGATGCCGACATACTGCTCGTAGGTGAGGTTCGCGAACACATCCGGCAGGTCGTTGGGCGGCGGCGCGAACGGGCGGCGCGCGAGCTGGCGAGCGATATCGGCCACCATCGCGGGGTCGAAACGCTGGCCGTCGCCCATGGCGAGCTGAATGATCGATTGCGGCGTCTGCGCCTGGGCGAAGGCCGCACGGGGCGCGGCGAATGCGAGGACGGAAAGGCCGGCCGAGGCCAGAAGGTCCCGTCGGGTCGGCGTTACGAAGTTGTCCGGAAGCACCGGCACGGCGTTGCTCTTACGTTGAGGCCCGCACGGCAGGCGGGTTCCCTCCCGTCAACCGCGGCCTTTGCCACCGATATCGGGCTTTGCGAGCACGATGTAAACGCGGTTTTCAAGCCAAGCGTGTCATTTTGGAGGCCAAGCGGAGATTGCGGAGCCCCGGCCGCTGGTTTAGCTCCTCCAGACAGAGTTTCCGCTGAGATATTGTTATGGCGTCCAACAGCTTCACGTCCTCGTCGCGCACCTGCCTCGCCGTGGTTCTCGCCGCCGGCGAAGGCACCCGGATGAAGTCGGCCAAGCCCAAGGTGCTGCACGAGGTCGCCGGTCGTTCCATGGTGGGCCATGTGCTGGCTGCCGTCGCCGAAGCGGGCGCCGGGCGCGTGGCGGTCGTCGTGGGCCCCGGACGCGACGACGTGGCCCGCGAGGCGCAGCGGGTCATCCCGCACGCGTCCATCTTCACGCAGCGCGATCGCCTGGGCACGGCGCACGCGGTTCTGAGCGCGCGGGACGCGCTCGCGAACCCGGTGGACGACGTGGTCGTTGCCTTCGGCGACACGCCCCTCATGCGGGCCGAGACCTTCGGGCGGCTACGGGCCCCCTTGGCCGACGGTGCCGCGGTCGCGGTTCTCGGCTTCGAGGCAGCGGACCCGACGGGCTACGGGCGCCTTCTCCAGCAGGGTGGCCGGCTGGTCGCCATTCGCGAGCACAGGGACGCAAGCGAGGCCGAGCGGGCGGTGACGCTGTGCAATGCCGGTCTCATGGCCCTGCGCGGCGACGTGGCGCTCACGATCCTCGAGCGGATCCGCAACGACAATGCCAAGGGCGAGTACTACCTGACCGACGCCGTCGAGGTGGCGATCGCCATGGGTTACGGGACCGCCGTGGTCACGGCGCCCGAGGAGGAGGTCCAGGGCGTCAACGACCGGGCGCAGCTCGCCGTGGTCGAGCGCGACCTTCAGAACCGGCTGCGATCCGCCGCCATGGCCGAGGGTGTGACCCTGATCGCGCCCGAGACGGTCTATTTCAGCCACGACACCCGCATCGGCCGGGACACTGTGGTGGAGCCCCATGTGGTGTTCGGCCCCGGCGTGCAGGTCGGGGAGGACGCGGTCGTTCACGCCTTCAGCCATCTCGAAGGCGCGCTCGTCGCCTCGAAGGCGAGCGTCGGCCCCTTCGCCCGCCTCCGGCCGGGCGCGAATCTCGGACCGGGCGCCAAGGTCGGCAATTTCGTGGAGATCAAGAACGCGGAGCTCGGCGCTGGCGCCAAGGTGAGCCATCTCACCTATCTCGGCGACGCCACGGTGGGGGCGGAAGCCAATATCGGCGCCGGCACGATCACCTGCAACTACGACGGTTTTGCCAAGTACCGCACGGTGATCGGGGAGGGCGCCTTCGTCGGCTCGAACTCGGCCCTCGTGGCCCCGGTCACCATCGGGGCCGGAGCCTTCGTGGGGTCGGGCTCCGTGGTCACGGACGACGTGCCGGAGGACGCGCTCGCGGTTGCCCGCGGACGCCAAACCGTGAAGGAAGGCTGGGCGAAGGACTTCCGCGAACGTTCGCTTGCAGCCAAGAACAAGCGCTGAGAAATCCTGTCACAATCGGTTAGGGAAGTTGATTTGAGCTGGAAGCAAGAAGCTTCTAGCTCAGCGTCAAGCTTCCCTGACAACCAGGACTGTTGGAATCATGTGTGGAATTGTCGGTATTCTCGGGAAATCGGCCGTCGCCGGTCAGGTGGTCGAGGCGCTGAAGCGCCTTGAGTACCGCGGATACGATTCCGCGGGCGTCGCGACCCTCGAGAACGGCCATCTCGATCGCCGCCGGGCCGAAGGCAAGCTGCGCAATCTCGAGGTGAAGCTCTCCGAGGCCCCGCTCGCGGGCGCGATCGGTATCGGCCATACCCGCTGGGCCACCCACGGCAAGCCGAACGAGACCAACGCCCACCCGCATGCCACCGACCGGCTCGCCGTCGTCCATAACGGCATCATCGAGAATTTTCGGGAGCTGAAGATCGAGCTCGAGGCACTCGGGGTCAGGTTCGAGACCGAGACCGATACCGAGGTGGTTGCCCAGCTCGTCACCCACGAGATGCGCCAGGGGCGGGACCCTGTGGCCGCGGTCTCGGCGGCGCTCCCGCGCCTTCGCGGCGCCTTCGCCCTCGGCTTCCTCTTCACCGGCGAGGACGACCTCCTGATCGGCGCCCGGCACGGCGCGCCGCTCGCCATCGGCTACGGCGACGGTGAGATGTATCTGGGCTCCGACGCGCTCGCGCTGGCGCCGTTCACGGATGAGATCGGCTACCTCGACGACGGCGATTGGGTGATCCTCACCCGCAGCGGCGCCGAGGTTCGGGATGCCGATGGCCGCCCCGTCACGCGTCCGCGCCAGAAGATCTACACGGGCTCCTTCATGGCCGAGAAGGGCAACCACCGGCATTTCATGGCGAAGGAGATCTACGAGCAGCCGGAGGTGGTGGGCCGCACGCTCGCCCATTACGTGAATTTCACGGCCGGCCGGGTGGCGCTGCCCCTCGACCTGCCCTTCGACTTCAAGGACGTGCGCCGGCTCTCCATCTCGGCCTGCGGCACCGCGTACCTCGCGGGGCTCATCGGCAAGTACTGGTTCGAGCGCCTGGCGCGTCTTCCCGTCGAGATCGACGTGGCATCGGAGTTCCGCTACCGCGAGGCGCCGCTCGATCCGGGCAATGTGGCGCTCTTCGTGTCGCAATCGGGCGAGACCGCCGATACGCTTGCGTCCCTCCGCTATGCCAAGGTGAACGACCAGCACATCGTGAGCGTGGTCAACGTACCCACCTCCACCATGGCTCGCGAGAGCGCGGTGGTGGCGCAGACGCTCGCCGGGATGGAAGTGGGCGTCGCTTCGACCAAGGCGTTTACCTGCCAGCTCACCGTTCTCCTGGCGCTCGCGCTCGCGGCGGGCCGGGCCCGCGGCGCGCTTCCCGCCGATCAGGAGAAGGAAATCGTGGACGCCCTGATCGGCGTGCCCGGTCTCATCAGCGAGGCGCTGAAGCGGGAGGACCAGATCGAGGCGCTGACCCGCGAGCTCTCGAAGGCGAAGGATGTGCTGTATCTTGGTCGTGGCACCTCCTATCCGCTCGCCATGGAAGGCGCGCTGAAGCTCAAGGAGATCTCCTACATCCATGCCGAGGGCTATGCGGCCGGCGAGCTGAAGCACGGGCCGATCGCCCTCATCGACGAGACGATGCCTGTCATCGTCATCGCGCCCCATGACGGGTGGTTCGAGAAGACCGTGTCGAACATGCAGGAGGTCGCGGCCCGAGGCGGGCGGATCATCCTGATCACTGACGAGAAAGGCGCGGCCGCCACAGGGCTCAAGACCGAGGCCACCATCGTGATGCCCTCGGTCCATCCGATCGTGGCGCCGATCGTCCACGCGATTCCGGTCCAGCTCCTTGCCTACCACACCGCCGTTTTCATGGGGAAAGACGTGGACCAGCCCCGCAATCTCGCGAAATCCGTGACGGTGGAGTAGGCGGCCCGCGCTACCCCGCCGGGCGGGTCAGAATATAGACCGCGACACCGACGAACAGCGCCGCGCATCCGGCCTTCACAAGGTCCGGCGCGTCGCTCGCGACGACGATCCAGCCACTGACGGCAAGGCTCGCGACGGCGATGGCCTTCACCCTTATGGGGATGGCACCGGTCTCCCGCCATTGCCGGACCGGCGGTCCGAAGGTCGGGTGATCAAGGAGCCAAGCCTCGAACCGAGGCGAGGAACGGGTGAAGCAGGCGGCCGCCAGGATCAGGAACACGGTTCCGGGCAGAAGCGGCAGAAACAGCCCCACCACCCCAAGTCCGAGGCAGATCCAGCCAAGGCCGAAGAGGATCGGCCGCCACAGGGCTGACCCCGGACCCCTGCCGAGGGGCCGGCGCGGGTCACCGGAGGGGCCGAGGTCGTGGCTCACGTCGCTCCTGTCCTGCCTCTCGGGTCGGCCGTCATGGCCGAAATGGCGGCGTCTCTTGAGCCTAGCGCCGGGCTCCAATAGAGGTGTTGCGACGTAGCCTATTCGGGTCCCCTGCGAAAGCGATGAGTATGCCCAATCCTCAGGCGCCAGGCGCCGGCGATCTCGACCCGACCGCCCGCGTGAAGTCGAGCGCCCGCATCCGCTTGCGCAACTACTTCCTCACCGGCCTCGTGGTGGCCGGCCCGCTCACCATCACGCTCTACGTGACCTGGTGGTTCACCACCTGGGTCGACGGCTGGGTGAAGCCGCTCGTGCCGGCCCGCTATCTGCCGGAGAATTATCTGCCCTTCGCGATCCCGGGCTTCGGCCTCGTGATCGTGCTGACGGGCCTCACCCTGCTCGGTTTCCTGACCGCAAACCTCGTCGGCCGGTCCCTGATCAATCTCGGCGAATTGGTGCTGAACCGGATGCCCGTGGTGCGCGGCATCTACAAGGGTACCAAGCAGGTCTTCGAGACGATCTTCTCAACCACCGGCACCTCGTTTCGGAAGGTCGGGCTGGTAGAATTTCCCGTGAAGGGCACTTGGTCGCTCGTGTTCCTGTCGAATCCCGCTGGGACCGAGCTGCAGGAGCATCTCCCGCCCGCAGGCGAGTATGTCGGCGTCTTCCTGCCCTGCACGCCGAACCCCACCACCGGCTTCTTCTTCTATCTGCCGCGCCGGGACATCATCGAACTGCCCATGAACGTGGACGATGCCGCAAAGCTCGTCATGTCGGCCGGCGTGATCCAGCCGGACGAGAACCAAGCGCGCCTCCAGGCCATGGCGGAGGCCGCCCGGGCCAGCGGCCGCATGCCGATCAAGACCCTGGAGCCGAGCTAGCGCAAGCCTCACCGCAGCAAGGGTATCGAGAAGATCGAGACCCTGGAGCCGAGCTAGCGGGAGCCTCACCGCCGCTGGGGTATCGAGGAGATCAAGACCCTGGAGCCGAGCTAGCCCGCGCGCAGCAGCTTCACGGCCGCGTCCCGTTCGAAGAGGTAGAGCAGGATGCGGAGCGCCTTGCCGCGCTCCGTCTCGAGATCCTCGTCGCGCTCGATGATCAGCCGGGCGTCGTCCCGGGCCGCGCCCAGGAGGTCGCCATCGGTCTCCAGGCGGGCCAGCTTGAAGCCCGGCAGGCCGGATTGGCGGGTGCCCAGCACCTCGCCCTCGCCGCGCAGGCGCAGATCCTCCTCCGCGATCCGGAAGCCGTCCTCGGTCTGGCGCATCATTTCGAGCCGCGCCTTCGCGGTCTCGCCCAGGGGGCCCTTGTAGAGGAGGAGGCAGGTGGAGGCGCGCTCGCCGCGTCCGATCCGGCCCCGGAGCTGGTGGAGCTGCGCGAGGCCGAAGCGCTCCGCGTGCTCGATCACCATCACGGTCGCGCGGGGTACATCCACCCCGACCTCGATCACGGTCGTCGAAACGAGGATCTTGGTTTCGCCCTTCGAGAACCGCTCCATGGCCGCGTCCTTGTCGCGGCCCGCGAGCTTGCCGTGGACGAGCCCGACCTCGTCCCCGAAGACCTGTTTCAGATCCTCGAAGCGCTCCTCGGCGGCCGCGAGGTCGAGGGTTTCGGATTCGCCGACGAGAGGGCAGACCCAATAGACGAGGTCGCCGCCCGCGATCGCCCGCCCGATGGCGCCGATCACCTCGTCGAGGCGGTCGTTCGAGATGAGCTTCGTCGCGATGGGCTTTCGCCCCGCTGGCTTCTCGTTCAGCACCGACACGTCCATGTCGCCGAAATAGGTGAGCGATAGGGTCCTTGGGATCGGGGTCGCCGTCATGACGAGGATGTCGACCGCCTCGCCCTTGGCGCCGAGGGCGAGGCGCTGATGCACCCCAAACCGGTGCTGCTCGTCCACCACCGCCAAGCCGAGATCGTGGAAGGCCACGCCCTCCTGGAACAAGGCATGGGTGCCGACCGCGATCTGCACGCTCCCATCCGCAAGCCCTGCCAGTACGGCCCGTCGTTCCGCGCCCCGGTCGCGCCCGGTGAGGAGTGCGATGGTGAGCCCCGCCTGCCGGGCCAGCGGCTCGATGCGCTCGTAATGCTGGCGGGCGAGAATCTCGGTCGGCGCCATCATGGCCGCCTGGCGACCCGCCTCGATGGCGCTCGCCATGGCCAGGAGCCCGACCACGGTCTTGCCCGAGCCCACATCGCCTTGGAGGAGGCGCAGCATGCGCTTGTCCGCCACGAGATCGTTCCGGATATCCTCGACGGCCTTCTCCTGCGACCCGGTTAGGCCGAAAGGCAGCAGCCCCCTGAGGCGCTCCACGAGCCGCCCGTCGCCCGCATTCACCCGGCCGGACAGGCGCTTCATGCGGCTGCGCACCAGCGCGAGCGCCAGCTGCGAGGCGAGGAGCTCGTCATAGGCGAGCCGCCGCCGCGCCGGGGAGGCGCCAAGCGCCTCCTCGGTGAGCTGGCCGGCCGCCTCGGGGCGGTGGAGCGCGCGCAAGGCGTCGCCGAAGGCGGGCAGTCCGTTCTTCTGGAGCCAGGCCGCATCCTGCCATTCGGGAAGGGCGGGCACCCGCTCGAGAGCCGCTCCCGCATATTTGGCGATCATCCGGGAGGACAGGCCCTCCGTTTGGCCGTAGACCGCTTCCACTGCCGGCAGGTCCGCGGCCGCGCGCTCGTCCAGCACCCGGTCCGGGTGCGTCATCTGCCGCATTCCGTCCCAGAGCTCGATCTTGCCCGAGACGAGGCGGCGGGAGCCCACGGGCAGGAGCTTTTCCATGCGGGGGCGCTGGGCGTTGAAATAGGCGAGGGTCACCTCGCCGGTATCGTCCTCCACCAGCACCTTGTAGGGCGCCCTACGGCCGAGCGGGGGAGGGCGGTGGGCCGTCACGGTGACGGCGATGGTGACCGGCTCCCCGACCGGGGCGTCGGCGATGGAGCCCTTCAGCTCGCGGGAGATCCCGCCGCTCGGGAGGTGGAACAGCAGGTCCACCATGCGCGCGGGCTGCCCCTGTTCGCCAAGCAGGCGGTCCAGCAGAGGCGCGATCTTCGGCCCCACCCCAGGAAGGGCGGTCGCGGGGGCGAAGAGCGGATCCAGAATCGAGGGGCGCAGAGGCATGGGACGCAGGGTTGGGGGATGGTGGGGACGGGGTGTCAAGGACGGCGAGGATCGCTATATAGCCGCCAAGCCGCCGCGATGCGACGCGACCTTTCCGTTACCGGCTCCTTCGCTTGCGGCACGACGATCCTCACAGCCCGTCCCTTGCCCGGAGCCTCGCCCATGAGCGGCACGACCCGTACGAGCGCCGACCTCGACCCCCGCCGGCGGCGCATCCTGTTCCGCTCCTGGCACCGGGGCATCCGGGAGATGGACCTGATCATGGGACGCTTCGCCGATGCGGAGATCGGGACCATGTCCGACGCCGATCTCGACGAGTTCGAGCGCCTGATCGAGGTGCCCGACCGGGACCTCTTCCGCTGGATCACCGGCGAGGACGAGACGCCGGAGAACTACGACACCGCCGTATTCCGCCGTCTCAAGGGATTCCACTCCCACACCTCGCCAATCCATATCTGACGCCCCGGCCTCACGGCCGCACCGGTGAACCGGGCTGATCCGCCCGGCGTTCACCAGAACCGATTCGACGCGAAGCTCCCATGAAAGCTGCCCTGACCCGTGCCCGCGACGCCCTGAAGAAGGGCGAGGCCCTGACCCTGTCGAGCGTTCCGGACGGGTTCGACGGGCTGATGATCGCGGATCTCGCCCGCGGGCTGTCCGGCCATGTGGACGGCGCGGCCGTCCTGGTTCACGTGGCCCGCGACGGACAGCGGCAGCAGACGCTGCAGAACGCCCTTGGCTTCCTGGCGCCCGAGATCGAGGTCCTCACCTTCCCGGCCTGGGATTGTCAGCCCTACGACCGGGTGTCGCCGAACCCCGCCATCACCGCGCAGCGCATGACGACGCTCGCCCGCCTCGCCCGCTCCCGCACCTCGGAGGAGCGGCCGCGCATCCTGTCGACGACGGTGAACGCCCTGGTTCAGCGGGTCCCGCCCCGGGATCGCATCGCCCGGGAGACCTTCTCGGCCGCGCCCGGCAACGCCATCGACACCAACCTCATCATCGCTTGGCTCGAGACGAACGGCTTCCTGCGCAGCGGGACCGTGCGCGAAACCGGCGAGTACGCGGTGCGGGGCGGCATCATCGATCTTTACCCGGCCGGGCTCCCGAACCCGGTGCGCCTCGACTTTTTCGGCGACACCCTCGAATCGATCCGCTCCTTCGATCCGGAGACCCAGCGCACCATCGGCCAGCTCCGCTCCCTCGATCTCGTGCCCATGAGCGAGGTGCAGCTCACGACGGAGAGCATCAAGCGCTTCCGGCAGGCCTATGTGGCCGCCTTCGGGGCCCCGACCCGGGACGACCGGCTCTACGAGGCCATCAGCGAAGGCCGGCGACATGCCGGCATGGAGCATTGGCTGCCCCTGTTCCACGATCACCTCGACACGCTGCTCGACTACGTGCCCGGCGTGCCCGTGGTGCTCGACGCGCTCGGCGACGACGCGGTGGCCGAGCGATTGTCCCAGGTCCGCGACTATTACGATGCTCGCCGGCAGGCCATGGGCCAGAGCCAGCCGGGCGTCGCGCCTTACCGCCCGCTGGCGCCGGATGCCCTGTATCTGCGCCCGGAGGAATGGGCCGAGCGCGCGGGCGACTTGGCCCTTGCCCGCGTCACGCCCTTCGCGGTTCCCGAGCAGGCCGGACGCATCGTGGTCGATTGCGAGGCCCGCCGCGGGCGCAACTTCATCGCGGAGCGGGCCGAGGAGGGATCGAACGTCTTCGAGGCGGCGGTCCAACATATCCGGACGCTCCAGGGCCAAGGCCGACGCGTGATCCTCGGCGCCTGGTCCGAGGGCTCGCGCGAGCGCCTGTGCCATGTGCTCACGGATCACGAGCTGCGCCAGACGAAGCCCGTCTCCCGCTACGTGGACGCGCTCGCCCTGCCCAAGACCGAGGTGCCGGTCGCGGTCTGGGGGCTCGAATCCGGCTTCGAGGTCGGCGACCTCGCGGTCTTGAGCGAGCAGGACATCCTGGGCGACCGGCTCGTCCGCCCCAAGCGCAAGGCGAAGCGCGCGCAGGATTTCCTCACGGAAGTGGCGGCGCTCACCCCGGGCGATCTCGTGGTCCACGTGGATCACGGCATCGGACGCTTCACGGGCCTGAAGACCATCGAGGCCGCGGGCGCGCCGCACGATTGCCTGGAGCTTCATTACGCGGGCGGCGACCGTCTTTTCCTGCCGGTCGAGAACATCGAGCTTTTGACCCGCTACGGATCCGAGGAGACGGAGGTCCAGCTCGACCGCCTCGGTGGCGGCGCCTGGCAGGCGCGCAAGTCGCGCATGAAGCAGCGCATCCGCGAAATGGCGGGGGCGCTCATGAAGATCGCGGCGGCGCGCGTCCTCAAGGATGCGCCGCGGCTCATCCCGCCGGACGGTCTCTACGACGAGTTCTCGGCGCGCTTCCCCTACGACGAGACGGAAGACCAGCAGAACGCCATCGACGCGGTGCTGGACGACCTCGGCGCCGGGCGCCCCATGGACCGTCTCGTTTGCGGCGATGTCGGCTTCGGCAAGACCGAGGTGGCGCTCCGGGCCGCCTTCGTGACCGCGATGAGCGGCAAGCAGGTGGCGGTGGTGGTGCCGACGACGCTCCTCTCGCGCCAGCATTTCCGCACCTTCTCGGACCGGTTCCGCGGCCTTCCCCTCAACGTGGCGCAGGCCTCCCGCTTCGTGCCCGCGGCCGAGATGAAGAAGGTGAAGGAGGGGCTGACCGACGGGTCGATCGATATCGTGGTCGGCACCCATGCGCTCCTTGGAAAGTCGATCGCATTCAAGGATCTCGGCCTCATCATCGTGGACGAGGAGCAGCATTTCGGCGTCTCCCACAAGGAGCGCCTCAAGGAGCTGCGCGCCGAGGTGCACGTGCTCACGCTCTCCGCGACGCCGATCCCGCGTACCCTGCAGCTGGCGCTCACGGGCGTGCGCGAGCTCTCGCTGATCACCACGCCGCCCGTGGACCGTCTCGCGGTTCGCACCTTCGTGACGCCCTTCGATCCGCTCCTCATCCGCGAGGCGCTGCTGCGCGAACGTTATCGCGGCGGGCAGGCCTTCTACGTGGTGCCGCGCCTGGAGGACCTCGCGGAGGTGAAGACCTTCCTCGACAAGGAAATCCCCGAGGCGAAGGTGGCGGTGGCGCACGGGCAGATGGCGGCCGGCCAGCTCGAGGACGTGATGACCGCGTTCTACGAGGGCAAGTACGACATCCTGCTCTCGACCACGATCGTGGAATCGGGCCTCGACATTCCGACCGCCAACACGCTGATCGTGCACCGCGCCGACATGTTCGGCCTCTCGCAGCTCTACCAGCTCCGCGGCCGTGTCGGCCGCTCGAAGACGCGAGCCTATGCGCTCTTCACGGTGGCCGCCAACAAGCAGCTGACCGTGCAGGCGGAGCGCCGCCTGAAGGTGCTGCAATCTCTCGACACCCTCGGAGCCGGCTTCCAGCTCGCCTCCCACGACCTCGACATCCGGGGCGCGGGCAATCTCCTGGGCGAGGAGCAGTCCGGCCACATCAAGGAGGTGGGCTACGAACTCTATCAGCAGATGCTGGAAGAAGCCGTGGCACAGCTCAAGGCCGGCATCGAGGAGCCGGCGGAGGACCAGTGGTCGCCATCGATCGCGGTCGGCGCGCCGGTCATGATCCCGGAAACCTACGTGGCGGACCTGCAACTGCGGCTCGGCCTCTATCGGCGCCTCTCCACGCTGGAAACCGATGCCGAGATCGACGCCTTCGGAGCGGAGATGATCGACCGCTTCGGGCCGCTGCCCTCCGAGGTCGATCAGCTTCTCAAGATCATGGCGATCAAGGTCCTGTGCCGCCGCGCCAATGTGGAGAAGGTCGATGGCGGGCCGAAGGGCATCATCGTCTCGTTCCGCGACAACGCCTTCGCCAATCCGAACGGGCTCGTGGCCTACGTGGCCGAGCAGGCCTCGTTCGCGAAAGTGCGGCCTGACATGAAGATCGTCTTCATCCGCGACGTGGAGGAGCCGAACGATCGCATCAAGGCGACGACCACGATCCTGCGCAACCTCGTCCGCATCGCCGAGAAGAAAGCCGCTTGAGCGATGCGCCTGTCATGGCCTTCAGCCTCGTCGAGAACGGCAGGCTGAAGGGGCTCGCGGGCGACCGCGTGCGCATTCCGTGGTGGAGCTTCACCAAGACGGTCATCGCCGCCGCCGCGCTGGCGCTCTGCCGCGACGGACGATTGTCGCTCGATAGGATGCTGCCGGCCGGCTATACCCTGCGGCACCTGCTCCAGCATCGAGCCGGGCTGGTGGATTACGGTGGGCTCGGCGCCTACCACGAGGCCGTTGCGCGTGGCGACGCGCCCTGGTCCGAGCAGGAACTGCTCGAACGCACGGATGCGGAGCGCCTGCGCTACCCGCCAGGGCAGGGCTGGGACTACTCCAATATCGGGTACCGGTTCGCCGGTCGCCTCGTCGAGGACGCCTCAGGCGACGAGTTGGGCGCTGCCTTGGACCGGCTCGTCCTGACGCCGCTCGGCATTGCGAGCACGCGGCTCGCCCGGGTTCCCACCGACCTTGACGGGGTCAATCTCGGCACCATCAGGTCCTACCATCCGGGCTGGGTCTACCATGGGCTGCTGGTGGGCCCCTTGGGAGAGGCGGCGCTGCTGCTCGACCGGCTGCTCACCGGCGATTTTCTGCCAAACGAATTGCTGAGCGCCATGCGCGATCCCCACCCGCTCCCTGGCCGCATGGCGGGACGGCCTTGGGCGGAGCCGGGTTATGGACTCGGGCTGATGGCAGGGCAGGGGCGTTTTGGCTGGCGTGTCGAGGGGCACACGGGCGGGGGCCCAGGGAGCACCTGCGCGGTCTATCACCGACCCGGCAGCCAGCCGCGACGGACGGCAGCCGCTTTCGCGGCCGGCGACCGGGGCGGGTTTGTGGAGCGGCGCGCCTTCCGGGCGGGGTCCTAAAGTTCGGGCTTCGAGAGGATGCGGGTGCCGAGCTCGCTTTGGAGCAGGGACGCATGCGCGCCGGCGCCGTCGATCCCGTTCACCAGGATCACCGGCACGCCGCTGAGAGCGAGGCTCTTGCGCAGGCGCTCGGCGAGATCGAGGAATTGCTGGCGCTCGGTCCAGGTCGCGTAGCGCGGCATATGGAGCACGACGGCGGCCGGGCTCGGCAGGATGGCAAGAACGTCCTCCGTCGCCTCGAGCGGCGCGGTGACGCTGGCAAAGCCCATCTCGGCGAGCTGCACCGACAGTGCGTAATCCTGGCTGCGCTCGCCATTGTCGACGACGAGCACCTTTTGCAATCCATTCATGTCGAAGTCCTGCAGAAACGCGCGCGTGCGAGCGCAATAAATCTGCATGTAAACGCCGCACGGGCAGGAAAGTTGCACCTCAAGGATGAACGGGACCGAAACGGCGAAGCTTGCGGTCGTTCATCCTGAATTCGGCCCGGGAGCCCGCCGCGATCAGCGGACTCCGATGACGATCCCCGCGAATAGGTCCGCCTTGTAGCCGGAGGGGCGCCATTGCTGCGGCTGGGCCGGGATGCGGGGCTGGCCGCGCTGGAACTCGAAGGTCTCGGCGGCCGCACCCCCGAACGAGAGGCTGCCATCCTCGTCCCGGCGGATCCGCAGGATTCCGGTCTGGCCGCCGTCCGCGTCGTCGAGCGACAGGGCGAGATGGCCCGAGGGGCTGCGTGCGCGGGCGACGCAGGCCATCTCGCCGAAGCCGAGAACGTCCGTGACGGCCCGCTGCAACTCGCCGCGGGCCTTGAACCGGACCGGTGCCTCGTGAACCACGACGACGGACGAGACGCTCTCCGGAAGATCGGCCTGGGCCAGCGCCGATTCCAACCAGCCGGGCACCACGAGGTGGGTCGGGCTTTCGGCCGCCAGCGCCAGATCGAGGGCGCGGCTGTCGAAGAAGCCGTGGCTCTCCAGGGTGGCCCCGGTCACCAGGGACGCGACAAGCCCCGTGGTGAGGCTGCGATGGTCGTCCGGCGCCAGGAGGCTCAAGATCCGGTCGCCCGGTCCGACCGGTTGGGTGACGAGGTAATGGACGGCCGCCGCGATCACCGCCGACATGGGGCGGAACACGGGGCGCACCCGCCCCTCGCGCAGGTCGAACGTCACGAGGCCCGTATGGCCCTCGGTCTCCGGCACCGGCGCGACGTCCGTGTCCAAAATCGCGCGATCGAGGTCGATCACGCCGTCCGGCACCTGGGGACCGAAGGCACAGATGAAGCGAAGCCCGAAATAACGCGCCGCAAGGCGGCAGAAGACCTCGGCCGGCCGCTCGTCGGCGATGCGTCCCTGGCAGATCACCGCCGATATGGCCGCCGCTTCGATGGCGTCGCCGAGCGTCTCCTCCGCCCACCCGATCGGCAACAGGCAGGGGGTATAGCCCGCCCGCTCCACCGACAGGACCGCGACGCATGCCTCCGAGCTGTTTGGGAGGCAGATGCCCACCGGGGCTCCGGGCGCGAGCCCGAGACCCGCCAGGAAGGCCGCGAGGCGCCCGACGATCTGGTGCGTATTGGCGTAGGTCCAGGCGATCCGCGGCCGTCCGCTCCAGGTCTCGCGATTGGGCTGGTCGTTCAGGGCAAGGCGACCCGGATGGCGGTCCGCCGTCGCTTCGAGAAGGCCCGAGAGACGGACCGCATTCCATCCGAAGGAAACGGTCTCCGGCACGGGGGCGTCATGCTCCGCTCGGGCGAGCGCACTCATCGGGAACTCCGGGCGGACAGGGACTTCGAGTCGCCGCGCTGCATCATGGCTCAAGGGGCACCCCGCCACCACACATCGATGGTCGTACCGAGGAGCGGAATCCGATCGGGGCGTTTGAGAGCGGCATCGTAGGCGAGCCATTGCTCGCCCACATAGAAGAGGGGAACCACGTAGAAGCCGGAGAGAAGCACCCGGTCGAGGGCGCGCACGGCGGCGACGAAGCCCTCGCGGGTCTCGGCTTCCAGCATCGCGTCGATCATCGCGTCGATGGCCGGCGACTTCGCGCCCGCATGATTGAGCGATCCGCTGCGGTCCGCGGCCGCGGCGCCCCAACGGCCCCGCTGCTCGTTGCCAGGCGACAGGGAGGCCGGCCAGAGCCACTGGATCATGTCGAACTCGAATCGGGACAGGCGGCGCCAGTACTGCACATCGTCGACAAGCCGGATGCGCGCCTCGATGCCGACCCGGCGGAGCGACTGCGCATAGTTGAGCGCAAGCCGCTCCTGGGCCCTGGAATTCACGAGCAGCTCGAACGAGAACGCTTCACCGGTTCCGGCCTTGCGCAGCCCCTCCGGGCCGAGCACCCACCCGGCTTGGCCGAGGAGCTCGATGGCCTCGCGAGCGGCGTTGCGGTCTCGGCCCGATCCGTCCGGCGACGGGGGCGACCACGTCCCGTCCAGCATGTCGGTCCGGGCGGCGCCCGGGAAGGCGGCGAGCAGGCGGCGCTCCTCGTCCGTCGCAGGCCGGCCGCGAGCGGACAGGTCGGATCCCGCAAAGTAGCTGTCGGCACGCCGCAGAAGGCCGAAATAGAGATTCCGGTTCACCCAATCGAAGTCGAAGAGATAGCCGAGGGCCTCACGGACGCGGGAATCGGCAAAGAGCGGCTTGCGGGTGTTGAACACGAACCCGTTCATGCCCTTTGGGGTCGCCGTCGACAGAGCCTCTCGACGCAGGCGACCGCTCGTAACGGCCGGGATGTCATACCCGGTCGTCCAGCGGCCCGGATCCGACTCGACCCGGTAATCGTAAAGTCCCGCCTTGAAGGCCTCGAAGAGCGTGTTGGCGTCCCGGTAGAAGTCGTAGCGGATCTCCTCGAAGTTGTAGAAACCTCGGGTGACCGGCAGGCCCTCGCCCCAGAAATCCTTGCGCCGGGTCAGCACCACGCGCTCGCCGGGACGCACCTCCGTCAAGGCGTAGGGTCCCGAGCCGATGGGGGGCGTCAGGCTCGTCTGCGCGAAGGTGGCCGGATCGGTCGCATGAGCCGGAAAGATCGGCATCAGCGACGCGATGATGAGCGGCAGTTCCCGGTCGTTGGCGCCGGCAAGGTCGAAGCGGATCCGGTGCGACCCCGCGACCTCGACCGCCTTCACCTGCGAGAAGCTCGCCCGGAAGAACGGCTTCCCGTGCTCCTTCAGAACGTTGAACGAGAACAGGACGTCCTCGGCGGTAAGGGGGTGGCCGTCCGAGAACCGCGCGCGCGGATCGAGGTTGAAGGTGACCGAAGACCGGTCCTCCGGCATCTCCACCGTGCGGGCGACGAGCGCATAGGCCGTGAAGGGCTCGTCGGCCGAGCGCATCATGAGGGGCTGCAGCACGTAGCGTGGCACCACGTCGGGCGCGACGCCCAGAACGATGAGCGGGTTGAGGCTGTCGAAGGTACCCTGGAGCGCCAGGGTCAACCGGCTACCCTTGGGGGCATCAGGATTCGCATGGGGAAGGTGCGCGAAATCCGCGGGAAGCGCGGGCTCGCCGTGCATCGCGAGCCCGTGGCGTGGCGTCGCGAGGCCCGCCGCGTCAGCCGCCGCGCCGACGGCCATGGTCAAGCTCAGGGCCAAGAACGCGGCACCCGTCGATCTCAGGATTTGTAGGAGGCGAACGCCCATGGCTCAGCAGCCCGATTCGGGTAACCGTTTTGGAATAGCACAACGAAAGTCGCTGCCGACGACTGGAAAGCTTGGACGCAAGAGGTTAAAGGAGCGCCGCACGTCACGTCTTCGCCTCATTTGGCAAAGAAGCACCGTCCCACTGAAGGTCATCGAATCGAGCGAACGAAACGGCGGCCAAGCGCCTTCAACGAGCCGACCTTCCGACTGAAGAGGATCAACAACATGTCATTCGCGACCCGCCTCGCGAGCCTCGGGGGCAAGCATGGCCTGACGACGGCCGCCGCTCTGATGCTGAGCGCCTCGTCGGTTCTCGCCCAAACCGCGCCGGCCCAGGCACCGGCAGCTCCGGCCCAGCCGCGTCCGCAGCCCCAGCGCCCCGCGACGCCTCCGGCTGCCGCTCCGGCTCCGGCCGCCCCCGCGGCTCCTGCCGCTCCGGGCGCCCAGGCCCAGCAGCCCGCTCAGCCGACCGGCCCCACGGTCGTTCAGCTCAAGGCCGAGCCGTCCCAGCCGGACTGGACCAAGGTCTGCGGCAAGGATCCGGGCAACGGCACCGAGATCTGCTACACCACCCGTGACTTCGTGTCCGACCAGGGCCAGCCGGTCCTCGCGGTGGCGGTCTATGACGTGAAGAGCCAGCCGGCTCAGCGCTTCATGCGCGTCCTGATGCCCCTGGGCCTGCTCCTTCAGCCGGGCATCCGGTTCGGTGTGGACCAGGGCCAGGCCATCGCCGGCAAGTACGCGATCTGCATTCAGAATGGCTGCTTCGCCGAGTCGCCGGTGACCCCTGAGACGATCAACGCGTTCAAGCGCGCCACGAACCTCAACATCACGGCGCAGAACCCGGCCGGCCGCGAGGTCACCTTTGCGGTGCCGGCGGTGGGCTTCGGCAAGGCCTTCGACGGCCCGGCCCTCGACCCGAAGGTTCTGGAAGAGCAGCAGAAGAAGCTCCAGGACGAGCTCCAGAAGCGCAGCGAGGAACTTCGCAAGCGCCTCGAGAGCAACGCCGGTGCGGCTGCCCCGGCAGCCGGCGCTCCGGCCGCTGCCCCCAAGCCCTGATCGACGCCTCACGGGCGTCCCCATGAAGCGCCGGGCTCATGCCCGGCGTTTTTTTGTTGCACATCCCCGTATCGGCCAGCATGGTCGGCCAAGGCGGGCAGGGCGGTGGGCGGCCCCCGGGGGTACCCATGACGGCTGACACAGGGCGCGAAGACACGGGCTCCGACGGTACGGCGCGTCGGGTCGCATCTGGCGCCATTGCAGCCACGGCCGCCGTTCTTTTTCTCGTGGCCGGCTCGGTCAATCTTCCGGCACCGCTTTACGCTGCCTATGCGGCTCATTCGGGTTATGGCACCGGGGCCGCGACCCTTGCCTTTGCGGCCTATGTGGCGGGTCTCGTGCCCGTGCTCCTGTTCCTCGGCGGTCTATCCGACCGGGTTGGGCGCAAGGCGCCGCTCCTGGTGGCCCTGGTGCTCATGGCGATCGGGACAGGCCTTCTCATGTGGCAGCCCGGCATCGGCATGCTGGGCGTGGCGCGCTTCCTCTACGGTGTCGGCACCGGCCTCATCACGGGGACCGGGACGGCCTTCATGGTGGAGCTGATGGCGGCGAGGGGGCTTCCTCCCGATGAGGCGAGCCGGAGGGGCGCCTTCGCGGTGACGGCGTCCACCTCGCTCGGCTTCGGCACGGGAGCCCTCGCCACCGGCCTGATCCTCATTGGCCATGGAAGCGAGACGCTGACGCCCGCGAGCTACGCGGCCTATCTTCCGCTCGCCGGATTGGGAGCCCTGGTCTTCGCCCTCCTCGTTCCCGGTCGGCGCCAGGTGCGAGCGAGCGCCTGGATACGGATGCCCGTCTTTCCGGCGGGCACACCGATCTATGGCGTCGCGATTCTCATCGCCTGGGCGACGGTCGGCCTCGTGATCTCGGTGTTTCCGGCAGCTCTGCGGGCCCACGGCCTATCGGGCTGGTCCGGCTTTTCGACCTTCCTGGTGATCTCGGCGGGCCTTCTCGTGCAACCTATCGCCCGCCGGCTCGATCCCCTCAAATCCATCCGTATCGGCCTCGTCTTCGTCCCGCTCGGCTATGCAGGCCTGACCTTCGGGGCACTGTGGCCAAGCCTGCCCTTGGTTCTCGCGGGCGCCGCCATCGTGAGCTTTTCGGCCTACGGCTTCACCTATCTCGGAGGCCTCGCGGCCGTTGCCGGGGCTGCGACGGAAGACACCCGGGCGCGGGCAAGCTCGGGCTATTTCCTGTTCGCCTATTTCGGGTTCAGCGTGCCGGTTATCACGAGCGGCTTCCTGGCGGACCGCTACGGCTTGCCGACGGCGCTCGTGATCTTCGGCATCGCAACCACACTCGCAAGCGCCGCAGTAGCGCTGGTCCTGTCGCGGCGCGGGGCGGGGCGGGCCATCCCGCACCGGGCTGTCAGTTCGCGATGATGGGTTTCGCCCGGTATGCGCCGCGGCCTTCCTCGACGAACATCTCCTTGATCATCGGGTTGCGCAGCGGCTCGCCGGAATGGTCCGGAAGCAGGTTCTGCTCCGACACATAGGCGATGTACTCGGTTTCCGAGTTCTCGGCGAAGAGGTGGTAGAAGGGCTGGTCCTTGTGGGGCCGCACCTCCTCCGGGATCGACAGCCACCACTCCTCGGTGTTGTCGAATTCGGGGTCCACGTCGAAGATGATGCCGCGGAAGGGAAACACCCGGTGCTTCACCACCTGGCCGATCCCGAACTTGGCCGAACGTGCCTTCATGGGTCGAAACTCCTTGGCCGGAATATAGGCGCCGCCGCCCCGGGCGCCAACGGCCTGCGGCCTTGCGGGCCCTCAGGCCCGGCCCTCCTTCTCCCTCACGAGCCGCGCGAGATCCGCGATGACCTTGGCCTGCTTCCAGGTGGCGTCGTCCTGCATCTTGCCGTCGATCATCACGGCGCCGGTCCCGTCTGGCATGGCATCGAGAATCCGCTGCGCGAACTCGGCCTCGGCGAGGTCCGGGGTGAAGACGCGCTTGGCGATCTCGATCTGGCTCGGATGGAGCGACCAGGCGCCGGCGCAGCCGAGCAGAAACGCGTTCCGGAACTGGCTCTCGCAGGCAAGGGGGTCGGAGAAATCGCCGAACGGGCCGTAAAACGCCTTCAGACCGTTTGCGAGGCAGGCATCCACCATGCGCGCCAGGGTGTAGTGCCAGAGGTCCTGCTGGGCGACGGCGCGCTGGCCGCCCTCCACGGGGTCGCCGATCACCTTGTATTCCGGGTGCCCGCCGCCCACGCGGGTGGTCTTCATGCCACGGGACGCCGCAAGATCCGCGGGGCCGAGGCTCATGCCGTGGAGCCGTGGGGAGGAGGCCGCGATGGCATCCACGTTCTTCACGCCCTCGGCGGTCTCCAGGATCGCGTGGACGAGTATCGGCTTCTTGAGCCCGTGCCGGGCCTCCAACTGCGCGAGAAGCTGGTCGATGTAGTGGATGTCCCAAGGCCCATCGACCTTCGGCACCATGACCACGTCGATCTTGTCCCCGACCTCGCCGACGATCTCCATGAGATCGTCCAGGATCCAGGGGCTGTTGAGGGCATTGATGCGGGTCCAAAGGCCGGTACTGCCGAAGTCGCTCGCCTTGGCGAGGCTGATGAAACCCCTTCGCGCCTCCACCTTCTGGTCGGCGGGAATCGCGTCCTCGAGATTGCCGAGGATGACGTCCACCTGCGGGATCAGCTCCGGGATTTTCGCCCGCACCTTCTCCAAATGGGGCGGCACGAAATGGATCATCCGCTCCAGACGCACGGGAAGCTCCCGGAAGGGCTGCGGAGCGCCGGCGGCGAGGGGCTGGAAGAAACGGCGCGGCAACTTCATGGGCATCTCCACACGGGGCTCCTTGCGTCGGACGGGCGGTCCTCCGGCCGACTCGGCGGGCCGAGGAGGAATGATCCATTGTTCTAGGCGCCATTCGCGAAAGTCACGTTGCGGGCCTGTGGAAACCCTGCAAGAACGGCGCAGGACCCGTCCCATTCCCTCCGCGGAGCCCGCCGATGTCCGACCTCGTCGGGCTGTTCAACCTGCTTGCCCCCTTCTTCGGTCTGATCGGACTGGGCTTCTTCTGCGGCAAGGTCGTGAAGCGGCCGGAGGCGGGCCTCGCCTGGATGCAGTTCTTCCTCATCTACGTGGCCCTGCCTTGCCTCTTCTATAAACTCATCGCCGACAAGCCGCTCGATCAGCTCGCCAACTGGGCATTCATCGCGGCGACGACCATCTGCACCTATTGCGCTTTCGCATTCTCCTTCGCGGCTGGCATGTGGCACACGCGGGACCTGCCGCAATCGGTGATGCAGGGCGTCGCGGGTTCCTACTCCAACATCGGCTATATGGGTCCGCCGCTGATCCTCTCGGCCATTGGCCCGGCGGCGAGCGCGCCCGTGGTGCTGATCTTCGTCTTCGACAACCTTTTGCTGTTCTCGCTCGTACCGCTCCTGATGGCGGTGGCGGGCGTCGAGAAGCGGAGCTTTCTTGCGACCGTCGGCGACATCGTCTGGAAGGTGGTCACGCATCCCTTCAACGTGGCGACCGCGGCCGGCGTCCTCGCGAGCTACCTGCACCTCGAATTGCCGCTGCCGGCGATGAAGATGGTGGACTGGCTGTCGGGCGCCGCCGCGCCCTGCGCCCTGTTCCTCCTCGGGGTGACGGTGGCGCTGCGGCCCATGGGAAAGATGCCCGGCGAGGTGCCTGCGCTCGTCTTCATCAAGCTCATCCTGCACCCGCTGCTCGTCTGGATCGTCCTGTCGGCGATCGGCGATTTCGGTGCCACCTGGACCTATGCGGCTGTGGTGATGGCGGCCCTGCCGCCGGCCCTCAACATCTTCGTGATCTCGACCCAGTACAATGTGGGCGTGGAGCGCGCCTCGGCCTGCGTGCTGCTCGGCACGCTCGTCTCCATGGTGACGCTCACCGGCTTTCTGTTCGTGATCAAGACCGGCCTGCTGCCCCACGACCTGATCCCCTGACCCAGGGGCCATCCCGGGTGCGCCAAGCCCGCCGGTATGGTTGGATGCGCCTCCCGATCCCTGTGAGAGCCCGATGCCGCGTCCCCTCGAAGGTCTCCTCGTCCTCGACTTCTCGACCCTCCTGCCAGGACCGCTCGCGACGCTGATGCTGGCGGAGGCGGGGGCCGAGGTGATCAAGGTGGAGAAGCCCGGCGGCGAGGACATGCGCCGCTTCCCCCCGATGACCCAAAGCGGATCGGCTCCCTATGCGGCCCTCAACGGCGGCAAGAAGAGCATCGTGGCCGATCTCAAGAGCGAGGAGGGACGGCGGCAGATCGAGCCGCTCCTGCGCCGCGCCGACGTGCTGGTGGAGCAGTTCCGGCCCGGCGTGATGGACCGGCTCGGTCTCGGCTTTGCGGCGGTGCGGACCATCAACCCCCGCATCGTCTATTGCTCCGTCACCGGGTACGGCCAGAGCGGGCCCCGCGCCCAGGAGGCCGGGCACGACATCAACTACCAGGCGGTGACGGGCCTTCTCTCGCTCGCGCCTGCCATGCCGGCCGCCCTCGTGGCGGACATCGCGGGCGGCGCCATGCCGGCGGTGATGAACATCCTGCTCGCTCTCCGCCAGCGCGACCTCACCGGGGAGGGAATCCACCTCGATATCGCCATGGCGGATGCGATGTTCACCTTCTCCTGGTTCGCCCTCGCGGAAGGCGCGGCCCACGGACGCTACCCGGAAGCCGGAGAGACCATGCTCGCCGGCGGCAGCCCCCGCTACGGGCTTTACGAAACCGCGGACGGCCAGCATGTGGCCGTAGGCGCGCTTGAGCAGAAATTCTGGGACGCTCTGTGCGCGGCAATCGACCTGCCCGCTGCGCTCCGCCGGGACCACGTCGATCCGGCCGCCACGCGGGCAGCGCTCGCCGAGCTGATCGAGGCTCGGGATGCCGCCCATTGGAAGCGCGTTCTGGAACCGCTCGATTGCTGCTGCACGATCGTGGCCCCCCTCGCGGACGCGGTCGTGGACCCGCATTTCAAGGGGCGCGGATTGATGGATTATACGGCCGGGGAGGGGGAGGGCGGCCTGCCCATGGCCGCTCTGCCGCTCGCGCCCGCATTCCGGTCAGCGCCGGATGCCGCGAGGCCGGTGGCGAGGGTCGGCGAACACACAACTAGCGTTGTGGATGCGGCCGATCCGGAGGTCTAGACCGCCTCACGCTCCTGCATGAGCCGCGGCGCGCCGATGCGGGGCAGCACGCCCTCGCGCATGACGGCGCGACGCAGCGGCCCGATCCCGGATAGGGCAAGAAGTCCGGCACCGCGCAGGAAGTCGGCGGGCAGGAAGGCCGAAAGCAGCGTGCGGTTGAGCCCGTCCACCGCGGCGGTCCGCAAACGCACGTCAAGGTCGCGCCCGCGCTGGTAGGCGCGCAGGCTTTCCACGGAGCCGGGATCATGCCCGGCGGCCTGGCCATCCACCACCGCATCCCGCAAGGAGGCCACGTCTCTCAGACCGAGATTGAGCCCCTGGGCACCGATGGGCGGAAACACGTGGGCGGCCTCCCCGACGAGGGCGAGCCGCTCGCCCACATAGCGGTCGACCGACAGGCCGCTCATGGGAACGGCCCCCCGTGGGCCGTCGACGCGCATGGGGCCGAGCATCGACTGCGCCTGGCGTTCGATGGCGAGCGCGAGGGCTTCGTCATCCAGCTGCTTGAGGCGTTCCGCGTCGTCGGGGCTGGTGACCCAGACGAGGCTCGACCGGCGTCCCGGCAGCGGAACCAGGGTGAACGGGCCGTGCCGGGTGTGGAATTCGGTGGAGACCTCCCGGTGATCGCGTCCATGCGCCAGGATCGTGGTGAGGGCGGTCTGCGGATAGGACCAGGCGCGCGCGCCAATGCCCGCCGCCTCGCGAAGGCGAGAGTTGCGACCGTCCGCGGCGACCGCAAGACCGGCCGTCAACCGGCGTCCGCCCTCGAGGGCGATCACGGCCCGATCCGGCAGGACCTCGAACCCGGTCGAGACCTCGTCCATGAGGGTGAGGCCCGGGGTCGCGCGGGCGGCGGCGGCCAGTTCGGAGACCAGGGTGGCGTTCTCGAGATTCCAGCCGAAGGCATCGAGGCCAATCTCGCCGGCCCGAAAGGAGGCCGGCGGCGGGTGGAACAGGCTCCCGGTATCGTCGATGAGCCGCATCGTCTCGAGAGCGGCCGCGTGGGGCGCCACCGCAGGCCAGACCCCGAGCGCCTCGATAAAGCGGACGGAGCCTTGCAGCAGCGCCACCGTCCGCCCGTCGCGCCTCGCCTCGGCGGGGCCGATGAGGGCCGTCCGGAACCCATCCCGGGCGAAGGCGAGCGCCGCCGCGAGGCCCGCCGCCCCGGCGCCGACGACGGCGATATCGAAGTCGCGATCGGTCATATGTCCCTGCCTGGGGGCGGCCGCATGGCCGCGAGGTCATCCGAAAGACGCATCTATCGCGCGGGTCCCCGCCCGTCCAACCCACAATAAAGCACAGGCCCGCCATTGCCGAAGGCCAGCCGTGCTCCCTATCATCGGCCGGACAAAGGGGGACGATGCCGGCGAGCGGCCGTGCCCCGATCAACGCCCTGGCACAAGGGGACGGCATGAGCCAAGCCATCCGCATTCACGCCCATGGGGGCCCCGAGGTTCTGCGGCTCGAGGATGTGGCGACGCCGCAGCCGGGCCCCGGCCAGGTGCTCATTCGCCACCGCGCCATCGGCGTGAACTATATCGACGTCTATTACCGCACCGGCGCCTACGTGGTCCCGAGCCTGCCGTTCACCCCCGGCAACGAGGGTTCGGGCGAGGTCCTGGCGGTCGGCGAGGGGGTCACGGACTTCCAGGCCGGCGACCGGGTCGCCTATGCGGGGACGCTCGGCTCCTATGCCCAGGAGCGTCTGGTTGAGGCCAAGTCCCTCGTGAAGCTCGACGACGGGATCGACCACGACACCGCCGCCTCGATGATGCTGAAGGGCCTGACCGCGCAGTACCTGCTGCGGCGGACGTTTCCGGTGAAGCCGGGCCACACGATCCTGTTTCACGCGGCGGCCGGCGGCGTCGGTCTCATTGCCTGCCAGTGGGCGAAGCATCTCGGCTGCACCGTCATCGGTACGGTGGGTTCGCGGGACAAGGAGGCGCTTGCCCGGGAGAACGGCTGCGACCACGTGATCTTCTACCGCGAGGAGGACTTCGTTTCGCGGGTGAAGGAGATCACGGGCGGGGAAGGATGCGACGTGGTCTATGACGGCGTCGGCCGCTCGACCTTTCCGGGCTCTCTCGACTGCCTGAAGCCGTTCGGCATGTTCGCGAGCTTCGGTTCGTCCTCCGGCGCCATCGACGCATTCAACATCGGCCTTCTGGCGCAGAAGGGCTCCCTCTTCGCGACCCGGCCGACCCTGTTCACGCACATCGCCAAACGCGAGACCCTCGTCGAGATGGCGGCGGATCTCTTTTCCGTCGTGCGCGATGGGCATGTGCGGATCCCGGTCCATTCCCGCGTCGCTCTCGCGGACGCGGCGGAGGCGCACCGGGCGCTCGAAGCCCGAGAAACCACGGGCGCAACCGTGCTCGTTCCTTAGAAATAGAGCATCCCTGTGCCGTCCGCCGCGTCAGTTCGCCAGCCCATCGTCACCCTCCGCGGCATCAGCAAGCGCTATGGCGAGCTCCTGGCCAATGACGGCATCGACCTCACCATCGAGCAGGGCGAGGTGCATGCGCTGCTCGGCGAGAACGGGGCCGGCAAGTCGACCCTGGTGAAGATCCTCTACGGCGTGGTGGAGCCGAGCGCCGGGGAGATCGTGTGGCGCGGCCGTCCGGAGGTCATCGACTCGCCGGTCACCGCCCGCCGCCTCGGCATCGGCATGGTGTTCCAGCACTTCTCGCTGTTCGACGAGCTGACGGTCGCGGAGAACATCGCGGTGGCGCTCTCCGGCAAATGGTCGCTCGCGGATGTGCGCGCCAAGCTCCGGGACGTGAGCGAAAGCTACGGGCTTGCGCTGGAGCCAGACCGCGCGGTCTGGACGCTGTCGACCGGGGAACGTCAGCGCATCGAGATCGTGCGCTGCCTCCTGCAGAACCCGCGGCTGCTCATCCTGGACGAGCCGACCTCGGTGCTGACGCCGCAGGAATCCGAGCGCCTCTTCTTCACCCTCGACAAGCTCGCCTCCGAAGGCGTTTCCATTCTCTACATCTCCCACAAGCTTGAGGAGGTGAGGCGCCTGTGCCAGCGCGCTACCATTCTGCGCGCGGGCCGGGTGGTCGCCACCGTCGACCCGAAGGCCAAGAGCGCCCGCGAGATCGCGGCCCTCATGGTCGGGAGCGAGGTCGGCGAGGTGCGCAGCGCCCCGGCCGAGACGGCCCAGGACACGCTGCTTGACATCCGCGATCTCACGATGGGTCCGGCGAGCCTCCACGGGAAGCGCCTGAAAGGGATCAACCTCGCGGTCCAGGCCGGCGAGGTGGTCGGCATCGCGGGGGTTGCGGGGAACGGGCAAAGCGAGTTGTTCGCCGCGCTCTCCGGAGAGCGGCTCGCATCCCGAGCCGATGCGATCACGATTCTCGGCAAAGCCTGCGGCAACTCCGGCATCGACGCCCGTCGCAGGATCGGCGGTGCCTTCGTGCCCGAGGAGCGCCTCGGCCACGCGGCGGCACCGACCCACCGCCTCAGCGAGAACACGCTCGTCTCGCACCACGCGAACGGTAGTGTCACCCGCCTCGGCTTCCTCACCTTGGGGCGGGCGCGGGATCTCGCGGCCTCCGTGATCGCGAGCTTCGACGTGCGCGCGCCGGACGGCGACCCGCAGGCCCGCAAGCTCTCTGGCGGCAACCTCCAGAAATTCGTCATCGGCCGCGAGATGATCCGGGAGCCCAAGGTGCTGGTGGTGGACCAGCCCACATGGGGCGTCGATGCCGGCGCGGCCCGGCTGATCCGGCAGGCGCTCGTGGATCTCGCCCGCAAGGGGAGCGCCGTGCTGGTGATCAGCCAGGATCTCGACGAGCTGTTCGAGATCAGCGACCGGATGGCCGTCATCCATGACGGGCACCTGAGCGCCACGAAACCCACCCGGGCCTGGACCCGCGAGGCCATCGGCCTCGAAATGCTCGGCGCGGCGCCGGGGCAGGGCAAGACGCATGCTGCTTGAGTTGGTGCCCCGCCAGAACGTCTCGCCGGTGATGCGCGCCGTCGCGCCCGTCGCCGCCTTCGTGACCGCGTTCCTCATCGCCGGTTTCGTGATCTGGCTGCTCGGCCGCTCGCCGATCGCGGCCTTCCAGGTCTACGTGACGGGGCCCCTCCAGGACCCTTGGGCGCTTCAGGAACTCCTGGTGAAGGCGACGCCGCTCGCTCTCATCGCCATCGGCCTGTCCTATTGCTTCCGCGCCAATTTGTGGAACATCGGGGCCGAGGGGCAATACGTGATCGGCGCCATCTTCGGCGGCTGGCTCGCCCTGCGCACCCAAGGGACAGAGGCCGGTGCCTGGGTGCTGCCCGCCATGATGGCGCTCGGCATCCTCGGCGGCGCGCTCTACGGGCTGATCCCGGCCTTTCTCAAGACGCGGTTCGGGGTGAACGAGATCCTGACGAGCCTCATGCTCGTCTACGTGGCGCAGCTCATCCTCGACTACCTCGCCCGCGGCCCCTGGCGAGACCCCAAGGGGTTCAACTTCCCGCAATCCGTGACCTTCGATCCGGCCGCGACCCTGCCGCCGATCCTGGAGACGGGCCGCGTACATTACGGGGCGGTCTTTGCGGTGATCGCGATCCTCCTCACCGCCGTCATCGTCGGCCGGACGATCTTCGGCTACCGCCTGCGGCTCACCGGCGACGCGCCTCGGGCGGCACGGTTCGCGGGGTTCAGCCTGAAGAGCACGACGCTCGCAGCCTTCGCCATATCCGGCGGGCTCGCGGGTCTTGCCGGCATCACCGAGGTCTCCGGCCAGATCGGACAGCTCCAGCCCACCATCTCGCCGGGCTACGGCTTCACCGCGATCACGGTCGCCTTCCTCGGGCGCCTCAACCCGCTCGGCATCCTCGTCGCCTCCCTCGTGGTGGCGCTCACCTTCATCGGGGGCGAGAACGCGCAGATCCTGCTGCGCCTTCCGCTCGATCTCACGCAGGCCTTCCAGGGGATGCTGCTCCTGTGCGTGCTGGCCGCCGACGCCCTCGTGACCTACCGGGTCAGGTTCGCGGGCCGGGGAGCGCGGGCATGACGGTCCAATCTCTGTCGCCGATTTCAAGCTGTCGGCACCTCACGGGTGGCGCCAGCAAGCCAGGGGACCGCGCCTGATGGCCTACGAGGCGATCCTTCTCACCATCATCACGGCATCGACGCCGCTGCTTCTTGCCGCCCTCGGCGAATTGGTGGCGGAGCGTTCGGGCGTCCTCAATCTTGGGGTCGAGGGAATGATGGCCATGGGGGCCGCGTGCAGCTTCGCGGCCGCGGTCACCTTCGATTCCACTCTCATCGGCGTCGCCTGCGGGATCCTGGCGGGCGTCCTCATGGCGGCGCTGTTCGCGCTGGTGGTGCTGGGATTTGCGGCGAACCAGGTGGGTTCGGGGCTGGCCCTGACGATCTTCGGGCTCGGCCTGTCAGGGCTCATCGGCGCGCCCTTCGTGGGCTCCCGGCGCGATCCGATCGCGCAGCTGTCGCTCCCAGGTCTCACGGATCTGCCTTACGTCGGGCGGGTGCTCTTCGGTCAGGATCCGTTCGTCTATCTCTCGGTCGCGCTCACAATCCTCGTCGCCCTCTATCTCCGCCGGACCCGGGCGGGGCTGACGCTACGGTCGGTCGGCGAGAACCACACTTCCGCCCATGCGCTTGGGCTGCCGGTCCTGCGCACACGATTCCTCGCCATCCTGTTCGGCGGCGCCTGCGCCGGCCTGGCCGGGGCCTATCTGGCTCTCGTCTATACCCGGTTCTGGTCCCCCGGCATGACGGCGGGCCGAGGCTGGATCGCGCTGGCGCTCGTCGTCTTCGCCGCTTGGCGGCCGGGCTGGGCTCTCATCGGCGCGTACATCTTCGGGACCGCAACGGTTCTGCAGCTCCACGCCCAGGCGGCACAGATCGGCGTGCCGTCGCAGCTGCTCTCCGCCGCGCCCTACCTCGCCACCATCCTCGCGCTCCTGCTCCTGTCGCTGCGGCACGGGCGGGCGATCGGCGCGCCGGGGTCCCTGGGGCTCCCCTTCGTGCCCGATCGGTGACGAACTCGCCTTCTTGCCCGCGTTTTGGACTGAACGGCCGAGCATATCGGCACAAAGCGGGATTGCAGCCTAATTTCAGACCTGTAACGAATACGCCATCGAACCCCATGGGAGACGTCATGCAGACCAGGACCATCCTCACGGCGCTTGTCGGCGCTGCCGCCCTTGCCGTTTCGGCGGGCGGAGCCGCGGCCCAGCAGAACCAGCAGAAGCTGAAGATCGGCTTCATCTATGTGGGCCCGGTGGGCGACCACGGCTGGAGCTACCAGCACGATGTGGGCCGCAAGGCCATCGAGACGGCTTTCGGCGACCGGGTCGAGACCACCTACGTCGAGAGCGTGCCGGAAGCCGATTCCGAGCGCGCGATCGAGCAGCTCGCCCGCACCGGCCACGGCCTCGTCTTCACCACCTCGTTCGGCTTCATGGAGCCGACCCTCAAGGTCGCCCGCAAGTACCCGAACGTGAAGTTCGAGCATGCCACCGGCTATAAGCGCGCTCCGAACCTTGCCACCTACGCGGCCAAGTTCCACGAGGGCCGCTACGTCATCGGCCAGATCGCCGGCAAGATGACGAAGTCGAACACCATCGGCTACGTGGGCGCCTTCCCGATTCCCGAGGTGGTGGCCGGCATCAACGCCTTCTATCTCGGCGCTCAGTCGGTGAACCCCAACGTCAAGATCAAGGTGGTCTGGGCCAACACCTGGTTCGACCCGGCCAAGGAAGGCGATGCCGCCAAGGCGCTGCTCGACCAGGGCGTCGACGTGCTCGCGCAGCACACCGACAGCCCCGCGCCGATCCAGCAGGCGGAAGCCCGCGGCCGCCTCGGCTTCGGCCAGGCCTCGGACATGGACCGCTTCGCGCCCAAGGCGCAGCTCACGGCCATCATCGACGATTGGTCGAAGTACTACGTGGAGCGCACCAAGGCGGCGCTCGACGGCACCTGGAAGTCTGGCGACGTCTGGGGTGGTCTCGATTCCGGGATGGTCGTGATGGCCCCCTACAAGAACATGCCGGACGACGTGAAGAAGATGGCCGAGGAGACCGAGGCCGCGATCAAGACCGGCAAGCTCAACCCGTTCAAGTGCCCGGTCGTCAAGCAGGACGGCACCCAGGTCGAGTGCAAGGGCAACGGCGCGCTCTCGGACGAGCAGGTGCTCGGCATGAACTTCTACGTGAAGGGCATCGACGACAAGCTGCCGCAATAAGCGGGCCGATGCCTGAAGACGAGGAGGGCGGCCCGAAGCGGCCGCCCTTTTCGTTGTGCGAGGCACGAGCCCTTATGGCAACCGGCAAGCGGAATCTCGACATGATCAGGCCGACAGAGAGCGACGTTCTCATCGTCGTGGACGTCCAGAACGATTTCCTCCCGGGCGGCGCCCTGGCGGTGCCGGATGGAGACGCCGTCATCGCGCCCATCAACGGGCTGGCCCAGCGCTTTCGCCACGTGATCCTCACCCAGGACTGGCACCCGGCTGGCCACATTTCGTTCGCGTCGAGCCATCCGGGCCGGCAGCCCTTCGAGCGCGTGGACCTTGCCTATGGTCCGCAGGTGCTCTGGCCGGATCACTGCATCCAGGGCACGCCAGGAGCCGCTCTCGCGGCGGGGCTGCAGGTTCCGCACGCTGAGCTGGTCATCCGCAAGGGCTACTACGACCACACGGACAGCTATTCCGGCTTCATGGAGGCCGACCGGCGCACGCGCACCGGCCTTGGCGGCTATCTCCGGGAGAGGGGCCTCAAGCGCGTCTTCTGCGCCGGTCTCGCAACCGATTTCTGCGTGTCTTGGACTGCCCTCGACGCGCAGGCCGCGGGCTTCGAGACCTACGTGATCGACGATGCGAGCCGGGGCATCGACACCGGCGGCTCGCTCGCCACCGCTTACCGGGATTGGGAAGCGGCCGGAATCGGTCGCCTCAACGCGTCGGATGTGGGGGCGGGTTAGACCGCCACCCCGTGCAGGTCGTACGCCTCGGCGCGCTCGATCTTGACCGTGACGATGTCGCCGGGCCGCAGGGGACGGCGGGAGGCCACGTAGACGGTGCCGTCGATCTCGGGCGCATCGTACTTGGAACGACCCTTGGCGACGGTCGGCCCGGCTTCGTCGATGATCACGGGCAGGCGCTTGCCCACCTTCGCCTTCATGAGCCGCGCGCTCACATCGCGCTGCGCCTTCATGAAGCGACGCCAGCGCTCGTCCTTGGCCTCCGGGGGAACCGGGTTGCCGATCTCGTTGGCCGGCGCCCCCTGGACGGGCTCGTAGCGGAAGCAGCCCACCCGGTCGAGCTTCGCCTCCTTCAGCCAGTCGACCAGGAAATCCACATCCTCCTCGGTCTCGCCGGGGAAGCCGACGATGAAGGTGGAGCGGATGGCGAGGTCCGGGCAGATCTCGCGCCATTTGCGAATCCGGTCGAGGGTCTTCTCCTGGTGGGCCGGACGGCGCATGGCCTTCAGCACGTTGGGGGAGGCGTGCTGGAACGGGATGTCGAGATAGGGAAGGATCTTCCCCTCCGCCATGAGCGGGATCACCTCGTCCACGTGCGGGTAGGGATAGACGTAGTGCATCCGCACCCACACGCCGAGTTCCCCGAGCTCGCGGGCCAGATCGAAGAAGCGCGTGCGCACCTCGCGGTCCTGCCACAGGCTCGGCTGGTACTTGATGTCGACCCCGTAGGCGCTCGTGTCCTGGGAGATCACGAGGATCTCCTTAACGCCCGCCTTCACGAGCTTTTCCGCCTCGCGCAGCACCTCGCCGGCGGGCCGGCTCATGAGGTCGCCGCGCAGCTTGGGGATGATGCAGAAGGAGCACCGATTGCTGCACCCTTCCGAGATCTTGAGATAGGCATAATGCCTGGGGGTGAGCTTCACCCCGTGATCCGGGATGAGATCAAGGAACGGGTTCTGCGAGGGCGGCGCCGCCTCGTGAACGGCCGACACGACGCTCTCATAGGCCTGGGGCCCGGTGATCGCCAGGATGTTGGGGAACTTGTCGCGGATCTGCTCGGGCTCGGCGCCCATGCAACCGGTGACGATCACCTTGCCGTTCTCGGCCATGGCCTGACCGATCGCGTCGAGGGACTCGGCCTTGGCGCTGTCGAGAAAGCCGCAGGTGTTGACGATCACCACATCCGCGCCGTCATGCTTCTTCGTGAGCTCGTAGCCCTGGGCCCGGAGCTGCGTGATGATGCGCTCGGAATCCACCAGCGCCTTGGGGCAGCCGAGGGAGACGAACGAGACTTTCGGCGCGGGAGCATTCATCCGCTGGATATCCTACGAGGCGCGTCGGGCGCGTGTCTTTGAAAGTAGAACGGCGCGAAATCGTGGCGGAAGGGGTGTACCCCAAATCAACGGCCAAGACCGTTCAACGAGACGTGCTATTCTTCGCCGAACGCCTTGTACAGCAGATCGCTAGGTCCTCATAGGTGCAATGACGTCCATTACAGTCCAGCCGAGCGGGTGGGGGAACAGGATGGCCGGTCAACTGCACAAGCTGAGCGCCTGCACGGTCACGATCCTCACCACCCCTGGCCGACACTCTGATGGTGGCGGTCTGTACCTGAACGTCTCCTCGGGCGGAGCCCGATCCTGGCTCTTCATGTGGAAGCAGACTGGCAAGCGCTGGGAGATGGGCCCTGGTTTGCTTCGCGACGTGCCACTTGCTCAAGCCCGCGAAAGGGCCGCCGACGCCCGGCAGAAGGTCGCTGACGACATCGACCCCATCGCCGCCCGTGAGCGGGCGAAGGGCACGATCTTCGGTTAAGACCGCCGGTGCGCTCATTGAGAGCATGTCCGCCTCCTGGCGCAACGCCAAGCACCGAGCACAGTGAACCATGACCCTGACGGTTTACGGCGAGCCCATGCGCGGCAAGGACGTGGCCGAGATCGGAACAGAGGACGTACGGAGGTGCTGCGGCCGCTCTGGACGGCCAAGCTCTAGACCGCATCACGTCTTCGAGGCCGTATTGAGCGGGTGCTCGAATTTGCCCGGGCTCGGCGTCAACGGCCATAGCCGCCTGTCGCGAGGACCCGTCGCTAGCGGTGCCATCAAGCTCAAGCCTGACGAGGACGTCACCCTGTGCCTTGGCATCGGCGAGGGCCCCGAGAGCAGCCTCAGCCTGCAGGCCGTGCGCGAGTGTCGTGAATCGCCGGTTTGGTCGCTCATCTCTGCAGGCCACATCGAGCGGTAGGATCAGAATAGTCGAGGCATTTGGAGTCTGGGGCGTCATAGCTCGCCCCCTGCGATCCGCCGCCTGTGATCCGAGCAGCACCGAATACCGTGGCGCCGGTGCTTCTTCTTCATGCAATTCGGCTGCGGACAGACCTCCTTCGACCCCAGTGAAGGTACCGCAGACACTGGTCCACGTTTGTGACGGACGCCTCCTTGGGAGAGGCTTCGACAGATAGCTTCGAGGACATGAGTAGAAAGTGCGAAGGTGAGTCACCTGGCTGGGCTCTCCACGAAGGGCTGGACGCCGTCCCATCCGGCATTGAATTTGAATGGCTGAGCCAAGGAAGGTCGTATCTTATGCCAGTGGCACATTGCTTTTCCGAACCATATTGCCATCAAACGTATTGGTGCGCCGCGCTACAGTGGCGTATGTGTTCCGCAGTCGAATCGTTGGATGAATTTGAGAATTGGAGACTTGCAGTGCGCTCGACGCACAGTCACCAAAAGGAGCGATAGATTATGGCGCTGGTGCAGCCCAAGCCAGTGAGCGAGGGTACTTGGTTCCTGATAATTCGCGCTGCCGCCGTTGCTCTTCTGGGCTTTACTCTCGTGGCTGGCGTCGCGGCCCTGGTGCCTGCCCCTTTCCGCTTGGGAATAACCGTAGGCTTAGTTGGAGCGCTCGGGCTCGTCATAGCAGCGTGCGCTCTGGCGTCATGGATCGCACGCAGGTCATTCTCGACAATCAATCGTTTGGTAGCACTTGCTCTCATCCTCGGTACGGTCGCGTCAATCGGCTGGAGCGTGGCTTTCGATTCGCAGCAGGGGAGTGATTTCGGTGTATACTTCAGGTGCGGCATCTATTTGCAGGAAACGCTCGCAGAAAATCTAAAGAATTGTCAATCGCAATATATCAGTATAGGTGATCTCTATTGGCGCCGATCGCTGTTTTATACTGTGCCATTCGGTCTGATTTTTCAGGAAAATTATAGTCTTTTCAAGATATATAATGTGTTGTTGAATACGACAGCGATCGCCGTAGTTGCTTGGGCTGTGCGCAAGTGGGCTGGCCCTGCAGCCGCGCTTGTCGCGGTGGTTCTTATCACCCTGATGCACGAGCGCGTTTACATGCTGACTGTCGCGACGCCTGATAATCTAGCCATACTGGTCACGGCCTTAGCATTGACAGCTCTCGCCTTCACTCAGCAATCCAGAATATCACTGTTAGCTGCTTGCTCGTTGGGCATTTCAATCGTGCTGTTGGATTATAGCCGCACCACAGGATTGTTTGTCTCGTTGACGGCAGTTCTGACCTCATTGGCCCTATACGCAAAGGGGCGCAGCATCGCTGTCGTCAACGTCGTCGTTGCATTGGCTGCCGCGAACTTGATCGGCATATTGATAACACCCGTTATCGCAGGCCGCGCCGCTGACGGCGGCTTCTTGATGGCGTTGTCTGCTCTGAACCTTGCGTCAACGCAGGATTTCCACACCAACTTTCCCTGGTTTGAATACTTTTGGCCGGCAATCCCTCTAGCCGAGCGATCACAGGTCGGACTCGTTCGGCTTTGGCAGGAACTGGCCTCCAATGGGACGCTTTATCCCCTCTATGCTTTTCAGAAGGCTCAACAGATCTCGGCTGGATACGGCTACACGTGGTTTGCCACGTCGGATTTCTCGGACAGCATGGACACTTTCATAACTGCCACTACGCCTACTGTGCCTGCCGTTTCACCACCTCGCGACTGGATCCTTCGATCAGCTTTGCTTCCGCTGTTGGCCTTTGCGTGTGCTGGAGCTTGGCGAGCTCGACCAACGCCGCTCGCCGTTGCGGCGCTTACGTTTGTAGTAGTCGTATCCGGCATTCTTCTCCTGCTCAGCGAAGCGCAGCCAAGATACATTATCGTCCTCCTTCCTGCTCTCGCTGTGCTTGCGGGGCAAGCTGCCGCCGCTCCAGTGCAGGAAATGGCAGGCCTTCGGGGGCACGCCAAGGGCCTGCTCATCGTAGCCGGTGCGCTAGTGCTTGGGGGCCTCGGGGTGTTGGCAGCTCGCGCGACTGCGCCGTTGCCGCTCGCCAACGCAGCAGGGCAGGTCACGGCCGAATGTTCCGGCGCACGCGTTGAGTCCGACGGGCAGCGTCTCGTTCTTCACCTCCCAGGAGCAGTTGCATGCGCCCGTGCCACGTTCAAAGCGCCTGCCACGCCAGCGGTGGGAATGTTTTTGACCGATGGCGTGTATCCGTACCGCGCCCAACCGCGTCCGGCGAACGGGATTCATATTGAGCTGAAAGCCAAAAGCGGGGCGACGATGCAGGAGCAACTCGATCGATCGCACGTGATCTGGCGCACGCTTCCGGTCAACCCGACCGGAGGCGATGAGATCGAGGTTCTGGCGCGGCGCCCTGATGGCGTCGTCGGCGACATCAAGATCATCGTGGCGCACGTAATGCCGGTTCCCGGACAGGGTCAGCCCGAGCGTGGAAGGACCGGCCACATCGACATTACGGCGCTAGCGCAGACCCGCGTGGAATGGTGAAAAGTGGGTAGGCTGGGCCTTCTGGCTTGAAGCCGAGCGCACGTGCAGTTTTCATGGATGGCAGGTTGTTCGTGAAGCAATCCCATAAGGGCTCAACGCCCGCGTCAACACACTGATCGATGAACCGGCCCGCGGCGAGGCGACCGAAGCCGCTGCCCCTGCAATCCTCACTCGTGACGACGTCGATCTCCGCTTTGTCGTCGGCCAACGCAGCCGCATAGCACAGGGCGACGACTTCTCCTCCCTCTAGAACGACAATGCCACGGGACTGGGCAGCGAAGTCTTCGGCACTGCGCCAGAACCGCGTGGCAAGCCCAAACCGCCGCTCGATTGCATCCATCAGGTGGGGCACAACCGGCAAAGTCTGGATATGTCCTTCAGTCGAGCCCTCAAGGACAGCGCGTTTGCACGAGAGCTGCAGTCGAAAGCGCTGACGCTCAGCACGAAACTCCCGGAGCACGTCGCTGGTGAGAAAGCGCGGCCCCACTCGCGCATATAAGCGGACCTTCGGAACCGCGAACGGGCGGTCGGTGATCAGGTAACGTTCGAGCGCTCTCTCGAACTGCAAGCTTGTCGCTCCGAAGATCTGCGCAAAGCCAGATGCATGCTCCACATAGGCCTCGGTTGGCAGTTCGGTATTGTCGATGAAAATCAGCCCGTCCTGTGTCCCGTCGAGAACGGCAGCGATCAATGGAAAAAAGAACGCCTGACCACGATACAGGCGCCGGACCACTTCAATGTTTTCGTCGGTCGGCTTGTTCATGTCAGATCGATAATCCGCCATTCACATCCAGCACCACTCCGTTCACGTAGTCGTTGTCGATGAGACTCGCGACTGCCTTGGCGACCTCTTCAGCACGACCCAGCCGTCGTAGGGGTGTGTTCGCTTCTACATGCTTGATGATCGGGGCGCTGAGCGCCTGCCGTGTCGACGGGCTGTCGATGAAGCCGGGCGCGACGGCATTGCAGCGTATGCCGAGGCGTCCGAGTTCCTTGGCCCACGTCACGGTCATCGCATTCACGCCAGCTTTCGCGGCCGCATATGCGGTCTGCCCCTCGTTGCCCCGCGCGCTGATGGAGCTAATATTGACAATTGATCCCCGAATGCGGCGACGCGCCATCTGCTCGACTACAGCCGACGTGACAATGAAAACCGACTCAAGGTTTACGGAGAGGCACTCCCTGAAACGATCGAGATCATGCATCATCCGATCGGGCTGCATGATGTTCACCAGCGGCTCGCTATGGATCATGCCGGCGTTGTTCACGAGCACGTCAATGCGACGGTGCCGGTCGCAGATAGTCGAGACAGCCTGGCGCACCTGTTCTGGATCGGTGACGTCCATACAGACCGTGTGCAGGTTCTCGTCCAGCTGCCCCAGCTCTGTGCTATCGCGGTCCGCAGCGACAACGATGCCGCCCTGATCCCTCAAGTGCCGGGCAATCGCGAGGCCTAGGCCGCGTGCCGCGCCAGTGACGAGAACGACAGCGCCGCTAACCTGCAACGTCAATCCCCTTCTCGCGCAGGACGGTGGCGATGTTCACGATCGTGTTCATACGCAAGATGTCGGCGAGTTCAAGCTCGATGTTGTATTCACGTTCGATGGACATGATGAGGTCCATCTGCTTGAGCGAATCCCAGTTCTCGATATCCTCCTTGGTCATATCGATGCGAATGTCGCTGACGCGCAGACCGAGAACCTCGGCTAGTACGCCGAGTAAGCGGTTATCCATGTTCAGATCCCAAAGTGCCTGGCATATTCCTGAGCCGAGAAACGAATTTTCTCGGCAGAACGAGCAAGGTGAACCGTCGAGGCTTTAGCATCCTTTGTGATCAGGGCGCCGGCGCCCACAATCACCTGATCACCGATGTTCACGCCGTTCACGATCGTGGCATTCACTCCGATGAAGCAGCCATAGCCGATTGTCGCCTTGCCGGAGAGCACCGCCCCTGAGGCGATCCAGCAATGGTCACCGGCCACGGCGTGGTGGGCCACCGTCACGTTGCACCAGATGACGGTGTTGGCTCCGACATGGACGTGAGGTTCGACCACCGAGCCCGGCAGAACGATGCTGCCCTCACCAATAGGATGATTGCTATGGACCATCGCCTCGGGATGAACGTAAGTCTCGATGGCGTATCCAAGCCCCTTGAGGCGCTCGAACATGGACCGCCGATCCTCGTTCACGTTGCTATAGCCCATGGCCATGATGATCGAGTGCTCAGAAGGAGGGAACGAGCCTACGACATCCGACAGAGGAATGGTCGGACGATCAAACGTCATTCCCTTGTCCATGAACTCCTCGTCCACGACGAAGCCGACAACCTCGTAACGCGGATCTCCGGCCAAGTAGCGATCGAGTATGTCAGCCGTAACGGCGTTGCCCGCAAGTACGATGCGCTTCATGACATGCTGCCCTTCCTCTGAAGCTCACTGGTCATTGAGGACCGCAAGGCCGAAGCCCGATTTGCCGTAGCCATTGCCGTTGTAGAGCATGTAGAGCCTCCCGCGGTGCTCGAATACGTAAGGATAGCAGATCATCTCGCTATCCCAGCCCTCGGGCGAGACATCGATGCCGGAGATGGCGTCGTTGCGGCTCCAAGCGATACCATCCGCAGAGGAAGCAAATCCAATCCGGTAGGTTGCGATATCCTTGGTCGCGCGATGGGCGAACCACATGAAGTACAGCCCCTCGCGATAAATCACCGATGGACGGCCGAATGCATATTCGTATTCGTCGGCGAAGGGCAGGCACATGCCAGGATCGCAGGTCCAATCGATCCCGTTCTTCGAGTGAGCGTGATGGATGCCGTAATGGTGGTGCCAGCCCGTCTCTGTTCTGGTCCAGCTGATCCCCGAGTTGTACCAGGTCCGCCATGTATCGCCGGAAACGTGGAAAGCCGTGGCCGCGGCGAACAAGGGGTTGGCTTTGTCCCGGCCAAGTACCGGACCCGCGAATTCCTTGCGAAGACTGAGCGCCGCGCAGTCGAGCGAAGCTCGTCCCGTATCGCAGATCCAAAGCCCGTCCGGCAGGTTCTGCCATCCGACATAGTAGATGAAATGCTGGCCGCCGTGGCTCACGATACAGACGCTGATGGTTCCATCGCAATCGAATGTGCCAGCCGGCCCCGGCTGCATAGCGAGCTTCGGCTTACCGAGCAGTTCCATCCTGTCTTCAATCAGGCGCGCATAGGACAGAAACACATGAGACCGGCGCTCCGCATCGCGACAGGTGAAGGCCACAACGAAAACATCGTCTTGATAATGAACTGCGCACGGGTGCGAGCCGTGAGTAAACCCCGGCATCGACGGGTGGTAGACAAGGCCGACCTTTCTCCACGCGAAGGGGCGCTTCTCTACCAGCGTGCGCGTCAACGAGATCATGACGTCATTTGGTGATAGCTTGCCGGAGGGCGGCCTCGAGAAAGTCAACACGGCTGATGCCGCGGCGCTCCGCCTCTGCATACACCGCATCCTTCAGAGTCGGATCCACCCCCTCGAGTTGACCGAAATAGCGCTTGCGGATGCTCCCGCCGCGTCGGCCGACATGGGGTACGTCGATATCGATCGGCAGCGGGCCGTCACCGACGATGAATTCGATCACGTAAAAGCAATTGTGGAGTTCCCACGACAGTCTCACGTCCCGAGCGGTTTCGGGCAGATGCTCCAAGGGGGCCTGACATGCATACAGCGCGTTGTTGGAGACAAGCTGCCGACCGATCTCGGCTGTCCGGAGCCAAGGAGCCAATCCCTCGTCTGAAATGACCACCTTGCCGCCGGGCCTGACAACCCGGTTCATTTCTGCAATCCCATCGCGGATGCTCGGGAACAGGTTGATGCCGCCATAATGGTAAGCCGCATCGAAAACACCGTCTGCAAACGGGAGCCGTATTGCGTCGCTGATGGAGAACTGTACTTCGATCCCTTTGTCTCTCAGGGAGCCCCCGTGCCTTGCCGCGCCCGCCAGCAGCATCTGCTTGGCGATGTCCTGCGCATAGATGGTACCGCTCCAACCCATGCTTTCGGCGATGTATGGCAAATCGTTGCACGCGCCAGCGCCCGTAACGAGCAGAGATTGTCCGTCCTTCAGAGCGAGGCGCGCCACCAGGTTCTCGCGCAGCCGATCTTCAGTCGTGCCGAAAGTCCGAAACAACCAGCGCAGGGCGTTATCGTGCACCTCTGCAGCGTTCTCGATCGTGTACTCACTGCTATTCGCCTCGGCCTCGGCGAAAATCGGCACATCCGACCCGGGTGCTAGAAGGAAGACATGCCCATTGTCGCAGACGAGACGGCTACCTTCCTCCCGGAGGGGAAGTCGCTGGCATTCAGGATGGGGGCAGCGATACAGCGAAGGCGTTCTCACGTTCGATCCTCAGTTTCGCTCTCCTTACGGCAGACCACCCAGAACAGCCGCTCATTAATGCCGAAGTAATCGTTGTTCGACGACCCGATCGAGAAATCCTCAAACTGGGGTCGAAAGTAAGACATCAAGTCATCCTGTGTCTGAAAGGCGTGAAGGCGATAGCCGACCCGGTTGGAGTAGTGGTCGTTAACGATCCGGAAAGATCCATCGGGCAGCCGGTCCGCACCATCGAAGATATAAGACGCACTGTCGGCGACCGATGCAATCAGGTACCCGCCTGGCTTCAGGACACGGGCATACTCGACGAGATTATCCCGCATCTCGTCGCCCGCATCGCAATAGTAGATGCAGGCGCACGCAAGAACAGCGTCGAAGAAACTGTTGGGGTAGGGGATCGAGTTGTTGCGCCCGACACGCAGGTCTGCCCGATGACCCAGTGCTGAAAGTCGTGCTGCCGTCTGGTCAACGATACCCTGCGTGATCTCTATACCGCAGACATCGAAGCCCTGTTCGCATAGGAACGCCGTGTTTCGCCCGTCACCAAAGGCAACATCCAGGATCTTCGCTCCGGGAGCTGGCTTGCTGAAATTCAGGCGCGGGTATTTCGCCAGCAGAGTGCGAACCACGAACTCGGTTGGATAGACCCGAGTGCCACGGTTGGCGTAGAAACGCTCGTAGTTGCTATCAATGTCCGCCACTTCAGTTCCCATAAACCTTCCTGACGATTACGTAAGGCCTTTGTTTTGTCTCGGAAAAAACCTTTGCCAAGTAAATGCCGATGATGCCGACGAAAGAGATCATGAGGCCGCCGAGAACCCAGACCGACACCATGACTGACGTCCAGCCATCCACAGCCTCAGACGCAATCAGACGCCAGATTATCAGATACAGGGCGTATGCCACTGATACCCCGAAGATTACCAGGCCGAAGTAGAAGATGAGGTAAAGCGGCTTGTCGCTGAAAGACGTCATTGCATTGACGACATGCGCCAATTTACGCCCCACGCTGTAACTTGAGCCATCGCGCGAGCTTTTCGTGATCAAGCATGCCTTCTGCTTGAAACCCGTGATCACCCAAAGGCAGGAAATAACCAATTCACGCTCTCGATGCTGGAGCAGCGCCTCCACATAACGGCGCGTCATCAGCCGGGCCGTGGTGATGTTACGAGGGTGCTTGATGTTCGCCAGCAGGTCAAAAATTCGGTAGTACAGTTCGCCACTGATCCGTTCGAACCAATTGCCCTTGCGCGTTATCTGCTCGCCGAAAACGACGTCATGACCCTCGCCTTCCATGATAGCTCCGAATTCGGCAAGCCATTCCGGTGCCTCCTCAAGATCACTATCAATGAGGAACACCAGGTCCCCGGCAGCGTGGTCGAGGCCCGCCATCATCGCCTTGTGGTGTCCGAAGTTACGCGACAGATCGACGACCACCACATGCTTATCGCTTTGCGACAGCATAACAGCCAGCTCGAGGCTATCGTCAGGGGAGCCGTCGTTCACGAGAACAATCTCGTAGTCGTCACCAGCAAAGGCGTGCGCGGCTGCGCTCGCTCGGCGATAGAATTCGTCGAGGAAGCGTGCTGAGCGGTACAGTGTGGCGACGACAGAAAGCTTCATAGACTTCGCAGACAACTAAATTTAGACTTGAAAGTAGGCCATATCACGGATGCAGGACACTCCGACTGCCCCTACGGGGCACATTCGTCAACCTGCCGAAGCGGCTGCATCCCGGGTCGCCAGCAGGCGGAAGGCCGGATTGTAGAACACCGCCGGGTTCGTATCGCCTTGGATTCTGGCGGTCAATCCTCGTGATTCCCGTGAAACTAGGCTCCCCTCTGATGGTCAACGTCTTGAGCTCGACTTCGGAGCTGGCTGGCGTCAACCCCGTTTCTGCGCAACGACGATGCGGCTTCCACCGTATGGCCAGGAAGTTCCTCTTAGGGACAGGAGCACCTCAGCCCGCGTGAGGACCCCAAGAACCCGGTTGGCAAGAGGCGAGATCCGAAACTCGGTATCCACGATGTCTTTGGCGCGTCGCTGCCGGCTCCACGGGGCCAGGCGGGACGCGATGAAGGCTGGCATGATGAGAGCTGCGTAGGAGGTGGAGAACAGGATTTCGAGCCCTGCCGCCCTCATCTTGGCTTCCATCTCGCCGCGGCGATATCGACGGACGTGGTGGGCGATGTCGTCGTTGGCGCTCCACAGGAATGGATGCTGAGGCACCGCTACGATGATACCACCGCCCTGTGAGGCAGCTGCAGCCATCTGGTTCAATACGGTTTCGTCCTCCTCAATGTGCTCGAGAACATCGAAGGCTCCTACGACGTCGAACGTGTCCTTGGCCGGGATCTTTCGGGCATCCATCTGCACGAGTTCCGCCGATTCTCCGAGCCGCTGCCGTGCGAAGGCGAGTGCCGAAGGGTGAAGTTCGGCTCCTGCGATACGCTTCCACCGCCTTTCCGCCGCGATACGGTGCAAAACCGCTGCGTTGCCGCAACCGATCTCCAGGACCGACTGAGCCTGCGGGAAATAGCGAGCGATCAGGCCGGACAGCAGGTGACTTCGTGCGGTGAACCAAAAGTGAGTTGTTTCAACCTCCCATAAGGCGGTGAAACCCGCGGGATCCATGCCGACGATCTCGTCGGCAAGTTCGGGCGCGAAGAGCGACACCCCACTTGAGGTCGGCACCTGGAATCCACAAGCGGAGCAGTTCCAGTCCCGAGGCCAGACAGGCTCGTCCGCCTGGACGGGCTCGCTTCGCTGGCAATGGGGGCAGAGACGGGATGGGATCATGATACTGGCTCGACAGGGGCCCTCATACGGCCGCGGCTTACAGCAAGCTTACGAAAAAAGAGAGCCTGAAGTTGCGTAACGCGCAGGAAAAGCTGAGCGCCAACGGCATATCAATATTCTTCCGCAGGGGAAGAAAATCTCGACAAGGGGATAGCATCGGTCGGCAGCGTTAGCCTGGCTTCAGACGCCACTTGTCCATTGGCGCTCCTGAAGAGGCGCCTACTCTCTAGAAGCAGTCTGCTCCACAAAGACGAACAGCTTGAAGAGCGCATAGAGAACGACTCCAACGACGCCGACGGCAACGAGTTGAACCGCTTGGTGCGGAAGACCGAGTTGATCCACGAAGAGAGTGAGAAGCGCTAGGTTAAGCAACAAGCCCACGGTGTGCGCGCAAACGAACCGTGCTGCTGTACCCGTGCCTAGACCGCGTGCCCGAAACGACACGCGGGCGTGCGTCAGGTAATTGATCAACACACCGACGGGGTAGAGAATGCTCACTGTGAGCTTCGGATCGGCTCCAAGCGTTGTCACGGCCAGATAGAGCAGATACCCACCAAGATTATTGAGCGCCCCGACGAACGCGAACCGCACGAACTCGGCGGCCGGAGCCATGAACCCCGATCTCATCGCGCCAGGTTGGGCAGGAGGGCGGCGAGGCCCTGGCGATCCACCTTCCCGTTGGGGCTTTTCGGCAGGGCGTCGACCACGAGAATGCGGCTCGGGATCATGTACTCGGGCAGAAACCCTTGAAGCTGCTTGAGCAAGCTCTTCTCATCGAGTGGCGCTCCGCTGGACACGAATGCAAAAATCTTGCCGAACGCGGCATCGCGGCGCTGATAGATCGCGGCGGCCTGATAAACGCCGGGAAGCTTGGCGAGCCCGTGCTCGATCTCCTCCAGCTCGATACGGTACCCCATATGCTTGATCTGATTGTCCTTGCGCCCAATGAAGAACAGCGTATCGCCAACCCTCCGGATGAGATCTCCCGTCCGGTACATGCGCTTCATGAAACGCTTCGGGTCGCTGATGGTTACAAACGATTGCTGGGTGCGCTCTGCGTCATTGAAATAGCCGGCGGCGACGTTCGGTCCAATCAGGCACAGCTCTCCCTCATTCGTGCCCTCATCGTTCTCATCAACGATGCGATAATCGAAGTTCTGGTTGAGCCGGCCAAGCGGCGGCAGCCCGGACAGGTCAGCAAAATCGGCTTCCGTCAGATCGTAGGCGCTGCAGATGCAGGTGCATTCCGTCGGACCGTACACATTTACCAGCTTTGCCTGACGACCGAACATGCGGTGCAGCTTGACGAGCTCAACCTTGGGATACCCCTCGCCGCCGAATACGAAATGCCGGATCGAGGGCAGGGACGACGCCGTCAGCGCTTTCATGGCCGTGACGTAGATCAGCAACGACGGTACGGAGAACCAAATGGTGCAGCCCATCGCTGCCACATGCTCGACAAGAGCGCTCGGCGCATTCAGCAGATTGCGGTGCACAGGGGTGAGCGAAGCCCCCGAGAACAGGGCCACGTAGAAGTCGAAAACAGAATTGTCGAAGTACATCGGGCTGAGATTGGCGAAGTTGTCCTCAGCCGTGATGCCGAAGCGACCAATGCCCCATTGAATGAAGTGCAGCACGTTCTGATGCGTGACGGCGACGCCCTTCGGCGTTCCAGTCGATCCGGAGGTGAACATGATGTAAGCGATCGTGGCGCCATCCACCATAGCCATCGTCTCGCGCTGACGCTCGAGTTCAACCGTGTCAAGGGGCCGGAGCTCATCCTCTGCGAGCAAGTGAACCGGAACCCCGCACGAAGCCCCGAGCTGCTCCATGGACGACAGGTGATCAGGGTCGTCGACGAAGAGAAGACGGGCTCCACTGACGGACAGGATGCGGCTATTGCGCGCCAACGGGGATGCCGTGTCGATATTGACGTAGGGGGCTCCGATCCGGAGTGCTGCCAGCATCAGGGCGTATGAAAGCGCCGCCTTGTTGTGCGCGATAGCGACGACGTCCCCTCGTCCAATGCCGCGCCGCGTCAGAAAGGCGGCCAGACGAGCGGTTAAGTCCAGCAGATCCCCATAGGTCACATCCAGACCAGGAAAGCGCAGGGCAGCCCGCTCACATCCATGCGCCCTCTCCTCGAACAGCATGCCGAGATTGTAGTGGTAAACACTCATAGTCCTGCCCTTGTTCAAAGCGATCACGCCAGTCGGCTCACATGCGCCTATCGCACGTAGCGCAAGTATTCGCGCGCGCGGTCGCCACAATTGAAGAGAAGGTCGAGGATCGTGACACCATGGACGAAGTCACCCCACAGCTGCGGATACTCTGGATATCCAGCGTAATCAAACCAAGTGAGTTTGATATCATTCGCCTCGAACACCTGTGGATCAATGTAGTCCCTCGCTGAAGGGCCAGAGATGTATTCGGTGCCGCCAGCCTGTCGGCAGAGATCGACTAGGCGTTCCGTCTTCCCCTCGATCAGCTGGTAGTCGGACGACTGGCTGAAGCGAGTTTCGATCCCGAGATAATCGGCAACGCGCCTGAGAAGCGTCTGGTTAAGTTCGGTCAAGCGCTCATAACGTGCGTCCAGGTAGAGGGGCTCAAGCCAAGTCGCGATGGATCCGAAGTGCGGCGCGCGCGAATAGTTCGCAACGAGGCTGCGCCAGTGCGCTTGCGACCAATCGCTTCCCTGGATCTCGATCTCCCGGATCGAAACATGGTAGTTCCCCTTGACCTTTACGGGCACCGTGAGCCATTGCAGACCTTGAGGCGTTTTGATCTGGTTGCGGTTCCGCCAGTCGCGCCTGGTATACTGCATGTCGTCGAAAAAGATAAACTCATCGACAGCCGCAATCATATCGATGTAACCTTTCCAAGGGATGTAGTTTGATTGCAGTATCGCTATTTTTTTCATTAAATTTCATCTTATCAACTTGCAAGCGATCGCTGATCCTGAGCGAAGCATGCTGCTATGCTCTCCTGCCTGAGAGGAGTGTCTCGGTTTGGCTAGTCTGCCGACGACCGTCAAGGGTATCTCTTACCCCTATGCAGTTGGCATCGGGACGACGGACACCTGTTTACCGTGGGGCAGGGCACATACGTTCGAGATGGACGGCGCCTCGGGTTGCCTCTACGGGCAATAGAAACGCAGGCTTAGGCGGCAAGAGATGACCCAGCATCGCATACCCTTCAACCGCCCATTTATGACGGGACGGGAATTCCAGCACATTGCCGAAGCCAATTCGGGCTGTATCCTCGCAGGCGATGGGCCGTTCACCAAGAACTGCAACGCCTGGATCGAGCGGAACACGGGGGTAGCTCGAGCGCTGCTGACGCACTCCTGCACCGCTGCGCTGGAGATGATGGCACTGCTTCTCGATATCGTCCCAGGGGACGAGATTATCATGCCATCATTCACGTTCGTGTCCACGGCAAATGCATTCGTGCTGCGCGGGGGCGTGCCTGTTTTCGTCGACATTCGCTGCGACACCCTGAACATCGACGAGACGCTAATCGAAGCAGCGATCACGTCCCGCACCCGCGCCATCATGGTTGTCCACTACGCTGGCGTAGCATGCGAAATGGACGCGATTCTGGACATCGCTGCACGCCATGGGCTGCCCGTGATTGAGGATGCGGCTCAGGGAGTGATGGCCGCCTACAAGGGCCGGGCGCTCGGCAGCATCGGAGCACTGGGCGCATTTTCCTTTCACGAGACCAAGAACGTGATCTCCGGGGAAGGTGGCGCACTCCTGGTCAACGATCCGACTATGGCAACGCGGGCCGAGATTATCCGCGAGAAGGGCACTGATCGCAGCAGGTTCTTCCGTGGGGAAGTAGACAAGTACACTTGGCAGGAGGTCGGATCATCGTTCCTCCCCGGCGAACTAGTAGCAGCATTCCTATGGGCACAATTGCAGCAAGCTGATGAGATCACGAACGAACGGCTTGCTTCCTGGAACATTTATCATCAGCTGCTTGAAGATCATGAGCAGAAGGGTCTTCTACGGCGCCCTATTATACCAAGCGAATGCAAGCATAACGCCCATATGTACTACGTTTTGCTTGCCCCCGACCAAGATAGGCAACGGGTCCTCGAAACACTTCGGGCTCAAAATATAAGTGCTGTGTTCCATTACGTGCCGCTGCATTCCTCACCGGCGGGACGTCGATACGCGCGGACTCACGGGCCGATGACACAAACGGATACGTTGTCGGAGCGACTCATACGTTTGCCGCTGTTCGTAGGAATATCGACGGAGCAGCAGGAGCTCGTCGTAGCGGCGCTCGATCTTTGATCCTATCAGCAGATGCAGACGGGGTGGGATAGGTCCGAAGCGTTCCCTCGAAAATTGCCACCCATCAAGCCGTTGCTACAAAGTATTGGCGGAAGGGGTGGGATTCGAACCCACGGTGGAGTTGCCCCCACGGCGGTTTTCAAGACCGCTGCCTTAAACCGCTCGGCCACCCTTCCTGGTGAATCCAGTCCAGCCCCTGCGGGCCGCGAGCGCCGGATCAGGGGCTGTCTAAGGCCCGGCAGGTCGGGCCGTCAACTCGCAAGCCAGGGGGCGGAGGCCGATGTGGGACATGGCGCGGCCTGAAAAGCCGATGGACTCAGCCGCTCACAGGTCGGCTCGAGCACTTTATGCGGCTCATGCCGTAAGGGAAGCTCCACTCCTAACTCCCTGAAGTCGTTGTTTCCCAAGGATCGTGCGGAAGCAGGCACGCCAGCCGGTGGCCGGATTGACAAGCGTGACTGTTTAACCTTCCTTTAGCACCTCGACTTCAGGGTTCCGGGGCCACGTCCGGACACCCGGACCCACCGGCCAGGTTCGATCGAGACCTGGTCGATGGGCACAGGGGATTGCAGGGAAACATGCCGGTTCAAACGACCGAGACTTCTACGGCGCTGCCCGCCGCTCGCCTGCTGCGCATTCTGGGCGCCACCGCCATCGCGCTCACCGCCGCCAATTGCTCCCAGAAAATGAGCGGCGTCGACCCGAAATACGGCGTGGCGGCGAGCCCTCGGGTGGTCAAGGACGGCGATCCGGTGCCCAAGGGGGGAGGGCGCCAGCTCGTCGGGAAGCCCTACACGGTCGCCGGCCGTACCTATGTGCCCCGTGAGAACCCGAATTACGTGAACGAAGGCCTCGCCTCCTGGTACGGCGCCAATTTTCACGGGCGCCTGACGGCGAACGGCGAGGTATTCGACCGCCAGTCGATTGCTGCGGCACATACGACCATGCCGCTCCCGAGCTATGCCCGGGTCACCAATGTGCAGAACGGGCGCTCCATCATCGTGCGGGTCAACGATCGCGGGCCCTACCACGGCAACCGGATCATCGACGTGTCGCAGCGGACCGCCGAAGCGCTCGATTTCAAGCACATGGGCACGGCTCGTGTGCGGGTCGAATATGTGGGCCGTGCCTCGCCGAATGGCAGCGACGACAAGATCCTCCTCGCAAGCCTGCGCACCGACGGGCAGCCCGCCGCCATGCCGGGGACGACGGCGCCGACCATGATCGCCCAGGCCCGGCCCCAGACCAATGTGCCGCGTCAGGCCCTGGCTCTGCGCAGCTTCGAGCCGGACGACGCGGGCGAGGACACCCTGCCTGCCGAGGCCACGGCTCCGGCCTCAACGACGGCACCCGCAGCCGCCCGGGTCGCGGCGGGCGTGCCGCTGCCGCCTGAGCGCCCCTTTGACCTCGGCACGATCCCGAATGCCGCGACGCCAGTTCCGGTTGCCGGAACGGCATCCGGAACCCTGCCGCCGTCGCGCCCGGTGATGGCCGGTCTGTCCTTCGCTCCCGGAGCTTCCGTCTCGGCGAGCCTAAGCCACGCCCGGTCCTTCCGGTCCGTGGGCGGTCAGGATGTTGTGATTTCCGCCACACGGTAACGATCTTTCTCGCAACCTTGGCGTTGATTCCGCCGAGGGCGCGATCCACATTGGGCGCTCTCCCCCTCAAACGGAGAGTGTCTGGGCATGCGGGAAATTCTTGTGAAACGTCATTGGCTTAAGGCTTTGGTCGGATTTGCCGCCATGGCCTGGGGTGCGGTTGTGCCCGTTGCCGCCATGGCGCAGTCCTTCCAAACGCAGGCGCCGCACGCGATCCTGCTGGATGCCGATTCCGGCACGGTGCTCTTCGAGAAGGCCGCGGACGAACCCTTCGCCCCCGCCAGCATGGCGAAGCTCATGACGGCGGAGATCATCTTCCGCGAGCTCAAGGAAGGCCGGCTGACCCTCGACCGGGAGTTCAACATCTCGGAGAACGCCTGGCGCAAGGGCGGCGGGCGGGGCGAGGGCTCCTCGATGTTTGCCCAGCTCAACAGCAACATTAAATTGTCCGATCTCCTGCGCGGCATCATCGTGCAGTCGGGCAACGACGCTTCGATCGCCGCCGCCGAGGGCATTGCGGGGACGGAGGAGAACTTCGCCCGCATCATGAACGACCGTGCTCGCGAGATTGGGATGACGAGTTCCACTTTCCGGAACGCGACGGGGTACAGCCATCCGGAGCAGAAGGTGACGGCGCGGGACATGGCGAAGCTCGCCATCCACCTCATCGAAGCCTATCCCGAAAACTACAAGATCTATTCCGAGCGGGAATTCACCTGGAACAAGATCCGTCAGCAGAACCGCAACCCGCTCCTCGCCGAGTTCCCTGGGGCCGATGGCCTCAAGACGGGCTACCTGGAGGAGTCGGGCTACGCGCTTGCCGGATCCGCCGTGCAGAATGGGCAGCGCCTGATTCTGGTGGTGAGCGGCCTCAAGACCATCCGCGACCGGGCGACCGAATCCCGCAAGCTTCTCGACTATGGCTTCCGGGCTTTCGAGTCCCGGCAGCTCTTCGCGGAGAACGAGACGGTCGGCGAAGCTCAGGTGTTCGGGGGCGACAAGCGGTCCTTGCCTCTCGTCTCGCCAAAGCCTATTCGCGTCCTGCTGCCCCGCGGCACGAGCGATCGGCTCACCGCGAAGGTGGTGTATACGGGGCCTATCCGGGCTCCGGTTCAGAAAGGCGCGCAGGTGGCCCGGCTGCAGGTCATGCGAGGCGACACGCAGGCACTCGAGATTCCGCTTTACGCGGGCGAGGATGTGGGCATGGGGACGATCAGCCAGCGGGCTCTCGACGGGCTCATGGAGTTTGGCTCCGGCCTGTTCCGCCGCGCCTTTTCGAGCGTCACCGACCGCGGCTGATGCAGGGCTGGTTCATCACCTTCGAGGGCGGGGAGGGGGCCGGCAAGTCGACTCAGATCGAGCGATTGCGGCACCGCCTCGAGCGAATGGGCCACCAGGTCCGGACCACCCGGGAGCCGGGCGGGTCGCCAAAAGCGGAGCACATCCGCGCGGCGATCCTCGGCGGACGCGCCAAACACCTCGGCCCCGTGGCCGAGGCGCTCATGTTCTACGCGGCCCGGCACGATCATCTCGAACAGACCATCCGGCCGGCCCTCGAGCAGGGCATCCACGTGCTCTGCGACCGGTTCGCGGATTCGACCCGGGCCTATCAAGGCGCCCGCGGCGAGGTGGATGCGGCGATCCTGGCGTCCCTCGAGCGGGTCGTCGTTGCCGAGACAGCACCGGATCTGACCTTCATCCTCGATCTCCCGGCCGAGGCGGGCCTTGCCCGCGCCGGCGCTCGGCAGCGTGAGCGCGGGGAGGCGGCGGACCGGTTCGAGGCGGAGGCCGTCTCGTTTCATCAAGCGCTCCGCGACCGCTTTCTCGCCATCGCGGCGGCCGAACCGGAGCGCTGCGCCGTGATCGATGCCGCCCAGCCGCTCGAAGCGGTCGAGGCCGCCATCTGGACCATCGTGGAGGAGAGGGCTCCGGCACTGGCTCAGCCCCCGAATGCGAGAGCCCATGTCGCGTGAGGCCGATGGGCTCGAGGAACCGGACCGGTTCCCGGGGACCCCGCACCCGCGGGAACGCCTCGTGCTGTTCGGGCATGAGGAGGCGGAGGCTGGGATCGTAGAGGCCATGCGGGCCGGCCGGCTTCCCGCCGCCTGGCTGATCGGAGGACCGCCCGGAATCGGGAAGGCGACCCTCGCCTACAGGATCGCCCGGCGCCTCCTCGCCCTTGGTGGCGGACCTACCGAGACGGTCACGAGCCTTGAGGTGGAACCGAGCCATCCCGTCGCCCGCCAGGTCGGGGTGCTGTCCCATCCCAACCTCATCGTCATCCGCCGCGGCCTCACGAAAGACGGCAAGCGGTACATGACCGAGATTTCCGCCGAGGTCGCCCGGCGCGCCATCGACATGTTCGGCTCCACCTCCATGGACGGGAGCTACCGGATCGCCATCGTCGATCCGGCCGAGGAGCTGAACGCGCAATCGGCGAACGCCCTGCTCAAGATCATCGAGGAGCCGCCACCCCGCTCCCTCTTCCTGATCGTGAGCCATGCCCCGCAGCGGGTCCTGCCCACCATCCGGTCCCGCTCCCGCAGGCTTCTGCTCCGTCCCCTGGCCGGCCAGGACGTCCGAAGGGCCGTCGGCTCCCTCGGGGGCCCCTGGGCGGAAGCGGCGCCGGACGTGCTCGACGAGGCCATCCGGCTGGGCGAGGGATCGGTCCGGCGAACGCTCGCCATGCTCGACAAGGACCGCATCGCCTTCGTGGATCGCATCCGCCGAGCCCTGGACGCCTTGCCCCAGCTGGAGGCCAAAGGGGTGCTGGCGCTGGCCGAGCAGGTGGCGAGGCGCGATGCGGACGAGACCTACGAGCTTGCCCTCGACACCGTGGAGCGCTGGGTCAGCGAGCGCCTGCACGAGCGCGCGGCCCTCGGGCCCGCGCGCCTTGCGCCGCTGGTGGAGGTATGTGACAAGCTCGCCCGCCAGGCGCGCGAGATCGACACCTACAATCTCGACCGCCGGCCCCTTGTCCTCTCGCTGTTCGACGATCTCGCGGATGCGGTTCGCCGGACCGCCTGAGCCGCTGAAGCCCAGCGAGGAATCCATGGCCGACCGCGAAAAGTTCTACATCACCACGGCCATTTCGTATCCGAATGGCGCGCCGCATATCGGGCATGCCTACGAGGTCGTGGCCAGCGACGCGATCGCCCGCTTCAAGCGGATCGACGGCTACGACGTGTTCTTCATGACGGGCACCGACGAGCACGGCCTCAAGGTTCAGCAGACCGCAGACCGCAACGGCACGACGCCCAAGGCCTTCGTGGACAACCTCGCCGCCCAGTTCCGCGCCATGGCCGACCGGCTCGACTGTTCCTACGATCGCTTCATCCGCACGACCGATGCGGACCACCTGCAGTCCACGCAGGAGCTGTGGCGCCGCATGCAGGAGCGCGGCGACATCTACCTGTCGAAATATTCCGGCTGGTACTCCGTTCGCGACGAGGCCTATTACGACGAAAGCGAGCTCACCAAGCAGCCCGACGGCTCCCTGCGCGCGCCGACCGGCACGCCGGTGGAGTGGATCGAGGAGGAAAGCTACTTCTTCAAGCTCTCCGCCTACCAGGAGCGGCTTCTCGCCCATTACGAGGCGAACCCCACCTTCGTCAGCCCGGAGACCCGCCGCAACGAGATCGTCAGCTTCGTGCGCTCAGGGCTGAAGGACCTCTCCATCAGCCGCACCACCTTCAGCTGGGGCTTGCCCGTGCCGGGCGACCCGAAGCACGTGATGTATGTGTGGGTCGACGCCCTCAACAACTACCTGACGGGCTGCGGCTTCCCGGACGAGGGCAATCCGCGCTGGGCGAACTGGCCGGCGGACATCCACATCATCGGCAAGGATATCGTGCGCTTCCACGCGGTGTACTGGCCGGCCTTCCTGATGTCGGCCGGCCTGCCGCTGCCCAAGCGCGTCTTCGGCCACGGATTCCTCCTCAACCGGGGAGAGAAGATGTCGAAGTCCGTCGGCAACGTCATGGACCCGTTCACCCTGGCGGATGCCTACGGCGTCGACCAGCTTCGCTACTTCTTCCTGCGCGAGGTCCCGTTCGGCCAGGACGGCAACTACTCGCACGAGGCCATCGTGAACCGCATCAACGCGGATCTCGCGAACGACCTCGGCAACCTCGCCCAGCGCTCGCTCTCGATGATCGCGAAGAATTGCGGCGGCGCCGTCCCGCATCCCGGCGACCTCACCGAGGCCGACCAGGACATTCTGCGGCTCGCCGATGCGCTGCCCATCAAGACCAGGGCCGCCATGGAGAACTTCGCGCTCCACACGGCGCTCTCTGAAATCTGGAGCGTGGTCGCGGAGGCGAACCGGTATTTCGCGGCCCAGGAACCCTGGACCCTGCGCAAGACCGACCCGGCCCGCATGGAGACGGTTCTCTACGTGACGGCCGAGGTGCTGCGGGCCATCGGCATCATGGCCCAGCCCTTCGTGCCGAATGCCGCCGCCAAGCTTCTCGATCTCCTGGCGGTCGCCGAGGAGGGCAGGGGGCTTGCGGCAATCGGCGCCAGCCAGCGTCTCGCCCCCGGCACGTCCCTGCCGCAACCTCTGCCGATCTTCCCGCGTTACGTCGAGGCGGAGGCAGAATAGGCCTCCGTTCCCACGCGTCCGGCGGCTCCAGGAGTCGAAGGCGCCGAACCGGAAGCGCCGATGCCAACCCCATCGTTCATGTTCGCGACCGGGATCGAGAACAGCATCCCGACCATCAACAACGGCCGCACCCGTATCGACCAGATGGAGAAGTGCGGGCACTACGCCCATTGGCGCACCGATTTCGAGCTCCTGAAGGAGCTCGACATCCACTTCCTGCGCTACGGCCCGCCGCTGCACACGACCTTTCTCGGCCCCGGCCGCTACGATTGGTCCTTCGCAGACCTGACGCTCGGCCATTTGCGCGAGCAAGACGTGGTCCCGATCCTGGACCTATGTCATTTCGGCGTGCCTGACTGGATCGGCAATTTTCAGAACGGCGACTTCCCGGAACTGTTCGCCGCCTATGCGGAGGCGTTCGCGACCCGCTATCCGTGGATCCAGCTCTATACGCCGATCAACGAGATGTTCATCTGCGCCCTGTTCTCGGCCGCCTATGGCTGGTGGAACGAGCAGATGGCGAGCGACCAGGCTTTCGTGACGGCGCTTAAGCACATCGTGAAGGCGAACGTGCTCGCGATGGAACGGATCCTCACGGTGCGGCCGGATGCGATCTTCATTCAGAGCGAGTCCTCCGAGTACTACCACGCGGAGAACCCGGCCGCGATCAAGCCGGCGGAGCTCATGAATGCCCGCCGCTTCCTGTCTCTCGACCTCAATTACGGACGGCGGGTCGATTCCGAGATGTACGAGTATCTCCTCGACAACGGCATGAGCCGCGAGGAGTACCATTGGTTTCTCCAACGGTCGTCGCTGCGGCATCACTGCATCATGGGGAACGACTACTACATGACGAACGAGCACCGGGTGCGCCCGGACGGCTCGAGCACCGCGGCCGGCGATGTGTTCGGATACGACGAGATCACGCGCCAGTACTACGACCGCTACAAGCTGCCGGTCATGCACACGGAGACGAACCTCGTCGAGGGCCCGAATGGCGACGAAGCCGTGAACTGGCTCTGGAAGCAATGGGCCAACGTGCTGCGCGTGCGCAACGACGGCGTCCCGACGGTCGGCTTCACCTGGTATTCGCTCACGGACCAGATCGACTGGGATACGGCCCTCCGGGAGGAGAACAACCGGGTGACGCCGGTGGGGCTCTACGATCTTGATCGCAAGATCCGCCCCGTGGGGCGCTGCTACAAGCAACTCATCCAGGACTGGCGGCAGGTGCTGCCTGCCCAGAGCATGTGCCTCCAGGTGCCCGTGATGCTGCCGAGCGAGTTCGACGATCCCATGGCGAGGCGCCAGCGCGAGAAGGCCAGGACCATCCTGACCGCCGAGCGCCGCAGCAAGGTGCGCAGCGCCGCCATGTGATCCCCGAAGGCTTCGGGTGGACGAGGGCCGCCTGATCGGGTTTATGAGCGCTCACCGGACCCGAGACCCGGCAGAGGAGGGCGCCTGGCAGCGCTCGGACGAAGACGATGCTGATCGACAGTCATTGCCACCTTGATTTCCCCGATCTCGCCTCGCGCCTGCCGGACGTGCTGGCGGCCTGCCGGGCCGCCGGGATCGGCCGGGTCGTGACGATCTCAACCTATGTGGCGCGCTTCGACATCTATCGCGCGCTCGCCGAGGCGCACGGTGAGGTTTTCTGCACGGTCGGAACGCACCCGCACAACGCGGCGGCCGAGCCGGATGTCACCGCGAACGAGATCGCCCGCCTGTCGGAGCATCCGCGCTGCATCGCGATCGGGGAGGCGGGTCTCGACTATTTCTACGACAAGAGCCCACGGGACGTGCAGCAGCGGGTGTTCCGCACCCACATCGCGGCAGCCCGGGAGACGGGATTGCCCCTCGTGATCCATGCCCGCGACGCGGACGAGGACATGATTGCGATCCTAAGAGACGAGATGAGCCAAGGCCGCTATAAGGCTGTTTTACATTGCTTTTCATCGAGCGCCGAGCTCGCCGAAATTGGCGTCGAGCTTGGGTTCTACGTGTCGTTCTCCGGGATTCTCACCTTCAAGAAATCCGAGGATATCCGTCGGATCGCGGCGGCGGTGCCGCCCGATAGGCTCCTCGTCGAGACCGATGCGCCCTATCTGGCCCCTGAACCCCATCGCGGGCGCACGAACGAGCCAGCCTATGTGGCCCACACGGCGCGGGTCCTAGCGGGCGTGGTGGGCGTCAGCGAGACCGAGATGGCTCAGATCACGACTGACAACTTCTACCGTCTCTTCGACAAAGCCGCCGTGGCGGACGGCCGGCGGGCCGCCGCGTGACCCTTGCGGTCACCATCCTCGGCTGCGGCTCGTCCGGCGGTGTGCCGCGCGTCGGTTCCGGCTGGGGGGCCTGCGATCCGCAGAACCCTAGGAATTGTCGCCGTCGCTGCTCGATTCTCGTGGAGAAAACGGGCCCCGAAGGCACGACGACCGTGCTCGTGGACACCTCGCCGGATCTGCGCGACCAGCTCCTGTCCGCGGATGTGAGGCGCCTCGACGCGATCCTCTACACCCACGACCACGCGGACCATACGCATGGCATCGATGACGTTCGGCCGCTCGTCATTGCCATGCGCCGGCGGATTCCGGCCTATATGATGCCTGAGACCAGCGCCATCCTGAATGCCCGGTTCGGCTACTGCTTCCGTTCGCCGCCCGGGAGTGGGTACCCGCCGATCATGGACGAACGGGGCCTGACACCCGGCGAGATGACGATCGTGGAGGGCCCAGGCGGTGCCATCCGGGCGCTCCCGTTCCGGGTCGTCCACGGGGACATCGACGCCTTGGGATTCCGGTTCGGCGACCTCGCTTACGTCCCGGATGTGAGCGCGATCCCGGAGGACAGCCTGCAGCATTTCCGGGGCCTCGACGTGCTCATCCTCGACGCACTGCGTCGCACGCCGCACCCGACGCACTTTTCCCTAAGTGAGGCGCTCGACCTCATCGCGGAGGTGCAGCCGCGCCGCGCCATCCTGACGAACCTGCATACGGATCTCGATTACGAGACGTTGCGCGGGGAGCTTCCGCCGAACGTGGAGCCGGCCTATGACGGCATGCGGGTCCTGCACGGCTGAACGTCGTGAACGGCCGACCGGGAGAGTCCGCCGTGGCAACACCGCGTCTGGCATCATTTGAGTAGAACATGCGATGAGCCTGGAAACCGAGCGGCTCCTGTTGCGGAAGCCACGTCAGAGCGATGTGGCCCATCTGTTCGAGTTTTTGGGCGACGCCGGGTCCATGCGCCACACTCATCACGACGCCTCGCTACGCGCCTGCCGGCGCCGCGTTCTGGTTCATGAGTGGCACCGTCGGCGCGACGGCTATGCACCCTGGACGGTCATCGACAAAGCAAGTGGGCGCATCATCGGCTGGGGGGGTCTTTACAACGATCCGTTCGACCCAGGCTGGGGTGTCGAGGTGGGATACTTTTTTCACCCCGCCACCTGGGGCCGGGGATATGCGAGCGAACTCGTAGCGGCGAGCATGGATATTGCCGATCGCATCCTGCGGCTGCCCGAGGTTCGGGCGTTCGCGCATCCAGACAACACCGGATCTCGCCGTGTTCTCGAGAAGGCCGGCTTCGTGCTTGTCGAGTATGTGCCGGCCATGGAGAGGCTTCTCTTCCGACGTTCCAGAATGCCATAGTGTTAGTTCCATAATATATCTTATGCGAATTAGATATGCACGCGAGCAGGCTTCCCTCTCCGGCTGCCGCAGCATCGAATCCGCAAGCGGACGTCGCCGCATCGTTGATCGTGTTCCGTGATTGGCGCCGCGGGTGGCACGCCGCAGATGTTGGGACAGACCGCGTCGGACGTTCGCCGTGATCAGCAGCCGATCCGCCCGCAGCGCTGCACCTCCGCCAGAACGCGCCGCAGCGCCTCCGGTCCGGGATAGCCGAGAATGCCGGCGCCGGCCGCCATCAAGGACGGCGTCGCCATGAGCCCGAGCGACGCCGCGAGCCGCATCTGAGTCTTCAGATCCTCGGCCACCTCGTCGCCGGCCGCGATGGCCTCGACCTGGCCGCGAGGCGCTCCGACCTCCTCGGCCACTTCGAGCGCCCTCTGGCCATTGACGACGCCCCGGCGCTCGAAAAGGCGCTGGTGAAAACGGTGCACCGAGGCCGGCCGTCCGAGCCGCTGCAGGGCAAGTTCCACCCGTGCCGCCTCCACGGATTCCGGCGAGAGGATCGCGTTGTTGACGAGGCCGAGCCGCAAGGCAGGCTTTTCACTCAGGAGCACGGCGAGGTCCGGGGCGGCCTTGCGGCACCAGGGACAATTGAAGTCGTAGAACTCGACCAGCATCAGATCGCGCCGGTCCGAACCGAGCCAGAGGGCTCCCGGGAGCTCCTCCACCTCGGAGGTCAGTTCCACGGGAAGCCGGGTGTTCGCCACGGCCCGTCCGTCGTCTCCGACGAGCGGAAACCACTGGCCGACATCCTGGGCCGATGCGAGGTCGGGGACGCCGGCCGCCGCAATCCCCGCCACGAATGCCCGGCGTGTCATTGTCATGCCCGTTTCCTTCTTCCTGCGGCTCGCCTGCGAGGGTAAGAGCGGGCACCCTCTCGCCCAGGATCAAGGCTGAACCGTGATAACCCCGTCCCGCGACATCCACCGGCTTCTCGCCATCATGGCGGCCCTGCGCGACCCTCAGGACGGCTGCCCCTGGGACCTGGAGCAGACCTTCGCGACCATCGCGCCCTACACCATCGAGGAAGCCTACGAGGTGGCGGACGCCATCGAGCGCGGCGACCTCGTGGACTTGAAGGACGAACTGGGCGACCTGCTGCTGCAGGTGGTCTTCCATGCCCGCATGGCCGAGGAGCAAGGCGCCTTCGATTTCGGCGGCGTCGTCGAAGCGATTACCCGCAAGCTTCTCCGCCGTCACCCCCACGTATTCGGGGATGCGCGGCACATGGCGCCGGCCGAGGTAAAGGCGCTCTGGGACGAGATCAAGCAGGGCGAGAAGGCGGAGCGCAGGGCAGCGCGTCTCGCCGCCGGTCACCCCGAGCCGAAAGATGCCTTCCTGTCGGGCGTTCCCACCGCCCTGCCCGCCTTAACCCGCGCCGGCAAATTAACGGCCAAAGCCGCAAAGGTCGGCTTCGACTGGCCGGAGGCCGCCCAGGTGGTGGACAAGATCCGGGAGGAGCTCGGCGAGGTCGAGGAGGCGTCCGCGACAGGCGAGCGGGATGCCATCGAGGATGAGATCGGCGACCTCCTGTTCGCGGTGACGAACCTCGCGCGCCATCACGGGATCGATCCCGAGGCTGCCCTGCGACGCACCAATGCCAAATTCGAGCGCCGCTTCGGCTCCGTGGAGCGCGCGCTCTCAGCGCAGGGCCGATCGCTCGCAGACGCGAGTCTCGACGAAATGGAAGCGCTGTGGGTCGCGGCGAAGACAGCCGAGCGTGCCGGCCCATGAGCCCCGCACGCTAGACCCGCCGCGCCTCCGGAAAGCGATTGAGAAACCGCGGCTCCTTTCCGGGCGTCAGGCGGATGGTGAGCATCGTCGTCCCGGCCTCCGTCACCTCCCGGTCCATGATCTCCGTGTTCTCGTGCAGCCAAGCCAACCCCTGCCCGTCCTCGGCGGCCACGTTCACCGCGTAGCTCGGACGCCCTAGGGACAAATGGCCCTCGATGGCCGCAAGAAGCTCCGGAACCCCCTCCCCGGTCAGCGCCGATATCAACACGGGCCGTCGTTCCGTCGCCTGCCGTTCGGACGCCGTGGCGAGGCGCTGTCGCTCGTCGGGGCTCAGGAGATCGGCCTTGTTCCAGACCTCGATCACCCGGTTCGCATCGTTGGGGTCGATGCCGAGATCGCGCAGGACGCCCTGCACGTCGCTCGCCTGCGCGTCGGTCTCCCCGTGGGAAACGTCGCGCACATGGAGCAGCACGTCCGCCTCGATCACATCCTCCAGGGTGGCCCGGAAGGCGGCGATGAGCATGGTCGGCAGGTCGGAGATGAACCCCACGGTGTCCGAGAGGATCGCCTTCTCCCCATGAGGGAGGTCGATCGCGCGGGAGGTTGGGTCGAGGGTGGCGAACAGCATGTTCTCGGCCAGCACCTCGGCGCGGGTCATGTAGTTGAAGAGCGTGGATTTTCCGGCGTTCGTGTAACCCACGAGCGCGATGATCGGGTAGGGTACCCTCCTCCGGCTCTTGCGGTGAAGCGTGCGCGTTTGAACCACCGTCTCGAGTTCCCGCTCGATGCGGGTCATGCGCTCCTGGATGAGCCGCCGGTCCGCCTCGATCTGGGTTTCGCCGGGACCGCCGAGGAAGCCGAAGCCGCCGCGCTGGCGCTCCAGGTGGGTCCAGGACCTTACGAGGCGGCCCTTCTGGTAGGACAAGTGGGCGAGCTCGACCTGCAACCCGCCTTCCTTGGTGCGGGCACGGCGGCCGAAGATCTCAAGAATGAGCCCGGTGCGGTCGATGACCTTGCAGCCCCACGCCTTTTCGAGGTTGCGCTGCTGCACGGGGCTCAGCGCGCAATCCATGATGACGAGGCCGATCTCTTCGGCACGGACCAGGCCGCCGAGTTCGTCCACCTTACCGGATCCGATAAAGGTGGCCGGCCGGGGCGCGGCGAGGGGCGCGACCATCGCCTGCACGACGCTCAGGTCGATTGCGGCCGCAAGGCCCGTGGCCTCGTCGAGGCGAGCCTCCGGCGGGCGCGGATTCGTGCTCTCGCCGTCCGGGCTTGGCTCGGCGCCGGCGCGGGGTCGCCGGCGGCGGGTCATGTAGGGGCCGACGACCAGCGTCCGCGTTCCGGCCGCGACGTCCTTCTCCGGCTCGGCGAGCGCCGCCAGTCGATGTTCCCCCGGAGTCCGTAGCTCCGTCACGTGTGGTTCACCTATCTGTCAGGGCCGAAGCGCCCACAGGGGCGTACGGCCGCAAGCGCCCGGAGCGGGCACCCATGTTAACGAACGAAAGCCGGATCGGTTGACCCGGCTGTTGCATTTCGTGACAGCGAAGCGCCTCGGCGAGGTTCCAGCGGCCTGGGCCCGGCTGGAGGACCCGCGTCGGAGAGAACCGCCGAACGTCTCCGGGCCAGCCAAGTACCGGGCCGCGCGGGCGATCAGGCCTTCTCCGCCACCTCGTCGACCGGGTCGAAGAGCTGAACCGGATGCCCCGGCATGATCGTGGAGATGGCGTGTTTATAGACCAGCTGGGAATGGCCATCCCTGCGAAGCAGTACGCAGAAATTGTCGAACCACGTCACGACGCCCTGGAGCTTCACGCCGTTCA
>JAESGO010000040.1_pt1 | contig 137887 bp, 145 predicted proteins | sample 9269701 | NCBI WGS metagenome assembly JAESGO01 (sample SAMN15720690, study PRJNA650881) | algae metagenome | isolation source: Hormoscilla sp. CMT-3BRIN-NPC48 and co-occurring heterotrophs from... | place: USA: Clark Mountains Wilderness, California | collected 2010-04-18 | reverse complement strand
TCCGCGGCCAACACAGCGGCTTGCCCCGCGGCCGTTGCGGCAGGGCCGCACAGTGCAATGAAAGATGGGACAGCTTTCGGCAACCGACTGCTGACACCATCAGAATTACATCTGCCGTTGTAGTATGAAACGCCTTCGTTAAAGCACCGCTAAGTAAACGGTCAGAGGAACTACTTGTTGGATTGCGAGCAATGCTAAAAGGAGCAGGCCGAAGGTGATCGGCCCATCAAAGCCAATCACAGGACCGGCGTAGCTAATTGCCATTCCGAGATACATGCGATTGATGGTCCACCCAGGATCGTTGGCTTCAATGGCCGAATGTTAGTTCCAAGCCGCCAGAGCAGCCCCGCCGCCCCGAGCATCGTCGCCGCGCCGGCAACAAACAGTAGCTCCAAGCTCAGCATCTATCGGCACCTCGAGAACAAGGAGGCGGTGTTCAGTGCGGCCATTGCGGGCTCACTCCATAGTTCTGACCACTGGCCTCCAACTTCCAACGCCCCAAAAGCAAAAACGCCCGGCTCCAAAAGGAACCGGGCCAGTACAAAGAGGTGTCGAAGGCGAGCCATCACTTTCAGATGGCAAAGAATACCCGAGGGTGTAGGTTGCTGCTTTATCCTTCGGCAAATCGGCGCACAAACCCCGAAAAAGAGCTGTGGACGTGTTCAGTTCCGATTGCGATGCACCTTTGCTGGAGGCCGTTAGCCATCCTGGAATGGGACATAACCATTGCAGAGGGTCTGCCCCAAGGTCTGTCGCGACAAATTTTTGCGTGCTTTTCTGGGTTTCCGAACCAAGGTGCTGCAATTAAGGCACCGGCTGAAATGCTGCAGCAAGCCCTTGGACTGCTTCCTTTAAAGTTCAAGGGAACCAGCCGCTTGTTGAGTGGTGCAGTCGGTGGCGCTCTCGCTTATCCGGAATGCTCACCTTTCCCTCGGCGGAATGCGCTGTCGAGTGGACGGCGGCTTTCGGGAACGCGCCCCATGTTTCTGAACGGCTGAAAGGGGGTCGATAGTTGTCCCCTACTTCGACGAGGTGAAAAGGTACCTGTCAGCCAACCAACAACTGGGGACAAAGCCAAGCGGAGGTTAAGCCTCTTGTTCGTTAAAGCATCGGTTCTCCACCAGTCACCGGGATCACGGCACCGGTAATGTAGCTACCCTGTTCAGAGGCCAGCAGGACATATGCGCCGGCGAGTTCTGCAGGCTGACCTACACGGCCAAGAGGGGTCTCCGTGCCGAACCCTTCAACTTTCTCGTTCGGCATGGTGGCGGGGATAAGCGGCGTCCAGATTGGTCCTGGTGCAACAGCATTGACCCGAATGCCTCTTTCACCAAGCATCTGGGCCAAACCTGCGGTGAAGTTGGAGATAGCGCCTTTGGTACTCGCATAGGCGAGCAGCATGGCGGATGGCGACTTGGACTGGATTGAGGTCGTGTTGATAATGGAGCTGCCCGGTTTCAGGTGCGGCACTGCTGCCTTGGACAAGAAGAATGGGGCATAGATGTTGGTGCGGAAAGTGGCGTCCCACTCATCCGCAGTGATGTCCCCGATGTCATCGTAGGTGCGCTGGAAAGCAGCGTTGTTGACAAGGATATCCAGTCCACCAAGCTGGCTGACTGCCGTCTCGACCAACTCATTGCAGTGCACTTCATCCCTGATATCGCCTGCCACTACCACGACTTTGCACCCGGCTTTTTCGATCCAATCTGCTGTCGAGCGGGCATCATCATGCTCATTGAGATAGGAAAGAACGATATCGGCACCTTCGCGGGCATCAATCGCAGCATGGGTCCCGAGATCCAGGTGGAGACTGCTGGAGCAACAGGGTTGTGGACGACGTTCGTTGATGCAGGGCAACTGGAGAATGCCCTCCTGAACCTCTGCATCAATGCGCGCGATGCCATGCCTGATGGAGGCAAACTGACCATCGAGAAGCCAGTCGATGGATGGACGAACGCGGTGCTCGCCAGCACGGTCTTGCACCGGGCCAGTATGTTTCCTTGTGCGTCAGCGACACGGGAACGGGTATGCCTCCTGAAGTGATCGAACGTGCGTTTGATCCATTCTTCACCACCAAGCCGATAGGCCAAGGGACCGGGTTGGGCTTGTCGATGGTCTACGGGTTTGCCGGGCAATCTGGCGGTAGCGTGCGCATCTATTCCGAGATGGGCAGCGGCGCCATGGTTTGCATCTACCTGCCGCGGCACTCCGGTGAAGCAGCACAAGAGGATGTTCTGCATGGATCGACGATGCTCCTCGGGCTGAAGGTGGCGAGACCGTCCTCTTGGTGGACGATGAACCATTGGTTCGCATGATCGCCTCGGAGGCGTTGAAGGAGCTGGGTTACACGGTCATCGAAGCAGGAGAAGGCGCAACCGCGCTCAAGATCCTGAACTCAGATCAAACTATTAGTCTCCTGGTGACGGACGTGGGCCTACCCGGCGGCATCAACGGACGTCAGGTAGCTGACGCTACTCGCGTGGCCAGGCCGGATCTCAAGGTGCTGTTCATCACAGGTTACGCAGAGAACGCAGTTCTGAACCATGGTCATCTTGATCGCGGCATGCATGTGCTGACCAAGCCCTTCCAGATAGATGCGTTCGCGCGCAAGGTGAAGGACTTGATTGCTGACCCGTGAAGCGAAGACGGGAACAACTGAGGCATCTTAGGAGGCCGCAGCATTGGGGCTGGTGTTGGAGTAGGGTGACCAGCATCCACAAAGAGACCGTATGAGACTTCTGAGTATCCGCCTTAGCTAACACTCTTTTGCAGCTCTGAACGACCGATATGGGGCGCGTTGCCGCGGTCGTCGTAAGGACAGCGAATGGCAGCTTTCAAGGATTTTAAACTCTGCTCCCGATGGCCGAAATGGGGTCGGTTGCTGCTTTGCTCCATGCCGGTTTGAACGGCAGCTTTGCCACCACCAACTCCTAAAAGCGGACGGTTCGCTGTCGGCCCCATCTTTGACCTTCAATTTGATCGCCCCGGATGGCATGATTGGGGTGTTTTGCGGACATTCTGCTTTTCGCACAAATACAGTATGGTCGGACCTCTTTTGCGCACCCGCCCCAGTCGTCCAACCTCTTGCTTCTAGATGACAATCAACATTCGTGATGCTGTTGAAAGCGACATCCCTCAAATCTTTGAGGTTCGCACCAGCGTGCGCGCAAACCATTTGTCGATCGAGCAGATGGCGGAGATTGGAGTTACGCCTCAGACAATCCTTGAAGCTATTCACAAGGAGCCATGTATTTGGGTCGCGCTTGAAGGCGACCAGACTGTCGGCTTCTCCATGGGCAGTTCAGAAGATGCCTGTCTGTTCGCGGCGTTCGTCCGACCTGAGTGGGAGGGGCAAGGCATCGGACGACTTCTGGTGGAGCGAGCAGAAGCATTCCTTTTCAAAAGCAATCCGTCGATTTGGCTTCATACCGACGGCTCGTCACGGGCCGCAGGGTTCTATGAAAAGCGAGGATGGAAGCGGACAAGCCTGCTGCAGGATAGGGAATATCGGTTCGAGAAGCACCGGCGCTAGCGCATGACGGGCCGCGTGAACCAAAGTTGCGGCAACTTGTGGGAATGGCTGGGATCCCTAAGACGACGGCGATGGGTCGGTGGCAGCAGCCGACCCGAACTCTCAAGTCAGCTTGCCCCGTCGAGCCGAGAAGCTTGCAGGATCGTCGAACGGCACGGTTTCGTCACCTGCCTCGAGATCGTCGGTCCGGTGCGGGGCACGTCGATGTTTTCGCTCGCTCCCGGAGGCGACCTAGCGGGCCGAACCCGTATCAGCCGCATCGAGGTCGTAACGCGGGAACATCGCGATCGCGTCGAACAGCACCTGCGGCCAGAAATCGCCGTAGGTGTCGGCGACGCTCTCGGCGGCGTGACCGTCTAGGGCGTTGAGGACATCGGCCTGGATCTTGAGCGACCGTCCAACGCTCCTGAACCGGTGCCGCCAGGCATGATTGGGCATGATCCGCACATCGTCGATCCCCACGTCCTTGCGGACCCACTCGGCCAGCCGCTCCCCTGTTTTGTCGCTCTGGCGGTGGGCCGCCGCGCCGCCGCGGGCGCGTGACGGATCGTAGAACAGCGGCTTGCCGGCGCGCGTCTTGACGTAGTCCAGGAATCCTTGCTCGATGACGTGGGGATGGAGCGGCACCACGCGGTAGGTGTCGGTCTTCACCGATCCCGCGTCCGGCGAGATCCTCATCACCAACACGGAGGACCCGTCCGGCAAGGGCTCCTCGTAGATGTCGCCGGCACCCAGCTGGGTGACCTCGTTGACCCGCGCGCCCGAATAGGCGCAGAGCCACGGCGCCCAGCGCCGGCTCGCCGCGCGTTCGGGCGAGAACCTGCCGCAGTAGTCGATCAGGGTCGCCGCGAGCACCTGCCGGGCCTTCACGAAGGTGTATCCGCGCTCCCTCGTCTTGGGCTTCGTACCCGCCGAGATGGTCACGTCCTTAGCCGGGTTGGAGGGCATGTGACGCTTCCCCCGGCATGCCCAGCCGAACAGCGCCCGGGGTACCGCCAGGTCGATCCGGCGGATGGTGCCGTGGTCGATCCCGAAAGCCTTCCTGTGTTCCTTCCAGCAGAACATGTCGTCCTCGGTGATGGCGAGCACGTCGTCGTGGCTCAGGAATTTCGCCAACGCGTTCATCACCCCCAGGTAGCGCTTCGCCGTCTTGGGCTTGGGCTTGCGGTCGGAGGCCCAGAGGTCGAACAGCGCCTGCACCTTCAGCGTGGCGGTAGCCGCCTCCGGCAGGGCCGGCGCGGGGAACCGGCCGGCTTGCGGATCGGGGGAGTAGTCGCCGGCGGCCAGGCGGCGCAGGTGCTTGCCGGCCAGGGCGGCGGCAGTCGCGGCGGCTCCGGCCAGGCGGTAGCGCGTATCGTGGTCCACGCCCAGTCCGCGGCGCGCGAGGAAGGCGTCGACCTCGGGCCCGAAACGACGGACGGCGGCGTGCCCCACGGGCACGCGCAGGTCCAGCATCGGCCTGCCGCCCGGCTCCCGATGCTCGGGCGACAGCGCCGCGCGCATGCCTGCCAAGGCCTTGGTCCAGTGCTCGGGCCTGCCCGGCTCCGCCTCGTGCTCGGCGACGAGCTCGCGGTACATCTCGCTGGCGAGGCCGTGCACCTGCTTGGCGCTCAGCCGCATCGGCTCCGGCGCGGCGACGATCGCGCGGGCCTGCGCCGCGAGCCAAGCGCGTTGATGCTCCGCCGCGACGTAAACATAGAGCAGCCTGGCCTCCGCCGGATCGCGGGTGCCCAGGCTGACGCGCACCTCCGCCCTGCCGCCGAGCGCCGGGCGCAGGGCGAGCGGCACCGCCTTGCGGAAGTAGTAGACGCCGTTCGGATGCTTCCAGGGACCGGTCATGTGGAGAGACATTTCTGTATCACCTTTCTGTATCAGGAAGGCGTCGAGAGCTCCAGCGTTTCCGGGATTTCCAGCAGTTCCGCGGCTTTCGCAGATAAATGGCGGAGAGAAAGGGATTCGAACCCTTGAGACGGTTCCCCGTCTACACACTTTCCAGGCGTGCGCCTTCGACCACTCGGCCACCTCTCCGCATCGCCTTGATCTCTGGCTGGAAAACACCGGAGGGGCCGGTGGCTAAGCCGGCGCGAGCGAGGCGCAATATACTTATCGACGCTCTCAACGCAAGCGTTCACGACGCTGGGATGACGATTGTTTTTGCGTGTGCTGCTTCCCATCTTGTGAGAAGACCGTTAGGCGTGGCACAAAAGCCGTGTCTTCGGCGAGAAAAGGCAGGCCAGCCTTGTTCTTATCCCCGCTGGCACAGGGAATTTGGATGCGGCTGATCTTGAGAATTATGGGCACCTGGCTGATTGGCCTGGCGCTGGTCTTGCTTGTAATCGATGGCACAAAATCGTTAGGCGCCAGTGCTTTGGTGTTTACAAGCCTGAGTGATCTGTGGACGCAGGTGCATGTCCCTAGCCTTGAAGCGGTGCGGTCTTTCTTTGCCAGCCGGTTCTTTGCGGATCTGTTGGACAATGGGCTCAATACCTTGCTGACCTATCCGGCGTTCGCGGTGTTCGGGATTCCGGGCGTTATCGTGGCGCTGGCGGGGCGGACACCAAGGCGGGAGCGTTTCTTGCGGCAGGACCAGATCTGACCTTTGCCAGTAACCTTTAGCCGCAATGGGCCGAATAGTGTCGTGAAAGGAAGCATGATGTTCTTTAAATCCAAGCCTTCGACCATCCCGACCGCAAGCGAGGCCCTGCCGGGCCGCGACACGCAAACATTTGTCACGGCTCAACATTTTGTCAACGGGCAGAGCCTAAAGGAGCCATATCCTGCAGGCGCCGAGACGATCTATTTCGGCCTGGGCTGCTTCTGGGGTGCCGAGCGGCTTTTCTGGGAATTGCCGGGCGTATTGGTGACGGCCGTGGGCTATCAGGGAGGATCGACCAAGAACCCGAGCTATGAGGAAGTCTGCTCGGGTCGCACGGGGCACACCGAAGCCGTCAAGGTCGTCTATGATCCGAGCCGGATCAGCCTTGAGACTTTGCTCAAGACCTTTTGGGAAGAGCACGATCCGACGCAGGGCATGCGGCAGGGCAATGATGTTGGTACGCAGTATCGATCGGCCATTTATACCACCTCGCCCGAACAGGCGGAGATCGTGGATAAGAGCCGGGCGGCTTACCAAAATGCTTTGAGCAGCAAGGGCTTGGGCCGGATCACAACGGAAATTGCTGCGGCCGGCGAGTTCTTTTATGCGGAGACGTACCACCAGCAGTATCTGGCCAAAAACCCCAATGGTTACTGCGGCTTACAAGGTACGGGCGTGTCTTGCCCGATCGGTTTGGGCGTAACCGCAGCCGCTGAATAAGGGCGTTTTGCCAGTCACTTGACAGTCGATCCGGTATCACCGGATCGACCAATTTCGTTAGCAGACTGTAAGCATTGAGCGTCACCTATCCACTCCTGATGCACCGAGAGCCTTTTGAGACCTTCGTTTTGGGGCTCAAGGGGGTCGTCGTGGTGCGGCAATGGGGCGATGCGTCGGTAGCCAAGATTGGCGGCAAGATCTTTGCGCTGATCAATGGCGACGAAGGCGATATCTGGTTTAAGGCTTCGGAGATGGCGTTCGATCTCTTGACCGAGTTGGATGGGATTGGGCCGGCACCCTATCTGGCGCGTGCCGGGTGGGTGGCGGTGTCGGCCCACAGTCCGCTGAGCGAAGATGAGATCAGGGCTTATGTGGCTGAGGCGCACCGGTTGGTGGCGGGTAAGTTGACGCGAAAGGTGCGGGCAGCGTTGGGGCTTTAGGCGCGAGCGTCTGTCGGCTGCTCAATCCACCTTGCGGCTGTGGGGCATTCTCAGGATAGGCCCCGGGTCATGGCCGGGGTGACATCGTGGGTGTGGTTAAAACTATGGCTTTGGGCTCGCACACTCGCTCGTTGCTCGAGGCTAGGACCCCCACCTTGATCCTCCCCCTGGGAGGGGGAGGTGTCGACTGCCACTTTCACTCTATACACGCGGGTTAGTCTACCCTGCCCCTTGCGGCTACCGGGACGGTTTCGATGATCCGGCTGCCTGAGATGAGGGTAACCTCGTCGAAGAGGTTGCTGACGACGCAGGCGTGGTTGGGGATGATGCGGACTTGATCGCCAATCTGCGGCTTGGTGGGGCAGTTGGTGAGATCGATGGTGCCGTGCTCTTCGCTGAGGCCGGTGATGACGGCACCGGGGTAGGCTTCGATGAGACCGAAACCCATCAGGCCCAGCGTATCGGAAGTAAGCGATTTCGAACCGGCGTCGATGATGGCGCGGTTTTCGGTTGGGCGGCTGACAACGGTGGCGAGGACGGTTAGCGCGCAATCCTGCCATCCGCCGACGCCTTTGGTGACCTGGAAGCGATCCATATAGATGTAGGTGCCCGGGCGGTGTTCTGTGGCGGCGGTGATTTCGTGGGCGCGCCAGAGATCGGGCGTGCCGCCATTGGAAACGATGGGAGGCGGTAGGCCGGCTTCGGTCAGGACGCGGCGCGCGGTGGCAAGCCACTGCCTATTGGCGTCGACCTGCCCGGCCGCAGGATAGGTCATGAGGCCGCCGAAGCGCAGGCCGGGCGAGTTGGCAATAGTTTGGGCGAGCGCAAGTGCTGCCTGGGGCGTCTGGACACCGCAGCGGCCCATGCCAGTATCGCATTCGACAAGGACGGTCAGAGGCTCGCTCCCATTGTTGAAAATGGTAGAGAGGCCTTGGACAATGGTTTGGCTGTCGGCGGTAACGGATACATTGACGCGGTCGGCCAAGGCCTTGAGGCGTGCGAGCTTGGCATGCCCGGTAATGTTGTAGGGCAGGAAAATCTCGGTGATGCCCGCATCGGCCATAGTTTCGGCTTCGCCCAGCTTTTGCACGGTGATGCCGATGGCGCCCAATTCCATGGCGCGCTTGGCAAAGCGCGGCAGCTTGTGCGTTTTGATGTGGGGCCGCAGTTTGAGGCCATGACTATTGGCATAGTCCTGCGCGCGTTTCAGATTGGCCTCGACACGGTCCAGGTCGATGAGGACGGCGGGAGTTTCGAGTTCGGAAAAATCGGTCATTTGGCTCTCAAGACATCGTCGACGAAACGCAAATTTCCGGCGGTCAGGCCAGCATCGACAGGGAGGACAGTGCCGGTGATGCCCGAGGCAGCGTCGGAACACAAGAAGACGGCGGCATTGGCGACTTCGGTGGGCGAGACCATGCGGCCGAGGGGGTAATGAGGCAGGACGTTGTCGAGCAGGGTCGGGTCGGCTTGCAGACGATGGTCCCAGGCCGGCGTACGCACTGAGCCGGGGCAGACGATGTTGGACCGAACGCCCTGCCCGCCCCGCTCGACCGCGATGGCTTTGCTGTAGGCAACGAGACCGGCCTTGGCGGCGGAATAGGCCGGATTGCCGTAATGGGTCAGGGCATTAACCGAGGAAATAAAGACAAGGCTGCCGTGGCCACGGCGAGCCATGGCCTGGATGATCGGGTCGGTCAGGGCATAGGCACCGCTGAGATTGATGGTGAGTTCACTGGCCCAGACGTCGTCGTCTAGATCGTCGAGAGTTTCGGCGCGGGTGAACCCGGCGTTGGAGACGACACCATCGGGAGCGCCGTGTTGCATCAGATGAGTTTCGATGGCGGCGCGGGTGTCCTTTGGATCGGCCTGGTCGCAGAGGATCGCATGGGCGAGGTCCAGACCTTCGAGCATGCCGGCTTCCCGGTCGGCGCCGATGATGGTGGCGCCGGCGTCGCGGAAAGCCTGAACCATGGCACGGCCAATGCCGCCGCCAGCGCCGGTGATGAGGATGGTTTTGTTATCCAGGCGGAAGGGGTAGGTCATGGGTGCTCCTGGAGTGTTTGGTGGAGGGACCTGCACCTAGCCTCCCTTTGGGAGGGGAGGAACGGGCTTGTGGTTGTGGCTAGATTTATGGTTCGAGCGGAGCAAATTGCCTTTGGTTTTAGGAGCTGTTCACTTTGAGCCCATGGAAAATGCATACCATTTGCGTCTTGCCCTCGGCTTGACCCGAGGGCCATGTGTTTCACACGCATCGGTCGGGGCTACCTGCGTGGCCCTCGGGTCAAGCCCGAGGGCAAGAAAGTAACTAGTGACGGCATCATGCCAGTGGCGAGCTTCAAAGTAACTGCTCTCACGGTCCCTTATACGCCACGCATTCGATCTCGACCTTGCAGTCGACCATCATATGACTCTGGACGCAGGCGCGGGCGGGCGGGTGCTCGCCGAAATAGCTTTTGTAGACGCCGTTGAAGCTCCAGAAATCGCGGGGGTCATCGAGCCAGACGCCGCAGCGGACGACGTGTTCGAGGCCGTAGCCAGCTTCAGTGAGGATGGCGATGATGTTCTGGATTGTGAGATGCGTTTCCTCGACGATGCTGCCGCGCACGATCTCGCCGTCCTTCATGGCGACCTGACCCGAGACATAAAGCCAGCCACCGGCTTCCACCGCGCGGGCAAAGGGCAGGTTCTGGCCACCGGCGCCGGTTTTTTCAGCTCCATAGCGTTTGATCGGCATGGCACGCTTCCTTAGCATGGTTTGTAACTAAATTTCGCTGCAGCGGAATTTAAGCCGAGAAAAGCACCACTGGCGCGGGTTTTTCTGAGTGAGAATGTAAATTTCTTACGTGATTGAAGCCGATGGCTTTGCTACGGTGTGCGGGATCAGTTCCGTTGTGCAGATTGTTGGCGGTGTTTCATCATACACTCAGCGTCATCCCGGCGCAGGCCGGGATCCATCTCGAGATCGTTCGACAGCCGCGAGGTGGTACGACCTGCATTCGACATAGCAGCATGTGGAGGCATCTCAGGATGGGTCCCGGCCTGCGCCGGGATGACACCGTAGGCGGGAAAGAAGATGACCGACTAACACTTCCTGGGGCGGTTCCGCCTAGCCTTCAAAGAGCAATCAATTGCGCATTTTTACTGCTGCCCTGGCCACCGAGACCAATACGTTTTCGCCCATAGCGATCGACAAACGGGCTTTCGAGGCGTCGCTTTACGCCCGGCCGGGAGAGCATCCGGCGACGCCGACCTTATGCACGGCGCCGATCACGGTGGGGCGGGAGGTTTGCGCGCGGGAGGGTTGGACGTTAATCGAGGGAAGTGCCAGTTGGGCAGACCCGGCGGGGCTGATCGCCCGGGAGACTTATGAAGAGTTGCGCGACGAGATTTTGGACCAACTTCGCGCGGCGATGCCGGTCGACGGCGTGGTGCTGGGGCTGCATGGAGCCATGGTGGCTCAGGGCTATGACGACCCTGAGGGTGACCTGCTCACTCGAGTGCGCAAGATCGTCGGGCCGGATGTGCTGGTTTGCGCTGAGCTTGATCCGCACAGCCATTTGACGGGCAAGCGCGTTGCCGCGGCCAACTTCTTTGTGGTGTTCAAGGAATTTCCCCATACCGACTTCGTCGACCGGGCACGGGATTTGTGGGCGATTGCGGTGCGCACGCTCAAGGGTGAAATCGCTCCGGTGATGAACGTGTTCGATTGCCGGATGATCGATGTGTTTCCCACATCCAAGCAGCCAATGCGGGGTTTTGTCGACAAGCTTCATGAGTTGGAAAAAACCGAGGCGGACATCCTGTCCCTCTCGGTGATCCATGGCTTCATGGCTGGCGACGTGCCCGAGATGGGCACCAAGATCATTGCCGTGACTAACGGCAACCGGGCCAAAGGCGCTGCCGTCGCCGAAACGCTGGGCCGGGAGCTGTTCTCTCTGCGCGGGACGTTCATGGTACGCCAAGTGGACGAGCGGGCAGCGGTCGAGGCCGCCATCCGAGCGCCGCAGGGGCCGGTGGTAATTGCCGATGTGTGGGACAATCCCGGCGGGGGCACGGCAGGGGATGCGACGGTGATCCTGGCCGAGTTAATCAGCAGGGGCGTGCAAGGTGTGGCTGTCGGCACGATCTGGGACCCAATTGCGGTGCAGATTTGTTTTGCAGCGGGGGAAGGCGCCGAGATCCCGTTGCGGTTCGGCGCCAAATCGGCGCCGCTGACGGGCAATCCGATCGATAAGCAGGTAACCGTGCGCAGGCTGGTGGCCAAGGCACAGATGCGGTTCGGGGAAAGCTATGCTCCCTTTGGCGACGCCGCATGGATCAGCTTTGATGGGATCGACGTGATCCTCAATTCGACACGGGCGCAGAGCTTTGATCCGAGCCTGTTCTCGGCGCTAGGGATTGACCCAGAGGCGCGCAAGATCTTGCTGATCAAGTCGACCAACCATTTTTATGCGTCGTTTTCGCAGATCGCTTCTGAGATCATCTATTGCGCAGCGGGCAAGCCTTACCCTAATACGCCGGCAACAACAGCCTACCGGAAGGCACGGCGGAATATCTGGCCGATGGTGGACGATCCGTGGGCGGAAGCGGATCAGGTCCATCCTGTTTAAGTCAAATTACGTAGATTAAGCTTAATCATTTACTACGCACGCCAGTGATGCTTGTTTTAGATCCGTTGCGGCGCGATACCCGATGAGAACAACTAGGCGGAATCTAAAGTGGGCAAGCTTAAGCTAGCCGTTCTTTTAGCTTTATTCGGAACGGTGCTTTTGACGTGGGGCGCCGTGCTGCCCGTCACTGGACTGCTCTATCTGGTGGGAGCACTGCGGTAAGGTGTTGGACAACGCGCAAATCTGGATCGCGATGGTCAGCGGATTGGCTGCTGGATTAATGTTCTATCTTGCCGGGCGGGTAATTCTTGCGCGCAAGAGCATCGAGTCTGCACCAAGCGAAGATGGCGAGCCGGACGCACTTCCACGGGCAAAAGGCTCCGAGCAGCCCAGTGAACTCAGCCCCGAAGCGCAGGCGTTTATCCAAGCCCTGCAGGCAAAGGAACCAGCGCCCAAGCAGAGCGATGACCGGCTTTGGGTCGTCGACATCTGGGACAGCCGCAAGCCCCAGGACCACGCCCAAGGCCTGCCACACTGATCTTTGGCTTTAGTGCTCGGACCAGTGCCCGTACATGATGGGCATGGTGCCAACGAGCGCCTTGAAGCGGTCCCAGCTCTTGCGCTCGGGAGTGGTCCAGCCGGATTCGGCGATTGCTGACAGGCGGGGGAAGACCAGGCGATCAAAGATCGCACGGTCGGTCATGGATTCAGACCAGATGCAGGCCTGAATGCCGAGGAGGTGCTCCAGCGCCTTCTCGCTGAAGCCGGCACGGGCTTCGAACTCGTAGGTTTCTTGCGGGCCGGACCAGCCGGCCCAGCCGGCGCCGGGTTCGGCCCAGGCTTGGCCATTGGCCATGTCGAGGTAATAGCGCTGGCCGGGGGAGACCACGATATCGTAGCCGCGCTCGGCAAGTTGGGCATTCACCTCCACATTGCGCCAGCCGATGACGAAGCTCTTGTCCTTGTCGACGGCATCGCCATGGGCCGCTTCTTCCCAGCCGCCGGTGATGGCGCCCTTGGACGAGATGTAGTCGTGAATGCGGCGGATGAACTGGGCCTGGAGGAGCGCGGTGGGCGAGCCTTCGATCTCGTCGGCGCCGTGGTGATTGCCGAGCTGGTTGTATTGCGCTTCGTGTTTGCGGCGCATCTCGGGGCCGCCGAGCTTTTCGATCATGTCGAGCGCGAGGGGCGAGCCGGACCATGCGGCGAGTGGGACCTCATCGGCGCCGATGTGGAAAATGCCGGCGGGAAAGAGCTCGAGCGTCTCGTCGATCACAGTCTCAAGAAATTTGTAGACCGGCTCGTGCGCCGGGTTGAGCGAATTGTTGGGGAAGCCCTGGACGGACTGGTATTCGCCGGTCTCGGCGGGGTCGCGGAGTTCGGGAAGCGCCTGGAGCAAGGCGTAGGAGTGGCCAGGAATGTCGATCTCGGGGATGATCGAGACCGCGAGACTGTCGGCTAGAGCAACGATCTGGCGGACGGCGTTCTTGCTATAGTAGCCGCCGGTGGGATGGGGGCCGGAGCCAAGGAGCGGTGGCAGGGCCTTGCCGTGGCCGCGCCAGGCGGCGATTTCGGTGAGCTGCGGATAGGCGGAGATTTCGAGGCGCCAGGCTTCGTCTTCGCTCAAATGCCAGTGGAATTTGTTCAGCTTGTTCCAGGCGAGCAGCTTGATAAGGCGGGAGACTTCGGCGGTGGAATAGAACTGGCGGGCGACGTCGAGATGGCAGCCGCGATACGCAAAGCCGGGGGCGTCGGTGATGGTGCCGCCGGTGGGGAAGAGGAACGTGGCGGGGTGCTGGCGGGCGCCGCGCAGAATTTGGCCAAGCGTTACCAAGCCGTAGAACATGCCCTGGCGGGTGGTGGCGGCGATGGTGGCGTTGTCGGGAGTGAAGGTGATCTCGTAGGCTTCGGGAGCGAGGCCGGGTTTGGCGGCGATGCTGACCGGCATGCCGGCTTCGGAGGCGGGGCGAACGAGGCCCTCGACGGGGAAGAGGTCATCGACAAGGCCAGCGAAAGCAGCAGCGGCGCGGCTGGCGTCCTCGCCTTGGGGGTGGAGGTCAAGGCCGGGAGGCGCGGTGCGGGCGCCGGTGGTGGCGACGTGTTGGGGCCAGGGGATGATGGACAGCGGCACGGGTGCCTTGGCAGGGACGGGGAATTTGGCGGCGCCTGTGAGCAGGGGTGAATTGTGACCCTTGCCTTGAGTTGGCGCGGTGGGAAGGGGAACGATGGTGCCGTCGGCGAGCACGACGTAGGCGGAATTGGCGCCATCGCTCCAGTGGCGCAGGCCATAGGAGAGGCCGCGGGCGATAGCGGTCCATTTTTCGCCTGCGTTCAGGACGAAGCCTTCGGGCGGGGCGATCAGGGTGTGGTTGGAGAGGCGCCTGAGGAGCACCCCGTTTTCGAGCGTCGCGGTGGGGTCGATGCGGGCAGGACCGGAGAAGCCGAGCTGGAAATCGCTGATGGGCGCGTCGCCCAGATTGGTGAGTTCGAGGCCATAGCCCATGGGCTCGCCGTCCTTGGCGGGACTCCAGGTCGTGACAAAAGCGAAAGCGGGGCCGGTGGTCATGGCAAATTCCTGATGGTCGATGAAGTTGGGTGGTCAATCGCCCAGCGGCTGGGTGTCGTCGCCGTCGCGGTTGACGACCAGCTGGTGCTTGATGCGGCGCATCGGGGCAATGGCGGTGGCGCCGAGGCGCGTGGCGATGGTCTGGGCGAGGACGTCGATGGTGGCAAGGAACGCGTAGCGGCCAGGGGTGGGGCGCAGGATATCGATGTTTTCCTGCCAGTTCACCGGCAGGAGGATGTCGGCCTGCTCGGCCATGGGCGAGGCGGAACGGGTGACGATGATGCGGGTGATGCCGTATTCACCGGCCACTCGCATGGCTTTGACGAGGGGGAGATTGTTGCCCGAAAGCGAGAAAGCGATGATGACGGACCCGGCGGGCGCTGCGGCGGCACGCATCATCTGCATCTGGTGGTCTTCGGTGGAGGCGATCCTCAGGCCCAGGCGGAAGAGGCGCGCCTCGGTTTCGCTGGCCATGATCGAGGAGGCGCCGCCCGAGCCGAAAGCGAGGATGAAGCTGGACGCTGCAAGAGTATCGGCGGCGCGTTCGAGCGCATCAAAATCGAAGCGGTCGAAGGTCTGGTAGATGGTGGATTGAATGCCGTTAATAACGCCTTGGGCGATGTCGCGCGCGCTGGAAGGTCCGGTAGCGGGGGCGAAATAGCGTTGGCCGACGAAGCGGGACTGGGCCAGGCGAACCTTGAAATCGGCGTAGGAGTCGCAGCCCAGGCGGCGGCAGAAGCGGGTGACTGTAGGCGGGGAAACGTCGGCTTGCGCCGCCAAATCGACGATGGACATCTTAAGGACACGGTCGGCGTCGGCAAGGACGATCTCGGTCAAGGCGCGTTCAGAGCGGGTGAACGCGTTCTTTTCGGTCTGCAGGAGGCCGACGATATCGAGCATGCGCCCTACTCCCCCGCGCGGCTCGCGGCCTAGTAGACCGCCTGGCCTGCCGCGTCGAACAGATGGACCTGATCACGGGTAAAACCCAGGACGAGCGGCTGGCCATCGGCGACTTGCGGATTGCCTTCAAAGAGGCCGACGAAGTTTTCGCCCGCCGGCAGATTGGCGTAGGTGATGGTGTGAATGCCAAGATGTTCGACGATGCGCGGGGTAATGGTGAGGGTGAAGTCGCCTGAGCCGAGTCGCAAATGTTCCGGGCGGATGCCGACGGTAACCGGCTGACCAGCGCCAATCTTGGTGCCGCGCGGCAGGGTCAAGGTGCCGAGCGCGCCGAGATCAACGGCAAGCGTTGTGCCGTCGGCGGACGCGACGGTGCCAGAGATGAAGTTCATCTTGGGCGAGCCGATGAAGCCAGCGACAAAGAGATTGTCCGGCTTGTGGTAGAGCTGGAGCGGGGAGCCTACCTGGGCGATGGTGCCGGCGTCGAGCACGACGATCTTGTCGGCCATGGTCATGGCTTCGACCTGGTCGTGGGTAACGTAGATCATGGTCGAGCCAAGGCGCTTGTGGAGTTCCATGAGCTCGATGCGCATCTCGGAGCGAAGGGCAGCGTCGAGATTGGACAGGGGCTCGTCGAAAAGGAAGATCTCGGGCTGGCGCACGATAGCGCGGCCAATGGCGACGCGCTGGCGCTGGCCGCCTGAGAGCATGCCGGGACGGTGCTGCAGGCGCGGCTCGAGCTGGAGCACCTTGGCGGCGGCCATGACGCGTTTTTGCACTTCGTCGTTGCTGAGCTTTTCGACGCGGAGCGGAAAGGCGATGTTTTCGTACACCGTCATATGTGGATAGAGCGCGTAGCTCTGGAACACCATGGCGATGCCGCGCTGGACGGGGGGCAGATCGTTGACCACCTTGCCCGCGATGACGATCTCGCCTTCGCTGACTTCTTCAAGCCCTGCAATCATCCGTAGGAGCGTAGACTTGCCGCAGCCCGAAGGGCCAACAAACACCACGAACTCGCCGTGCGAGACTTCAAGATCGATGCCCTTGATGATGCGGACTTCGTTGAAGCTTTTTTCGAGGCGCTTAAGGCTGAGCTGGGACATGGCGGTCTCCGGTGTGTTTTGGGGAGCACCCCCGCTTGATCCTCCCCCTCGTAAGGGAGAGGTGTTGATTGAGTTGCTAGTGCAAGCTTACTTGTACTGCTCGAGTTCGCCGGCGGCCTTGGTGAGGGCAGCGGCAGGCTCGGCCTGGCCGGTGACAACCGACTGGACCATTTCGATCATGACGTTCTGGAAGCCGACATAGTCGGTGAACAGCGGCTCTGGGCCACCGAACTCGATACCATCGAGGAAGGGCGCCCAGTAGGGCTTCTCGGAGACCAGGGTTGCAACCTGTGCCACGGGACGGAGCGGCGTCAGGCCCTGGGCCATTTCAGCTTCGAACTGACGCTCTGGAGCGGTCAGGAACTTGGCAAACTCGATAGCCTTGTCCTCGACGCCCGAACCCTTGAACACGGCGAGAGAGTCGGTGATCAACAGCGTGCCTGGACCCTTAGCAGATGGGCCAAGTGGCAGAGGAGCCACGCCCCAGTTGATGTCGGACTCTTCAAGCAGGTTCACGGCACCAACAGCGGCGTGGATCATGCCCAGGCCACCATCAAGGAAGATGGCGCGCACTTCATTCTGCTCGTAAGCGGTCGGACCTTCTTCGGCATAGGCGGTGATGTCGCGCAGTGCGGTCAGGGCTTCCAGGTTCTGCGGTGAGTCGAGGACAATATTGCCTTCGGCATCGATGACCTGGCCGTCATTGGTGTAAACCCAATGGAGGAACTGGTGCAGGGTGTTGTCGAAGGTCTTAGCGACAACGCCAAAGCCGTCGACTTCCGTGTTTTCTTCGATCTGCTTGGCAAAAGCGATCTCTTCTTCCCACGTCTTGGGTGGGGTTTCGGGATCAAGCCCGGCAGCCTCGAACACGTCCTTGTTCCAGTAGAGAGCCTTGGTCGAGAACGCAACCGGCACGCCCCACTGGGTGCCGTCGATGGTGACGGTTTCAGGAACGTAATTGTAGTAGCCAGCCTTTTCTTCTTCCGTCATCGGGATCGGAACGATGAGGTCATTCAGGGCGAACTGCTTGAGGGTGCGCGAACCGACATAGGCGAGGGCGACTGGCGTGCCGGCGGCGGCAAGCGTTGTCACCTTATCCTGGCACTGGCCCCAGCCGACCAACTCGGGTGCGATCTTGTAGCCGGGATTCGCGGCCTCCCACGCGGCGAAGTACTCAGCATAGCCGGCGGTAAGTTCGTCACCGCAGTTGATGAAGGTGATTTCCTGGACGTCCTGAGCGAACGCGGCCGGGGCTGAGCTGACCAGGGCCAGCAAAGATACCGCCAAAAGTCCGGTAGTCTTGTTCATTGTTAGTCTCCCTTTGTGTGCGCCCGAGAGCGCCTTCCCTTGACCAATGCCAAAACAGCCCTGGTCTTGATTACTGCTTCACGGCTCCGGCGGTGAGACCGGCGACGAGATAGCGCTGCAGGAACACGATGACGATCATGACCGGCAGGATTCCGACGAAACTAGCCGCCATCAACTCGTTCCAGACCACTTCCTGCTTACCGAAGAAGGCGAAGAGCCCGATCGGCAGCGGCATGTATTCAGTCTTGGAATTGAAGGTCAGCGCGAAGATGAATTGCTGTGCGTAGGCGCCGATAAAAGTCATGATGGCGACCACCACGATGCCCGGCATGGCGAGCGGCAGGATAACCCGGCGCAGCGTATAGAGGCGCGAAGCGCCATCGGCCCATGCAGCCTCGTCCAACTCCTTTGGAATACGCATCATGTAGGTGCGCAACAGCCAGATTGACGAGGGGATGAGGAAGGCCGCGCCCGGCACGATCATGGCCCAATAGGTATTGAGCAGACCCAGCTGGCGCATGAGGCGGAACAGGGGGATCAGCAGCACGGCGCCCGAGAACATGTTGACCGCCAGGAACCCGCCCAGCAGGAGGCCCGAGCCGGCAAACTGAAAGCGGGCAAAGGCATAGGCAGCGGGAACGACGATCACCACGACGATCAGCGTCACCACGGACGATATGAAAAAGGAATTGAAGATGTGCATGCCCAAGGCGGGCACAGACGTCCACATGTTGAAGTAGGCATCAAACGACCAGTTGCGCGGCAGGAAGCTATAGGGGGTCGAAAACAGCTGGCTCAGCGGCTTGAGTGAAACCAGGAAGCCTTCAATGAACGGAGCGAGGACAAAGAAGAGGAACACCGCCATGCCAGCATACATGGCGACCACTTCATACCATTTGTAGCGATCGATCATCGCCTTGGTGGAGCGCGCCTTGCTGCGGCGCGTTGGCTTGACCAGGGCCGGACTGTCGACAGCGGCAACTTCGGTGGTGCGGGCAACATCGCTCATTTGGCTTCTCCCTGCGAGAGCTTGCGAACGGCGCGGAAGTAAACAAGGCAAAAGATCGACACGAAAATACAGATCACCACGGCGCGAGCGGCGCCTTCCCCGTATTTGCGGGAGCCGATCGCGGTCTTGTAGGTGTCGATGATCATGGTGGTGGTGGAGTTGGACGGGCCACCCTGGGTCAGGATCCAGATGATATCGAAGGAATTGAAGGTCGCGATCAGTGACAGCAAGGACATGGTGAGCAGCGCCGGCACGAGCAGCGGCAGGGTTATGCGGCGGAAGCGATAGGACCGGCTGGCGCCATCAGTCCATGCGGCCTCATAGAGATCCTTGGGGATCGATTGCATGGCAGCGAGCATATAGATGGTGACCATGGGCACGCCGATCCACACGTCGGTGATGATGGTAGCCCAAAAGGCGGTGTTGCCCTGCGCGAGGAACGGCCAGGGCTTGTCGATCAGCCCGAAGTTCTGCAACAGGCCCGAGATCATGCCGAACTGGCCATTATACAGCCATCCCCACATGAAGATGCCAATAGCCATGGGCACAATCCAAGGCGGCATAGTGAGGATGCGGAACACGGTTTGACCGGGAATCGCGGCATTGAGCAACGTGGCACCCAAGACGCCGATGACCATCTTGGTGGCGACCGAAAAGAAGGTCCAGACAAAGGTGCGGATGATGACTTCAGTGAAATTGCCGGCGCCGAAGATGCGCTGGTAATTAGCCCAGCCCACAAAGTCATAAGTGGGCCGGAGGGCGGCGTTGGTGAAAGAGAGGACCACTGTGTCGAACAGTGGATAAGCAACGATGATGAGGATGTAGACCAGGGCCGGAGCCAGCAGGGCGAGAGCAAAGAGGGAAGCGCTGCGGGTGCTGGTCATTAAGGTCTCCTAGCTTGCCCGGCCCAGGGCCGCTAAACCGCTACCAGCACCAGGTCGGCCAAGGGCCGCATCGAACTGGCTCCAAAGCGGGCTCATGTCGACCACGGTGCGCGTGCGCATGGCTTGGTCCATGCTCAATGCCAAAAGGCCAGCCTCGAGCGCATCGGTGACCGAAACCGGCAAGGGCGCGCCTTCTGTCATGTGCTTGAGAATGTCGGCTGCCATCTGCTCGTCGGCGCCGTAATGCTGGCTGAGCCCGCCGGATTTGTAGGTGGTATCGACCAGCCGGTCGGAGGTGCGCGAGTCGGTGACGCGCAGGAAATTGCGGATGAAATCGCCCTCTGCCATGCCCTTGGCTCCCATCACTGCAAAGCGGCGGAAATCGTCTGGCACATTGAGGTTGGTGTGGAAGGTCAGCGCTGCGCCGTTCTCGTATTGTACGATCGCGGTCTGAAAATCGATGATGTCACCGTCGCTGTCAAAGACCTTGTCGGTGCCCATCCAGCCAGTTGGCTTGCGATGGTAGACTTCCATGTCGTTGATGCCGGTATTGGCCGGGGCATTGGCGGGAACGAAGGTGCGGCGGCCGCCGAAGCTCGAGACGTAGTGCGGGCGGCAGCCCATGACGCCATTGTAGAGATCGAGATCATGGCAGCATTTTTCGAGCATGAAGCTGCCAGAATAGCGCTCGTAGCGGCGCCAGTCGCGCATGAAGAAGGCGCCATGGTAGGGCGGAATATGTTCGGAGGCCTCTATGGAGGTGATGTCGCCCAGCATGCCCTCGGCTTGCGCCTTGCGCAGATCGACATAAAGCGGCGCATAGCGGAGCACCAGGCCGACCATGAGATTGTCGGAGCCATAGCGGCCGATTAGTTCGGCGAGGGCCATAGTTTCCTCGACGGAGGTAACCACGGGCTTTTCAGTAAAGATCTTGAGGCCGCGCTCGAGCCCGATGCGGATGTGCTCGAGATGGAGGTGGTTGGGCGAGCCGACCATCAGAAGGTCGAGCTGGTTGTTGTCGAGCAATTGCTCGAGCGTTTCGTATTGCGTGCCGACCGGAATACCGTGCTCGGTGGCGTATGGCAGGCCAGCAGGGGCAGGGTCGACATAGCCGACGACCGTGAAGTCATCCCGCGCCGCGGAAAATACGCGCGCCAGATAACCCAAACGATAGCCGAGGCCGATGATGCCTACGCGCATTGCAGTGCCGTTCCCTGTTGTTCGTTCGCCAATCTCTTAGGTGGATTGGTGTTCGTTTTTGTAAACGATTTTCAAGACTAGGATCGTTCCGGAAGCCATGTCAACATGAATCCGTCACAATGACAATACCAATTTAAGCCACTTCGCGCTATTGGCGGTTTTTGCGCCAAGCTGGCTGCTAAACCGGCAGTTTCTCCGCCACCAGACACGATCTAGAGTGTGGACAAGCGTCGTTCAGTTGCGCAGCATGCTTGAATTGGTATGCAACTGGGCTGCGCGTCTGCTTGAACGCAGATGTGCAAGCATGAAAATTTAGAACACGCGGATAAGTTCGTGCTAGCAGACACCCGAATGCATGTTCAATCAAGATCATGCTGAGAAAGTTGAATGGAGCCGCGTTTGCTTAGAACGTCGATGGTCGGAGTGTCTTGATGCGCATTGCCGTTGCCGGGCTGCACACGGAGTGCAGCACCTATAATCCCGTGCTGGCCCGCGAGGCTGATTTCCGCGTGTTGCGCGGACCGGCCATGCTCAAGGACGACTACTTCAATTTCCTGACCCATTTTCCGGCCGAGTTCATCACGATCCTTCATGCGCGGGCGATTGCCGGCGGGCCGGTGGAGGGCGGGATTTATAAACGCTGGAAAGCGGAAATCCTGGAGGGGATTCGGGCCGCCATGCCGCTCGATGGCGTGTACCTGGCCATGCATGGGGCAATGTTTGTCGAAGGGCTCCTCGATGCCGAGGGCGATTTCATCAGCGCGGTACGGGACTTGGTTGGGCCGCATGTGCTGATCTCTGCCAGCTATGATCTGCATGGCAATGTGAGCCAAACGATTGTGGATAGCCTCGACATGTTTTCGACCTATCGCACGGCGCCGCATATCGATGTGCAGGACACGATGCGCCGGGCGTTGACCATGCTGGTGCGGGCGCTGCGAACGTGCGTGCGGCCGATGCTGGCCTGGGCGCCGGTGCCGGTGCTGCTGCCAGGGGAGCGCACCTCGACGCAGGACGAACCGGCGCGCAGCTTTTATGCGCAGATGCATGAGGTGGAGGAGCCGACCGGGGTCTGGGATGCGTCGTTCCAGGTGGGCTATGTTTGGGCGGATGAGCCTAGGGCGACGGCTTGTGCGGTGGTGACGGGGACCGACCGCCAAGCGATGACCGAGGCGGCTAGGAAGCTGGCGCAGGACTATTGGGATATTCGCGAGCAGTTCGTCTTTGGCACCAAGACGGGGAGCATTGAAGAGTGTGTCCAGTGGGCGGTTTGGTCGGAGACTCAGCCGGTGGTGCTGGCGGAGTCAGGGGACAATCCCACTGGCGGCGGCGTGGGTGACCGGGCGGAGGTGCTGCAGACCCTGATCGATGCGGGGGCGCAGGGCGTGGTGTTTGCGGGAATTGTGGACAAGGCGGCGACTGACGCGGCTTATGCGGCGGGCGTTGGGGCGCAGCTGGGGCTGACGATCGGGGGGAGCCTTGATCCGTCGAGCCGGAAGGTTGAGGCGGAAGTGCAGGTGTTGTACCTAGCCGAAGTGGCCGAGGACCGGTTGCGCGAGGCGGTGGTGCGGATCGGAGGGATTGATCTGGTGCTGACGGCACGGCGGCGGCCGTTCCACAATATCGTGGATTTCACGCGGCTTGGACTCGATCCGCGTACGGCCAAGATCGTGGTGGTGAAGTCGGGGTATCTGTCGCCGGAGTTGGGGCCGATCGCCCATCCGAGCTTGATGGCGCTGTCGCCGGGGGTGGTAGATCAATTTGTCGAGCGGCTGAAGCGGAAGCATAAGAGTGTCCCCCGATATCCATTTGATAAGGATTTCGGGTGGACGCCGGAAGTGCGGTGGTCCGCGCGGGCTACTGAATAGCCCGCATGCTCGGTTCATCCCAGGCTTGACCCGGGATGACACCGTGGGTGGTGAGCGTTTGGTGCCTGGCCCGACTTCCTTGTCAGTTCCGGCTAGCCAATTGGCGGTTCAATCGCAGGGCGACGAGAGTGCAAATGCAGCCTGAGAGGAGGTAGGCGCCCGAGGAGATGAGGCCGAACTGGCTGGAGAGGAGAAGCGCGGCGAGTGGGGCGAAGCCGGCGCCGAAGAGCCAGGCGAGGTCGGAGGTGAGGGCCGAGCCGGTATAGCGGTAGAGCTTGGTAAAGTTGGAAGCGACCACGCCCGAGGACTGGCCAAAGGATATGCCAAGAAGGGCAAAGCCGATGACCATGTAGGCGATTTCGCCGATATTACCGCCTTCAAGCAGCAGGGGGGCGAAGACGCTGTAGATAGCGATGGCAACGGCCGAGGCGCCCAGAAGCCAGCGACGGCCAATTCGATCGGCCAGGTAGCCGGAGAGGACAATGGCGACGAGGCAGACGACGGCACTAGCTGTCTCGATGACCAGGAAGTTGCTGGGGCCTTCATCGGTATAGAGGAAAATGTAGGACAGCGCGAAGACGGTCACCATGTGGAACAGGGCAAAGCTCGCCAAGGGAGCAAAGGCGCCGATGACGATGTTGCGCCAGTCATGCTTGATGGTTTCAAGAACGCGGGTTGGCTGCAATTCGCCGCTCTCGAACAATGTCGTGTATTCAGGCGTGACGACGATGCGCAAACGGGCGAAAAGAGCCACGACGTTGATGGCGAAGGCCACGAAAAACGGATAGCGCCAGCCCCAGGACAGGAAGTCCTCAGCCGAAAGGCTGCTGGAGAGGTAAGCGAACAGCGCCGAAGCCACGATAAGGCCGATAGGGGCGCCCAGTTGCGGGAGCATGGCATACCAGCCGCGCTGCCTTTCAGGCGCGTTGAGCGCCAGCAGCGACGCCAAGCCATCCCATGTGCCAGCCAGGGCAAGGCCCTGCCCGAAACGCAGGATCATCAGCAGAGCAACGGAAAACCAGCCAACCTGATCAAAGCTGGGCAAGAAGCCATTGGCCACGGTTGAGATGCCAAGCAGGAACAACGCGATGGTGAGCTTGACGCCACGGCCATAATTACGGTCGATAGCAGAGAACAAGACGGTGCCGATCGGTCGCGCAATAAAGGCCAGGGCAAACACAGCAAACGACAGCACCGTCCCGGTTAAAGGATCAGCAAAAGAAAATACGACGGCCGGGAATACCAGCACTGAGGCAATTGCATAGACGAAGAAATCGAAGAATTCGGAGGTGCGGCCAATAATCACACCGACGGCAATTTCCCCCGGCTTCACCGCGCGATGATGACTATTTGTCGCGCGCGCATCGCGCTCCGCAGTCGTCTCCGTCACGGGTCCTGTGGAAGTTGACATCGGTTAAGTTCCTGCAAGGGTTCAATAATTGACTGCGGGGCTGCAGATAATGGCGAAAGAGCCCTGCTCAGTTATAAAGCTAGTCTTGTCCTGCCTCAAAAGGGAGTCCGGCGGGAGTGGACAAAATGTCCGATGGTGACAGGCACTAGCAAGGCATACGTGCATCGTCGAACGCGAAACCTCCCAACTGAGGACCGCCCAGTGTCTCGTCCGATCAAGCTTTTGCTTGCCCTACCTCTTCTGTTGACCCTTGCCGGGTGCAATGCCGTGGTGATGTCGCCGGCTGGCGACGTTGCCATGCAGCAGCGCGACCTGATCCTGATCTCAACATTCCTGATGCTTCTGATCATTGTTCCGGTGCTGACGCTGGTGGTGGTTTTTGCGCGCAAATACCGGGCTGGCAACAAGGACGCGCGCTACGAGCCGGATTGGGATCACTCAACCCACCTCGAACTGGTGATCTGGGCAGCGCCGCTAGCCATCATCATCTGCCTTGGCGCAGTGACCTGGGTGAGCACGCATCTGCTCGATCCTTACCGCGAGCTTGGCCGGATCGGGCCAGGGAAAGCGGTAGCGCCCGGTGTCGAGCCACTCGAAGTGGAAGTGACCGCGCTCGATTGGAAGTGGATGTTCATCTACCCCCAATATAATATCGCCACGGTCAACGAGTTGGTCGCGCCGGTCGATCGCCCGATCAGCTTCAAGCTGACATCGTCGACGGTGATGAATTCCTTCTATATCCCCGCGCTGGCCGGGCAGATTTATGCCATGCCAGGCATGCAGACGCGGCTTCATGCGGTGGTCAATCAGCCGGGCGAATACAAGGGCATTTCAGCCGCCTATAGCGGGCATGGTTTTTCGGGCATGCACTTCAAGTTCCGCGGTGTCGACGATGCCGCGTTCGACCAATGGGTCGAACAAGTGCGCCAGGCGCCGGAGACGCTTGACCGGGCACGTTATCTGCAGCTGGAAAAGCCCAGCGAGAATGTCGAGCCGATGCACTTCGCCAGTGTCGAGAGCGGGCTTTATACCGCCATCGTCAACATGTGCGTCGAACGCGACAAGATGTGCATGAGCGAGATGATGGCCATTGACGCACGCGGCGGCCTTGGCCTTGCCGGCATCGAGAACATGGCGCCAGAGCTTTACGGCGGCGGCGAGCGGAACCGGTCGGTGTTTGGTCCACAAAAGACCTACGTGGCAGCGATCTGCACGGTCGACGAAGCTATCGCCATGACGGCCAAGCTGCCGGCCATCGATGCACCCAATGCAGCGCCGTTTATCGGCGCGGGGCTGCGGCAGCCTTCGGTGCTGCAATCGAACGCCCTGACGAGCTGGCTTGCCAGCTTCACCACTCCCGCTGAACCAACACAGGCGGCAATGCTATGAGCAACGAATTCTGGAGCTTCATCTTCGGCCGGCTGACTTGGCAGGCTATTCCTTATTACGAGCCTATCCTGATCGGCACCTTCGCCGTGGTGGTCCTGATCGGACTGACCGTTGTCGGCTTGTTGTTCAAGTTCAAGCTCTGGGGCTATCTCTGGCACGAATGGTTCACGAGCGTCGACCATAAGAAGGTTGGCATCATGTACATGGTGCTGGGCGCGGTTATGCTGGTGCGCGGCTTTGCCGATGCCCTGATGATGCGCCTGCAGCAGGCCATCGCCTTCAACGGCTCGGAGGGTTACCTCAACGCCCACCATTATGATCAGCTGTTTTCCGTGCATGGCGTGATCATGATCTTCTTTGTGGCGATGCCGCTGATCACGGGGTTCATGAACTACATCGTGCCGCTGCAGATCGGCGCGCGAGATGTGAGCTTCCCGTTCCTCAACAATTTCTCGTTTTGGATGACAGCGGGCGGCGCCGTTCTCGTAATGATGAGCCTGTTCATAGGCGAGTTTGCGCAGACCGGGTGGCTCGCCTTTCCACCACTCTCGGGCATCGAGCAAAGTCCGGCCTCGGGAGTGGACTACTATATCTGGGCCTTGCAGATCGCAGGGGTGGGAACGACACTGTCGGGCGTCAACCTCATCGCGACCATCATCAAGATGCGCGCGCCCGGCATGACCCTGATGAAGATGCCGGTGTTCACCTGGACGTCGCTTTGCACGAACGTGCTCATCGTGGCGTCTTTCCCGGTGCTGACGGCCGTTTTGACCCTGCTTGCGCTCGACCGCTACGTTGGAACGAACTTCTTCACCAACGACTTCGGCGGCAACCCGATGATGTATGTGAACCTCATCTGGATATGGGGGCATCCGGAGGTTTACATCCTGATCCTGCCGGCGTTCGGTATCTTTTCGGAAGTCGCCTCGACCTTCTCGAGCAAGCGTCTGTTCGGTTACACCTCGATGGTCTACGCAACGATCGTGATCACCATCCTGTCGTACCTGGTGTGGCTGCACCACTTCTTCACCATGGGGTCCGGCGCGAGCGTCAATGCCTTCTTCGGCATCACGACCATGATCATCTCGATCCCCACAGGAGCGAAGATCTTCAACTGGCTCTTTACCATGTACAAGGGGCGCATCCGGTTCGAACTGCCCATGATGTGGCTGATCGCCTTCATGATCACGTTCACCATCGGGGGCATGACGGGCGTCTTGCTGGCTGTGCCACCCGCCGACTTCGTCCTGCACAATTCGCTGTTCCTTGTGGCGCACTTCCACAACGTCATCATCGGCGGCGTCCTGTTCGGGATTTTTGCGGGCATCAATTACTGGTGGCCCAAGGCCTTCGGCTACAAGCTCAACCAGTTCTGGGGCAAGATCTCGTTCTGGTGCTGGGTTATCGGGTTCTGGGTGGCGTTTGCGCCGCTCTATGTACTGGGCCTGATGGGCGTCACGCGCCGGTTGCGGACGTTCGATGATCCGTCGCTGCAGATCTGGTTCATCATTGCCGGTTTTGGCGCGCTCATCATTGCCGCGGGCATTGCCACAATGGCCATACAGTTTGCCGTCTCCATCCTTGGCAAAAACAAGGATTGGGACACGACGGGCGATCCTTGGGACGGACGTACTTTGGAATGGGCGACATCCTCGCCACCACCGCAGTACAATTTCGCCTTCACGCCGATCATCTACGACAACGACGCCTGGGCGGACATGAAGAAGCGCAATGCGCAGCATCCAACCGAGGGGTTCCGCGACATCCACATGCCGCGCAACACCTGGGCGGGAATTGTGCTGGCTGGGCTCAGTGTCGCCTTAGGCTTCGCCCTGATCTGGTACATGTGGTGGCTGGCCGTGGTGAGTTTTGCCGGCATCCTGATCGTCTCGATCATGCACACCTTCAACTATGACCGGGACTATTACATTCCGGCCGAAGCTGTGGTGGCGGTGGAAAGCAAGCGCCACAAGCCGCTGCCAGCAGGAGAGTAAGATGAGCGATACAGTTCAAGCTACTCCGGGCGAAAAGCTCGACTTCTACGACCTCGCAAGCCATGAACATACCGTCCATGGCTCGACCCAGATCGGGTTCTGGCTCTATCTGATGAGCGATTGCCTGATCTTTGCGACGCTGTTTGCGATCTATGGCGTGCTGGGCGGCAGTTTTGCGGCGGGACCCTCGCCGGCTGATCTATTCAACCTGCCGCTGGTGGCGGTGAGCACGGCAGCGCTGCTGCTGTCGTCGATCACCTATGGCTTTGCCATGCTCGACATGGAAGAGGGCAAGAAGAACGGGACTTTGCTGTGGCTGGCCATCACAGGGGTGCTCGGCGCCATATTCCTTGGCTGCACGCTTTATGAGTTCAACCACCTCATTCATGAAGGAGCGGTGCCGCAGCGTTCGGCATTCCTGTCCTCGTTCTATGTGCTGGTGGGCACCCACGCGCTTCACGTCACCTTCGGCATCATCTGGCTGGTGACGCTGCTGGTGCAGATCTGGATGAAGGGGCTTATCCCAGCCAACCAGATCCGCGTCCAGTGCCTGTCGATGTTCTGGCACTTCCTGGACGTTATCTGGATCGGGGTCTTTACCGTTGTTTATCTCATGGGGATGCTGCGATGAGCACTGCGACACATGACGAACCGCTAAACGCTGACGGCCCTGTGCATCCGCACCCCGGCATTACCGGCGATGGGCATAGCCACGGGACTCGGCGGAGCTATCTGATCGGATTTGCTCTTTCTGTGGTTCTGACCGCCATTCCATTTTGGCTGGTGATGGCCGATGTGATTGCCGATACCGCCGTTGCGACGCTGACGATCATGGCGTTCGGCGTGGTGCAGATCCTGGTGCACATGATCTATTTCCTTCACATGAACACCAAGAGCGAAGGCGGCTGGACCATGATGGCGGCGATCTTTACGATCATCGTCATCGTCATCGCGCTCGCAGGCTCGCTTTGGGTGATGTACCACCTTAACACTAACATGATGCCCGGCCACATCATGGATCCGGCGCTGATGTAGCCATGCGCAGTCGGCGCACGCTGGTTGTTCTGGGTGTTGTTGCCTTGCTAGGCGCCTTGGGGTTCGGGGCGCTTGGCGTTTGGCAATTGGAGCGGCTGGCGTGGAAGAATGCGCTGGTCGCCGCTGTGGCGGAACGCGCAACAGCAGCGCCTAGCGATTTGAGTGGCGATGGGACTTGGGATGACTTTACACCCGAGCAGGATGAGTACCGCCGCGTCGTAGCGAGCGGGCGGTTTGACCACGCGGCCGAAACGCTGGTGCAGGCGGTGACGGCCTATGGCGGTGGGTTCTGGGTAGTGACGCCGCTGGTGCTCCCTGATGGACGCAGTGTACTCGTTAATCGTGGTTTTGTGCCGCCGGAGCAGCGGGAGCCTGGGACGCGACCGGGGCCCGGAGGGGAAGTGCGGGTCACCGGTCTGTTGCGGCAGAGCGAACCGGGTGGTGGTTTCCTCCGGAGCAATGATCCGGCAGGGGAGCGTTGGTATTCGCGCGACGTGGCGGCAATCGCAGCGGACAAGGGCGTCGGCAATGCGGCGCCGTTCTTCATAGACTCGGAAGCTGGGGCACCGGGGACTTATCCGATCGGCGGGCTAACGGTGCTAAGCTTTCCCAACAACCATCTGGTTTATGCGCTGACGTGGTTCGTCCTCGCGCTAATGCTGGTGGGGGGCTTTGCCTTTCTGCTTTGGGATCGGCGGCGGGCGTCCGCTTAGCGCTCGCCTGGCAGGGGCATGGCGGCGATCTCGGCGAGCACTTCGAGCATGCCGGTGACATTGGCTTCGGCGATTTGCTGGCCTTTTTCGGCCGTGGCGGAGGCTGCATCGCCGACTGCGCCAGATGGGTTTATATCCGAGGCGATCCAAGCATAGAGGTGGCCGAATGCGCCGGTGGGGCGGAGATATTTGTACTCCTGTTCGTCGCGGGCGACGACCGAAACGAAATTATCGGCCCGGCTCATGTCGACCAAATGCGGCTTGAAATGGAGGATCAGCGAGGTTTCGGCATCACCGCCATGGATACCGTGGCGGCGCTCTAGATCGGTCAGCACGCCATCAGGCGTGAAGCGCCAGCCGCTACGGATGGCCAGCATGCCGGCGCGCACGCGCAGTTCGCGCGCCACGATGCTCATGATGTCCTCGTTGCCGCCATGAGAATTGATGAAGACCATCTTCCGAATGCCTGAGCGAGCGACTTCAAGGCCGATTTGGGTCCAGGCATCGATCAAGTTTGTCGCCTGATGGGTGATGGTGCCCTTGGACCAGATATGCTCGTTGGACTTGCCGATCGCCTGAACCGGCAGGATGCGCAGATCGAGGTTGGCGGGCGCACGGCTGGCCAGCAGTTCGATCATGGACTGGTTGATGATCGTATCGGTGCCCACCGGCAAATGCGGGCCATGCTGCTCAATGGCGGCAATGGGCAGGATGGCGATGGTTTTCATCGGGTCGAGATTGTCGAACTCGGGTGCCGAAAAATCGGTCCACCAGATCTTGCGAGTCATGGAATGTCCTTCAGGCAGGGCCAGCAGCGATGGCTTCGATCTCGACCACGAATTCGGGCCGGGCGAAGCCGGAGACGATCATCAAGGTCGAGGCAGGATAGGGTTCGACAAACAGGGCGTTTCGCACGGCCATGTAGTCGGGCAAGTGTTCACGGCCGGTGACATAGGCATTGATGCGGATGATATGGGCTAGATCCATGCCAGCTTCGGTGAGGATGGCGGCGATGTTGTCAAAGCAGATGCGGGTTTGGCCGGCGCAATCGGGCGGAACGATTTTGTTGGCGCCAATGCCAAGCTGGCCGGAACAGAACACCAGCTTCTGCCCGGGCGGCACGAGAATGCCGTGGCTGTAGGGAGCAAAAGGCGGGTGGATCTGCGTGGGGCTGAGCGGGGTCGCCATCGGACACTTCACTGTGGATGGAAGATGCTACCCGGCAGACCGGCACTTGCATAGTCCTTGCTGATCAATTTGCGTGCATAGCAGGCATTTCGCACAAATGCCTATTTTTTGACTTCACAAGAACGCAGAAGAGTAACATGAATTATCCCTGCGGGGTGAGCCGCACAAAATTTGGCCATGGGGTTGGCCGGGAGAGCGCAATGAGCATTGTCAAACTTGCTATGTCCACCAGCTTGGTTCTTGCCGCACTGGGCGGCATGGCCCAAGCGCAGGACAAGGTGACCTTCGGCACCAATTGGTTGGCGCAAGCCGAGCACGGCGGCTATTATCAGGCGGTGGCTGACGGCACCTATGCCAAGTACGGGCTGGACGTGACCATCCGCCAGGGCGGGCCACAGGCGCCGAACGGGCAATTGCTGGTTGCCGGGCAGATCGAGTTCTACATGGGCGGCATGTCGACGATCGACAGCGTCAAGCAAGGCATTCCGGTGCTCGCCGTGGCGTCGATCTTCCAGAAGGATCCGCAGGTCTTGCTGGCGCATCCCGAAGCGCCGTTCACCGATGTTGCGAGCCTTACCGCTGCCAGCAAGCTTATCATGGGCAAGGACAGCTTCTTTGCCGGTTACTGGCCGTGGATGAAGGCAAGCTTTGAAGGCTTCAGCGACGATCAGTACGAACCGTATACCTTCAACCCGGCGCCGTTCATTGCCGATCCGATGTCGGTGCAGCAGGGCTATTTGACTTCCGAGCCCTACGAGATCGAAAAGCAGACCGGCTGGGCGCCGAAGGTGTTCCTCCTCGCCGATTTCGGCTACGATCCCTATTCTACTACGATCGAGACGCGGCAGGACCTGGTCGACGAGAACCCGGATCTGGTGCAGCGCTTTGTCGATGCCACGGCGATCGGCTGGTACAATTACCTCTATGGTGACAACACAGCAGCCAATGATCTGATCAAGAAAGACAATCCCGAGATGACCGATGGGCAGCTTGCCTATTCAATCGAGAAGCTCAAGGAATATGGGATTGCTGTTTCAGGCGAAGCCGAGACGCAGGGTATTGGCTGCATGACTGATGCGCGTTGGACGGACTTTTACAACAAGATGATCGAGGCTGGTGTCTATGAAGCCGGGATCGACATCTCCAAGGCTTATACGACCCAGTTCACCTGCAAGGGTGTCGGTGTCGAACTGGCTACGGCTGATTAAATAAAACCGGAGCATCGGCGCGACGAGAAGTTGTGGTGATGCTTCAACATACGCGGCGTCATTCCCGCAAAAGCGGGAATGACGTGGTGGAGTTGTTGGCCATGAAGTCGAACGGGAAACCCATGCTCCTAGTAAGGTTTTGCTAGTGACCGAAACTGCTGTCCTTGCGAGTTCCGCCCGTTCCGAACCGCGTCGCGCCGTCGTCACCATGTGCGATGTCAGCAAGGTGTTTTCCAATGGCACGCTGGCGCTCAAGGGCATGTCGCTTGACGTGCGCGGAGGGGAGTTCATTTCGCTCTTGGGACCGTCAGGCTGCGGAAAATCGACGGCGCTGCGGATAATTGCCGGGTTGGGCCCGCCCTCATCGGGCTCAATCGATTGGCCGTCGTCCAAGATCAGCAAGAAGGGCTTGCCGGAAGGCGACGTCGGCTTCGTGTTCCAGGAGCCAACGCTGATGCCGTGGCAGACGGTGTTCGGCAATGTCTACCTGCCGCTTAAGCTGCGAGGCGAAAGCAAGGCCGCTGCACGTGACAAGGTCATGGCCAATCTGGCCAGCGTTGGCCTAGCCGACTTTGCCGAGGCCTATCCGCGCGAATTGTCCGGCGGCATGAAGATGCGCGTGTCCATTGCCCGGGCATTGGTCACACGGCCCAAGCTGTTGCTGATGGACGAACCCTTTGCGGCGCTCGATGAAATTACCCGCCAAAAGCTCAATGACGACGTGCTGGCATTGTGGAGCCAGACCGGCGTGACGGTGATCTTCGTGACCCACTCGGTTTATGAATCCGCTTACCTGTCGAGCCGGATCGTGGTGATGCGCGCACGGCCGGGGCAGGTGTTCACCGATCTCGAGATCGCCCAGCCGCCCGTGCGTGATGCGGCCTATCGGGTTTCTGAGTTTTATCGCGCCAATTGCCAGACCGTTTCGGATGCCTTGCAGGGCGCTATTCATGCGGCGGAGAGCTGATCATCATGGCTGAGACAAGTCTTGCTCCCACCGAAAAGGGCACGGACAGTGCTGTCGCCGTGCTCCGGCCGGGCATGTCGACCAATGAAAAAGTGCTGCAGGTGGCGGTTCCACTCCTGGCCCTCGCCCTTGGCATCCTGCTCTGGCAATGGGCAATCGTGGCCAATGGGATTCCCAAATACATCCTGCCCGGCCCTGTTGACGCGGCCACGGCGCTCTTTACCGACAGCGGTACGCTTTGGCCGGCGCTGCTGGTGACGGTGCGGATCACCTTCATGGCGCTTGCCGTGGCGCTGGTCGGCGGCGTCGCCATTGCCATCATCATCGTCCAGAGCAAATGGCTCGAACTGGCGCTGTTTCCCTTCACGGTGATCCTGCAGGTGACGCCGATCATCGCCATTGCGCCGCTGATCCTGATCTACGCGCCCGATACGCAATCGGCGCTGATGATCTGCGCCTTCCTCGTGGCCTTCTTTCCGATCCTGTCCAACATGGTGCAGGGGCTCAAAAGCGTCGACCACAATTTACTCAACCTGTTTGAGCTTTATGGTGCCAATAGCTGGCAGACGCTGCTTTATCTCAAGATCCCGGCCTCCATGCCCTATTTCATGGCGGGCTTGCGGATCGCGGGCGGACTGTCGCTGATCGCCGCTGTCGTGGCGGAGTTTGCCGCCGGCTCAGCCGGCCAAGGCTCGGGGCTGGCGTTCCGCCTTTTGGAATCGCAGTACCGGCTCAATTTGCCGCGCATGTTTGCGGCGCTGATCCTGCTGTGCGGCACCGGTATCGGCATTTATGGGCTGACCTCGTTCATCTCCTGGCTGACGCTGCATCGCTGGCACGAAAGCGCCATCAAGCGGGAGAACTAGGGTGGTGATCCATATCCCTGCTGAAGGACGATTTGTGCTGGCCAATGCCGGCGTACCGCATGCCGTGCTGGGCGAGGCCCAATCCGGCGCGCTGTCGCGGTTCGACATCAGCATTGCCGATGGCAAAATATCCGCGATTGCCCCAGCTTTTGGGGCGAGTGGCCCCGATGTGGTCGATCTGGACGGTGGGATCGTTCTTCCCGCTTTCGTGGACCTGCATACCCATCTCGACAAAGGCCATATCTGGCCGCGCAAGCAGAATCCGGACGGCACCTGGCTCGGTGCGCTGATAGCCGTGGGCGAGGACCGGGAGGCGCATTGGTCGGCTGCAGATGTCGAGCGGCGGATGGATTTTTCGCTGCGCTGCGCCTATGCGCATGGCACGGCTGCAATCCGCACCCATCTCGACATGGCGCCACCCCAGCACGACATCACCTGGGACGTGTTCGAGACGATGCGGACGCGCTGGGCGGGGCGGATCGAATTGCAGGGCGTGGCGCTGATGGGGCCCGATACGATCCTTGATTCAGTCGCACTGCGCTTGATCGCTGCACGGACCAAGGCTGCCGGTGGGATACTGGGCGGCTCGACGGCAGTGCATGCCGAAAACCCCACCATTATGCGCCGGCTGATCGATATTGCCGGGGAGTTCGATCTCGATATCGACTTACATACCGACGAATCGCCTGATCCCAACGCCAATGCGCTGGAGTGCTTGGCGGACGCCGTGATCGAGACTGGCTTTACCGGCAAGGTAACGGCCGGGCATTGCTGTTCGCTGGCGGTGCAAAGCGATGACGCCGCCAGGCGCGTCATCGAAAAGGTCGCGCGAGCAGGCGTGGCCGTGGTGTCGCTGCCGATCTGCAACATGTATCTGCAGGATCGCGACAACACCGATGGCGTGCGTACGCCGCGCTGGCGCGGGGTGACGCTGCTCAACGAACTCAAGGCCGCTGGTGCCCCCGTGGCGATCGCCTCGGACAATACGCGCGATCCGTTTTACGCCTATGGCGATCTCGACGGCATGGAAGTGCTGCGTGAAGGGGCGCGGATCCTGCATTTTGACCACCCACTGGACGCTGCCTTCAGTTGGACGCGCTCCGTTGGCGCCGATCCGGCTGCGATTGCAAGCTTCGGCTACCAAGCCGTGCTGGCCCAGGGCGCACCGGCCGATCTCGTCGCGGTGCGCGCCCGCAGCTGGACCGAGCTGATGGCGCGGCCACAGAGCGACCGCCTTGTACTGCGCGCCGGCAAGGCGATCGACACCACCCTGCCCAATTATCGCGAACTCGACGACCTGATGGGACCCAAGACATGAGCATTGCCCTTTTCCGCGCCGAGCTCGGCGACATTCCGGTCGATGACCATCCCAAGATCGTGCAGCAACGCAGCCGCGACCATTATTGGTATTCGCCGGTGCTCAAGGCCAAGCTCGACCATGTGACGGCTGAGATCGTGGTGTCACCACGCTCCAACGACGAGGTCAAAACCGTGCTGCGCGCCGCGTTCAAGCATGGGGTGGCGATCACCCCACGCGGTGCAGGCACGGGCAATTACGGGCAGGCCATGCCGCTTTCGGGCGGGGCGATCCTGAATCTCATGAACATGGACAAGGTGCTCGAGATCAAGCCGGACCGGGTGCGCGCGCAAGCCGGCGCAATTCTAGAGCAGATCGATCATGAAACCAGGGCCTCGGTGGCGGGTGAATTGCGGTTTCATCCGTCGACCTATCGGATGGCTTCGCTCGGTGGCTTTATTGCCGGTGGCTCGGGCGGCGTCGGTTCGGTGCGCTGGGGTGGGTTGCGGGCGCTAGGGTCGATCTTGGGGCTCAAGGTTATTACCTGCGAGGCGGAGCCGCGTGAGCTGGACCTGTTGGGCGAAGATATTCTCAAGGTGGCCCATGCCTATGGCACCAACGGGATCATCGTCGAAGCGGAGATGCCGCTGACGCAGGCGCATGACTGGGTCGACATGCTGGTGGGGTTCGATGATTTCATCGAGGCGTGCCGGTTCGGCGAGGCAGTCGCGTTGCAGGATGGCTTGCTGGTCAAGGAGGTGGCGCCCTGTGCTGCACCGATCGGTGAGGCTTTTTTCAACCGGCACAAGCCTTATATCCGTGACGGTCAATCGGTGGTGCTGCTGATGGTGGCGCCGGTGGCGGCAGCGGCGATGACGCTGTTCGTTTCGCACCATAAAGGCGAGATGCTCTATCGTTCCGACGAAGCGAGCGAAGAGGAACTCAAGCGCCTGCCGCCGATCTATGAGCTAGGCTGGAACCATACCACGTTGCGAGCGCTCAAGGTCGATCCGACGATCACCTATCTGCAGACGCGCTATCCGACCATCGAGCATGTGCGCAAGATCGTTGACCTACTGGGTGATGAATTGCCGATGCATATCGAGATCACCAAGCAGGATGGCATCGTGACCTTCGCCGGGCTGCCGCTGGTGCGCTACACCACAGAGGCGCGGCTGGAGGAGATCATCCGCATACACGAGGACAATGAGTGCAATGTCTTCAACCCCCATCGCTATACCCTTGAAGAAGGCGGCATGAAGCGGACGGACCAGAAGCAGCTTGATTTCAAGCGCGAGGCTGATCCCAAGGGCATTCTCAATCCGGGCAAGATGATCGCTTGGGAAAACCCGGATTTCGATTTCAATGCCGGCAAGGCCTGGCTGTTCGACGGGCTCAATCCGGTGAATGCTGCCTGATGCGCGTTCACGTCATTCATGCCCATCCGGTAGAAACGAGTTATAACCGAGCGCTATTTAACGCCGTGGTCGACGAGCTGACGAGCAACGGGCACAGCGTCGATGCGCTCAACCTTTATGATGAAGGCTTCGACGCGGTGCTCAGCCGCGAGGAGCGGCTCAACTACCATGAGGTGCCGGGCAATCTGACGCCTTTGGTGAAGCCCTATGTCGACCGGCTGATGGTGGCGGAGGCGCTGGTGTTCGTACATCCGGTCTGGAACTATGGTTATCCGGCGATCCTCAAGGGCTATTTCGACCGCATTTTCCTACCCGGCGTGTCGTTCATCCTTGAAGGCGGCGGGGACCGGGGGCGGCTGGTGCCGAACCTGACGCACATCAAGAAGGTAGCCTTCGTGACGACATATGGCGGGGACCGGTGGCGCACGATGATCATGGGCGATCCGCCGCGCAAGCTGGCGCAGCGCTGGGGATGGGCGACGTTCCGCACCGGCAAGCCGCCGCTTTACCTGGCGCTCTACGACATGAACAATTGCACGCCGGCGCAATTGGAAGGGTTTATCCGCAAGGTTCGGGCGGAGATGGCGCGCTTCTGACTGGTGTGGGTTGGCAGATCGTTGCAAGCTGAGCGCTCGCTAAACCGAAGGGATCTGCCGTGAAGACCTACCAATTGCCCGGAACGGGCCTGAACCTTTCAAGCGTCGGCCTGGGACTGATGCGCATCGCCCAGATGAGCGATGGGGAAATCGATGCGCTGGTGCGCACGGCAATGGATGCAGGTATCAATGTGCTTGACCATGCCGACATCTATGGTGGCGAGCGGCACCGTTGCGAGGCGCGGTTCGGGGAAGCTGTGACGCTGAGCGCAAGTGAACGCGAGCGCATCATCATCCAAAGCAAGGTCGGTATCCGCAAAGGGTTTTTCGACTTCTCCGAAGAGCACATCCTGCGGACGGTGGACGAGTCGTTGGCAGCCCTGCGCACGGACTATCTCGATGTGCTGCTGCTGCACCGGCCCGACACGCTGGTGGAACCCGAAGAGGTCGCTTCGGCTTTCAGCAAATTGGAGGCTGCGGGCAAGGTTCGCCATTTCGGTGTTTCCAACCAGACGCCGGGCCAGATCGAACTGCTCAAGACTGCGGTGACGCAGCCCTTACGGTTCAATCAGGTGCAATTGAGCATCACCCATGCGCCGCTGATCGCCCAAGGCGTTGCCACGAACATGGCTGGCCTGGACCAATCGATCAGCCGTGACGTGGGGCTGCTCGATTATTCGCGGCTCAACAACATGATGCTTCAGGCGTGGTCGCCGTTTCAGAAGGGCTTCTTCGATGGCGTGTTCCTGGGCGACCGGGAGAATTTTGCCGAGTTGAACGATGTCATCGATGAACTGGCGGAAGCTCATGGCGTGACGCCGACGGGCATTGCGGTGGCATGGATTGTGCGGCATCCGGCCAATATCCAGGTGGTACTGGGCACGACCAAGCCGGAGCGGGTGATCGATTCCGCCGCCGGCTCGGGCGTGCGGCTATCGCGGGAGGAGTGGTATCGGCTGTTTACCGCGGCGGGGTACATTCTGCCCTAGCGGATCGATCTGCGTCCGCCCGGCGTTGGCCGGCATCAACACATGCAGGAACGGCGAGATGAACAGGTTTGCGGATAAAGTCGTTTTGGTTACGGGCGCAGCGTCGGGCATCGGAGCCGCAACGGCGCTGAGGTTTGCTAGCGAAGGCGCGAAAATCGTGCTCGTGGACAAACAAGATTTGTCCGACACCGCGGGTAAGCTCGTCGGCAAGGACAATCTTGTGCACAAGGCCGATGTGGCAGACGAACAAGCGGTCGACGGTATGGTTGCGGCCGCAGTAGAGCGCTTCGGCAGGCTGGACGTGCTGGTCAACAATGCCGGCGTTTATGCCGGTGGCAATCCGGCAGAGATCAGCACGGATGATTGGCGCAAAGTCATCGCCACCGATCTGGACAGCGTGTTCTTCGGCTGCCGGGCAGCTATCCCGCATCTAGAGAAGACCAAGGGATCAATCGTCAATACGGCGTCGGTTTCCGGCACGGGCGGGGATTGGAACACCCTGCCCTACAATGCGGCCAAGGGAGGCGTCGTCAACTTTACCAGGGCTCTGGCAATGGATTTGGGCACACGCGGCATCCGGGTGAATGCGGTGTGCCCAAGCCTTACGCGAACGGCGATGACGGCCGAGATGTTCGAAGATGAAGCCACAATGGCCGAGTTCAACAAGCGCATTCCCCTGGGCCGCCCATGCGAGCCCGAGGAAGTGGCGGCAGTGATCGCGTTTCTCGCCAGCGAGGACGCAAGCTTTGTTACCGGTGCAATGATTGCGGTGGACGGCGGCGTCAGCGCCTCGAACGGCCAGCCACCGCAATAGCGGCTTCCAAGGGACTTACTTCTGCCGGGGCTTTTCAAGTTCGCTGCCCGGGATGGCGTGCCGGTCGCGATGGGTGAGGACAGCATCGCGCAAGGTACGGGCGGCATTGCGAACTTCTTCCTGCACGGCTAGGTCCTTATCCAGCGAGTCATGGCTGGTGGCATAGGGCTCCCAGTAGCCGATGTAACGATCCAGCTCGGCCTGTGGCCCGGCGGGCGCCAGTTCCATGAACTTGAGCCAATCGGAAATGGAGCGGCGCACGTCCTTGGTGCCTTCCACATCACCATGGACAACGACCGAGAACAGTCGGCCCTTGAGGTGGCGCGGATAGCTCCAGCCATCGAGTTCGATCTGCTTGGCAATGGCGGCTTTCTTGCCTTGGGTAAGAGTGGGATCGGTGTTGCCGCCATCAACGCAAACCATGCGGTCCATCAGGGCCTTGAGCGGCGACGAGACCTGATACCAATTAACGGGGCTCACGATCATTATGCCATCGGCCCTGATCCACATGGGGTAGATCTCGTTCATCCAATCCTGCGTCTGGCCTAGCGAATAATTAGGATAACAGGAGCATGGGAAGTGGCAGAGCGGGGCAGCCGTGGAAAAGCAGGATTTGCAGGGGTGAATGTTGCGGCCATATTCGGAAGTGGTGCGGGACAGATCAAGGATTTCGGTATCAAGACCCGCCTGCTGCAGGACGCCAGCAGCGATTTCGACAAGGCGGTAGGATTTACTCATTTCGCCGGGACAGGTGTGTTCGCTGCGTGACGATGCGTTGACGAGCAGAATGCGTTGCGGGCGGTCGCCGCTCTCGTAATCGGCCTTGGCCCGGTCGACGGCAGCCTTGGCAGCAACCCAGTCCTCGGCAAGATCATAGTCGGGATCGGCATAGCCCGGACCGGCCTTGACTGTGCGCGGTGCCTTGCGGCTGTGATCATAGGCATCCCAGGCCGCGTCGGCGATTTTCTCCAGTTCCGAGCTCAAGGCGTCAAAATTGGGATCGATGAACTGGGCAAGAAAGCGGCCCTTGAACTCGGCTTCGGTGATGGTTGGATCGGGCATGCCCTTGCGCGGTTCGGGCGCCTGGGTAGGGGCTGGTGGCTGCATGTGGGTCTCCATGGGTGAACAAGATTTTGCAGCCAGTGAAGTTCCGGGGTGCACAAAAACGGGAACGAAACTGCTCTTTTACCATTAGCTTGAACGAGACCAGCGCGCGTCAACCGGACGTGGCGGCATAGGGAACAGGAATGGTTTTTCCGGTTTCCCGTCCTGGCCAACGAAATGGCAGCCGAGCCCTTATCCCGCCCGCGCTGGTTCTCACTCCCTTCTTTTATGGCAGGTAAGAAGCGGCGCACCTTGCCAGCATGGGTGGAACAGTCGCATCAAGGGCGGCGACTTGATCCGAGCCCCGTATGCCCAAGCACATCCACCTGATCTTCAAGACCCATCTAGACATCGGCTTTACCGACCATGCCAGCAAGGTGCGGCGGCAATATCATGAGCAGTTCATTCCGCAGGCGATTGCAACGGGCGAGCACTTCTTTGCCGAAAATCCGCAGGAGCCGGCATTTATCTGGACCACGGGCGCCTGGCTGATCTTGGACCATCTCAACAGCCAAGCGCCGGAGCGGGTAAGAAGGCTCGAGCGCGCCATCGAGCGTGGACTGATCGCCTGGCATGCCCTGCCATTCACAACGCACACCGAGCTGATGTCGCCCGCTGTATTCCGCGCAGGGCTGAGCTATGCGCAGGAGTTAAACCGGCGGTTCGGTAAGACAAGTGTTGCAGCCAAGATGACGGATGTGCCGGGGCATACACTGGGGATGGTGCCGCTTTTGGCGCAGGCTGGTGTCAAATTCCTGCATCTGGGCGTGAACACGGCAAGCCCGGTGCCCGATGTGCCGCCAATTTTCGTGTGGCGGGCACCTGACGGTGCGGAAATCGTCGTCATGTACCAGGCGTCTTATGGCAAAACAGACTATCCGGCCGGCGACGATCTGGGGCTGAGCTTTGCCCATACCAATGACAATATCGGACCGCAAAGCGTGGGGCAGACGGTGGAGGCTTTGCGCGGCTTGCGGCATGCGCATCCAGAAGCAGTGATCAAGGCGTCGACGCTTGATACGTTCGGCGCCGAGATGTGGGCGCGGCGGGCGCAGTTTCCCTTGGTGACGAAAGAGATTGGCGATAGCTGGATCCATGGCACGGCTACCGATCCGGAAAAGCTTGCACGGTTCAGGGCATTGCAGCGGCTTTATGATGGGTTCGAGCCTGAGCTGACGCCGGCCCGGCTCGCCTTCGGGCGTGGCTTGGCGATGGTGGCGGAACACACTTGGGGCGTGGATATCAAGACCTATCTGCGGGACGAAACGGCGTGGGACCGGCTGGAATTCGAAGCAGCGCGGGCGGGCGACTTCCGCTTCGGTTATACCGAGCAATCTTGGGCCGAGCAGCGTGGATATCTTAACGAGGCTATTGCCCAGCTTGAGCCTGAGGACAAGGTGCGGGCATTGGCTGCTTCTGCGGAACCCACGCCTTTTGCTGGCCTAGCTGATGGCGGCTGGAGCGCCGAGTGTGATCCCGTGATGGGGGACGTTGTCCGGCTTACGACACCTGCGGGACAGGTTATCGAAGGGAACGGTGCGCTGTTGGCGTACCGGTATGAAAGCTACGACTGGACCGAACTGCAGCGGCATCTGGACAGCTATTTGCAGCATCGGATTGAATGGGCCATTCTGGACCATGACAAGCCGGGCCTTCGGCATGCACGGACGGCGCAGACGGCTGTGTTTGCGCCAGAGAGCAAAGGTGACGGCCATGCCGTGATGCCTAAATTTGCACATCGGGAGCTTGGTGCGCCGGAGCGCATCCGGTTTGGCTTACGCGCGATCAGTGCAACGCGGGTCGAGATTGGCTTAACGCTATTGAACAAGCCGGCGAACCGGATGCCGGAGGCAAGTTTTTTGGCGTTTACGCCGGCTGGAGGGCGGGATTGGCAGTTCGAAAAGCTGGGCTTGTGGCAAGCTGCTAGTGATGTGGTGCGGCATGGTGGTGGGCAGCTTCAGGCTGTGTCGGCATTGCGGGCGACGACTGGAGCCCGCGTGCTGAAAGTAACGCCGCTCGACTGCGCGCTGGTGGCGCCGGTGGGTACGGATTTCATGCCGTTTGCGCCTGAGCCGCCTGATTTCAGCCAAGGCGTGCGGATCAACATCCACAACAACAAATGGGGCACCAATTTCCCCATGTGGTGCGAAGGCGACATTCATTGCCGCCTGGTGCTGGAGATCAATCCAGCTTAAGGCCGCGCGACAATCTTGATCTCGCCACGCGCCGGGGCATTGGCGATTATGGCCGGGACGTCCGACAGCGGCACGATGCGGCTTACCAGCGGGTCTAGTTGGAGGGTCTTGCTGGCAACCATGGTGGCAGCGCGCGCGTGGGTCAGCGGGTTGAGGTAAGCGCCTTCGAGGCGCACCTCGTTGACCAGCAGATCGAACGGCATGACGCTGACCTCCTGCCCCTGCGGCATGACGCCGAACACGACGACGGCGCCGCCACGCCGGACGGCAGCGATGGACTGGGTAAAGGTTTGCGGAACACCGGCGCATTCGAGGGCCACATCGACGCCGCCGGGGATGATGGCTTTGATCTGGCTGACGGCGTCGCTCGCCTCGGGATCAATCGCGTGGGTTGCGCCGAGCTGGAGTGCAAGGTCGCGACGGGGCTGTTGGCGGGTCGAAAGGATCACATTGGTGGCGCCGGCGAGCCGAGCGAGTTGTACCATCAGCAGCCCGATAACACCGCCGCCGAAGATGGCAACATTGTCACCGGGACGGATGCGCGCAACATCGAGGCCATGCAGGCAACAGGCCAGCGGTTCGCAAAAGGCGCCGTGGACCGGATCCATGTTGTCTGGCAAGACATGGGCCTGCTGTTCCGGCATGACAAGAAATTCGGCAAAACCGCCATCGCGCTGCACGCCTATGGCTGACAGATGGACGCAGAGGTTGACCCGCCCTGCCCGGCATTGCGAGCAGGTGCCGCAGGCAATGTTGGGATCGCCCGTGACACGCTGGCCGATGCGGATGCGCTCGACGCCGGAACCGGTGGCAATAACTGTGCCGGCGAACTCATGCCCCAGGGTCACCGAGGGATTGGTCGGGTATTCGCCGGCATACATGTGCCGGTCCGACCCACAAATGCCGCAGGCCTCGACCTTGATCAGGATATCGCCGGGGCCGGGTTCGGGTGTGGCGACGTCCTGAAGGCCGAGGCTGTTGGGGCCGAGCAGACGAACGGCTTGCATTGGTGGCTACCTATTGCGGCGGCGAAGCTGGTCGAAGAATACGATGATGATAATCAAGGCGCCGGTAATGATGCGTTGCCAAAACGAGTTGACGTTAAGCAGGTTCGCGCCATTGCTAATGGTGGCCAGAATGAAGGCGCCGATCAGCGGGCCATGCACGGAACCTACGGCGCCAAAGAGCGAGGTGCCGCCGATGACCGAGGAGGCAATCGCCTGCAGTTCCCAGCCTTCGCCCTGTGTGGCATTGCCGACGCCCAGGCGCGCGGCCAGCATGATGCCCACGAAAGCGGCGCACATGGCCGAAAGGCCATAGGCGATGTAGATCATTTTGGGGACGCTAACGCCGGAGAGGCGCGCGGCTTCCGGGTTCGAGCCCACGGCGTAGAGATAGCGGCCCCATTTGCTCAGGTGGAGGAACACGAAGGCTGGCACGGCGACCAGCACCACCATCCAGAACAGGTTCGGCACGCCGAGAAAGCTTTCGCGCGAGAACTGGTTGAAGCCGGCATCGGTAATGTTGATGGTCGAGCCGTTGGTCAGCAAGAGGCCAATGCCCCGTAGGGAGGTCAGCGTTGCCAGGGTGATGATAAAGGCTGGCAGGCCCATCTTGACGATGCCGAAGGCGTGAAAGAATCCGATTAGCAGGCCCATGAGCAGTGTCACGATAATTGCGGCCCAGACGGGCCAACCGGCCTGGATAAGCATGGCGACGATCACGGTGGAGAAGCCCACGATAGCGCCGACTGACAGATCAATGCCGGCGGTGATGATGACGAAGGTCTGCCCGATCGCGAGGATCGCGATCATCGAACCTTGCCGGAGCAGGTTCGAGATATTGTTGCCGGTAGCAAAATTTGGTGTCGCTATGCTCAAGGCTACGCAGAGCAGGACAAGTAGGCCGACCAGCGTCAATGCAAACAGAAAATTCCAGTTGCGCCGGGTCTTTACGGAGGTCGGTGTTGTTTCGGTGGTCATCGTTGTCTCCAAAAGGCAGGCTAAACGCCGATGGCCTCGGCTAGAATGTCTTCATGCGATCGCTCGCGGTAGCTTTGGCTGCCCACCAGATGGCCTTCACGGAACACATGCAGCGTGTCCGCCAGTTCGTAAACCTCCGGCAGGTAGGATGAGATCAGCAGAATGCCGGCGCCATTCTTGAGCAGGCGGGCGAAGAGGCGGTAGATCTCGGCCTTGGTACCAACGTCGACGCCGACGGTTGGCTCATCGAAGATGAAGACCTCGGCGCCGTGGTTGAGCCATTTGCCGATGACGATCTTTTGCTGGTTGCCGCCCGACATGGAGGAGGCTAGCGACCGGCGTGAAGGCGTCTTGATCGCAAGGTCTTTGATCTGCTGTTCGGCCCGGCGTTTTTCCTCGCCACGGTCGATGATGGGGCCGCGCATCAACTGGTCATAGACCGGCAGATTGATGTTGAGCCCGATCGGCAGATTGAGGTTGAGCCCTTGATCGCGGCGGCTTTCGGGAGCGAGGGCGATGCCCAGATCAATTGCTGTGCGCTCGTTGCGGATGTCGATCGGCTGCTCTTTCCAGAGGATTTCGCCGGAGGTCTTGGGATTGCGCCCAAAAATCGACAATGCAAACTCGCTGCGGCCGGCGCCGATCAGGCCATAGAGCCCGACGATTTCTCCGGCGCGCAGGGTAATCGAAACATCGCCGAAGCCCTTGCCGCTGAGATTGCGCGTTTGCAGCAGCGTCTTGCCGAAGGGGATCTGCTCCTTGTGATAGATCTGCTCGAGCGTCCGGTTGATCATCAGCGCCACGAGTTCAGCGTCGTTCGTTTCGCTGATATTGCGGGTGCCGACATGAGTCCCGTCGCGCAGCACGGAGACGCGGTCCGCGAGTTCGAACACTTCCTCCATGCGATGGCTGATATAAACGATGGTGACGCCTTCCGCCTTGAGGCGGCGGATCAAGGCAAAGAGCTGGGCGGCTTCCTGGCGGGTCAGGTAGGCCGTTGGCTCATCGAAGATGATGAATTTGGTGCCGCGCAGCGAGGCGCGGGCGGTGGCGACCAATTGTTGCTGGCCAATCGTGAGCGAGCCTAGCAAGGCATCGGCTGGAAGGCTGAAGCCCATGTCGTCCAGAATTTTCTGAGCGGCGCGCGTCATGTCACGGCGCTGCAGCAGGCTCCATTTGGTTTTTTCATCGCCCAGGAAAATGTTGGCGGCAACGGACAGATGCCGGCAGAGCACGACTTCCTGGTGCACCGCATTGATGCCGTGGTTGATTGCCTCGTTAGGAGAAGCGAGTTCGACCTCCTGGCCGTTCCAAACGATGGTTCCGCCAGTCCGGCGGATAACGCCGGTGAGGAGCTTGATCAGGGTGGACTTGCCGGCGCCGTTTTCTCCAACAATGGCGTGCACTTCGCCGCGGCGGAAGCTTAGCGTACTCTTTTTGAGCGCCTGAATGGGGCCATAGCGCTTTTCAAGGTCGCGCAGTTCAAGAATGATGTCGTCAGCGGGCATGACACCCGCGCCGCCCTGGCCCATGGGCTGAGCCGAGCCGCTGGATAGATCAGTCAAATGCGACACCCCTCGCATGGCGGCAGACCCGGCCCTGTTGCCGGGCCGTGGCGCTGCAGTGGAAAGACGCGCGGCGTTTGTTCGCCGCGCGTCTGGTTAGACTAGTTTACCTTTGGATTGAGCAGCTCCTGGCTGCGCGGCTCTTCCATATTGGCAGTGGTGATGAGGTTGGCGCCAGTATCGACGAACTCCTCGACAGTTTCGCCCTTGGACACGGCGAGAGCCGTGGCAATGCCGTCATAGCCCATACGGTATGGGTCTTGCACGACCAAGCCGTCGATGGTGCCGTCGGTCAGGAAGCTCACCAGCTTTTCATCGCTATCGAAGCCGATCAGCGACACCTTTTCGGCAGCACCGTTTTCGGCCAGCGCCTGGCCAGCGCCCTGAGCCATGATCAGATTGGATGCGAAGATGCCGACCAGATTCGGATTGGCGGTCAGCAAGTCGGTGGTGATGTTGAGGCCGGTCGCAGCCTGGCCATCGGCATAGCGGTCTGCCACCAGGGTAATGCCCGGGTAAGTCGCGAGCTGTTCGATGAAGCCCTGCTTGCGCTCCTCGAGCGAACCAGCGTTCGGGACGCTGGTGATGAGCGCGACTTCGCCTTCTTCCTTGCCAGTTGCGGCCTTGATGGCAGCGACGAGGCCATCGGCAGCAATGCGGCCGCCTTGAACGTTGTCGGTGGTCAAGAACGAAGAAAAGGCGTCTGACTCGGCTGAGGAATCGATGCCGATTACCGGTACGGAGGCAGCAGCTTCGGTGATCGGCGCACCCAGCGCAGCGCGCTCGGTCGGTGCAATCACGATAGCCGCAGGGCTGCCAGACACGGCGTTTTCGAGGATAGAAATCTGGCCGTTGATGTCGGTTTCCGCCTGTGCGCCCAATTCGGGAACATTGACGCCCAGATCCTGACCAGCCTTGCGAGCACCGGCCAGCACGATCTGCCAATAGAAGGAGGTGGTGTCCTTGACGATGATTGGAATGGTCACATCCTGCGCCACCGACACAGACGAACCCAGCATGCCTGCGGCCAGAGCCATAGTCGACAGGCCAAGGACCGCACGGCGGCCCAGCTTATTGATGATCATTCTTCGCTCCCTAAACAAATTCCGCTTCGGCTTTATGTCAGTCCGATAGCGCGCATCTGCATAGAAGCATGGCTGCGAAGAATGTAAAGCGGGCAAAAGTAATATTTAAGGTATTGATCGGCAGAGCTACTATCGGCGCAGCAGCCGGTCCCGGGCTTGGTTGATCTTGGAGGCCAAATAGCTGGAGCCGCCATGATCGGGGTGCACGGCCTTCATCAGATCACGGTGTGCGGCCCGGATTTGATCGTCCGTAGCACCAGGCTTGAGGCCCAAAACCTCGTAGGCCTCCTCGAAACTATCGGCAGGCGTGCCCGGATTAGCTGCATTGCCATCGCCTGTATCGGTCTGTGCAAAATATTCCCGCCAACCAGCGCGGTTAGCGTCGAGCCAGCTTTCAAGCAGGCTGATGCTGTCAGGATCAGCTTCAATCTCGATAATCAAAGCGCGGGTGTCGTATTCGCCCAAATCCATGAGATCGCGGCCGGCAAACTGGCCGGCAAGCACGCGCCCCATGACGGTGCCGGTATCATGATCGAGCTCCATGGCAAAGAACCGGCTGCGAACCTTAGAGATGTTGTTTGCTTCGCCCGGTCCACCTTCAAGCGAAAACGGTCCCAGGCGGCCGGTACGCAGAATGGAAAATGCGGCAGCGCCGACGAATACGGCGATGTCGATACGACGGGCAAAAAGCAGGAACGCGGCGATGAGCATGCCGGCGCCGCCAACCAGCCAACGCAAGCCGCGGAACATCGTACGGCGGTCCAGCCGGCGCAGATACTGATAAGCAGCCAGGCTAACGAGAAGGGCGAAGCTGCCAAGGAGGACGTAAGTCATCGTTTTTCGATCTGCGCCAGGAGCGCTTTGGCTTGACCGCTGCCTTGAAGCCGCAGGTGATCGCGCCCGCCGCTGGCGTAGGCAGCGACAGCTTTAAGCAATGCGGCGAGTTCCTGGGGCGCGGAGGCGTCAAAACGGGCATAGGCACCCTTGGTCAGCCGCGCGAACTCACGAAAAGCAGCTTCCACGCGAGCGTCCCGACCTTCCTGGAAAAAGAAGAAGGGGCAGTTCAACAGGCCCAACTGACCGGCTTTTTCGGCCAATTCGTCGACATTTTCCTCAATGGCGTCGCCGACGAAAACTACCGCATTGACCTTGCGCTTGGCATGCTCGCTGCGAGCATGAGAGAAGACCTTGCCGATCTGAGTGTTGCCGCCACGGCAATCGATGCCGCTCATGAGTCGGGCTAAAGCCGCCGCATCGATCACCCATTTGGAGGCGCGGCACTCACCAAAGCCCCGGAAATAAAGCAGTTGGACCTGTAGCGCACTTTCCTTGGGCAGGGCCTTGAACATCTCGGCCTGTAGCGAACAGGCAAGATCCCAGGTGGGCTGGCGGCTCATCGTGGCGTCCAGGGCAAAGAGCAAACGCCCATCCTGCGCTGCATTGGGGCGAGCAACGCTGCCGACTTTCTCGACGAAAGCCGCAACATTGTCGCTGACCTTGCCTTGCTGTTCAAGCGAAGCGCCTGCCGGTCTGGTCGGGGTCTTGTCTGCCATAGGCAAGATATGAGGGTCCGGCTGGCGCGACACAAGCCTTGTGACGCGTGCGTTACCGGCGATCGGGGTGTGGAGGCTTGGTTTGCCCGACGAGCTTGGCAAGTCCGGAAAAATCGGGCGTGTGCCCGTCGCTGGCATGGGTGTTGGCGAGTTGCAGCAGGCGGGGGGCAAAGGCGACCGCGTCCTGCTCTGCGCCGCTCAGATCCTGGGTCCGGTAATCGCCAAGCGCGGTCTGTTCGGCGCGGCGCAGGGCCAACCCAATCTCGTCCCGGGTGAGCAGGCCCTTTTCGGCCAAGGCATTGTTGATGGCGGCGACGGCGAGGTAAAGGCCTTCAAGCTGCAAGTTGGCAGTGTTCACAAGCTACTCCTTTATTGACTCTAAAAGCCATGCAAGCGGCGAGACCATTGTAGCGCGACGATACCGCCCTTGATGGAGGGCAACATGGCAAGCGGCAGGATTATGGCCAGTGGCAGCAGAATGGCGAGGTACACCACAGGCGCTATGTCGCGGCTGGACTGGAAGTGGAGAAGACCGCCAACGAGGATGTGGCCGACAATGGTTATCGCGACATATGCGGGCAGATCATCGGCACGATGGTGGCTGAAATCGAGCGCACAGTGCTTGCAACGGTCGGCGATCTTGAGATAGCGGCGGTAGAGCTTACCCTGGCCGCAGCGTGGACAACGACAGCGCAGGCCATTGATCAGCGCAGGACCGAAATGGCGCGCTTCGTCGCTGAGGTGCCCAGCAGCAGTTACTTCGTGACTGGCGGCACTATCGTGGTCTTCGCTCATGGGTTTCTCCCATCCATGCGGGAGAACCTTGCCGGAGAAGTATAGTTCCGGACCTCGATTGTGCCTCTTGAAAAGCAATGATCAGGCTCTAGATCATTTTTTGCCGAGCCCGTTCAGGGCTGGTTTGTCAGCGAGGCCCTTACGGGCCCCTGTATCTATGTTGCTCAATCGAGGATGTAGTTATGTGGACAAACATCAATCATCAAACCGAACTGGAAGATGTCAGAGACGTCGAGCGGAGCGATTTGATCGGGTATTACCACCCGCGCGAGATCGTTGCCGATGCAAGCCTGAGCGTGGCGCGCCGCCGTGCCTTAGTCGCCTACTGGCTTTCGGATTGGAACGCTGTTCGCGGTGTTCCCGGGCTGCGCTCCACAAGCACGGGCGTCACCGCAAGCGTCGACGATCTCATGGCTGCGCTGCGTGCTCTTGACGACATTGAAGCCACGTTGCCGACGGATTTGCCAGGGCGGCAAGCACCGCAGACTGCGGGGGTGACATTGTGAACCTTTCATGGTCGTCCCTCACCTTACCACAGCGCAACGCGTTGGCTGCCCTCAGCAATGCGGGCGCTTTACCTTTGCCGATCGAGCTAGCCGAACAGCTCCTCAATCTTGGGTTGGTGGAGCAGATCGGTAGCAAGGGGTACTGTGTCAGCGCTAAGGGCAGCACCGTCGTGCCGCCGACTCTGCACTAGCGATCCTGCTGGCAGGCCCGAGCTTGGTCTCGGGCCTTTCTGACTAGCGTCCGGTAGCGGAGTGCGGTGCTGCGACCGGCTTTGACTCAGGTGAGCCGCGATAGCGCAGGATAATGGATAGGACAACAAGCACGGCCGTCGACAGAAACTCGGATTGCCAGTTCTGCATGGACTCAAACCAAAGCTGAGGATCAGCGAGGTATTCCAAAGCCGTCTGCGGTGCTTCGCCATGCAGGGCGGCTTCTTCGTTAGCTGCGCCGACGCTGTGCAGCCAATGAAGGATGAAGGACACAAAAAAGAGCATCAGCAGCAGGATGCCGAGTGAGTGGGAATAGAGCTTGAGCCAAATGCCGCCGGCGCGGACAGGCCATGGTGCATTCGGATCATGGCGGCTCTCGGCTGGATCAGACTCTTCAGGATTGTCGCCGTCAGGATCCTTGGACTCGGCCGAGCCACGCTGGAACAGCATTGCCGTCATGATGACGTAGGCTGACATCTGCAGGAATTCGCTCTCCCAATTCTCAAACAGCGTGGATTGGAATTCCGATGAGAAGAAATAGCTCACAAGATCAACCGCAGGGGCACCATGGCGGGTCAGTTCGCTGTTTTGGTGCAGCCATCCTGTCCAGAACATGCCTCCCAAGCACAGCAGAAACATAGAGCACAGAGCCAAGGTCAAGCCATTGTCGCGCAAGAAGCGCATAGTGAAGCTCCTGTTTGTGCGCCGCGGCAACGCAAAACCCACCGCGTAGACAAGGCAACCTGCCGAGCCGGGAATCCGTTGCCGTTTACGTTTTACAGAAAGCGAGCCCGGACATGAACGATCCTGCCACTCCCCAGCGGCCCCGGCCAGAGACAGACGAAATCTTGGTTGAACGCAATGTCGGCGCAGCCGAGCGGGCCGTTTTGGGTAAGAATCCTTATGGCAGTATTGTGCGGATCGTTTTAGCGGTGGTGGCCTTCATCGCCGTGTTTGGCACCGTTTTCTACATGATGCAGAACTAGGCGGGACGCATGAAGATCGGATTTCATGCATCGCATGAGCAGTTCGCCCCCAGCTTGCTACTGGCCCTCGCTGCCGAGGCGCAGGATGCGGGGTTCCAGGCGATCAAGTCGTCGGATCATTTTCACCCCTGGAGCGAAAAGCATGCGCAGGCGGGGTTTGCGTGGAGTTGGCTGGGGGCCGCCATGGCACGGACGCATGTCCCGTTCGGCACAATCACCGCGCCGGGATATCGCTATCATCCGGCCATAATCGCGCAGGCGATTGCGACTCTCGGAGAGATGTTTCCCAACCGGTTCTGGGCAGCGCTGGGGAGTGGACAAGCCATCAACGAAGCCATAACCGGGCTTAATTGGCCGGATAAGCCGGAGCGTAATGCGCGGCTGCGGGAGTGCGTCGAGGTAATCCGTTGCCTATTGGCCGGTGAGAAGGTGACCCATCGTGGCCGGATCACGGTGGTGGAGGCCAAGCTCTATGCGTTGCCGCGAACCACGCCGCTGCTCTTTGGCGCCGCGGTGACGCCGGAAACGGCCAAGTTTGCCGGAGAATGGGCTGATGGGCTGCTCACGACCGGCGGGAATCTGGAAAGCGTCGGCAAGGTGGTCGATGCCTTCCGCTCGGCGGGTGGCGAGGGCAAGCCAATCATGGTTCAGGATGCGCTTTCCTGGGCGCCAACCGAGGACGAAGCCTTCGAGCAGGCAATAGAGCAATGGTCAGGCTCGAGCGTTGGTGGCGAGGTCAATTGGGATATCCGCCGGCCGGGTGATTTCGACCTGATCAGCCGTATGGTTGGCCGGGAGGAGATTACCGAAACCGTGGCCGTTTCGCCCCATCTGAACGCCCACGCTGAACGCATCGCGCAATATGGGGAGTTGCAGGTGGATACGGTTTATCTGCACAATGTAGGTGCGAACCAGCGTCAGTTCGTTGAGGCATTCGGCAGCAAGGTGCTGCCGCAGTTGTGCGGCTAGCGTGCGGCGAGCAGGACGATGCCGATCAGGGCCAGTGCCAGTACGAAAACTAGGACAAGATAAACCATGCCGCCGGGTACGACGCGGGCCTGTGATGGTCCAGGCGTTGCCGCCACATCCATCGCGCGTTCCTTGGGCGTCGGCGGGTTGCCGCCTGCCTCTGCGTCGGTCCCTAGAGGCACGGTTGCAGGATCGGGCATGGAGACTTTCTCTCCGGTGCGGCCCTTGTCGATATTATCGCGAAGCTGATCTGTTGTCGGTGCTGGCATGAGGGGATAAGCTTTTGCTGCCATTGTCGTTCCCGCCCCGGACTGTGCTTTTTGCATCGCTAACGTGCGTTAAAGGAGATGAACGATGAGCATGGCTAAGTGTTGAATACGTAACGCTCTTATCGGGACCAAACCATGGCTGAAGTTGACGACCCCTGGATCGATAAGGATTTTGAATCAGCGGTTCGCGACACCGCTTATTTTCTTTGGGAAAACGACGGCCGGCCTCTTGGGCGGGAAAAAGACTATTGGTTTGCCGCACTTGACCGGTGCCTGCGCCAGCGGGAAGCCGATGCCTTGCTGCAGCAAGCGCCACCTGACGCAGCAGGTTCGTCCGGACGGCAAGGCGATGACGAGCAGGGTAGCTGACGAAAACGCTTCAAGGAACGCTATAGGCTAACGAAGGTTATAGCTATTACGGGTGTGGAGCGCCAAGCTACACGAGATAGGTGGAGCATAATGGCAGTTGAAGAGACAGCGGATCTAAACGGCAAACGCATCGTCGTCGTCGAGGATGATTTTTTTCTGGCGACCGACATTTGCCGGACGCTGCGGGACCTCGGCGCTACGGTGCTGGGGCCAGCGCCAACGCCATTTTACGCCATGCATCTGATTGGCCGGAAAAAGATCGATGCGGCAGTGCTCGATGTACGGCTGCATGGCACGACCGTGTTCGAAGTGGCCGACATGCTGCGCGACCAAGGGGTGCCGATCCTTTTTGCCACAGCGTCCGATCGCAAGGCCATGCCGGGCCGCTTTCAGGAAACCCCACTCCTTGAAAAGCCCTACGACCGCAAGAAACTGGTCAACGAGATCCATGCCATGACGCGGCGGCCTTTGCCGCGGGCAATGCATGTGGCGCGACCTGTTCCGTCAAGCAATTTGCTTGAAGCTCCGGCACAGGTTTTTGCCCGTGCCTTGGCGCGGGGCATGCGGGTCGGTTAGTTGGGGCGCAGATAGCGGCCGTCGAACGAGGCAACAGCCTCAAGGCCGCCAAGATCCAGAATAGTAACCTGCCCCTGCCCCATGGTGATCAGCTTGCGCAATTGCTGGATGGTGCGGTTGATGTGGACCGTGGAAAGGCCCAGCGCCTCGCCCAGTTCGGCTTGGGTCATGGCGACTTCGAACTGGGCATTTGGGCTGACCAGACCGACAGTGCGAAAACGATAGTAGAGTTCGCACAAGAAATGAGCCAGGCGCTGGAGCGCATCACGAGCGCCAAGGCTGATGACCAGTTCGCGGGCGCAGGCTTGATCGACCGAGGCGGCGCGCATGGCCGCAACCAAGATGTTGGGCATTTTATCGGCGACCGCCGAGAGCTGGCGCAGGTCGATCTTGCCCACGAGCGCCGGGCCAAGTGACATGACGCTTTGCCTTGTGGCGCTGGAGGACAGGAAGCCGAAATCGCAGAAGTCTCCGGGCAGCACGAAGCCAGTCATCTGCCGGCGCGCGGAGTCGAGCACTTTATAATGGCAGGCGAGTCCTTCCAGCAGGATCAGGGCCTCACGGGCGGGCTGCTGCTCGCGCAAAATGTCCTGATGGGGTGCTACGGGATAAACAGACTCCACCAAGGATTCCAACATCTTTGTTTCAGCGGGCTGGAGCGGATACAGAGCGTTGAGGCGGCGAACGAACACATCATGATCGGCGGAAGCGGCAACGCCAGGATGAGTGCGCAACTGGCCGTTAAAAACTGCAGAATGGGGGCTGCTCATGGGGTTTGGCCTTCTGTATCGGTCACAAATGCCACAGCATCGCGAGCGGCTAATTGGTGCATCTTTACCTAGAGAACGGCTTGAGCTTCATAGGTAAACGTCGGAACGCAGCCTTACGATCCATGTGACCGCAAGAACCAGCTAACACCAGCCACAAACAGGAATGCAGTATGAACGGCGTAGAACTGCACACTAACAGCCTATGCGCGCAATGTGATTAACTTGCGTTAAGAACGGCGATGCAGCGCGGCTACCTTTGGAATTCTACCTCGGCTCAGGCAAGCTAATGTTTACTCTCAGGCCATCTGGTTCGAACATCGTTTCTACCCTGCCGCCGTGTCGATAGCTGATTTCTCCTTCCAAGAGGGTCAGACCAAATCCGGTCATAGTCGGCTTTTTAACTATTGGGCCATCCTGCTCGTGCCAAAGGATGTGCAGTTCGTTGCCTGGTCTATTCCAGCTGATTGAAACCTTGCCACTGGCCCTCGAAAGCGCACCGTATTTAACAGCGTTGGTGGCCAGCTCGTGGATGACCATGCCTAGAGAGAGTGCCTGCTGCGGTTCGAGCAGCACGTCGGGGCCGCTAAGCTCAAAACGGCTTTGATCGTGATGATCGGTTTCGTCGCGCAGTATTTCCATCAACGACACCTGGGTCCAGTTGACGCGCGAGAGGGCACTGTAGGCACGCGCCATGGCGTGAAGGCGCCCCATGAGGGCGGCATGGGCTGGATGGCTCGGGGCGCTGTCCAGGGTGCTGGTGGTGATGCTGATGACCACGGCGAGCATGTTCTTGACGCGGTGATTGAGCTCGGAGATCAGCACGTGCTGCTGTTCTTCGGCATCGGCCAGGGTCGTTACGTCGGTGAGAGAAACAACAACGCCCTGAATGGTCTTGGCCTCTTCGCGATAGGGCATGAGACGCACAAGGTAATGGCGCCGGTCCTTGTCACGGGGCAGTTGATGTTCGATCAGCTCGCCCGAGGCAAAGACCTGTTCGATATGAGTTTTGAGCTCGGGATATTCGAGCCGGTTAGTGAGATCGGTTAGCGGGCGGCCGATATCAGTCAAACGAAGATTGAAGAACGCCGAGGCTGCAGGGGTGAAATTGCGGATAACGAGATTGCGATCCAGAAAGACCGTGGCGATCTGGGCGCTCTGAAACAGGTTCTTGAGATCGTTGTTGGCGCGGTCGAGTTCTTCGACCTTGCTGATCAGTTCGGCGTTGATCGTGTTCAGTTCCTCATTGAGGGACTGCATTTCCTCCTTGGAGGCTTCCAACTCCTCGTTCGTGGACTGGGCCTCTTCGTTGACCGATACCAGTTCCTCGTTGGAGGATTTTAATTCTTCAACAGCCGTCTCATATTCCTCGATCGTTGCCTGCAGCCGCTCCTTGGCGTCGCGCAGATCGCGTTCGAGATCGAGCAGGCTTTGCACATCATGGTTGACGATTTCGGTGTCTAAGCGCGTCCGGGCCGGGCCGGTTACGGTAAAAAGGACGAGGTAAAGCGGCTCAAGGCTGCCGCGCTCGGCCATGGCCTCGACCGTGACGGTCACCATCTGCGTGCGGCCTTCTTCATCGTCCAATGGCAGGTCCGGCTTGACGACGGCACGGTTGGTGGTCATGGCCTCGCGCAGGGCGGAGCGCAGTTCAAGGCGCAGGCCGCGCCGGGCCATAGTCAGCAATTGCCGGGTTGGCGCACCTTGAGACGGCTCAAGAAAGCGCCCGGTGCGGGCCGAATAGTAGACAACGTCGCCATCGCTGTTGACCACAACATGGGCCGGCGCAAATCGGTCCAGCACCTGCGCTTCGACAACTTGGCGAAGGGGGAAATTAGCCTGCTGAACGCGATCCTGCCGGTCGGGTGTGAATACCTGGCGGCGAGTTTCACCGACCATGGACAGCAAACGTGGATTGGACGTGACATGGTCGCGCGCCTGGAAAATACGCTGCTTCTTGTCGACCATAGCGAACAGATCGCTATGCTGGCCAATGCCTTCAGATGTGCCAAGGAAAAGGTAGCCGCCGGGGCGTAACGAATAGTGGAACGTCGGGATGACGCGGTTCTGGATGTCGGGGCCAAAATAGATCAGCAGATTGCGGCAGGACACCAGATCCATACGCGAGAACGGTGGATCGCGGATGACGCTATGCGGCGAGAAGATGCAGAGCTCGCGCACTTCGTTGCTCAAGACGTAGCTGGCGCCATCCTGATTGAAGAAGCGCCGCTTGCGCTCAGGCGAAAGCCCTTCCAGCAAGGGTTCGGGATAGCGGGCAAGACGCGCGACCGAAAGCGCGGCTTCGTCGATATCGGTGGCAAAAATCTGCACCCGCGGCGGCGCCTGCAACGTCGCCATATGTTCGCGCATCAGGATGCCGATGGAGAACACTTCCTCGCCGGTGGCGCAACCAGGAACCCAGACGCGGATGGTGTCGCCGGCGCCCTTACCTTCAAAAAGGCGGGGGATGGCCAGTTCTTCAAGGAGCGCGAATGCATCGGCATCGCGAAAGAAGTCGGTGACGCTGATCAGCAGATCGCGGAACAGATGCATGACTTCGGCCGGCTCGCGCCTGAGCAGTTCGACATAGGCGTCCAGCGAGCGCAACTGGGTCACCTGCATGCGGCGGCGCACCCGGCGCAGGAAGGTCTTGGTCTTGTAGCCGGAGAAGTCGTGGCCGGAATGGCTGCGCAAGACGGCATAGATTTCGGCCCTGACACGATCCATCGCGCCAGCCGCCTCGTCGCCTTCGTTTTCGCTCAAGGCCGCCAGCACATCAAAGCTTGCAGCATAGTCCATGAGCTTGGCGCCCATTTCTTCGGCCGGGGCTTCTATGTCGACAAGTCCGCTAGCAATGGCGCTACGTGGCATATCCGGGTTGCTGGGACCGTATTGGTCGGTGCCCTGCGCCAAAGTCAGACCGCCACGCTCCTTAATGACCTTGGCACCAATCGTGCCGTCGCCATCGCCGCCTGACAAGACGATGCCGATAGCGTATTCACCGAAGTCCTCAGCCAAGGAGGTAAAGAACAAGTCGATCGGCTTGCGTTCACGGTGCGCCGGATCAAGCGTTTGCAGCTGAAGCTTGCTGTCCTGGACGCTCAAAACACCGCCGGAGGGCATGACATAGACGTGGCCGGGCAGTATCTCCACGCCATCAGCTGCGACCTCGACGGGCATAGAGGTGAAGCGCGCGACGACTTCGTGCAGGCTGCTTTCGCGTTCCGGGCTTAGATGGGTTACGATCACAAAGGCCATGCCACAGTTTTCGGGCAGCCCTTTGAACAGGCCTTCCATGGCTGGAACGCCACCGGCGGATGCGCCAATGCCCACCACGGGAAAACGTTTGGCATCAGTCATTGGATTGTCCTGGCGGTAAGAAACGGCGCAGCGGCGGCGCGAGAATTGGACTGCACCTTACACGGTACGGCGCATAAGAGCCAAGGCATTGCGGTGTCGCCGGTGAAACCCGTCCACAACTGTAGCGGCAGGACGCAGCAAGCTTAAGTGGATTTCGTGTTGCCCGGTGGATTCTTGGGCGGTGTCGTGGCTTCGTTGCTGGTCTCGTTCACCGAGCGCTCGGCAAGGCCATGCTGGCTTGCGGGATTGTTGCGGTCATGGTCGGCTTCGCCCCGCTTCGTGGTGCCGCCTTTACCTTGATCAGATTGCCTGCCGGTCATTGCCACTCTCCATCCCTGCGTATCAACTAGCGCTATTAGTGCCCGTTCCGCCAAGGCTAGCAGCCTTAACCGAGTTTATGCGTGCGAACTTTCTCCCCTGCCGCCCCATTCGGACATCAGCGGAGCTTGAGAAATGACCGAACCTATTAATTTCACCTATGAAGATTGGGCGTCCTGGTATGAACGGGCGCGTACACATACGCGGGTCGCGCCGGGGCTGACAGACGATTTGCGTACTAGCACGGGTGCGGTAACCGCCGCACTCGTTGCGACTGCTTCGGCGACGCTGGCCGAACTGGACGAAGACATCATCGCCGGCGAGTTCCTGGCTGAATCCATGCAGTCTTCTGGCGCCGGGCTCGCCGTTACGGCGATATCAAGGGAATTGGCGGCCATCGCCCAGGATTTGTTGCAGGCAATTGTCGAAGCCAAGAATGGCGATGGAACTTGGGAGAGCGCCTACTTCAAATAAAAAGGCCGCCGCTTGATCCGCGACGGCCTTTTTGATGTGTTGTTATAACGATTAGCGGTGGCTGGAGGCGTTACGTTCGGCGGCGACTTCGCCCGTCGACATGGCGCGGAAGAAGGGCACTAACTGGTAGATGGCTGAGAGGCCAACCAGAATGTAAACGATGCGGGCAAGAGCGGACTGTTCGCCGCCGAAAATGCCGGCAACAAGATCGAACTGGAAGGCACCGACCAGCAGCCAGTTAATGCCGCCGATGATGATCAGCAAAAGTGTAATGAGATTTAGGGCTTTCATTTCAAACTCCGTAGCCTTGTCCACTAGTAAGCAGCCAAGTGCTTGAGAGTTCACGAATTAACACAGTTAATAGCCCGAAGATGCTGCTCATACCGGGCTAGATTTTTTTCGATTTTTGGATGTTCGTGGGTGCCGTTGCGGTCCTTGGCCATGGTCCACAGGCCGATTTGAAATGCGAGATAGCAAATCTGGTTCACCCTTAGAAAGTCGGGAGTGATGCCACGGTTTAGGCCGGTGGAAAGCTCGGCACGTAGATGCTCGCGTTCTTGCTTCGAAAGATCCAGTTCGATCACCGCGCCTGCGAGGTCCCAGGTAATATCCTGGCAGCCCAAGAGGTCATGGGCGGCGTGATGATCGAGGCCATCGAGCTTGAGCCAGCCTTTCGGTGTTTCGAGCCACTCCCAAGCGTGGAGGCGATTATCAGTGCAGCATGGAACGGGATCGAAGCGAGCGGGATCGCCCAGGGTTCGTCCTGCCGCCTCGGCGAGGTCTTTACCGCAGCGCTGTTCGATATTGTAAATGGCCATGGCAAAGAGCTCAGCGAGGCTTGCGCCGCCGGATGTGGCTGGCACACCGGCACGAAGGGCGAGGTAGTCGCGTAATCGGTCGTGGGGCGGTTTGGCACCAGGGGTCGCTGTGCCTTCAATCCAAGGGGTGACGAGAAATCCGTGGCAGAGCGCCTTGGGGGGCAGTGTGAAGCCGGCCACGCTCAACTTACAGGCGAGGTCAAGCTTGGCTTCGCCGAGACTACCAAGGCCGGCGAACTTGACGAGCCAGTTTTCGCCATTGCTGGTAGCGAGGAATTTAAGGCGTTCCATGGCGGAGTCGGCAGGGACAGTGTCGGCGTTGCTGGAAAGAGAGCGCCAGCCACCGCCGGAGATATCGCGCAAAGGCTTGTCAAGGGGACCAATGGCATCGGCGACCCAGCGTTCAAGGCGCTGGGCTGGCAAGGCTGGCTTAAGAATGATTTGCTCGAAACTCAGCCAGTGTTTCTGGGCACGACTCCAACGCGCACGATGATCTGGCTTGGCGGCATGACCCAGATTGCCGCCATGGCTTGGGAAGAAGTGGATGCGGGTTTCAGCTATGCCTTGCCCGACCAGCCAATCGGCGACGCAATTGAACGAACTGCCGGAAATGCCCGGGCCCTCATCGACAATGGCGAAGGAGCCTTTGGATTCGAGCAGGCGTCTGGCGAGATGGTCGCTCAAGGTGATCTGGCGGTCGAACGGGTGGCCATGGGGGCGGACCGTAGTTGCTGGTGCGGCGCCTAGGGCGGCGGCGACCAGAGCTGCGAGGCCAGTGCCGATGCTGCGAATGCCGATGACCGTTGTGTCGGGTCCAAGGCCCGATCTCTGGGCGGCGGCGATGTAGCTTTCGGGATAGAGCGCGTAGAAGGCGTAGCCTTCCGCTTGGCGCGTTTTCAGGACTCCGGCGGTTGAGAGCGTGGCAAGTTGTGCTTGGCAGTCGAGCTCCAAGGGATCGGTGAAGCTGCTTTTCCAGGACGCGGCGATGGCTTGCGCGAGATTTAGGAGCACAGCATTGCCGGTGTCCTGCCGCTCGCTGATTTCGTCCGCACCAATTTGATGGTACTCGCTATCGGCAATTCCCTGCACCAGTTCGGCCGCGCGGATGAAGGCAGCAACGAGCGCCTGATAGCGCGACATCCCAAATGGCATAGCTTCGCAAAAGCCTAAGCGTTCCTCAACTTCCCTAGCCAGTGCTGCGGCATCTTCAACCCGCTCCTGATCGCCATAAACCAGCATCCCGTCCCCTTCGCACCCATTCCATGCAGGAACAAAGCTTGGCGGGTGCCGTTGGCCTCATAAGTTAAATCTGGTGGAGCATGGTAATGGGCGCACGGAAGGTTCGAGTCGGCATCGTAGGGGTTGGAAACTGTGCGTCTTCGCTGGTGCAAGGGCTGACATATTACCGGGATGCCGACGGCAATGAGCCTGTCCCTGGCTTAATGCATGTTAATCTGGCCGGTTATCACGTGTCGGATATTGAAATTGCTGCGGCGTTCGATGTTTCCACGGCCAAGGTGGGCAAGGACGTCGCCGAGGCGATCTATGCCGCGCCCAACAATACGCAACGGTTTGCCGATGTGGAGCCCATTGGTGTCATTGTGAAGCGAGGCGAGACGCTCGATGGCATCGGTAAATATTTGCAGGACGAGATCGCCGAGGCTGATGTGCCTGTGGTCGATGTTGCAGAGGAGTTGCGACGCAGCGGAGTAGATGTGGTGGTGTCCTACCTCCCCGTCGGCTCGGAGCTGGCGACGCAATATTATGCCGAACAGGCGCTCAAGGCCGGCTGCGGGTTCGTCAATTGCGTGCCGGCTTTTATTGCTTCCAAGCCGGAATGGGAGGAGCGCTTTGCCGCTGCCGGCTTGCCGATCGTCGGCGACGACATCAAGAGCCAAGTGGGCGCCACTATCGTTCACCGCATGCTGGCCAATCTCTTCCGCGAACGCGGTGTGAAGCTCGATCGCACTTATCAGCTGAATGTGGGGGGTAACACGGATTTCCTCAACATGCTCGAGCGGGAGCGGTTGCAATCCAAAAAGATCAGCAAGACGCAAGCCGTGACCAGCCAGATCGATGTGCCGCTCCCAGCCGGGGATGTGCATGTGGGGCCAAGCGATCACGTGCCGTGGCTGACGGATCGCAAGCTGGCGTTCATCCGACTGGAAGGGACGACCTTTGGCGGCGTGCCGCTCAGCGCCGAGTTGAAACTCGAAGTTTGGGATTCCCCCAATTCGGCTGGCGTGGTGATCGATGCCGTGCGCTGCGCCAAGCTGGCGCTCGACCGCGGTATTGGCGGGGCGCTGGTGGGACCGTCGAGCTATTTCATGAAGTCGCCGCCGCGCCAGTTCACCGACGATGAAGCGCGCCGGCGGCTGGAGGATTTCATTGCGGGAACCGACGAGCCGATGCTCGGGGCGGCTGAGTGAGCGTAGTCTTCTACCTCGTTCGCCACGCGGCCCATGATAATGTGGGCGGCTATCTGGCGGGGCGGGCTCCGGGGATTCGCCTGGGCGAAGATGGGCTAGCGCAGGCGAAGCGGCTCGGCGCGCGCATGAGCCAAGAACGGTTCGAGGCGATCTTTGCCAGCCCTCGCGAGCGGACGCAGGAAACGGCTGCAGCGATTGCCGATGCGTGTGGCGATATGCCGGTAACTATTGCAGACGAGCTTGACGAGGTGGATTTCGGGAACTGGTCGGGTTCGAATTTCGACGAACTCAACAAGCTCCAAGAGTGGCGCATGTGGAACAGCATGCGCAGCATGGCCGAGACGCCGAACGGGGAAACGATGCTCGACGTGCAGGGGCGTGTGGTTGGCTTGGTCCGCCGGCTTGTGGCGCAGAATGCCAATGGCCGGTTCGTGCTGGTGACCCATGCCGACATCATCAAATCGGTGGTGAGCTTCGTGCTTGGCCTGCCGATTGATGCCTGGCCACGCCTTGAGATTTCGCCGGCGTCCATCACCACGATCGTCTGGGGCGGTTGGGGTGGCAAGGTGCTGACCATGAACGAAACCATTGCCTGAACAACAAGAAGAGGTATGCCCATGACCCTGCCCATCGCTGAAATCCGCCAGAAGGTGGAGGCGCTCGGACCTTGGTTTCACAATCTCGATCTTGGTGGGGTGCGAACGGCGCCCGAGCACTTCCTGGGCGATTATCCCAACGTCAAATGGCGCAAGATCGCCGATGCTATTCCGGCTGATCTGACCGGCAAGACGGTACTCGATATCGGCTGCAATGCCGGGTTCTATTCCATCGAGATGAAGAAGCGCGGGGCCGATAGGGTGCTGGGGATCGACTTCGATGATGTCTATCTCAACCAGGCACGCTTTGCTGCCGAGGTCGCAGAGGCCGACATCGAGTTTCGCAAGCTGTCGGTTTACGACATTGGCGCCTTGGGCGAGAAATTCGACGTCGTGATCTTCATGGGGGTGCTTTACCATCTGCGCCATCCGCTCCTGGCGCTCGATTTGATCCGCGAGCACGTAGCGGGCGATTTGATGATCTTTCAATCGATGCAGCGCGGCAGCAAGGATGTGCTGCCGGTGGCGGAAAACTACGCTTTTTCGGACTACGATCTGTTCGACGAGCCGGGCTATCCCAAGCTGCATTTCATCGAGCACCGCTATTCCAACGATCCCACCAATTGGTGGGTGCCCAATGCCGCTTGCGCTGAAGCCATGCTGCGCAGTGCGGGATTCGAGATCACGGCGCATCCGGAAGCCGAAGTCTACATTTGCCGGGCGGCACAGCAGTCGCCGCACGCCTTTCCCATTTATCCGAGTAAGGGAGCCTAAAGCATGATCGAAGCGGCCATGATCTGGAACGAGCCGAACAACAAATCTCATTGGGACCCCGAGATCGATCCCGAATGGACCCAGTTCGGCACCATGGTCAATTTGGCGGCCGATGCGATCGCGGCAGCCAACCCCAATGTCACCCGCGTGCTTGGCGGCATATCGCCGATCGACCCGGGCTTCATGACGCGCATGAAGAATTATGGCGTGCTGGACCGCGTCAACGCCGTGGCAGTGCATGGTTTTCCGCTGGACTGGAATTTATGGCAGATCCACGATTGGCCGAAAAAGCTTGATGAGATCCGCGCCGTGACCGATCTGCCGATCTGGGTCAGCGAGGTGGGCATTTCCACTTTTGGTGCCGAGGAAGTGCAGCTCTGGGGATTGCAGCGCACGGCCGAGTTGCTTAAGGGCAATGCCGACCGCATTCAATGGTACAGCCTTTTTGATCTGCCGCGCGAGTGGGAAGCCACGACCCGCCACCGCGAGGCGGAAGGATCGTCCTATTACCGGCACTTCTACATGGGGCTGCTGCGCGAGGACGGCACGCCCAAGCCGGCACTGGAAGAATTTGCCAAGCACACGCCCGAAATGGGCTTGGTGCAGTGGTTCCACTACCACGATCCACGGCTCGATGATGCGGTTGCCTGGATGAAGCGGCTTGGAGTGACCCATATGCGCACGGGCCTTTCCTGGGCCGACAGCTTCCGGCCCAATGCGCTCGACTGGTTCGACCGGCAGATGCAGGCACTCGAAGATATCAATGTCACCGTCACCTTCTGCTTTACGCCCGAGCATCGCGGCATTGCCCCGCACCACACCAGTGCTCCGCAAGAGCCTGAGGAATTTGCTGAATTCTGCGCGCAGATGATCGAGCGCTATGCGCCGAACACCGGCATGCAGGCCAAGGCATCGCTTATGGAAACGCCGGCATTGCTGGTTTAAGCCTCAGCCATCGCCACGCGTCAACTTGAGGCGCTTGGCGATGGCTCCGATCCGGCCGCGGCCATAAGCAAGCCCATGGTAGAACCGTAACGCCGCATGCGCCCAAGTAATGTAGATGGCGGGCGCCTGCTGCCGGCGGGCCAGCCAGAACATGCGATGGCTCCAAGCGCTGATGCCATAGCGCAGGCGGTAGATGAGCTTGCGCTGGAAGGGCAGTTGGTTGCTCGGGGCGACGCGCTTGCGCAGCTTTAATCCCCGGCGGCGCCAGGTGAGCCGATAAGCCAGGCCTTCGCGGCGCTGCCGGAAACCGGCGGCTTGGGTGTTGGCAATGTAGTCGGCATCGACCGGCTTGAACTCAACTTGTCCCAAAGTCATGCCCTGCTCGACCAAGTCCCGCAGCAGAGGTGAGCGGACGACGACGACATTGGTGCCGCGCCAGTCGGAGGAATAAGGCTCGACCCAGGCGTCACCGAAGGAGATGTCAGCTGTCTCGGCCAGCACATCATCGCAAAAATTGCAGGCCGAGTTCTGGAAGAAACCGGCACCCCAATCACCATCGCCCAAATGCCACCAATCCTTTTGGCGGACGGAACTGTCCTTGAGCGTCAATTGCGCGGTGTACCAATTAGCCGGACGTTCGGGACCCTTGAGGCGGAACTCGGGCCGCTGGACTGCCTCAATGGTCGTGTCCATCTGCCAGGCAAAGCTCTCCACCAGACGGGCGCTTTTCATGTGTCCGCAGAAGAGACCAAGCGTATGGGTGATGCGCTCGGCGAGCACCGGGTCCTGCCGGCGGGCGAGATGGACGGCCTTGATGAAGCAGGGAATACCGACTACGGCGTAGCGGCCCGGCGTAGTGCGGATTTCCTCTAGGACACCGGACAGCTCTACTGGATAATAGCGGGACTTGGCGCCGCGGTAGAGGCTCTCGATATCGCAAGAAATACTATAGGTGAAGTATTTGCCGCCTTCGCCGGGACGCACATGGGCGACACCATCGACCAGGCCTTGCTGCAGCAATTGCGCGGCCACCCAGGTGACCATGCCGCCCGAACTGCCCTGCTGGCGGAATGGTGGTTCGGCAACGGCGCCGACATAGGCTGCTTCAAAGCGCCCGAGCCGCGTGTCCCGGTGCGGCGCTTGCGGGAAGCGGACGCTAGCGAGCTCGTCTTCGTCTTGAGCGGAAGGTGAAAAGGGGCAGGTTTGCGCAAGGCGCGATGAGCGTTCGCGCTCTACCCGCGCGACGGCCTGCGGCTTGTATTGTCCATAGGCGTCGAATGCCATGCTGAGCCCTGGCAAAGCAGCCGTACCGGCACAGGTGCCGCAGCCGATACAGAGACCGGCTTTACGGATGTCGCGCAGGCTCACGGTTTCGTCAGGCAAGGACATTGCTCAGATAGCTGTCCGACTGAACGCGCAACGCGGCGATAGAATGGGCGATAGATGGGTGGAGCGCCGTGCCCAAGATGGCGTCGTAGTCGGCGGCGCTGGTGCTGTCCGAAACCATGTGTCGTTCGGCGCCGAGCGCTCCGACGAGGTCGCGGACCTTATTGAAGCGATAATCGGACGGAGCGGTGACAAACGGCTTGCCGTTAACGAGCGCAAACACGCAACCATGGAAGAAATTTGTGATGACCGCACGCGAGCCCGCCATGAGCGCCGCGTATTCCATCGGTCCAGTGTCGATGCGTTGCTCATCCGCCCAGGCATTCTCGTAGCCTACGCTGACGAGCCGCACATCGTGATCGCGAGCCCAGGCGGCAATGGATTTGGTGAGCCAATCGGGAAAGCCATGGCCGTATACAACGGCATAGGGACCATCAGACGCAGGCATGGCAGTCTTCGGGATCAGATGACCGAATTGCAGGCAGGGGTCGAGCACCAGCGGCGGCAAACGGCCGGTGGCCTCGGCAACGAGGGTTTGCGAGTTGCGGTCGCGCACGGAAATTGCATCGAACCGCTCCAGCCGGGAAGACCAGTAGTCATCGAGACCGCCGGATGCCGATTGATTGCCGAAGCTTGCAGCGTAGGAGGCAAGGCGCTTGGCGGTGAGACCTTCGCCATAAAACACGCCCTTGCCGCCATACCAGGGGTGACGCAGATTCCACACCTCATCGCTGCCGACAAGGACAAGGTCGCAAGCTTGGCTTTGTTCGGGCTCATGGAGCGGAAAGGGCTGCGACAGGGGAAGGCCATCAAAAGCCGCAAAAAACTTGCGGGCTTTTTCGACATATGCCGAGCGGTTTTGATGTGCCGGGGCGTCAGGAATGGGCCGCAGGGCGCAGCGCCATTCGGCCAGATTGATCCGGCGGGAGTGATGATCGAGCAGGACGGCATCATGGCCACGCGCGCGCAAGCCCTCGGCAAGGCAGCGGGCCTGCCAATAAGAGCCATAATTGATGCAGCGGTGGAAGGTCAGAATGCCGATGCGCTTGGAAGCCGTCATTGTGTTCCTAACGGTCGTAGATGCGGTCAAGGACGTCGGCGACCGTGGAAAGACTATTGGCCGCCGGATCGAACCGACCACCCTCGGCTAGTTGACGCGCCCAATGGATGGCAGCGCGGCCGGACCAGATTTCGGGCGGCTCGCTCAAAAGGACGGCATTGGTGCCTGTGTTGTGGCGGGCGGTGAAATCGAAGAAGGAGCCGCCGACATTGCTAAAGCTTGCGCCACCCTGGAGGCCGTAGAAGTCAGCTTCGATGACCGCACCGGTACCGGCATGAAGGTGCCAGGAGGTGGTGATGCGCACAACGGCACCGGTGGCGAGAGTTATCGTCGCGGTGGCGAAATCCTCGACTTGGTCGCTGTCGCGCGCGATGGGCTTGCCGCCGCTGAACATGTGACCGCTAGCGGAGGTCACGTCGGGAAAATCAAGGGCCCAAAGGGCTAGATCGACGAGATGAACGCCCAGATCCATGACGCAGCCCCCGCCCGAGAGTGCCTTGTCGAAGAACCATGGCTTATCGGGACCGTAGGCGTTGTGGAAGACAAGGTCGGCGGCAAAGATTGGTCCCAGAGTGCCCGACTGGATCAGGGAGCGGATCTGTTGCATGCCGGAGGTGTAGCGGTATGAGAGGTCGACACTTAGGGCACGATCTGCGGTGCGGGCGGCGGCGATCACCGCGTCGACCTCGTCCTTGGTGCGGCCCAAAGGCTTCTGGCAAAAGACCGCCATACCACGGTTCAAGGCCTTGATCGACTGCTCGGCATGAAGGGCGCTGGGTGTGGCAATGACGACGCCGTCCAGATCATGCTCCAGCATTTCATCGAGCGAGGCAGCGATCTCGGCATTAGGCGCAAGCTGACGCGCGGACTGGGCCATTTCGGGGGATGGATCGGAGACGACTGCTGGCTCAATAATGTCTTCGTCGAGCAGAGATTGCATGCGGACAAGCCCAATGCGGCCGGTGCCCAGGAAACCAATCCGGGGGCGAGCAAGGGCTGAGCGCGACGCGATAGCCGAACTCATGGATACAGCACCAGGGCTTTCATGAAGCCCTCCGGCCGGTCGCGAGTGGCATTTAGTGCGGTGTCCAGCTCGGATAGCGCATAGGTATGGGTATAAAGCGGTGTCGGGTCGAGACGTCCGTCCGCAACTGCTGCAATCGCGTCCCGAATGCCTTGCGTATACATGGCCGGGTCCCGCTCATGGGCGTTTATGACGTCAAAGCCGCGCCAGTTCCACATCTGCATATTGACCTGGCGAGGGCCGTCCTGATGGTAGCCGGCAACGATCAGACGGCCGCGCTCAGCCGTGAGCTCGGCGGCAAGATCAAGCGGCCACTGCTTGCCGACAGCCTCGATGACCCGGTCGCAGAACCGGCCCCCGGTCAATTGCTTGACCTGCTCGATGATCTGCCAGTGATCATGCATGAGGATGGTTTCGGAAGCGCCGAGCTTGGCCGCGAGATCAAGCGCAAACTGCCGTCGGCCGATCGCGATGACGCGGGCCCCTGCCCCGACCGCCAACTGCGTCAGCAAGGCGCCAAGAAAACCGATGCCGACTATAGCAACGGTCTGGCCGGCGGAAATCTCGCAGCGCTTGAAGATGTTCATGGCGCAGCCCAGCGGTTCGCCGGGGAAAGCTATGCCGTCTAGTTCGGGCGGTAGTTTCACCACGGCTGCGGCGTCCGCAATGTCATGGGTGGCATAGCTGTGGTAGGACAGGGCCGCCACGCGATCCCCTTCAGCCAGACCCACGACATTGGGGCCGACGGCATCGATGACGCCCCAGCCTTCATGGCCAAGACCGCCTGGTTCAGTGGGAAACTTCATCCATTCAGGGCCCGACCACGGCCCAAGATTGGAGGCGCAGACGCCGCATCCCTCCAGGCGCACCCGGACTTGGCCGTCGCCGGGAGCAGGCAAGCCATGGCGCTCGATGGCGATCGTGCCGGGCCCGGTGACCACAGCCGCCTGCATCTGCTCGCCAGGAAGGAGCGAAACATTCATAGGGGTGGCCTCAATCACGATTGACGAACTTGTTGAAGCGGCTTTCGCCGCCATCGGCGGTTTTGTCCTGATAAAGGAAGGCCAGCTTGTTCTCGTCGAAAATCTGGAAGAACTCGTCCCAATCGATCTGCTTGAGGTTGTCCTCGGGCTCGCCGAAATCGATACGCAGGATGCCGCCCTTGCCTTTGGTATCGACCATGGCGGGGTGCCCATCGCGGGACTCGGCCCATTTGCGGATTTCATCGTGGTCAGTGGTGGTGTTGGAACTGCTCATGAGAATGGCTCCTGGCGGTTGATGGGATCAGGCGGGGGAGGCGGCAACGCTGGCCATAGCGGGCGAACCCTTGCCGCGCCGGGCCGGCGGGGTAGTTACGGCCGAGCGCCCAAGGCCCTGGTAGGCAAGGCTCGCGGCAGCGGCACGATCGCGATCAATGATGTTGCGGAAATCGAGCAGCATGCGGCCGCGCATGATCTTGGCGAGCTTCGGCAAGCTTAGCGTGCGGTATTCATCCCATTCGGTGAGGACCACGGTCACGTCGGCGTCGCGGGCGGCTTCGAGGGCCGTGTCGTGCCAATGTACGCCGGTCAGCAGGCGCTTGGCGCCCTGGGGCTGGGGGTCATGCAGGTGCACGTCAAGGCCGGCTTCGACCAGCAGGGGCACGATGGTCAGGGCGGCGGCGTCGCGGACGTCGTCGGTGTTGGCCTTGAAGCTCGTGCCAAGGATCGCGATGCGGCCATCGAGCGGCGCGGCGTCGATGATGCGCTCGGCAAGAGCCTGCTTGCGCATTTCATTGCGTTCGATCAGCGTTTCGACCAGCGGCTGCGGCGCGCCATGGCGGCGGCCAGTGCTGGCGAATGCGCGGGTGTCCTTGGGGAAGCACGAGCCGCCAAAGCCCGGACCGGCAGCCAAGAACGCACTGCCGATGCGGTGGTCACGGCCAATGCCATCGGCAACTGCCGTCACGTCGCCGCCCAGCTTCTCGCACAGGTCGGCAACGTCATTGATGAAGCCAATCTTGAGAGCTAGTAGCGCGTTGGCGGCATATTTAATGAGTTCGGCATTGACTGTTTCGGTGGCGACGAGCGGGATGCCGCGCAGCAGAAGCGGCGCATAGATCTCGCGCAGCACCGCTTCCGAGTGCGGCTCGTCGGTGCCGATGACGATGCGGTCGGCATGGAGGAAGTCCTTGATCGCCGAGCCTTCGCGCAGGAATTCGGGATTTGAGGCGACTGCAATGTCCTTACGGCCGCGGCTGGCATCCACAAGGGCTTTGACACGCCGAGCGGTGCCCGCGACAACGGTGGATTTAAGAACGATGATCGCGCCGGACTTGAGATAGGGAGCAATGGTCCTCGCAGCAGCGTCCACATAGGAAAGATCGATATCGCCGCTATCGTCCGATGGGGTGCCTACGGCAAGGAACACGGCGCCGGCAGCACCTGTGGCCTTGCTGGACTGGGTGGTGAAAAACAGCCGTCCAGCTTCCGTCTGGGCCGCAACGAGTTCAGAAAGACCCGGCTCGTAGATCGGGATCTGCGCGTTCTGCAGCGAAGCGATACGGGCGCCGTCGACATCGCAGCAGGTGACGATGTGGCCGAGTTCGGCAAGGCAGGCACTGGTTGTCAAACCTACGTAACCGGCACCCAGTACGACGATCTTCATTATTGTTGCCCTTTCGATCGGCCTTGCGGCCTAGCCTCAAACCAGCAACAGGGTAGCGCCAAGCTTTGTTCCTTGCGGACCAAACATGGATTTGGCTGGTGTGCCTCTGCTAGCGGCCTTCCATAGAGGACCTGGCCCGGAGTCACTGCGGAGTCCGGCTGATCAAATCCGCGAGTCCATGCAACTGCAAAGACGCGTTCCGCTTAACTCAGGATAATGTGCCAGTCAGATAAGGCATGCCTGAACCGCATACCGCTCGCCGGAATACAGTCCCTATGACTCGGCGGATTCGTTGAGCTTTGTAGCTTGGTAGAACCCATGCTTAAGCCAACAAGCAGCCAAACAGAGAGAGCAGCCGTTCCGGGCTGCCGGAACTTGTCCCCGCAGCAGCGCTTCCTAGTGAAGGTAAGTACCTTGCAGATGGGCGGACATGAAACAGATTTTAGTGACAGGTGGATGCGGCTTTATCGGACGTTATGTTTGCGAGGAGTTGCTTGAACAAGGCTACCAGGTCCGCGTTCTGGACAGTTTCATCGATCAGGTGCATGGCGATGCGGCAGCGAGTGTACCGGCCGGGGTCGAACTGATCCGCGCCGATGTGCGCGACAAGGCGGTAGTCAGCGACGCGCTTCGGGATATCGATGGCGTCATTCATCTTGCTGCCGAAGTTGGCGTCGGGCAGTCGATGTATGAGATCGCCCGCTATGTCGGCGGCAACGATCTAGGCACGGCTGTTTTGCTGGAAGCCATGATCGGCACGCCGATCAAGCGGATCGTGGTTGCCTCGTCCATGAGCGTTTATGGCGAGGGCCTCTACCAGGCACAGGACGGCAGCAATCATAGCTCCGGGCGCCGGCGCAGCGCCGACATCAAGTCGGCACACTGGGACCTTTCTGCTGCTGACGGCACACCGCTCACCCCTGTTGCGACCGATGAACAGAAACCCGTGGATCTGGCATCGATCTATGCCTTGACCAAATATGTGCAGGAACGGGCCGTGCTGATTTACGGCGAAGCCTATGGCGTGGACGCCGTGGCCTTACGCCTCTTCAATGTTTTTGGACCGGGCCAAGCGCTTTCCAACCCTTATACAGGTGTGTTGGCGAACTTTGCCTCGCGGCTGATCAACGGGCAGAAGCCGATGATCTTCGAGGACGGTCGGCAAAAGCGCGACTTTGTGCATGTGCGCGACGTGGCACGCGCCTTCCGCCTGGCGCTGGAGCAACGATCAGCTTCTGGTCACGTTATCAACGTCGGCAGCGGCAATGCCTATGCCATTGCCGATGTGGCAACGATGCTGGCCAATGCCATGGGTGTTTCGCACCTTACGCCTGATATCATGGGCAAGGCCCGATCGGGTGATATCCGCAATTGCTTTGCCGATATTTCCAAGGCGCGGGAACTGCTCGGGTTCGAACCCCGGTTCCGGCTCGAGGACTCGCTGGATGAACTCGCCGGCTGGGTGCGGGAAGCTCAGGCAGTCGACCGCGGTGCCGAGATGAAGCGTCAACTCGAAGAGCGAGGTCTTGTTTCATGAAGAAAACACCGCCGTTGAGTTCCAACGCCAATCCCATTGTCATCACCGGAGGCGCCGGCTTTATCGGTTCCAATCTGGCCGATGCCTTGCTGAGCGACGGCGAGGCGGTGCGCGTGGTGGACAATCTCAGCCGTGCCGGCGTGCAGCAGAACCTGGCCTGGCTGCAGGAGCGGCATGGCGAGCGCTTGCAAGTGTCTATCGCCGATGTGCGGGACACAGCGGCGCTCGACCAAGCGCTGGCAGATGCTTCGGCTGTATATCACTTCGCAGCGCAAACGGCTGTGACCACCAGCCTTGTCGAGCCAATCGAAGATTTCGAAGTCAATGCACGTGGCACGCTCAACGTGCTCGAAGCTGTCCGGAAGGCCGGCCGATCTGCGCCGATCATCCTTTCAAGCACCAATAAGGTTTATGGCGGCTTGAGCGATCTGCGTCTGGTCGAAATCGACGGGCGGCACGTGCCGGGTGATGAGTTGATCCGCACGCGCGGCATCAACGAAGACCGCAAACTCGATTTCTGCACCCCTTATGGCTGCTCCAAGGGCGTGGCCGATCAATATGTGCTCGACTACGCCCGCTCATACGATCTGCCAACTGCTGTGCTGCGGATGAGCTGCATCTATGGTCCGCGACAGTTCGGCACGGAAGACCAGGGGTGGGTCGCACACTTCCTGATCCGGGCGCTCAAGGGCGAGGCGATCACCATTTATGGTGATGGCAAGCAGGTGCGCGATATCCTGCATGTTCGCGACGCCGTTGCTGCTTATCGTGGCGTGCTGGCCAATATTGGCAAGGTCCATGGGCGCGCTTTCAATTTAGGTGGCGGGCCGCGCAATGCGGTGAGCCTCAACATGGTGCTGCGCGAAATCGAGCAGATCGTGGGCAATCCATTGTCTGTCAGTCGCGATGAATGGCGCGAAGGTGACCAACTCTATTTCGTGGCTGAAACGAGCCGCCTTGAAGCCGAACTCGATTGGCATGCCAAGACGGGCTGGAGGGATGGTCTTCGCGATCTCGCCGATTGGCTGGCGGGTCAAGATACCGAAAGCCGCGAGGGATTGCGCAGGGTGCGTGCATGACGGGGTTCGTTCAGTTCGGCACACCCTCGCTCTCGTCCAACCTCGCCTTAGCCCGACAGCCGTTTCACATCCTCATTACAGTGGACGCCGTTGGCGGCGTTTGGCGCTATGCCATGGATTTGGCGGCAAGCCTTGTGGACGGCGGCTATGCCTTCACCTTTGCCGGGTTCGGTCCCAAACCCAACGCCGCTCAGACCGCCGAAGCGGAACAACTCGGACAGTTGATCTGGTTCGATGCGCCGCTCGACTGGACGGCAAGCCACGAAGGCGAGCTTGACCGGATCCCGGAGTTGATCGCGACGCTGGTCGAGCAGCAGGACATCGATCTTGTCCACTTGAACCTGCCATCGCAAGCCTGTGGGCTCAAAATCGATGTGCCGGTGCTGGTGGTGTCGCACTCCTGCGTCGTCACCTGGTTTGCCGCTGTGCGGCACAGTGCCGTGCCGGCTGACTGGCAATGGCAATTCCGCCGCAACCGCGCCGGGTTTGATGCCGCCGATGCTGTGGTAGCGCCAAGTCAGGCACATGCCGCCATGTTGCGGGCGAGCTACGGGCAAATCGATGGCCTAGGCGTGGTTTATAACGGGACGCGGAGCACTGAAACGCCTGCACGCAAGGAGCCGCTGGTGTTTGCGGCCGGGCGCTGGTGGGACGAGGGCAAGAACGGCGCCCTGCTCGATGCTGCTGCGGCATTCTCGGCTTGGCCGGTGATCATGGCGGGAGCCGCCAAGGGGCCGAACGGGCAAGCTCGTACACTACGCAATGTGCGCCAATTGGGCGAGTTGCCCCATGGCGACATCAAACAATGGATGGCCAAGGCCGCCATCGTCGCCTCACCATCGCGCTATGAGCCGTTTGGGCTGGCGCCGCTTGAGGCAGCACAGGCTGGAGCGGCGTTGGTTTTGGCCGATATTCCGACATATCGCGAACTATGGGACGGGGTAGCGCTGTTTGCGCCTCCTGATGATGCCAGGGCATTTGCAGCTGCCATTAACCGGCTCGCGGCCGATGATGCCCTGCGCCATGAACTGGCAATAGGCGCGCGGCAGCGCGCGGCGCGGTTCACGGTCGAAGCACAAGCAGCGGCCATGCAATCGATCTACGATCATCTGCTGCACCCGGCTGCAGCCATGGAGGCCTGAGCCGATGCGGTTTGTCTTTTATACGCACTCGCTGGTGTCGGATTGGAACCACGGTAACGCACATTTTCTGCGTGGCGTGATGCGCGACCTCACGCGGCGCGGGCACCATGTGCGGGCGCTCGAACCGGTGGACGCCTGGAGCCGGCAGAACTTGCTGCAGACGCAAGGCAACACTGCCATCGAGCGGTTTAAGACCGACTTTCCCATGCTTAAGTCGGAGCAATATGGCGCCGAATTTGACCACGAAGCAGCTCTTCAGGATGCTGATGTCGTTGTAGTGCATGAATGGACCGAGCCAGAGTTGGTCGAGCGGATCGGGCGGATACGTCGCAACGGTGCCGAGTTCACCCTCCTGTTCCACGACACGCATCACCGCGCCGTCTCGGCGGAAAAGGACATCGCAGGCCTGTCGCTTGCCGATTATGACGGGGTCCTCGCGTTCGGCGAGACTTTGCGTCAGCGCTATCTTAAGGCTGGGTGGGGACAGCAGGTCTTTACTTGGCACGAGGCGGCGGACGACGCATTGTTCCGACCGTTGCCGGAGATCGCGCGAGAGCAGGACCTGATCTGGATCGGCAATTGGGGCGATGACGAACGTACGGCCGAGATCAGCCAATTCCTGATCGAGCCTGCACAAGCTTTAGGATTATCCGGGACAGTGCGTGGCGTGCGCTATCCGGAACAAGCCATCGCTGCTGTCGAGCAGGCAGGGCTCGACTATGGCGGCTGGATCGCCAATGCGGACGCACCAGCGGCGTTCGCCCAGCACCGGGTCACCATGCATATTCCGCGCCGGCCTTATGTGCAGTCGCTGCCTGGCATTCCAACCATCCGAATGTTCGAGGCGCTTGCCTGCGGCATTCCGCTGCTTTCGGCGCCCTGGGACGATGCGGAGGCCCTGTTCCGGCCGGGGCAGGATTTCCTCTTCGCCAAGGATGGCACACAGATGAAGGCGCTGCTGCGCGAAGTGCTGAGCGATAGCGGCCTAGCGGAAACACTCTCCCGCAACGGCCTGGAAACCATCCGCGCGCGCCATACCTGCCGCCACCGCGTCCACGAACTGCTCGCCATTCTGGCGCAAGTGGGTTCGGTCCGCGTAATTGACCAGCTCGAAAACCTTGAGGCTGCACAATGAAGATTGCGTTTTATGGTTCAAGCCTGCTGTCGGCCTATTGGAATGGCGCGGCCACCTACTACAGGGGCATGCTGCGGGCGCTGAGCGAGAAGGGATATGACATCACCTTCTACGAGCCAGATGTTTATGACCGCCAGAAAAACCGCGATATCGATCCGCCCGATTGGTGCCGGGTGGTGGTGTATGAAGGCACAATCGAAGCGCTCAAGCGCGTAACGGCGGAAGCGCGGCATGCCGACGTCGTGGTCAAGGCCAGCGGGGTCGGCTTTGAAGACAATCTGCTGCTCGATGAAATCCTCCGATCCGCGCGGTCGGAAGCGCTAAAAATTTTTTGGGACGTGGATGCGCCGGCAACACTTGCCGAATTGCGCGGCGCGCCGGACCATCCGCTGCACCGGGCGCTACAATCGATCGACCTCATCTTGACCTATGGCGGCGGCGATCCGGTGGTAGATGCCTATCGCCAAATGGGAGCGCATGACTGCATCCCCATCTATAATGCGCTTGATCCAAGCACGCATCATCCTGTTGAAACGCAGCCACGCTTTACGGGCGATCTGGGCTTTTTGGGCAATCGGCTCCCTGATCGGGAAGCACGGGTGGAGCAGTTCTTTCTTGAGCCTGCCGCGCGCACGTCCAGTCAGAAGTTTCTCCTCGGCGGGTCCGGCTGGGGCGACAAGGCAATGTCTGCCAATGTCACCTACCTCGGCCATGTGGGCACGGCAGACCACAACGCTTTTAACGTAACGCCCAAAGCGGTGCTCAATATCTCCCGTGCCAGCATGGCCGAGAACGGGTTTTCGCCCGCGACGCGGGTGTTCGAGGCGGCGGGCGCGGGAGCCTGCCTCATTACCGACTATTGGGAAGGCATCGAGCTGTTCCTCCAACCTAATGAGGAAGTGCTCGTTGCCCGCGATGGTCAGGACGTTGCCGCAATCATGGCGGGGCTAACGGCAGAACGGGCGCAGCAGATCGGCCAGGCGGCGCTGGCGCGGGTGTTGCGCGAGCATACTTACCAGCACCGGGCGATCGAAGCTGACCGGGTTTTCCGCTCATCCGCCCGGCGCCAGATCGAGGCCGCCGAATGAGTGGGTCCTACGACATTGTGGTTCTGGGGCTGTCGCTGTCCTCCTCATGGGGCAATGGGCATGCCACGACGTTTCGGGCACTGATCCGTGGACTCGAGAGCCACGGGCAACGCGTGCTGTTTCTTGAGCGCGATGTACCTTGGTATGCGAGCAACCGGGACCTGCCTGATCCCGATTTCTGCACGCTGCAGTACTACCATGGCGTGGACGATCTGCTGGCGCGGTTTACGCCTGAACTCAGGGCCGCGGGCGCGGTGATCGTAGGGTCCTATGTTCCCGATGGAGTGGCAATTATCGATGCGCTGCATGCGCTGGACCTGCCGAAATTGTGTTTTTACGACATTGACACGCCCGTAACACTCGCCAAGCTTGGTCGGGGCGATGAGGAATACCTGGCCAAGCGGCAGATCGGCTTGTTCGACATCTATTTTTCGTTTTCCGGCGGTCCAGTGCTCGAACGGCTGGAAGGGGAGTTCGGTGCCCGCTCGGCGATGCCGCTTTATTGCTCGGTCGATGCGGAGCGCTACGGGCCGACCGATGATCCTAAGCATTGGGATCTGGGATATCTTGGGACCTATAGCGACGACCGGCAGCCGACACTTGAAAAGCTGTTGATCGAGCCGGCGCGGCAATTGCCGCATCTGCGTTTCGTCGTCGCCGGGTCGCAGTTTCCGGCCGACATTAAGTGGCCAGCGAACGTCGAGCGGATCGAGCATTTGCCGCCCGCGGAGCATCGCGCCTTTTACAACAGGCAGCGATTTACGCTCAACGTTACGCGGGCCGATATGATCGCGGCGGGGTGGTCCCCTAGCGTGCGGCTGTTCGAGGCGTCGGCGTGCGGCACGCCCGTTATCAGCGACATCTGGGATGGGCTCGATCAATTATTGCCACCCGGTGAAGCCATCGTTCTGGCCAAGGGCACCGAAGACGTTGTTCGAACGTTGACGCGAACCAGTGAGGAGCAGCGCCAAGCCCTCGCGTCATCGGCTCGGCGCAATGTGCTGGCCGAACACACCTCGACGGCACGATCGGGCGAATTAATCGCCATGCTCGGGATCGAGCACCACACCAAAAGCCGCACCGCTCACAAGGGATAAAACGATGATCAGATCGGACGGAAACAAGACCATTCTGGTGGCGGGCGGAGCAGGCTTTGTCGGCTCTCATCTGTGCGATGCGCTGTTGGCCCAGGGCCATCGCGTGATCTGCATCGATAATTTCCAGACCGGCTCACTGGCCAATGTGCGGGCGCTGAAGAACCATCCGGCGTTCCGGCTGGTGGAGGGCGATATCTGCGAATTGCCTTTGTTCGAGGAGCCGATCGACCAGGTTTACAACCTTGCATGCCCGGCCTCGCCGCCGCAGTATCAAGCCGATCCGATCCGCACCATGATGACGAACGTTATTGGTACAAGCAAGCTGCTGCATCTGGCCGAGCAACATGGGGCGGCGTTCCTCCAGGCGTCAACAAGCGAGGTTTATGGTGATCCGGAACAGCACCCGCAGCAGGAAGATTACTGGGGCCATGTGAACTGCACGGGGCCGCGCGCCTGCTACGATGAAGGCAAGCGGGCTGCCGAAACGTTGTGCTTTGACATGTTGCGGCTGGGCCGGGTGGATGCACGGGTGGTGCGTATTTTCAATACCTACGGGCCGCGCATGAGCCCAAGTGACGGCCGGATCGTGTCCAATCTGATCGTGCAGGCGCTCAAGGGCGAGCCACTGACAATCTATGGCTCGGGCGAGCAGACGCGTTCGTTCTGTTTTGTGAGCGATCTGGTGGCGGGATTGATGAGTCTGTTGAATGTTGCACCCAACCCAGGCGTGCCGGTCAATATCGGCAATCCGGGAGAATTCACCATCGGCGAATTGGCCGACATCGTTCTGGAAATGACCGGAAGTGCGTCCCCAATTGTTTACCAGCCCCTGCCGGTGGACGATCCGCAACGCCGCCGCCCCGAAATCAGCCGGGCCAAGAAACTGCTTGGTTGGGAGCCAAAGCTGGCGCTGGCGGAGGGGCTGGCGCTGACGATTCCATGGTTCGCCGATAGCCTACGTATTCCCCTGCCGCGGAGCAAGCAGCGCCGCCGTGATCGCGAGATCACGCTGGCAGCGGCCGCTCATCTCTGAGTTTTTAAGCATGACCGACCCTGGCCTAGGCCCTGCCGGCGAAGACGTTCCTCAATCGGTCGCCCGCAATATTGCGGCGATCCGCAAGTGGAAGGCGAACCGGCGGGCCAAGGCGCGGCTGCCGGATAGAATTGCGGCGGCGATTAGCAAGTTCGCCGGCAGCATGCCGTTTGTTTACATTCACCTTGTGGTGTTCAGCGCCTGGATTGGCATTAATCTGGGCTGGATACCGGGGCTGCCGCGCTGGGATGCGTCGCTGGTGATCTTGGCGATGGAGGCCTCCGTCGAAGCCATTTTCCTTTCGACCTTTGTTTTAATCAACCAAAACCAGATGGCCGTTGAGGTCGATGAAAAAGCGGAGCTCGACCTCCAAGTCAGCCTGCTTAATGAGCGCGAAACGACGCGGCTCATCACCATGGTGCAGGCTATTGCCGACAAGATGGGCGTAGAAACCGGCATCGAGGATGATCTTAGCGAGCTGCGCCGGGACACCGAGCCCGATGTGATCTTGGACGCGGTGAGGACCGGACGCGAAGACTAGGACGAATAAACCGTCAGCCGCCGCCGCGCAGATTGTTGCCGCCAGTCAGCGGCTTCATCATGTCCTCGCCATGCTCTTTCTTGCGATCGTTGGACGGCGGCGTGGGCGTGGGGATATCCGCCAGCGGGTCAGCCTCTTGCTGCCGCTTGAGTTCTGCATCGGTCAGCGCTTCAGCTTGTTCCCGCTGCCTTGCAACAATCCCTGCGGCCTTGAACGGGGGAATGCCGAACTCTTCGGTCAGGAACTGGACGTCGCGGCTGCCGGGTGGTGTTGGGGTTTTGCTCATGATGGATGCTCCTTGCTGGAGTAAACGCCGGAGCTTTGACAGCGCTGCCTATTATCGCGGGTTATTTTGTCTGAAGCAGATCAGCCACGCCGCTAACATAGATTAGTGAAGCATCCGACCATGGTGCATGCCGTTCGGGAAAGAGGTGCCGCGGCAAGAGCCCGGCAGAATTTCCAAGCTCACCAAAGGACTGACCAATGACCGAAACAGACGATATCTTCGTCACCGGCTTGCGCAATGCCCATGCCATGGAAAACCAGGCGCTTTCAATCATGAAGCCGCAAGTGGCCCGGATCGAGCGCTACCCCGAAGTTGCACAGCGCCTGCAGCAGCACATCACCGAAACTGAGGGCCAGATCGCGCGCCTCGAGCAATTGCTGAGCGGTATGGGTGAAAACCACTCATCGCTCAAGGATACGGTCTTGTCGTTCAGCGGCAGCATGGCTGCCCTTGGACACACCGTAGCGCCTGACGAAATCGTCAAGAATAGCTTTGCGAACTATGCATTCGAGCACTTCGAAATTGCGGCCTATAAAAGCCTGCTGGCCCTTTCCGAACATGCCGGCAACAGCAGCGCAACTGCAGTCCTGAACCAGAATCTGCAGGAAGAGCTCTCAATGGCCGAGTGGCTGGACCAGAACATCGGGCCGGTGACGCTTCGCTATGCCGCTCTGCGCGAAAGTGGCGAAACAGCCAAGAAATAAGCCCGGGAGGCATTTCATGAAAGCGCTCTGCTGGCACGGCAAGCATGACGTTCGTTGCGACACCGTTCCCGATCCCACCCTGCAGGAAGGGCAGGACATCATCATCAAGGTGACCAGCTGCGCTATTTGCGGCTCGGATCTGCACCTTTATGACGGGTTCATGCCCACCATGGAATCAGGTGACATCCTTGGTCATGAAACCATGGGCGAGGTCGTCGAAGTGGGCCGGGAGCACACCAAGTTCAAGGTGGGCGACCGGGTGGTGGTGCCGTTCAATATCTCTTGCGGGCAGTGCTTCTTTTGTCAGAAGGGCTTGTGGTCCTTGTGCGACCGGACCAATCCCAACGCCAAGATCGCCGAGGCAGCGATGGGGCATTCGCCCGCCGGGCTCTTTGGCTATTCCCATATGGTCGGCGGTTATCCTGGTGGGCAGGCTGAATATTTGAGAGTGCCGCATGGTGATGTCGGCCCTATTAAGGTGCCCGATGAGCTGACCGACGATCAGGTGCTGTTTCTGTCCGACATCTTTCCCACAGGTTATATGGCGGCGGAAAACGCTGAGATCGAGCCGGGCGACACGGTTGCCGTCTGGGGTTGTGGTCCGGTTGGGCAGTTCGCCATCCAGAGTGCCTGGATGCTGGGTGCCGGCCGGGTGATCGCCATTGACAATGTGCCCGAGCGGCTGGCCATGGCGCAAAGCCACGGCAAGGCGGAAACCATCAATTTCGACGAGCAATCCGTTATGGAGACGCTTAACGAGATGACTGGCGGACGTGGACCGGACCGGTGCATCGATGCCGTGGGTACTGAGGCACACGGCGGCAGCTCGATCGATGCTGTGGTGGACAATGTCAAGAAATCGCTGCGCGTCGGATCGGACCGGCCGCACGTTTTGCGTGAGGCTATCATGGCCTGCCGCAAGGGTGGCACGATCTCCATGCCTGGCGTTTATATAGGCTTTTTGGACAAGCTGCCGATGGGTGCCTTCATGAACAAGGGGCTGACTCTCAAGACCGGGCAGACCCATACGCACCGTTATCTGGCGCCGCTACTGGAGAAGGTCGTCGATGGTACAATCGACCCAAGCTTCGTGATTACGCATCGTGCTGGCCTTGATGCGGGTCCGGAACTCTACAAGACCTTCCGGGACAAACAGGACAGCTGCATCAAGGTTGTCCTTAAGCCGTAAAGCTCAAGTGCAATAAAATTTAGCCGCTCCCGCTTTTTGGCTGGAGCGGCTTTTTTGTGCCCGATCAGAGTGTCAGCTGCCGTCACGGCTTTCAGCCTGATATTCGCGCTTAGTCGCAGCTTCGGTAGCAAGACGCTCCTGGCGGCTGCGCTTTTGATTGCGCGTGGCGCCGAAGGCGATAATGAGGCCGAGTGCCGCGACGCCAACCGTCAACAAGATGAGCCAGAGTGTTGGGCCTGATTGCATGGGTGAAACTCCTTTTCGATTATTTTTGCGAACGCGGCACGGCGATTTGCCTGAAATTATCTGCGAGATGATGCAAGGCAGCCAGCATGGTTGGGCCTTCCATGGCGCGCCCATGGCCGGTGACCAGAAGCTTTGGCTCTAGGCTCGCAAGGAGCTTTGCCGACTGCTCGGCAGCAATCCAATCCGGAGTAAAATAACGCGGCGGCCCGTGCATTTCGGGCTCCTGCACGGCAATTTCATAAGCCGACTCCTGACCTGTTGTGACGACCGCGTCGCCAGCAATCAGCAGCCTGTCTTGCTCCCGCCAGAGCGAGATGTGGCCTCTGGTGTGGCCGGGCGTATGAAGCCAGCGCCAGCCGGGAAGAACAGGGATGGTGCCGTCTTCACCAATCATCTTGAGCCAGCGGGAAACATCGACGGGATTGCGCGGCAAGAAAGGCGCAAGCTTGGGCATGACCCCGCCATAGGCGGCAGCGTCCGGGGGAGGATAGCCTTCCTGACCCGTAAGATACGGCGCTTCCAACGGGTGCGCATAGACGGGGCAGTCCCATCGTTCGAGCAGATCGACAAGCGCTCCGACGTGATCGAAATGGCCATGGGTAAGGACAATTGCAGCCGGACGGGCACCAGCGCCGAAGCGCGCTGCAGCAGCTGCCACGATGTGGTCGGCGCTGCCGTGCAGTCCTGCATCCACCAGCACCCAATTGCCGCTGCCTGCGCCGGGCATGCCGACAAAGATTACGTTTACCATGGTCAGGCGACGGTATGCGACGTCTGCTGCAATCTGGTGGACGTGCTCGGCGCCTGTGTCTTCGTTGGCACGGGCATCTTTGGGCAAGGGAATTTGAACTGCCATAGAAGCCTCCTATAGGCTAGCTAACGGTGGGGAATGGCAGGGGTTTCAGAGGCGTGGCATTTAATGTTCGTGAGCGCTTAGCGCGGCTCCCGCACCAGATGCAGATAGCGCTCGTCGAATTCACCCAAGGTGCGCAGGCCATCCATGTCCGGCAAAGTTACCTGGCTGGATTGCCAAACCAAAAGGCCTTGCCGGCGCAGGCTTTGAACCACACGATTGGCGTGAACGGCCGAGAGCCCAAGTGCGTCAGCCAGATCCTGCTGGGTAAAGGGAAGCTCAAACGCATTGGGCGCTCCTAGACCGACGGAAGCAAGCCTGATGCCTAATTCGAGCAGCAAATGAGCTGCGCGGGCCTCGGCCGAGAGGCGGCCAAGGCAAATAATCCACTCGCGCTGCAGTGCACCATCAAGCAGCGTCAGCAGCCAAAGAAGGCGGGTCAAATGGGGAAATTGTTCAGTGACGGTCGTGAGCGCTTCGTGCGGGTAGATCGCGGTTTCGCATGCCGTCAGCGCGAGGACGGAGTGATCCATTTCTTTCAAGGGAAAGCTATGCAGATCGATGAAGTCGCCGGGAAGATGGATCGTGACGAACTGCCGCTCGCCGTTCGCCACCATGCGGTACCGAGCCGCAAAGCCACTGACCAGCAAGGTGCAACGCGAAGGCCGGTCACCCTCGCGCACCATGTCGGAACCCGCGGCCGCCTGCTCGAAACCTGAAACGCTGGCGATCAGAGCATCCCGTTCGGCAAGGCCAAGAATGTCCCTGTTTTCAACTCGGCGGAAAAACGGAGCGAGACGCTGCATGACTATATTCTGCATTGCTGCGTGCCGCTCCCTTTCGATCCCGTTCCAAGTGCCTACGCGTTTGGCTTATTATTGGAAGTATCCGGATCCTAAACGGTTCCGGGCAAAGGGACCAGCAACCCGTAATACCGCAAGTATTCGAACTAGGCGCAACTTCCCCGCGCCTTGGACGATTGAACCAAAAACACTGGAAGCGCAAAATGAACGCCAGAAGCATATTGATCATTATCGCCATTCTCGTCGTGCTGGCCATTATTGCCGCTGCGGTGAGCTTCATGCAGGGCTCGGGCCTGGAGCGGGAGGTGAGCAATCCGACAGCGGTGGAAGAGCAGCCGACCCTGCGCTGATGCAAGCCATTTTTTTGTTGCATAGCAGTCAATTGGCGAGCTGTAACGTAGTTTAATTGACGCTAACGGCCACCATTCCCATGTTCGGTCATGGATGGATTCGGCAACATGATGGAACGCAAGTCACAGGTCTTGGAAGTGGAAGTCGAGCACGATGGGGAGCCGCACCGGGCAAGCTACTTCGTTGAGGACTCCGCGATTTATACCAATATCGACGGGCACATGCTGATCGCGCCCCTGGGCCACGGAGACGCCGCAACAACCGTCAAGATGCTGCTCGCAGGGCATTTACGGCACCAGGCACGCAAGCTCAAGCATGCCAAGGGCTGGAGCCAAACCAGGCTGGCATGATCTCCCCGGGCTTGCCTGCTACAACAGAAGACGCGCAGCATCTAACCTGTGATGCGCCGGGGAACTGGTGGTTTGCACGTTTGTTGGGCCTTGGGTCGCAGCAATCTGGCGCGGCTCATTCTCAACCGGAAAGCAGTTACATCCATCATGCCAACCAATGTCCCGAACATTCAATTGAACGACGGCCATGCGATCCCACAACTGGGGTTTGGCGTCTGGCAAGTGCCGGATGATGAAGCAACGCAGGCGGTCCGTGACGCGGTCGAGGCCGGTTACCGGCTCATCGACACGGCCGAAGGCTATGACAACGAAGAAGGCGTCGGCCGGGCCATCAAGGAATGCGGCATTGCCCGCGAAGAGCTGTTCATCACCAGCAAGCTGCGCAACGGCGCCCATGCGTTCGACGAGGCTATTGCAGCGTTCGATGAAACGCAGCGCAAGCTTGGGCTTGAGTATCTCGACATGTTCTTGATCCACTGGCCCGTGCCGGAGCAGGACAAGTATCTGGACGCATGGAAAGCCTTGGTTCAGCTTAGGGAGCAAGGCCGAATCCGTTCGATCGGCGTCTCCAACTTCCTGCCCGAGCACCTGGACAAGATCATCGATGCGACTGGCGTCGTGCCTGTCGTGAACCAGATCGAGTTGCATCCCAAGTACCAGCAGCGCGATATCCGTGATGTGCATCAGCAGCGCAATATTGCGATCGAGTGCTATAGCCCCCTGGGCAGCGGCGCAGTGCTGGAAGACGAGACGATCAACGCGATTGCGCAGAAGCACAGCAAGACTGTTGCACAGGTGATCCTGCGCTATTTGTTGGACCAGGACCTCATCGTTATCCCGAAGAGCACCCATGCGGATCGCATCCAGAACAATATCGATGTTTTCGGCTTCTCTTTGGATGACGACGATCGCCAGAAGATCGACGGCTTGGACGATCCACAGAACGGCAAGACGGGCAGCCATCCAGCGACAATGAACTCGCTGTTCTAGTCACAATCAAAGTCAAGATGAAACGAACTCCTCTCCACATGGAGAGGGGTCTATATTGTTTTGAGGCTATTGGCTGCACAAGTATTTACAAGTACTAACTCATGTTGATGTGCGTTGCATATGAACAGGCTAAGTTACCGGCAAGTGTTATGCCGGAGAATGAACGACTATGGATCAATTTAGAACGCAGGTGAGCCGCACGCTGCAGCGTGAACAGCAAATGAAATTTGGGACACGGCTGCTATCACAAGGCGTTTTATTCCGTTTGTGGGCACCATTGTCGGAAGCAGTGGCGCTCAAGATTTACGATTTGGATCTGATCGTTCCCATGACCAGGCTGCTGCGTGGCTGGTATGAGGTGTCGGTCGACGAAGCGGAACCTGGCATGCGCTATCGCTTCGTGCTTGAGGACGGCTCTGAAGTACCCGATCCTGCCTCGCGCTTTCAGCCACAAGACGTGCACGGACCTAGCGAAGTCATGGATCCGCGCGCCTTTGCCTGGACGGATGCGAGCTGGCGCGGGCGGCCTTGGGAAGAAACCATCCTTTATGAACTGCATGTCGGCACGTTTACCCAGGAGGGCACGTTCAAGGCGGCAATTGACAAGCTCGACTATCTGGTTGAACTGGGGATTACGGCCATCGAACTACTGCCGCTGGCCGATTTCCCAGGGCGGTGGAATTGGGGTTACGACGGGGTGCATCTATTTGCCCCCGATTCCAGCTATGGCCGCCCTGATGATCTGAAAGCCTTGATCAACGAAGCGCACAACAAGGGCCTGAGCGTGTTCTTGGACGTGGTCTATAACCACTTCGGACCCAGGGGCAATTATATGCAGGTTTATACTCCCCTGATGACCAGCCAGTACGATACGCCCTGGGGACCGGCCGTCAATTTCGACTCTGAGGGCTCATCCACCGTGCGCGATTTCGTGTTTGCAAATGCGCGCTATTGGCTCAACGAGTTTCACTTCGACGGACTGCGCTTCGATGCCGTGCACGAGATTCGCGACCACGGCCCGCGGCACATGCTGCAAGATCTGGCCGAGCAAATCCGGGCCTCGACAGATGGGCGCCATGTGCATCTGGTGGCTGAAAACTCCGACAATCAGGCTGGCTGGCTCAAGCGTCGGGACGATGGCGCCCCATGGCTCTATGATGCGCAATGGAGCGACGATGTTCACCACGGGCTCCACTCCGCTATCACCGGGGAGACGCAGTGGTATTACGCCGATTTCGAGAACCGCATTGATCTGGTCGGCCGCGCCCTAGCCGAGGGCTTAGCTTGGCAGGGCGAGTTCCTCCAACACGAAGAAAGGGTGAAAGGCGAGCCGAGCGCCTTTTTGCCGCCTACGGCTTTTGTGTCTTATGCGCAGAATCACGATCAGACTGGCAATCGTCCCTTTGGGGAGCGAATTAGCCAATTGGTATCGCCTCGGCAGGCACGCCTTTGGGCTGCGATTTACCTGTTGTCGCCGCAAATTCCCATGCTGTTCATGGGTGAGGAATGGGGTTCCAGCCAGCCGTTCATGTTCTTCTCCGATGTTGGCGCCGATTTGGCTGATACTATTCGCAAGAGCCGGCAGGAAGAACTCAAGCACTTCGGACAGCAGGAAGGCAAAGCTCCCGATCCCATGTCGGAGGAGACATTCCGCGCGTCCAAGCTCCATTGGGATCGCATGGAAGACGGGGAGGCGCCGCGCTTTGCCAAACTGTACCGCCGTCTTATCGAATTGCGGAAAGCTAGGATCATGCCGCGCCTGACCGGCATGGCAGGCGATAATGGCCGCTATGAACTGCTCAGCAGCCGGGTGCTCAAGGTCGCCTGGACGCTTGGAGATGGCTCGGACCTATCTCTGGTTGCTAACCTATCTGATGAGCCGTTCAACGGTATCAATGTCTGGGGTGCCGATCATCTCTGGCTTGAGGGTTTTGCCACTGGCGAGACGCTCGATAGCTGGAGCGTTGTGTTTACGCTTATGGAGGCGAAGCCTGCCTGATGTTGTGGTGGCAAAAATCGGTCGCTTACGCGATCTTTCCCCTATCATTTCAAGACAGCAATGGAGACGGTTATGGCGATCTCAATGGGATCACCTCTCGTCTCGATTACCTGCAGTGGCTGGGCATTGACCTGATTTGGCTGGGACCAATCTATAAATCGCCGCTGATTGATGCCGGTTATGACATCAGCGGCTTTACCGAAATCGATCCTCGGTTTGGGAACATGGACGATTTCGAGCGCATGGTGGGAGCAATGCATCGCCGCGGCATGCGGCTGGTGATGGATTTTGTGCCCAACCACACGTCGGACCAGCATCCCTGGTTCATCGAGAGCCGCTCGTCGCGGGATAATCCGAAGCGCGACTGGTACATCTGGCGCGACGGCAAGCCGGATGGCAGTGCGCCGACCAATTGGATCGACAACACCAAAAACAGTGCCTGGACCTTGGATGAGAATACCGGGCAATGGTACTACCATTTGTTTCTCAACTCCCAACCGGACCTTAATCTGCGCAACGAAGAAGTGGTCCAGCAGATCGAAAAGGACATGCTCTTCTGGCTCGATCGGGGTGTTGACGGCTTCCGCATGGACTCGGCGATGAACCTCGTCGAGGACGAGTACTTCCGCGACGAGCCTCAGAGCGATACGCTCGGCTCGGGGCCGCCGGGCTGGATGGACCACCTCTTCAGCTCCGATCGCCCGGAGACGCATGAGCTCATCACCCGATTCCGGCGCCTGCTGGACCGCCATGGTCCTCACGTTTTCATCGGCGAGGTTATGGCACCATTGGCGCGCTTCATGCACTATTACGGCCGCGAGGCCCCGATGTTGCACATGCCGTTCAACAACCAGGTAATGAAGACCGAGCCGTGGGAAGCGCGCTTTGTGGATGCGGCTATAGAGCAGTTCATGCTGCTGCTGCCTAACGAAGCCTGGCCCAATTGGGTGTTGGGCAGCCATGACGTGCCGCGCCTTGCTACGCGCCTTGGAAAGGAACAAGCGCGTGTCGCGTCGTTCCTTCTGCTAACGCTGCCTGGAACATCGTTCATTTATTACGGCGATGAACTTGGGTTGGAAAACACCGAGTTCACGCCCGAAGAAGCGGTCGACCCTTACGAGAAGTACGGGCTTGGACGGGATGCTGAACGTGGCCCGATGCCCTGGTCGGGCGAACTGAACGCCGGTTTTACGGAAGGCAAACCCTGGTTGCCGCTAGGGCGGAACCATGAGGATTGCCATGTCGAAGCAATGCGCGCCGACGAGCGCTCCAACCTGCATATGCACCGGGAGCTTATCCGGTTGCGGCACGAGCACCCGGCGCTACAGGACAAGCACTATGCGGCTGCTTGGGGGGATACGGATTTCCTTGCCTACTACCGGGGACATGGCAGTGACCGCTACTTCGTGGCCGCCAATTTCAGCAGTTTGCTAAAAGAGGCACGATTTGAGGGAAGCGGGACGATCCTCCTGTCATCGGCCTTGAACCGGGAGGGTCCCGTCGATGCCAGTGTTTCGCTAGGTCCGAACGAGGCTGTTCTCATCAAGATCGATGGCTAAGTGGCGTCTCACCTGCGTTAGAGCGGAACCGGGATTGTTGGCTCTCATTGGTCTAGAACCATGATTGCCGAATACGAGCACCGCTCATCCGAACTGAACGAACTTGCCCGCGCCATTCACCGGGGCAATGCAATCCTCTTTGTAGGCGCCGGTGTCTCGATGAGCGTCGGCCTGCCCTCTTGGCAGGCGCTGGTGCAGCACATGTCGCAAGAACTGGGTCTGCCCGAGGAGATCATTGCCAGGGGCGAGGTCTCCTACCAGACCTTGGCCGAGTTCTACCGGCTGCAGGCGGGGAGCATCGGTCCCTTGCGCAGCTGGATGGACCGGCATTGGCACGTGTCGCGCGAGATGGTGGAAAACTCACAGCTGCACCGGCTGATCGTTGAGCTCAACTTCCCCATCATCTACACGACCAATTACGACCGCAATCTCGAGATCGCGTTCGATCTGCATAAATGCAGTTACAACAGGATAGCCAATGCCCGCGACATCGCCGCGGCACGCGGCTCGGCAACCCAGATCGTCAAGTTCCATGGCGATTTCGAAGACGACGCGTCGCTGGTCCTGGCAGAGACCGACTATTTCAACCGGCTGTCCTTTGACTCGCCGCTGGACGTCAAGTTCAAGGCCGACGCGCTGGGCAGCACCATATTGTTCGTTGGCTACAGCATGTCGGACGTGAATATCCGCCTGCTGCTGCACCGGCTTTGGCAAACCTGGGCGCAGTCTGGCTATGAGCGTGACCGGCCCCGATCCTTCGTCTTCATGCCGACAGCCAGCACTGTGCAGGAGGCGGTGCTGGGTAATTGGGGCATCACGGTGCTGCATGGCGATATCGAAGAGCCCGGCGAAGCACTGACGCAGTTTCTCAGCCAGTTGCTAGAGCAGGTAAAAAGCCTCACCTGAGCACACGATTCCAACATTTGTTAACCCAGGTGTTAAACGGAACGGGGCGCTGAACCAAGACCTTGTCTGGGGGAACTCAAACAAGGATGTCCGCATGTTTTATTCAGATGGAAAGCTTCAATTCCCCGTAACGGTCGAAACACCCGATCCCTTGTTTGCCCGTGCCTTGCAACAGGCGATCGGCGGCATTGAGGGCGAAATCCGGGTATGTATGCAGTACTTCTTCCAAGCCATGGGTGCGCGTGGCAATCCCAAGTTCCGCGACCTGCTGCTGAACACGGCTACCGAAGAACTGGGCCATATCGAAATGCTAGCCACCGCCGTGGCGCTTAATCTGGAAGGCGCTCCCGTCGGCATCAAAGACGAAGTGACGAAGGACCCTGTTGCAAGCGCCGTGATTGGAGGAATGAACCTCAAGAACATCCTTTCCGCGGGCATGTCGGCCATGCCGGTGGACTCCGACGGTGTTCCGTTCGATATGTCGCACATCTATGCCAGCGGCAACATTGCCGCCGATATGACTGCGAACATTGCCGCAGAGTCGACCGGTCGCGTGCTGGCCGTGCGCCTTTACAACATGACGAGTGATCCAGGCATGAAGGAAATGCTGCAGTTCCTGATCGCGCGCGATACCATGCACCAAAACCAGTGGATGGCGGCTCTTGAAGAACTCGGCGGCGCATCGGGCGCTTTCCCGATCCCCAACAGCCACCCGCAGGCAGAAGAAAAGACCGAGTTCAGCTATGCTTTCTTCAGCCATTTGGTTGGCGGCGCGCAGCCACCGGAAGGCCGCTGGTCCAACGGCCCGTCCATCGACGGCAAGGGCGAGTTCAGCGTTGTGAACAGCCAGCCCATGGGCGAAAAGCCGATCCTGCCCCCTGCCCGCCCCAAGAGCGGCGCACAGGCCGAGCAGGTCAAGCCGGTCTAACCAAACATCAAGGATACACGTCGCCTACTTTTCGCAGGCGGCGTGTTCACTTTACTTACACCCCGATTGCCCAACCGGGCGCTTTCTTTTACGGTCACTTAAAGTGCTTTGCGGAGTTATGGGTGATCGTTGCGGAAGAAAAAGCCTACCTCTTTGGGGGCGGGGAACTCGGCAAGCTCATCCGCGTGCATGACTGGCAGAACACTTCTTTAGGACCAATCCCCCATTGGCCGCGTGATCTACTAACCGCCGTTAATCTGATGATTAATTCGGGTCAGCCGATGTTCATCGCCTGGGGGCCCAAGCTCAACTTCATCTATAATGACGGCTACGCGCCCATTCTCGGCGCGCGGCACCCCGCCGCGCTTGGCTTGCCCTTTGCTGAGATCTGGCCTGAAGTTTGGGACGATCTGGTTGCACTAGTGGATGCTGCGCTACAGGGGAAGGCGAGCTGGGTGGAGAACATGCACCTGGTGATGGAGCGGAACGGGACCAAGGAAGACACTTGGTACACCTTCTCCTATTCCCCCGTGTTCGATGCGGACGGCGTTACGCAAGGCATGGTCTGCTCCTGCATCGAGACGACTAAAGAGGTCTATGGCGCAAGGCTCTCCGGTTTCCGTTTAGAGTTGGACCAGGCGTTGCGCTCGGCTTTCGATCCCGAGCAAGCCATGGCAGAGGCCGCGGGAGCCCTCGGACGGAATCTTGGTGTTGCGCGGGTTGGCTATGGCGACATCGACCCAACGGGCGAGTTCGTTCTCGTGGAGCGCGACTGGACCAACGGCACAATTGGAACTGTCGCTGGCCGGCATCACATGGAAAGCTTTGGCAAAGCCATCATCGATAGCTTGCGCGCCGGGGAAGTAGTGGCTGTCGATGATGTGACGCGCGACAAGCGCGTTGGATCGGCAGCTGTGACGTTTGCGGAAATCGACACACAGGCTGTGCTCGCCGTGCCCCTGTTCCGCGATGGGGTCTTTCGCGCCCTGTTGTACCTCCACCATAACACGCCAAAAGAGTGGTCCGCGGAGGACCAGATCTTTGCCGTCGAAGCGCTGGAGCGGACTTGGGAGACCGTCGAGCGCGCAAGAGCGGAAAAGCGCCTACAGCAAAGTGAGGAGCGGCACCGGTTCCTTGACGAGCTCGGGCAGATGATTGCCAAGGCACTAGATGCCGACGAGATTTTGGCTATCACGACGCGCATGGTTGCGCAGCATCTGAAGCTATCCAATTGCGCCTACGCCGATATGGATGAGGACGAAGACGGCTTTACCATTCGCGGTGATTGGGCAGCCCCCGGATCTCCCAGCATCGTGGGCCATTACAGCCTTGCCGATTTCGGCAAGCTGGCTGTGAAAAATCTGAGCGCCGGAGAGCCGCTGATCATTAATGACAATGTGGCCGAACTAGCGCCCGAGGAAGCCGCGACGTTCCAAAGCATCGGCATTTCAGCGACCATCTGCATGCCGCTTGTCAAGGATGGTCGTTTAACAGCGCTCATGGCTATCCACGACAAAGCCCCCCGGCAATGGAACGAGCGTGATTTGGCGCTCATTCAGGAGGTGACCGAGCGGTCCTGGGCGCATATCGAGCGCGTGGGCGCGATTGCAAGCCTGCAGGAGAGCGAGCAGCGATTCCGCCTGCTGGCCCAGCAACAAAAGGCGACGGCGCAAGAACTGGCGGCGCTCAACGCCAATCTAGAGAGCTTGGTCGACGAGCGAACTGCCGACCTGATGGCGGCCGAAGAAAGCCTGCGCCAATCGCAAAAGATGGAAGCCGTTGGGCAACTGACCGGCGGTATTGCGCACGACTTCAACAACATTCTTGCGGGCATCGGCGGCAGCCTTGAGATGATGTCCACACGGCTGGCACAAGGGCGCATGAGCGATGTCGACCGCTATCTGACCGGTGCTTCAGGAGCCGTGCGGCGTGCGGCAAGCCTGACGCAGCGTCTCCTGGCGTTTTCGCGCCGGCAGACGCTCGATCCCAAGCCAACTGACGTCAACCGGCTCGTAACCGGCATGATGGACCTCATCAATCGCAGCGTTGGGCCCGAGATCAATGTGATGACCCGTGGCGAGGACGCGCTTTGGACGACGCTGGTCGATGCCGGACAGCTTGAAAATGCGCTCCTGAATTTATGCATCAATGCACGCGATGCAATGCCCGGAGGCGGGGCGCTGACGATTGAGAGCCGCAATTGCAGCTTGAGCCAACGTGAGGCGCGCGACATTGATCTGCAATCGGGCAGATATGTGTGCCTCAGCGTAACCGACACCGGCACGGGCATGACGCCAGAAGTGCTGGCCCGGGCGTTCGACCCGTTCTTCACCACCAAGCCGATCGGGCAAGGCACGGGCCTGGGACTCTCCATGGTTTATGGCTTTGCCGGGCAGTCGGGCGGCGCGGTGCATGTCCAGTCGGAACTGGGCACCGGCACCACGGTTTCGATCTACCTGCCCCGTCATCTCGCTGAGAAGAACGCGAACGATATCGATGATGGAGAAAGCGGCCTCGCGCCGCGTGCGCAAGGCAGCGAAACCATCCTCCTTGTGGACGACGAGCCCCTAGTGCGCATGATCGGCGGAGAGCAGCTTGAAGAGCTTGGCTACAGCGTCTTGGAAGCCGCGGATGGTCAAGCTGCGCTTGAATTGCTTCAGCAAAATCCGGGGATTGATCTTTTGGTCACCGATGTGGGCCTGCCTGGCGGAATGAACGGCCGCCAGCTCGCCGACGCCGCCCGCGCAAGCCGGCCTGATCTTAAGGTGTTGTTCGTAACTGGCTATGCGGAGCACGCCGTGCTCAACCATGGCGAGTTGGAGCCGGGGATGCATATCCTCACCAAGCCCTACCAGATGGAAGCATTCGCCGGGCGGATCAAGGAACTGATCGCGCAGTAGTGCAAAACTAGTGGGGCCGCCCGGAGGCAGCCCCTTTGCTCGTTGATCAGGCCGTCTTCTCTTGAGCGCGTGTGCGCCAGAGCGAATAGAATATGCCGCTTGCAAGAATGGCGAAAGTTATACCCAAAGACCATTCCGCGGGAAACTTCTCCCAACCAAGCAGATCGGCCAGGAATATCTTGGAGCCGATGAAAACCAGCAGTATCGCCAGAGCCTGTTTAAGGTAGGCAAACCGGTGGATGATCGCGGCAAGGGCGAAATAGAGCGCCCGCAAGCCAAGGATTGCGAAGATGTTGGAGGTGTAGACAATATAAGGATCAGTGGTGATCGCGAAGATTGCCGGTACTGAATCCACCGCGAAGATGACGTCTGCTATCTCGATCATGACCAGAGCCAGAAAGAGCGGCGTCATAAAGCGCTCGATCTTTCCGGTCTTGGCATCAGGCTGACGCACGAAGAAGCGATCACCGTGCAGCTGCTCGGTCACCCGGAACCGGCTCTTCATGAAGCGCAGCACGGGATTCTGACTTAAGTCTGTTTCGCCATGACCAGCCGTCAGCATCTTAATGCCAGTAAAGATGAGGAAGGCGGCAAAGACATACAAAATCCAACCAAACTCCGACACCAGCGTGGCGCCAAAGCCGATCATGATCGCCCGGAGCACAATAACGCCCAGAATACCCCAGAACAGAACGCGGTGCTGATATTGCCGAGGGATTGCGAGATAGCCAAAGATCATGGCAATAACGAAGACATTGTCCATGGCGAGACTTTTCTCGACCACGAAGCCTGTCAGGTATTCAACGCCTGATTGTGCGCCAAGCTGCCACCAGACGAAGCCGCCAAAGCTTAGACCAAGGACAATATAGAAAGCGGAAAGCAGAAGGCTCTCGCGCACCTCAATCTCATGTCCATCGCGATGCAAAATACCAAGATCAAAGGCCAGGAGAGCGGCGACAATGCCCAAGAAGCCAAGCCACATCCAGATAGGCTGGCCTAGAAATACCGTGAATAGCAGGTCCATCATAGCTGCCACCAAAATTTATTGTTCGTGTTGTTTGGAAAAATCATCGGCTGGCCTCGTTGAGACCAAGCACACGCTCGATGCGATGCAATGCGCCAAGTTCCGCAGGATGAACCATGCCATCGGCTGCAATGACACGGCTGCACATGCCGGCAATCAGCTCTTTCTCCTTTTCGGAGAGGTCAAGCAGGCCCAGAGCGAGGAGAGCATCACGCTCTGCCGAAATTGGATCGTGCGCGTAAGCTCGCAAGTGCTGTGCCAGTTCGTTGGCCAGATCAGTAACCGAAAAGCCATTCAGAGGCGCGCTTGTGGTGAAGGTCTCAATGATACGGCGGCGTTCAGCTATGTCCATCTGGCCATCTGCATGAGCGATGATCGCCGCCGCAGCGACAAGAGCCTGCAGCAGGCTCTCTCCAGCGGCTGCTTCAGCCTCCCGCCGTGCATCACGCCGGTTGTCCGGATGTCGTAGGCGGATCAGCTCTGCCCGCGAGAACAGATCGTCATTCAGATATTTGGATTTTGCCATTGTTCACTCCTCTTCTGGTTTGCCGATCGGCATGGCCAAGAGGGAGTGCGTCTAGTGAGGACAAAGCCGGGCACCACACGCAGGTACCCTAAAGACCTGCCGAGGTGATCCGACATCGCGCTACAGCAATAAGCTATTAGCGCCAGAGGGGCCCGGTCACGACAGTGGAAATGGGAACGCCTTTGTGATCTGCAAGATGACTGCGACAAAATTGGCTAGACGCATGGTCAGCATCAACTCGCGCCGTAACTGGCCGGCGATAGGTCAAGGAAAGCCAACCCCGCTAGTTGGCCCTGCTGCCAAACCAATTGGCAGGGCTCGGCAGTGTGGTTGAAGAGCAGGACGAGCCTCTCCGGCAAACGCGTGTCTTGCGGCAGTTCGACCATCGCGCCGGAGCGGGACAGATTGACTAGGTACACTGGTATTCGAAGCAGGCCATCGCCAGCTACGGCGGTGCCTTCAATGCGAATTGGCTGGCGCGGATAGAGCCGTTTTTCTTGGGTGACGCTCATGGCCCGCAACGTATTCGGCTCAGGCTAAGCCCGCATAAAGGCGTTAGGTACAATTTGTCAGACTAGGTGTACCTCCTCACCCGGAGTGCCCCTGCGCCTCCGGCTGGATCAACTTGGTTCGAATACGGCGGGAGAAATTGTCGATTACGGCGACGGTCACCAGGATCATCAGGATGATGAACGCAGCTTCGTCCCAATTATTGATGCGGATGCGGTCGGATAATTGGAGGCCAATGCCGCCAGCGCCAACGATGCCAAGGATGGTGGCGGAGCGCACGTTGGACTCAAAGAAATAAAGGATGTGGCTGAGCATTACGGGGAACACCTGCGGCACGACGCCCAGACGCAGGGTCTGTACCTGACTGGCGCCAGCCGAGCGGACCCCCTCGATCTGCTTGCGTTCGACATTCTCAATGGCTTCGGCAAAGAGCTTGCCAAAGACCATAACGTCGGAGACGGCAATGGCGAGTACACCAGCGAAAGGTCCCATGCCGACCGCGCTGACGAAGATCAGCGCCCAGACCAGGCTGTCGATGCCGCGCAGCGTGTCAAAGCCGCGGCGCAGGGAGAAGTGAAAGAGCCAATTGGGCACGATGTTCTTGGCGCCTAGGAAGCCGAGCGGCAGGGCAACGAGGGCCGCGACCAGCGTGCCGAGGAAAGCCATGGCGATAGTTTCCAGAATCGCCCGGCCAAATTCCCAGAAGGCGCCGCCATCGCTGGGTGGCCACATAAAGCGGAGCAGAAATCCAAGCTTGCTTAGGCCATCCCAGATGCGCGTTGGGGATGCATCGATCCACCACAGGCCAAACAGGAGAATGCCGGCAGCAAGGCTCCAGATCGCCCAGTCGCGGATACGGCTGGTCAGCAGCTTGGTAAATATCTCTGGGTGAGCCAAGTGGATCGAACGAAGGCGCTCGGCGGCAATGGCTTTGTTCATGGTTAGATTCCCTTGCCGGCGTCTTGGCCAATCAGCCGGTGGCGGATGGTTTCGCAGGAAATGTCGATGATGGCCGTCATGGCGATCAGCAGCAGCATGATGGCGCTGATGTCGGTGTATTCGAACTGCCGGATGGCAACGTAAAGGTCCTCGCCGATACCACCGGCGCCAACAACGCCCAGCACGGCAGCGCCCCGGACGTTGATTTCGAAGCGCAGCAGGAGGTAGCTAGCGTAATTGGGCAGGGCCTGCGGCACGACCCCCAAGCGCATGATCATGGCCCACGTGCCGCCGGCTGCCCGGACGCCATCGAGCGGGCGCTCATCGATGTTCTCGTTGACCTCGGCAAACAGCTTGCCAAGCGCGCCGGCCGTGTGCACGGCAATTGCGAGAACACCGGCAAACGGGCCGAGGCCGAAAGCGTAAACAAAGATCAGCGCGAAGACGAGTTCGGGAACGGTGCGCAAGAATTCCAGCGTGCGGCGGCTGCCGAAGTAGAGCCAGGAGTTTGGTGACAGGTTGCGCGATGCGAAGAAGCACAGGGCAAAGGCCAGGACGCCGCCGAGTACCGTGCCGACAAACCCCATGAGGATTGTCTCGACCAGCAACAGCATCCAATGGCGGAAGCCCCAATACCAGTTGGCGATATCAGCGCCGAGTGTTTCCCAGCGTAGAATGGGAAAGGTGCCTGCGATGTAGTTCCACGCTTTGGGCAGCCCGTTCAGCAGTTTGGCAGGGTTGAAATCGCTGACCTCGATGGAGCCCAGGAGCGCCACTGCAAAGAGCACGGCGTAAAGCAGGGTCCAAAGGAGGCGAACCTGCCGCTGCTGCCGGTAGCGCTGTTCGAAAGCGGCTATCCGCCCCGGGCCAGCCGCGAGACTATGCGCATGGGTCATTGATCAACTCCCAAAAAGATACCGGCACGGAAGCGGACTTCCGTGCCGGTCAAACCTGGCTTAGCTGGCGTTGGCCCGGCGCTGCTGCGCGTTGTATTCGGTGATGGCAATCACATCGAGATAGTCTTCGTGTGTTGCCGGAGCGTAACCTTTTGAGTTGTTAGAGTGCAGTTCGTTGAACGCATCCGGATCAGCTTCGGGGAAGGCAAAAATAGCGTCGGTGAATGCCTTCTTTAGCTCTTCAGGTAAATCGGTGCGCATCACGACGGGCGAATTGGGGATCAGCGGCGACTGCCAGATGATGCGGGTTGAGCCTTCCGGGATCATACCCTTGCTGACCATGCGTGGAATGGTACCACTCTTTTCGTTGGTCTGGTTGGTCGCTACGGCTTCAAACGTGCCGTTGGTCAAGGCGATAACGCTCTGCTCGTGGCCGCCGGAAAAGGCAACTTCACCGAAATAATCATCTGCGGTCGTGTTGAGTTCGGTCGATAGATAATAAGAGGGGACCGCGTAACCCGAGGTTGAGTTCGGATCCGCAAAGGCAAAGTCCTTGCCCTTGATATCTTCCAATGTCTGGTGGGGACTATCAGCACGGACGGCGATAACGGAATAATAGCCGAGGGCGCCTTCCTTGTCGCGAGATACGGCGACTGGCGCAACGAGATCGCCCATCACCTTGTGAGCCAATGCATAATTAGCAGGTCCAATCGTGGCGAACTGGATTTGGCCAGCACGCATAGCTTCGATCACGGCAGCATAGTCTGTGCCACGGACGATCTTTACCGGTACACCTAGCGTACGAGACAGGTAATCGGCATAGGGCTGCGTGCGGGCAATGGCATCATTCTCGTTTTCACCAGAGGTGATCCCGATGCTGAGCTCAGGGAATTGTTCTTTCCAATCCTGGGCTTGTGCCGGGGAAATGATGGCAGCAGCCATCGCTGCGGCCGCAAGGGTGCGGCGCATGAACATGTTCATGATTGTAAGCTCCGGTTTATGTGGTCTGGTTAAGGATGCCGCTAAATCGCGTCAGCCAGTTGTGCTCGCTTGTTCCCCGCTGCCTGAGGCAGCATGGCGCCAAGTGTCGATGTCAGCGCTTCTTCCACCTCCTCGGCGTCGCCGGCATCACCATAGATGGTCTGGATGGTCTGCCGGGTGAGTTGGGCGGGCGCACCGTCGAAGACCACCTTGCCGGCGGCCATGCCGACAATCCGGTCGCAATAGGCGCGGGCGGCATCGAGGGTGTGCAGATTGCAGATGACAGTAATCTTGTCTTCCTGGTTGATCTTGCGCAGCGCTTCCATGACAAAGCGTGCGTTGCGCGGGTCAAGGGAGGCAATCGGCTCATCGGCAAGGATGAGGCTGGGCTTCTGGATCAGTGCACGGGCAATCGCCACGCGCTGCTGTTGACCACCCGACAACGTCTCGGCGCGCTGCAGCGCCTGCGGTAGCAGGTCAAGCCGGTCCAGCGCCAAAGCCGCATCGGCCCGGTCGGTGGCTGGAAAATGCTTGAACAACACCGGCAGGTTGGCCGCAGTGCCGATCCGGCCGATCATTACATTGGTCAGAACATCGAGGCGGTTCACGAGGTTGAACTGCTGGAAGATCATGGCGCAACGTGCGCGCCAGGCACGCAGATCGCGTCCAGACAAACCGCCGACGCTCTTGCCGTCGAACAGGATTTCACCCTGATCGAGTTCGGCGAGCCTGTTGACGAGGCGCAACATGGTAGACTTGCCTGCCCCGGAGCGGCCGATGATGCCGACCATCTGACCATCGGGAAAGCTCAACGAAACGTTGTTGACGGCGATGGTCTCGCCGAACCGCTTGGTGATTTTCCTTAGCTCGAGCATGTCGCCACTCCCTCGTAGGACATCTGTTCTTCAGGCTTTAATCGACGCTATCGGCTCTCCATGACAGCGTTAACTCATTCGAATGACATCTCGGTGACGGATTGGATTGCCGGCCAAAGCCGTGCCATCGGCATAAACAACGGTGCCGTTGCTGATGGTGGTGCAAACATGGCCAACGCCCTTGTCATCAGCGATCATTAGGTCGGCGCGCAGGCCTATCGCAAGTTGGCCGCGGTCTTCGAGGCCGAGCGCTTTGGCGGGGTTGAGCGTTGCGAGCCGCGTTGCGCCGGGTAGGCCATCAGGATCGGTTTGGCTTAAAACCAGAATCGCCGGGAGCATAGCCGAGGGGTGGTAATCGGCGGCAAGCATGTCGAGCACGCCTTCGGCATGCGCCTCACGTGCCGATAAATTGCCCGAATAGGAGGTGCCACGCAGCGCATTGGGCGCGCCCATTGCGGTCAGCATGCCTCTTTGACGCGCTTCCCGGGCGGCTTCCAAGGTCACCGGAAACTCGCTAATATTGGCGCCAAGCTCCTGCATCAAAGCGACCTTGGCGATCGTATCGTCGTCATGGCTGGCGAGCGGCACACCATGGAGCGCGCAGTTTTGCGCAATGGCGCGCAGGGTTGCACCCAGATCGCCCGTGGTCTCCTTGCGATCGCGGATACGCTGCTGCAGCGCCTCGTGGGCCTGCTCCAAGGTTACGCCCTTCGTATTGGCGTAGTTCGCCGCCTGCAGTTCCAAATTGCGGTATTGCCCCTGCCCCGGTGTATGATCGCACAGCGAGATGAGATCGACCAATCCTTGCGCGATTAGATCGCTGACTACATCGAGCGCGGCAGGAAATGTAACCTCGAAACGGGCATGGACGCGGTGATCGATCAACAGCGCCGAGCGGTGCGCGCCCAACGCGCGGATCATGTCGCTGGTGTGCTCGTAGGACCGCATATGGCCGTAAGTCGAGGATGGGCTGAACGAGACGGCGGCATAAGCGGTCGTGACGCCAGTGCAGGCAAGACGGCGGTCCAGATCGCGCAATCCCATCTCCATGGGCATGCGCACATTTGGCCGGGGCTCGACTTCGCGCTCGATCATGTCACCGTGCATGTCGATCATGCCCGGCATCAGCAGCAGGCCGTTACCGGTAATGTCTGGATCCTCTACCGGTGTGGTGCGGATCTCAGCAATCTTGCCCGCCTCGATGCGCAGGGCGCCATTGGGGATCACGCGGTCGGCAAGGACCATGCGGAAATCAGACAGCCACATCGATCAACTCGCTTTCGGCAGGAACAGGATGGGTTGCAAGATCGATTTCTCGGTCGATCAATTCGGCAACGTCGCCGGGATGGTGAAACACCCCGATGATGGCAACGCCGCTGCTCTTAAGGTCTGCGAGGCGACGCACCAGCGCACGGCGGGCACCGACATCGAGCGAGGCAGTGGGCTCGTCCAGCAGCAACAGGCGCTGGGGCAGGATCAGGGCCCGTGCGAGGTTGACCTTTTGCTGTTCGCCTCCCGAGAAGGTGCTGGGGTAGGCCGGCCAAAGCTCCGGCCGCACGCCGAATTCACCGAGCCAATGGCGTGCCTGCTCCAGCGCTTCGGCAGCGCCATAGCCAGCCAGTCGCAGTGGTTCAGCGACGATGTCTTGCGCCGCAACGCGCGGGCGGGCGTTGAGGAACTGAGTGACGAAGCCGATTTCCTGCCGGCGCAGCAAGGCGATATCGACATCGGCCGCGCGTGCCAGATCGATGTCGCCAAGCGTGGAGCGATACCAGATATGACCCGAAACGGGCAGATAGCTGCGCCAAAGCGTTCGCAGCAAGGTGGATTTGCCCGCGCCATTACGCCCCTTGAGCAAGAGGAATTCGCCCTGGCGCAGGTCGAAGCTGATGCCTTCAAAGGCGTGCAGCATGCTGTCGAGATGATACATGCGGAACGTTTTGCCCAGGCCTTGGACGCGCAGCAGGGGAATGGGTGAATGCTGGTTCATGGCTGGCCCCTAGAGCTTGGCGTGGACGAGTTGCTGGGTATAGGGGTGCTGGGGGTCCTGGAAGACCTGGTCGGCAAGCCCCTGTTCCACCACCTCGCCATGGCGCATGACGAGTACCCGGTCGGCCATGGTCCGGATCACGCCCAGATCATGGCTCACCAAAACCATGGTGATGTTGCGGTCGCGCTGCAGGCGCTTGAGCGTATCGAGCACCAAGGCTTGGACGCTGACGTCGAGTCCAGTCGTGGGCTCATCAAGCAGCAACAGGGCCGGTTCGAGCGCGATTGCCTTGGCCAATTGCACGCGCTGCTGCATGCCGCCGGACAACTCGGCCGGGCGGGCATCCATGCGCGAAAGGGGAAACTCGGATGCGTCAAGCGCCTCACGTGCCCTGCTGCGCAGCACATCGAAACTGCGCTCGCCAGCAATCAGCAGCCGCTCTGCGACATTGCCGCTCGAGCTATGCCGCATCAAGAGACCCAAGTGCGGGTTCTGGTAGACGATGCCAATATGGTGGGCGCACAACATGCGCCGCTGGTAGCGGCCAAGCTCAAAGAGATTGCCATCTTCACGGCCGGGCAAGCGCAAGCGGTAGTCGCCTTGGTCGGGCGTATCTTCCAGATTCATCATGCGCAGCAGGGTCGACTTGCCCGAACCGCTCTCGCCCACCACGCCCAGCACTTCGCCGGGATAAACCGTCACCTCGACATTGCGCAGCGCATGCACATTGCCATAGCGCCGCGACAAGGCGCGCATGGTGAGGATGGCCTCGGTCTGCATCAATTGCGGCGGCAGGCGCTCGGGCGGCTGGAGTGTCAGATCGATGCTCACGCCGAGAACTCCCCATGCTTGTACCAGGTCTGGCCGATCTCGGCGGGGCTGCCTTCGCGCTGCTGGATGGTTTTGATGCCAAGATTACTGTCGGAGACTTCAAAGCTCGAACCGCCACCTTCGCGCGGCAATTCGTTCATGAAAAAGCCGGAGACGCCGGAGCGCTCGCAGACCAGACTGGCATGATCCTCCACCCGATAGGGACGGTCGGAAAAGACCAGCGGCTCGACCCGCGTGTGCGGCGGCACGGCAAAGAGACGCTTTTCGCGGCCGGCCGACAGGAAGGTCAGATGCTTGGCCATATGGAGCTTGGGCACATCCCAGCGCGGAATGGGCGATGGCGTCATCACATGGCGCCCATTGATCAAGCTTGGATAGGCCGCGCCTTGCATGATGCGGCCCTTGCGCACGATCTGCTCGTAAAGGGTCAGCCAGAGCCGGCCATAATCGGCATCGGCATGCATTTGCCGGGCGATGGACATGTTCGGCTCTACACCGCGTAGGGGTTCAGGATTTGGCACTTGGAGGACCAGAATCTGGTCTGCGCCCAGCGTCTCCTCGGGAACGCGGTGGCGCGACTGGATGATGGAAGCATCCAGCGTATCCCAGGTTTGCCCGGCGCCCGAGACACGGCTGATGAAGCGCCGGATCGAGGCGGCATTGACGCCGTCGTCAGCGCCCTGGTCGATGACTTTGATCGTTGACGCCGGGTTCACTAGCGTCAGCGTGACCTGCAGCCCGCCCGTACCCCAGCCACGCGCCATCGGCACTTCGCGGCTGGCATAGGGCATCTGGCAGCCCGGCACGGCGATCGCCTTGAGCATTTTGCGGCGCAGTTCGCGCTTGGCAGAAGCATCGAGGAAACCGTAGCTGGTGGCCGTCCAGGGCCTGGTAAGATTGGCAAGGCTCATAGCGCGACCTCCGCTTCCGGCGCGGTTTGGGTGTCCAGCACGGTCTTTTTGGCAGCCATGGCCTTGGCATCGCGCATGGCATCGAGCACCGACTGGAAGGTGACATAGTGCGGCAGCTTGAAGTGGATGCAGAAGCCCGAGGCCTCGACGCTCTCGGTATGGTACAGGTAAAACTCCTCATGCATGGGCGAACCCACTGGCGCTTCGGCGGAGTTGAGATCGAGCGTTGCCGCACCGATGACCTTGACTTCGTTCCAGCCAAAGCTTGCTGCATAGCCAAGCTCGAGATAGCCGCCCTTTTCCTTAGAGGTTACCTCGGCCTGACTGACCCGCACGCGGCCGGCGGAGAACTCGGCCCCTGAAGGGTGCCGCACCATGACTTCAGCCTCAGCCAAACGCAGCTCGTTTACCGTCGGGTGGGCGTTGCCATAGCCGCGCATGGCGGCATAGCCCAGAGCCAGAACGCCGCCTGTCTCCGCCCGCGCTAGGCTTTGCAGCCGGTGGGCGCGAGACGCCGGAAACAGCAATGGCTCACGCGTGATGTCTGGAATATCGTCGGGAGCAATCTGCGGCTCGGTGGCTGGTGCAACCAGGCCCTGCTGGCGCTGCCAATCAGCGAGTGATGGCTGCCGCATTGGTGCAGCTGCACTGGCCGGCTCAACCTGCGGCGGATCGAACGGCTTGCCTTCGAGCACGTCGGTGGCCAGCACGCGGTGGGAGTAGTCGAGCGTTGGCCCCAAAATCTGCCCGCCCGGAATGTCCTTGAACGCTGCGGAGATACGGCGCTGGGTCAAAAGCTCGTCTTGGCGCAGGGGCCGTGCAACAGCAAGGCGCGGCTGGGTCGTTCGCCAAGCGCGCAATACGAGCACTGCCTCGGACAGTTCGCCACCGGTTTGCGCCAGTGCAAGCGCCGCCAATTCCTCACTATAAAGCGATGCTTCGCCCATAACGCGGTCTATCAGATAGGGCATAGACTGGCGGATCGCTTCGACCCGCGCGGCATCGATCGTGCCCAGATCCTGGCGGAAGAAGCGTTCCGCCTGCTCGATGGCTTTCTCGCCGCCACGCGTTGCAACATAGGCCATCAGAGCACCTCGACATCGGTTGAGCGGGGGATGGAGATGAGCGAATGCCCATCGACCAGGATGAGCTCGAACCCTTCAGGGTAAAGGCAAAGGTCACGGCGCTGGCGCCAGAAGGCTGCCGGCAGCGCAAGCTTGATCTCGCGGTGCCCCTCGATGCCGGGGCCTGACAAACGCAGCCTCTCTCCCCCGCCCTGTTCGACTTGCACTACGAGCGTTGCGCCATCGTCAGGATAAAGCGCGCTGCCGCAGCGGATCATTGCCAAAGCGTCGCTCGCCTGGGTCATCGTTTCGAGAAACAGATGATCGCTCTCCGTAACGCTGCCAATTTCGGCGCCTGTTTCAATGATCTGCTGGCGAAGCACATCGCTGTCGGTGTAAACCACGCATTCGCGATCAATCAGCGCCTCGATAACCGGAGCAAGACCGGGCACGGGCATGTCGCGCGTTTCGCCGGGGCGCGCCATCGACCACATCAGCGCTTCGAAAGTGCTGTTGCTTCGCGCCTCAGCGGCTTCGGGGGGAGCAATCGTCAGCATCAGAATGTCTCCATTTCAACGCGCGTGGCTTCCACCCGGCGCATGAGTTCGACATCGGCTGCGCTCTGGTGCGCGCGCTCGGTGGCAATGAACTGCTCGATCGCTTCGCGTTTGGTGCCGCTGGCCAGCGCTAGATCAACGACGGCCATGGCCATAGCGCGCTCCAGATCTCGGCCAGTGATCATGCCGTATCCGACATGGCCCTTGGCGTTGGCAATATGGGCCTCGCTTACAAGCACTTCGCCTAGGTGAAAATCGACATTCTCAACGGTATCGCGCATCGGGACCATGACTAGTCCAGTGCGGTTGGAGCGCACTTCGATATCGCCCAAATGCTCCAGCATCTGCTCGGCCAGCACTTTTACCCCGTCTACCCTGGCGCGCGCCAAAATGCCCAGGATCTCGCCATGGCCTAGCCGGTCGGGACCCAAGCCCCCGCCCTCTTCATTGAACATCATGGCTCCTTTCGCTCCCCGGCTCATCAGTCGGACTAGTTTCAAACGTGAATTGCACCCGGTCACCGGCCCAGGCGGCCTCGGAAAAGCCAATCGGCGTGCCGGCAAGATCGACGTCGGTCTTTTGCACGATCAGCACCGACTGGCCTGGGCGCAGCATCAGCAGGGATGCTTCCTGCTCATTGGCGATGCGGGTAAAAACCGTCGTGCGCTGGCGCCGGTAATCGGCGATGCCATAGGCACGGTATGTGTCGGTGACCGAGACACCAGCCCGGCGGCGCTCTGCCATGTCGGGGAAGCGTTCAGCATCGTGGTAGGTCCAGCCAAGGCTGATCGGCAATTCATTGGCAAAGCCACGGCGGCAGATCGCAAACACCGGTGCTTCAGGGGGCAATTGCAGTGCGGCGGCAACGCGCGTGCTCGCGGGCACCTGCATGTCCGATATGGTCTGCCCCGATGCCGTCAGCCCTTGGGACATCAGGTTTTCGCGAAAGCGGGTGCGCGACCCGATGACATAGTTGATGAGCGGCGCCCGCTCCACAAAAGTGCCGCGCCCATGCTCTACACGGAGTTTGCCTTCGGCTACTAGCGCGGCTAAAGCACGGCGCAGGGAATGTCTCCGGGTATCGTAGAGCACGCAGAGGTCCGGCTCGGCGGGCAAGCGGGCGTCGGGTGCGAGATGACCAGCGGTGATCTCGTTATCGATCTTGTCCCGAGTGGCTTCCCAACTCTGCCCACGACTGCGCATGAATTCATCTCAACTCATTCGGATGAGTGAGGGGTTTACTTGCACTGAGTGACAAGCAGATGACCAAACATGCTTGAGGCGGGGTTGACCGGCGGTGTCACACTAGTGAAGCAGAGACCGAGTTTGAGCCCCCTTCAGCAGTGGCAATCTTATACATGCAATTGCAGTTATCAGCTGGCGCTTGCTTCTTGAACAAACGCCATGACATGGATGTCGATCTTCTCGTCACCGATGATCGCTGCCATGCGCCTTGTTCCTTCGAGAACGAAGCCGTGCTTCACATAAAGGGCAATAGCGTTGCGATTAGTTGCAAAAACCTCGAGTTCAATCCGCAGAAAAGCTTTGGTTTTCGCATCTTCTAGCGTTGCTTGAAGCAGGCGCGTGCCAATGCCTTGGCCACGATATTGCGGCAAGACACCCATGCCAAGAACACCGCAATGGCGAAAGAAATCATTGCTCCGCCGGCAAACGTCGCACCAGCCTATAATTTCATCTTCGTTTACCGCCACAAATTGTGGATTGCCGTTCTTGATATTGCCGGCAACGAAACTCGCTGCTCCCTCATAGGGCGGCGCTTGTTCAGACGACAAGAACCGGCGCTCTCGTGCGACAATATCCAAAGCGTGGTGGAAGCCGTCAAAGTCCCGCATCTCAATCGGCCGGATTTGAACAGGCATGATGGTTCTTCCTTGCTGGCCCCGGGGCAGCTCCGAATTCAAGCTGTAGGTTTCCAGCGCGAGAGCCTAAACTTGTAATACACGGCATGACCCGATGTGCCACGATTGTTCTCACGACCAAGACAAGAAGGTGAGGCAGTACAAAAGTGATCAGAGTTTAATGGCGCGCCCTAAGAGATTCGAACTCCTGACCCCCAGATTCGTAGTTCAAAACTCCTCCTACGACGCAGTATCCAACAGCTCTACTGACGTCACCCTTTGTCCTGTTTTCCCTTGCTATTCATGGCGTCGTCGCGTCAAATCCTGTTCTGGCGTACATAGCCCCTTAGACATCTCACAACGCCAAAACCGTTTCAAAAACCGTTTCATTGATCCCGGGCGAACTGACGTGGCCGACTTACGTATCCCATTGAACGATAAAACAATCGAGCGTTTGCCGCCGCCCGAAAAAGGACGCTACATTGTCCGGGACACCGACCTAAAGGGCTTCTTCTTGATGGTTGGAACCCGCAAGAAGACCTTCATGGTCCAAGCTGACCTCCGAGAACGCGGCAAACGCGCTTCTACGGTTCGCATTGCTGTGGGTGACACGGCCGAACTCTCAACCCGAGCCGCGCGTGCTGTCGCCAAGGAGTACCTGGTTCAGATTAGCCGGGGCATACACCCGAAAAGCCACGGGAAGGCTACAAAGGCTTCGGCGGTGACCGCGATAGCCAGTCAAGAACAGGCGGTACCTGCCGGAGTTGCGCTCAGGGAAGCCTGGGCTCGTTACAAGATCGCTATGGAGCGTAAGAACCGCAGCCAGCGGACGATCGAGAGCTATCGTGATCACGTCGAGCGCATCTTTAAGGATTGGCTGGATATGCCTTTGAAGCAGCTTGGTGATGACCCAAGCCAGGTCGTTGCGAAGCATGATGTGGTCAGCGAAAAGCACGGCCCCTATATTGCCAACGGCAGCATGCGGACCTTTCGGGCGATCTACAATCACGCCCGCAGGACCAACCGCAACCTTCCTGCTGACAATCCGGTCGATAGTGTAGATTGGAACCATGAGAAGCGCCGCGATAGCGGTATGGGCCTAGCCGATCTCAGAGGCTGGTTCGTCGAAGCTGCCAACCTTGACAACCCTATCCGGCGCGAGTTTCACCTGTTCACTTTGCTCTCAGCCTCTCGTCCGGCTGCCTTGAAGGAAGCGAAGGTGCGCCACCTTGATCTGCGGCGTCGCGTGCTTCACATCCCTCGTCCGAAGGGCGGGGCCGACCGGGCATTTGACATCCCGCTGTCCCGCGAAATGATCAAGTGCCTTATGCGCGCTATCAGGTTCGGCCGCCAGATGCATCCATATGAGGCTGTGGAGTGGCTGTTTCCTGCTGAGAGCGCCGATGGTCATCTCTCGGAGCATAAGGAAGATCGGGCAGTTCTATCGAAGTGGGGAAACGAGCTACGCCAGACTTATCGCACCGTGGCGGCCCCTGCCGGGTGTTCAGAGTTGGATGCACGGATGCTGATGAACCACTCCGTTCCAGACGTGAACGCCGGTTACATCACGCGTCATAAGTTGCTGGAGGATCACTTGCGCGTCCAACAGCAGGCTATCAGTAGTACAATTTTCTCAGCGGTTGGCGACGCCTTGATGGGGCATGTCGACCTTCACGACTAGCTGAGTGCGGGTGCCGCTCGCCGCCACGTTTTTCGGGCCCAAGAAGAATTTAGTCGCGAAAGGTTGGCGCCGAGGGTTCTGTCACCCCGACCGATGCTACGGATGCGTTAGTCAGATATGATCCAGCTTCTGCGGTGTGTTGCGAATGGCCTACTCGCCAGTCCCGCTCGATGCGGGCGTTCGAAGCTAGGCAATTGGCTTCTATGCTGTCTGGGACTATGTGCGGAACGCATTTTGTCGTGACGCTGGCTTCCACATCGATCACCTTCTCCTGGCGCCCGCCATAGCGAACCGTTTGACCCCAGCAAGTCTAGATCGCCACGTACGCGGCTGGGACAGGTAGAGCGACCATGTGCGGACGTAGATAGAGTTCGACCGAACCCGTTGATCGACCCTTCCGTCCGCGGCGCTGAGAGGGCCAACATCGCGGACACTGCAGTCGAAACCGATGGATCGCTTTGAAGACCTAAAGCCCAATATGCCGAGCACGTGGGAGCAAGATGGGGTGGTTTGCTTCCTAGCGGATTCTGAAATTAGATAGCGGAAACCGGTCTCAATTTGGGATCGAGGTTATGAAAGAGCTGGCTTAGACGTGTTGTGCCGCGAGGCTGAGGTGGGAAATAATGCAAAAGAATACCAACTTCTTCTGGCGCGGTTTTGGCTGCAGCCTGCAACACGCTGTCTGCAACGCCTGGCCGCATGTCGGCAGCCTCACAGGCCAAGGCCGCATACACAGCCGGTCCCAACAGGTGCCTAGCTTGGCTTACACCCTGAGTGCCTAAATTAAGATCTGTATGAGTGTAGGCCACCGCTGCTGCCAACATCGCTGAGCGCGCCGCATACTTTGCAGACTGCTGGTCGCTCTCTTTAGCGGCAGCGTGAGCTGCCCACGCTAGTGTCCGCAGCGCTTTATCTCGCCGGCCGCCATGTCCGAACGCACGCGCACCAGTGATTGCCTCCCGAGGTCGATTGTCTCCGGGCTTCTTACCTTCAAAGAAAGCAAGCGCCATGTCCGCGCAGTCGGCCGCCCATAGTGCTGCCGAGCGAAGAAACCGTTCAGCTTTGGCCGAATTGCCCAAGGTGGAAGTCTGGCTCATACGTTTTGGTCCCGGGTCAGGGCCGTTCCTAACCACAGTATTTGGGTGCCTGCAAATGTCTGTTTTGAGCACATGGGCTTCTGCCAGTGAACGGCTGAATTGGGGTCGATATCAGTCCCGTGCTCTATATCGCCCTTGGGGTGGAAAGGAGACAGTCCGCTTGTAGGCCTGGTCTGGCCAAATGCGGTCCAAGACTAGGATGACGTAAACCTCGACAAGCATTCAATTGGCTGTGCAGGGTCCTATGTGCGCGCCGCAGTTAGAGCCGGGAAATGAACACGCACAAACCATTGGTGGCTCTGGCCATTGCTACCGTTGCATCCATCGGCGGAACCCGTTTATCGGCGATAGCGATCCCTTGGCTGGTACTTACCGCGACCAACAGCCCGATACTCACCGGGGTGGCGGGGTTAGCCGAAATGCTACCTTACGTGCTTGCCAAGGCATTCAGCGGTCCCTTCATCGATCGTCTGGGCGCTAGGCGGGTCGCAATCTGGTGCGACTACCTGTCTGCAGCTGCGGTGAGCATAATTCCCTTGCTGTATTGGACAGGGCTGCTCAACGTTTGGATCCTCCTACCCGCTGTGGCCGTGCTGGGTGTGCTACGGGCACCCGCCGACGCCGCGAAGCAGGCGCTGGTGCCTGTAGTTGCAGAAGCAGGCAGCTTTTCTCTCGAACGCGTAACTGGCGTTCTGGGTACCAGCAACAGACTTGCCGGGACCCTTGGTGCCGCAGGGGCTGGCGTGTTGATCGCATGGCTCGGCGTCGGTCCGGCGCTGCTTGCCAACGCAATCACCTTCGCCCTTTCAGCTGTGTCCTTGGGCGTGGGCATGCGCGCCTCAAGTGCTGTTGGCATGACCAGCAGTGCGCCAGTCGTTGCAACATATCGGGCGCAAATGGCCGAAGGCTGGAAGGCACTTACCAGCGATCCCGTCCTAGTGGCGCTTGTCCTGATGCTGGCTTTCACAAGTCTCTTCGACCAAGCCTATGCAACAGTTTTGCTCCCTGTGTGGGTTCGATCCTCGGGCTTGGACGCAAGCTGGGTTGGGATTTTGCTAGCGGTCTTCTCCGGGGCCGCCATAGCTGGCGCGGCGCTAGCGGCGATTTACGCAGAACGCTTGCCAAGGCTGACGATGTACGTGATTGGCTTCATCTTCGCTGGACCTATTCCGATGGCGGTTCTGACGACGAATGCTCCCCTCATGCTGATCGTGGCGGTTCTGCTGGTCAGCGGGTTCGCTGCCGGATTTCTAAATCCCATCATCGGCGCCTTGCTTTTCGAGCGCATACCAAAGCCATTGGTCGGGCGGGTTATTGCCTTGGTCGTTTCGCTGACTTGGGCGCTGATACCATTCGGAGGCATATATGCAGGCTTCCTCATTGAGCAGGCAGGCATCGCCTTCGCGCTGGGGGCTACCGCAACGCTCTACTTGGTCGCCGCTCTTTCTCCAGCCGCCGTGCCGCGCTTCCGAGCTATAGGCACTCGGACGGTCTTTAGGGCGACTGATTAGCCCCTACCGATGTCAGCTATTGTCGAACGAAGGCGTTCGGGCATTACGACTGAAATGGGATCGACATCGGAACGGTCGTTTTGGGACGCCCGTCTGTACTTACGGAAGACGCTCGCCCCACTCAGCCGCCAGCGCCCTGGTAGTTACGGAGACACCAGCGCCAATGGGCCATAGCGAGAAGGACGCAGAGCGGGCCGGCGATGAGCGCGGCGATGGGGGCAAAACCCCCAAGTAGGGGCACGGGCTTGCCCAAGAAGGCTGCGACCGGGACATATGCAAGGAAGGCCAGCGGGGCGACTGACAGCATCAGCACCTGCAGGGGCACGGGGAAGATGTTGAGCGGGTAGCGGGCAAGTTCCCAGAACCCGAAAAAGATCTGGTAGAGATGGTTGGACTTTACCCAGACCAGGGCGGTGGCGCCGATCATGGTCATGACAGCGGCCACGATCATGGCGGCGCTGGCGAGATAGGCGACAAACATCAGCGCCAGCAGTGGCGTCCAGGCGACATCGACCTGGGTCAGCGCCCAGCCCATGAGTCCGACCGCCAGCACGATATGACCAGTATAGCCGATATTGAGGCCGGAAAAGACAATGTATGTCCAAGGGCCGATCGGCTTGACCAGGATGGCGTCGAAGGTGCCCATGCGGACCTTGTCCTCGATCTCGCGGAACTGGACGAAACTGAGCGATGCGCCGAGGGAATATCCGAGCAAATGGAACGACAGCAGCAGCGCCATCTCCGGCCAGAGCCAGCCACCGAGCGAGCCGAAGCGAGCGAGGATAAGGGAAATCGCAGTGTACATCGCGCCGTAGGCGGCGAACTGCGAGAGCCACCCGAGCACCATGGCGCCAGGGTATTCTGCCTTGCTACGGATGAAGATCTGTACGAGGGCGGGGATGACAATGTGGAGACGGGCCATGGCTTCAGCCCCCCTGCACGATAAGACGGTGTCGGGCCTTTGCCCAGAGCCAAACCAGGAGCAGCAGCAGAGCGGCGAGCCAGACGAGCCCTAGGACAAAGTACAACAGGGTCTCGGTTGTGCCCAGCTTCCCCACATAGACGGCTGCGGGATAGTAGGAGACCCATGCGAAAGGCAGGTGGCCGGCAATGGCGGCCAACCAGCCGGGGAAGAGCCAGAGCGGCACGAGGCCGCCCGACAGCAGCGTCATGATGGAATTGAAGAACCAGTCGAGCGACTGCGTCGTCATCAGCCAGAATGCGGCCAACCCCAAAAGCGCAGTGAGCACGAACAGCATCATGAAAGACAACCCCCAGAAGGGCAGGAAGGCCAGGGCATGGAACAGGCTGGCCGGTGCAGCCAGTCCGATCGTGAGTGCCACGATGATCGCCACCGGCGTGGTGACGGTTAGCAGATCGAAGACGAAGTTGCCCATGTGGTTGGCCAGAAGGTACCCCGGATAGTGCAGCGGCTTGAGCAGGTACACGGCTACATCGCCTGATTTGATGGCGACACCAACATCGTTGAGCAGGCGCGAATAATCCCAATACAACACCGGACCGGCAAGGAGCGCATAGGTGATCATTTGGGGCAGGCTGACCCCATCGATGGTTGATGTACCCGCCGTTGTGAAGACAGATACCCAGATGGCGATGCGCGCGAATATGAAGACCAGTTCGCCGAACAGCCCGGACCACACCTGGTTGCGATAGGCGAGGCGAGACTGAAACGCTGTGGCGGTGAACGCGGGATAGGACAGGACCCTCATGCCGGGTGCCCTGATATGCGCGACTTGTTCTGGTAGAAGGTGCGGATGACTTCCTCGATGTCGGGCTCCTCTAGCTTGATGTCCTTCAGGCCGTGGCCGCGGCCGACTTCATTGAGAACATCGATGAGTGAGGTCGACTCGTCTTCGAGCAGGAAGTGCTTGGCGGCGCCTTCGTCGAGCGAGAGCGTGGCGGTGGTGAGGGCTATAGGGCCGGGGTCGCTGGCAAATTGGAGTGTCAGGCGGCGGCGGGAGCCGAGGGTGGCGCGCAGATGGCGCAGTTCGCCATCGAATAGCAGCTTGCCATCGTCCACCATGATGAGGCGGGGGCAGATCTGCTCAATATCGACCAGGTCATGGGTGGTCAGAATGATGGTGGTACCGCGCTCGCGGTTGATCTCGGAGAGGAACCTGCGGACGGCATCCTTGGCGACCACGTCGAGGCCGATGGTGGGTTCGTCCAGAAACAGGATTTTGGGATCGTGCAGCAGGGCCATGGCGATCTCGGCACGCATGCGCTGGCCAAGGCTGAGCTGGCGCACTGGCCGATCGAGATAGGCCCCCATGTCCAGCATGCTGGTGAGATTCCCCAGGTTTTCGGTCAAGCGGGCTTCGGCTATGTCGTAGATGTGGCGGTTCAGCGCGAAGCTGTCGCGCACTGGCAAGTCCCACCAGAGCTGGCTACGCTGGCCGAAGACGACGCCGATTTCAGCGGCGTTGACCATGCGCTGGCCGTGCGGTTGGCGGCCAAGGACATTCAAGGTGCCGCCCGTGGGCACCAGAATGCCGGTCATCATCTTGATCATCGTCGATTTGCCGGCACCGTTAGGGCCGAGATAGCCCACGGCCTCACCGGCTGCGATGGAAAAGCTGATATCGGTGACCGCGTGAACTTCGGTGTACTCGCGGTTGAACAGCCCTTTTATAGCGCCGCCTAGCCCGGAAAAACGCTTGGGCTGGCGGAAGATCTTGCTGACCCCGCTCGCACTGATGATGTCTGACATGATGCTTCCCTCACTGGCAAGCTAGCCGATTCTGAAGACAAGTGAAGGATACCTGACAGGTTCGTCCCGCGCGCGGCATGGCACTGCGCTGTGGGTCATCGAGGAATGGCTACGGGCGATTTGGAGAACCCGAAAGCTTCAGGAGCAGCTGATATCTATAGCAATGGTCAGATACGGGGCGGGAAGAGGACTGGCGGCTACTGGTATACGACAGGCCCTAGCAGAATTCGCCAATCCAGTACGCGCCTGCCTTCTGCGCGACGCAGGTTTATTAGGATTGCGGGGTAGTTCATGTGGTGCATAAGTCTTGGAATCTGCACCGAACGGAAAAAGCCATGGGGTCAGATGCAAGGTGCCCAAAGAGGTTCACGCCGGACCGACAGCAGATCGTCAGTCTGCGCGATCACTTGAGCCCCCAAGGTGTCACGGAAGCGAATAACGTCCCGGCAGAAGCCTTCTCGGTTGCTGGAGCTACTCATTCTTTTGGCATCTTCAACAAGGTCGGCCTTGTAGTCTCGAAGATCGCCAGCACTGACGCCGGTGGTCGTATTCTCCAATGCGAACTCTTCTATTCGGGAGATAGAGCGTTGCAGATCGGCGTCTGACGAACGTAGCTCGAGCCCGCAAAGCTCGATGCCTTGCTGCATCGACACATAGATCGACCAAAGGCACAAAACCGCACCCTTACCGGATTGATCCACTTTCGGAGCGTTTCGGCTTTGCTGAAACTGAGAAACCGCTGTTCGCATCTGCTCAGCCTGCTGGGATTTGACGCCGTTTGGTGTGTAGGTCACCTTCGCGATATCACCGCCCAACATGTCACCGAAGACCATCAGGGCCGACAGATAGCTCCCATGAACCGACGGCTGCGAGCAGTTAATGTAAAGAGAGTAGTTGATGTCCTTGCGCAGCAACATGTCCCAAACGACACCAACGTTAACGAGTTGGACGTCCGTCTGCCTGACCAAATGCGCGTGCTGTTGCTGAATGGCGGTATGCATTGCCTCGTTAGCAGGCGCGTCCCACTTGTCCTTAGCGGTACATTGATCGGTGTAGCGCCATGTCACAAACATCCATGGCTCAGAACCGGTATCCTTCACCTCTTCAATGAGGTCGATGGCTGGCTGCCACCACTTGCCCCAGTTCGGCTTGTCGATCTGTTCTGTGCTTTGAGCCTGCAGAACAACGTAATCCCAATCACCCTGATCAATGAGGTCATGTACTTTCTGGTTTGCTTGATGCTCCGTCATGCTCCCGTTACTCGGCGCGTGCACAGCAATTCGCAGCTTGTGCGGGTATCCCGCAGAGTCAGCAATACGCTGAACCATGGCAGGCATTCCATTGTCCGCTGTTCTGTTATTGCCAATGAACAGGATCGACGTTTCAGCACGTTGATCGAAAGCGTAGCTCGCGCGGAGGGCCCCGTTGAACGGAGGGGCAAACATCAGCACAGCAGCGATGATTGCCACCATCGCGGCAGTACGCAAAAGCTGCAGGCGACCTCTCATAGACGGTTCGTGCCCAACGCTAGGTAAGTTGTCAGACCGTCCATGCTGTGTAGCCCCGATGATGTCGCCACTAGCCTAGAGGCATACTGGGGCCTTGTCTCGGGGAGAGCGGCGCAGCGGTGAACGACGCGTTAGCTGGTGATACGTTACGCCGAGGCTGGCATGTAAAAAAAGTCAACCTGGAGGTGACCGACTATAGCAGTTGCTTTTTCTTCACGTGGAGGAGGACATCGTTTTCGGCGCGATCGAGGATAACGCCACCATTACGCCGTTTGAGGTAACCCTGATGCATGTGCCTGCCAAGACCTCAAACAAATGGCAGGGTTAGTGCACAAATCCTGATTTGTGCACAGAGTTGGAGACGGATTTACATGACCTATGTATTGCCCCCAATCGCGATGCGGGCCGCTTACTTTGCAATGGCAGGGCTCGTTTTCGGCTTTTTCGCTGCTATCGCTGGCCTATTCATGGCGATCCCACGATTGATTGGCGGTGGAGGACAGAATTTCGGCGAGCAAGCACATCGCGCCAGCCAACGACATGGGGGCTTCTACAGCAAGCCCGAATTCAAACGCGAGCGGACGCTTGTCCTTGTGGGGTTCGGTGCTTTCCTCATATGCTTCTCATTCATATTTTTCTTGATGTTGGCTTTTGGGCAGCCGGTCGTAAACTGAATTCTCGAAGAACCCATCAAGGATCGGCTCATCAGCTCGACGCGCCAAACAACGCCGTTCCATAATGGTGTTTACACGCTCCCAAGGACCGCGGCTGGTAGCGAAAACTGACTTATTCTCCATGATCGATATCGATAAAGTCAGGGCGGATGCCCCTGCTTGCGAGCAAGTGCTACATCTTAACAGTGCGGGGGCTTCGTCAATGCCTTGTCAGGTCTGCGCGGCGGCCGAGGGCGTCTTGGATCTAGAAAGCGGCATGGGCGGCTACGAAGCCGAACGGCGCCTAGCAAACAAATTCCAGGCAATCCATAGCGAATTCGTGACCCTTTTGAATGCCCTACCCGGTCAAACGTCCTTCGTCGAAAACGCCACATCTTGGGCGAAAGGCCTCAGCCAATTCGATACTGTCCCAGAATGTTTGAACCTGTGGAGGGGAGCCTTTGGTGGCGAAATCGCCATCTTGGCTGATGCGTCAACAGGATCTGCTGCCGAGGACTTCTTGGCGCCGTTCAAGGAAAATGGTCGCGCCACCGTTGTCGGACGGACAACAGCCGGGTTGAGTGGGCAGCCTTTCGTCAAGGATTTTGGCAACGACATGACTTTGATCGTTGGTAGCAAGCGAGAAATGTTTGCAGATGGCAGTCAATTTGAAGGCATTGGTACTGCCCCTGATATCCTTGTCGGATTGGCAGTAGATGACGTTCGCCGGGGTATCGATCGCGACCGCATTCAGGCCGTGGAATTGCTGTTTGCGTAGCTGTAAGTAACGGCTGCTTTGCGGCAGGTCCACCTGTTAGACAACAACCTATCGGGATCGAGTTCAGACCGGCATCTCCTGGATGAATTGCGAACCGGTCGCATAAGTCGACCGCTTATCCAAAAGGATCGTAAGCAGCTCTAAGGCTCGGGGCAGCGCTCTGTGCTTGAGAGCCGATGCTGACCACCATGTCGTCTTGAGCGATGACACTGAGCCGATGGGTGATTGCAACAATCGTGACTTCATCTTGGATTAGTCTCAGCTGGTCCATGATCTCCTTCTCGGTTTCCGTATCTAGCGACGAACTCGCTTCGTCGAGAAGCAGGATTGCCGGGTCTGCATAGAGCGCACGGGCAAGGGCAATGCGCTGGCGTTCACCACCCGAAAGCTTGAGCCCTCGCTCGCCCACCACTGTCGCAAACCCCTCCTCCAGACCTTCTATGAAAGTCAGGATAGCGGCTCGCTTCGCAGCGCGGCGCAGACGTTCGTCGTCGTGCGTCCGACCAAGGACGATGTTGATGGCCAGCGTGTCGTTCAGCAGCACCACATCCTGCGGCACAGCGGCGACATGTTCAAACCAGTCGGCCCGGGAGAGTTCATCCAGCTCAGTGCCATCGACCGTGATATTGCCTTCGGTGGGCCGCATGGACTTGAGCAGCAGCTTGAACAGGGTGGATTTACCCGCCCCGGTGTCACCAGTGATATAGGTGATCGTACCGCGGTGCGCCGTGAAGCTCACCCCCCTGACACCCCGGCCATTGGGGTAGACGAATGAGACATCATCGAACGCGATAGTTCCTTGTGTGCTTGCAAACGAGCGCGGGCTTGCGGGATCGTCGTGACCTTCCGCCTGCCACATGCGGGCAAATGGCAGGAAGTTCGAGTAAGACTGCACAAACTGCTGGATGGCCTGGCCCATCATCTGGAAAGGTATGTTGAGCTGCAGCAGAAGCGTATTGAACAACACAAGATCGCCCACGCTCAACTCGCCTGCAGCAACCCGGGGAACCAGCAACCACAATGAGATGGCGAACTGGGCCGCCAGCGCCAGGCCGAACACAGTAGCGTAGCGCACCTGGGTCATCCCATAGCGCCCGAAGGCTTCAAGAACGCTCCGCTCCCGACGGGTAAACTGGCCAATCATCCAGCGATCTGACTGGAACTGGCGCAGGGTATCCATTGACGAGATGGCATTGCCCACAAAGCGCGAACTGACCTGGGATTGCTCGATGGCTTCGTCTAAATGCGGCCGGGTCACACTTGCAGCGCGGGTGACCAGAGCCACATAAACCACCCCATAGGCGAGAACGATCAGGGCGATGTCCAGGTCGAGCACCGCACCTAGCAGCCCTAGGGCAAGGATGAGTTGCACCACGCTGGGCAGGATCGCCGCCAGTGCAAACTGCACCACGATGTTGAGAGCACTGGCGCCCTTCTGCTGGGCGCTCTCGATCTCGGTCGGGTTGTGGTCCAAAAAGAATGCGGAAGTTTTTCCCACAAGACGCGAAAAGAACGAGGTGGAGGTGACGAAGTTGAGGCTCTCCGAGGTCATGAACGTTAAAAAGCTCGACATCCGCTGCAGCGCGTAGGCTGCGCCCATAAGGAGAGCATAGACCATGAAGCCCAACGTCAGGCTGGTAGCGGGCGATGCGGAGGTAAGCTGGTCAACCAGGCGCGAAAAAAGGAAGGGCGCTCCGATCGCTGCGAACGTTCCCAGCAAGGTGGTCACAAGCACGGCGGATAGAGCCAACCGGGCAGTTTGCAAATAGCGCGACAGGATCATTGTGAGTGGTGGCAGAACAAGGGCTAGGTCCAACTTCACTGCTGCCTCCGCCGCTTGGTTCGTCTTGCCGAACCTGTTCCACTTAAGACGCGAGTTTGTGACAAAGAGGAGGCATCGGCACCCGTTGGCCGTCCAGAACTGAAAGCTCGGTCCTTGTGGCAGACGTAAATAAGTCAATTTGCCACTGGCTGCGATGAAGTGGATTGGCACAGTGCCGAGATGCCCTCTCCGCATTGTGCTGAGAGCGCTAGTTTGTCGTGGACCGCCCGAAGTCCAGATTTGTCGGACGGGGGAGGACTGGCCCCTTACGGCTGGAGAGGGGAACGCTGCCATCCACTTCGTTCAAACTGAACTTGCGGGACCAGCATTTGCCTGTTCCTTTCAGAAAGAAGCCATAGTGCAAACTGAGGGCCTCCTCCGGGATGTCAAAGACCACCGACCTTTCAGTCCACTCCTGGGTTCCGACCAGAGGACCATGGGGACGCTGCAGTTCTAGATTGTCGAATAACAGCGTCCCCTTCGCACCATCTACTCGGAACCATATGGTAGCACCCGTGCCGGCCTCCTTGGTGCGAAGTTCCCCAGCAAGTCGGACGCGTTTGCTTTTGAACAGTTCGGCATCAACGCTCTGCATGACTGTGCAAAAGTCGTCTCCACGGACCTCGTGGAGCAGTTCTGTTTTGGCTGCGATCAGCACGGTCGAGCCATTCTGCTGATCGATGCGGGCGTCGTAAAGCTGGGGACTCTTGCCAGCCTTGAACCAGCCATCGGGAAGGGTTTCTTCATTGGAACTGGCACGATCAATCCTGGCGCTGAGCATGTTCCAGTTGGCCATCCCGAACTGCCGGGAGACCAGTTCAAGACTATCGCTGTGGGTGATCTCGACGCTGCGTTCGGCAAGAGCCTGCCGCAACAGCTTGGCCATAAGCTTTGCATCCATGAAGCTATACATGGGTTTGATCCTTCTCAGGGGCAGTAGAAAATATCAGTGCTCGCATTGCTGACGGCCTGCCCAGGAGTTGCGGGTCAAACCAATTAAGTGATGCATTCACCGTTCCCTCACGGGCGCGAGCGGCTGGCTGCACATGCCGAGGATCAGGCTACGGTTCTGAGCACCATTGTCAACCGGCATTGATGTCGCGAAGGCGGCGAGCGGAATACAACCAAATTTCGCGAGAACAGCCTTGGACTCTGCTTAAGGTTATCGGTCTGGCAACAGATAAAGAAGCTCATCCATTCCTAGGCCCAGCCGCGACTTGGCCGCAACAACGTCTAGCCAGAAAAATCGGAACAGAATTGGGGCACCGCCTCCGGACGGGCTAAGCTCTCGGTGGTCCCAGCTTTCCGGGTGATAGCCTGCTAAAGGCAAGTGGAAGTAGGTGCGGTGGATCGTTTTAGACCTGCCTTCTTGCTCAAAGACATGATTGATCTCTCCAAGCAAGCGGAACCCTGAGCAGTTCAACATGCCCGTTTCTTCGCCGAACTCGCGCTGAGCTGCGTCTGCGAGGGCCTCACCGGGCTCTACTGTGCCACCTGGTACCTGAATAGGAACATGGGGGAAGTCTGGCTCATCGAACACAAGCAAGCCGCGAATTGATGTTGCGTAGATGAGAACCTTTTGGATCAAGCGCTGCCAACCTTTTGCAAGGCCGACCGCAGTATGCGGCTGAGCCCTTGGGGAAAAACCTGCTCGCTGGTTCTGTGCAGTTCGTTCAGCGACCACCAGCGGTGTTCAGCCATGATTTCGCGCTCAAGTTGGGTCCAGCCGTCTTGCGAGATGTCGGAAGAGGCAACGCGCACCAGAAAGTAGCGCTCGTCAGCCTCCACCATCTCACCATTTGGGAGTTGGAACACGGCTGTACGTTGATCGATCTGGGGACCAACCTCTTCGACGTCTATGCCCGTTTCCTCAAAGAGCTCGCGAACAGCTGCTTGTTGGAAGCTTTCACCAGGGTCCACCCCTCCCCCCGGGGTGCCCCAGAAGCTTTGGCCAGCGAGTGGGCCTTGCCTATGAGCGAACCGAAACAGCAGAACCCGGCTCTGGGCATCCAGGATCAACAGCCGAGCAGAAGGACGCTGCTTCACTGAATAGCCTCGAATTCGTAGATCAGCCAGTTCTCTCCATCGAACTGATGGCTGAAGCTTGCAGGCTGGTGAGGACCGATTGCTTTGGCCCAGAACGCTTGAGCAACCTTGTTCCTGTCGATCACACCAACCTGCCATTTGCCCGAATGCGCCTGCAGGATCTGCTCAAACGCCTCTGATCCAAGCCTCTTGCCGCGATAAGCCTTAAGGACAAAGAACTCGGCCATGAAGTAGCGGTCCGCAGTGCCCGTAACCGGGCTGCCGTTGATGACGAGGGCGAAGCCTGCAAGCTCGTCGTCCTGATGGATCAGATACGGGTGCTGCCAAAAGCGATCGAGAAAATCGTACTCAAACCTGCCGTCCCGCCCGATCGGAAACGGCAGATCGGCGCTCAAATCATAAAGGTAGAGCTGGATCAGATTGGCGACGACAACCTTGTCTTCCAGTCCGGCCTTTGTGATGGAAACTGCTGCACGCTCCGCAGTCATTATCGGCTCCAATTGGGAATGCGCGACAGGTGATCTTAGATATGGCAGGTTTCGCTAATGGGTGGAATCGATGTTCAGGGCGCCATGGCTAATCATCTTCGGTTCTCCGGTGCATCGAGCCAAGACCAAGCCGAGGCACTTGTCTCGATTGTAAAAAGCTCACCGCTGCTCCAAACGGTTTTGCACAGAGCTCAGGAACTCGACCTACCGGATTGGTGGCTGGTCTCTGGCACAATCTACAACACTGTTTGGAATGCCCTGACCAACCGGCCTCTGATCACCGGCATAAAGGATGTCGATCTCTTCTACTGGGACAACTCGGACCTCAGCTATGAGGCTGAAGATGAGGTGATCAAGCGTGGTGCGACAATCTTTGCGGATCTGCCAGTTCCGGTGGAGATCCGCAATCAGGCGCGAGTTCACCTCTGGTACCAAGCCCATTTCGGCACAAGCTACGCGCCGCTCCACTCCAGCTGCGAAGCCATCGAGCGCTTCGCTTCCAAAACACATGCGGTTGGAGTCCGCCTTGAGCCGGAGGGTACTCTTTCCATCTACGCGCCGTTCGGCCTGGATGACCTTTTCTCCTTTCGAGTGACACCAAATCGGGCAACGGACAACCAGAACACGCATGAAGCCAAAGGCAAGCGGGCCATGAGCATTTGGCCTGAGATAACGGTTGAGGCTTGGTGATGATAGATCCAAGACGCGAAAGGCTGCAGGCTTCAGGTCTGGGCTAGCCTTTGATTCATCCCTGATTGGCCGACCCGCGTTTTCCAGCTCCGCGAAGTCGGCGTTAGATCGTCTGGCTGGTGCTTGCAAAGGAGCTGCAACATGCCTGTGCTGCCCAGTTTCTCGGTAAATGGCGGATGCGTGTGTGGCGCTGTTCGATACCGCCTTCTGAGTTCACCTAAGTCGGTCTATGCTTGCCATTGTCGAGACTGCCAGCGGATCGGCAGTGGGCCTTACGCGTGGTGCATTAGTCTTGAGATGTGCACCTGTTCAGATTTTTCCTGCACTAAGATGCTCATGAGCTACTAGCCACTCATTCTTGTCTTTTCGGATTACAGAGGTGCCGCGACCATGTCCACAGGCTGGTTCTCCGTCGATTATACCCGACCAATTGAAATTATAGACGCATGCGGCAATATTGTCAGACGTTGCCAACCAATGCACATCGCTGAGCCTGTAAATTTCGTCTTTGATGGTCGCGAAATTCGCCGCTAAGGCCTGCCTAATCGCGGGCTTGCCCAGATGGGTAGTCCCGTTGCTGAAGAGGAAGACTGCGTCCTCGGCAATAAGGTTAAGCGTGCCTTCCAGATCCTGACTGCCGGTTGCGGTTTCATAGCAGCTTAAAAACTCACTAGGGCTCATTTGAGCTTCCTTTCGTACTCCAGTTGAGCAAAGCACGGCCTTGTAGGCTTATTGCTGAAGATCGGCGGGATTAACAGTTTCACCGCTGCCTAATGCTGCCTAAGAGTGGTGCAGAAATCTTGAATTATGCACTTACGAGGTCACGTCCTCGTCGCTTAATTCCGTTACTACCCTGCTGAAAAATGGAGGCCGCTATGGCGCAGATCATCTTCTTGCACGGCGCTTCTAGCAGCGGAAATTCAACTATTGCCAAAATGTTGCAGGCGGAAATTGAGAAGCCTTTTTGGCATATTTCCATCGACCATCTGCGTGACTCCGGTATCGTGCCGATGAACCGTTTTCGCCGTAAAGATTTCAGTTGGTCGGAGGCTCGGAATGCCTTTTTCGAGGGTTTCCATGCATCTCTTTCGGCCTATGCCGATGCAGGCAATGACCTCATCCTTGAGCATATTTTGGATCGCAAGGGTTGGCTTGAAATGCTCATCAATCGATTTGCCAAGCACGACGTGTTCTTCGTCGGGGTGCACTGCCCTCTGGAACTCTTGATAAAGCGTGAGGCGGAACGTGGTGATCGCCCGCCAAGAAGCGCAAAGCAAGATTTTGAAACCATCCACCTCGGCAAGCTTTACGATCTGGAACTGGACTCCACTGAAAGGCCTGAAACAAACGTCGCCAAGCTTGTTGAGGCGTGGCGGTTGGATCGTCGTTCGTCCAATTTCAGCGTCAATAACACCGATGGTCGTTGATGGCGTGAGCTAGTCTGCCGGCTCTACCCAAGCAACCCGCTTTGCCCACTCATTTGCTCCTTCGACTATGATATCGAAAACGGGGTCCTTGATATCATAGTAGGCTTCTGAATCGTCCGAAAACCGTTGAGCCAACCGCATCTTGATCAAGGCATAGGCGTTCGCCGCAACTGGGTGCGATCTCAAGAAATCGCGGCAAACTAGTGCATACCGTTGATTGAACCGTCCTTTTTGTCGGACGTGAATATGGACCGGGCGAGCTGTACCCCTAAAGAACAGCTTCGCCAGTTCGTCGCCATGAAGGTGTTCACCGGGCGGGTTGTGGTCAGAACGGCCAGCAATGTGCTGAAAGCCAAATTCTTCCATTCTGGTAAGGTCAACGGCGTCCAGTTCATCGACACTGACTTGGATGTCGATGACATCTTTTGCAGCAAGCCCGACAATAGCTGTCGATCCAATGTGTTGTATGGTGGAGCCGGGAGGCACAGCTGAGGTCAAAAGCGTTTTAAGTGCTTGAAACTCACGTGGCCACGACTCCTGAGAAGGGGAAATGATGATCTTGCTCATGGCTTATCGTGCTGCATATTGCACGGCCAGTCATCAAATTTCGCATCGTTCCATAATGGCGCTTACGCGTGGAAGTGTTGAGTTGTGCACCAACAGTGCCCGCAACGTTGCCTTGTGCTAAGTTGCTTGATGTCTGATGCATTAGCTCTAAGGTCCGGCCATGGCTTGGTTGTTACTGCGATGAACGCAAGTGTCCTGTTGGAAGCCGCAGGGCTTCCAACAACATCACCTATCGTGTTTGCAGCGCGCGGCCTGTCAGGTAGATTTTCTAATGCTGCTGGAAGGTGGGCAAGTGACAGGCCGGTATCGCTCACTGACCTGTTTTATACCGCAAGCCTGACCAAGCAAGTAACTGGGGCGACTGTGGCAATGCTCGCCAAGTCAGGCGAGATCGAACTAGACACCCCAATCGCCAAAAGCTTCTTGCCAACGTGGCCTTGCCGTCCAACGGTGCGTCAACTTCTACACCACGTTGGATCATTACCGGGCGCTGGTGTACTTGAGGACGCGCTTCACGGGCGTGCTTGGACAAAGGAATTTGTGCTGGAGAGTGCGGAAAGGCTCGATCCTCCGGGCCAAGCAGTTGGAAGCACCTATGTCTATTCCAATATCGGGTACGTCATTTTAGCCGCTGTCCTTGAAAGTGCGACAGGGCAAAGCTTCCCAGAGCTAGCGGCTCGGGTTTTGCCAGCGCAGTCCGAAGCTCAGATGACCTTCCCAGCAAGCAAAATATTTTTGGTATCGCCACAAGCATCCCGGCTTGGTTCCAGCCAACCCCTTACCGTAGGCGACGGAGGTCTCTGGAGCACAGCTGAGGCCTATGCAGACTTTCTTGACATGCAGAATGACAATGCACTCGGCATATCGGATTTGACGCAAGCTGACTTTGTTCTGCCGTCAGGCGAACCAACTCGCTATGGTTGGGGAGTAGGCATAAGGACGTTTCGAGATTACCCGCTATTCATTCACGGCGGCAGCTGGGAAGGAGCGTGCTGTAAAGCGGTCCGCAGTCCTACGCTAAAAATGAGCATAGTTGTTCTAACAGCAAGCGATCAACCGAAGGCAGTTGGGAAACTGGTCGACATGCTGTCCTCAGCCGTGATGCTTTAGGGTGCAGCAAACTCGATTTCCGCACATGGTGATGCATGGACACTCGACTAACAAACGCCTCCTTAGTGCCTGTCTCGTCCGGGTTGCCGGGCGTAGCGAATCCTGACCCACGATATGAAGGAAGGCACGAAGCGCGTCTCGCGAAGGCCGTAGAAATCACACAGTTTGGAGTGAATCATGTTACGCTTAGACCAGGAGCATTTTCAGCCGATCGCCATTGGCACGAAGCCGAAGACGAGTTCGTTTATGTCCTGAGCGGCTCCCCAAGCCTCTTCGATGATAATGGCAGGCACCAGTTGAAGGCCGGTGACATCATTGGTTTTCCGGCTGGTGAGCCTAATGCTCATCACATCGTCAATGACAGCGACAGCGATGCAACGATAATGGTCGTTGGCTCGAGGAAACCGGGACAAGAAACCATCCACTATCCAGACATCAATTTCAGCCCTGTCCGCAAATGATGCATTCCGTTCCATAATGCCGGTTACCTGTCCCGTAGAGGTCTCGAGTTCTGCACCACAGTGTCTAAGATTTTTAGGCCGAGGAGAATGCATGCTGGTAGTTTTTAGTGGGTTGCCCGGAACCGGAAAGTCCACCATTGCCAAAGTGTTTGCGGAAAAACACTCTGCTGCCTATGTCCGCGTCGATGAGATCGAAAACGCAGTCCGAAGCACAATCCCCCACAATGAAATCGGTCCTTTAGGATACGTTATTGCGTTCGCAATAGCCCGCTCAAACCTCACTTTGGGAAATCTCGTAGTCGCGGACAGCGTTAATCCAGTGCCAGAAAGCCGTCAGGGCTGGCGTCATGTAGCCCAACATACAAACTCCAGCTTTTTAGATGTTGAAGTGATTTGCAGCGACAAAGACGAGCATAAACGCCGCGTAGAAACGAGATCGGTGGAGATCGTGGGACATCAGCACCCGTCTTGGGCAAGGGTAGAAAGTATGGACTATGCCCCTTGGACAACTGACCGCCTGATTATCGACACCGCCACAAGTAACCCGGACGCAGCCGCTGCCGAAATTGCCAACCGTTTGGGCTTAGGACGTTAGAAACTTGCGTTCATCAATGCCGATATGCGAATTGACACTCAATGTCTGCATTCGAGAATGAGAATCGTAGCCTTAATGGCCAGAACCGGGTCATTTAGCGAAACAGTTTCTTTGAGAAAAGGTGTGCTTTTTATAGGAGAGGCAGATCTAGGAGCCGCCTAGGCGTTGAGGTGCTTGATCAACTTCTCGCCGCTGCCAGTCGGAACATATCCAGCAGCTTCGTAGAAGGAGCGGGCGGTTCTGGTGCTCTCTAGGCTACATTGCTGCACGTGCATGGTCCGTGCCTCGCCCTCCAAATGCGCAAGGAGCGCTTTACTCACCCCCTGCCATCGGGCATCAGGAGAGACGTAGTTGAGCATTATCTCCCCAGTTCGTCCCAGCATTCCGACGCCGACTATACAGCTAGAGTCTACAGCGACGTAGAGTTCGGTGTCCTCGTGAGAAATCCAAGACGCCCACATCTGAGGCGTCTTATTGGCGAGCCAAGATGCCAAGAGTTCTTTGTCTCCGCCATGGTCCGCAGCGCACAGCTCAACAATAGAGCGCCGCAGCACCAGAGTGCCTTCGAGCGCATCTGCTGATGTCGCGCGCCTGATTTCCATCATTCATTTGTATCCACAATAGCTTCTCTAAAACGGCAGCTCTGAGGTGACAATCGGGTGACTCTGAAGTTACGAAAGGACTAAGTCGGCTATTAGTGGCCTTGTGGTGGGGAGGCGACGGCAGCTTGTATCTGTCGCAGCCCAATCGCAAGCAGACTGGTCCGGGAACTTCATAGAGCTGTCATCGCCAGGCTATACCGGACTGGGACGAACAACACTCCTTAGCTTGCTGATGAAGAAGAACGTTGATGCTCGAGGTCACATCACCACCGCCACCCAACATCGTTTCTCTGATTTCGCAAGGCATTGCGAAGGAAAATGAACTGTCATCAGTTGCGAGATATGACTTCGTGGTTGTAGAACGTGAAGGCGATGCAATTGTCGGCGGAGTGACGGCATCCGTCTCATTTGCTGTGCTGTTCATCAACAATATCTGGGTTGATGATAACGTTAGGAACGTGGGTTAGGCAGGGCCTTAATGGCCGCGGCCGAAGCCGAAGGGCTGCGGCTAGGGGCGAAGACTGGTTGCGCAGACACCCTGTCAACGCAGGCCCCAGGTTTTTACCTAAGTCTTGGATACTTGGAGTTTGGTCGCCTTAAAGGCTGGGTGGACGGTCACGCCGTGGACCGGATCTGGTTCGAGCGTCAGCTTCAAGGTCAAACTTAAGCTGCATGTGGCTCTATCGACTTTCAAGAGCTGCTTCGGCGGTGACGGCTTTTTGGGGTGGACAACAGACTGTCCGCTTTTCGAACGGAGGCCAATTTTGCGGACATCAACTGCCGCTAGCGAGGGAGCTTGTCACTCTTGATCCTGATCGAGGACAGCGCCGCCAGACTTCGGTGAAGACAGCGACGCACAAGAGGCCGGCTGATGCGAGTATCCACAAGGAAGGTTTGGGACCGATTGCCCCGAGCGCCAGAGCCAACGCGAATGGCGCCAATGCGGATAAGCCCAAACGCCCCATGCCTATCCAGCCCAGCCGCTTGCCGAACCCTGCCTTGCCGAAGATGGCTAGCGGCAGCGTGCCGGACACGATGCTGAACAATCCACTGCCTAGACCAAAGACTATGGCAAATGCGACGGCACCGGCAGCCGATGGCGCGGAGAGCGCCAAGGTACCAAGCGCCAGAGGCATGGTAATGGCCGAAACGACCGCCAGCACGGAGGCCGGCAAGTGCTTGCCAAATGCCATGTTGATCAGTCGGCTGGCGACCTGGGCGGGCCCCAACAACGAGGCCACCCATACACCGGCCGTCCCAAGTCCGAGTAGCCCGAGCATGGGCACCATGTGGAAAAGCGTTGCCGCCGATACAAAGCCGGCCAGGGAGAACCCGATCACGATCAGGACGAAAACGAGAGGACCATTATCGACCCTCATTGGACTTGGTGTTGCTACAGCTTCAACCGGTCGTGCGGCAGCGATCCGGGCGAACCGGGATAACCAGAGGTGGAGCGGACAGCACACAAAAAGGTTTAGACACGCGAACAGGAAGTAGACCTGGTTCCAGTTTATGGCTTGAAGTAGACAAGTAGTAAGCGGCCAGAAGATGGTTGAGGCAAAACCCGCGATGAGCGTCAGGTAGGTAATGCTGCGCTGCGCTTGGCTGCCGGTCGTCTGCGCCAGAAAGGCGAATGCTGTCGCGTAGAGCACGAACGCAGAAGCCAGTTCGACGAGGATCATGCCGGCCAGGAACGTGGCTATGTTGCCCGCGAGGCCACAGACCCCCAGAGCCGCTGCCGCACCTATTGATCCGAGCGACATAACCTTGCCGGCGCCGACCCGGTCGGCCAAACCGCCCGCCCAGGGAGAGACGAGCCCGCCCGCCAGCAATGCCAGGGAGATGCAGCCGTAAATCCACTCCACATCGACACTCATGTCCACGGCAATACTGGGTGCCAGGATGCTGAAGCTGTAGTAGAGCGTCCCGTATCCGATGATCTGCGTGACCCCAAGTGCCCATATGGCGCCGGCGTTTGAGTACTTATCGGCCATCGTAACCTAGATCGACTTCAAGCCGACCCGCTCCTCAAGTTTCGCTGCCGCTTCCTTGCGCTCGCTGTAGCGGGAGGTCAGGTAGCCGGAGACGCCGCGATTGATCAGGGTGAATTTGACCAGTTCTTCACAGACGTCGACCACTCGATCATAGTATGATGACGGTTTCATGCGGCCCGCCTCGCTGAACTCCTGAAACGCCTTGGCAACGGACGACTGGTTCGGGATCGTCACCGTCCGCATCCAACGGCCTAGAATACGCATCTGGTTCACGGCGTTAAACGACTGCGATCCTCCGGACACCTGCATGACCGCCAAGGTCCGACCCTGGGTAGGGCGGATAGCACCACCGGGCAAAGGTATCCAGTCGATCTGGGACTTGAGCACCGCTGACATAGCGCCGTGACGTTCCGATGAAGTCCAAACTTGCCCCTCAGACCACAGCATCGCTTCACGCAGTTCCTGCACTTTTGGATGGGTGTCCGGCACGTCATTTGGCAGCGGAAGCCCGTTAACATGGAAGATACGGACCTCGGCGCCGAAGGCTCCCAGGAGGCGCTGTGCCTCGAAGGTGAGCAGACGACTGTAGGAGCGCTCCCGCAGCGAGCCGTATAACATCAGGATACGGGGCTTGTGGTCCAGAGCCGGCGCAACCAGTTTGGAGAAGTTCGGAACCTCGAAGGCCCTGTGCGCTAGGTTCGGTAGATCAGACAAGCCGCTTTCCTTCGGCGTCGATGATGACTTCACCGTCTTCCTTCACAAACGAACCGATTTCAGGGTTCTCCAGGATGTCGAGCACTGCCTCGGACGGGCGACAAAGGCGAGTGCCGATCGGGGTCTCCACGAAGGGGCGGTTCAGCAGGATCGGGTGGGCTGCTATGGCGTCGAGCAACTCGTCATCGGTCTTTGCTGGATCTGCCAGGCCGAGCTCCTCATAAGGTGTATCCTTTTTCCGCAAGGCATCACGCAGTGACATGTCGGCAGCGGAAACCAGCGCTATGATGCGCTCTCGGCTCGGCGGAGTCTTGAGGAGTTCGATAACCCTTGGCTCCACGCCGCTCTGCCGGATCATGGCCAAGGTGTTGCGCGACGTGCCGCAATCAGGGTTGTGGTAGATGGTGACGGTCATGACGGGTCTTCCGGATTGATGGGGAGGGAACTGCCATAGGGTACGCGCAGTAGCCAGGACATCAGGGCCAGGGCGATCAGCGCACCGACCATCTGGGCGATGATGAACCCTGGGAGATCAAGGGGGCGAATACCAGAGAAGGTGTCGGTGAACGATCTGGCGATAGCCACGGCGGGGTTGGCGAACGACGTGGACGCCGTGAACCAATAGGCAGCGGTGATGTAGAGGCCGACCAGCATGGGCACGGCCCTTCGTTCGAACTTGATGCCGGCCAGGATGATGGCGACCAGTCCGAATGCAGCGACGCTTTCCGAGAACCATTGGGCGCCGCCCGTGCGGATCTTGGTTGAGGCTTGTAGCAGCGGCAGCTCGAACATGGCATGCGCCAGGATGGCGCCGACAACGCCACCCGCGATCTGCACCACTGCATATAAGACGGCCTCCCTCGGCATCAGCTCACGGCGAAGAGTAAAGACCAGCGACACAGCTGGATTGAAGTGCGCCCCCGAGATCGGTCCTAGGGTGCTGATGAGCACCACGAGGATTGCCCCTGTCGCAATGGTATTCGCCAGCAGAGCGAGTGCTACGTCACTGGTCAAAGTCTCGGCCATGATGCCGAGCCGACAACCGTCGCCACGAGGACGGCGGTGCCGAGTGCCTCGGCGGCGAGGCGGCGTGGAAGGTCGATCATGCCACATTTGACGACTTGGTAGTGGTGCCGTCCATCGTGCCAATGCCTTCGAGCCTGGAGTTCAGGGCCATGCGGTCGATGCTGGCGAGCGGCAGATTGATGATCGCACCAATGCGGTGGCGGAGGAAACGAAGCGCATCCTCAAAGGCAGCCCGCTGCTTGAACTCAGGTCCCTGAACGGCAGCGGGATCTTCAATGCCCCAATGCGCTGTCATCGGCTGGCCCGGCCAGATGGGGCAGGTCTCACCAGCTGCATTGTCGCAAACCGTGAAGATGAAATCCATCTTCGGAGCACCTCGAACAGCGAACTCGTCCCATGCCTTGGAACGCAGACCCTCAATGGAGGTGCCGGCGTTGCTCAGTGTTTCCAGGGTCATGGGATGAACTGCACCTTGGGCGTTGAGCCTGCGGAGTAGCCCATGAAGCGGCCATCGCCGACATGGTTCAGGATGGCCTCGCCCAAAATCGAGCGGGCAGAGTTCCCGGTACACAGGAACAGGACGTTGTAGACGCGGTCTTCAGCGGGCACAGGCGTTCTCCTTCTGGGTAGGGGTGCATTGGGCAGCAACAGCGGCAGCGGGCGCACAGATCTCAGGATGACCTGAGCAGCAATCGCGCATCAGGAACTCGACAAGGGCGCCAAGACTTTCGAAATTGGCAGTGTAGATGATGGAGCGGGACTCCCGACGCGAGGTGATCAGCCCGGCCCGCTCCAAATGGGCAAGGTGGAAGGAGCCGCCTGAGGAGGAGACGCCGACCGCTTCACCCACTGCACCAGCCGACATCCCGCCTGGTCCGGCTTGCACCAGAACCCGCACCATCTGCAGCCGTGTTTCCTGCGACAGCGCTCCGAATGCATTGAGGGCTTGCGGTTCTTCCAGTTTCATCTCAATATCTCAATTATTGTTGAATCAACGGATAGCGCAACATGAACGCTCACGCAACCATCCGGTACCAGGAAGTCGAATCTTGTCGCCGCCCGCATCATTCTTTTCGCGCCGCGGGCTGAACCCCGCATAACGCTGGTGCGCCTTCCCACTGCAGGCCTCACTAAGTTTAAACGGCAGCTTCTAAGTGACTCGCGAGGAGCTCTGAATGACCGGCGTAGGTCGAATACCGGTCCCTCGCCCGAACTTCGCTGCCGACAGGAAACTGCCAGTCCGCTTTAGGACTGGCTCTCTCAAAAGCAGATGTAAGTTATTTGGCACGGGTGATCAGGGGCAAAACTGCGCTATGAGGCGAGCAACCTTCCAACCGTAACAAGAAGAGCAGATTGATCGTACGGCTTGTCGAGAACCGCGTCGAATATCTTTGGATGTTCTCGCCCGATATCACCCTGCGCGCCACTCACCAGTAAAATCGGGATTTTTGCTAAACTGTCATCGGCCCGGATTTCTCTTGCAAGCTCCAGACCAGTCATCAGTGGCATCATGAAGTCGGTAATTACAAGGTCAGGCTTGTGCGCCCGCACAAGCTTCAATGCTGCGAGTCCATGTGGCGCAGACCTGACTTCATGACCTTCGTCTTCAAGAAACGAAGCCAGCAAATCGGCTAGTAGGAACTCGTCTTCGGCAATGACAATTATGGCCATAGCTTGCCGGTTTTGCAGAGAACTACCAAGATTAGGGCTCCGGGGAACTGGCAATGCCTGTCGTGGCGCCAACAACTGGTCGCAATGGCAACGCGATCTTAAGGCCTCTGTTCCCAAAGGAAAGCTCATAGAGCTGTGGAGGGTACTTGGCATCTCGGACCTTGAGCACCGTCACAACGCGCTTGAGCTGCGAATTGAGCTCGACCTGGCGCAACATTACCAGATTATCTAGGATACTCGATATCTCTGGCCCAGGCGCGACAACGCTGGGGCCCGCAAAGTCCTGCATCTCCCAAGTGGCCAGGGTCGTCACGCCCAAGGCCCGCAACTCATTCATCAGCGCTGCGAAGAATTCTACGAGGCGCGGCTTATAGACCGAAGCACGCTCGAAACCAGCCAACGCATCAATCACCAGACGCTTTACGCCGGATTGCCTCACCTTTTCGAGCAGATCGTACGCGAGCTTATCGGTCAAATTCTCCGTTAGCGGATGCCATGCCATGTGGACTGCACCTGCTGTATGGGCAGCTCTGAGGTTAATACCCAATACGTCGGCCTTGCTCAGCAAACGCTCAGGTGTTTCATAAAACCCGAAATGCAGGCCGGGTTCATTGACGCTTGCGGCAGACAGAAAGCTGAGGCCCAACGAGGTCTTGCCGCTACCAGATGGACCAAAGAGCATGGTGACCGAGCCCTGTGGTAAGCCGCCGCCCAATACTTCGTCCCATCCCTCAACCCCGCTTGCGATGCGCTCGGATGAAAATTTGTCTGGAGTGGAAGGGCTGGCCAAAAGGGCCTCCAGTCGAGGGTATACCGAGATCCCTTCTTGGGTGATCTCGAACTGGTGAAAGCCCCCTAAGGCCTGGCTTCCTCGAGATTTGCGGACCCTCAACCGCCGAACTGAGCGAACACCCGAAACTTCATCATTGAGCTCGATCACACCGTCGACCATTGTGTGCTCGGGACTATCATCTGCCAGTCGTGTGCTGGCGAGGAACAGAACTGTACAGCCCACAAAAGCGGCTTGGCTTTGTACTTCCGCCACGAAGGTTTTGACGTCGATATCAGTTTCGGCCCGATCGCGGGCGTTCAGCAGGCCGTCGAACACCAGGAGGGAGGCTCCCTGACGCTTGGTCTCGTGGCGCAAGAGAGAAACTACCGCCGAAAGACCCTCGTCCCGCAGCGTTTGGAAGACACTGACATAGGCAACGCCATTGCCAAGCCGAGACTGGTCGAAGAAGTCTAATGTGCCCAGTGACTGAAATAATCGGGTGTGGGTCTCTGCCAACAGAGTCACATAAAGAACCCTGCGGCCGGCAGCTGCGCTGGCAAAGGCGATTTGATTGGCCAGAATGGTCTTACCGGCTCCAGGGTGACCCTGAACTATGTAGGAGGCGCCCTCCACAAATCCTCCGCCGAGAATTTCGTTTAAGCCCTGCACTCCGGCGTCCATTCTCGGAAGAATAATTGTCAACGTTCCGGCCTATTCATGGTTTGTGGCGATCTAGGGAGAGGCCCGCAGATTGGCAGGGCGAATATACCGCCGCGACACAGCTCTGTGGGGCAATCGCCCAAGTAGATAAGCTCTACAAGATCGTACTTTAGGGATTGAACCTGAGGCTAGCAACAACGCCTTCTTTGTTCTGCCGATTTGAGGCGCTGGCTAAGCAGATCAATGTCCTGCACAGTGATTTTGCGCTATTAGCATAGGTGGGCCGTTCAACCTGGCGGATAGTACAGGTGCAAGCAGAAGGCGCAAGCGCTGCGAGAAACGAACGTCTTTGATCCGCAGAGACACATTGGACAGAGAGGGCCCATAAACGACGGGCATCGTAGTCACCGCTCCGCACTCCTGGTGACTTTTTGGGCGCGATAGAGATGGCGCGGTTAGCTACTTCGGCGCAGAGATAGGGCTTTGCCCCGCCTGCTGCTTCTGCTGTAATGGTCCAATGCTCGGTTGGATGACGCTGATCAACTGGGAAACTTCATAAGGTTTTCCAATGAGGTGAAACCCGGCCGCTTCTGCGTCTTGCCATTTGGTACTATAACCAGAAACAAGAATAACACGCAGCTTCGGCCAGCGGCGTCTAATTTCCAGGCCCAGGCCGACCCCGTCCATCTCCCCTGGCATGACAATATCGCTCACGACAATTGCGGGGGTATCTTGTTCGAGGTACTTGAGCGCTTCAGCTGGACCATGCTGTTCGACAACCTGGAAGCCTTCGCTCCGAAGTTGCTCAGCTGTGGCGCCTCGAACCTCGTGATTATCGTCAACCAGCAGAATGGTCGTCTCTACCGGCGCCAGTGACAGCTGTACTCCCTCAAGGCCTCCTGTTTGATCAAAGGTGGGAGCTAAAGCTTGCGCTGGCTCGGCTAGAGGCAGTTTAAAAGTTACCGTGGTACCTTTGCCGACCACGCTGTCGATGCTGGTTGAACCACCTGCTGCTTTCACGAAGCCGTAGACCTGGCTCAATCCCAAGCCTGTTCCTTGACCCACATCTTTGGTCGTGAAAAACGGCTCGATTACATGCGGAAGCACGTCCTTCGGAATGCCGGTACCATTGTCCTGGCATTGTAGCTCAGCATGTGCTTTGCCCCCCGCAAGCACCTCGCAGGTGCCCAGTGTCACGGTTCCACCTTGAGGCAGTGCGTCTTTGGCATTGGACACTAGGTTGAGAATCGCTAAGTCGAGCTCGGTTGTATCCACCTTAACAAAGAGCGCCTTCCCCGAAAGTTGGAGATTCAAGTTTATGTCTCCCCGCAGGCTTTGGCGCGCCAGCTCCGCCAAGCGCTTTAGGTGCTCGTTAAGTTCGACTATTTCGGTTTCACCACGTCCACCCCTGGAAAACACCAGCAGCGACTTCGAGAGGTCCGAACCGCGCTTTGCAGCCATTCGGATGCGATCGAGATACTTCAACACCCCCGGGGCATCCACGCGCTTGACCATCAGGTCCACGCTGGTCAAGATCACCATCAGCAGATTGTTGAAGTCGTGGGCCACCCCTCCAGTCATACGGCCAAGCGCCTCCAGCCTTGTCGCATGTTCCATGAGGCGCGCACGACGGGCTCGCTCCTCCATCTCCTTCCGCAATAGGAGGACCACCCCTGCTGCCAGAGCAAGAAAAGTGGCTACACTAACCGCAGCAATCACGTTTGCCCATTTCGACGGGCCGTCATATAGGTTCCGCGGAATGGCAACGTGTGCGGACCACCCTGTTGCAGGCGACTTTTGGAACAGGGAAACAACTTCAACGCCATTCGGGTCACGTCCGATGTACAGACCCTGTCTACTCAACACTCGAGCTGTTTCGACTTCTTGGGTAGATTGCTCGCCCACTCGTGCCGGAAACCGAGGTGAGGAGACGATGGTGTCCTCCGAGTCCACTAGAAACGGCGCCCATTTGGGGTTGAGTTCATCAACAAGGATGGAGCCGGCACCGTTGATCGAGACTAGTGCCGTGAGCACGTAGCGAACGCTGCCATTTCTTGAGACCGGAACACGCAGGTGGGCACGCGGCACTTGATCCGAGGCTAGCGGGCCAGGAGATCCTACCCCGCCTATCACCGGCTCGCCGGTGTCTAGGACATGGCGATGACTTTCGAGTTCCACCACCTTGGGCAGTTCTGAACCAAAAGGTCGAGCTGTGTTGATGATCTGCTGGTCGTTACGATCGGCCAGAATGACGCGGTCCCAAAGGGGGAGCCACTTTGAAAATCGCACTGCTAGGTTATGGAACCAGGCTAGGTCGGGATTGGCGCCATCCAAAGCTGGACTCTCTGCGAGCAGCCTTAGGTGGCGCAAGTTTGCCTGTAGCTCACCGTCAACCCTGTCCATTATCTGGCGGGTTCGGAACTGAGCCTCAGCTCGCATTTCGACTTGCTGCCGCTGCAGTGAGATATAGGAAAGCGTGCCGAAAAGAAGAACAAGGGGAATTGCAGCTGCAAGAACAAACAGCGCAATGCGACGGTTCATTGGTTTCCTCTGGCCCGAGTTCAAATAAGCCCGTTCGTCTAACACAGCTGCTTGCTGCTCACCACTTCGCTGTTGGATGGTTATTGCGGACGGGCTGCTTTCATGTTGGGGCGGTGGAGAGCTGACGTTGACAACGGTTCCGCTGAGGCCGCAACTGCTCCGATGCTTCAACTCGTTCCAACTGATCAGAACTACGATGTCGTTGCCGCGTGGCGTGGTGTTGTTGCCTACGCTGAACTCAACATGTGGCATGCTGGCTGCTTCGGTTAATCAATGGAGGCTCAGGATTGAGAACACCAACTGGACGGACTCAGCCTTGGCTGGGTTTCTGCTCGCCGAGCCGGCAGGCTGATTGGCTTCGTCAACATTGCCTGAGATGGAGAACTACACGCCTTTATCCTCGACACAATGTTATCACCGGATGAGCAACGACAAGTCCTTGTCAAGGCGATGGTCAGGGCAGCCACGCAGAAGTCCGGTGATGCCGGATGCGAATGGCTTCACGTTGATTTCGAAGCTTACCTTGGCCCCTTCTATTTTGAAGCTTGTAGCTTCGATCGCACGGAGGCAGGGCTAATATTTCTGGGATACCAAACGCCCCTGGGGCAATAACCTAAGGCGGTAACTGGGCCGAGTAACGGCTAATGACTACCTGCTACTTCCCTCAGAGGCCGGCAACCCTCTGGTCATCGCCTGACAAAATCGCACGACTGCAACCTTTGGGACGGTCAAGAGCAAAGTCGTCGCGGCCCTTTCGCTTCCGACTACTTAATACGCTTGGATCGTTCGGGCTTGGGAGTACCCTTGAGCCCACCGCCAATTACTTTTTCTGCGTCATATGGCGGTACGGCAGTCGGAACTGCGGATCCATGGGAAGCAAATTGCGGGACGTCGGGGCTGTTGCTTTTCGAGTTCTTCTGGGTCGTAGGTTTATCGTTGATGGTCATTTCATGCCTCTAATGGAGGACCTAACGCGTTGCTCGCGAGATAGTAAGGACAACGAAATGCGTTTAACCAGATTACAGGCGTTGCCGATATCAACGCCAACCGTGCACTGCATCGGCTCAGGGCATCCATTCTGATCAGTTGGTAGCGTGACCTGATCACGACCAAGGACTCGCCATTGAGCGGTGGATCCTGCGGAGACTTCGCAATGCCGATGTACTACTTCGGTGTTCGGGATCTGGACGAAAATATAGTCGACATGGCGGGGCTGGATCAACCAAATGCTCCGCCTGCTGTGCGGGCGGCCGCCAAAACAATCGCCTAGATTGCACTGGATCAGGTGCCTGGTCGAGATCAGGCAGACATCAGTGTTATTGTTCGCTGCGCTGAACAATCTGCTCTTTGAAGCCAGCGTAGTCATTGCCATTAGTTCGCTTAGCTGACGCTATAGCATTCAGTTAAGCCGCTGTTCCTATTGGAATGGGCAACTCGAGAAGAATTTCTTGCGCGCATCGTCGACGTCCTCGAGCCGGCTTCCGGAGAGCCGGCTCTTGTTCCAAAGACGTTCAGCCTAGCACAGCTAGGCTGAAACGAGGATGGACGCCAACGGAGCCGTGCAAAGACAGGTCAGCCCAGATGCTGCATAGTTCAAGCGCACTGTTCCACCAATTTCACGGGCGAGGATGGTTTCGATCATGCGCGTTCCGAAACCAACCTTTGTTGGTTCAGCAACGCTGGGTCCGCCACGCTCTTCCCATATCAGGTTGAAGGTGGATTCTGGCTGGTCCTGGACGTTCCAGATTACTACTACGTGGCCACCTGAGTTAGACAGAGCTCCGTATTTGACCGCATTGGTACAAAGCTCATGGAGAGCCATGGACAGGGTCATGGCTGCGGCGCCATTTATTTGCAAGTTTGGTCCCGAGATGGAGAACCGCTCCGGGGCATCAAACAAGGACGTGCTGGATGCGACTACCTCGGTGATATCAGCCTGTTGCCAGTTCTGGCCGACGAGAATTGCCTGTGCCTTGCCCATAGCGGTCAGGCGCTGGTTGAAGCTCTGCAGATCCTCAGCATTGCGATCTCTACCAAAGCTCTGAACTGCTATTGCTTGTACCGTGGCAAGCAGGTTCTTGATGCGATGTTGCAGCTCTTGGCTAAGCAATTCGCGCTTCTCATCAGTTGCAAGGCGCTCCTCGCGTGCGAAGTTGAGCTCGTTGAGAAACGCATCGACTGAGGCGCCGACTGCACTGATCTCATCTTGCTGCGGATGCATGCCGGTGCGTGCACCGGTGTTGCCAGCACGCCAAGCATCTATTGTTGTTTGCAGGCGATGTACCGGTTGAAGGACCAGCTTACGTGCCACCAGCATAGCAACAGCGAACGCAACGATTGCCGACAGTGCCGCCAGCAGCAGGTTGCGCTGAGTAGCTTCGTTTATGCTTTGGAACGCATCGGTTTTGGAGATCCCTGCACTTACATACAAACCATAGGGAGGCATTGTGGTGGGGAAGTAACCCTGAACTCTTTGCGTGCCATCTTGGCTCGTCAGTTCAAGAGTCCCTGGGGCCGAAGCATTGACGAGGTGCTGAAAGCTGTCTGGGATTCGGGTCCCTACGAAGCGTTCCGGAAGCGGTTCACGGGCGAGAATAGTCCCGTTCCGATCGGCGATGGTGAGGGAACTGTTGGCAGGAAACTGACGCTGCCGGAGCCTAGTCCCAAGCCAGTCCAGGTTGAGACCAGCCACCAGTACCCCAATGATTTCTCCTTGGGCATCATTGATTGGAACAGCTAGGGGCAGGACTTCTGACTGATCGTTGGCGCTTTTCGTGTACTCACCCACGCTAAAGACCCGGTCGCGCATGACTGCCTGGAAATAGGGCCGAGTTTCAAATCCTGTAGTTACGGAAGCGGCAGTTGAACGGCACCGCAAATTGCCGTCGCGATCAATGGCCGCTATGGCGTTGAACTGGGGAAGGTCAATCGCAAGATCAAGCAGGTAAGGAGCGCAGTCCTGCTCTCGAAAGTTCCTCACTACTGGAGCTCGGGCCATTGCAGCGAGGATTCCACCACTACCCGATATAATCCGATCAATCTCTAGCGACACAAGCTCAGCAGTACGAAAGGCGCTTTGCTGCGCCTCTTGGCCGCGCACTTGGCGGAAAACCGTTTCATTATAGATGATCGTACCGAGCGCCGGTAGCAACGCGACCGCCGCTATCAGCGACAACCGTGGTCCTAATCCTATCCTAAGCCGCATCAGTCGCCCCCAACTCCCGGCCAATCAAAATATTGCAGACCCTCAACTAGGCAGCAAGCGCGCCTTGATACTGCAGGTCAAACCTTCCGGATCAAAGCTGAGCACCACACTGCCTTGTTGACCCTCAAAGATTCCACGCTCAAGAAGCCGAGTTCCAAAACCTTGTTCGGCTTGGCTGGAGATCGTCGGGCCGTTTCGTTCGATCCATGTGAGCATCAAGGTATCTTCACTGACGTTCCACTCGATAGCTACCCGACCAGCAGCAACCGCAAGAGCGCCATATTTCAACGCATTTGTACCAAGCTCATGGAGCGCCATGCTCAGACCTGTAGCAACTTGCGGTGGAAGAGAAACCCGCGGACCGGACCACTGCACTGCGAAATTGCTGCCGGCCCTGAACGGGAGGCTTACTTGATCGACCAGATCTGCGAGATCGGTCTGCTCCTGCTCGGTGCGGGTAATCAGATCAG
>JAESGO010000039.1_pt1 | contig 138903 bp, 146 predicted proteins | sample 9269701 | NCBI WGS metagenome assembly JAESGO01 (sample SAMN15720690, study PRJNA650881) | algae metagenome | isolation source: Hormoscilla sp. CMT-3BRIN-NPC48 and co-occurring heterotrophs from... | place: USA: Clark Mountains Wilderness, California | collected 2010-04-18 | reverse complement strand
GCCCGCCAGACGTGGCTTTGGAACTCGCCTGATCGAGCGCAGTCTCTCGCAGGATCTCGGAGGCGATGTTCACCTTGCCTTTGAGCCCACAGGGCTCGTCTGCACCATCGGCGCTACCGTGCACAAATCATGACCCGCGCAGGATCTTCTGCGGCCAAGGATGGATTTGCTTCAGAATGTGTGGGCGCCCCGGGCGAAGCGCCTGGTTGGAGGATCAAGCTTGGGCAGCCGTGATCGAGCAGGGCAAAGCTTCAGTGGGACAGAGATTGCTCCACTGACGACGTGAACTCGCGGATGCGACTGACGAGGATGGACGGGCGTGGCCGTATCGTGCCGCTACTGTGCCTTCGCGAGGCGCTGGCGCACCCAGTCCGTTGCTGCCTCGAGGTCGACAAAGGTGGGCTGGTCGCGGCCGCTCAGGCGGCCAAAGCCGGCCTCCAGGAACCAGTGGCCCGACACGGCCCCATACTGCCCATCGAGCCGGGTCAGCACCGCCACAAGCCGCTGCTCGTCATCGAGCACCAGCACCCCTTCCTCGTCAAAGCCGGTCGCAACCCGGACGGGCTGCAGGGTGAGGCTCATGCGGCAGCCTGCCTGTTCTCCAGGTGCAGGTAGGTGGCGTCGAACTCACCCACCTGCTTCAGCCTGTCAAAGTCCGGAACCGTCAGCCGTGTTCCTTCGCTCACGATCAGGCCCTCGGCCCGCATCTGCTGGAGCACCCGGTTCACGTGCACGGGGGTGAAGCCGAGCGCATCGGCGAACTCCGTTTGAGTGATCGGCAGGTCGCAGCTGTGGTCCTCCACAAGGCCCACCGCCCTGAGGCGCACCATGAGCTCGCACAGCACATGCGCCATGCGGCTCATGCCCTCGCGCTGCCCGACATTCACCACCCATTCCCGGAAGATCGCCGCATCGATCAGGGTCTCGCGCCAGAACGCGGCCGTGATGCGCGGAAAGCGCTCGCAGATCAGGCGCAGGTCGTCATGGGTGATGAAGCCCACGCGGCACGGGCTCATCGTTGCCACCGAGTTGTCGAGGACCTTGAGGTGCAGGCTCTGGAGGTCGGGAACATCGCCAGGAATGTTGAAGGAGACGATCTGGCGCTTGCCTTGAGCGGTGATCTTGTAGGTGCAGGCAAAGCCGCTGATGAGCAGGCAGGAGCGGGACGGGCTGTCGCCCTCGCGCACGATGTCCTGGTCGGCCTTGAGCGCCACCACCTGCATAGGCAACCCAAGCAGCGCCTGCCGCTCGTCACCCGAGAGGGTGAAGATGCTCTCCAGCTTGCGGATGAGCGGATTGTAATCGGCATGGACGGGATGCTGCACGGCGGCGCTCCTCCTGTTGCAGGCGGGAGCGCGTCGTATCTCTCAGCTGCCAGCGCCAAGATCAGTGGCTGGCAGTACAGGCCTTATGTCCCACACAGGAGTGCTTTTCCCCTATCTATGTTAGGTTATGATCATAACTTCATGCCTGATGATACGCCGCATCAGCTTGGTCTTCGGGACTGACGATCTTCGTGGTAGGTGTACGACCTGCAGTGACTTTGCCAAGCTGACTGCCGTATCAGACGAACTTGTACCTTGGGTGTCCGGCCATTTGGCACTGACCTTTCGCCCCAGCCTGAAGGGCGAGGGCTATGACCCCCACCATCTCATTCCTCTCCATGCGCGTGCTGATCGACGGCCACGACACCGACGGCCGGCTTGTGCTGGCCAATGACCAGCTTGCGGCCGTGTTCGTCCGCCTTGACGGGACGTACCATGACCCCGAGCATCTGGGGTGGTGGCACCTGGAGGCAGGGTTCGGCAAGTGCAACACCCAGGATGCGCCCCTGTTCAAGATGCCCGAGGAGGCAGGGGACTGGGTTCGACAAACCCTCATGGCCAAAGCCGCGTGAAGCCCGTATCGCTGCATCTCAGATCAATCTATGTTGGTCCGGCTTGTCGCCTCTCCGGCGAGCTTCAGCCCCGAGCATCGTAGCTCCCGACTGACGGTCTCCCTCAGTTCGAGAGCAAGGCTCATGGGGCATGGACACCCAACACCCCTCGCCGCCTATCGTCCTGCTCGTCGAGGACGAGGCGCTCTTGCGCATGTTTACAGCGGACATTCTGCGGGAGGAGGCAGGCTTCAAGGTTATCGAGGCCGCCAACGCGGATGAGGCTCTGACCGTGCTGGAGGCAACCGGGCGGGACGTTCGCGTTCTCGTCACGGATGTTGAGATGCCCGGATCGATGAACGGCTTCACCTTCACACGGGTGGTGCACCGAGCCTGGCCCCATATCGGCTTGGTTGTTGTCTCGGGCCGGGAGCGGCCCAGGCAAGGTGACGTGCCGGAGGGTACGATCTTCCTGCCCAAGCCCTTCAATGCAACAGCACTCATCGAGGCGGTGCGATCGGGTCTGAAGAGCGTGCCGGATGAGGATGCAACAGCACTCATCGAGGCGGTGCGATCGGGTCTGAAGAGCGTGCCGGATGAGGAGGACACGACTGCTCCGGCGATCATGCCCGAGGCCTTGAAGGTTCACCGCCCCCATACCGGCATTGGCGTGGCCGGTGGCCTCGCCCAGCCCCTGCCCGAACCCGATGAGTGAGCACTCCGGGATTGCGATCTGAACGTCCAAGGATGGAAACGGACGAACCCCGTGGGCAACCGGCTGACAAAGTTGCTGATGGGACTCCTGACGATCTCAACCCCCGGGTACACCCCTCGCAGGGGCATACTTGCAAAGAGGGATAAAGAGTTCGTTGGTTTTGTTGGACCTGAAGCAGCAGTGAAGGGCCACAATCGAGCCGTACCTGATGTCCAGGGAGGTTTGTAGAAGGTTTGGGCGGTCAGGGGCCGTCAAGTAGCCTGCCTCCTATAAAGCAAAATCAGAACACGTACCGAGGAAACCTCGTCAGCGCCGCAGCCATATCGACCAGCGTCGGCTGCCCGTACTTGCGACCTTCGGATTGCGGCGCATGGCCGGTGATGGCGTCCGAGACCCTCTCGCTGACGCCGTGGCGATCTGCGACCTGCTTGAAGGTGTGCCGCCAAGCGTGGTTCGGGCTCAGTTCAGGGTCGTCGACGCCCAGGTCACGAACCCATCCTGCGAGCTTGTTGCGACTTTTGACTGCCTGGGGTTGCCCCGGCTTCGTCGGGTCGCCGTTGTCCACCTTTCGGCGAGCAGCAGGATCGTAGAATAAAGGCCCGTTTCCAGAGTCCCTCACGAAGTCGAGAAAGCCCTGCTCGATAAGGTGCTCGTGAATGGGGATGAGCCTGGCCTCGCCACTCTTGATCGTGCCGGCCTCCGGGGTCAGGCGGAGAGCCCACACGCCGTCCAATTGGATTACGTCCTCCCGACGGAGCTGCGTGATCTCGCCAGCGCGAGACCCGCTGTAGGCGCAGATCCACGGCACCCACCGACGCATCGAGGCGTAGTGCCTTGCCAGCCGGGGAGGTGGATCCAGAAGCGTCGCCCGCAAGATCGTCGCAAGCTCATTGCTCCTGAACGCCTTCGTCTCTCGATTCCGCACCCTCTTCGGCACTGTGACTTTGATGTCAGCGAATGGATTTGTGTCGATACGTTTCTGGCTCCTGGCCCAGGAGAAGATCGTCTTTGCTGCGTTGATCCACACCTCCTGAACGGTTTGAGCGGAGCGGTTTTCGGAAGTGAGGCCATACGCCCACGTCCGAGCATCCTGCTCCGAGATACTGCCGGCATCGGGGAACATCCGGCTGAGATGAAGAAAGACTGCCCGCCACCGATCTATGGTCGCCGGCTTGGGCTTCTTCTCCGAGATCCAGGCCTCCCAGAGGGACCAAACTCCAATCCCTGCCTCGTGCCCCCGGTCGAATCTGGGGAAGCGAGAAGCTGTACTGTCGGGGCTGTAGTCGCCCGCGGCTCGCTTTTTGATCAGAATGAGCGCGTCGACCAGCACATCCAGGAGCAGATCCAGAAAGAGGTCCAGTGAGCCCGGCTGTAGGTAAAGCCTTTGGGCAGCCAAGAATCGCTCTACCTCGGCAGTCTTGTAGACTACCGGACGAACTTTCGGCGCGATCTTGGGACCCCTGGTCCAGGACTCATCCGGGTCAAAGTACTCGGCATCGGGCGGCGCGAATCGACGGTATTCCGAGGCGAACTCGTCGCACACGTTCTCCCAGGTATCTGGGTGCCCTGGGTTCTCTTCGTGCTGCACGACGAACCAGCGACGCCATTCACCAGCCAGGGCGACGGCTTCACGTTGGCTCAGGGTTCGTCCGAGGCCACTGCTCGCCGCTCGCAAGCTCGCGATGCGACTCTCTACTTCTCCAATCCAATCCGCGAACAGACGCTTCGCCTCGGCCTGAGAGGAGTACATAGGAGCCCTGAACAGGGCCTCGGCACGGACGCCGTAGAGGCGGTGGTACGTATCCTTCACATCGGCCGGAATCACCTTGCGGGAGACCCAGGCCGCCGTCTTCGGGCAGCGAACAAGTTTGGGCATCAGCAACGCCATTTGGAGACCCCGTTTGTAGTACGGAGCCTCTCCGAAAGCCTTTATCTACAAGAAATCTTTGGCCACCAAGCACTTAATCGTAGTGGTGGTGCGGACGGCGGGGATCGAACCCGCACGGGCATGGCCCGAGAGATTTTAAGTCTCTTGCGTCTACCAGTTTCGCCACGTCCGCATGCGCCCGAGGGTTAGCGGGCGGCACACGGGAGCGCAAGGGAGGCGGGGCCGCGTCTCAGGGGGCGAGCCCGTGGCCGTAGAGCCAGGCGTAGCGCTCGGTCATGCCCGTGGGTCCAAGACGACGCATCACGAGGTCGCGGCCCCAGGCGATGGGACCGGGGGCATGGTAGACGCGCCCATTCCGGCGCGCTTCCTTCTGGACCCGCGCCACCCGGGCAAGGCGACTTTGCTCGTAGTCCGCAAAAGCGACGGAGGGGTCGGGCCTATCGGCGAGCGCCCGCGCCAGGGCGGCCGCATCCTCGATGGCGAGGGCCGCGCCCTGGGCGAGGAATGGGAGGATCGGGTGCCCCGCATCGCCGAGGAGCGCGAGGCGGCCCCGGGCAAGGCGGCTGGCGGGGCGGTCGAAGAGCGACCAGAGCAGCCAGGAATCCGCCGCACCCAGGAGCTCACGCAGGGGCGGGGCCGACCCCCCGAAGCGCCCCAGCAGGGCCGCCGGGTCGCCCGGCGTCGCCCAGCCTTCCACGGGATCGCGTCGGCGCTCGATGGCCACGAGGTTGAGGAGGCGTCCGCCGGCGATGGGGTAATGCACCACATGGCCGCTGCGGCCGAGCCAAAGGCCGGTCTCGTTGCCGGCCAAAGCCGGCGGCGCCCGGTCCCGGGGGAGGGTGGCGCGCCAGGCAACGGAGCCGCGATAGGTGGGGGCTGCGGCGCCATCCACCGCGCTCCGCAGAGCGGACCCGATGCCGTCCGCGCCGACGATCGCGTCGACCGTGAGGTCGTCCCGTCCACCGCGCTCGGCGACGAGGGTGAGGCGGCCCTCCTCGGGCTCCACCGCCTCCACCCGCCGGCCCATGACGAGGCGCACATTCGGCAGGGAGCGGACCGCGTCGAGGAGGATGCGCTGCAGGTCGGCCCGATGCACCACCCAATAGGGGGCGCCGAACCGCTCCCGCATGAAGGCGCCGAGCCGGGCCTCGCCGATGGTCCGGCCCGAGCCGATGGCCCGCACCACGACTCTCTCCGGCTCGCCCACCACCCGGCGGAGCGCCGGCGCGAGACCGAGCGCGATGAGGATGCGGCTCGCATTGGGCGAGAGCTGCAACCCGGCCCCGACCTCGGTGAAGCCGGTGCGCCGCTCGATGAGGGTGATCGCGTGGCCCTGCCGGCCCAGCGCCAGGGCGGCCGTGAGGCCGCCGATCCCGGCGCCCACGACCGCGAGGGAGAGCGGCATCAGCGCGAGGACGCGCTGTCCGTGAAGTCTTCTTCCCACTTGGCCTCGGGCGGCCGCGCCTCGTCGGTCTTCAGGGACGGGTCGTACTTGAAGAGCGTCGAGCAATAGGAGCAGACGATCTCGGTGTCGTAGCCCATGTCCAGGAACACGTGCGGGTGGTCGAGCGGGGGCAGCGCCCCGATGCACATGAACTCCTTCGATCCCACGTGAATCGCCGACACGCCCGGCTCGTTGTGGAAATGCGGAGTGCCCTTGTCGGCCATGGTTTCTCGCCTCGGATGAGCCCTGAATTTGGCCGGCACCATAATGGCGGACGGCCGGCAAGCCTAGTAGCCCGGTCGCGGCCGGAGCCCAAGCCCAGGCAATTGCCCGGCAGGCGAACCCATGGCAGGGCCGCAAGCCAGAGCCCAGGCCCGCGTGATTACCCGGTAGGCCAACCCATGGCGGGGCTCCAAGCCGGAGCCCAGGCCCGCGTGATTGCATAACGGCCAAGCCGTGGCATAGGGTGCCCTGAACCCGAGCCCGACTTGTCCATGCATGTTTTCTCCTCCGGCAGCGTCCGCATCGCCTATCTGGATGCGGCGCCCGAAACGGGTCATGGCGACCCGATCCTGCTCATTCACGGCTTCGCTTCGAACCACGCGGTAAACTGGGTCAACACCCTGTGGGTGCAGAGCCTGACCCGCGCCGGCTTCCGCGTGATCGCCCTCGACAACCGCGGACACGGGCAGAGCGAGAAGCTCTACCGGGCGGAGGATTACGATTCGTCGGTCATGGCCGGCGACGCGCGGCGGCTCCTCGACCATCTGAAGGTCGAGCGGGCGGACGTGATGGGCTATTCCATGGGCGCGCGGATCGCCGCGCATCTGGCGGTCATCGATCCCGGCCGCGTGCGTTCGCTCCTCCTCGGCGGCCTCGGCATCCGCCTCGTCCACGGGGTCGGCCTTCCCCTCAACATCGCGGACGCCATGGAGGCCCCCTCGGCCGAGGTTCTGACGGACCCCATGCAGCGCATGTTCCGCCTCTTCGCGGAACAGACCAAGAGCGATCTCAAGGCGCTCGCCGCCTGCATCCGCGGCTCGCGCCAAACCCTTTCGGAGGAGGATGTGGGCGGGATCCGGGTTCCGACCCTGGTCTCCGTCGGCACCGCCGACACGGTGGCCGGCCCCGCCCAGGAGCTCGCCGCCTTGATGCCGAACGCCCGCGCCCTCGATATCCCCGGACGGGACCACAACCTCGCCGTCGGCGACAAGGTCCACAAGCAGGGCGTGCTCGCGTTTCTCGCAGAGCGGCCGTAACGGGGCAGAGGGATCGAGACAGGCATGAGCCGGAGTTTTGCGGGCGCGGGCGGCAACCGCCTCGTCGCGACTGAAATGGGAGCGGGGCCCCCCGTCCTGCTGCTGCACGGGGGCGGGCAGACGCGTCATGCCTGGAGCCGGACGGCCCGCCGCCTCGCGGGCGAGGGCTGGCATGCGGTCGCTCTCGACCAGCGCGGGCATGGGGACAGCGAATGGGTGCCCGAGGGCGCCTACGCATTCCCGGACTTTGCCGCGGACGTGCGAGCGGTCGCCGCGCAGATCATCCGCGAGCAGGGCAGGGCGCCAGTCGCGATCGGCGCCTCGCTGGGCGGCATCGCCTCGCTACTCGCTCTCGCGGAACCCGGCGAGCCGAGCCTGGCTGGCCTCGTCCTCGTGGACATCGTGCCGAAGATGGATCCGCGCGGCGTCGATCACATCCAGGGCTTCATGCGCGCCAGGGCCGTGGAGGGATTCGCCAGCGTGGAGGAGGCCGCCGAAGCCGTCGCCGCCTACCTGCCGCACCGGCCCAAGCCCACCTCTCTCGACGGGCTCAAGAAGAATCTGCGCCTGCACCCGGACGGACGCTGGCGCTGGCATTGGGACCCGCGCTTTCTCGACGGGCCGCGCTCCGTGAACACGGATTGGGAGATCGTGGAAAGCCGCCTCATGGATGCGGCCGCGCACCTGACGGTGCCTCTCCTCCTGGTGCGCGGCGCGTCGAGCGAACTCGTCACCCCGGAAGCTGCCGCCGAGTTCCTCGCCCTGGCGCCGGGGGCCGAATACATGGACGTGGCGAATGCGCGGCACATGGTGGCCGGAGACCGAAACGACGTGTTCGCGGACGCGATCCTCGCTTTCCTCGGTTCGCGCTTCGACGCGGGGCGGCCCACCGCGCGCGGCGCCTGATGCCCATCGCGGCCAAGAGAGCCTGACGGACGCGGGCTCTGACCTATATGCCCTCGCGACGTGCCCTTTCCTGAGGTGACGATGACCCGGCTCGACAGCGTGATCCGACGGCTGACGGCGCAGCGCATGCTGCTCGATTGGGCGTCGGAACAAGTGGCGGACCGGCCGGGGCTCATCCTCGAACTCGGCCTCGGCAACGGCCGCACCTACGACCACCTGCGCGATCGCCTGCCGGGGCGGGACATCTACGTGTTCGAACGCAAGCCCGCCGCGCATCCCGACTGCATGCCGCCGGCGGACCGGCTCATCGTCGGCGACATCTTCGACACCTTACCGGCCTTCGCGGAGCGCTTCGGGCGCGGCTCGGCGGTGCTGATTCATGCGGATATCGGCACCGGAGACGAGGAGGCGAACCGCGTTCTGGCGGAGCGCCTGTCGCCGCTCCTCTCGCCGCTCCTGCAACCCGGCGGCCTTCTGCTGTCCGACCGGGTCTTCACCCTGCCGGATTGCGCCGACGTGTCGGTCGAGACGGACGTGCCCGAGGGGCGGTATTTCGCCTACCGCCAACAGGGCACCGACGAGGCGGGGCGCCTCGGGGCGAGAGCCGGCCGCCGCTGATCAGCGGCCGGTGAAGCGCGGCGCGCGTTTTTCGAGAAACGCCGTGCGTCCCTCGCGGTAATCCGCGCTGTCGAAACAGGCATCGGCCATCGCCACCGGATCGGCGCCCGCAAATCCGACGCCGCTCGCCTTGTCGATCGCCGCCTTTGCGGCTCTCAAAGTGAGGGGCGCATTCGCCGCGATGGCGAGGGCGAGGTCCGCGACTGCCCCGTCGAGATCGGCCGGCGCCGCCACCCGCTGCACCACCCCGAGCCGGAGCGCTTTGGCGGCCTCGATGCGGCGCGCGGTGAAGAACAGGTCCTTGGCGGCAGCAGGGCCGATTGCGGCGACGATGAGGGACATGGCGCCCGGCGGGTAGCCGACTCCGAGGCGTCCGGCCGGGATGCCGAAGACCGCGTCGTTTCCTGCGATGCGCAGGTCGCAGGCCAGGGCAAGGCCGAACCCGCCGCCGAGGCAGAAGCCTCGGATCAGGGCGATCACGGGCTTTTGACAATGGGCCACCGCCCAGAAAGCCGCCTCGTTCTCGGCTTCGTAGCGGCGACCGCCGGCCGCATCGGCCCGCACGGTGTCGAACTCCGCGATGTCCGCGCCCGACGCGAAGGGCGCGTCGCCCGCGCCGCGCAGAACGATGACGCGCACGCGCTCGTCGGCGCCCAGCGCGGTCATGATGGGCGGAAATGCGCTCCACATTTCGAGGTCGAGGGCGTTGCGCTTGGCGCGGTTGTCGATCGCAACGGTCGCGACCGCACCGTCGAGGCTGACCGAAAGCTTCGCGGTCGGGGAGGAGAGTGCCTCGGGCATGGCGCTTGAACTCGCGGTCGAGCCTGATGCCGATGAAGGCCTTGCATGCAGGCAGGCTCTAGGGAAAAGGCGGAGGGAGGTTTATCTAAACGGGCGACGCCGCCTGCGTCGAGAGGGAGAGCCCCCATGACCCAAGCTCGGACGAAGCTCGAGCCCGGTGCCGTCGCCGGCACCGTCGACCCCGTGTGGGAGCGCCTGCGCCGGGAGGCGGAGGTCATGGTCCAGGCGGAGCCGGCGCTCGCAGGCTTCGCGCTCAGCACGATCCTGCAGCAGCCCTCGCTGGAGGCTGCGGTCATTCACCGGGTCGCCTGGCGCCTCGGCCATCCGGCCCTGTCGGCCGATCTCATCGAGCAGACCTTCCTCGAAGCCGTGTCGAGCGACGCCACGATCGGCGAGGCCTTCCGGGCCGACATCATGGCCGTGTCCGACCGCGACCCGGCCGCGTCCCGGTTCTTGGAGCCGGTGCTCTACTTCAAGGGTTTCCACGCCATCCAGACCCACCGGCTGGCCCACTGGCTCTGGCACCAGGGCCGGCGCGATTTCGCGCTCTATCTGCAGAGCCGGTCGTCGGAGGTGTTCCAGACGGACATCAACCCGCAGGCACGGATCGGCCGCGGCATCTTCCTCGACCACGCGACGGGCCTCGTGGTGGGCCAGACCGCGGTGATCGAGGACAATGTATCGATGCTCCAGGACGTGACCCTCGGCGGCACGGGCAAGGAGCGGGGCGACCGGCACCCGAAGATCCGCCGCGGGGTGCTCATCGGGTCCGGCGCCAAGATCCTCGGCAACATCGAGGTCGGCGAATGCGCCCGTGTGGCTGCGGGCTCCGTGGTGCTGCAGCCCGTTCCCCGCAACACCACGGTGGCGGGCGTTCCGGCCCGGGTGGTGGGAACCGCGGGCTGCGCCGAGCCGGCGCGGCAGATGGACCAACTCCTGTCGATCATGGAAGGCATCTGAGCGGATCCTGGCGCGGCGGGTGGGTCGCGGGCGAAGGCATCTGAGCGGATCGGGGCTCGGCGAGCGGGTCTTCGGCCTCGAAAGACCCGCTCCGGTGAACCAGGCGGCCTTGCTCGCGTTGCATTGCCGTGGCAAGGGCATGCCCATCCCAAAGTCTAAGTATTTCGCGAGCCCGGTGTCGGGCCGCCAACAGAGAGGGTTCGGCGTGGACAAGAACGAGATGGCGAAAGTGGAGCGTTACCTGCGCCAGACCTTCGCGAACCACTCCATCCGGGTCGTCGGACGCCCCAAGAAGACCGACTCGGCCGAGGTCTATGTGGGCGAGGAGTTCCTGGGCGTGCTCTTCGTGGACGACGAGGACGGCGACCGCTCCTTCAACTTCACCATGGCGATCCTGGACACCGACCTCGAGGATTGAGGCCTCGGCCTCGCCAACCGCTTCCATTGAGGGGCCGCCTCGCTCGCAGGCGGCCCTTCTGCGTTGCACGATCCGCCTCAGGGGCAACGCGCCCCCGGCGATCCGGACGCATCGACGAGTGCCTTCGGCGGTTCGCTTTGTTCACAGGCGGCGCCTCCGTGTTAACCAAGCCGGCGGGTCTCGGTTAACACTTCCTTAAAAGCGCGGCACAGTTGGGGTCTCCCATGGAGCCCGACCGTCATGGCGATCGATCCCGCCGCCCTCGAATCCCTGCAATCCCTCGCCCTCGGCTTCGCCTTCGCCGGGCTGCTCGCGAGCGCCTTCGAACTGATGACGGACCGGCGCGCGAGTTTCCATCTGCTCGAGACCGGCGGCCTCGGCGCGCTCGCCAGCGTGCCCGTCCTCGTGTTCTCGGCGCCGTTCATCATCGTGCGCAACACGGTGCGCGGCCGCCGGGCGGAAGGGCGTCCCATCCCTTTCGTGATGCTGGCCACCATGATCGCCTGCGGCTGGAGCCTGCTCTCGGGGCGCCTCGTGCTGGATGTGGCGCAGATGATCGCTGCCGGCTGATCGTCGTACCCTGACCGGATCCATCGCGCGCCTCGTGCCCTCGGGCGGGCTGGTGCTCGCCATCGCGCCGACGACCGCCCTGGGCTGATCGCCGCTTCGCGCTGGACTCCGCCAGGCGGATCGTGCCGAAATCGGGCACCGGTCCCGCGCGAGCTACCCCATGCCCGTTTACACCCTCGACGATCTCGCTCCGTCCCTTCCCGAGGAGGGGCACTACTGGATCGCCCCCGACGCCCATGTAATCGGCAACGTTCGGCTCGGGCGCGACGTGGGAATCTGGTTTGGGGCGGTGATCCGGGGCGACAACGAGCCCATCGTCATCGGCGATTCCACGAACATCCAGGAAGGAGCGGTGCTCCACACCGATCGCGGCGCGCCCCTCGCCATCGGGGCCGGCTGCACGATCGGGCACCGGGCGATCCTGCATGGCTGCACCATCGGTGAGAATGCGCTCATCGGCATGGGCGCCACGGTGCTGAACCATGTGCGCATCGGCGCCAACTCCCTGGTCGGCGCCAACGCCCTCGTGACCGAGGGCAAGGAATTCCCGGACAACTCCCTCATCGTCGGCTCGCCGGCCCGCGCGATCCGCACGCTCGACGCGGACGCCATCGAGCGCCTGCGCTGGTCCGCGCGCCACTACGTGGAGAACTGGCAGCGCTTTTCCCGTGGCATGAAGCGGATCGACTAGGCCGCGCCAAACGAAAACGCCGCCCCTGGGGGCGGCGTTTCTGTGAGCCGTGGGGTTTGGTGTCAGCGGTTCGCGGTCGTCGTGGGCGAAGCGGTGCGTCCGCCGAGGCTGACCCAGGCGACGCCGTCCTGGCTTTCGCGCTTCACGAAGGTGTAGCCCGTCTGCTCCCAGGGGAGGACCGTCGAGGTCTTGTTGTCGAGGATGTAGTCGCCCCGGTCGGTGCGGACCATGAGGACCGCGTGACCCTCGCCGAGTTCGTCGATCACAACCGTCATGCGCAGGGCGCGGCGCGGGAGACCGCGTTCCACCAGCATGCGGCGCTTCAGGAGCTGGTAATCCTCGCAATCGCCGGCGCCGTCATCCGGGAACTCCCAGCGGTCGAGCAGGCCCCAATGCTCCTTGTCCGTGATCGGCTTGACCCGCGAATTCACCCGCTTGTTCACTGTGACCAGGGTGTTCCAGTTCTGGGCGGTGAGCTGCACGAAGGCAGGCTCCGTCGGGTCCACGGCGCATTCCTCGCCGAACTGCTCGCAGAACTTCACCCAGGCCTGGATCGGGCGGGCCGGGGCGGCCTTCTCGACGAGCTGGTTGGCGTTCGGGAGGGAGGCCAGCGTCTGGGCCTGCGATGTCGCCCCGCCGATGAAGAGGGGCAGCCCCACGAGAACCGCGCGGAAAACCCTTGCGACGAACGTCGTTCCCGCCGAAGGTCCACCAATGTCGAACTGACCGAAAAGCGCTTGCCGCATTGCCCCACACCCAGCCTGGTTAAGGTTCTTTTAACCAAAGCTGACAGACTCGGGTGGGGGCCTCAAGAGCAAAGTAAAGGCGAGGTTAACGCGGCCCGTCAGACTATGGTTCCAGAGGCTGCGACAATTTTTTAACCATAAACCTCAAAAAAGAGGCGGAGCCAGCGTTTCGGCTGGCCCCGCCGGCGAATCCCGGTCTGGGACGGAAGGGTGGGGACGTGACCGGGAGTCGCAACTCTGTCGCTACGTCAACCAGGCGCCGTTCAGGTCCAGGTCAGGGTCCTTGACGGTTGACGGAGCGAATTTCGAGACAATCTTGGCCAGGGCGCCTCACCGGTTCGCGGTGGTGGTCGGTGACATGACGCCGCCGAGGGACGCCCAGGTCGAGCCGTCCTGCCCCTCGCGCTTCACGAAGATGTAGCCCGTCTGGTACCAGGGCAGGATGCTCGACGACTTGTTGTCGAGGATGAAGTCGCCCCGGTCCGTCCGGATCATCAGGACCGCGTGACCCTCGCCCTTCTCGTCGATCACGACGGTCATCCGCATGGCCCGGCGGGGCAGGCCACCCTCGGCCAGAAGCTTGCGCTTCAGGAGCTGGTAATCCTCGCAATCGCCGTAGCCGTCCGTCGGGTAGCCCCAGGAATCGGCGACGCCCCAATGGTCGTCGTCCGTGAGCGGGCGGATGCTGCCGTTCACCTTGGCGTTCACGGCGATCATCTGCTGCCACACCTGACGGGTGAGCTTGACGGTTTCGGGCTCGGCCGTGTCCACTTGGCATTCCGAGGGCTGGGCCTCGCAGAACCGCAGCCAGGCGGGCACCGGACGCGTTTCCCCTGAGACCTGCGCGGCCGCAAAGGCCGTCGGCAGCACATTCGCAGGCTGCGCCAGAACTGGTCCGCTCGCCAGCAGGACGGCGCCTGCCATCACGGCGATGTCGATGAAGGGGATCTTGCGCCCCGCCAATCCTTGGGCGGACGTGCAGGTCGTCCGCATCCATTGTTTCACTGTGTCGATCTGGAGCTTTCGTCCCATGAGGCCCCTCCTTTGTCCCAGGGGAGACCTTGGGGCCCGGAGCCTTGGAGGCGCCTTGATCGAATTGTTGCAATTTGAGTGAAACGACGCCGGGACGAGGCGGCTTTTCGACAGCCTTTCCAAGCCGTTGCCGGGAACGGGTGGGATTGCGCGCGAAGCGTTCAGGCTTTGGTGAGGATGAGGCCGTGGGCTGTCAGGGCACGGTCGTCATGAGGCCGGGGCATCGAGGATGAGGCCGGCGGGTTTCGGAGCCTGGAGACCCTCAGAGCACCACGCTCTCGTCGAATCGGTCCGGCGAGAGGGGGAGCAGGAACTCCACCGCGACGCCGCCCTCGAAATGGCGGACGACCTTGGCCGGAGTCTGGCCGAGTGTGATGCCGGTCCCGATGGCCGGGCGGTCCGCGAGCGTCAGGGCGGCGCCGGAGAGCGACACGTCGATGAGGCGCGCCGTGACCTCGGCCCCGTTCGCGGGCCGCACCAGCACCGCGGTGTGCCGCGGAACGATGCGCTCGTGACGCCGGTCCTCGGGCAGACCGAGGCTCTGGCGGTTGGCGAGCCAGGTGAGCTGGGAGGCGAGCTTGTCGCGCTTGCGCAGGGTGGCGCCGATGCTGAGCGCGATGCCAAGATCCGTATGCCGGACGATCTGCCCCTCGATGCGGCCGAGATGCTCCACATAGACCACGATCCGCTCGCCGATCAGCCCGCGTACGGGGGCGACGAGGGCGAGGCCGCCGGGGGACATATCGACGGTCTGGCAGGGATATTCCCGGCGGCTCGAGAGCATGTAGCGGCCGAGCAGGCACAACGCGACGCGCTGGTGCCGGCGCCGGTCGGGGGCGCGTGCGGCGGACCGGAGGCTGGCGCCAGTCGTTGCATGCATCGCGGAAAGCTCTTCGAGGAGCTGGGAGCCTATCGCACCCAGGGTTAACGAGCCTTTGACGCCGGGCCCGATCGAGGCGAATTCCCGCGCCAAAGCGCGCCGGGGCTTGCCGTTTGCCCTGGCGCGCCAACATGCTGGCTTATGATTCCCTCCCCGCCGCGGCCGCAGCGCGAGCCGATCTTCAACCTTCCCGGCTTGGTCCTCGCGGTCATCCTAGGCCTCATCGGGCTCCATGCCCTGCGGGTGCTCGCCCTGCCCGAATGGGAATCCTTCCGCCTCCTCATGGAGGGCGCCGTGGTGCCGGCCCGCTGGTCCGTGGCCTATGGGGGCATGACGCCCGATCAGGTGGTGGCCGGGATCGAAGGCCGGACCGACGAGCTCGGCGCCCTCCAGGTGGAACTCGCCCGCTACGTGCTCCAGGAGCCGGGCGGCAAGCCCTGGACCGGAATCACCTATGCGCTTCTGCACGGCTCCTGGGCCCATGTGCTCATGAACAGCGTCTGGTTCGCGGCCTTCGGGACGCCGGTGCTGCGCCGCTGCGGCGCGGCGCGCTTTCTCGCTCTCCTCGCCGTCACCGCCTTCGGCGGCGCGCTCGCCCATGTGCTGGTGCATCCCGACCAGGCCTTGCCGATGATCGGCGCCTCCGCCTCCGTGTCCGGCCTCATGGCCTGCGCGGCCTGGTTCATGTTCGCGCCGCCCACCTGGCTCCTCGAGGGGCGTCTTGCCGAACCGCACGAGCGCCCGCGGGAGCGGCTCGCCGGCCTCGTGCAGAACCGGCGCATCCTGATCTTCCTCGGGGTATGGTTCGGGACGAACTACATCTCCGCCCTCCTGGCGCAGCCGCTCGGCATCACCGATGCGAGCATCGCCTGGGAGGCGCATATGGGCGGCTTCCTCGCCGGCCTCGCGCTCTTCCCGCTCCTCGACCCGCTCAAGCCGCGCCGCGCTCCGGCCGCCGTGAGGCGGGCCCGCGACCCGGTGGACCATCCCTGATCGACGCCCCGCCCGCCGCACCTTGAAAGGCGGCGCAAATCGGTCGATCATCCCTCCAGCAGAGACCGGGTTGCCCTCCGGTCGTTCATGGAGCGCAAGCCGTTCTCCGCCCCGGGGAGGCCGGGCGTTGGGCCCGCACCCTCCCGGCCAAGGGAGGACAGCGCATGAATGTCGAGCACATCCTGCAAGGCAAGGGCCGCAGCGTCGTCACGATCGAGCCCGCCCGGACGCTGGGCGAGGCGGCCCGGCTGCTCTCCGAGCGCAGGATCGGCGCCGTCATCGTAGGCGATACCTTCCGGCCCGTGATCGGCATCCTCTCCGAGCGCGACATCGTCCGGGCCGTGGCGGCCCGGGGCGCCGCGGCGCTCGACGAGCCCGTCTCCCGGTCCATGACCGAGAAGGTGGTGACCTGCACGGCGCGGTCGGGGATCAACGAGGTCATGGAGCTCATGACCGACGGCAAGTTCCGCCACGTGCCCGTCCTGGACGGCAACCGCCTCGTGGGCATCGTCTCCATCGGCGACGTGGTGAAGCATCGCCTCGCGGAGGTGGAAGCCGAATCCCGCGCCATGCGGGACTACATCGCCACGGCCTGACCTAAGGCTCCTCCCGGGCGCGGGAGGGGCTTATGCCACCGTCTGGGAATCCTGGATCAGCTCCAGGATATCCGGCAGGGCGCGCTCGGCGGCCTGCCGGCCGAGCTCGATGCATTCCTGGGCCCGGTGGAACTCGAACAGGCCCATCTTGGCGAGCTTCGGCGCGATCATCACGTCCGGCGGGTCGCCGGCAAGGCGCGAGCGCGCGATCCGGTCCTGCGTGATGTTGAACGCGTCGATCATCACGGTCGCGATGCCGGGCGCATTGGGCTTCTTGGGGCGGTTCTGCCGCGGCGGCGCGAAAATGCCCCAGCGCCGCGGCTCGTCCATCACGGCCTCGATGTCCTGCTCGTCGGAGGAGGGCTCCGATGCGTCGTAGCTCTGGATCACGGTGCCCCGCGCCCGCACCTCGCTGTTGAGGTTCACGCAGATCACGAGGTCGGCCCCGAGCGCCCGCGCGGCGGTGATGGGGATCGGGTTCACGAGCGCGCCGTCCATGAGCCAGCGTCCGCCGATGAAGACCGGATCGAAGATGCCGGGGAGGGCATAGGACGCGCGCATGGCCTGCACGAGCGGGCCCTTGGTGAGCCAGATCTCGTGACCGGTCACGAGCTCCGTCGCGATGGTGCAGAAGCGGACCGGCAGCGATTCCACGCGCCGGTCGGTGAGGTCCTGGTCGAGGAGCTTCTGCAGCCGGCTGCCCGCGATGAGGCCCGAACCCGTGATGTGAAAATCGAGAAGACCCATGACCCGCCGCTTCGTCAGCGAGTTGGCGAAGGCTTCGAGTTCGTCGAGCTTGCCGGCCGCGTAGCAGCCGCCGACCACGGCGCCGATCGAGCAGCCGGCGATTACATCCGGCACGATGCCCGCATCGGCGAGCACGCGCATGACGCCGATATGGGACCAGCCCCGCGCCGCCCCTCCGCCGAGCGCCAGGCCGATCCGCAGCTTGCCGCGCCCAATGTCGCGCATAACGGGTGCGTCCATCGCAGCGCCTCCGCTTCCCCCGCCTCCGAACCCGGCACCCCGCCGGGGGATTCCGTCCCAGAACATGGCACACCTCTCAGCCACGCGCACCGCCACGGCGCTCGAGCCTGCCGCTGCGCCGCCGGACGGCCGTCTTTCAAAGGTCGCACCGGGCGGTGAAGGGCTCGTGAACGGCCCCGCTTCGACAACGCGCCAGCAACCTTGACGGTCTCAAGCGAAGTGAAATTTCATTCGCGGGGTCGCCGGCGGGGTGCCGGAACGGGGCGCGGCGCCGGGGCGTTTGGCCTGCATCACCCTCCAACGACGAGAGACACCATGGCTTATTCTGTCGCCGAAACCGTCGGCCACGCCCTGTCCCCCACCGGCAGCCCGAACCTGTCCATGACCGAGCGGGGCATCTCCCTGGCGCTCGGTCTCGGCCTCGCGGCCGCCGGGGCCAAGCCCCGTCCGAACGCGATCCTCAATGTGCTCGCCCTGGCGGCGGGGTCCTATCTCGCCTATCGGGGCGCCACGGGCCACTGCCCGGTCCGGGCGATGATCACCCACGAGGCTTGAGGGCGTCCGCCGTGTCGGCAACAAAAAGGGCGGCCTCGAGCCGCCCTTTTCCGTTGTCCTGGCGCGCCGCTCAGATGCTGGAGCTGGAGCCCCGACGGCCGGAGATCATGCTCCAGATGACGAGAACGATCACGGCACCCACGATGGCCCCGATGAGGCCCGCACCCTCGCCCGCCCGGTACCAGCCGATCGCCTGGCCGATATAGGTGGCCAGGAAGGCGCCGATGATGCCGAGAATGGTGGTCAGGATGAAGCCCGACGGCTCGTTGCGGCCGGGGGTGATCAGTTTGGCGATGACGCCGGCGATGAAGCCGATAATGATGGTCCAGAGAATGCTCACGGGCTTAAGCTCCACAGTTGTCCTGCGAGGGAACGCGGCAACGGTGTTCTTGGTTGCAAATGTCGCAGCCCAAATCGTGGGGATTTATTCTGAGGCGAGCGTCCCGTCCGGGCGGACCACCCGGTAGAAGCAGGCGCGGCGGCCCGTATGGCAGCACCCGCCGTCCCCGCCGACCCGAACCTTGAGCCAAAGCGCGTCCTGGTCGCAGTCGACCCGCATCTCGACGAGCGTCTGAACCTGCCCGCTCGTCGCGCCCTTGTGCCAGAGCTCGCTCCGGGATCGCGACCAGTACCAGACCTCGCCGGTCTCGAGGGTGCGGGCCAAGGCCTCGGCGTTCATGTGGGCCACCATCAGGAGTTCGCCCGTCCCCGCATCCGTGGTCACGCAAGTGACGAGCCCATCGGCCCCGAAACGCGGCGAGAGGACGGAGCCCTCCTCCAGTTCCGTCTTGGAGCCGGGGAGGGGAAATGCGGGGAGAGCGGAGCCTGACATGGGCGGTGACACACCGCGAAAGCCGATGGCCGTCAAGCCCGCGCTTCCCCCTCCTCCGGATGTGAGGGACGGAGGCGGCTACTTCCCGTGCCGGACGAGGGTCAGGAAGCGCACCTGCTCGGCGGGCTCGTCCTTGAACAGGCCCGTGAACTGGGTCGTGAGCGTCGAGGAGCCCGCCTTCTGCACGCCGCGCATGGACATGCACATATGCTCGGCCTCGATCATCACGGCGACGCCGCGGGGCTTGAGGATCTCGTCGAGGGTGTCCGCGATCTGCGCCGTCATGGTCTCCTGGGTCTGGAGCCTTCGGGCATAGACCTCCACGAGCCGGGCGAGCTTGGAGAGGCCGACCACGCCCTTCGAGGGATAGTAGGCGATGTGCGCCAAGCCGTGGAACGGCACCATGTGGTGCTCGCAATGGGAGTGGAAGGGGATGTCGCGCACGAGCACGATGTCCCCGTAGCCCTCCACGTCCTCGAAGATCTTGTCGAGCACCGAGGCCGGGTCCTGGCCGTAGCCGGCGAAAAGCTCGCCGAAGGCTTTCGTCACCCGTTTCGGTGTGTCGAGCAGGCCCTCGCGGCCCGGATCGTCCCCGGCCCAGCGGATCAGCGTCCGCACGGCGGCCTCCGCCTCCTCGCGGCTCGGCCGGGCCATTTCGGTATGGGGCTTGTCGGCGTCGGAACCCTGACGCGCGGACAAGGACTTAACCACAGCATCCATGTGGAGCCTCCCGCTCACTCGAACTGTTGCGTCTCCTATACGGGGCGGCCCCGCGAATGGACCAGCTTAGCGGCGCATGGCCGCATAACGCTTGACGACAACGCACGAGAAGGCAGACGGGTCGCAGCTTTTGTCCGGGGGGCAGGATTGCCCGGCTCGCAGCGCCGCCCGTTGGCCCCTATATTGGCGTGAGAACGGGCCCTGCCATGCTGAACGAGATCTACAACAAGCGCATCCTGGAATTGGCCGCCGATATCCCGCGTCTCGGGCGGCTGACCGACGCCCATGCGAGCGCCACCGCCCATTCCAAGCTCTGCGGCTCCACGGTGACGGTCGACCTGAAGGTCGAGGGCGAGCGGGTCACGGATTTCGCCCATGAGGTGAAGGCCTGCGCGCTCGGACAAGCGTCGTCCTCGATCATGGCCCGCCTCGTGGTGGATTCGACGGCCGAGGAATTGCGCCAGGTTCGCCTTGCCCTGCGGCGCATGCTGAAGGAAGGCGGGGAGCCGCCCTCCGGGCGCTGGGAGGATCTGCGGGTGCTCGAGCCCGTGCGCGACTTCAAGGCTCGCCACGCCTCGACGCTCCTCACCTTCGATGCGGTCGTGGAGGCGCTCGACCAGATCGCGGCCCGGCAGGCCGCGCCCGCAGCCGAGTAGATGGGAAACCCGGCCCAGCGGGCGGCCCATCTCCTGATCCGGGGCTACCAGCTCACCCTCTCCGGCCTCGTCGGCCGGGCCTGCCGGCACCTGCCGTCCTGTTCGGAATACACGGACGAGGCGATCCAGCGGCACGGGTTCTGGGCGGGCGGCTGGATGGGGGCGGCCCGGATCTGCCGCTGCGGCCCCTTCGGCACCGCGGGGCTCGACCTCGTTCCCGAAACATTGCCCGGGGAAGCCGCCTGGTATAAGCCCTGGGCCTATGGTCGCTGGCGCGGCACGAACGCGCCCCCGATCACCTGCGAGGCGGTCGAACCTGACGGCGGCCGGCCCTCGCCTTAAACCATAGACCGTCGGCCCCATGCTTACCTGCCCCGTTTGCAGGAGTGAGCCAGGAGACCCTTTGACATGATCACCCTGACATTCCCCGACGGCGCCCAGCGCCAGTTCGCCCCCGGCATCTCCGGCCGCGAGATCGTGGAGGGCATCGCGAAGTCGCTCGCCAAGCGCACGGTCGCGATGGCGCTCGACGGCACCGTCGTCGACCTCGCCGATCCGATCACCCGCGACGCCAAGATCGAGTTCCTGAACCGGGAGGATCCCCGGGCTCTCGAACTCATCCGGCACGATTGCGCGCACGTGCTGGCGGAGGCCGTGCAGGCGCTTTTCCCCGGCACCCAGGTGACCATCGGCCCGGTGATCGAGAACGGTTTTTACTACGACTTCGCCCGGCCCGAGCCCTTCTCGCCGGAGGACTTCGCGGCCATCGAGGCGAAAATGCGGGAGATCATCGCGAAGGACAAACCCTTCACCAAGGACGTCTGGACCCGCGAGAAGGCCAAGGAGGTCTTCGCCGCCAAGGGCGAGGCCTACAAGCTCGAACTCATCGACGCGATCCCCGGGGGCGAGGACCTGAAGATCTACGCGCAGGGCGACTGGTTCGACCTCTGCCGCGGCCCGCACATGACCTCCACGGGCAAGATCGGCACCGCCTTCAAGCTCATGAAGGTGGCCGGCGCCTATTGGCGGGGCGACAGCAACAACGCGATGCTGACCCGCATCTACGGGACCGCCTGGGCCACCCAGGAAGAGCTCGACGCCTATCTCAAGCAGCTCGAAGAGGCGGAAAAGCGCGACCATCGCCGCCTGGGCCGGGAAATGGACCTCTTCCACTTCCAGGAGGAGGGGCCGGGCACCGTGTTCTGGCACCCGAAGGGCTGGACCATGTTCCAGGAGCTCCTGGGCTACATGCGCCGGCGCCTCAAGGGCACATACGACGAGGTGAACGCCCCGCAGGTGCTCGACAAGTCGCTCTGGGAGACCTCGGGCCACTGGGGCTGGTACGCGGACAACATGTTCGCCGTGAAGTCGGCGAGCGCCTTCCTGCGCCCCAACGATCCGGAAGCCGACCAGCGGGTCTTCGCCCTGAAGCCCATGAACTGCCCCGGCCACGTGCAGATCTTCAAGCACGGGCTGAAGTCATACCGGGATCTGCCGGTGCGCCTTGCGGAATTCGGCGCGGTGCATCGCTACGAAGCGTCCGGCGCGCTCCACGGGCTGATGCGCGTGCGCGCCTTCACCCAGGACGACGCGCATATCTTCTGCACGGAAGATCAGCTCGAGGCGGAATGCCTCAAGATCAACGACCTCATGCTCTCCGTGTACCGGGATTTCGGCTTCGAGGAAGTGGTCGTGAAGCTCGCCACGCGGCCCGAGAAGCGCGTCGGCACCGATGCCATGTGGGACCATGCGGAGGGCATTCTCCGCCGCGTTCTCGACCGGATGGCGGCGGAATCCGGCGGGCGCATCAAGACCGGCGTGAACGAGGGTGAGGGCACCTTCTACGGGCCGAAATTCGAGTACACCCTGAAGGACGCCATCGGCCGCGACTGGCAATGCGGCACCACGCAGGTGGACTTCAACCTGCCGGAGCGCTTCGGGGCCTTCTACATCGCCCCCGACGGCGAGAAGAAGCAGCCCGTGATGGTGCACCGGGCCATCTGCGGCTCGCTCGAGCGGTTCCTCGGCATCCTCATCGAAAGCCATGCGGGCCACTTCCCGCTCTGGCTCTCCCCGGTCCAGGTGGTGGTCGCGACCATCACGGCCGAGGGCGATGCTTATGCGAACGAGGTGATCGACGCCGCCCGCAACGCCGGCCTCCGGGTCGATGCGGATCTGCGCAACGAGAAGATCACCTACAAGGTCCGCGAGCACTCCGTCGCCAAGGTGCCGGTGCTCCTCGTGGTGGGCAAGAAGGAAGCGGCGGAGCGCACGGTCTCGATCCGCCGTCTCGGCAGCCCCGACCAGACGAGCCTCACCCTCGAGGAGGCCCTGCGGGTCCTCACCGCCGAGGCCGTGCCGCCGGACCTGAAGCGCGCCCGCCATGCGCCCATGGCGCAGGCGGCGGAGTAGGACGCCGAGACTTCAACCAGCAACGAAATGGCCGGGCATTGCCCGGCCATTTCCTTAATCGAGGCTCCCAAACGCATCTCAGCCTATACGCGGCGGTTCTCACGCCATGCGGTCAGGGCCTCACGTGTCCTGCCGCTGGCGTCCACGCTTGCTCTCGCCGGTCTGGCGGCCGCCAGCCATGGAGCCGGCCCCGGCTCCCGCCGTGCCGACGCCCGGATTGCCGGATGCCATCCCGGAATCGCCCGCCTCCGTGCCCGAGACGTGGCCGCCCTGACGCTGGCCGACGCGCAGGTTGTTCTGCACATGGGCGACGCCGGGAACCTGCTCGGCCACATCCTCGGCGCGGCGCTTCTCGCCCCGGTCCCGCACGGTGCCGGTGAGGATGACCTCCCGGTTCTGCACGCTCACCTCGATCTCCGAGGCGTCGATCATGGCGTCGTCCGTGAGGCGCTCGTTGATGTCCTCGCGGATGCGGTCGTCGGAGCGCTGATAGCTCTTGGGGCCGCGGCCCTGATGCTCGCCCCGGCGGACCTCGCCGCGGCTGCCGGTGGCGTCGTTGCCGAAGCGCGTGTTGCCCGGTCCGGCGCCGTAATTGCGCCGGTCGTTGGGCTGCAGCAGCGTGCGCTCGCGCTCTGAGGTGTTGTCGCCCCGGTCCGACGGGTCATCCCCCGCATGATCGAACCGGCGCATGCGTCCCGCGAGGTCCCGGCCCATGCCCTGGCCGGGCCGCGAGCCACCTTGAGACCCGCGCCCGTAGCTCTCGCCGTAATGGCTGTAGCCGTCGCCGCCGAAGCCGCCCGGCATGCGGGCATTGCGCATGCCCTCCTCGCCCGGATGCCCGAAGGAGCCGAAGGCGGCGCGCACGTCGTCATCGTCGCTGAAGCGGAAGTTCCGCGAGCCGCCGCCCGCCTCGTCGAAGCTGCGGTTGCCGTACTTGCCGAACTCCGAACGGTCCCGGTGGCGGCCCGGATCGGAGGAGCCCCGATCGTCGCGGGCGAGGCGCCGGTCGAGGTCGCGCTGCTCGTCCTCCGTGAGGCGGGGGCGGGCGCGTTGCAGGGTCTGGTCAGCCCGGGCCCGGCTCGGGGCAGGGTCGCGGTCGGGCTCGGACGGGGTCGAGATGCGCCGCAGGGCGCGCTGCGCCTGCTCCTCGCTCTCCTCCGCCAGATCCCCAAGCGCCACGATCCCGACGAGGCGCTTGCCGCGATCCACCACGGGCACGCGGCGGATCTGCAGGCGGCTCATGATTTCGACGATCTCGTCCACGTCGTCGTCCTCGAAGCACCATTCCACGTCGTCGCTCATCACGTCGCGCACGTAGCTCTGGTCGGGGGCGAGACCCGCCGCGGTGGAGCGAACGGTGATGTCCCGGTCCGTGACCATGCCCACGAGGCGGCGACCGTCGCAGACCGGCAGCACGCCCACATTCATCTCGTCCATCAGGCGTGCGGCCTCGCGCACGGTGCGGTCGGGCTGGATCACGCGAACGTCGCGGGTCATCACATCGGCGATTCTCATGGGATCTCCTCCGTCTGCGGTGCGCGCGGGCAGGCGCGCGGCGGCCGGGCGCGGCGGAACGCCCGACGGGACGGAGGGTCAATGCCGACGATTCCGAAAGGTTCAGGAGAGGACGGGTCGATGGCGCGCTTCGCGTCGGAGCAAAGCGCATAGGCCGATCGGAGCCGCAGGCTACTTGTTCGCGAGGATCTCGATATCTCGGTTGAGCCCGCTCTCCACCTTGAACTCGCGGGTATAGACCTGCCCCTCGTGCCGGGCGATCAGCACGTAATCGCCTTCCGCAAGCGTCACGGACGGGAAGGCGCCGATGGCCTCGCGGATCACGTCGCCGCCGGGCGTCAGCACCGAAAAGGCGGTGCCCGCAAAGGCTTCGCCGCCTTCGCTGCCGACGAGCTTGAGGGTCACGGTCGCGGCCCGGTGGTTCAAGGTCGCCTCGGTGACGCGTCCGGTCTCGACCTTGAGGTCGGCCCGCATGATCGCGTTCGATTCCCCGTAGGTGGAGACCACGTGATAGGTGCCCTCGGGCAGCCTCAGGACCTCGCCCGCCTTGGCATTCGCGGTGACGAGGCGGCCCTCGGAATTCGCGCCGATCGGCACATAGACCGCGAAGGTGAGCCGGTTGGGCGGAATGGGCGATTCCGACACGGAGCCGCCGAGCTTCAGGGCGCCTGCGCTGATCGTCAGGCGTTCCGCGAGATTGCCCGATTGCAGGCTCACCCGTTTCGTGGCGCCCGCATAGCCGTAGGCCACGTGGATCACGTAGTTGCCGGGGGGCAGGGTGATCGTGGGCGCCGGGTTGGCGGAGCGGTTCACCAGGGTCGGTTGGGCCGCCTCGCCGCGATCCTCGTAGATGCGCCAGGACAGGCCCGACCGGATCGGCTTGCCGTCGCCCGCGAAGGAGGCGCTCAGGTACAGCGCCACCTGACCGGCCGGCGGGGCGAGCGCGCCCGGCGGCGCACCGAGAGGACTGGGCAGAGGGCCCGGCGTGGGGCCGACCGGGGCTGAGGGCTGAGGGACGAGCGGGCCGATGCCCGGCACCTGGGCGGCCGCGCCGGAGGCCCATGCCAGACCGGCCGCCAGGCCCGCTGCGGCCAAGCGTCGACGTCGATCCGCTCCTGGGGACGCGAGTCCTCTCACGTGCTCGGTCCTATTCCCGCGACTTACTGCGTGGACGAGGCGGAGGCCTCGCCGGTCTCGCCGCCCTTGTTGACGAGATTGGCGGCGGCCGCAACCAGATTGTCCAGGGAGAGCGGGCGGAACGCGAAGGTGACGCGGTGGCGGCCGGCCTCCACCTCGACGCCCCGGAAGAGGAGGTTCGCGCGCAGCACAGGCCGCTCGACGCCGTCGACGGTCGCTTCCCAGCCTGGATAGTAGAGGTCGTGAAGGACGAGCACGCCGGCCCGGTCCGTGTCGACCTCGATGGTGACCTCGTTGCGCTGGTAGTCCACGATCCGCGCCGTGCTGCGCACGGGCATCGGACCGCGGTCGCTCACCTCGGCCGGGTACGAGGCGCGCAACTCCGTCATGCTCGCCTCGTCGATCAGCGCTTCCTCGGTCCGGTCGAAATCCGGGATCTCGTCCTCCTCCAGCACCGCCTCGGAATCGACGGGCAAGAGGCGGCTCGCCACATAGGCGCGGGGGCTCGAGCCGGTGAGACGATAGATCCACATCTGCCCCGAACCGTAGAGGAGCTTTGCCTCCGTCAGCTTGGGGAAGTGGCGCGGCAGGCGATCCAGGGGGCGGTCGAGGACGAGGTATTCGAGGCCGAGCAGGTTCGCGAGCCGGCACTTGTAGCCCCGGAAGGTGGCCGGGAACTGGCGCAGGTTCGGATCGACCGCGTTCTCGCCCGGACCCACGGCCCGGTCGTAATCCGCAAGGCGCAGGGGATTGTAGCCCAGCGTATCCTCAAGCCCCAGCACCATGGAGGCGTTCTGCCAGGCGCCCGTCAGGCCCAGGATCTCGACCCTGGGGCGCTCGCCCCGGGCATTGCGCTCGGCAAGCTCGGTCTTCAGGATCTGGAGACCCTGAAGCTGCTCGGGCGGGAGCTGCTGGAACACGGCGTAGCGTTCCGCCGGCTCGGCATTGAGGGCGGAGGCCGCATGGCGCAGGACGAGCTCGCCCCCGGTCGCCGCCACCAGCAGCGCCGCCACCGCATTCCGGCGGGCGGGGCCCGCCTTCAGGGTCAGGGCCATCGCCAGGGATGCAATGACGAGACCGATCCCGATCTCCCGCAGCGAAGCCGGCACCTGGCCGGCCTTCGCGGCCATGACGAGCGCGGTCGAGGCCGCGGCGACCACGAGGAGAACGGCGGTGCCCGGCAAGGCGTAGCGGGCAAGGCCGCGGAGCGCCGAGAACCGCGGCGCGCCGTCTCTGATCCAGCGATGGACGAGGTAGCCCGCTCCGAGGGCGAGTGCGACGTTCATGTGGAAGGTCGCATCGGCCGGGCGGCGGTAGAGGTTCACGCCGGGCACATGGTCGAAGACCCACTCGAAGCCCGGCGTGTAGCGGCCGAGCGCGTAGAGGAACGCCACCGTCGTGAAGCCGAGGAAGAAACGGAACTCCCTGGCGAAGAGACGCCCCCCGGCGATCCCGTGCCACAGGAGGAACAGGGCCGGGATGGTGCCCGCGAAGAGGTAGTTGGTGGCCCGATCCGTCCAGGTGCCCTCGGCCATGCTGTGCCAGTCGGGGCCCCAGTAATCGTAGGTCCAGCGCAGGGATCCGAAGACGTTGCCGAAGAGGATGGTCGCGAGGCTCTCCGGAGGCAGGGACCCCATGGCCGCGACCCCGAAGCCGAATTGGGGCCGGGTCGAGGTGGCGAGCAACTGCATGGTGAGGACCGTCGGTACCGCCAAGAGGGCGCCGCCCACGAGGGCGATGCTCACCAGAAGCCCGAGCCGCGACCCCAGATAGGCGAGGGGCCGCCCGGCCGTGGCGGTGCGATGGACCACCACCGCGATCAGGGTCAGCGCCGATAGGAACGCGACCTGGTCGCGCCCGAGCGTCATGAGGGCCGCCGCCACCGCGAAGCCGAAGCCCCAGCGATACGAGCGCCGGTCGAGCGCCTCCTCCAGCATCCAGAAGGCGAGGGGAAAGAGGCCGTAGCCGAAGATGATGCCCGTATGCTGCAGCCGGGCCGTCGCCGAGCCGCCGAGCATGAAGATCAGGGCCGCGACCACCGCGCCGGCCGGGTGCCAGCCCCGCCGCCGGAAGAGCGGCACGAAGGCCAGCGCGCCCGGCAGGAGATGGGCGAGGACCACCGTGTCGAAGAGCTGCATGGAGGGCTGGGGCACGAGCCAGCCGAAGAACAGCATCGTCGGGTTGAAGAGCAGGGATTGCGGGTCGGCGACGGCCGGATGGCCGCTGAAATGATAGGGATTCCAAAGCGGCAACTCCCCGTGCTCCAGGGCGGCGCCGAGATAGCGGAGCATGGGATAAAAGTGGTTCTTGGAATCCCACGGCACCACCATGCCGGTAAGGGGCCAGATCGCGGCGGCGATCGCCCAGACCGCGAGGATCGCGGCAAGAGCGAGCCTCGTCTCGCGGCTCGACCACAGGGTCGGCGCGGCTGGCATCGGCGCGGCTTTGGGCGTGAATGCTGTCATGATGCTTGAAGTGCGCGCATCCCGGCAGGCGGCCGGGTCGGCCATGCGCCGACCGGTCGGACGTAAGGTCCGACGGTCGTGGTACTCCCCCCTCAACATTCCAGCCCGGCTTGTCCCCTCCGGACCTGGAAACCCCCGCGGGATGGCCCCGCTGCCGATCCAAAGCCCCGGCGGCCGGTCGGGCCGGCCGCAGAGCCCAGGGGACGGCCCTGTTCAGGGCAATCCCCAACCGCAGCAAGGCGGCAGGACCAAGGCGCGCCGAGCACCCCATGGGAGCGACGGCGTCGCATGCGATCCTACGATCTGCGGCCCTGCACCTTTGCGCCAGCCCGATGAAAGTACGATGAACGAAAGTCGTGCAACATCAATGTGTCGCAAGGGAAAGCGCGACCCCGGCCGGAGCCGTCCCTGACCGGGACCCGGGACAGCGAAGCGCGGCAGCGACGACCCTTCCGCTGCGCCGGAGGCGTGGTATCAGGGAGCCGGCCGCCGGCGCCCGCCGGTTCCGCCTCCCGTCCCCATCCCAGCCCGGCAGATCAACGATGAACGAACCTCTCGCCCGCCTGCAGCAGCGGCGCTCCGTGGCGGCCCATCGGCTCGGCGCTCCAGGGCCGGGACCGGAGGAGGTCGACGCCCTTCTCACCATCGCCTCGCGGGTGCCCGATCACGGCCGGCTCTGCCCCTGGCGCTTCGTCGTCATCGAGGGCGACGCCCGCCACAGGATCGGCGAGGCCGTCGCGGCCGCCTTCCAGGCGGACCAGCCCGGGGCGGATGCCGACAAACTCGCGGTCGAGCGCAACCGTCTTGCCCGCGCGCCTCTCGTGGTGGCGGTGGTCTCCCGGGCAAAGCCGCACGTGAAGATCCCCGAATGGGAGCAGGTGCTCTCCGCCGGCGCGGTCTGCATGAACCTGCTCCACGCGGCTCATGCCATGGGCTACGGGGCCTCCTGGATCACCGAGTGGTACGCCTTCGACCGACGCGTGCTCGAAGCGCTCGGGCTCGAGCCCCACGAGCGCCTGGCGGGCTTCATCCATATCGGCACCGTCGTCGAGACGCCGGCCGAGCGGCCGCGCCCGGCCCTCGCCGACATAGTCACGCGTCTTTGAGGGTCCGCGATGGCTTGTGAAACCGCCCGAGGCCACGGCCTGCCGCACGATCCGCTTTGCCGTCGGAACGCGAGGACCTGCGATGTTCTATGAGACCGCGCGGGGCCACGGCCTGCCGCACGATCCCTTCAAGGCGCTCGTGACGCCCCGTCCCATCGGCTGGATCACGGCCATGAGCGCGAAGGGCGAGGTGAACCTCTCGCCCTATTCCTTCTTCAACGCGATCTCCGACAATCCCCACATGGTGGCGTTCTCGTCGGATGGGCGGAAGGATGCGGTCACCTTCGTTGAGGAGACCGGCGAGTTCGTCTGCAATCTCGCGACCTACGATCTGCGCGAGCCGATGAACCTCACCTCGGCGCCTCTGCCCCGCGGCGAGAGCGAGATGATCCATGCGGGTCTCGAGCCCGCCCCGAGCCGCCTCGTTCGCCCGCCCCGGGTCGCGGCCGCGCCCGCGGCGCTCGAATGCAAATGGCTCCAGACCGTGCCGCTCGCGCCGCTCGGGGGCGGCGACCCACGGTACTTCCTGGTCATCGGTCAGGTGATCGGCGTCCATATCGACGACCGGTTCCTCGTCGACGGCCTCGTCGACACAGCCGCCATGCGCCCGATCGCCCGGGCCGGCTACCGGGACTACTTCGTGGCGACGCCCGAGACGCGCTTTTCGATCACGCGGCCGAAGGGCGGGTAGGGCCGGAGCTCAGTTCGACCCGACCCGCTTCATCACCCGCTCGGCCCGCTTCAGGTGCGGCCGGTCGATCATCTCGCCGCCGATCCCGACCACTCCTGCATCGGGCTGCGCCCGGAAGGCCTCGATCACCGAGCGCGCCCAGGCCACCGCTTCCGCCGAGGGCGTGAAGGCCTCGTTGATGACGGGCACCTGCGCCGGATGGATCGCCATCTTGGCGACGAAGCCGTCCCGGCGCGCCTCGCGGCACTCGGCGGCGAGGCCCTCCATGTCGCGGAAATTCGTGTAGACGGAATCGATCGCATCCACCTCCGCGGCGGCCGCGCCCATGAGGGTGAGGGCGCGGGCGAGCCGGTAGGGATCCGTATAGGCCCCCGCCGCATCCCGGTTCGCCTCGGCGCCGAGATCGGCGGACAGGTCCTCGCCGCCCCAGGTGAGCCCCGCGAGACGCTGGCTTGAGCCCGCGAAGGTGCCGAGCGCGAAGACGCCGCGGGCGTTCTCCGTGCCGATGGCGATGATGCGGGTCGCGCCGTCGGGTAGGCCGAACTCCGCCTCGCGCACGGCGAGCTTGGCGCCGAGATGCGCCACGTCCCGGCCGCCCACCGCCTTCGGCAGCATGATCCCGTCAGGTCCCGCCTCCATGACGCCGTCGAGGTCCGCATCCGTGAGCCCCGTATCGAGGGCGTTCACGCGCACGAACAGGCGCGGCCGGTCCTGGGTCTTCATGGCCTCGGCCAGGAAGGCGGCGGTGACGCGGCGCGCCTCCTCCTTCCCGGAGAGCGCGACGGAATCCTCGAGATCGATGAGAAGCACGTCGGCCCCGGAGCCGAGGCCCTTCTCCAGCTTGCGGGGGCTGTCGCCCGGTACGAAGAGGAGGGAACGCATGGGCTCAGGCCGCCGGACGCTTGCGCATGAAGGCCTGGCGCCGGCACTCGGCCACCAGGGTGCCGTCCTGCTTGTAGGCCCGGTGGATGAAATCGACGATGCCGGCATCCGGCCGCGACTTCGACTCGCGGACCGCCACGACCTCCGTGGTGCAGTTCACCGTATCGCCCTCGAAGAGGGGCGCCGGAAAGCGCACATCGGACATGCCGAGATTGGCGATGGTGGTGCCGACCGTGGTGTCGTTCACCGAGATGCCGATCATCAGGCCGAGCGTGAAGAGGGAGTTCATCAGCGGCTTTCCCCACTCGGTCTCGGTCGCGCAGAAATGCGCGTCGATATGGAGAGGCTGCGGGTTCAGGGTCATGTTCGAGAACAGCATGTTGTCCATCTGCGTCACCGTCCGGGTGAGCCGGTGGGCGATGGTGGTGCCGACGCTGAAATCCTCGAAATACAGGCCGCCGCGCGGATGGCGAGCGCTCTCGATGGTCATGGACAACCTCATGAGGCCGGGACGGTCCGGCGCTGGACGGGATGGGCTGCGAACGTTCAGGCTTCCTTTACCATAATCGGTGCAGGCTCAAGGGCCCTGACCCCCGATACCCATGTTCCTGTTCACCACGCCTCCCGCACGAAGCGCCGCGCCGGCCGACACCGCCCGCGCGGGCTCGGCCGCGTCCGCGGCGCCCGTGGTCGATGCCATCCGCCAGGGGGCGGAGAAGACCGGCGTTGGATTCGACTATCTGCTCGCCACGGCCAAGCGCGAATCGGCCCTCGATCCGGACGCGAAGGCCCGCACCTCGTCGGCCTCGGGCCTCTTCCAGTTCATCGAGCAGACATGGCTCGGGCTGATCAAGAGCGAGGGCGACAAGGCGGGCGTGCCGGATCTCGCCCGGGCCGTGCAGGGCGGCGCGAACGGCACCTACCGGGTGGACGATCCGGAGCTCCGCCAGCAGATCCTCGGCCTGCGCAACGATCCGGAGATCGCCTCCGTGATGGCGGGGGCGCTGACGCAGAAGAACCGCGAGTCGCTGACGGCCGATCTCGGGCGCGAGCCGACGGGCGGCGATCTCTACATCGCTCATTTTCTCGGCGCGCGCGGCGCCTCGGAGTTGATCCGGAACGCCGAGGCGCGCCCGGACCAGCCGGCCGCGTCCCTGTTCCCCGAGGCGGCGGCCGCGAACCGCACGATCTTCTACGACCGCTCGGGGCAGGCGAGGGGAACCGCAGAGGTCTATGCGCTGCTGACGCAGGGCGGATCGGGCCCGGGCGCCGCGCCGGCTTTCGCGCCCGACCGCCCGCTCGCCTTCGCCACGACCGACGGCCCTGCCTTCCATGGCTTCTTCCAGAGCGAGGCCCGCCGGGGCCCCGTGTCGGATGCGGTCTCGCGTCTTTGGCAGACGGGCCGCCCCGGCGCGGCGCCGCCGGCGGCCATCGGCTATTTCCCGAACACCAGCGGCCGCCCGAGCGCCGTGGAGCTGCCGCCGCCCGCGACGCCGGAGCCCTCCGGTCTCCCGGCGACCGCGCCGCTCCCGCCGCCGCGCCCGGCCGGACCGCCGCTCGACCTTGCCACCTACCGCAAGCCCAAGCTCCCGTCGTGACCTGGCGCCGTCCGTCGCAGGGTGGGCCTCAATAGCCGAACTGCTCCCGCAAGATGCGCTCGTCGAGCCCGTGGCCCGGGTCGTGGAGCATCACGAGGTCGATGGTGCGGTCCATGGACACGTGCACCCGCGACACGTTCCGGAACTCCGTATGGTCGGCGACGGCGCTCACGGGACGGTTCATGGGCTCGAGCACGTCGATCTGGATCTTGGCGAAATCCGACAGGAGGGCGCCGCGCCAACGGCGGGGTCGGAAGGCGGAGATCGGGGTCAGGGCGAGCAGGGTGGCATCGAGCGGCAGGATGGGGCCGTTGACCGATAGGTTATAGGCGGTGGAGCCGGCGGGCGTCGCGATCACGACCCCGTCGGCCACCAGCTCGCTGAGGCGCACCCGCGCATCGACGCTGAGGCACAGCTTCGCGGTCTGGTGCGTCTGGCGCAGCATGTAGACGTCGTTGATGGCCCGTGCCGTGTGGGCCTGGCCGTGCGTGTCCCAGGCCACCATGAGCAGGGGATGGACCACGCTGCGATGGGCGTTCTCCAGCCGGTCGAGGAGATCGTCCTCCCGGTACTCGTTCATGAGGAAGCCGACCGTGCCCTTGTTCATGCCGTAGATGGGCTTCGCCGTGCCCATGAAGCGGTGGAGGCTCTGCAGCATGAGCCCGTCGCCGCCGAGCGCCACGATCACGTCGGCCTCCTCGGGCGGCACCGACGGGTAGGCGGCCGTCAGGGCCTGATGGGCCTCCTGCGCGTCCGGGGTGGTGCTCGCCACGAAGGCGACCCTGTTGAAGCGGCGAGCCATTCCCGGGTTATCCTTGCCCCCATCGCCGCGGCCCGGGGCCCAAGAAGCCCCGGTTCGCTCCGCGGATGTCTGTTCACGGGAGAGCCATATCATGGAGCGCCCGCTCCTCGTCTATACAACCTTTCCGGATGCGGAGACGGCGCTTGCCATCGGCGAGGCGCTTGTCCGCGACCGGCTGATCGCATGCCTCAACGTGCTGCCCGGGATGCAGTCGGTCTATGCCTGGCAAGGGGCGGTGGAGCGCGGCAGCGAGGTGGTGGGGATCCTGAAGACCAGGGCCGGCCTGGCGGATGCCGTCGGGGCGGCGCTGAAGGCGCGGCATCCCTATGAGACGCCGATCATCCTGTTCATCGAGCCCACGGGCGGCGACATCGACACGCTGCGCTGGCTGTTCCTGGAAACGGGCGGGGAGGCGGCTTCCGCCTCCCCGTGAGAGATATCAGGCTGCCGGGCTTCCACTCAGAAAGTCCGGCTGCTGATTGGACGAAGGCGTCAGCCGCTGGGCTCCGGCGTCGAGAGCCCAGCGGCTGACAGAACGCGGGCGTCAGACCGCCGGGCTCCACTGAACGGGCACCATGCGGAAGCCGCTGCCGTCCTTCACGATGTGGCCCGTGGCCGGGAACGGGGCGTGGTAGAACGCCACCTGGGTGCGCTCGGCGGCCGCCATGTCGAGCATGCGGCGGCGGGTCTGCCGGGCCTGGTCCGCGTCCATGTCGAAGACCGCCGACCAATCCGGATTGCGCACGAAGAGCGCCGGGTGGTTCGTGGTGTCCGACATGACCATCAGCTTGCCGTTGCCGGACGAGAGCATGAAGGCGGTGTGGCCCGGCGTATGGCCGTAGGCCGCGACGGAGGTCAGCCCGGGCACCACTTCCTTGTTGGCCTCGAACTGCTTCACGTCCTTGGCGACCGGGCCGAACACCCGGCGCACGCCCTGGAAGGCGCCCTTCATGGCATCCGGCGCCTGGTTCATGCGCGCGTCGTCCATCCAGAACGCCCACTCGGCCGCCGGCACCATCACCTCGGCGTTCGGGAACACCGCCGTTCCGTCCTTCAGGCGGAAGCCGTTGATGTGATCGCCGTGGAAGTGGCTGAAGACCACCGTGTTGACCCGGGCGGGATCGAAGCCCGCGGCGCGGAAATTCGCCATCCAGGTGCCGGAGGTCGGCGCGCCTGAATCGCCGTTTCCGGTGTCGATCAGGGTGATGCGCCCGCCCTGGTTGAGGACGATGGTCGTGAACGAGATCGGAAGCGCGGTCGAGGGCAGGAAGGCCTCCGTCATCGCCTGCTGGACCTGCGGCAGCTCCGCGTTGCGGACGAAGCCCTCCAGGGGACGTTGGGCGAAGCCGTCATTGATGGCCGTCACCTCGATGTCGCCGACCTTGTAGCGGTAGAAGCCGGGCGCCTGCCGGCCGCCGGACGCAGCGGAAGCGGCGGGAGCGGAGGCGGGTGCTTGCGTCTGGGCCAAGGCGGGGGCTCCGAGGGCGGCCGCGGCGGCGACCGGGCCAGTGGCGAGAACAGTGCGGCGGGTAATGGTCATGGCGTCTCCCTTGTGCGGCTATGCGCGCTTTCCAGCTAGAACCTGGGGGAATGGGATCAAGCGCCTGGAATTCCTATCCATTCACAAACCGGCGAGCAGCTTGTCCTTAAGTCCATGTGATCCAGCGGATTGAAACTCGGCCGCAGGTCCAGGCGACCGGCGGATTGAAGCCTAAGAGCGCCGCCGCTTGAGCCCGGCCCTGGATTTGGGCAGTCTCGGCACTCCCCGGCCGAGGCCGCATCGGATGCCTTCGCGACACCATGCACGGACACTTCCCGACCTCAGCCCGCACCTCCGGCGTCCTGTCGATCCGGGCGCATCTCATCGCCTTCGCCCTGGCGCTGATCGTCCCGATCATCGGCTTTGCGGGGTTCCTGGTCTGGCGTAGCGCCAAGGCCGAGGAGGCCCGGGTGGTGGAGGCCGCCCGGCAGGTGACCGATCAGGCGACCGTCGCGATCGACCGGGAGCTCACCGGCATCATCGCCACCGCGCAGGCGCTGGCGACCTCGCCCCTCCTGCCCACCGGGCAATTCGCCGCCTTCCACAGGCAGGCGGCGGGCGCCCTTCGGATCGGCGGCAGCCACATCGCGGTCCGCGACGGGGCGGGGCGGACGCTCCTGACCACCCGCCTGCCCTGGGGCGGCGACCTACCGGCCGATGCGCCGCCGGACAGCGACCGCCAGGTGATCACGCGGCTTGAGCCGGTGGTGTCGGGCCTCCTGCAGGATCCGGCCACCAAGCGGTACTTCACCGCGGTCAACGTGCCGGTCTTTTCGAGCGATACGGTCACCCACGTGCTCGAGCTCAGCGTGCCCGCGGACCATTGGCTCCGCGTACTGGAGCAGACCCTCTCGCGATCCAACTGGTCGGCCGGCCTCATCGACCGGAGCAACGTGTTCGTGGCTCGGTTGCGCAGCCACGAACACTATGTGGGCACCAAGACCCCCGACGACCTCGCCCTGCTCGAGGGAACGTCCGGTGTGCTTCAGCGGACCAATGTGGAAGGCGAGCCCGTGCTCTTCGCCTACCGGCGCAGCATGTTGGCCGGCTGGCTTCTCGGTATCGGCGTTCCGACCGATGTGGTGCAGGAGCCGTGGCGGCGTTCGCTGGCCATCATCGTCGCCGCGGGGCTGGCCCTGTTCGCCGCGTCCCTTGTCATGGCGGCCGCATTCGGCAGCCGGATCGCACGGCCGCTCCAGCGCCTGTCCGCCGCTGCCGCGCAGCTCGGGAGAGGAGAGGCGGTCCCGCCGCTCGTGACGGGGCTCGCGGAGGTGAACGAGGTGGGCAAGACCCTAGCCGCGGCGGGGGCGACGCTGCGCGACCGGGATGCGGCGCTCCGGATCAGCGAGGAGCGCTATCGCTTGGCCACCGAAGCGTTCCAGGGAGCCGTCTTCGATTACGACGTTGCGGCCGATCATTCGAACCGCACGCCGCGGCACGCGCAGCTCCTCGGCGAGGAGCCCGGCGCCATTCCGGCCGCCAAGGCAGGCTGGCAGGATCGCATCCATCCGGAGGACCGGCCGCATTTCGAGGCGGCCCGCCGGCGCGTCTACCAGGAGGGCGCGCCGCAATACGAGGCCGAGTATCGCGTGCGCCGCCGCGACGGATCCTGGATCTGGGTGTGGCACCGGGCGCTGGCCCTGCGCGGCGAGGGCGGGGCGGTGCGCCGAGTGGTGGGCGCGGTGCTCGACATCACGGCGCGGCGCGAGGCGGAGGAGCATCAGCGGCTCCTCATCCACGAATTGAACCACCGGGTGAAGAACACCCTCGCGACCGTGCAATCCATCGCGGCCCAGACCTTGCGCGGCGCCGCCTCCGTGGGCGATGCGCGGTCCGCCTTCGAGGCGCGCCTGATCGCCCTGTCCCGGGCCCACAACATCCTGACCCGCGAGAACTGGGAAGGGGCCGATCTGCACGACGTGGTCACGGAGGTGCTGGAGCCCCATCGGGCGCAATGGGAGGACCGTTTCCGGATCGAGGGGCCGGCGGTGTGGGTGGCGCCGGGCAATGCGGTCTCCATCGCCATGGGCATGCACGAACTTGCGACCAACGCGGCAAAATACGGAGCGTTGACGAGCGAAGCCGGCCACGTCCACGTGAGGTGGACGATCGAGCCGGGTGCGGCGGGCGAGCGGGTTCGCCTCGTCTGGGCCGAGGCGGGCGGCCCAGGGGTCGCGCCGCCGGCGCGCCGGGGCTTCGGATCGCGGCTCATCGAGCGCAGCCTTGCGGCCGATCTCGGCGGCGAGGCTCATCTGGATTTCCGGCCCGAGGGACTCGTCTGCACCCTGGTCTGGGCCCTCGACGGGCGGGAGGCGCCGGTCGTGTCCTACCCGGCCCGCAGCTTCGGCCGCGCGCACTGACGGAGATGGGCGGCATCGTCCAGGCCGTCGCCCCGGCGAGGCTATGACGATCGCGGTGGCGCGTTGCGCAGGTGGTGCAGGACGATGCCGCTGGTGGTCGCCACGTTGAGACTGTCGAAGCCGCCCGCCATGGGGATCGAGACCGTGCGGCAGCGGGCGAGGATCTCGCCTGGAAGCCCCGGGCCCTCTGCTCCCAGAAGCAGCGCCGTGCGGCGCGCCGGGCGAATCGCGGTCAGCGTCTCGCGCCCCGCCGGGCTCAGGGCCAGGACCTCGAAGCCAGCATCCGCCAGAGCCTCGGCCATGCGAGTCCCGTCCGCCAGGCGCGTGAAGGGCACGATCAGGCTGCCGCCCACCGAGACGCGGATCGCCTTGCGGTAGAGAGGATCGCAGGTGGCCCCGTCGAGGAGCACCGCATCCGCTCCGAACCCGGCCGCATTGCGGAAGATGCCGCCCACATTGTCGTGGTTCGCCAGCCCCACGAGCCCGACCACGAGGGCCTGCTCGGGAAGGGCTGCGAGCATGTGGGCGGCATCGGGGAGGGCGCGGCGCCGCCCGGCCGCGAGAACGCCCCGGTGGATCGGAAAACCGACGATGGCGTCCATCACGGCGCGGCCGGCCGTGTAGACGGGGACGCCCGCCGGCATTCGTTCGAGACAACCCGCGAGGGTGTCGAGTCGATTCTCGGCCAGCAGCAGGGACTCGACCTCAAACCGGGATTGGTTCAGCAGCACCCGCAGCACCACCTCGCCCTCGGCGATGAATCGCTCCGCCCGGCCCACCACGTCGCGCTCGCGCACCGCCCTGTAGGGCTCGATGCGCGGGTCGTCGGGGTCGGTGATCAGAAGGGGCATGGGGGCCGTTGTCGGTTCCCGCCAGCTCTAGAGGGCTGTCGCCGCCCTGCGCAAGCCGCCCTAGCGTTGACGCCGCCTGAGCCAGCCTAAGAGCTTCGTGACCTGGGCGAGGAGCGTCGCGTCGTCGGGGCTCGCCTTCGACCAGACGAGCCGCTCGTTCCGCCACGCGAGCGCGCCGTCCGACTGGCCGATGACCTGCTCGATGAAGCTCCTGTCGCCATCGCCCCGGAAGGTGAGGGCGATGGCCTGCGGACCCGCATCGACCCGCGCGACGCCGAGCGCGCGGCACGCCTCCCGCAGGCGCGTGAGGGCGAGAAGGCGGCGCACGGGCTCCGGCGGCGCGCCGAACCTGTCCTCGATTTCCGCCTCGACCGGATCGACCGCGTCTTCCCCGATGAGGTGCGCGAGGCGACCATAAAGGCTGATGCGCATTTCGGGCTCCGGCACGTATTCCGCCGGAATGAAGCCGCGCAAGCCCATATGCAGGTCGGGTCGCCACTCGGCCTCCACGAGCTCGCCCCGGATCGCTGCGAGGGCCCGCCGGAGCTGGTGCTGGTAGAGGCCGACGCCGATGAGCTTCACGTGCCCGGCCTGCTCCTCGCCGAAGAGATCGCCCGCGCCGCGCTGGTCGAGATCCTGCGCGCTGATGGCAAAGCCGGCGCCGAGGCGGTCGAGGCTCTCGAGGGTGCGCAGGCGCTTCTTGGTGGCGGAGGGGAGCGTGTGGGCGGGGTCCGTGAGCAGGTACGCGACGCCGCGCATGGATCCGCGCCCGACACGCCCCCGGAGCTGGTGGAGCTGCGCGAGGCCGAACCGGTCGGGCCGCCAGACGAGCATGGTGTTCGCCCGCGGCACGTCGAGTCCGCTCTCGATGATGTTGGTGGCGAGCAGCACGTCGCCGTCGCCGTCCGCAAAGCGCACCATGGCGTCGTCCACCGCGTCGGCCGGCATCTGCCCATGGACGACGACCGTTTCGAGTTCCGGCACCAGGGCTTTCAGGCGGTGGGCCATCGGCTCGATGTCCTCGATCCGCGGGCAGACGACGAAGCTCTGCCCGCCGCGCTGCTTTTCCCGCAGCAGCGCCTCGCGCACGGTGGCCTCGTCGAACGGCACGAGGAAGGTGCGGATCGGCTGGCGCCGCGCCGGCGGCGTCGCGATGACGCTCAGGTCCTGCAGTCCCACGAGAGCCGCCTGCAGGGTGCGGGGGATCGGGGTTGCGGTCAGGGTAAGCCGGTGCACGCCGTGGCCGAGCGCCTGGAGCCTCGCCTTGTGGGCTGCGCCGAAGCGCTGCTCCTCGTCCACGATCACGAGGCCGAGGTCCTTGAAGTGGATGCCGCGGCCGACGAGGGCATGGGTGCCGACCACGATGCGGATGCTCCCGTCCGCCAGCCCCTCCTTGACGGCCCGCGCCTCCGCCGGCTTCACGAGCCGGGAGAGATGGCCGACGGCGAGACCGAGCCCCGCAAAGCGCCGCTCGATGGTCTGCACATGCTGGCGCACGAGGACGGTGGTGGGGGCGACGAGCGCCACCTGCTTGCCCGCGAGCGCGGCGGCCGCGGCGGCCCGCAGCGCCACCTCGGTCTTGCCGAAGCCCACATCGCCGCAGACGAGCCGGCTCATGGGGCGCCCGGCCGCGAGATCCGCCAGAACGTCCGCGATGGCCGTGAGCTGGTCCGCCGATTCCGGATAGGGGAACCGGTCGACGAAGCGCTCGTAGGCGGGGCGCGGCGGCACGAGCTTCGGGGCCGTCCGGCTCTCGCGCTCGCGCACGGCCTCCGCCAGCTTCTCGGCCGCGTGCGCGACCTCCTGCTCGACGACCTCGCGACGCTTGCGCCAGCCCTCGCCGTCGAGGCGGTCGAGGGTCAGTCCCTCGGCGGCGGCCCCGTAGCGCCAGACGCGGTCCATGTCCTCCGCCGGCACCAGGAGCGTCGCATCGTCCGCATAGCGCAGGCGCAGAAGGTCCGTCGCGGCGCCCTCCGTCTCCACCGTCTCGATCCCCTCCAGAAGACCAAGTCCGTGATCCCAATGGATCACCGCGTCGCCAGGACGAAACTCGATCTCCGTGGCGACGAGCGCGAGCGGCGCGTGAAACGCTTCGGCATCCTGCCGGGCCCGGCTGCCGAGAACATCGTGGGCCGTGACGACCACCACGTCGCCAGCCCTGAAGCCGTCCTCCACCGGCACGATCGCGGCGAGCACGCTGCCGGGCGGCGCACCCTCGACGGCGCTCCATTCGGAGGCCAGCGGGATGTCGCGGTCGAGGGCTCGCTTCACGCTGCGGCGCAGGGCGCGCAGATCGGTCTCGGCGGCGGCCGCGAGCAGGACACGGCGGCCCTTGTCGATCTCGTCCTGCACGAAGGCGGCAAGGCGCTGAAGCGGATCGCGCCGGCGCGCGAAGGTCGGCGGCGGCCCTTCGCTCCCATCGGCGCGCTCGACGCGCAGGCAGCGGCGGCGGCGGAGCGCCTCGTGCCATTCCGGGAGGGTGAGATAGAGGCTGTCCGGGGGCAGGGGGCGCCGGCCGCTCAGGCGCTCCGGCCGCAGCTTCGTGCGGCTCTCGAAGGCGTCCTGCACCTGCGCGATGACGCCCTGAAGGCGCTCCTCGGCGCCCACATCCAGCACGACCATGGCGTCGGGCAGGAGGCCCGCCAGGGAGTCGAGGCTCCCGTAGGCTTCGGGCAGCCAGTGTTCCATGCCGCCGAACCGCTCCGGCTGCTCGCCGCCCGTAATGTATTCGGACACGGGGAGGAGGCGGACGCTCTCCTCGTCTCCCGTCGTCAGCTGCGTGACCGGATCGAAGCGTCTCAGGGCGGTGACGCGTCCGTTCTCATGCTCGATTCGCACGGGCTTCTCGGCGCCCGCCGGAAAGACGTCGAGCACCTGTCCGCGAAGCGCGGCCTCCCCAAGCTCATCCACCCGTTCGTCGGCGGCGTAGCCGACGGCCCGCAGGTTCTCCCGCAGCGCCTCCGGATCGAGGGTGTCGCCCGGCCGGACCGTCAGGGCGGCGGCGCGCAGCGTTTCGATGGGCGGGAGCCGCTGCAGCACGGCGCCGGGGCTGGCGATCACGAGCGCGCGCCCCTTCTCGCTCTCCACCGCCATCAGGGCTGCGATGCGCTCGCTCATGGCAGCCCGCGAGGGCGGCGCCCGGTCGTAGGGGAGGCAGTCCCAGGGCGGCACGAACACGACCGGCACGTCCGGCGCGAGGAAGCGCAGGGCGGTCTGGAGATCCGCGGCCCGCCGGGCCCCGGAGGCGACGCAGATGAGGCCCGCTCCCGCGCTGCGCCACAGCCCCACCAGTGCGACCGCCAGTTCGCCGATGCGCTCGGGGTCCGCCAGGCGCAGCCCATCGGCCTGGGCGTCCGTCGTCCATCCGCTGCCCCGATCGTTCATGGCCCCTCGCCGGTGTGCTTGCGACAACTCGTGAGAGAGGAGCCTGGTTCAGCCACTCGGGCGAGCCGCGCTCCGATGGCCGAGCCGGCCTTTCCGCACCCGCCCGGGAGGCTGCCCGCCAACGGCCAAGCCGCTCCGCATTTCCTCCACAATCCGCGACGATATCCGGTCCCAATGATGCCGCGACTGAAGATTGCGGAACAAGCAGGGCAGAAGCCCCGGGGGCATTCGGATGACCATCATCGACACGGCCCGGGCGTCCGGCACGCCCTGGCCTCACTTTGCTCTGGCCGCAACAGGGCTTGAGGCTCAGCCCGTCGCCGCGACGGCCGCCTGGGCGAGCCCGACTTCCACGGCCAGCACCAATGCGCTGCTCTCCACGGCCTATTGGTCCGGCACGGTCAGCTACAGCTTTCCGGACAGCCCCTTCGATTACGGGTACGGCTATGCGGAGGCGTTCAACAACTTCGCCTCCGTGTCCTACGCCCAGAAGGCGGCGATCCGCGCCATCCTGGAGGGCGGCTCCGCCTCCGCGAGCGGCCCCCGCATGACGCTGACCCCCGTCGAGGGCTTCACGGCCATGGACTTTGCCTATCTCGGCACCGGCATCGCCGATATCCGCATCGCCCAGTCGAGCAGCGCGGGCGAGACCGCCTATGCGCGCTATCCGGGTCCCGGCGCCGGCGGCGATATCTGGTTCGGGCGGGTCTACGACTACACGAAGCCGAAGATCGGCGACTATTCGTACATGACGGCCCTGCACGAGCTCGGTCACGCGCTCGGCTTGAAGCACGCCCATGAGAGCGGCGGCGTCTCGGGCCTCGCGCTCGCCCATGCGCGGGATTCCCTCGAATACACGGTGATGACCTATCATTCCTACGTGCCTGGCTCGCACGCGGAACCGGCGCCGAACTACTACACGAACGAGACCTACGGCTACGCGCAGACCTTCATGATGGAGGACATCGCGGCCCTGCAGGCGCTCTACGGCGTCAATTACGGGTTCCGCGCGGCCGACACGGTCTATAGGTGGAACCCGGCGACGGGGGAGACCTTCGTGGACGGGGTGGGGCAGGGCGCGCCGGGGAGCGGCGCCGCGAACCGGATCTTCCTCACGATTTGGGACGGCGGCGGCAAGGACACTTACGACTTTTCCGCCTACACCACCCGCGTGACCGTGAACCTCAACCCGGGAAGCCATGTCGCCCTGGATTCCGGCCAACGCGCGATGCTCGGCGACGGCGTCATGGCCCGGGGCAACATCTTCAACGCGCTCCTGGCCGGCGGGGATCTCCGCTCCCTCATCGAGAACGCGGTCGGCGGCTCCGGCGGCGACATCCTGAAGGGAAATGCGGTCCGGAACGTGCTGCGCGGCAACGGGGGCAACGACATCCTCAATGGCGCGGGCGGCAACGACGTGCTCTTCGGCGGCAGCGGCCGCGACACCTTCGTGTTCAGCAGCGGCCTCGCGGGCGAGGCCAGCATGGACCGCATCGCGGATTTCAGGCCCGTGGACGACACGATCCGGCTGGAGAACGGCGTGTTCACGGCCCTGACGCGCACCGGCAAGCTGGGTTCCGGGGCCTTCTGGACCGGGAGCAGCGCCCACGATGCGAGCGACCGGATCATCTACGACAAGACGAGCGGAGCCCTGCTCTACGACGCGGACGGCACCGGCGCGGCGGCGGCCCTTCGCTTCGCCCAGCTGAAGGCGGGCCTGACCCTCTCGGCGGCGGATTTCATCGTGGTGTGACGGGCATGTGGGGGCGGGTGCCCGCCCTTGGCCTGGAGCGGCACGGGCAGCTCCTCACGGCTGCACGGAGGCCGGTCCTCGCATCAGTTCGTCGGCCCGGCAGATCGCTCTCCCCTTGCCCGGGATCTTGAGATCGAGAAGCGCCAAGAGGGCGACTGTGCTCGGGTCCTGTGTGCCAAGTCTTGCGGGGTTCAGGAAAAGGTCGAACTCTGCGGAGCCGACCTCGCCTGGCGCCATCGGTGACCGACGGCCGACGAGCGGGCGGGTAAAGCCCAGAACCTGACCGGCGGCGCCCTGGGCGACGATCCACGATACCGATCCAGGCACATCGGCCGGCGGCGCGACCTTGCCCCTGACGCGGATCGCCCCGCTCGTTTGAGCCACGCCGCCGAGCACCACGCGACAGGCCGGCGCGCGAGCGACGGCGGCTTCCGTGAGCGCCTGAAGCGGGGGGCGGTAGACGCTGGCCTCCGGCGAGAAGTTCGCCAGCCCGCCGGCCGCCAGCCGATCCAGATCGCGGGCGATGCCTTTAGGGCTGAAGTGGATCAGGCTCACGGCTTCATCGGCGCGCACGCCGCTCGCGAGGGCGAAGGCGGCCTGGTCCCGCCGATCGATGAGGCCCCGCCAACCGGCGAGGTTGTCCGGCGGGAGGTTCGCCCCGGCCACGGCAGCGATTGCTCCGACCAGCACGATGGCGCGGCCCTGCCGGCTGGCGCCGGAGATCCGCCAGCCTATGGCGATCAGCGCCGCGACCATCACGATGGAGGCACTCGAATAGCGGCTGGCGGTCGCGGCAAGTGGGCCGATGGTGGCCCTTCCATAGGAGGTCGCCGCGGCCTCAAGGGCGACGAAGAGGGCAAGGCCGAGGAGCACGGCAACGGCCCTGTCCACCGGTTCCCTTCGCAGCACGGCCTGACGGGTCGCCGACAGGCTGGCTGCGAGGAAGAGGGCGGCGATCGCCAGGCCGAGCGGCAGGAAAAGCTGCGGCGCCAATCGGAACGGGTTGCCGAGATAGGTGAGGGCGAAGGCCACATAATCGAGCGCGGTCGCCGAGACCTGGGTCAGGTTCGGGTCCTGGGGACGGGCGAAGCCGTAGAAGAAGCCGGCGGTCCAGAGCGCCTGACACCCGAGGAAGACGGCGCAGCGCCAGTCGAGCCGGCGGAGCCAGACGATCACCGCAACCGCGGCCCCGGTCAGCAACAGGCCGTTCGCGAAGGAGAAGACGGTCAGGAAGCCGAACAGGCACGCGGCAGCGAGCCACAGGTTGCGTCGCGTTCCGGTGAGAGCCTCGGCGAGCGCGATAAGGGCGAGGAGCGCGAACCAGTGGACGAACGGGAAGGCGAGCTGAAATCCCCAGGACAGATTCTCGAACTGGCAGATCGACCAAGTCAGGCCCAGCATCACGGGGGCAAGCAGGATGACAGACCGGCGGTCGCCGATGGCGCGCGCGGCCTGCAGGGCGAGGGTTACGGCGAGGCCGAGGAGGCTCGCGTAGATGACCAACGTGCAGAACCAGCCCTGCAGACCGGTCAGGTACCCGTCGAGGATGAAGAAGGGGCGGGAGGTGACGAGGCGGTGTTCGTTGTGGAGCGCAAAAAGGCGGGTCGCCGTGAAGCGTCCGTCGGCAAAGAGAAAATAGTCACGTATGGCGGACCATTGGTCCCAGAAGGGCATCGGGCGGTGCAAAAGCCATCCGTAATAGGCGGAGCGGGCGGCCAGGATAAGGCCGAGAGCCGCCGCCACCATGCCGAGCGCACCGACGGGCGGGTTCGCGATCAGGTGTCTTGCGCGGCCGCCGAAATCTGAGCGTGAACGGGGCAGGGTCATGCCTGTGCCGGAGGTTGAGCCAGCGTCTTGGCTGATTCCACTTCTGCGGAGCACGCCTCGCTGCAGGGAAAAATGGTGCCGGTTGCGGGACTTGAACTCGCGACCTACCGCTTACAAGGCGGTTGCTCTACCAGCTGAGCTAAACCGGCATGGCCAAGCCGCTGACCTACCAGCGGAAAGTGCGGCGTGCAAGCGCGGCGGTTCCCTCCGCGCATGTAAAATAATGTGCGTCGCCGCACCGCAACCAAACCCCCGCTGTCGAATTGTTCGGGCAAGTGATGCATCAGCCGGCGGCCCGATCCGCAGGCTCCGAAACAAGGAACCCGGGTTGTGACAACCAGTCTCGTCCGAATGGGGGCTCTGGCCGCCAGTGCCGCGTTCGTCCTATCTGCAACGGTGTTCAGCTTCGGTCCGGCGGAGGCCGCGGGCTCGTCCGGACGCCGTGGCGCCAAGCCGGCGGCCGCCCAGGAAAAGGTGGTCAAGCAGGTCGTCGCGCCCGACATGAAGGCCAAGGGAGCCGTCACCGCCTATTCGAGCTCGAAGGCCACGACCACCCTCGAGGACCCGCAGACCACGTCCTCGATCGGCCCCGCCGAGGATGCGAACTGCATGAAGTCGCGCAAGCGCCTCTGGGTCGAGGATCAGGGCTGGGTCGTTCGCCGGGTCACCACCTGCTTTTGAGCGCGCACCGGGTCGCTCCGGCACGATCTTCAATCCCACGAACGAAAAAAGCCCCGCCGCGAGGCGGGGCTTTCCGTTGTCGTTTGGGGCCGCTTAGCTCTTGTTGCCGTCGTAGGTGAAGATGTCCCGGTTCTTCGTCTCGGGGACGAAGAGCAGGCCGATCACGAAGGTCAGCAAGGCGAAGCCGATCGGGTACCAGAGGCCGTAGTAGATGTCGCCCGTGGCCGCCACCATGGCGAACGAGGTCGCCGGCAGGAGGCCGCCGAACCAGCCGTTACCGATGTGGTAGGGGAGCGACATGGCCGTGTAGCGGATGCGGGTCGGGAAGAACTCGACCAGCGCCGCCGCGATCGGCCCGTACACCATGGTGACGTAGATCACCATGATGGTGAGTAGGCCGATGACCTTCAGGGCCTGGGCATTGCCGAGAGCCGAGAGGAAGCCGTCGACCTTCACCTTGGCCGGATCGTTGGCCGCCGGGTAGCCGGCCGCGATGGCGGCCGTGTTGACGGCGGTCGTGAAGGCGGTCGCCGCAGCAGCCGGGGTCGCGGCCGTGGCCGGGAACGCCACTTCCGTGCCGTTGACGGTCACGGAGAGCGGCGCGCCGGCTGCGCCCGGAACGAGCTGGTAGCGGTAGGCCTGCTGGGAGAGCACGCGCCGGGCGACGTCGCACGGCTCCGTGAAGGTGCGGGTGCCGACGGGGTCGAACAGCGAGCCGCACTTGGCCGGGTCGGCGTTCACGTTGATCTTCACGGTCTCCAGGGCCCGGGCGTAGGTCGGGTTCGCCGTCGCCGTGAGGGCCTGGAAGATCGGGAAGTAGGTGATCGCCGCGATGAGGCAGCCGCCGAGGATGATCGGCTTGCGGCCGATGCGATCCGACAGCGAGCCGAACACGATGAAGCCGCCCGTGCCGAGGATGAGCGACCACGCGATCAGCACGTTCGCCGTGAGCAGATCGACCTTCAGAATGCTCTGGAGGAAGAACAGGGCGTAGAACTGACCCGTGTACCACACGACGGCCTGGCCGATCACGAGACCCACGAGGGCGATGATCACCACCTTCGCGTTGCGCCACTGGCCGAAGGCCTCGGAGAGAGGAGCCTTCGACTGGGTGCCCTCTTCCTTCATCTTCTTGTAGGCCGGCGACTCGTTCATCTGCATCCGGATGTAGACCGAGATGCCGAGGAGCACGATCGACAGCAGGAAGGGGATGCGCCAGCCGCCCTGGAGGCCGAAGAACAGCTGGTAGTCCGTCTGGAAGGCCTGCTCGCCCATGTTCAGGCGCAGGCTCACGATCACGGCGATCGAGAGCAGGAGGCCGACGGTCGCGGTGGTCTGGATCCACGAGGTGTAGAACCCGCGCCGGCCGACCGGAGCGTGCTCGGCCACGTAGACCGCGGCGCCGCCATACTCGCCGCCGAGGGCGAGGCCCTGCAGCATGCGCAGCACGATGAGCAGCACCGGGGCGATCCAGCCGATCTGGTTGTAGCTCGGCAGAAGACCCACGAGGAAGGTCGAGACGCCCATGATCAGGATGGTGATCATGAAGGTGTATTTGCGGCCGACGAGGTCGCCGAGACGCCCGAACACGATGGCGCCGAAGGGGCGCACCAGGAAGCCCGCCGCGAATGCGAGGAGGGCGAAGATGGCCTGGGTGTTCGGATCGAAGGACGAGAAGAACTGCCGTCCGATGATCACGGCAAGAGTGCCGTAGAGATAGAAGTCGTACCATTCGAAGATGGTGCCGAGCGAGGAGGCGAGAATGACCTTCTTCTCCTCCCCTGTCATCGGCCTTGCCCGATCCGTCGCGGCGGATGCTGCTGTGACAGTTGCCATGGGATGTCCTTGTGAGTTCCCTCTCTTCGGGTGCCCGGTCCTCCGGGTTCTTTGGCGCCAGCCGCAGGAACAGTGTACGGCCGCCGCCAGGACCGGACCGACTCGCGCAAGCGAGAATGAGGCCCAGTCCAGCGGTTGGGGAGGCTACCGGAGAGTCATTGAGGCACAATTCCCCATTGGTAGCTTCGACTTCTGTCTAGGGCCGCAAGCGGGACTCTCGGCCCGGGAAAATGAAAGTTTTACAAAATCTTAGACGACCGGCGGAGCGGCTCCGGGGGCGCCGTTTCGCGCGTTCGCCGGTGGATAAGTTTCAGCCGAAAGGAGCAACGACAGAGGTTCGCCGTTAAGGTTTCATTAATCGTTGCGGCTGGCCGGACAGGAGTTGCGTGTCATGGGGATCGGACGTTCGGGCCGCGTGGCGGCGATGGCCGCTTGCACTCTTCTTGGCGGATTGGGCGCCGCGTCCGCGCGGGATGGGTTCGCCGCGCCGGGCCGCGGCCATGGTCCGGGCTGGCACGGACCGCGCCCCGGGCATCACAGGCCCTTCGTTCCGCTCTATCTCGACCGGTCGACATCCGACCGGGTGGTAGTGAATATCCGGCAGACCTTCAACGCCCCGCCGGTGTCGCCGCTCGGCGCCATCCCGTCCGTAGCAGACCTGCCGACCGTCGTCGGGATCCGTCGGGCCGAGCCGGCGCAGCCCGTGGTCTATGTGCTCAACGAGGAAAGGCCACGCCCCGGCGCCGCGCCGCGGACGGTCCCCCGGCCCGGCGCCCGCATCCTGTCGGTCGATCCGGACGTCCCCGCCACCGATCTGGTGGCGGAGGAGCAGGTCTTCGGCCCGCGCATCATCCATCTCACGGTGCCGGTCGGACGGCGGTATTGACGGCTGGGCGTCGCGCCGCTCAGCCGCGCACGGCCCGGGTCACCGCATAAAGGGCTATCGCCGCGGCGTTCGACACGTTGAGGCTCTTGATGGCGCCCGGCATGTCGAGGCGGCCGACGAGGTCGCAGCATTCGCGCGTCCGCTGCCGCAGGCCCTTCCCCTCCGAGCCCAGCACCAGGACGACAGGCTGCCGGACCGTCATGGCGTCGATCTCCACGTCCCCGTCCGAATCGAGCCCGATCCGCTGGAAGCCGCGCTCGCCGAGGCTGATGAGCGAATCGGCGAGGTTGCGGACCACGAGGAACGGCACGTATTCGAGCCCGCCCGATGCGGATTTGGCGAGGACGCCCGTGGCCGCCGGGCTGTGCCGGGCCGTGGTGATGATCGCCTCCACGTCGAAGGCCGCCGCGCTGCGGACGATGGCGCCCACATTGTGCGGATCCGTGATCTGGTCGAGGGCGAGCACGACCCGGGTGCCGCTCAGGGTGTCGAGGCTCGGCGAGGGGAGGGGATCGGCCTCGAGATAGAGGCCCTGGTGCACCGCGTCCGCCTCGACGAGACGGTTGATCTCGTCGGGACGCACGATCTCCGGATCGAGGGGCAATTCGCCGAGCTCCTCGGTCAGGCGGCGGGCCGAGTTTTCCGTCGCGAGAAGCCGGTGGAAATCCCGCTTGCCGATGCGCAGCGCCTCAACGACCGGGTGCCACCCGTAAAGGATCGTCTTGTCCTCGTCGTCGGAGGAGCGGCGGTCGCGGGGACCCCGGGGGCGCGCGGGGCGGCGGCCGGGCCCGCCAGGACGGTTGAAGCGGGGACGACCGGGCGGGGAGGGACGCTGGCTCATGGATTCTTCACCTTCAGGGACCGGCCCCTTAGCACAGGTCGCGCCGGCTGCCGACGCCGTTCGCGTTTCCCGCTGTCCCACCCTCCGTTCCGGCCGGAAGGACACCCGTCCGTTTTGCGGTTGACACCGGGGGCGGTGGTCACCATAAAGCGGCCGCGGTGACCCCCGTCCGTGTGGCGGGGAGTTTCGTTTGAAGGGCCTTGCCCACGCTCGATCCGAGCTGGCGTGCAAGGGGGAATGTCCCGAGCGGCAAAGGGGGCGGACTGTAAATCCGCTGGCTTACGCCTTCGTAGGTTCGAGTCCTACTTCCCCCACCACCCCAGACGAGACGCCCCGCACGCGGGTGTAGCTCAATGGTAGAGCAACAGCCTTCCAAGCTGATGACGAGGGTTCGATTCCCTTCACCCGCTCCAATCCCGCCGGAGCCTCCCTTCGCCTGCTCTCGGCCGTGATCGGGCCTCCCCGCGCCCCGGCCCCTGCTTGAACCCGCCCGCGGTTCACTCTACTCAGGCGTGAAATCATGTTTCACCTGGGGATTGAGGTCATGGTCGTTCGCCTGTTCGCTGCCGTTCTGGTGGCGCTGAGCCTTGCGGCTTGCGTCACGACGGCGCCGCATAACTTCGGCGGGTCGGATTTCGCGCGCTATCGCATCGCGGATGTGAGCGTCGAGGGGGTGGAGGTGATCCGGTCGTGGCCTGGCGAGGAGGAGGTCTTCCTGCGCACCAACGCCGTCGATCCCGAGACCCGCAGGCGGATCGAAACCGAGCCGGCCTCGCAGTTTCCGGCCTTGAGGGCGCATATCCAGCGCGCCCTCACCACGCGGTTCAATGCGGAATTCGCCTCGCACGTGGCCCCGATCTTCACGGGAACCCGGCCGGCCCGCGCCGTGGTCAGGCTGCGGACCTTCGACGTTCCCTCCGTGGCGCGCCGGGTCTTCGTGGATACGGACGCAAAGATCGAGGCGGATATCGATATCGTGGATGCCGCGACCGGCGAGGTGATCCTGCGCTACGACGGTCCCTACCGGCTTCGGCGGCTCGTGGGCGGGTTCGCCACGGGCCTCGCGGTGGCGTTCGACCGTTCGGATGTAGGCCATTCCCAGATCACGGATTACATGACCGCCTACCGGGATTGGCTGGCGCGCACCTAGCCGGCGAAGGTCCCGTCCCGGGCGGCCGAGGCGGCCGCCCACCCGCATCTGGCTCTTGCGGAACCGAATAAAGAGCCCTAAACGGCCGCCCGGGTTTGCCAATGAGGCAACGTTGCCGCCGAGGATAACAGGACATGGCGAAGGAAAAGTTTGAGCGGACGAAGCCGCACTGCAACATTGGGACGATTGGTCACGTGGACCATGGCAAGACGTCGTTGACGGCTGCGATCACCAAGGTTCTGGCGGAAGCGGGCGGTGCGACGTTCACGGCCTATGACCAGATCGACAAGGCTCCCGAGGAGAAGGCGCGCGGGATCACGATCTCGACGGCTCACGTGGAGTACGAGACGGCGAACCGTCACTATGCGCACGTGGACTGCCCTGGCCACGCCGATTACGTGAAGAACATGATCACGGGCGCGGCGCAGATGGACGGCGCGATCCTGGTGGTGTCGGCGGCCGACGGCCCGATGCCGCAGACCCGCGAGCACATCCTGCTTGCCCGTCAGGTGGGCGTGCCGGCGCTTGTGGTGTTCATGAACAAGGTCGACATGGTGGACGACGCCGAGCTGCTCGATCTTGTCGAGCTCGAGGTGCGCGAGCTTCTCTCCAAGTACGACTTTCCTGGCGACGACATTCCGATCACCAAGGGCTCGGCTCTGTGCGCTCTTGAGGACCGGGAGCCGAAGATCGGCCGCGAGGCGATCCTGGAGCTCATGAAGAGCGTGGATGCCTACATCCCGCAGCCCGAGCGTCCGATCGACCAGCCCTTCTTGATGCCGATCGAGGACGTGTTCTCGATCTCGGGGCGCGGCACGGTGGTGACGGGTCGCGTTGAGCGCGGCATCGTGAAGGTGGGCGAGGAGGTCGAGATCGTCGGCCTGAAGGCCACCTCCAAGACCACGGTGACGGGCGTCGAGATGTTCCGCAAGCTGCTCGACCAGGGCCAGGCGGGCGACAACGTGGGCGTTCTTCTGCGCGGTACGAAGCGCGAGGACGTGGAGCGCGGTCAGGTTCTGTGCAAGCCGGGCTCGATCAAGCCGCACACGAAGTTCAAGGCCGAGGCCTACATCCTGACCAAGGAGGAGGGCGGTCGCCACACCCCGTTCTTCACGAACTATCGTCCGCAGTTCTACTTCCGCACGACGGACGTGACGGGCGTGGTGACGCTGCCTGAGGGCACCGAGATGGTGATGCCGGGCGACAACGTGACCATGGAAGTGACGCTGATCGTGCCGATCGCCATGGAAGAGAAGCTGCGCTTTGCCATCCGCGAAGGCGGCCGCACCGTCGGCGCCGGCGTCGTCGCCCAGGTCATGGACTGAAGACCTCCCGGGCGGCGTCCCATCGCCGCCCGATCCGCACTTTCGGGCTCGACAAGGGGCGAAAGATGCGGGAAAGACATCCGGGCCGCGGATCACATCCGCGGCCTGTGACCGCCGGAGGAGTGTAGCTCAATCGGCTAGAGCACCGGTCTCCAAAACCGGGGGTTGGGGGTTCGAGTCCCTCCACTCCTGCCAGCGGATCCCCGCCAACCCGACACCACGGCGCCCCTCAGGCGCCCCGGCGGCGGGCGCGGTCCGCGGCAAGGCTTCGGGCGGTCAGGATCCGGCCCATCGGGCCCGGGTCGACAAGGCGGGCGATTTGCGCTAAAGCGAGCGCCCAATACACAAGTTTTCAGGCAGGTGGCGCGGGGCTGAAACGCTCCGCGCCCCTGTCAATTTGGGCCTTGAGGCTCACGAGGAGGACGCTCCGGCGCCGCAGGGCGCGAGGGGCGAAGCGACATGGCAAAAACCAACCCGTTCGAGTTCCTGCAGCAGGTCCGCTCGGAAGCCGCGAAGGTCACCTGGCCCACCCGCAAGGAGACCGTGATCACCACAGCGATGGTGTTCGTCATGGCCGTGCTCGCCAGCATCTTCTTCCTGATCGTCGATCAGGTGATCGGCTTTGGCGTGCGCGCGGTCCTCGGGCTCGGCGGTTAAGGGATAACAGTGGAATGACGAAGCGCTGGTACATCGTCCACGCCTACTCGAACTTCGAGAACAAGGTCGCCCAGTCCATCAAGGACCAGGCGGCCCAGCGCGGCCTGGCCGAGAAGTTCGACGAGGTCATGGTCCCCACCGAGAAGGTGGTCGAGGTGCGCCGCGGCCGGAAGGTCGATGCGGAGCGCAAGTTCTTCCCGGGCTACGTGCTCGTGAAGTGCGACCTCACGGACGAGGTCTACCACCTCATCAAGAACACCCCGAAGGTCACGGGCTTCCTCGGCGCCGACAAGTCGAAGCCGGTGCCGATCCCGGACCGGGAGGCGGAGCGGATCAAGGGCCAGGTGGCCGAGGGCGTCGACCGTCCGAAGCCGTCCATCAGCTTCGAGATCGGCGAGCAGGTGCGCGTCTCGGACGGCCCCTTCGCCTCGTTCAACGGCGTCGTCGAGGAGATCGACGAGGGCCGCGCCCGCCTCAAGGTGGCGGTCTCCATCTTCGGCCGCGCCACGCCGGTCGAGCTCGAATACGGTCAGGTCGAGAAGGTCTGATCGTCAGCGAAAGGCGAGCGCCGGGTCAGTCCCGTCCTCGTCCTTCGCCTTAATGCGCGGGAGGGCCGCCCGGTCGCCAGCCGGGGCAACAACGGCCCGCACCGCGCCCTGCAACCGCCACGCCATCCGGTCGGCACCGGAGGTTTGGTCCATTGGGGAGCAGTCCCATGGCTAAGAAAATCTCGGGCTACATCAAGCTGCAAGTGCCCGCAGGCGCCGCCAACCCGTCGCCGCCGATCGGTCCGGCGCTCGGTCAGCGCGGTCTCAACATCATGGAATTCTGCAAGGCCTTCAACGCGAAGACCGGGCAGATGGAGAAGGGCACGCCGATCCCGGTGATCATCACCGCGTATCAGGACCGGTCCTTCACCTTCGAGATGAAGCAGCCGCCCGTCTCCTTCTTCCTGAAGAAGGCCGCGAACATGAAGATCGGCAAGAAGCCGGCTTCCGGTTCCAAGACCCCGGGCAAGGGCGCGCCGGCCGGCCGCGTCACCGAGGCTCAGCTCCGCGAGATCGCGGAGGCCAAGATGGTCGATCTGAACTGCGATTCGATCGATTCCGCCGTCAGCATGATCCGCGGTTCCGCGCGGGCCATGGGTCTCGAGATCGTGGGCTAAGGGGAGGGCAAGATGGCTACTAAGGAAGGTAAGCGCATCCGCGCCGCCCGCGAGGGTGTCGACATCGTCAAGCTCTACGCGATCCAGGACGCGGTGAAGCTCGTCAAGGACCGGGCTAAGGCCAAGTTCGACGAGACCATCGAGATCTCCATGAATCTCGGCGTCGATCCGCGTCACGCCGACCAGATGGTCCGCGGCGTCTGCAACCTGCCGAACGGCTCGGGCCGCACGGTTCGCGTGGCGGTCTTCGCCCGCGGCCCCAAGGCGGACGAAGCCCGCGCGGCCGGTGCCGACGTGGTGGGCGCCGAGGACCTCTTCGAGACGGTCAACGGCGGCACGATCAACTTCGATCGCTGCATCGCGACCCCGGACATGATGCCGCTCGTCGGTCGCCTCGGTAAGGTGCTCGGCCCGCGCGGCATGATGCCGAACCCGAAGGTCGGCACGGTCACCATGGACGTGCGCAGCGCCGTCGAAGCCGCCAAGGGCGGCGCGGTCGAGTTCCGCGTGGAGAAGGCCGGCATCGTCCATGCGGGTATCGGCAAGGCCTCGTTCGACGAGGGCAAGCTGGTCGAGAACATCAAGGCGTTCGCGGACGCGGTCTCCAAGGCGAAGCCCACGGGCGCCAAGGGCACCTACATCCAGAAGGTCGCGATCTCCTCGACCATGGGCCCCGGCGTGAAGGTCGACCCGACGAGCGTGCTCGGCGCGTAAAGCGACCCGCACCGTTGAAAACGGAAAAGCCCGGCTCATCGAGCCGGGCTTTTTCTTTGGCAGGATGCGGAGGGGAGGGCCTGGTCCTCGGTCCCAGGCTCAGGCGGGCCAGGAGCCTTCGCGGGATCGCGGACGGGGGCGCGAGCCCTACGCCCTCTGCGTCCGGGCGCGCATGTAGCCGATGATCGTCAGGATCAGCCAGGCCGTCTGCGTGACGAAGGAGGGCAGGTTGAAGTCGTAGATCAGCGAATAGAGGATGGCGACCGCGCCGAGCCCGTTCAGCAGGGCATACCGGCCGTCTTCAAGCTTCATGATCCTGAGCTGCAGCAGGGCATAGGCCAACAGGTAGCTCGCAACGCCAACCAGCCCGACAAGATCGGCAAAGCTCATGGATCAGCCTCTTATGTAGAGGACGACAGGGATAGCGTGGCTTCCCCCGGTGCGAAAGGCCGGTCCGTGCCTCGGGCGGCGGCCGGAGAGCTTCGCGAGCCCTTTGGGTTCGCAGGCGCCCCGCCTGCGCCCCTCCCCGTGGGCGGGGGCGAGGCGGGCGCATGGGAAGGGGGCGTGATCCCTACCTCACCAACTCGTAGACCGGCACCTTGATCCGCGCCGGCATCACGTCGAGACGGATGTTGGCCACCGTGTAATCCTCGCCGCCGAAGGCGCCGGTGTAGTAGCCGATGGAATCCTTGTCCTTGTAGAAGCGGAAGGCGAAGCCCTTCTCCGGCTCCTTGACGTCGGGCGCCGCCGAATAGGCGAGGCCGATCACCTCCGGTTGGGCATTGTCGATGAGGTTCGCCATGAGGTCCACGACGGCGGTGTTGCCGAGGATGTTCCCCTGGAATTCCTTGTCCGTGAAATAGGGCTTGTAGTCGGCCGCCGAGGGATTGATCGCGTCCTTCTTCTCAGGCGCCGGAATCAGCTTAGCCGTCGCCATCTCGTAGGAATCGCCCCGGTCCAGATAGGTGAGGCGGACGCCCGTCAGGTTGAAATCCTTGATGGCCGGGTCGCGCTTGGCATCCGTGAGGTCGATCACGAGGGCGCCCTTGTAGCCCGCCACTTCCAGCTTGCCGTCCCGGACGATCACGGCCGTGTTCTCGTCGACGCCCACGGCCTTCTTGTAGCCGAGCGCCTCCATGGCCACGAGGGTGCGGGCGAAGCGGCCGCGGACCAGGAAGTGCTGGTCCACGAACCAACCCGCCTCCATGAAATCGAGGCCCCGGTCCACGGTCTTGCCCGGCACGATGCCGGCCTTCATGACCTCCAGGATCGGGGGCGGATCCTTGAACATGTCCCGGCTCATGATGGCGGCGCCCGCGCTCGACCCGCCGATCACGCCGCCCTTCGTCCGGACCGCCCGGATGGCGGCGAGAACGGCCGTATCCTTGCCGTCTTCCGTGAGGAGGCTGCTCGTGATCCGGTCCTGGTTGCCGCCCACGAAATAGACGCCGCCCGCAGCCCGCACCTGCTCGGCGATGGCGGGATCGGCCGCGTTCTTCTTCGGGTCCACGTCCTTGAGACGCGGCGCGATCGGCACCACGAACGGGTCCGCGCCCATTTTCCGGAGCTGGGCGGCGACCTGATCGCCCGAGCGGGTCGGGTTCGCGGCCGCGGTGGGCATGATCGCGATTCGGGCACCCGGGCCTCCCGCGAGCTCCACGTAGCGGCGCCAGAGAGCCTCGTTGTCGAGGCGGAAGTTGCCGCCGACCATGAAGAGCGGCCCCTGGGCTCCCTGCGCCAGAGCGGCGCCACCAAACTGGTTCAGCCCGGCGGCAAGCGCGCTCGCCCCTGCAAGAGCCATGACGGTACGGCGTGTCGGCATCGGTTCTCCCCTGTATTCCCTCGGATCGGCCGACTCGGGCCGCCCGCGTCTGATCTGTGCGACCGGGACAGCATGCCGCGACATGCAACCTTGTGGCAATGGGGAGCCGGCGGCCCGCGCATATCGCCGCTTTGCCCTGCGGCACGCGCCCGAAAGCGGTCGAGAGGGGAAGGGCTCCCCTTGCGTCAGACGCCGGAAGCGCATAGGTCAGGGCAACCCGATAAATCGGCGCCCACCCCCTTGGCAGACCAGGCAAATGGGTTTAAGGAGCCGGTTTGAGTTTCCAAAATGTGCTGAAGTTCCGCCAAGGCTGAGCTTCATCCACCCATCCGCCCTGGAAACGGGGCGGTGACAGGCCGGCGGGCTGAAGGTCATCCTTCGGCCCGGTCCGGCTATGTCCTGTCCGAGACTGCAGGCGCCGGTCCAGGGTTCGCCCTCCGGCTTAATTCGAGAGGGCCTGCATAGACGGGGAAGGCCGAGTTTGATCCGCTAACGCGGAAGTCGAAGTTCGGTTCGAACCATCTCACCCGGCGCGCCCCAATGGCGCGGATTGGGGGACAGGGCTTGCGAGAGCGTCGCTTGAGGACGTCTCGAGGCGCAAGCTGAGAGGCCCCTTGGGCGGCAGATGCAACCGGCGGATCCCTTCGATCCGCCAACCGGAGAGAGCCCAGTGGATAGAGCAGCAAAACGCGAGCTCGTCTCGACGCTCAACGACGTGTTCCAGAACACGAACGTGGTCGTCGTGGCCCACTATGCTGGCCTCACGGTCGCCGACATGCAGAAGCTGCGCACGCAGATGAAGCAGGCCGGCGCCACCGTGAAGGTCGCGAAGAACCGCCTCGCCAAGATCGCTCTCGAAGGCACGGACGTCGCGTCCATCTCGGGCCTGATGAAGGGTCCGACCCTGATCGCTTATTCGAGCGATCCGGTCGCGGCGGCGAAGGTCGCAGTCGATTTCGCCAAGGGGAACGACAAGCTCGTGATCCTCGGCGGCGCGATGGGCGCGACCGCTCTGAACGCGGACGGTGTGAAGGCGCTTGCCACCATGCCGTCCCTCGACGAACTGCGCGCCAGGTTGGTCGGCCTTATCCAGGCCCCCGCCACCAAGGTCGCTCAGCTCGCCAATGCGCCGGCGGCGAAGCTCGCCCGCGTGTTCGGAGCCTATGCCAAGACAGGCGAAGCGGCGTGAGGCCGTAACCCTCAACTCAATCGTTCGAACTGAACTGAAGGAAGTACAATGGCTGATCTTGCCAAGCTCGTTGACGATCTCTCGTCGCTCACCGTTCTCGAGGCTGCCGAGCTCGCGAAGATGCTCGAAGAGAAGTGGGGCGTCTCCGCCGCCGCGGCCGTGGCCGTGGCTGCTGCCCCGGCCGGCGGCGCCGCTGCCGCTCCGGTCGAGGAGCAGACCGAGTTCACGGTCGTGCTCGCCTCTGCCGGCGACAAGAAGATCGAAGTGATTAAGGAAGTCCGTGCGATCACGGGCCTGGGCCTCAAGGAGGCCAAGGACCTGGTCGAAGGCGCGCCGAAGCCCGTCAAGGAAGGCGTTGGCAAGGACGAGGCCGAGAAGATCAAGGCGACCCTCGAGAAGGTCGGCGCCAAGGTCGAGCTCAAGTGATCCTGGGCCGGCTCTGCCGGCCCGGATCATCCCGGACGTCGAAGGTCTCGGCCTGACGCGATCCGGGGGTCCACAAGACCCGACGGTCCCGTGCTTTTCGCTCGGGGCCGTCGTGCCGTCCCAAAGGGGCGGTGTCCATTTCGAGTGTTTTCTGCAGGTCTGACGGCCATTGAAGAGCCGTCGGGCGGCTGACCCGGCCCCCTTCGTCCAAGGGCGCCCGGTCAGCCGCACATAGGAGCGAGGTCCAGATGGCCAACACACTGATCGGCCGGAAGCGCATTCGCAAGTTCTTCGGGAAAATTCAGGAAGTCGCGGAGATGCCGAACCTCATCGAGGTTCAAAAGGCGTCCTACGACCAGTTCCTGATGGTCGATGAGCCGAAGGGCGGCCGGCTGGAGGAGGGCTTGCAAGCCGTCTTCAAGTCGGTTTTCCCGATTTCGGACTTTTCGAACACCGCATTGCTCGAATTCGTGAAGTACACCTTCGAAGCGCCGAAATACGACGTGGACGAGTGCCGCCAGCGCGGCATGACCTTCGCTGCGCCCCTCAAGGTGACGCTGCGCCTCATCGTGTTCGATGTGGACCCGGATACCGGCGCCAAGTCCGTGAAGGACATCAAGGAGCAGGACGTCTACATGGGCGACATGCCGCTCATGACGGACAACGGCACCTTCATCGTGAACGGCACCGAGCGCGTCATCGTCTCCCAGATGCACCGCTCGCCGGGCGTGTTCTTCGACCACGACAAGGGCAAGACCCATTCCTCGGGCAAGCTCCTGTTCGCGGCGCGCATCATCCCCTATCGCGGCTCGTGGCTCGACATCGAGTTCGACGCCAAGGACATCGTGTACGCGCGCATCGACCGGAAGCGGAAGATCCCCGTCACGTCGCTGCTCTACGCCCTCGGCCTCGACGGCGAGGAGATGCTCAGCACCTTCTACAACCACATCGTCTACAAGCGCGAGAAGAAGGGCAACGGCTGGCGCGTTCCGTTCGACGCGGAGCGCATGAAGGGCTTCAAGGCCTCTGTCGACCTCATCGACGCCGATTCCGGCGAGGTGGTGCTCGAGGCCGGCAAGAAGCTCACGGTCCGCACGGCCCGTCAGCTCGCCGAGAAGGGCCTCAAGGCCCTGCGCGCCACCGATGAGGACCTCCACGGCCAGTACATCGCCGAGGACCTCGTCAACGCGCAGACCGGCGAAATCTACGCCGAGGCCGGCGACGAGATCTCCGACAAGATGCTGAAGGGTCTCGAAGAGGCCGGTCTTCGCGAGATCCCGGTGCTCGACATCGACCACGTGACGGTCGGCCCGTACATCCGCAACACGCTCGCGATCGACAAGGCGTCGTCGCGGGAGGATGCGCTGTTCGACATCTACCGGGTCATGCGCCCGGGCGAGCCGCCGACTCTCGACACCGCCGAGGCGATGTTCCACTCGCTGTTCTTCGATGCGGAGCGCTACGACCTCTCGGCCGTGGGCCGCGTGAAGATGAACATGCGCCTCGACCTCGACGCCGAGGACACGGTGCGCACCCTGCGCCGCGAGGACATGCTCGCGGTCGTGCAGGCGCTCGTGGACCTGCGCGACGGCAAGGGCGAGATCGACGACATCGACCACCTGGGCAACCGCCGGGTGCGCTCGGTCGGCGAGCTCATGGAGAACCAGTATCGCCTCGGCCTCCTGCGCATGGAGCGCGCGATCAAGGAGCGCATGTCGTCGGTCGATATCGACACCGTCATGCCGCAGGACCTGATCAACGCGAAGCCTGCGGCCGCCGCGGTGCGCGAGTTCTTCGGCTCGTCCCAGCTCTCGCAGTTCATGGACCAGACGAACCCGCTCTCGGAGGTCACCCACAAGCGCCGTCTCTCGGCCCTTGGCCCGGGCGGTCTGACCCGCGAGCGCGCCGGCTTCGAGGTGCGCGACGTGCACCCGACGCATTACGGCCGCATCTGCCCGATCGAGACGCCGGAAGGCCCGAATATCGGCCTTATCAACTCGCTCGCCACCTTCGCGCGGGTGAACAAGTACGGCTTCATCGAGACCCCGTTCCGGCGTGTGAAGGACGGCAAGGTCACCAACGAGGTGATCTACCTGTCGGCCATGGAAGAGGCGAAGTACAACGTCGCCCAGGCGAACTCCGCCATCGACAAGGGCAACCAGCTCACGGAAGACCTCGTGGTCTGCCGCCGCGCTGGCGACAACATCTTCGTCGCGCCCGACCGGGTCGATCTCATGGAGGTCTCGCCCAAGCAGCTCGTGTCCGTCGCGGCCGCGCTCATCCCGTTCCTCGAGAACGACGACGCGAACCGCGCCCTCATGGGCTCCAACATGCAGCGCCAGGCCGTGCCGCTCGTGAAGGCCGACGCTCCGTTCGTCGGCACCGGCATGGAAGCGGTGGTCGCCCGTGACTCGGGCGCCGCCATCGCGGCCCGCCGCGCCGGCGTGGTCGATCAGGTGGACGCGACCCGTATCGTCGTTCGCGCCACGGAAGAGACCGACCCGACCCGTCCGGGCGTCGACATCTACCGCCTGCAGAAGTTCCAGCGCTCCAACCAGTCGACCTGCATCACGCAGAAGCCGCTGGTGCGCGCGGGCGATGTGGTCCGCAAGGGCGACATCATCGCCGACGGTCCCTCGACCGAGTTCGGCGAGCTCGCGCTCGGCCGGAACGTGCTCGTCGCGTTCATGCCGTGGAACGGCTACAACTTCGAAGACTCGATCCTGCTCTCCGAGCGCATCGTGAAGGACGACGTCTTCACCTCGATCCACATCGAGGAATTCGAGGTGATGGCCCGCGACACGAAGCTCGGTCCCGAGGAGATCACGCGCGACATTCCGAACGTGTCGGAAGAGGCGCTGAAGAACCTCGACGAAGCCGGCATCGTCTATATCGGCGCCGAGGTCCATGCGGGCGACATCCTCGTCGGCAAGATCACGCCGAAGGGCGAGAGCCCGATGACGCCGGAGGAGAAGCTCCTGCGCGCCATCTTCGGCGAGAAGGCGTCCGACGTGCGCGACACCTCGCTCCGGGTTCCCCCGGGCGTGACCGGCACGATCGTCGAGGTGCGGGTGTTCAACCGCCACGGCGTCGACAAGGACGAGCGCGCCCAGGCGATCGAGCGCGAGGAGATCGAGCGTCTCGCGAAGGACCGCGACGACGAGCAGGCGATTCTCGACCGCAACACCTATGCCCGTCTGTCGGAGATCCTCTCCGGTCAGAAGGCGGTGGCGGGTCCCAAGGGCTTCAAGAAGGACACGAAGCTCTCCAAGGACATCCTCAACGAGTATCCCCGCTCGCAATGGTGGCAGTTCGCCGTGGCCGAAGACGCCCTCATGGGCGAGATGGAGGCCATGCAGAAGCAGTACGACGAGTCGAAGAAGCGCCTCGAGCAGCGCTTCCTCGACAAGGTCGAGAAGCTGCAGCGCGGCGACGAGCTTCCGCCCGGCGTCATGAAGATGGTCAAGGTCTTCGTGGCGGTGAAGCGCAAGATCCAGCCCGGCGACAAGATGGCCGGCCGCCACGGCAACAAGGGCGTCGTGTCCCGGATCGTTCCGATCGAGGACATGCCGTTCCTGGAGGACGGGACGCACGCGGATATCGTGCTCAACCCGCTCGGCGTGCCGAGCCGCATGAATGTGGGTCAGATCCTGGAGACGCACCTTGGCTGGGCTGCCGCCGGTCTCGGCAAGCAGGTCGCCCAGGCGGTCGACGCCTACATGAAGTCCGGCAAGGCCAAGGGCCTGCGCGATCAGCTCACCACGATCTACGGCCAGAACTCCGAGATCGACCAGGCGACCGACGACGAGCTCCTCGAGCTCGGTCAGAACCTGCGCCGCGGCGTGCCGTTCGCGACCCCGGTCTTCGACGGCGCCAAGGAGTCGGACATCGAGGCGATGCTGGCCCAGGCGGGTCTCGACCCGTCCGGCCAGGTGACCCTCTATGACGGACGCACCGGCGAGCCGTTCGATCGCAAGGTCACGGTGGGCTACATCTACATGCTGAAGCTCCACCACCTCGTGGACGACAAGATCCACGCCCGCTCCATCGGTCCGTACTCCCTGGTCACCCAGCAGCCGCTGGGCGGCAAGGCCCAGTTCGGCGGACAGCGCTTCGGCGAGATGGAGGTGTGGGCGCTCGAGGCTTACGGCGCGGCCTACACGCTGCAGGAGATGCTCACGGTGAAGTCGGACGACGTGGCCGGCCGTACGAAGGTCTACGAGGCCATCGTGCGCGGCGACGACACCTTCGAGTCCGGCATCCCGGAGAGCTTCAACGTGCTCGTGAAGGAGATGCGCTCGCTCGGCCTCAACGTGGAGCTCACCTCCACGAAGCGCGCCGCGAACGAGCTGCCTCCCGCCGAGGCGGCCGAGTAAAGCTCACACGACGACGTCTGCCCCGGGCCGCGCGCAACGCGCGGGAAGCGGCCCGGGTCCACTTTCAGGTTTCGGCGCTCATGCGCCCTCGCGTTCGACAGGATCCACCCGGGGTCCAGACGGCGCGGGATCAAGGAGACGGCGATGAATCAAGAGGTCATGAATCTCTTCAATCAGACGGCTCAGCCGCAGAGCTTCGACCAGATCAAGATCTCGATCGCGAGCCCGGAGAAGATTCTGTCCTGGTCCTACGGCGAGATCAAAAAGCCGGAGACCATCAACTACCGCACGTTCAAGCCCGAGCGTGACGGCCTGTTCTGCGCGCGCATCTTCGGCCCCATCAAGGACTACGAGTGCCTGTGCGGCAAGTACAAGCGCATGAAGTACAAGGGCGTGATCTGCGAGAAGTGCGGCGTCGAGGTCACCCTCGCGCGCGTCCGCCGCGATCGCATGGGCCATATCGAGCTGGCCGCCCCGGTCGCGCATATCTGGTTCCTCAAGTCCCTGCCGAGCCGCATCGGTCTGCTGCTCGACATGACCCTGAAGGATCTGGAGCGGATCCTCTATTTCGAGTCCTACATCGTCGTCGATGCGGGCCTGACGCCCATGAAGGACCGTCAGCTCCTCACGGAGGACGAGTACCTGCGCGCTCAGGACGAGTACGGCGAGGATTCGTTCACGGCGATGATCGGCGCGGAAGCGATCCGCAAGATCCTCCAGGATCTCGACCTGGAGAAGGTCGCGGTCGACATCCGCCACGAGATCTCGGTCACGACCTCGGAGCTGAAGCCCAAGAAGCTGATGAAGCGCCTCAAGATCATCGAGGCCTTCCTCCAGTCCGGCAACAAGCCCGAGTGGATGATCCTGACGGTGGTCCCGGTGATCCCGCCGGACCTGCGCCCGCTCGTCCCGCTCGACGGCGGCCGCTTCGCCACGTCGGACCTGAACGATCTCTATCGCCGCGTCATCAACCGCAACAACCGCCTGAAGCGGCTCATCGAGCTGCGCGCGCCGGACATCATCATCCGGAACGAGAAGCGCATGCTTCAGGAGGCGGTCGACGCCCTGTTCGACAACGGCCGCCGCGGCCGCGTCATCACGGGCGCCAACAAGCGTCCGCTGAAGTCGCTCGCCGACATGCTCAAGGGCAAGCAGGGCCGGTTCCGTCAGAACCTGCTCGGCAAGCGCGTCGACTATTCGGGCCGTTCGGTCATCGTGGTGGGTCCCGAGCTCAAGCTGCACCAGTGCGGCCTGCCCAAGAAGATGGCGCTCGAGCTCTTCAAGCCGTTCATCTACGCCAAGCTCGACGCGCGGGGTCTCTCCGCCACCGTCAAGCAGGCCAAGAAGCTCGTCGAGAAGGAGAAGCCCGAGGTCTGGGACATCCTGGACGAGGTCATCCGCGAGCACCCGGTTCTCCTGAACCGCGCGCCCACGCTGCACCGTCTCGGCATCCAGGCCTTCGAGCCCACCCTCATCGAGGGCAAGGCCATCCAGCTGCACCCGCTCGTCTGCGCCGCCTTCAACGCGGATTTCGACGGCGACCAGATGGCCGTGCACGTGCCTCTCTCGCTGGAAGCCCAGCTTGAGGCCCGCGTCCTCATGATGTCGACGAACAACATCCTGCACCCGGCGAACGGCGCGCCGATCATCGTGCCCTCGCAGGACATCGTGCTCGGCCTCTACTATCTCTCCATCGTCTCCGACGGCGAGCCCGGCCAGGGCAAGGCGTTCTCCGACATGGGCGAGATCGAGCACGCCCTGCACGAGCGCGTCATCACCCTGCACACCAAGATCAAGTACCGGTGGCAGGGCCTGGGCGAGGACGGCAAGCCCGTCACCCGCATCTACGACACCACGGCCGGCCGCGTGATGCTCTCGCGCCTCCTGCCCAAGAGCCCGCTGCTGCCCTTCGACGTCGCGAACAAGCTCATGACGAAGAAGGAAATCTCGGCGACCATCGATGCCGTCTACCGCCACTGCGGCCAGAAGGAATCGGTGATCTTCTGCGACCGCATCATGGCGCTCGGCTTCTACCACGCGTTCAAGGCCGGCATCTCGTTCGGCAAGGACGACATGGTCATCCCCGAGAACAAGTGGGAGATCGTCGAGGAGACCCGCGCGCTCGCCAAGGATTACGAGCAGCAGTACCAGGACGGCCTCATCACCCAGGGTGAGAAGTACAACAAGGTCGTCGACGCCTGGGCGAAGTGCTCGGATCGCCTCGCCGGCGAGATGATGGCCCGAATCTCGGCCGTGAAGAAGGACGAGAACGGCCGCGATAAGCCGGTGAACTCGATCTACATGATGTCCCACTCGGGCGCCCGTGGGTCGCCGGCCCAGATGAAGCAGCTCGCGGCGATGCGCGGCCTCATGGCCAAGCCGTCGGGCGAGATCATCGAGAGCCCGATCATCTCGAACTTCAAGGAAGGCCTGGACGTGCTCGAGTACTTCAACTCGACGCACGGCGCCCGTAAGGGTCTGGCCGACACCGCGCTCAAGACCGCGAACTCGGGTTACCTGACCCGCCGTCTCGTGGACGTGGCTCAGGATGCGGTCATCCGTGAGCCGGATTGCGGCACCGAGAAGGGCATCCGCATGCGGGCCATCATCGACGCGGGCCAAGTGGTCGCGTCGCTGGCCTCCCGCATCCTGGGCCGCTCCACCGCCGAGGACCTCGTTGACCTCGACGGCAAGGTCATCGTCCCGCAGGGCACGATGATCGAGGAGCACCACATGGAGGCCATCACGGCCGCCGGCATCCAGGAGGTGAAGATCCGTTCGGTGCTCGTCTGCGCCTCGAAGAACGGCGTCTGCGCCACCTGCTACGGCCGCGACCTTGCCCGGGGCACCCCGGTCAACATGGGCGAGGCCGTGGGCGTCATCGCGGCTCAGTCGATCGGCGAGCCGGGCACGCAGCTCACCATGCGCACCTTCCACATCGGCGGCGCGGCGCAGATCGCCGACCAGTCGTTCATCGAGTCGAACTTCGAGGGCACGGTCACGCTCCGCAACCGGAACGTGGCGCGCAACTCGGATGGCGAGCTCATGGTCATGGCCCGCAACGTGGCGGCCGTGATCACGGGTCCGGACGGGGCCGAGCGGGCGGTTCACCGCCTGCAATACGGCGCCCGCCTGAAGGTGGACGAGGGCGACACGATCAAGCGTGGCCAGCGCATCGCGGAGTGGGATCCCTACAGCCGCCCCATCCTCACCGAGGTGGACGGTATCGTGGGCTTCGAGGACCTGGTGGACGGCGCGTCGATCATCGAGACGACCGACGAGTCGACCGGCATCGCCAAGCGCGTGGTCATCGACTGGCGCTCCTCCTCGCGCACGGCGGACCTGCGTCCGGCCATGATCGTCGAGGGCAAGGGCGGCAAGCCGGCCAAGCTGGCCCGCGGCGGCGACGCCCGGTACCTGCTGCCGGTGGATGCGATCATCGCGGCCGATCCGGGCTCCAAGGTGAAGGCCGGCGACGTGCTCGCCCGCGTCTCCACCGAGAGCGCCAAGACCCGCGACATCACGGGCGGTCTGCCGCGCGTGGCGGAGCTGTTCGAGGCCCGTCGTCCGAAGGACGCGGCCGTCATCGCGGAGAAGTCCGGCACGATCCAGTTCGGCCGCGACTACAAGAACAAGCGTCGCCTGACGCTCAACCCGCACGACGGCTCGGAGCCGGTGGAGTACCTGATCCCGAAGGGCAAGCACATCCACTTGCAGGACGGGGACGTGGTGGAAGTCGGCGACTTCATCGTCGACGGCAACCCGGCGCCTCACGACATCCTTGCCATCAAGGGCGTCGAGGAGCTCGCGGCCTATCTCGTCAACGAGATCCAGGAGGTCTACCGCCTCCAGGGCGTGAGCATCAACGACAAGCACATTGAGGTGATCGTCCGGCAGATGCTGCAGAAGGTCGAGATCACGGACGGGGGCGATTCGGAGCTCCTGACCGGCGAGCAGATCGACCGCCTGGAGCTCGAGGAGATCAACGAGCGTCTCGTGGCCGAGAAGAAGAAGCCCGGCGTCGGCGTGCCGGTTCTGCTCGGCATCACCAAGGCCTCGCTCCAGACCCGGTCCTTCATCTCGGCGGCCTCCTTCCAGGAGACCACCCGCGTCCTCACGGAGGCGGCGGTCAACGGCAAGGTGGACACCCTCGAGGGCCTCAAGGAGAACGTCATCGTCGGCAGCCTCATCCCGGCCGGCACGGGCGCGATCATCGCTCAGATCACGTCGGTGGCGCAGCGCCGCGACGACATGATCCTGCAGCAGAAGCGGGCCGAGTCGCAGGCCCAGGTGGGCGAGCTCCCGCCCGCGGCCGAGTAAGGCGAAGCCCGAATCCGGTGGTTCGAACCACCGGATTCGGCACTGCCAAGCCTCTGCCAAGCTTGCTGAAAATGGCAAAAGGCCGCCTCCGGGCGGCCTTTTTCTTTCAAGGTTCCACACGAGCGGCGGGGAGGGCGGTTTTTCCTTGTTTTCCCGTTGACTTCACCCGACTCGGGGTATAGGAACGGCCCACTTCCGGTTGGCCGTAGGTGTTCGCCAGTCCAGTAGCTGCCACAGCTCGGACGGATGCCGCCTAAACGCTTCCGAACTCAACACTGACTGCCACATCGTCAGATTGAGGCACGACCGCGACGTTCCACGTCGTGGTCCTCTGCGATTGCACCGCGTCAGAGGCTCTTCGGGGCTGATGGCGCGAATGCGTTTTGCGCTGGCGCGAGCCTGGGCAATGCGTAGCGTCGCGGAGATCAACCGCATTGAGACACCGCCACTCCGTGGCACTGGAAGAGGGCACAGGATGCCGACGATCAGCCAGCTGATCCGCAAGCCGCGGACGGCCCAAAAGAGCCGCAACAAGGTTCCCGCGCTGGAAGCCTGCCCGCAAAAGCGTGGCGTGTGCACGCGCGTCTATACGACGACGCCGAAGAAGCCGAACTCGGCGCTCCGCAAGGTCGCCAAGGTCCGTCTGACCAACGGCTTCGAGGTCATCGGGTACATCCCGGGTGAGGGCCACAACCTTCAGGAGCACTCCGTGGTGATGATCCGCGGCGGCCGCGTGAAGGACCTTCCGGGCGTCCGTTACCACATCCTCCGCGGCGTCCTCGATACCCAGGGCGTCAAGAACCGTAAGCAGCGTCGTTCCAAGTACGGCGCGAAGCGGCCGAAGTAAGCCGACCCTTTTTATCGGAGTTCACTCATGTCCCGCCGCCATAGCGCCGAGAAGCGTGAGATCATCCCGGATCCGAAGTTCGGGGACATCGTCGTCACCAAGTTCATGAATTCCATCATGTACGACGGCAAGAAGTCGGCTGCCGAGCGCATCGTCTACGGCGCCCTGGACATCATCGAGAGCCGCGCCAAGGCGAACCCGATCGAGGTGTTCCGCCAGGCTCTCGACAACGTGGCCCCGGCCATCGAGGTCCGCTCCCGCCGCGTCGGCGGCGCGACCTACCAGGTGCCCGTCGAGGTTCGGACCGAGCGCCGTCAGGCCCTGGCGATCCGTTGGATCATCCAGGCCGCCCGCGGCCGCAACGACAAGACCATGGTCGATCGGCTCTCCGCTGAGCTGCTCGACGCCGCGAACAACCGTGGCAACGCCGTGAAAAAGCGCGAAGACACCCACCGGATGGCGGAAGCCAACCGGGCGTTCTCGCACTACCGCTGGTAACAGCGGAAACCCTTTAGGAGCTGAGCGATGCCCCGCACGCACGCGATTGAGGACTACCGCAACTTCGGCATCATGGCCCACATTGATGCGGGCAAGACGACGACGACCGAGCGGATCCTCTACTACACCGGCAAGTCCCATAAGATCGGCGAGGTCCACGAGGGCGCCGCCACCATGGACTGGATGGAGCAGGAGCAGGAGCGTGGCATCACGATCACGTCCGCTGCGACCACCTGCTTCTGGCGCGACAAGCGCCTGAACATCATCGACACCCCCGGCCACGTGGATTTCACCATCGAGGTGGAGCGTTCGCTCCGCGTGCTCGACGGCGCCGTGTGCGTGCTCGACGGCAACCAGGGCGTCGAGCCCCAGACCGAGACCGTGTGGCGCCAGGCCGACAAGTACGACGTGCCGCGCGTCGTGTTCGTCAACAAGATGGACAAGACCGGTGCCGACTTCTTCAAGTGCGTGAAGGACATCATCGACCGCGTCGCCGGCAAGCCCGTTTGCCTGCAGCTGCCGATCGGTTCGGAGAGCAACTTCCAGGGCGTCATCGACCTCATCAAGATGAAGGCGATCGTCTGGTCCGGTGAGGCTCTCGGCGCCAACTTCGACGAGGTCGAGATCCCGGCCGAGCTGAAGGACCAGGCCCTCGAGTACCGCCAGAAGCTGATCGAGGCCGCCGTCGAGCTCGACGACGAAGCCATGACCGCCTACCTGGACGGCCAGGAGCCCGACGACGCCACCCTGCGTCGCCTGGTTCGCCGCGCCGTGCAGCTGCGTGCCTTCCATCCGGTGCTCTGCGGCTCCGCGTTCAAGAACAAGGGCGTTCAGCCCCTCCTCGACGCGGTCGTGGACTACCTGCCGTCCCCGGCCGATCGTGAGGCCATCAAGGGCATCGACTTCAAGACCGAAGAAGAGGTGATCCGTCGTCCGACCGACGAGGAATCCTTCTCCATGCTCGCCTTCAAGATCATGGACGACCCCTTCGTCGGCACCATCACCTTCTGCCGCGTGTATTCGGGCAAGGTCGAGGCGGGTGCCTCGCTCCACAACTCGACCCGCGACAAGAAGGAGCGCGTCGGCCGCATGCTCCTCATGCATGCGAACAACCGCGAGGACATCAAGGAAGCCTATGCGGGCGACATCGTCGCTCTCGCGGGCCTCAAGGATACCCGCACCGGCGACACGCTCAGCGATCCGACGAAGTCCGTGATCCTCGAGAAGATGGAGTTCCCGGAGCCCGTCATCGAGATCGCCATCGAGCCGAAGTCGAAGGCGGACCAGGAGAAGCTGGGCGTCGCCCTGGCCAAGCTCGCCGCGGAGGATCCGTCCTTCCGCGTGTCGACGGACCAGGAATCCGGCCAGACCATCCTCAAGGGCATGGGCGAGCTTCACCTCGACATCAAGGTCGACATCCTGAAGCGGACCTACAAGGTGGAAGCCAATATCGGCGCTCCGCAGGTGGCCTTCCGCGAGAAGGTGACCCGCCGCGCCGAGGTGGACTACACCCACAAGAAGCAGACCGGCGGCACGGGCCAGTTCGCCCGCGTGAAGATCGTCGTCGAGCCGAACGAGCCGGGCGCCGGCTACGTGTTCGAGTCGAAGATCGTCGGCGGCGCGGTGCCGAAGGAGTACATCCCCGGCGTCGAGAAGGGCATCGACAGCGTCCTCGGCGCTGGCGTGGTGGCCGGCTTCCCGGTGGTCGACCTCAAGGTGTCGCTCATCGACGGCGCCTACCACGAGGTGGACTCGTCCGCTCTCGCCTTCGAGATCGCGTCCCGCGCGGCGCTCCGTGAGGCCCTCCAGAAGGGCGGCTCGGTGCTCCTCGAGCCGATCATGAAGGTCGAGGTCGTGACCCCCGAGGACTACACCGGTTCCGTGATCGGCGATCTCAACTCCCGTCGCGGCCAGATCCAGGGCCAGGACATGCGGGGCAATGCCAACGTGATCAACGCGATGGTGCCGCTCATGAACATGTTCGGCTACGTGAACAACCTCCGTTCCTTCTCGCAGGGCCGGGCCACGTTCACGATGCAGTTCGATCACTACGAGCAGGTCCCCCCGAACGTCGCTGCCGAAGTGCAGAAGAAGTTCGCCTAAGACCGACAACGTAACGCTATAGACCGAAAGACAGGTGCTCTGATGGCGAAGGAAAAGTTTGAGCGGACGAAGCCGCACTGCAACATTGGGACGATTGGTCACGTGGACCATGGCAAGACGTCGTTGACGGCTGCGATCACCAAGGTTCTGGCGGAAGCGGGCGGTGCGACGTTCACGGCCTATGACCAGATCGACAAGGCTCCCGAGGAGAAGGCGCGCGGGATCACGATCTCGACGGCTCACGTGGAGTACGAGACGGCGAACCGTCACTATGCGCACGTGGACTGCCCTGGCCACGCCGATTACGTGAAGAACATGATCACGGGCGCGGCGCAGATGGACGGCGCGATCCTGGTGGTGTCGGCGGCCGACGGCCCGATGCCGCAGACCCGCGAGCACATCCTGCTTGCCCGTCAGGTGGGCGTGCCGGCGCTTGTGGTGTTCATGAACAAGGTCGACATGGTGGACGACGCCGAGCTGCTCGATCTTGTCGAGCTCGAGGTGCGCGAGCTTCTCTCCAAGTACGACTTTCCTGGCGACGACATTCCGATCACCAAGGGCTCGGCTCTGTGCGCTCTTGAGGACCGGGAGCCGAAGATCGGCCGCGAGGCGATCCTGGAGCTCATGAAGAGCGTGGATGCCTACATCCCGCAGCCCGAGCGTCCGATCGACCAGCCCTTCTTGATGCCGATCGAGGACGTGTTCTCGATCTCGGGGCGCGGCACGGTGGTGACGGGTCGCGTTGAGCGCGGCATCGTGAAGGTGGGCGAGGAGGTCGAGATCGTCGGCCTGAAGGCCACCTCCAAGACCACGGTGACGGGCGTCGAGATGTTCCGCAAGCTGCTCGACCAGGGCCAGGCGGGCGACAACGTGGGCGTTCTTCTGCGCGGTACGAAGCGCGAGGACGTGGAGCGCGGTCAGGTTCTGTGCAAGCCGGGCTCGATCAAGCCGCACACGAAGTTCAAGGCCGAGGCCTACATCCTGACCAAGGAGGAGGGCGGTCGCCACACCCCGTTCTTCACGAACTATCGTCCGCAGTTCTACTTCCGCACGACGGACGTGACGGGCGTGGTGACGCTGCCTGAGGGCACCGAGATGGTGATGCCGGGCGACAACGTGACCATGGAAGTGACGCTGATCGTGCCGATCGCCATGGAAGAGAAGCTGCGCTTTGCCATCCGCGAAGGCGGCCGCACCGTCGGCGCCGGCGTCGTCGCCCAGGTCATGGATTAATCCACCACTCTCAATGAAGGCGCGGCCGATACGGTCGGCCGCGCCGCTTCATTCATTCAACGGGGCAACCCATGAACGGTCAGAACATCCGCATTCGCCTCAAGGCGTTCGATCACCGGATCCTCGACGCTTCGACGCGTGAAATCGTGTCGACGGCGAAGCGGACCGGCGCGCAGGTCCGCGGGCCCATCCCGCTTCCGACCCGCATCGAGCGCTTTACGGTGCTTCGCTCGCCGCACATCGACAAGAAGTCGCGCGAGCAGTTCGAGATGCGCACCCACAAGCGCGTTCTCGATATCGTTGACCCCACTCCCCAGACGGTGGACGCGCTGATGAAGCTCGACCTCGCCGCGGGCGTGGACGTGGAAATCAAGCTCTGAGCCGCAAGGTTCAGGGCATCGGTTAGGACACGCCGAGGGGATTGAGATGCGCTCAGGCGTCATTGCACAAAAGGTCGGGATGACCCGCGTCTTCACGGATGCAGGCGAGCATGTCCCGGTGACGGTTTTGAAGGTCGACCAGTGTCAAGTGGTCGCCCATCGGACCAAGGACAAGAACGGCTACACCGCGCTGCAGGTCGGCGTGGGCAAGGCCAAGGTGAAGAACGTTTCGAAGGCCGAGCGCGGACGGTTCTCCGTCGCCATGGTCGAGCCGAAGCAGAAGCTCGCGGAGTTCCGCGTGACCGAGGACGCCGTCATTCCGGTCGGCGCCGAGATCACCGCGGACCACTTCGTCGCCGGTCAGTTCGTGGACATCACGGGCACCACGACGGGTAAGGGCTTCGCGGGCGGCATGAAGCGCTGGAACTTCGGCGGTCTGCGCGCCACCCACGGCGTATCGGTCTCCCACCGCTCCATCGGTTCGACCGGTGGCCGGCAGGATCCCGGCAAGACCTTCAAGAACAAGAAGATGCCGGGTCACCTCGGTGTCGAGCGCGTGACGACGCAGAACCTGCGCGTCGTGTCGACCGACGTCGAGCGCGGTCTGATCCTCGTCGAGGGCGCCGTTCCCGGCGTCGCCGGCGGCTGGATCTTCATCCGCGACGCGGTCAAGCGGAAGCTGCCGAAGGACGTTCCCATGCCGGGCTCGTTCCGGACGGGCGCCAACGACGCCGCTCCCGCGGCCCCGGCCGCTGAGGCCCAACAGGAGAACGCGTGATGAAGCTCGATATCACCACGCTTGAGGGCAATGCTGCCGGCTCGGTGGAGCTCAACGAGGCCATCTTCGGCCTCGAGCCCCGCGCCGACCTGCTGGCCCGCTGCGTCCGCTGGCAGCTCGCGAAGCGCCAGGCCGGCACGCATGCCGTCAAAAACCGCTCGGACATCGACCGGACGACCAAGAAGCTCTACAAGCAGAAGGGCACCGGTTCGGCTCGTCACGGCGCAGCATCCGCTCCCCAGTTCCGGGGTGGCGGCCGCGCCTTCGGCCCGCAGGTCCGCAGCCATGCGCACGACCTGCCCAAGAAGGTCCGCGCGCTCGCCCTGAAGCATGCTCTCTCGTCCAAGGCCAAGGGCGCCTCGCTCATCGTCGTCGATGACGTGACGCTCTCCGAGCCCAAGACGAAGGCTCTCATCGAGCGCTTCGGCAAGCTCGGCCTCGGCAATGCCCTCATCATCGGGGGTACGGAGATCGAGGCGAACTTCCAGCGCGCGGCCCGCAACATTCCGAACGTCGACGTTCTGCCCATCCAGGGCATCAACGTCTATGACATCCTCCGCCGTGAGAAGCTCGTTCTCACCCGGGCGGCTGTCGATGCGCTGGAGGCGCGCTTCAAATGAGCCTGGATCCGCGCCATTACGATGTGATCGTGAGCCCGGTGATCACCGAGAAGGCTACGACCCTGTCCGAACAGAACAAGGTCGTCTTCAAGGTCCGGCTCGACGCCACCAAGCCGCAGATCAAGGCTGCGGTGGAGAAGCTGTTCGATGTCAAGGTGAAGAGCGTCAACACGCTCGTCACCAAAGGCAAGGTGAAGATGTTCCGCGGCACCCGCGGCCAGCGGTCGGACGTGAAGAAGGCGGTTGTGACCCTCGAAGAGGGCCAAACCATCGACGTCACGACGGGCCTCTGATCGGTTGAGAGAGTGATCCGATGGCTTTGAAGACCTTCAAACCGGTCACCCCCGGCCTCCGCCAGCTGGTGATCGTCGACCGTAGCGAGCTCTATAAGGGCAAGCCGGTCAAGGCGCTGACCGAGGGCAAGTCCTCGTCCGGCGGCCGTAACAATCTCGGCCGCGTGACCGTTCGGTTCCGCGGCGGTGGCCACAAGCGCACCCTGCGCAACGTCGACTTCAAGCGCCGCTCGCGCCCGAACGACGTCGCCTCGGTGGAGCGGATCGAGTACGATCCCAACCGCTCGGCGTTCATCGCGCTGATCCGGTATGCCGACGGCGAGCTGTCCTACATCCTGGCCCCGCAGCGTCTCGCGACGGGCGACCAGGTGGTGGCCGGCGACCAGGTCGACATCAAGCCGGGCAACGCGATGCCGATCGGCAACATGCCCGTGGGCACGATCATCCACAATGTGGAGCTCAAGATCGGCCGCGGCGGCGCGCTCGCCCGCTCCGCCGGCACCTACGCTCAGATCGTGGGTCGCGACCAAGGCTACGTGACGGTGCGCCTGAACTCCGGCGAGCAGCGCCTCGTCCATGGCAATTGCTTTGCCACGGTCGGTGCGGTGTCCAACCCGGACCACATGAACACCTCGATCGGCAAGGCCGGTCGTAATCGCTGGCTCGGCAAGCGCCCGCATAACCGCGGCGTCTCCATGAACCCGATCGACCACCCGCACGGTGGTGGTGAGGGCCGCACCTCCGGTGGTCGCCATCCGGTGACCCCGTGGGGTATTCCGACCAAGGGCAAGAAAACCCGTTCGAACAAGCGGACCGACAAGTTTATCGTGTCGAGCCGTCACGACCGGAAAAAGAAGGGCTAAGGCGTCATGGCGCGTTCGCTTTGGAAGGGTCCGTTCGTCGACGGCTACCTCCTCAAGAAGGCCGAGGCTGCCCGGGGTTCGGGCCGCAGCGAGGTCATCAAGATCTGGAGCCGTCGCTCCACGATCCTGCCGCAGTTCGTCGGCCTCACCTTTGGGGTCTACAACGGTCAGAAGCACATCCCCGTTTACGTGAGCGAGGAAATGGTGGGTCACAAGTTCGGCGAGTTCTCGCCGAGCCGCACCTTCCACGGTCACGCGGCGGACAAGAAGGCGAAGAGGAAGTAAGATGGGTAAAGCCGCTACTCCCCGCGCTCTGCCGGACAACGAGGCGAAGGCCGTGGCGCGGATGATCCGCGTCAGCCCGCAGAAGCTGAACCTCGTCGCTCAGCTGATCCGCGGCAAGAAGGTCTCGACCGCGCTGGCCGACCTCGAGTTCTCCCGCAAGCGCATCGCGCGCGACGTGCGGAAGTGCCTCGAGAGCGCCATCGCCAACGCCGAGAACAACCACAACCTCGATGTGGACGATCTCGTGGTCAAGGAAGCGTATGTGGGCAAGGCGCTCGTTCTGAAGCGCTTCCACGCCCGCGCCCGCGGCCGTGGCGCCCGCATCGAAAAGCCGTTCGCGAACCTCACCATCGTGGTGCGGGAAGTCTCGGCTGAGCAGCAGGCCTGAAGGAGAACCAGATGGGTCAGAAAGTAAACCCGATCGGTCTTCGGCTCGGCATCAACCGGACCTGGGACTCGCGCTGGTTCGCCGGCAAGGGCGAGTATGCCAAGCTGATGCATGAGGACATGGCGATCCGCGATGCCCTCATGAAGCAGCTCAAGCAGGCCGCCGTTTCGAAGATCGTCATCGAGCGCCCGCACCGCAAGTGCCGCGTCACCATCCACTCGGCTCGCCCGGGCGTGGTGATCGGCAAGAAGGGCGCGGACATCGAGAAGCTGCGCAAGCTCGTCAACAAGATGACGAAGGCCGACGTGACGATCAACATCGTCGAGGTGCGCAAGCCCGAGGTCGACGCGACGCTCGTCGCCGACTCGATCGCCCAGCAGCTCGAGCGCCGCGTTGCGTTCCGCCGCGCCATGAAGCGGGCCGTTCAGTCGGCCATGCGTCTGGGCGCGGAAGGCATCCGCATCAACTGCTCCGGCCGTCTCGGCGGCGCAGAGATCGCGCGCCTCGAGTGGTACCGTGAGGGCCGTGTGCCGTTGCACACGCTCCGCGCCGATGTCGATTACGGCACGGCGACGGCCTTCACGACCTACGGCACCTGCGGCATCAAGGTCTGGATCTTCAAGGGCGAAATCCTTGAGCACGACCCGATGGCCCAGGACAAGCGCATGAACGACGAAGGTGGCCGTTCGGGCGGTCGCCGCGAGCAAGCGGCGTAAAGCCTGAAGGGGTCAGGAGAGGTTTGCCATGCTGCAACCGAAGAAAACCAAGTTCCGCAAGCAGTTCAAGGGTCGTATCTCCGGTACGGCCAAGGGCGGCACGGATCTCAACTTTGGCCAGTTCGGCCTCAAGGCCATGGAGCCGGAGCGTGTGAACGCCCGGCAGATCGAGGCGGCCCGCCGCGCGATCACCCGTGCCATGAAGCGTGCCGGCCGCGTGTGGATCCGGATCTTCCCGGACGTGCCGGTGTCGTCCAAGCCGACCGAAGTGCGTATGGGTAAGGGCAAGGGCGCCCCTGAATTCTGGGCTGCCCGGGTCAAGCCCGGCCGCATCATGTTCGAGATCGACGGCGTGCCGGAGGATATCGCTCGCGAGGCTCTTCGCCTCGGCGCGGCGAAGCTTCCGATCCGGACGCGCTTCATCCAGCGCATCGCCGAGTAAGGGAGGGGATCATGAAGTCGACCAAGAGGCTCTCCGACCTCAAGTCTCTGACGCCGGACCAACTCTCCGATGAGCTGGTCAACCTGAAGAAGGAGCAGTTCAACCTGCGCTTCCAGAAGGCCACGGGTCAGCTCGAGAACACCGGTCGCGTGCGCGTGGTCCGCAAGGACATCGCCCGCGTGAAGACGCTGAGCCGCCAAAAGGCGGCGGCGAAGGCTTAAAGGAATCCAAGATGCCAAAGCGCGTTTTGCAGGGCGTCGTTGTCAGCGATAAGCAGGACAAGACGGTCGTCGTGAAGGTGGAGCGTCGCTTCACGCACCCGGTCATGAAGAAGACCGTGCGTCGGACGAAGAACTACCACGCTCACGATGAGGCCAATGCGGCCAAGGTCGGCGATACGGTCTTCATCGAAGAGGCCAAGCCGATCTCGAAACTGAAGACCTGGGTGCTCGTGGACCAGCCGAAGGCCTAAAAAGCTAGGTGTTGGGGGTTGTATGTGACGGGCGGCTCAGGTATAGGGCCGCCTTTCGCTACAAAAGGGCAGGGGACGTCAGATCCCCATCAGGCGTAGTCCGGGAAGGCAATCGTGCCTTGGCCCGGAAACCTGTCTGAAACAAAGGAAAGGATCAAAGCCATGATCCAGATGCAGACGAATCTGGACGTCGCGGATAATTCCGGCGCTCGTCGTGTGATGTGCATCAAGGTTCTGGGCGGTTCGAAGCGCAAGTACGCTTCCGTCGGCGATATCATCGTCGTCTCCGTGAAAGAGGCCATCCCGCGCGGCCGCGTGAAGAAGGGCGACGTCATGAAGGCGGTCGTCGTTCGTACGGCCAAGGACATCCGTCGCGCCGACGGATCCGTCATCCGGTTCGACCGGAACGCCGCCGTTCTGATCAACAATCAGAAAGAGCCGGTCGGCACCCGTATCTTCGGCCCCGTTCCCCGTGAACTGCGCGCCAAGAATCACATGAAGATCATCTCGCTGGCTCCGGAGGTGCTCTGATGGCCGCCAAAATCAAGAAGGGCGACAAGGTCGTCGTCCTCGCCGGCCGCGATAAGGGCAAGTCCGGCGAAGTCGTTCAGGTGATGCCGAAGGAGGAGCGTGCGCTCGTCCGCGGCGTGAACCTGGTGAAGCGCCACCAGCGCCAGACGGCGCAGCAGGACGGCGGCATCATCTCGAAAGAGGCGCCGATCCACCTGTCGAACCTGGCGTATGCGGACCCGAAGGACGGCAAGCCGACCCGGGTTGGTTTCAAGGTACTGGAAGACGGGCGCAAGGTTCGCTTTGCGAAGCGTTCGGGAGACCTGATCGATGGCTAAGGCAGCGCAAACGGCTCCGGCTCAGGTGGACGGCTACACGCCGCGCATGCGGAAGCACTACGAAGACGTGGTGCGTCCGAAGCTGATCGAAGAGTTCGGCTACAAGAACCCCATGCAGGTTCCGCAGATCGAGAAGATCGTGCTCAACATGGGCGTCGGCGAGTCCACCGGCGATTCCAAGAAGGCCACCGTCGCCGCCGGCGACCTCGGCCTCATCGCCGGCCAGAAGCCGGTGATCACGAAGGCCCGCAAGGCCATCGCGCAGTTCAAGGTGCGCGAGAACATGCCGATCGGCTGCAAGGTCACGCTGCGCAAGCAGCGCATGTACGAGTTCCTGGACCGCCTGGTCACGATCGCGCTCCCGCGCGTCCGCGACTTCCGCGGCCTGAACCCGAAGTCCTTCGACGGTCGCGGCAACTACGCTCTCGGGATCAAGGAGCACCTGGTGTTCCCCGAGATCAACTACGACAAGGCAGAGAACGCCTGGGGCATGGACGTCGTCATCACCACTACGGCGAAGACGGACGAAGAGGCCCGGGCTCTCCTGCGTCACTTCAACTTCCCGTTCCGGCAGTGAAGCCCTGCTTCAAACGCGGACACTGGAGATAAAGCACAATGGCGAAGAAAAGCTCTATTGAGAAGAACAAGAACCGCCGTCAGCTGGTGAAGAAGTTCGCCGGCAAGCGCGCGCGGCTTCTTGAGGTGGCGAACAACGAGGCGCTCTCCATGGAAGAGCGTTTCGAGGCTCGCCTCAAGCTCGCGGAACTGCCCCGCAACGCGAACCCGACCCGCATCCGGAACCGGTGCGAGATCACGGGCCGTCCGCGGGCGTATTACCGCAAGCTCGGCATGTCGCGCATCGCACTCCGCGAGCTCGGCTCCAAGGGCCTGATCCCAGGCCTCGTGAAGTCCAGCTGGTAAGGGAGGCGTCCACATGGTCAACGATCCTGTCGGCGATATGCTGACTCGTATCCGCAACGCGCAGATGCGCCGTCGCGGCACGGTTTCCACCCCCGGCTCGAAGCTTCGCGCCCGGATCCTCGACGTTCTCAAGTCCGAGGGTTACATCCGCGATTACTCGCAGACCGATTTCGGCAACGGCCGGACCGAGTTCTCGATCGAGCTGAAGTACTACGACGGCCTGCCCGTGATCCGCTCCATCGAGCGCGTCTCGAAGCCCGGTCGCCGCGTGTACGCGTCCGTCGACACCATGCCGCGCGTGGCGGACGGTCTTGGCATCACCATTCTCTCGACGCCGCAGGGCGTCATGGCCGATCACGAGGCCCGGGAGAAGAACGTGGGCGGCGAAGTGCTCTGCAAGGTCTTCTAAGGCCGCGAGCGCAACAGCCAGAACACGGGGAGAACTCATATGTCTCGAGTAGGCAAGAAGCCCGTAACGGTGCCGTCCGGCGTGACGGCGACCGTTGACGGTCAGATGGTGAAGATGAAGGGCTCGAAGGGCGAATTGTCGTTCCTCGTCCCTGAAGAGGTGACGGTCGCCATGGAGAACGGCGCGGTTCAGGTGAACCCGCGTGACGAGTCCAAGACGGCGCGCGCCAAGTGGGGCATGTCCCGCGCCCAGGTCGCGAACCTGGTCGAGGGCGTCTCCAAGGGCTTCGAGAGGAAGCTTGAGATCAACGGCGTCGGCTACAAGGCCGCGGTCGCCGGCAAGGTCCTCAAGCTCTCGCTCGGTTACAGCCACGACGTGGACTACGAGATCCCCGCCGGGATCACGATCACGACGCCGAAGCCGACCGAGGTGATCGTCACCGGCATCGACAAGCAGAAGGTCGGTCAGACCGCTGCCGAGATCCGTGAGTTCCGCGGCCCCGAGCCCTACAAGGGCAAGGGCGTCAAGTACTCCAACGAGTTCATCTTCCGCAAGGAAGGCAAGAAGAAGTAAGGGCGAGGCACCATGGCTGAGAAAAAAGGGGCCGAGGATCGTCGTAAGGCGCGCGTGCGCCGGGCGATCAGGAAGGCTGCGAACGGCCGCCCGCGTCTGTCGGTCTTCCGTTCCTCCAAGCAGATCTACGCGCAGATCATCGACGACGAGCGCGGCCACACCATTGTGGCGGCCTCGTCCCTCGAGGCTGACCTCAAGGGCAAGCTGAAGACTGGCGCCGACGTGGGCGCGGCCAAGGAAATCGGCCGTCTCGTGGCCGAGCGCGCGGTCGCCGCTGGCGTCAAGCAGGTCGTGTTCGACCGGTCGGGCTACCTCTATCACGGACGCGTCAAGGCTCTGGCCGACGCGGCCCGCGAAGGCGGCCTCGACTTCTAAGTCAATATCGCGCCGCCGGCTGAGGCTGCCCCGTCGGGGGCGGCCCTCCGGCGGCGCATTCCATCAACGGCGGGTTTTGACTGACAAACCCTGAAGCGAGCGGGCCCGCCGCCCGCGCAAGTGAGACGGTGAAATGGCAAGAGAACCCAGAGAGCGCCGGGACGAGCGCAAAGAGGGCGATAGCGAGTTCGTGGACCGCCTGGTTCACATCAACCGCGTCGCAAAAGTCGTGAAGGGCGGCCGTCGCTTCGGCTTCGCGGCCCTCGTCGTCGTGGGCGACCAGAAGGGCCGCGTCGGCTTCGGCCACGGCAAGGCCCGCGAGGTGCCCGAGGCGATCCGCAAGGCCACCGAAGCCGCTAAGCGCGCCATGATCCGCGTGGCGCTCCGCGAGGGTCGCACCCTCCATCACGACGTGCGCGGCCGCCACGGCGCCGGCAAGGTCGTGCTCCGCGCCGCCCCGCAGGGCACCGGCATCATCGCCGGCGGCCCGATGCGCGCCGTCTTCGAGGCGGTGGGCATGCAGGACGTGGTGTCGAAGTCCCTCGGCTCGTCGAACCCCTACAACCTCGTTCGCGCCACCTTCGACGCGCTCAAGAACGAGGACAGCCCGCGCGCGGTCGCCGCTCGCCGTGGCCTCAAGGTGTCGACCCTGCAATCCCGTCGTCGCGACGCCGGCTCCGATGCCGTCGACGCCGGCGCCGAAGCGTAAGGGAGGCTTCGACCATGGCAAAGAAGCCTGAGGCTGCCCAGGGCAGCACCATCACCGTTGAGCAGATCGGCTCGCCGATCCGCCGCGAGGGCAAGCAGCGCGAGACGCTGATCGGCCTCAAGCTCAACAAGCTCCATCGGAGGTCCACTCTTCAAGACACGCCGTCCGTGCGCGGCATGATCGAGAAGGTGAAGCACCTCGTGCGCGTCCACGAAAACGCCGCGGACGGGCAGTGAGGAGAGCGTCATGAAACTCAACGAGATCCGTGACAACGAAGGTTCGACCAAGAACCGCATGCGCGTCGGACGGGGCATCGGCTCCGGCAAGGGCAAGACGGGCGGCCGCGGCGTGAAGGGTCAGAAGGCCCGCACCGGCGTCGCCATCAAGGGCTTCGAGGGCGGTCAGATGCCGCTTCACCGTCGCCTGCCCAAGCGCGGCTTCAACAAGCCGAACCAGCGCGACCTCAATGAGGTCAATGTGGGCCGCATCCAGGAGGCCGTGACGGCCGGCAAGCTCGACACGGGCGCGCCGATCACCGTCGAGGCGCTGGTTGCCGCCGGCGTGGTCTCCAAGCCGCGCGACGGCGTGAAGATCCTCGGCATCGGGGCGCTCACGACGAAGCTCTCCTTCCAGGTGGCCGGAGCGTCCAAGTCGGCGCTCGAGGCGATCGAAAAGGCGGGCGGTTCGGTGACCATCCTGGGTGCTGTTGCGCAGGCGTGATCGCGCACCCACATCTGGCTTGATCCCAAGCGGCGGCCCGCGTTCCATCGCGTGGCCGCCGTTCGCGCGACTGACATCGCGACAGCTATAAAGTCATTCGAGGACGGACCATGGCTTCAGCAGCCGAGCAACTGGCCGCAAACATCAATTTCGGTGCGATCGCCAAGGCCGAGGAACTCAAGAAACGCATCTGGTTCACCCTCGGCGCGCTCATCGTCTACCGCCTGGGCACCTACATCCCGCTGCCGGGAATCGATCCCGAGGCGCTGCGCCAGAGCTTCCAGAACGCGTCCGGCGGCGTGCTCGGCCTCTTCAACATGTTCTCGGGCGGCGCCGTGGAGCGCATGGCGATCTTCGCCCTGAACATCATGCCGTACATTTCGGCCTCCATCATCATCCAGCTGCTCACGTCGGTCCTGCCGACGCTGGAGGCGCTGAAGAAGGAGGGCGAGTCTGGCCGCAAGATCCTCAACCAGTACACCCGCTACCTCACGGTGGTGCTGGCGCTGTTCCAGTCCTGGGGCATCGCCGTGGGCCTGCAGAGCTCCGGCAGCATCGTTCAGAACCCGGGCCTGTTCTTCGTGGTGACGGCAGTCATCACGCTCACCGGCGGCACCATGTTCCTCATGTGGCTCGGCGAGCAGATCACCTCCCGGGGCATTGGCAACGGCACCTCGCTCATCATCTTCGCGGGCATCGTCGCCAACCTGCCGTCGGCGCTCGCCGGCACGCTCGAGCTCGGCCGTCAGGGCGCGATCTCGACGGGGCTCATCCTGTTCGTGCTCGTGATGGCGATCGCCATCATCTACTTCGTGGTGTTCATGGAGCGGGCCCAGCGCCGGCTGCTCATCAACTATCCGAAGCGCCAGGTCGGCAACCGCATGTATGACGGGCAGACCTCGTTCCTGCCGCTCAAGCTCAACACGTCGGGCGTGATCCCGCCGATCTTCGCCTCCTCGCTCCTCCTGCTGCCCGCCACCATCGCGAGCTTCCAGGCGGACCAGGGCGGCACGGGCTTCGTGGCCACGCTCACGGCCTATCTGAGCCATGGGCGCCCGGCCTATATGTTCCTCTACGCGGCGTTGATCATCTTCTTCGCGTTCTTCTACACGGCGATCGTGTTCAACCCGACCGAGACCGCCGACAACCTGAAGAAGCACGGTGGCTTCATTCCGGGCATCCGGCCGGGCGAGCGGACCGCGAGCTATATCGATCAGGTGCTGACCCGCATCACGGTGCTCGGCGCCGCCTATCTGGTGCTGATCTGCCTGATCCCCGAGTTCCTGGTCTCCTACGCGGCGCTGCCATTCTATTTCGGCGGCACGTCGCTGCTCATCGTCGTGTCCGTGACGATGGACACGGTGGCCCAGGTCCAAGGGCATCTCTTGGCGCACCAGTACGAAGGTCTGGTGAAAAAGGCCAAGCTCAAGGGCGCGAGGCGCCGATAATCCGCCCCTCCTGCCTTGAGAAGGGCAGGGGAGTGCGGCAAAGCTTCTCCTCCCGCCCGCCTCCCGGGCGGGGGCTGAGGGAAGCGAGGCCCGGCCGCCGCAAAGGCCGGGTAAGCAGGGAAGTCAGGGGGCGTCGATGAGAATCATCCTGCTCGGACCGCCGGGAGCCGGCAAGGGCACGCAGGCGGTGCGTCTGGTGGAGCGGCTCGGGATTCCGCAGCTCTCCACGGGCGACATGCTCCGGGCGGCAGTGGCGTCCGGCAGCCCGATCGGCCTCAAGGCCAAGGCCATCATGGATGCCGGCCAGCTCGTCTCCGACGACGTGGTGGTGGGCATCGTGGCCGACCGCATCGAGGAGGAGGACGCCCGCCGCGGCTTCATTCTCGACGGCTTCCCGCGCACGGTGGCCCAGGCCGAGGCCTTCGACGCCATGCTGGCGAAGAAGGGCCTCAAGCTCGACGCCGTGATCGAGTTCAAGGTGGACGAGGCGGCGCTCGTGGACCGCATCGTGAAGCGCGCCAAGGAGACAGAGGCCCGGGGCGAGACCGTCCGCAAGGACGACAACCCGGAGGTCTTCAAGACCCGCCTCGACGCCTACCGCACGCAGACGGCTCCGCTCTCCGCCTTCTACGGCGCGACCGGCCGCCTGAAGACGGTGGACGGCATGCGCCCCATCGACGAGGTGACCGAGGCCCTGAAGGGCATCCTGGGGCGCTGAACCGCTCCCCGTCCGGTCCAAGGAAATTCCAAGGGAAGGGTTGACGCCTGCGGTCAGGTACGCTAGGCGAACCCTCTCTTGCAAAAGAACCGTTCGACCTGAAGGGCTTCGCGAGAAGTCCCGCGGGATCGTTTCGTTTGCAATCATCCGCGCAAGGGCCGGGCTCCACCGGACGCGCGACAACAAGGTCCGAAGCCCAGCTTCGGCGACATGGAGACGACGATGGCTCGTATCGCAGGCGTCAACATCCCGACCAACAAGCGGGTCGTGATCGCCCTTCAGTATATCCACGGCATCGGCCCCAAGAAGGCCCAGGAGATCGTGGAGAAGGTGAACATCCCCATGGAGCGCCGGGTGAACCAGCTCACCGACGCCGAGGTGCTGTCCATCCGCGAGACCATCGACCGCGACTACATGGTGGAGGGTGACCTTCGCCGTGAGGTGTCGATGAACATCAAGCGCCTCATGGATCTCGGCGCGTATCGTGGCCTGCGTCACCGCCGCTCCCTGCCGGTCCGCGGTCAGCGCACGCACACCAATGCCCGCACCCGCAAGGGCAAGTCGAAGCCGATCGCCGGCAAGAAGAAGTGAGGCTGGGCGCGGCCCGAGCCGCGCTTGAGCCCATCCCGGACCCGATCCGGATCCAGCGCGGGGCACCGCCCCGCGGCAAACCAACATTCATCCCGAGCGCCTGGCATGACGGGCGCGCTTGAAGGACCAGACCAATGGCTAAAGAAGCAACCCGCGTCCGCCGCCGCGAACGCAAGAACATCGTGTCCGGCGTGGCTCACGTGAACGCCTCGTTCAACAACACGATGATCACCATCACGGACGCGCAGGGCAACACGATCTCCTGGTCGTCCGCTGGCTCCATGGGCTTCAAGGGCTCGCGGAAGTCGACCCCCTACGCCGCCCAGGTGGCTGCCGAGGACGCCGCCCGCAAGGCTTCCGAGCACGGCATGCGCACCCTCGAGGTCGAGGTGTCGGGCCCCGGCTCCGGCCGCGAGTCGGCCCTGCGCGCCCTCCAGTCCGCGGGCTTCACGGTGACGTCGATCCGCGACGTGACCCCGATCCCGCACAACGGCTGCCGGCCGCGCAAGCGCCGCCGCGTCTGATTTGCGCTCATCCGGCGCGTGGGGCTGTCCCACGCGCCTTCCGGTTTTGAGGGCGGTCCCGCACCGGGTCCGCCCTGAACCCGTACCTCGAGAGGTGTGGTTGTGATCCAGAAGAACTGGCAAGAGCTGATTAAGCCGAACAAGCTCGAAGTGGCTCCGGGCGACGATCCGAAGCGTGTGGCGACCGTGGTCGCCGAGCCTCTGGAGCGCGGCTTCGGCACGACGCTCGGCAACGCGCTCCGTCGCGTTCTCCTGTCCTCGCTCCAGGGCGCGGCGGTGACCTCCGTCCACATCGACGGCGTGCTGCACGAGTTCTCGTCCATCCCGGGCGTCCGCGAGGACGTGACGGACATCGTCCTCAACGTGAAGACCATCGCGATCCGCATGCAGGGCGACGGTCCCAAGCGCATGACGCTCCGCAAGACCGGCCCGGGCGCCGTGACGGCGGGCGACATCAACACGGTGGGCGACGTTCAGATCCTGAACCCGGACCTCGTGCTCTGCACCCTCGACGACGGCGCCGAGATCCGCATGGAGTTCACGGTCGCGACCGGCAAGGGCTACGTTCCCTCCGAGCGCAACCGGGCCGAGGACGCTCCGATCGGGCTCATCCCGGTCGACAGCCTCTTCTCGCCGGTCAAGAAGGTGTCCTACCGCATCGAGAACACCCGCGAGGGCCAGATTCTCGACTACGACAAGCTCACCATGACCGTGGAGACCAACGGCGCCGTGACGCCTGAGGATGCGGTGGCCTACGCCGCCCGCATCATCCAGGATCAGCTCCAGGTCTTCGTGAACTTCGAGGAGCCCCGCAAGGAGGAGGCCGCCACCACGGCGCCGCAGCTCCCCTTCAACCCGGCGCTGCTCAAGAAGGTGGACGAGCTCGAGCTGTCCGTCCGCTCGGCGAACTGCCTGAAGAACGACAACATCGTCTATATCGGCGACCTCATCCAGAAGTCCGAGGCGGAAATGCTCCGCACCCCGAACTTCGGCCGCAAGTCGCTCAACGAAATCAAGGAAGTGCTCGCCTCCATGGGTCTTCACCTGGGCATGGAAGTGCCCGGCTGGCCCCCGGAGAACATCGAGGACCTCGCGAAGCGTTTCGAAGAGCACTACTAAGCCCTCGGGCAAGGACTTGTCTTGAGGAGCACGGCGGAGCCTTCGGGTGAGGAAGCGCTTCGAAGAGCACTACTAAGCCTTTCCCGTCCGCCGGTTTTTCGGCGGACGGACCATCGCCGGCCCAGCAAGGGACGGCCTTATCAGAAGGACGGCCGTACCTTGGCACGGCGGCCGCAAGACCAGGAGAAAGCCAATGCGTCACGGTTTCCGCGGGCGGCGTTTCAACCGCTCCTCCGAGCATCGTAAGGCGATGTTCGCCAACATGTCCGCCGCGCTCATCAAGCACGAGCAGATCGTCACCACGCTCCCGAAGGCGAAGGACCTGCGTCCCGTCGTCGAGAAGCTCGTGACCCTCGCCAAGCGCGGCGATCTCAATTCCCGCCGTCTCGCCATGTCGCAGCTCCGCGACGCCGCGATGGTGAAGAAGCTCTTCGACGTGCTCGGCCCCCGCTACGGCGAGCGCGCCGGCGGCTACACCCGCGTCCTCAAGGCCGGCTTCCGGTATGGCGACAACGCCCCGATGGCCGTGATCGAGTTCGTGGACCGGGACGTGGATGCCCGCGGCCAGGATTCCGGCCCGTCCCAGAAGGACGAGGTTGTGGAGAGCGCCGCGGCCTAAGGGCTTCCGGCGATCGGATCTTCAGGAAAGGGCGGCTCTCGGGCCGCCCTTTTTCCGTTCTCGGGCCCTCCCGACGCGTTCAGCCCGGAGGGCCATCCTCGCGCCGCACTCCTTTGTCTTTGAGGAGGCTGTGCTTATGTGAGCGCCGGCCCGACCCGCCAGATTCGCCACATGCGGCGGGGGGCTGTGCTTATGTGAGCGCCGGTCCAACCCGTGAGATACGCCCCGTGAGATTCGCCATGCGCCGCTTGCGACTTCCCCGTCTCCTCCTTGCCGCCCTCCTCGCGGTCGCCGGTCTTGAGGCCGCGGAGGCCCAGACCAAGGCGGTGCCGCGCAGCAAGGCGGAGGTCCAGCTCTCCTTCGCGCCGGTGGTGCGCCAGACGGCTCCGGCGGTCGTGAACGTCTACGGCTCCCGCACCGAGCGGCGGGGCCGCAACGACGGCATGGAGGAGTTCCTGCGGCGCCATTTCGGCGGGGAGGGCGGGGCGCCTCCCGGCCGGTCGCAGAACTCCCTCGGCTCGGGCGTGATCGTGGACCCGTCGGGCCTCGTGATCACCAACAACCACGTCATCGAGAACATGACCGAGGTGAAGGTGGCGCTCGCCGACCGGCGCGAGTTCGAGGCGCAGATCGTCCTGCGCGACCCGCGCACGGATCTCGCCGTGCTCAAGCTCGTCAACGCCACGAATCTCACGGTGCTGGATCTCGGCGATTCCGAGGCGCTGGAGGTGGGCGACATCGTGCTCGCCATCGGCAACCCCTTCGGGGTCGGCCAGACGGTGACTCAAGGCATCGTCTCGGCGCTCGCCCGCACGCAGGTGGGCGTCACGGACTACCAGTTCTTCATTCAGACCGATGCGGCCATCAATCCGGGCAATTCCGGCGGCGCCCTGGTGGACATGGAGGGCCGCCTCATCGGCATCAACACGGCGATCTTCTCCCGCTCCGGCGGCAGCCACGGGATCGGTTTCGCGATCCCCACCTCCATCGTCCGCACGGTGATCGAATCGGCCCGGGGCGGCTCCCGCACGGTGCGGCGCCCGTGGCTCGGCGCGAGGCTGCAGGGGGTCGATGGGGAGATCGCCACGAGCCTCGGGCTGGAGCGTCCCACGGGCGTCCTGGTGGCGGGTGTCTACGACAAGGGCCCGGCCGCCCAGGCGGGCCTCAAGACCGGAGATGTGATCCTCGCGGTGGACGGCCAGCCGGTCGATAGCCCGGAAACCTTCGGCTACCGCTATACCCTCAAGGGGATCGACGGGGAGACCCCGCTCACGGTGCTGCGGGCCGGCAAGCGCCTCACCCTCCCGGTCCGCCTCATGACCCCGCCCGAGACCCGGCCGCGGGAGCCCGTGAAGGTGCGCACCCGCTCCCCGCTCACCGGCGCCACCCTCATGAATCTGTCCCCAGCCGTTGCGGACGAGCTCCAGTTGGAGGTTTCGCAGGAAGGCGTCGTCGTGGCAGAGTTGGAAGAGAACGCGGCGGCGGCCCGGGTCGGCTTCCAGAAGGGCGACCAGATCGTCGCCATCAACGGCCAGCGTCTCACCACGACGAAGGACCTGGACCGGGCCCTCAGGGGCGGAGGCGGCTATTGGGAAATCACCATCAACCGGGGCGGCCGCGTCTTCACGACGGTGATCGGGGGCTGAGCCCGCCCCACGGGCCCCATGCCGGGACCGCTGCGCGCGAGCTAAGACGCCGCCGCCCCGCCGGCGGGAGACACCGGTGAGCGATCTCTTCGCTTCCGCCGGCCTCGACAAGGCGGCCCCGCGCCCGCTCGCGGACCGGATGCGCCCCACGCGCCTCCCCGAGGTGGTGGGGCAGGATCACCTTGTCGGGCCCGACGGCATCCTCTCCCGGCTCATCGCCTCCAAGACTCTCGGCTCCCTCATCTTCTGGGGCCCGCCCGGCACCGGCAAGACCACGGTGGCGCGGCTCATGGCGAACGAGACGGAGCTGCATTTCGAGCAGATCTCCGCGATCTTCTCGGGCATCGGCGAGTTGAAGAAGGTGTTTGAGGCGGCCCGCGGGCGGCGCTCCACGGGCAAGGGCACGCTCCTCTTCGTGGACGAGATCCACCGCTTCAACCGCGCCCAGCTCGATGCCTTCCTCCCCGTGATGGAGGACGGCACCATCACGCTCGTCGGCGCCACCACCGAGAACCCGTCCTTCGAGCTCAACGCAGCGCTTCTCTCCCGGGCGCGCGTGCTCGTGTTCAGGGCCCTCGACAATGCGGCCATCGCGCAGATCCTCGCCCGGGCCGAGGATGTCACGGGCAAGCCCCTGCCGCTCACCGAGGAGGCGCGCGCCTCGCTCGTGCGCATGGCGGATGGGGACGGACGCGCCTCGCTCACCCTCGCCGAGGAGGTGTGGCGCTCGGCCAAGCCCGGCGAGGTGTTCGACGCGGAGGCGCTCCAGGAGATCGTGCAGCGCCGGGCGCCGATCTACGACAAGGGCCAGGAGGGGCACTACAACCTCATCTCCGCCCTGCACAAGACCATCCGCGGATCGGATCCGGACGCGGCGCTCTACTATCTGTGCCGCATGCTGGACGCGGGCGAGGACCGGCTCTTCATCGCGCGGCGCCTGGTGCGCGCGGCCATCGAGGATATCGGCCTTGCGGATCCGCAGGCTCTCGTCATCGCCAACGCCGCCAAGGACACGTTCGATTTTCTGGGCAGCCCCGAGGGCGAGCTGGCGTTGGCGCAGGTGACGGTCTATCTCGCCACCGCGCCGAAATCGAACGCGGTCTACACCGCCTACAAGGCCGCCACGCAGGCCGCCAAGACGCACGGCTCCCTCATGCCGCCGCGCACCATTCTCAACGCGCCGACGAAGCTCATGAAGGAGATCGGCTACGGCGACCGCTACGCCTACGACCACGACGAGCCCGACGCGTTTTCCGGCCAGAACTACTGGCCCGACCGCATGGAGGCGCAGAGCTTCTACGAGCCGGTGGATCGCGGCTTCGAGCGCGAGATCAGGAAGCGCCTCGACTGGTGGGCGCGCCTGCGCGAGGAGCGGCGAGGCTGATGCGCGGCCCGCCTACTGCTTAGAGGCCAGCTGCTGACTGTTCCTTCTTTGTTCTTGACTGTTGTCCTAACCTGTGCTGTAGCTGTGTGGCTTCTCTGGCACCGAGGGAGCCGCCGTGATCACCGGATCAGGAGGCGCCAGGGAAGGCGGTCCTGCGGGGCGCACCCGGTGGTGCGCCTCCCGGGCGGCCGCCGCAACACGGAAGGCGAGCGCGTGCAGACGTGGCTCTCCTTCTAAGACCCCCGTCCGCCGGGCACTAGGACCCGGCCGCGCTGGTGGGCGCTCCAGCAGGGGATCACCCGTGAGGGTGTGAGCCTGTGATGCGCGGGGTTGCGGTGGTTGGAAAGCGCTCCTGCGATGAGCAGGGCAGCGCCAGAACCGTGCGGGATGCCGGGGCGTTGGGCCGCCCCACCCGCTGCCCTTCGCCTACCCCGACGCCTCGGCGTCCCGCTCCCTCTCACGTGAGAGGGGCCAAAGACGGACCTCAGCCCCTGCCGTGGGGACGACCACGGGAAAGGGGCCGCTCCTTGAGAGCGCCGATGATTGCGCGTGCGCCGACCAAGTTGTGCCCGTGACCTCAACGCAACTCCATGTCACTGTCGGCCCTGACGGGTCCGGCGGGACGCGATGGGGGAGCGGCAATGATGCGACGGGTGGCAAGAGGGATCGTGGCGGCTGCGTTGATAGCCTCGGCACAGGCGCGGCCCTGCCGGCGCTCGCCCAGCCCGTGGAGGTCGCGCCGGGCGTCACGGTGAACCGGCGCGTCTATCCGGTGCCCGCGAACGAGGCTCCATTTTTCAACTTCGCCGCCAAGAGCGCCGACCAAAAGGCGGCTGACGACGCGCTCGTCGCGCGGGTGCGGGGAACCGGGATCGACCCGCGCCATGCGGCGCAGCGCGCCCTCGCTCAAGGATGGCAGGCGGTGATCCAGGGCCAGGATTTCGCCACCGGCGCGCGGCGCTTCAACCAGGCCTATCTGCTCGATCCAAGCGAGAGCGGCATCTATCAAGGCTTCGCGGCCATCGCGGCGAGCCGGTTCAAGGACTTCGCCTTCGCGGACGAGCTCTTCCGCATCGCGGCCCGCATGCGGAACCCGTCGCCGGCGCTGCCCGCGGATCATGCCCGCGTGATGCTGATGGCCGGGCGTCCAGCCGATGCGAAGCCACTGCTGGAAAAGGCCATCGCGGCGGATCCCGGATGGGCCGTGCCCCGCGCGAACCTCGCCTGGACGATGCTCCAACTCGGAGACCCGAAGGAGGCCTGTCGTCTCGCCGGCAAGGTGGCCGGCCGCGACCTGGAGCAGACAAGTGCCGACATGACGAAGCTGCGGCAGCTCGCCAAATGCTGAAAGGGCGGCCCGAGGCCGCCCTTCCGTATATGGCTTACGAGGCCGGCCGGAGACCGGCTTCCTTGACACGGTCGTTCATGAGCTGGCTCGTGGCCGGCAGGCGCTGGCCGCGAGCCGGAGCGCGCCGGGTGCGGGAGGTGGGCTCAAGGATCACGCTCACCGGGTTCGGGAAATGCTCCAGCGTCGCGCCGGTCGCAGCATCCGCCGCCATGCCGACCACGCCGCCGAGGAGCACATTGCCGGCGAAGCCCGCCGCGCCGCCGCCCGCGACCCGGGTCTGCACCGGCACGGAGACGTCCTGGTAGCCCTCCTTCTTGAACACCGCGACGAACTCGCTCTTGCGGCTCATCTCGATGGTGCAGGGCGTCGTGCAGCTATGGCCGAGCGACGTGCGCAACTCGGCGTCCGCCGGCTCCGACACGAACTGCACCTGGTTGGTCGTACCGCGCGTCACCGTCGCGCAATTCGCCGTCATGAGGGCGAGCACGCCCACGCCGAGTAGTTTCGAGATCGTCATCTATGCCCCCAAAGCGCCCTTGCGGGGCGCATTCCATCCATGATCAGAGGATTCGTCCCCTAACGTCTCGTAGACGAGTCGCCCCCCTGCATGTCCAGTTATATTATCGTCTTCTTGGGGGCTGGGCTCGGCGGCGCGCTCCGGCACGCGGTCAACCTGACGGCGGCCCGGGCTCTTGGTGCGTTTCCTTGGGGAACGCTGGTCGTGAACGTGGCCGGGTCCCTCGCCATGGGCCTTCTCGCGGGCTGGCTCGCCGCCCGCTCGGGCGCCGTCTGGAGCGGGCCGGCGCGCCTGTTCCTGGCGACCGGGATGCTCGGCGGCTTCACCACCTTCTCGGCCTTCTCGCTCGACGCGGTGACACTGTGGGAGAGGGGAGAGATCGGGCTCGCAGCGGCCTATGCGGCGGGGTCCGTGGTTCTCTCCATCGCTGCCCTGGCGGTGGGACTTGCCGCGGCGCGGGCCCTTGCCAGCTAGGACCGAAGCGCCCGGTGCTGGACCCGGGTGGCCCGGCGGTGATACGCGATGACCATGAAACAGAATGGATCAGGACGGCGCGGCGGCGCTGCAAAGGGCGGCCGGTCGGGCACCCGTCAGGGCTTTCGCTCCCGCGATGAGGACCGCCCGGCGAAGGGCGCTGCGAAGGGCGGTGCCAAGAGCACTGTTAAGAGCGCCGTGAAGAGCGCGGCGCCCCGGGGCACCAAGGCCCCCGGACGGCCCGGCGCGAAGCCTGCAACGGCGCCCCGCTCCACCGACAAGGCGCCTCCGCGCCAGGCCGCGCCGGCCCGTCCGAAGCCCGTGGAGGGGCCGCGCCAACCGACCCGCGCCGAGGTCAAGGCCGCCGCGACCGAGACGCTTGCGACCGGCGTCCAGACCTTGGAGGTGACGCCGGACGAGTCCGGCATGCGCGTCGACCGCTTCCTCGTCGCCCGCTTCCCGCAGCTCGCCTTCACCCATATCCAGCGCATCATCCGCAAGGGAGAGCTGCGCATCGATGGCGGCCGCGCCAAGCCGGAGTCGCGGCTCGAGAACGGCCAGAAGGTGCGCGTGCCGCCCCTGAAGCTCGATCAGCAGCGGCCCGTGGCGCGCAGCGCCGCGAAGGACCAGGACGACCTGGAATTCCTGCGCTCCATCACGCTCTACGAGGACAAGGACGTTCTCGTCCTCAACAAGCCCATGGGGCTTGCGGTGCAGGGCGGCTCCGGCACGAAGCGCCACGTGGACGGGCTTCTCGAATCCATGCGCGACGACGAGGGCCAGAAGCCCCGCCTCGTGCACAGGCTCGACAAGGATACGGCAGGCTGCCTCGTCGTCGCCAAGACGCGTTTCGCGGCCTCCACCATGGCGAAGTCCTTCCGCTCGCGCTCGACCCGCAAGATCTACTGGGCGCTGGTCGCCGGCGTTCCGCGCGTGCGCCAGGGCCGCGTCTCCACCTACCTCGCCAAGGAAGAGGGCGGGGAGGGGGATTCGCGCATGAAGGTGGCGCAGCATGGGGACGAGGGCGCGAGCCACGCGCTCACCTATTACGCGGTGGTGGACACCGCAGCCCAGAAGCTCGCCTGGCTGTCCCTGAAGCCCGTCACGGGCCGCACCCACCAGCTGCGCGCGCACGCCGCCCATATCGGCCACCCCATCGTGGGCGACCCCAAATATTTCGACATCGAGAACTGGGAGCTTCCCGGCGGCATCCAGCAGCGCCTGCATCTTCTGGCCCGGCGCATCGTCATCCCGCACCCGCGCACCGGCAAGCCCATCGACGTGACCGCGCCCCTGCCGTCGCACATGCAGCAGAGCTGGAATCTTCTGGGCTTCGAGACCGAGCGCTACGACCCCATCGTGGAATCACCCGAGGACTAGGGGCGCGACTGCTCGCGCCGCCGTAAACCCGCACTCCAGGCCCCAAGCCCGGAGCGGGGGCGCGGCTCCGCGCCTGTCGGGGGAGCGGTCCAGATCCGCGTCGAGCCTTCCTGCAATCTCCCCTTGCGCCGTCGCACTTTCGCCGCGTGGCTGACGTAGCGTCATTGGACCGGAGCAAGCGGAAGGCCGCTCCGGTCTGAAGGAGGAGATCAATGGAACACAAGAAACTTGATCAGCTCCGTGACGTCGCCGACGTTCAACCCTCCCAAACCCACCGGATGACCCGCGCCGAGCGGCTGCAAAGGTGGATCGAGATCCTTGAGCGCGACCCGACACGCCGCCTCGCCGCCATTCCCGAAATCGAATACATGCTGCCGGTCGACAGGCCCCTTGCCCGGGCCGACAACTCGCCTCTGTCCCTCGCCTACGAGGATCCCGTGCTCCGCGAAGAGGGGCTCACGGGCGACCGGCTCGGCGACGCGATGAACTTCTTCGAACTCAACGAGTCCGAGGCGCATCACGCCTTCTGCTCGTGCCTTGGCGGACACATGATGGAGTCGCGGGCCTTCGCGCGGAGGCTGCACGACGCCACGATTGGCCGGGCCCGCATCGTGTCCGGAGCCTGGGTTCTCGGCACCCTGGCGCTCGGGCTCCCCGGTCTTCTCTACTTCGGCTGACCGCGTGACCTGACCTCGGCCGGAAGGCGCATCCGCCTTCCGGCTTCTCGCATGGAAGCCTCGACGATTGCGCCCGCGCCCGCCTTCGGCGAGAACGGGACGAATCCGCCGGAGGCCGTTCCATGCTCGCCATCGCGCCCGTCACCCTCTCCACCGACCGCCTCGTGCTGAAGCCGCTTGCGCTCGATCAGGTGCCGGCGCTGGGCGCCGCGGCGAGCGACGGCGCGCTGTGGGAGAAGACCACCACCACGGTGCCGCGCCCGGAGGGCTTCGAGGACTACGTGCGCACGGCGCTCGCCAGGCAGGAGGCGGGCAACCAATTGCCCTTCGCGACCGTGGTCCGCGAGGGAGACCGGATCGTCGGCTCCACGCGCTTCATGAACATCGACGCGGCGAACCGGCGTCTCGAAATCGGCACCACATGGGTCGCGGGGTCCTGGCAGCGCAGCTTCGTCAACACGCACGCCAAATACCTGATGCTGCGGCACGCCTTCGAGGAGCTGGGCTGCATCGCGGTGGAGTTCCGCACCCACCTGCGCAACGACCAGTCCCGGGCGGCGATCGAGCGTCTCGGCGCCCGCCAGGACGGCATCCTGCGCGCGCACATGATCATGCCCGATGGGCACATCCGAGACACGGTCGTCTACAGCATCGTGCAGAGCGAGTGGCCGGACGTGAAGGCGCGGCTCGCAGCCCGCATGGCGGCGGAGCCCGGCGCGCAGGCCGTCGCCTGACAGGCGGTCCAGGCAAGCACAGGAGCGCCGGCCGGGGAGGGGGCTCGCCAAGGCCGGACAGGGTTGCGGGGCCTGCCTCTTGTCGAACCCTCGGCGCCTCTAGCGACCCATCGACCCATGACAGGGGCGGCTCGCTCCCCTAGAAAGCGCCTTGGGATCGCTGCCCGGCGATCCCTTTCGTGAGATTCGCCCTTGGCCGTCCAGCAGGTTCAAGCCTTTATCGACAGTCTGGCCGCCGAAGGCGGCGAGACGGGCCGGCTCATCGCGTCCCGCGATTGGACCGATACGCCTCTCGGCCCCGTCGAGGCCTGGCCCCTCAGCCTGCGGACGTCGCTCGGCCTTCTCCTGCGCACCCCGGTTCCCATGGTGATGCTGTGGGGCGAGGACGGGGTGATGCTCTACAACGATTCCTATTCGCTGTTCGCGGGCGGGCGGCATCCCAAGCTCCTCGGATCCAAGGTCCGGGAGGGCTGGCAGGAGGTCGCGGAATTCAACGACAACGTCATGCGGGTCGGGCTCGCGGGCGGCACCCTGTCGTACAAGGACCAGGAGCTGACGCTCTACCGGCACGGCCTTCCCGAGCAGGTCTGGATGAACCTCGACTACTCGCCCGTCCCGGGCGACGACGGCCTGCCCGCGGGCGTGCTGGCGATCGTGGTGGAGACGACGGAGCGCATGGTCTCCGAGCGGCAGCGCCATGCGGCCGAGGAGCGCCTGCGCGAATTGAACGCCGATCTGGAATCCGAGGTGGCCGCCCGCACGGCGGAGCGCGACCGGATCTGGCAGCTCTCGCCCGATCTCATGTGCGTCGCCAGGACCGACGGCACGCTCCTCTCCGTCAATCCGGCCTGGGAGCGGTTGCTCGGCTGGTCGGCCGAATGGCTCGCGGGCCGCAACGCGGGGGAGATCAAGCATCCCGACGACGGGGAACGCACCCGGGCCGAACTCGTCCGGCTCGCGGAGGGCGGCTACAGGACCTTCAATTTCGAGGATCGGTACCGGCACAAGGACGGAAGCTGGCGCTGGATCTCCTGGGTGATCGAGCCCGAGGGCAGCCTCATCTACTGCGTGGGCCGGGACGTGACCGCCGAGAAGGCAACCCGCGCGGCGCTCGAGGCGGCCGAGACGGCGCGGCGCGAGGCGGATGCGCTCTACCGCGCCTATTTCGAGCATACGCCCGAGGCGCTGTTCGTGATCGGCGTCACGGCGGATGGCGGCTTCGTGGTCGAGGAGGTCAACCCCGCCCACGAGGCGGGCGTCGGCCTCAAGATCGAGGATATCCGCGGCAAGCGGATGGAGGAGATCCTGCCCCCCGGGCTCGCGGAGCGCGTGACCGCTGCCTACCGGCACGTGATCGCGTGCGGGGAGGTCTACCAATATCGCGAGATCTTCGACATGCCGCGGGGCCCGGAGCACTGGGACACGTCCCTCGTGCCGGTGCGCGATGCGGATGGGCGCATCACCCGGTTGATCGGATCGAGCCGGAACGTCACGCGCCAGGTGGTGGCGGAGGAAGCCCTGCGGCAGGCGCAGAAGATGGAGGCGGTGGGCCAGCTCACCGGCGGCATCGCGCACGACTTCAACAATCTGCTGGGAGCCGTGGTCGGGTCCCTCGACCTCATCCGTCGCAAGCCCACCGATGTGGAGCGCGTGAAACGCTTCGCGGAAGCCGGGCTGGAGGCGGCCGGGCGGGGCGCGAAGCTCACGAGCCAGCTCCTCGCCTTTTCCAGGGCGCAGCGCATCGAACTGAAGCCCGTCCTGGTCTCTCCGCTCGTGGAGGGCATGCAGGACATGCTCACGCGCACCCTGGGGCCCATGGTGCGCCTCAAGCTCAAGCTCGGGGCCGATGCCGCGGCTGTCATGTCCGATCCGACCCAGCTCGAGATGACGGTGCTGAACCTTGCCATCAATGCCCGGGACGCCATGCCCGAGGGCGGCGATCTCACCATCGCGACCGAGCGGTGCCGGATCGAGAACGATCCGGAACTCGCGACGGGCGATTACGTGGAGCTCACCGTGATCGACACCGGCTTCGGCATGCCGCCCGACGTGGTGACGCGGGCCTTCGACCCGTTCTTCACCACCAAGGGCATCGGCAAGGGCACCGGGCTTGGCCTCTCTCAGGTCTACGGGATCGCGCGGCAGGCGGGCGGGACGGTCCGGATCGAGAGCCGCCCGGGCGCCGGCACGATCGTGCGGGTCATGCTCCCCGAAACCGAGGCACCGGCGAGCGCAGGGCCTGAGATCGCCTCGGACCAGGCGGCCGGCGCGCCCTCGCAGGCCCTGATCCTGGTCGTCGACGACGATCCCGACATGCGGCGCATACTCGTCGCGTCGCTGCACGCGCTCGGCTATCGCGTCGCCGAGGCGGGCGACGGGGAGGCCGGGCTCGCGGCCCTCGATGCGGGCCGGCCGGACCTGCTCGTGGTGGATTTCGCGATGCCTGGAATGAACGGGGTCGAGGTTGCCAAAGGGGCGCGCGAGCGCCATCCGGACTTGCCCATCGTCTTCGCCAGCGGCTACTCGGACACGGCCGCCATCGAATCCGTGGCCGACGGCGAGACGGTCGTGATCCGCAAGCCCTTCCGGATCGACGAATTGCAGGCCGTGATCGCAAGCGCCCTACGCGGCACGGTCACGGGATAGCCCCATGCGTCTCATCCTCTTCGGCGTCACAAGCGCCCTGCGTGGCGCGGTAACCGGATAGCCCCCCATGCGTCTCATCCTCTTCGACGTCGATGGCACCCTCGTGGACAGCCAGGAGATCATCGTCGCGGCTCAGGTCGCGGCCTTCACGGCGCACGGGCTCGAGCCGCCGAGCCGCGACCGCGCGCTCTCCATCGTTGGCCTCTCCCTCGCCGAGGCCTTCACGGTGCTCGTGGGAGCGGACGGGCCGGTGCAGAGCCTGGCCGAGGCCTACAAGGCTTCCTTCGCGACGCTCCGCGCGGAGCCGGCCCTTCGGGAGCCGCTCTTTCCCGGCGCCGCCGCCTGCCTCGCGAGGCTATCCGCCCGCTCGGACGTGCTGCTCGGCATCGCGACCGGGAAATCCCGGCGGGGCGTGGCGCATCTCCTCGATCGGCACGGCTGGGAGCAGATCTTCGCCACGATCCAGACCGCGGACGACGCGCCTTCGAAGCCGCATCCCGCCATGATCCTCCAGGCCATGGCCGAGGTCGGGGCGGAGCCCGCCGACACGCTCATCGTGGGCGATTCCTCCTTCGACATGGCCATGGGCCGAGCCGCAGGCGTCACGGCCATCGGCGTCTCCTGGGGCTTCCAGCCCGTCGCTTCCCTGGAGGAGGCGGGGGCGCAGGCCATCGTCCACAGCTACGCCGAGCTGGAGCGCCTGCTCGACCGCTTCCTCGCCGGCGAGTCCATCGCGGCCTGAGCCCTCGAAGACGCGCCTCCGGCCTCCTATCTCACCCCCATGAGCGATCCATCTTCGAAGGACCGGTTCCCTGAGACCGAGGAACCCAGCCCCATCACCGATCCATCTTCGAAAGACCCGGTCCCCTCGACCGAGGAACCCAGCCCCATGAGCGATCAGTTTCCCAGCGACTGGTTCCCCTCGCCCGAGGAACCGAACCCCATGCGGTCCGCCCAGGCCGGCATGAAGCCCGCGCTCCCGAAGCGGTTCTACAAGGAGGCCGGCGTCGAGGAGCGGGACGGCGCCTTCCAGCTCGTCCTCGATGGGCGCCCGGCCCGGACCCCCGGGCGGCAGCCGCTCGCCGTGCCGACGCGCGCTCTCGCGGAGGCGCTCGCGGCCGAGTGGGACAGGCAGGCCGAGGAGGTCAATCCCGCCACCATGCCGCTGACCCGGATCGTCAACTCCGCCCTCGACGGGGTTGCGGTGCGGCGGGACGAGGTGGTGGACGACCTCGTGAGATATGCAGGCTCCGATCTCGTCTGCTACCGGGCCGCGGAGCCGGCCCGGCTCGTGGAGGCCCAGAACCGTGCCTGGAATCCCGTTCTCGACTGGATGCGCGACAAGCACGGGGCGCGGTTCACCCTGTCCGAAGGCGTCATGCACGTCTCCCAGCCGGATGCCGCCACCCAGGCCGTCCGGGCCGCGATCCAGCCCATCGCATCGCCGCTCAAGCTGGCGGCGCTCCACGTGATGACGACGCTCACGGGCTCGGTCCTCATCGCGCTCGCCCATGCGCAGGGCCGCTTCACCGTGGACGAGGCTTGGGCGGCCGCCCATGCGGACGAGATCTACCAGGAAAGCGTCTGGGGCGAGGATCACGAGGCCATGGTGCGTCGGGAGACCCGCGAGGCGGAGTTCCAGGCCGCCTCGCAGGTCTTCGCTCTCGGCGGATAGGGCAGGCCCTCCTCGGGCGGGATCCAGCTCGCGCCGACAGGCCCGTAACCTGCCCATGCGTCTTCGGACGGGATTTTGGCCGCGGCCACGCTATGCTAAGGGGCACCCTTCCTCTTGGTGCGTGGCCACGGATCCCCCATGAAAGACATGCTCGAACGGCTTGAAGACAGGCGCGCGCAGGCCCGCCTCGGCGGCGGCACGAAGCGGATCGAGGCGCAGCACGCCCGCGGCAAGCTCACGGCCCGGGAGCGCCTGGAGCTGCTGCTCGACAAGGGCTCGTTCGAGGAGTTCGACATGTTCGTCGAGCACCGCTCGACGGATTTCGGCATGGCGGACGCCAAGATCCCGGGCGACGGCGTGGTCACGGGCTGGGGCACTATCAACGGCCGCACGGTCTTCGTCTTCGCCAAGGACTTCACGGTCTTCGGCGGTTCGCTGTCCGAGGCCCATGCCCAGAAGATCATCAAGATCCAGGACATGGCGCTGAAGATGCGCGCGCCGATCATCGGCCTGTTCGATGCGGGCGGCGCGCGGATCCAGGAGGGCGTCGCGGCCCTCGGCGGCTATGGCGAAGTGTTCAAGCGCAACGTGATCGCGTCCGGCGTGATCCCGCAGATCTCCGTGATCATGGGGCCCTGCGCTGGCGGCGACGTGTACTCGCCCGCCATGACCGACTTCATCTTCATGGTCCGCGACCGCTCCTACATGTTCGTCACAGGCCCCGACGTGGTGAAGACCGTGACCAACGAGGTGGTGACGGCCGAGGAGCTCGGCGGCGCCAAGGTCCACACCACGAAATCCTCCATCGCGGACGGCGCCTACGACAACGACGTGGAGGCGCTGCTGCAGATCCGCCGCCTCATGGATTTCCTGCCCGCCAACAACCTCGAGGGCGCTCCGGAATGGCCGAGCTTCGACGATCCGAACCGTAACGATGACAGCCTCGACACCCTGATCCCGGACAACCCGAACAAGCCCTACGACATGAAGGAGCTGATCCTCAAAGTCGTGGACGAGGGCGATTTCTTCGAGATCCAGGAAGCCTACGCCAAGAACATCATCACGGGCTTCGCGCGCATCGAGGGCCGCTCGGTCGGCATCGTGGCGAACCAGCCGATGGTGCTGGCGGGCGTGCTCGACTCGGACGCCTCGCGCAAGGCGGCGCGCTTCGTACGGTTCTGCGATGCGTTTAACATCCCGATCGTGACCTTCGAGGACGTGCCGGGCTTCCTGCCGGGCACCGCGCAGGAATATGGCGGCCTCATCAAGCACGGGGCGAAGCTGCTCTTCGCCTATTCCGAGGCGACCGTGCCGCTTGTCACGGTGATCACCCGCAAGGCCTTCGGCGGCGCCTATGACGTGATGGCGTCCAAGCACATCGGCGGCGACGTGAACTATGCCTGGCCGACCGCACAGATCGCGGTGATGGGCGCCAAGGGCGCGGTGGAGATCATCTTCCGCCAGGATATCGGCGATGCGGACAAGATCGCGGCCCGCACCAAAGAATACGAGGACCGCTTCATGTCGCCCTTCGTGGCCGCCGAGCGCGGCTACGTGGACGAGGTGATCATGCCCCATTCCACCCGCCGCCGCATCGCCCGCGCGCTGGCGATGCTCCGCTCGAAGGAGACGGAGCGGCCCTGGAAGAAGCACGACAACATCCCGCTTTAGGCACGGGACCGCTACTTACGCAAAGGGGGCCCGGACGAGCGCTCGTCCGGGCCCCGTTACGTGACGCCGCTGTTACTGCGACGTGCCGTTCACGAGTTCGGGCCGACGCACGGTCTGAAAGACGTAGCGCATGGCGTCGGGCAGGAGCTGCTTGAACGCATCCCAGTTGTGGCCCCCGTCGATGACGCGCAGCTCCGCCGGGATCTTGTTGTCGCGCCAGACCTTGTAGAGGTTCGTGGCGTGGTACTCGATCTGGAACTCGTCGTGATCGCCGGAGCTGAAATGCACCGGCATGACGATCTTTTTGGCGAGGAATGCGTCGAGGAGCGTCGGGTAGTTGAGCTGCTTCCAAACCTCGGGATCGTAGGTCCCGGCGCCGAAGACGCCGACGCGGCGGGCGGATGAGGTCTCCGGCGGCTCGGGCACGTAAATGGCGGGGCTCACGAGAGCGACCGCCGCAAACATCTCCGGGTTCTTCAGGGCAAAGCGTAGGGAGCCGTAGCCGCCCATGGAGACCCCGCCGATGACGCGGCCCATGCGATCGTTGATCACGCGGAACTTGCGTTCGACCTCGGGCATCAGGTCCCGCATGAAGGCCGTTTCCATCGGCTCCTTGCGGTCCACATACCAGGTGGTCGTCGCCGAGGGCAGCACGATCACGGCTGGCGGCATCTGTCCATCGGCGATCAGCCGGTCGATGGTGCGTTGCGCCTCGCCCTTCGCGACCCACTCGTTCTCGTCGCCGCCGTTGCCGTGCAGAAGGTACATCACGGGATACCGGAGCTTGCCCGTGTCGTAGCCGTCCGGGAGGTAGACGTTGTAGACCCAGTCGCGCCCGAGGGTCTGCGATGGGAAGCGCTGCGAGATCACGGTGCCGGCAAGCGCAGACCAGCTGACCGCGACGGCCATCAAAGCGGTGACGAATGTCCCTAAGGCTCGGGTGAGTCGCATCGTTTCCTCCTCTGTTCTTCGTTGAAGAAAGAAAGCGTAGCACCCTGACGCAGCGTCACAACCTGCGTTTCAGGCAGGTCCGATCGGGCTTGGGCTCATGGCTGCCACTGGGTGATCAGGCGGATGTCGGCTTGGCTGAGCCCATGACCGCTCGGCAGCACCTGGTGCTGCACGGCGGCACCGGCGCGCTCCAGCATCCCCGCGAGCCGCTCCGCATTCTCGGCCGGCACGATCGGATCCATCGAGCCCGACAGGATGAGCACGCGCTTGCCCGAGAGATCCGCCGGCGGCGGCTCCGACAGGGGCACCATGGCGCGCAGGAGCACCGCGCCGGCGAGCGCCTCCGGATGCAGCAGCATCATCGCGGCTGCGATATTGGCGCCGTTGGAGAAGCCCACTGCCAAAGGCGCCTCGATCCCGTAGGCGCCGCGCGCCTCGGCCACGAAGCCCGCCAGTTCCGCGGCGCGCGCCCGCACATCCGCCTCGTCGAACACGCCCTCCGCGAAGCGGCGAAAGAAGCGCGGCATGCCGTTCTCCAGCACCCGTCCGCGCGGGGAAAGCAGGGCGGCGCCCGGCGCGATCGTCTGGCCGAGCGGCAAGAGATCGTTCTCGTCGCCGCCGGTGCCGTGGAGCAGCAGCAGGGGAGGGCGGCCGAGTGCGGTCGCCGGGACGAAGCGGTGGGTGAAGGAAAGGGTCATCGAACAGGTCCTCGCCATCCCCTCCCGCGCTGCGGGAGGGGATGGATGTTGGTTCAGGCAAGCTCCGGCAGGACGGCTTCGATCTCCTGGCGCCGGGGCTCGAGGAAGCGGGGGAGCTTCAGGGCCTGGCCCAGATTCTCCACGCTCTCGTCGGCCGCGAATCCGGGTTCGTCGGTGGCGATCTCGAAGAGAACGCCGCCGGGCTCCCGGAAGTAGATCGACCGGAAGTAGTTCCGGTCCCGCTGCTCCGTGGTGCGGATGCGGTGATTGTTGGCGAGCCGCCGGGCCATCTCGGCCTGCGCCGCATCGTCCGCGGCCCGGAAGGCCACGTGATGGACCGAGCCGCCGCCCGGGCTGCCGGGCAGGAAGCCCTTCGCGGTGCGCAGATCGACGAAGCCGCCGAGCGCGGTGCCGCTGGCATAGCGCGCGACTGGACCCTCCTGCGCTCCCGCGCCGAAGCCGAGCACGTCGGTGAGGATCGCCGCCGTGCGGGCGGCGTCCTCGAGCAGCAGGGTCACCCCATGAAAGCCGCGGATCGCGTGCTCGGCCGGGATCGCGCCCGCTTGCCAGGCAGGCTCCGCCTCCGCCCCCGCGACGGCCACGAGCGCAAGGCTCATCCCGTCCGGGTCCTTGAAGGGAACGACCGTGTCGCCGAAGCGCCGAACCGGCGTCTCGTGCGGCACGCCCGCCTCCAGGAAACGGTGCGTCCAGTAGCCGATGGCGCTCTCCGGCACGCGGAATGCGGTCTCGAAGGTCTCGCCGACGCCGCGCCGCCCGCTCACCACGTGGTCCCATGGGAAGAAGGTGAGGATGGTGCCGGGGCTCCCGGTCTCGTCGCCGTAGTAGAAGTGGTAGGTACCCGGATCGTCGAAATTGACGGTCCGCTTCACGAAGCGCAGGCCCAGCACGCGGGTGTAGAAGTCGAAGTTGCGGCGCGCATTGCCCGCGATGGCGGTGACGTGGTGGATGCCGTGCTGCATGGATCCCTCCTCGGGTCCTGTGGGCGAGCATCGGGCTCGCTTGCATGATGCCGAGATAAGCGGCGCCGGAACAGGCAGAAGAGCGGAAAGCCGCGTTTGCGCGAACGCATGGAAAGCCAGCCCGATGAGGCTGCGTCATTGCGCATGGCGCTGCGGCCGTTTTGGACGCCACTCACACTTTCGCAACCTTGGATCCTCAATCCTGGTTAACCTGAACCCGGATTCAGATTTCGCCGTTAACCTTTTCCCGGCTCCCCCCATGCGAACGTCGTTGTCAGACAGGAACGCAACCGGCACCAGCAAAAGCCGGGGAGGGTCAAACAGATGATCAAGGCTCAACTTCGCGAATACGTCGAGCGGGTGATCGAAGCCAAGGAAATCACCGCCGAGGACGTGCGGGTGCTCCTCCGGGAAGTGCTGGCCGATGGCCTGACCTCTCGCCACGAGGCCGAGACGCTCCTGGCGCTCGACCGGTCGCTGAAGGCGGATCCCACCTGGACCGAGGCCCTGAAGGCCCTCCTCGTCGATTACGTGGTCTGGGGCTCCCGCCCGACCGGCTACGTCACGGCCGACGATGCGCGCTGGCTTGCCGCGGCGCTCGATGTGGGACTTCCCACGCAGACCGGCCTCGCCGTCGCCCGCGCCATCATCGACGAGGCCGAGCAGGTGGATGAGGCGCTCTTCACCTTCCTCCTCAGCGGCCGGCAGGCCGCCGACACCCTCGCGGCCTGATCCGGTCGCGCTGGGGCGGGTCCCCCATCCCCGGACGGGTTCTCGAAGCCGTCCGGCGCCGGCAATCCGCTCGATTGCTGCTTTCGCCCCGCTTCCCCTCTGCACGGCAGTGCAGTAACGGAAGGCGGGGTTTCGCCTTTTCGGATGAAGAGGCCTGCAGCGTTCGAGGGCTTATGTTCGACAAGATCCTGATCGCCAATCGCGGCGAGATCGCATGCCGCGTCATCAAGACCGCGCGCCGTATGGGCATCAAGACGGTGGCCGTGTACTCGGACGCGGACCGGGACGCCCTCCATGTGGAGATGGCGGACGAGGCGGTGCATCTGGGGCCCGCGCCCGCCGCTCAATCCTATCTCGTCATCGACAAGATCGTGGAGGCTTGCCGGCGCACGGGCGCGCAGGCGGTCCATCCGGGATACGGCTTCCTCTCCGAGCGCGAGGCCTTCCCGCAGGCGCTTGCGGCGGCCGGAATCACCTTCATCGGACCGAACCCGCATGCCATCGCGGCGATGGGCGACAAGATCGAATCCAAGAAGGCGGCCGCGGCCGCGAACGTCTCCACGGTGCCGGGCTTCCTTGGCGTCATCGAAGGGCCGGAGCAGGCGGTCACGATCGCCAACGAGATCGGCTATCCGGTCATGATCAAGGCCTCCGCCGGCGGAGGGGGCAAAGGCATGCGCATCGCCTACTCGGCCGGCGAGGTCGCGGAGGGTTTCGCCCGCGCGAAATCGGAGGCCGCGTCGTCTTTCGGCGACGACCGGGTGTTCGTGGAAAAGTTCATCACCGACCCACGGCATATCGAGATTCAGGTGCTCGGCGATAAGCACGGGAACGTCATCTATTTGGGCGAGCGCGAATGCTCGATCCAGCGCCGGAACCAGAAGGTGGTCGAGGAGGCGCCGTCGCCGCTCCTCGACGAGGCGACGCGAGCTAAGATGGGCGAGCAGGCCGTGGCCCTCGCCAAGGCGGTCGGCTACGACAGCGCCGGCACCGTGGAGTTCGTCGCGGGCCAGGACCGCTCCTTCTACTTCCTTGAAATGAACACTCGCCTCCAGGTGGAGCACCCGGTCACGGAGATGATCACCGGCATCGATCTCGTGGAGGAGATGATCCGCGTCGCCGCTGGGGAAAAGCTCCGGCTCACGCAGGCCGATGTGAGGCTGAACGGCTGGTCGGTTGAAAGCCGCGTCTATGCGGAGGATCCGACCCGCAACTTCCTGCCCTCCACGGGCCGCCTCGTCACCTATCGGGCGCCAAGGGAAGGCACGGCGGACGGCGTCACGGTGCGCAATGACACCGGTGTGGGCGAGGGCGGCGAGATCTCGATCTACTACGATCCGATGATCGCCAAGCTCGTCACCCATGCGCCGACCCGCGAACAGGCCATCGACGCGCAAGCGACCGCCCTCGACGCCTTCGCCATCGACGGCATCCGGCACAACATTCCGTTTCTCGCGGCGCTCATGCAGCACCCCCGCTGGCGTTCGGGCCAGCTCTCCACGGGGTTCATCGCCGAGGAGTTTCCCGAGGGCTTCAAGGCGCCCGCGCCGCAGGGCGACGTGGCGCGTCGCATGGCGGCGGTCGGCGCCGCCATCGACCACCTGATGAACGAGCGCAAGCGCCAGATCTCGGGACAGATGCGCCCAGGCTTCGTGCGCTTCGAGCGCGAGCGCGTCGTGATGCTCGGGGCTGAGCGCCACGAGGTGCTGGTGGAGGATGTGGACGGCGGCATCGCCGTCGTGGCCGGCGGGGACGCCTGGCCCGTGATCTCCGCCTGGCATCCGGGCGAGCCCGTCTGGACCGGCACGGTCGGCGGAGCGAGGGCGGCCGTCCAGGTGCGTCCGCTCCTCAACGGCATGATGCTCTCCCATGCGGGCACCTCCGCGGAGGTCCGCGTCTACACGCGCCGGGAGGCGGAGCTTGCGGCCCTCATGCCCGAGAAGGCGGAAGCCGATACGGGCAAGCAGCTCCTGTGCCCCATGCCGGGCCTCGTGAAGGCGATCAGCGTCACGGCCGGCCAGGAGGTGAAGGCGGGCGAGCCGCTCTGCATCGTCGAGGCCATGAAGATGGAGAACGTTCTGCGTGCCGAGCGCGACGCGACCATCGCCACGATCCACGCGAAGGAAGGCGACAGCCTCGCGGTGGACGCGGTCATCATGGAATTCGCGTAAAGCACGACGCCTCTCCCCCGGGGAGAGGCAGGGAGCCAAGGTCCATGCCCCTCTATTTTGCCTACGGCTCCAACATGGACCGCGCCGCCATGGCGGCGCGGTGCCCGCAATCGAAGGCGCTCGGGCCGGCCCGGCTGATGCGGCACCGCTTCCTCGTCACGGGCGACGGCTATGCCTCGGTGACGCGCGATCCGCGGCGCGTGGTGTGGGGCCTGCTGTGGGATCTCGCACTCTCGGACGTGCGGGCCCTCGACCGTTACGAGAGCCTGCACACCGGCCTCTATGCCAAGGTGGTGCAGCCGGTTCTCACGGAGCAGGGGCCTCGCCGTGCGATGCTCTATGTGGGGCGCAGCAACCAGCCCGGCGCCCCGAAGGCGGGATATCTCGAAGGAGTCGTCGCCGCGGCCGAGACCGCGGGCCTGCCGGAGGCCTATCTGCGCGAACTCCAGGCCAGCCTGCCGGGCCGGCCCACCCCGGCTGAGGCTGCCCCCGCCGCACCGAAGGTGCGTCCGCGCTTTGCGGCGCCGCCGAACGTGCGGCGTCATCAGTAGAATTCCTACATTAGAACCTTTGTCTCTCCTCCGCGTTGTTCCGGCAATGGCTTGGCCATAAGGCCGGCGCAGTAGCGTAGAGGAGTGGGCGATGAAGGCTGGGCACTCGATTACGAAGAGATATGGCTATGCGTGGGTGACGCTTGGCTTCTTCCTCGTCTCCCTGATCGGGCACTGGGTCTTCGCTTGGTTCGCTTATGTGAGCGAACAGCAGGCCCACGCGCAGCCGATTCAGGTCTCGGACTACTTCGTGGAAGTCATGCGCGACACGCTCGAGAACTGGCAGTCGGAGTTCCTGCAACTCCTCTGGCAGGTCGGCGGGCTCGCTATCCTGCTCTTCGTCGGCTCGCCGCAATCCAAGGAGGGCGACGATCGCATGGAGGCCAAGATCGACGAGATCCTGCGCCGGGTGGCACCCGCCGAGGCAGAGCGGCTCATCGATACGATCGATGACGATTACGCGGGCCGCCATACGGACGCGCGCCACGCGCACCGCTGAACTCGCATGAAGCAAATCAGTACCGCCCACATCCTCGTCCATGGCCGCGTGCAGGGCGTGGGATTCCGCGCCTGGGTCCAGCATCAGGCGGAGCTGCATGGCCTCTCGGGCTGGGTCCGCAACCGGCGCGACGGCGCGGTGGAAGCGCTGTTCGCGGGGCCCGAGGACGCCGTGGCGGTGATTCTCAAGGCCTGCCGCCAGGGTCCATCCGGGTCGCTGGTGGAGAATGTCGAGATGCTGCCGGATCCCGAAGCGCCGCCCCGCGCGGGCTTCGAGGTCCGTGGGACCGTTTAGGCGGCCATGTAGGCACCGCCGCTCAGGAGGGGCGCCGTGTCGCTCACGTCGCCTGCCACCGCCATCTCCACGTCTTGCGGGAAGCCGGCGTCACGCAACTCGAGGCCGGATGCCGAGCCGCTGACGATCTCGGCCATGTCATGGCCGGCTGAGCGAAAGGCGTCGTGAGCCACGCGGGCCTCGGGAGAGCATGCGAGGCCCAGATGGTGGACGATGGCTCCGGCGCCGAGGAGATCCTCGATCGCGGGCCGCAATCCTCCATCGGGCCACCGCTCCCCGGCTGGGATGACCCCGATGGCCCCTCCACCCGCGATACGCAGCGCGGCGCGCGCCACCGCTCCCGCGTTTCTGAGGCAGCCCGCGAGGACGGGCGTGCCGCCGCAGCCGAGAGACAGGCGCGATCCGTTGGGTGATGGCAGCATGATGCGGGCTCCAGCCGGCAATCGCGCAAGGCTCGCCGGTGAGAGGCTGAATTGTCCGCCCCCCGCTCGTCGAGGCTGCGCCAGCACGGCGCCTGCACGATCGGCAGCCTCCTGTGCGGCCGCCCGGTCGCCGAGAGGGAAGGGGTATACGGCCGCTCCGCGCGAGACCGCCACATCGACGGCGGTCGAGAACGACAGCACATCCACGATCACGAACACGGACACGCGCCCCCGTAGGGACTCGATGCCCGCCATGCCCCACTCGGAAAGAACCATCGCCATCGCGCGGACCGCCTCCTCAACGACGGGCGTGTCTTATCCCTTCAGGGGTATGGATGGTGCTCCCCGTTCCTGGAGTGATGGGTTCAACCGTCCTTGTTGGCCGATCCTACGGGTCCGCCCGCCTCCTTCCAGGCGCCGAACCCGCCGCCGAGATGAGCGACCGGCTTCAGGCCCATGTCCTGCGCGGTTGCGGCCGCGAGCGCCGAGCGCCAGCCGCCGGCGCAGACGAAGACGAAGCGCTTGTCCTCGGCGAAGACCGGCTTGTGATAGGGGCTCTCCGGGTCGATCCAGAACTCGAGCATGCCGCGCGGGCAGTGGATGGCACCCGGCAGGCGGCCCTCGCGCTCGAGCTCCCGTGGGTCGCGGATATCCACGAACACCACGTCGTCCCGGCCCATGAGGCCCATCGCCTCCTCGGCCGAGAGCGTTTCGATCTTGCCGTTGGCCTCCTCGAGAAGGGCCTTGTAGCCGCGGGTGATGGTCTGGGGCATGGGCGTCCTCGGATGGCGTTCTCCCGGACGGGCATGTTGGCGCCCGGCGGCTCGATCTGGCAATAAGCTGGATGCGCGGCCGCCAAGGTCAATCCACGCCGCGCAGGACGAGGGAGAGGGCAGGGTGATCGGGTTCTCGGTCGTGGACTACGCGGCGCTCGCCTTCTTCGGGCTTGCCTGGTTTGCCTATTGGGCGGGCGTCGAGCGTACCCAAGCGGGCGGACGCGGGCTCAACCCCCTCATGAACGAGTACCGCTACCGCTGGATGGACGAGATGGTGGTCCGCGAGAACCGCATCGTCGACACGACCATCATGGCCTCCCTGCAGAACGGCACGGCATTCTTCGCCTCGACCTCGCTCATCGCCATCGGCGGCACCCTGGCGCTGGTCCGCGCCGCGGACGACGTGCTGACGCTCTTTGCCGATGCGCCGGTCTCCCTCGCCGCCCTGCGCTTCATGTGGGAGGTGAAGGTAGCGGGGCTCGCCCTGATCTTCGTCTACGCCTTCTTCAAGTTCGCCTGGGCCTACCGCCTCTTCAACTACGTCGCGATCCTGGTCGGCTCCGTGCCGGTGCTGCGCGGCGACAACGAGGAGGAGGCCCGCCGCGCCGCCCGCCGGGCCGCGGCCATGAACGTGGTCGCGGGCAAGCACTTCAACCGCGGCCAGCGGGCCTTCTTCTTCGCGCTCGCCTACCTCGGCTGGTTCGTAAGCCCCTGGATCTTCATGGGCGCGACGGGCGCGGTTCTCTATGTGATGTGGCGCCGCCAATTCGCATCGGACGCCAGGGCCGCGCTTTTGGGCAGCGACGAGGAGCACGAGGGTTCCGACACGCGGTCCTCCCGGCATCCATAGGCGCGGCGGAGCCGATGCTCTATGTGGAGGGGCGGCGCTTCTTCGCGTCGCGCGCGAGAGACGCGCCTTTGGGCGAGGAGCCGGAGCAGACCCGATGACGAAGCCCGATGACCTCGAAGCCGTGATGCTCGATCTTGCGGCCAAGCGCGGCCCCGGCAAGACCATCTGCCCCTCGGAGGTGGCCCGCGCCATTGGCGGCGATCATCCGGAAGGGTGGGGTCCGCTCATGCAGCCCGTGCGCCGAGTGGCCGTGCGGCTCATGAAGGAGGGGCGGGTGGTCATCCTGCGCAAGGGCCGTCCCGTGGACCCGGACGACTTCAAGGGGATCTACCGGATCACGCTGCCTGCCGGCGGCGAGGGAAACAGTTCGGACGTGCGACCCGAGAGCCAGTAGCCCACGAGCCCGGTCCATTCGCGGGTGCCCACATCCAGCCGCCGCAGGCCCTCCGAGATGAAGGCGAAGGGTTTGGTCAGGTCCGATGCCCCGCTGGTGCGAAAATCGACCGGATAGGCCGTCACCTCGAATCCCGCCTTCCGGAACACGCCCACCGATCGCGGCATGTGCCAGGCCGAGGTCACCAGAAGCCAGCGCTCGCCGGGCTTGGGCTGCACCATCGCGCGGGTGAACGTGGCGTTCTCGCCCGTGGTGCGCGACCTGTCCTCGACGAGAAGCCGGGCGGGGTCGAGCCCCGCCGCCTCGAGATAGGCGGCGATCTGCGGCGCCTCGGCGATGCCCGCCCCGAAGACCGTGCCGCCCCCGCCTGAGATCACCACGCGAGCGTCCGGATAGGCACGGGCGAGGGTGAGCGTGCTCATCACCCGCTCGCTCGCATCGTTCGCCACCACTTGGCCGCGCCTGACCGTCTCGTCGGCCTCCACGGCGCCGCCCAGGAGAACGATGCCCGTCACGGGCGCGCCGTCCGGCCGGAAGGCCGGGAAGCGCTGCTCGAGGGGCAGGATCACCGCATTGGCGAGGGGCGACAGCCCGCCGACGAAGAGGCCCACGGTCCCGACGATCGCCGCCCCGAGGCCCGCCCGCCGCCAGCGCGTCAGCGCGGCGACGAGGCCGAGGACCACGAGGAGCGGGAGGGCGTTCGAGGGGGTGGCGAAGAACCAGCCGACCTTGGAGACGTAGTAGAACAAGGATCAGCCCTGGTTGCGCTCGGCCTCGTAGCGCGCCTTGGTTTCGGCATTCGGCGGATAGAGGCCCGGAAGAGGCAAGCCCTTCTCGACCTCGCGCATGATCCAGGCCTCGAGCCGCTCCTGCTCGACCGCCGCCGCCACGATGTCGCCGACGAGCGCCTGCGGGATCACCACCGCGCCGTCCCCGTCCGCCACGATCACGTCGTCCGGAAACACCGCGACGCCGCCGCAGCCGATGGGCTCCTGCCAGCCCACGAAGGTGAGGCCGGCGACGGAGGCCGGGGCCGCGACCCCGGTGCACCACACGGGGAGATTGGTGCCTTCGACGCCGACGCCGTCCCGGACGACGCCGTCCGTCACGAGGGCGGCGACCCCGCGCTTGCGCATGCGCGCGGTGAGGATGTCCCCGAAGATGCCTGCGTCCTGCACGCCCATGCTGTCCACCACGGCGATGCAGCCCTCCGGCATCTCCTCGATGGCGGCGCGCGTGGAGCGCGGCGACGACCAGGATTCCGGCGTCGCCAGATCCTCGCGGGCGGGCACGAAGCGAAGGGTGAAGGCGCGCCCGACGATGCGCTTTCCGCCCGCGTTGAAGAAGGGCATGGGCCCGTTCATCCAGCAGCGGCGGATGCCCTTCTTCAGGAGCACGGTGGTGAGGGTTCCGGTCGAGGTGAGGCGCAGGGCGTCGAGGATGCTGGGATCGAGACTCATGGGGCGCTCCGTTGGTCGCGCTTAATCAGCACGGGCCGGAGACGTTGTCATCTCCGGCCAGGTCCCGGTGGCGAAGGGAGCTTACGCCACCGCGTCGAAATCGACGGCCCAGGAGGGCACGACCATGCGGCCATCCGGGCGGGCGAGGCCTGAGATGCGGCGCATCTCGTCATCGCTCAGGGCAAAGCCGGTCACGTCGAGGTTCTCCTGCACGCGGCCCGGATTGCCGGATTTCGGGATCGCCACTGTTCCCGGCTGCTGCACGTGCCAGCGCAGGATCACCTGGGCAGGCGTCCGGCCGTGGGCTTCGGCGATCGCGGTGATCACCGGGTCTCGCGTGAGATCGCCCTTGCCGAGTGGACAATAGGAGGTGAAGGCGAGCCCATGCTTGGCGCAGGCCGCCCGCACACGGTCCTGGTTGAGATAGGGGTGGTACTCGCACTGGTTCGCCACTAGCGGTTCGTCCGTCGCCCGCACCGCCTCCTCGACCAGTCTGCCTGAGAAGTTCGACACCCCGATATGGCGCGCGAGGCCCCGGCGCTTGGCATTGTTGAGGGCCTTGATGGACGGCCCGAGGGGCAGGTCGGGGCTCGGCCAATGGATCAAGAGGAGATCCACCACCGAGAGCCCGAGACGCTTGAGGCTCGCCTCCGCCGAGCGCTCCAGATTCCCGGGCGCGATCTCGGTGTACCAGACCTTCGTGGTGACGAAGATCTCGTCCCGCGGCAGCCCCGAAGCCCGCAGGCCCTCGCCCACCGCTTCCTCGTTCTCGTACATGGCGGCGGTGTCGATATGCCGATAGCCGCTCGCCAGCGCATGCTGCACGATCCGGCTGCACTCCTCACCGGCAAGCCGCCAGGTACCAAGTCCGATGGCGGGAATGCGGGCGCTGTTCGCGTCGACCATGAGGGTATCGGCCATTCTGTGTCCTCGCTCCGGGGTTGGGGCTGTGACCTAACTAACCCGCGGCGGCCGCGCGGCAATGAGCGGCGCGGCCGGAGAAGGCGTGCCTTTGACTCAGGCCGTCTTTTCGAACAGCTCGCGGCCGATGAGCATGCGGCGGATCTCGCTCGTGCCGGCGCCGATCTCATAGAGCTTGGCGTCCCGCAGCAGGCGGCCCGTCGGGTAGTCGTTGATGTAGCCGTTGCCGCCGAGGAGCTGGATGGCGTCGAGGGCGCATTTGGTGGCCCTCTCGGCCGCGTAGAGGATGGCGCCGGCCGCGTCCTCGCGGGTGGTCTCCCCCCTGTCGCAGGCCTTGGCGACCGCGTAGACGTAAGCCTTGGCGGCGTTCATCTCCACATACATGTCGGCGACCTTGCCCTGGACGAGTTGGAACTCGCCGATGGATTTGCCGAACTGCTTGCGCTCATGGATGTAGGGCAGCACCACGTCGAGGCAGGCCTGCATGATGCCGGTGGGGCCAGCCGCGAGCACGGCGCGTTCGTAATCGAGGCCGGACATGAGCACGTTCACGCCCCGGCCCACCTCACCGAGCACGTTCTCCTCCGGCACCTCGCAATCCTGGAACACGAGCTCGCAGGTATCGGAGCCGCGCATGCCGAGCTTGTCGAGCTTCTGGTGCGTGGAGAAGCCCTTGAAGCCCTTCTCGATGAGGAAGGCCGTGATGCCGCGCGGGCCTGCATCCGGATCCGTCTTGGCATAGACCACCAGGGTCTCGGCCTCGGGGCCGTTGGTGATCCAGAACTTGTTGCCGTTGAGGATGTACCTGTCGCCCTTCTTCTCGGCTCGGGTGCGCATGGAGACCACGTCCGAGCCGGAGCCCGGCTCCGACATGGCGAGCGCGCCCACATGCTCGCCGGAGACGAGCTTGGGCAGGTAACGGCGCTTCTGGTCCTCGTTCCCGTTCCGGCGGATCTGGTTCACGCACAGATTCGAATGGGCGCCATAGGAGAGGCCGACGGAGGCGGAGGCCCGGGAGATCTCCTCCATGGCCACCACGTGCTCGAGATAGCCGAGCCCCGTGCCGCCATATTCCTCCTCCACCGTGATCCCGTGGAGGCCGAGCGCACCCATCTCGGGCCAGAGGTCCCGCGGGAAGGTGTTGGTGCGGTCGATCTCCTCGGCCCGGGGGGCGATCTTCTCCTGCGCGAAGTCGCGGACGGTCGAGCGAATGGCGTCGGCGGTTTCGCCGAGGTCGAAATTGAACTCGCGGACGGCGTTCGGGATCAAAGCTTGCTCTCCATCATGTGCCAAGGGCCTGCCGGGGCGTGCGATCATCTAGACCAAGGGCGGCACCTGTCCAATGCGACCCAAAGGATGCCGAACAAGGCACGCCGTACAAAGATCTTGAGCCTATCTTGTAACTGTATTAGGCGGCTTTCCGATCGAGCCCCTGATTGCGCTCGCTCTCATACCAGCTCTCGAACAGGGTTCCACCATGGCCGTTGCCTCCCGCCGCCCATCCCGCCTCGCGGAGATCCAACTGCCTGAATTCGGCGAGCCGACCGTTCAGCCGGAGATCCCCGCCGCCACTTACGAGGCGCGCCTTGAGCAGGTGCGGCGGCGAATGAAGGCCGAGGGGCTGGATGCCCTGGTGGTCTACGGCGACCGGGAGCACACAGCCAACCTGACCTTCCTCACCGGCTACGACCCCCGTTTCGAGGAGGCGCTGCTGGTGGTGACGCCGGGCCGGATTCCGACGCTTTTCGTCGGGAATGAGGGCTGGGGCTATGCGGAGCTCGCGGCCGGCTCCTTCGAGCGGGTGCTTTATCAATCGGTCAGCCTGCTCGGCCAGCCGCGCGATGAGGTGCGGGCGCTGTCCGATCTCCTGACGGACGCTGGCCTGGGCGCAGGCATGCGGATCGGCTCCGCGGGATGGAAGAGCTTCAGCGCCGAGGACGTGGGCTCGACGCCGGAATGGCTGGAGATCCCGTCCTTCATCGCGGACGCCCTGCGTGCGGTCGCCGGCCCCGGCGGCAACGTCGTCAATGCGAACGACCTCTTCATGAACCCGCGCGATGGCCTGCGGGCGATCAACGACGTCGATCAGCTTGCCGCCTTCGAGTTCGCGGCGACCTTTTCGTCCCAGGCTCTTCGCAACGTGATCTTCGGCGTTCGCCCGGGGATGACCGAGTACGATGCCGTGCGCCTCATGCAGCTCAATGGCTTTCCCTGGGCAGCGCATCTCATGCTGTCCGGCGGACCGCGCGCCCGCTATGGCCTGCCGAGCCCGTCGATGCGGCGCCTCGAACGCGGCGATACCTTCACCATGGCCTGCTCGCTCTGGGGGGCGCTCAATGCTCGGGCCGGGTTTCTCGTTGCCGATGCGAGCGAGCTGCCGGCGGACATCCAGGATTACGTGGACAGGCTTGTCGGACCTTACTTCGAGGCGGTGGTGGCCTGGTACGAGACCATCGGCATCGGTGTTCCGGCCGGGGAGCTCTGGGAAGCGGTCAACAATGTGATCGGCGACCCCTTCTTCGGCGTCGGCCTCAATCCAGGCCACTTGATCCACCTCGACGAGTGGCTTCACTCGCCCGTGTCGCAGGGGTCCACGATTCCTCTCGTGTCGGGCATGGCTTTTCAGGTCGATGTGATTCCGGCCACCGGAAGCGCCTATTTCACCACGAATATCGAGGATGGGATCGCGCTGGCGGACGAGGAGCTGCGCGCTGCCTTCGCGTCGCGTTATCCGGAGGCCTGGAGGCGCATCCAGAAGCGCCGCTCCTTCATGATGGAGGTGCTCGGCATCCGGCTGCGTCCGGAGGTTCTGCCGTTCTCCAACATTCCCGCCTATCTCACGCCGTTCCTGCTCTCTCCGCGCCGAGCGATGGCGATGGCTTGAGGGCCGTCAATCCACCGCTGCCGCGTCAGGCCCTGCCGAACGGGCAGGGCTTGGCCTATTTCTGGCAGAGCCCCACGGTCTGGAGCATGCGCGCGTCCCGCGGGTCGCAATCGGTGGCGAGGAAGGTGCGCCACTGGTTCTCGGTGCCGTAAAAGACGTTCCGGTCCACGTCGCCGTTGACCCCCGGCACGCGGCCGGTGGTGGTGAACTGCCAGAAGGTCCAGCGCCGGTTGTTGTAGCGCTGCTCGGGCTCAGCGGCGGTGCTGCGCAGCCAATAGGGGTAGTCGTTGAACGCGCCCTCGAGCACGTCCCGGTGGAAGTTGATATCCGTGTAGATGATCGGCCGCTTGCCCGTATGCGCCTCCATGGCGTTGAGGAGCACGCGCGCCTTCTCCAGCGCCACTTCCTTCGGCACATGCTGCGGGCAGCTCGAATGGTTGTTCCACTCCAAATCGAGCACCGGGGGCAGGGCGTCCGGGTCCTGCGGCACGTTCTGCTTGAACCACTCCGCCTGCTCATGGGCTGGGCGGCACCAATAGACGAAATGGTAGGCGCCCCGGGGAACGCCGGCGCGCTTGGCGCCGGTCCAGTTCTCCATGAACCGGTCGTCCAGGTGGTCGCCGCCCTCCGTCGCCTTGATGAAGGCGAACTGGGTGCCGGCGGCCCTGACCGAGGCCCAGTCGATGCGACCCTGCCACTTGGACACGTCGATGCCATGGACCGCGTATTCGTGCGCGGAGGCCACGCCGTTGTGGGGCTTGGCGTCGCCCTTGGCCGGGTAGCGGCTCGTTGGCAGGACGGCGCAGGAGGCGAGCCCCATGGACGCGACCACAACCCCGAACCGCGCGACCTGCGCGAGACTCGGGATGCGGCTCAGCCAGCCGCGCCCGCGAGGCTTGGCGGCCGGGGCGCGGCGGGAGGCGGGACGTGCGGCGGGTCGGGGACGGGGTTTCGTCATCGGCTCGATCGGTTACGCAACTCTCTCGCACCAGCGATGCCCGAGTGAGGGTTAACAGGGGCTTGATGCAACGGCGTAATCCCACGGCTTCGTGAATGCGATCCGAGGCTTGAGCGCCGCGAGGCCCGCAAATGCGGGACTTTCCGGTTTCCGATCTACAACGAAAACCAGAGCGTCGCGATCCCGAGGAAGGCGAAGAACCCCACCACATCCGTGATGGTGGTGACGAGCGGTCCGGAGGAGACCGCGGGATCGATTCCGAATCGGTTCAGCGCCAGGGGAATCACGATCCCCCCGAAGGCCGCGGAAACGAGGGTAATAATGATCGCAAGGCCGATCACGGGTCCAAGCTGCGCGGACCCGAACCAGAACACGGCCACGACGGCGAGAAGCGTCGCGAAGACGAGCCCGTTCAGAAGGCCGACCAGCATCTCGCGGCGCACCACGCGCCAAGCATTGGAGCGCCCAAGATCCCGCGTCGCCAGCGCGCGCACCGCGACCGTCATGGTCTGCGTGCCCGCATTGCCGCCCATGGAGGCGACGATCGGCATGAGCACCGCAAGCGCCACCATCTTCTGAATCGACTGCTCGAAATAGCCGATGACCGCCGAGGCGAGGAGGGCGGTGCACAGGTTCACGAAGAGCCAGGTGGAGCGGCTTTTCAGGATGTCCCACACGGTGTCGGAGAGTTCCTCCCCGGCATTCACGCCGCCAAGCGCCTTGATGTCCGCGTCCGCCTCCTCCTCCAGCACGTCCACGATGTCGTCGACCATCATGACGCCCACGAGCCGGTTGCCCTCGTCGACGACGGCGGCGGAGACGAGATTGTAGCGCTCGAAGAGGCGCGCCACCTCCTCCTGCGGCTCCGTGGCCTCGACCCGGTCGGGCTCGTCGTTCATGACCGCTTCGATCGTGACCGGCCGCTTCGAGCGAAGGAGCTTGTCGAGGGGCACGGCGCCCAGGAGGTGCCCGCCCGGATCGATCACGAAGATCTCGTAGAAGGTATCGGGCAGCTCAGCCGTCTCGCGCATGAAGTCGATGGTCTGGCCGATGGTCCAGAACGGCGGGACGGCGATCAGCTCCGTCTGCATGCGCCGGCCTGCGCTGCCTTCCGGGTAGTCGAGGGAGCGCTGGAGAGCGACGCGCTCAACGGCCGGAAGCTTGTCGAGGATCTCGGCCTGATCCTCTTCGTCGAAGGATTCCAGGATCGTGATCGCGTCGTCCGCGTCGAGCTCGCGCATGCCCTCGACCACGGTCTGCGTCTCGAGTTCCTCGAGGATGTCCTCGCGGACCGCCTCGTCCACTTCCGTGAGAGCCGCAAAGTCGAAGTCGCGTCCCAGAAGCTCGACAAGGCGCGGCCGGTCGTCCGGCTGCAGCGCTTCCAGCACGTCGCCGAGGTCGGATTCGTGGAAATCCTCCAAAAGCTCGCGCAGGCGCCCATCGTCGGCGGCGTGGATGGCCTCCGCGACCGCAGCGATGAAATCCCGCTCGATTTCCCCCGTCTCGTCCCTGAATGCCATAGCCTTCAGGGCGGCGTCGTCAGGCGCTCGGAGCGCCGCATTGGGCTCGACGTCCAGCATGGGCCTGTCCTCGGGAAGGGTGGGATCAGCGCCTTTTAGGCGCGGGGCCGCAGCCTGACAACGGCAGCCTCGCCTGTTCAACGCGGCGCGGCGTCTCTCGTTCGGCCAGCGGGCTCGGGATGATCTCAGAGGGCCTACCGGGCCTCCACGAGCAAACGGCCGCCGCTCTCGCGTAGGGAGAGGACGGTCCGGGGGAGTGGCGTCCCGATCGGCACGCGGCTCAGGCTCGTGCCGTCCGGTGCGGATTTCGTTGCAGGGCACCGAGGCCAGGGCGGCGGGACGGCACCCGCGCGGGCGCTTCCGATTCCGGAAGCGCCCAACGGCGCTGGGGTCAGCCCGCCATCCGCTGCGCGGATTTCTGGGCCTGCTCCAGATTTTGGAGGTCGACGGCGAGGCCGAGAATGTCGCCGCCGGTCAGCTTCTTGGGGTCGATTTGCGAGCCGATGCCGTAGCGCAGGTAGATCTCCTGCTTTTCCGGCGTCCGCATGGAGCCGCCCATGGTCCAGCTCGGGAAGGAACGCTGCAGTACCTCGCGGGTCTGGACGAGCGTGACCTGCGCGTGGCGCGGATCGCCCTCGATCCGGCGGTAGGTCGAGAAGATCTGGTTGCGCTCGCCTTCGAGGATCTGAAGGAACCATGTCTTGTCGAAGACGAGATAGCCCGTGATCCCGTCGCGCTGGTTGTTGCGCTGGGAGACCGCGATGATCTCGCGCAGGTGCTGCAGCAGGGCGCGGTCGTCGCCCGCCACGGTGTTGCGGCTGAAATAGATGAGCTGATGAAGCTTCATGGGTCGTCCTTTAGACATCGGCTGCGGAGGAGAACGTTACGCGGCGCTGCCAGCGACGGCGGCTGCGGAGGAGAAGGTTAGGCGGTGCTGCCAGCGACGGCGGCCCCAAGCCGGTCGATGCGCAGAAGTGGGAGGGATGGTCGCGGGCATTCGGCAACCGCGAAGGCAAGCGACAGCAATTGCTCGGCTGACAACGCGAACGGGTCGAGCAGCCCGTCGGGGAGCAGGTGGTCGATGAAGCTTGGGTCCACCGCATCGAGCTGCCCGAAATGCATCGACCACTCGCCGAAGTAGCGATGCGGTGCGAAAGCCTCCTCGTAGACCGTCACGTCTGTGTGGCGTGGGTCGCGAAAGATCCGGGTGGAGGTGCTGAGCAGGGCGTCGCGGGGGCCTTCGAGCACCTGCACGAAACAGCGATGGCTCGCGAGGAGCGTTCCCGAGATGCCGTTGAGCTGGTTGTTGGCGCGGGAAGCCGCCAGAATCCTAGCAAGCCCCACGTCGAAATTGGGCTTCAACCGCGAGAGATCGGGGCGGCTCACATAGATCAACCGATGGATCGACATTCTTGTCCCCTGTCCGGCGAGGCCGCTTCTGCGCCTGGCGGGGCAGGGCCCCTTGCCGTTGGGTCACGTATGCCGGGGAGGCGTAAAGGAAACTTGAAACGAACTGCGGACGCCGCGTGCGCGATGCAGAATCGCGCCGTCCGGCCCGAATTACCGTAAACTTTCGGTTGGAAAATCAGCGCCGCCGTCGGCGCGAGCGACCCGGACGGTCAAGCTCCGCTTTGCGAGGGGCATACTCCCTGGCGTGGGAGTGGTGCGGCCAAGAGGACTCGAACCTCCACAACTTGCGTTACTAGCACCTCAAGCTAGCGCGTCTACCAATTCCGCCATGGCCGCGAAGTAGACCCGGGCGCGATGTCCCGGCGAGGCGGAGCGTTTAACAGATCGAATGCGGCACCACAAGCCCGTTCGATTGTCTTCCGTCCGCCGCAACGAAACGGGCAGGCGGCCTTCAGGCCGCCGCAGCCGCCAGCGCCGCGATGGCGCCGTCGCCAACGGTCACGCCGCGGGTGCGGATGACCTCGGGTTTGCGGATCAGCTCCGTCACCTCGATGGCGATGCGGGTGCCGGTGACGATGATCTGGCCCCGGGCGATCGGGTGGTCGTTCGCCAGGATCTCCACCATATCCTGCTCGGTGGCTTCGAGCTCGATGACGGCGCCGCGGCCCATGCGCAAGAGCATGTGCACGGGCATCTTGTTGCGACCGAGCACCACGGAGAGGTTGACCTTGAGATCGTCGAGGGCCGACAAGCTTCGCTCCTGAACCTGAGGCTCCACCTGACCAAAACAGGGTGAACCATTGGTAAACACGCGCGAGATCCTGGCCGATAACCTCTTTCCCCGGACCGGGGCCGCCCCCGTCGAATGGGTCGTGGCCGAGGGGCTCGTCGGCTACGAGGAGGCCGTTGCCGCAATGGAGGCCCGAGTCGCCGCGATTGCGGCCGGCGAGGCCCGAGAGCGGGTGTGGCTCGTGGAGCATCCACCGCTTTACACGGCCGGGACCTCGGCGGAGGATTCGGATCTCGTGGAGCCCGGCCGCTTCCCGGTCTTCCGCAGCGGTCGGGGCGGGCAGTTCACCTATCACGGGCCTGGCCAGCGGGTGGCCTATGTGATGCTCGACCTCAACCGCCGCGAGCCGGACCTTCGCCGATTCGTGGCGGCGCTGGAGACGTGGCTCATCGGCACGCTCGCCAGCTTCAATGTCAGGGGCGAACGGCGGGAGGACCGCGTGGGGGTGTGGGTGCGCCGGCCGGAGAAGCTCTCCCCGATCCCGGGCGCCGTCGCGGAGGACAAGATCGCCGCCATCGGCATCCGGGTTCGCCGCTGGGTGACCTATCACGGCATCAGCCTCAACGTGGAGCCGGACCTGTCGCACTTTTCGGGAATCGTCCCCTGCGGGGTGAGCGAGCACGGGGTCACGAGCCTCGTGGATCTCGGCATCCCGGTCTCGATGCCGGAGGTCGATTCGGTGCTGCGGCGGGGGTTCGAGGACGTGTTCGGGCCGACCTTGGCCCTTTGAGCGTGACTTTCGCGACACGGTTGCCGGTCAGGTGGCGCAGGGAGCCCACGGGCGCCTTTCCAATTGTCGCGCTTCCTCTATGGTGCATCCAACCATTTTTCGGTGACTCTTCAGATGCATCGCGTGCTCCTCGCCTGTCTTGCGGCCGTTTCCCTCTCGGCCTGCGCCACCCCGTCCTCCCGGGCGCAGTTCGTGCGCGACGTGTTCCCGACCTTCTCGTACCGGCCGATCCCGGTGGAGCAGGTTCGCATCAATGATTCGCCGGCGGACATGAACGCGTGCCGCCGCCTCGGCGAGGTGAGCGCCACCGTTCCGACGACCCCGGGGATGACCCCCGTGGCCGGCGCCATCCAGGCGACACCGGGCTTCGAGATCGCCCTCGAGGCGATGCTCGAGCGCACGCTCGCGCTCGGCGGCACGGACCTTCTCCTCCTGAAGCAGTCTCCCGACTGGACCTTCGTCCGCGGCGTCGCCTATCGCTGCGGCCCGGCGGTTCGGGAGCGCGTGGTCGTCCGCGCGGCCGGCTGACGGCGGAACGCCTCGCGGTCTCCATTGCTCCGAGCGGAGCCGCAGGCTAAACGCGGCTACCATCACCATAGGGCAGGGGACCCGCGCACGTGCCCGTCATCGCCAGTTCCGTCGACCTGAAATCCGATTCCGCCCAGGCAAACCGCGCCGCCTGGGCCGAGCTTGCCCGCGATCTTCAGGAGAAGCGCGCCACCGTCGCCGAGGGTGGGCCGCCGAAGGCCCGCGAGCGCCATCTCGCTCGCGGCAAGCTCCTGCCGCGCGAGCGCGTCATGCGGCTCCTCGATCCCGGTGCGCCCTTCCTCGAGATCGGATCCCTCGCCGCCCATGGCATGTATGAGGATTCGATCCACGCGGCCGGCATGATCGCCGGCATCGGCCGGGTCTCCGGCCGCGAGGTAATGATCGTCTGCAACGACTCGACGATCAAAGGCGGCACCTACTACCCGATGACCGTCAAAAAGCATCTCCGCGCCCAGGAGATCGCCCGCGAGAATCGGCTGCCTTGCCTCTATCTCGTCGATAGCGGCGGCGCGAACCTGCCGCACCAGACGGAGGTCTTCCCGGACCGGGATCATTTCGGCCGCATCTTCTACAACCAGGCGACCCTGTCCTCGCTCGGCATCCCGCAGATCGCCTGCGTGATGGGCTCCTGCACGGCGGGCGGCGCCTATGTGCCGGCCATGTCCGACGAGACCATCATCGTGCGCCGCCAGGGCACCATCTTCCTCGGCGGTCCGCCCCTGGTGAAGGCCGCGACGGGCGAGGTGGTCTCCGCCGAGGATCTCGGCGGGGCCGACGTTCATGCGCGGCAATCGGGCGTGGCCGATCACTACGCGACGGACGACGTGCACGCGCTCGCCGTCATGCGCCGCATCGTGGGAACGCTCAACACCAGGAAGACGATCGACATCGATCTCGCGGAGCCCCTGGAGCCCCGCTACGACGCCTCCGATCTCGACGCCATCGTCCCGACCGACCTCAAGAAGCAGTACGACATCCGCGAGGTGATCGCGCGGCTGGTGGACGGCTCCGAGTTCGACGAGTTCAAGCGCCTCTACGGCACCACGCTCGTCACCGGCTTTGCCCGCATCTGGGGCATCCCGGTCGGCATCATCGCCAATAACGGCATCCTGTTCTCGGAGAGCGCGCAGAAGGGCGCGCATTTCATCGAGCTGTGCTGCCAGCGGCGCATCCCGCTTCTCTTCCTTCAGAACATCTCGGGCTTCATGGTGGGCCGCCAATACGAGGCGGGTGGCATCGCCAAGGACGGGGCGAAGCTGGTGACGGCCGTCGCCTGCGCGCAGGTCCCGAAGGTGACCCTGCTCGTGGGCGGCTCGTTCGGCGCCGGCAATTACGGCATGTGCGGCCGCGCCTATTCCCCGCGCTTCCTCTTCACCTGGCCGAACTCGCGCATTTCCGTGATGGGCGGGGAGCAGGCCGCGAGCGTGCTCGCCACCGTGCGCCGGGACAACATCGAGGCGGAGGGGCGGAGCTGGAGCGCCGAGGACGAAGAGGGCTTCAAGGCGCCGATCCGCTCCAAATACGAGGAGGAGGGCTCGCCCTACTACGCGACCGCTCGCCTGTGGGACGACGGCGTCATCCTGCCCTCGGAAACCCGTCGCGTGCTGGGGCTCGCTTTTTCGGCAACCCTCAACGCACCGGTCCCGGAGACGAGGTTCGGCGTATTCCGGATGTAGGGACCTGCCGTTCAGGGGGCGGCGAACCGGCGCCAGGAGATCTTTTTCGCGTCCACCCACCGGTCTTGCGCTATGCTGACCCGATGAGCACGGACGACCCCTTTCAGGAGCGCCGCTCCGCCTATGCGGACGCGGTGATCCGGCTTGCCGGCGCTGACCATCCGCGGGTTCGGGCGCTCTTCGCCGCCCTGCCGCGGGAGCGGTTCCTGCCGCCCCCGCCCTGGACCACCATTTCGGCCGGCGTCGCCACGCAGACCAGCGACCTCTCGGCCCTTTACGAGAACGTGCTGGTCGCCCTCGATACGCGGCAGGGCATCAACAACGGGGAGCCGGCCCTGCATGCGGCCTGGCTCGCCACGGTGGATCCGCAGCCTGGCGAGACGGTCGTGCATGTGGGCGCGGGCTCCGGCTATTACACCGCGATGCTCGCGCGGCTCGTGGCGCCGGCTGGCCGGGTGGAGGCCTATGAGGTCCATCCGGAGCTTGTGGCGGATGCGGCCCGGAATCTCGCCGACGAACCGGGCGTGACCGTTCGCAACGAGAGCGCGTTCGGCCGGAAGCTGCCGGAGGCCGACGTCGTCTATGTCAATGCGGGCGTGTTCGCGCCCGATCCCGAATGGCTCATGGCATTGCGGCCGGGAGGGCGCCTGATCTTTCCCTGGCAGGCCGACGGGCGCTGGGGGCCGGCGCTTCTCGTGACGCGGCAGGCCGGAGGCTTCATGGCCCGGCCCGTGATGCAGGTCGGCTTCATCACCTGCTCGGGGCAGCCCCGCGGCCAGCGTGGGGAGATCACCCGGCTCGGGATCGAGTTTACCCGATCCGTATGGATGCGCAGCGAGCGCGCGCCCGATCGGACAGCGACGGCGGTCTACGATCAGCTCTGGTTTTCCATCGACGACGTGGCCGCCTGACCCCACTTGGGGCCCCCATAATGACGGCCGGAATGTTGCCCTGTTGCAACACCCAGGAATGTTCCTGTTCCCGCCGTCATTGCTGCCCCACTCCGCCGCGATGCCGCCATAAACCGGCAGCACCTCAGGAGGGCTGTGAAGTCCCTGAAACCTCAAGGGTTTGGAACCTGCCGCAGGCACCGGCGCAAGGCTGACAAAGCCTTAACCGAATGCCGAAGGTTGCGTTGCGCGCGAGCCGGGCGGCATGGCAGATCACGAAGGATTCACGGCGGTCCCGGACACCTTGGGACATAACGAAAAACGCCGGCCAAGGAGTGGGGTCTTCAGCCATGGATGCGCGGGTCGTCGATAAGTCGAAGCTGCCGAGCCGTCACGTGACGGAGGGGCCCGAACGGGCGCCGCACCGTTCGTACTACTATGCCATGGGCCTGACCCGGCAGCAGATCGCGCAGCCTTTCGTCGGCGTCGCCACCTGCTGGAACGAGGCCGCTCCCTGCAACATCGCCCTCATGCGCCAGGCGCAGGCGGTGAAGAAGGGCGTGGCGTCCGCGAACGGCACCCCCCGCGAGTTCTGCACCATCACGGTGACGGACGGCATCGCCATGGGCCACCAGGGCATGAAGTCCTCGCTCCCGTCCCGCGAGGTGATCGCGGATTCGGTCGAGCTCACCATGCGCGGCCATTCCTACGACGCGCTCGTGGGCCTTGCGGGCTGCGACAAGTCCCTGCCCGGCATGATGATGGCCATGGTGCGCCTCAACGTGCCCTCGATCTTCATCTATGGCGGCTCCATCCTGCCCGGCACCTTCAAGGGCCGTCCCGTCACCGTGCAGGACGTGTTCGAGGCGGTCGGCAAGCACTCGGTCGGCGACATGTCCGACGAGGATCTCGCCGAGCTCGAGCAGGTGGCCTGCCCCTCGGCCGGCGCCTGCGGCGCGCAGTTCACCGCCAACACGATGGCGACCGTCTCCGAGGCCATCGGCCTCGCGCTGCCGTACTCGGCCGGCGCCCCGGCCCCCTACGAGCTCCGCGACCGGTTCTGCATGACCGCCGGCGAGATGATCATGGACCTCGTGGCCAAGCAGATCCGCCCGCGGGACATCGTGACCCGCAAGGCCCTCGAAAACGCGGCCATGGCGGTCGCGGCTTCCGGCGGCTCCACGAACGCTGCCCTGCATCTGCCGGCCATCGCCCATGAATGCGGCATCAAGTTCGACCTCTTCGACGTGGCCGAGATCTTCCGCAGGACGCCGTACATCGCCGACCTCAAGCCCGGCGGGCGCTATGTGGCGAAGGACCTCTTCGAGGTGGGCGGCATCCCGCTCATCCTGAAGGCGCTTCTTGACGGCGGCTATCTCCACGGCGACTGCATGACCGTGACGGGCCGTACGATGGCCGAGAACCTCGCTTCGGTGAAGTGGAACGAGGATCAGGACGTGGTGCGCCGCACCGACAGCCCGATCACCGTGACCGGCGGCGTCGTCGGCTTGAAGGGCAACCTCGCGCCGGAGGGCGCCATCGTGAAGGTCGCCGGCATGTCGGCCGACAAGCAAACCTTCCGGGGCCCGGCCCGCTGCTTCGACGGCGAGGAGGCCTGCTTCGAGGCGGTGAGGAACAAGCGCTACAAGGAGGGCGAGGTTCTCGTCATCCGCTACGAGGGCCCGAAGGGTGGCCCCGGCATGCGCGAGATGCTCGCCACCACGGCCGCCCTCTACGGCCAGGGCATGGGCGACAAGGTCGCCCTCATCACGGACGGCCGATTCTCCGGCGCGACCCGTGGCTTCTGCATCGGCCATGTGGGGCCCGAAGCGGCGGTGGGCGGCCCGATCGGCCTCCTCCAGGATGGCGACATCATCGTGCTCGACGCCATCAAGGGGACCATGGACGTGGAGCTCTCGGACGAGGAACTCGTGCGCCGGCGCACGGCCTGGACCGCCCGGGAAATGCCATCCTCCTCGGGTTACCTGTGGAAGTACGCCCAGACGGTCGGGCCGGCCCGGGACGGGGCCGTCACCCATCCGGGTGGAGCGGCAGAGAAGCAGACCTATGCGGATATCTAGCTTCATCGCGGGATTCGGTGTGCTGCTGATGGGGCAGGGCGCAGCCCTCGCCCTCGACGCCGCCCCGCGCCCGCAGCCCCTGGTGCCGATCACCAAATACGGCTCCGTCACGGAAGCGCTTCGCGACGGCGTCCGCGACTACAATGCGGGCGACAAGAGCGGCGCGGCCCGGGCTCTCGAATACGCCGCCACCCACGGTCACACGCTCGCGCTCTGGAAGCTCGGACGCATGTATGCGGACGGGGACGGGGTCCAGCACGACGATCTCAAGGCCTTCGAGTATTTCTCGAAGCTCGCCGATCAGAACGCTGACGAGGCGCCGGATTCTCCGAACGCGCCGGTGGTCTCCTCCGCCTTCGTGGCGCTCGGCACCTATTTCCTCGACGGGATCAAGGGCACCTACGTGGCGGCGAACCCGGTTCGCGCCCATGAGATGTTCCAGTACGCGGCGTCCTATTTCAGCGACCCGAATGCCCAGTACAACCTGGCGCGGCTCTATCTCGACGGCATGGGCATCGAGAAGGACGCCCGCCAGGCTGCCCGCTGGTTCAACCTCGCCGCCGAGAAGGGCCATTACCAATCCCAGGCGCTTCTCGGGCACCTCCTCATCAACGGGCAGGGCGTACCCCGCCAGCGGGCCCGGGGTCTGATGTGGCTGACGCTCGCCCGCGAGGCCGCCGATCCGGCCAAGGACGTCTGGGTGTCCGAGCTCTACGAAAAGGCTTTCGCGACCTCGGCCGAATCGGATCGCAAGAACGCGCTCGCCATGCTGGAGCAGCACCTGCAGTCGCGGCGCTAGCCGCTCCTGCGGTCTCGCTCAGGCTGCGGGCCAATGGGCGTTCGCGCCCCGTGCCGAGCGCCGCATGAGCACGACCTCGCTTTCCTTGAAGGTGGTGCGCGCCTGCTCGCGGTACCCGCATTTCTCGGCGACGCGGATCGAGGGCGTGTTCTCGGGCGTGACGATGCAGGCGGTCTCGGGGACGGCGAGATGCCGGTCGCCCCAGGCAAGGGCGGCTTCCACGGCTTCCGTCGCGTACCCGCGTCCATGAACGGCCGGAGCCAGCACCCACCCCGCCTCCGGAACGCCCTCCAATGACGGCACCATCGCGCGCTTGAAATCCGCAAAGCCCACCTCGCCCGCGAATGCGCCGGTGGCCCTTTCCTCGATGGCCCAGTAGCCGTAGCCCAACAGCGACCAGAGTCCCGCATAGCGCAGGAGGCGAGACCAGGCCTCGTCGCGGGTCGTGGGCTTGCCCGAAATGTACCTCACGGTCCGAGGATCGCTCCAGAGCGCGAAGCTCGCCTCGAAATCATCCGCGCCGTGCGGGCGAAGCACGAGGCGCTCGGTCGCCAGGATGGGTGGGATTGGCGAGCGATCCACGGATCACTCCAGGTCGAGATCGATCATCACGGGCACATGGTCCGATGGCTTGTCCCAGCCGCGGGTTTCCTTGCGGATCGACGCGGTCCTCAGGCGGTCGAGGGCCTGGGGCGAGAGGAGGTGGTGGTCGATGCGGATTCCGTTGTTCCGCTGGAACGAGGCCGCCTGATAGTCCCAAAAGGAGTAGAGCCCCGGCTGGTCGCTACAGGCCCGGACCGCGTCGGCGAGGCCGAGATTGACGAGGTTGCGAAATTTCGCCCGGCTCTCCGGCTGGAAGAGGGCATCGTTCCGCCAGGCATGCGGGTCCGCCGCATCTTCGGGCTCGGGGATCACGTTGTAATCCCCGCAGAGCACGAGGTGCTCCTCGCGCTTCAGGAGATCCTTCGCGTGCGCGGCAAGGCGGTCGAGCCAGGCGAGCTTGTAGTCGAATTTCGGGGTGCCGAGCGGGTTGCCATTCGGCAGGTAGATGGAAGCGACGCGCAGGGGGCCGCGGGCGGTCGGAAGCACGCCTTCGAGGTACCGCGCCTGCTCGTCGGTCTCGTCCCCCGGGAGGCCCCGACGGACGTCCTCGAGCGGCAGCTTCGAGAGGATCGCGACGCCGTTATAGGCCTTCTGCCCGTGGATCTCGACCCGGTAGCCCGCCGCCTCCACCTCCGCGCGGGGAAAGGCCTCGTCCTGGCATTTCAGTTCCTGCAGGCAGACCACGTCCGGATCGGCGCTGCTCACGAATGTGAGGAGATGCTCCAGCCGCTGCTTGATGGAGTTCACGTTCCAGGTCGCGATCCGCATCGATATCCAAGCCCCTGTGCCCTGCATTCAGGCCTTTGTGGGTCTGAGGCCGCCCTTTGGCAACGCTCCCTGCGGCCCTTGCATGCTGTCTTGTGTCATCGGATGTTCGCCTGCGCCTGGCAAGGCGCGGCGCCAAGCGGAACGGAAAGCCTCACCTCCGATCATGTCCTCGACCTGGTTCACGACCCTCGACCATTATTGCGAGCGCCTGGATCCGGGCTTCTGGGCCGAGCCGCTGAACGCGGTGACGAATGCGGCCTTCCTGATCGCCGCCCTGATGGCCTATCGGCTCTGGCGCCGGGCCGGCGGGCAGGACGGGCCGAGCCTTTGGCTCATCCTCGTCACGGCCTCGGTCGGGATCGGCAGCTTTCTCTTCCACACCTTCGCCACCCGCTGGTCGCTGCTCGCGGACGTGATCCCGATCGCGATCTTCATCTACAGCTATTTCATCCTCGCCATGCGGCGGGCGCTCGGGCTCGGTGCCGTCGCCGCGGCGCTGGCGATGGGTGGCTTCGTCCTGTTCAATGTGGGGTTCGAGGCCGCCTGGAAGCTGGTGCTTCCGGCTGTCACCCTCAACGGCTCCGTGGGGTATCTGCCGGCGGCGCTGGCCTTGTTCGCGGTGGGCGGATTGTGCCGCCTAAGGGCCGGCGATGCCAGCCGCCGGGCCCTCGCAGCGCGGGCGCTCATCGGGGCGGGCTCCGTCTTCGTCCTGTCTCTTGCCTTCCGCTCGGTGGATGCGGGCGCCTGCGCAGCGCTGCCCGTCGGCACGCATTTCATGTGGCACGTGCTCAATGCGCTCGTGCTCTTCATCCTGATGCGCGCGGCGATCGCGCTCGGCCCTCACGCCTCGGCGAGGACCTCGGCCACGACCGATTGAACGAGCGCCGGCAGAACCTCGAAGGCATAGGGCGCGTGCAGGCGCTCCAGCCAGTGATGATAGTCGCGGCCCCAGGGGCCGATATTCACGATGGGAATCGCCGGGGTTGCGCCGCCCTGGAGATCCCAGCGGATGCTGGAGCCCCAGATCGGCGTCTGCCGCGCGGCTTCCGCGAGGTCCTGTGCATCGACCGGCCCGACGAAGCTCATATCGGCGATGGCCGGGAAATACGCGACGGCGCCGATCGAGACGCCATGCGCCTGGGCGGTTGCCTGCATGGCACGCTCCACCGCGCGGCGCAGGCCCGCATCCTCCGGCCGCCAGGCGACGGCCGGATAGGGCATGGAGCCGTAGGCGAGGATCACGGCCGGTCCCTGGAGCCCTGAAGCCGCCCAGGTCTCCTCGATGAGGCGGCGCGAGCGGGTCGGGAGATCAAGATCCGAGCGGCTGAGTTCGACTCCGAGCGCATCGAAGCGGGTTCGGAACGCTGCGTCGCGGCGCTCTGCGGTCTCCCGCAACTCCGCATAGGTGAGGATCGGGATGTCGTGCCAGGCGGGCGTCGGCGCGACCGGGACCTTGAGGCGCCCGGCGCGCTCGGCCATCCGGGCAGCGGCCCGGTCGAGCGCCCGGCGGGTGATGGCCTTGGCGGTTTCCATCACCTCGGCGGCGGTGCGGCGATGGATGAGCACGTTCCAGTAAGTCCAGACCGCTCCCGGGATCGTCACGTTGTACTGGGCCTTGAGATCGCGCAGGCCGAGCACGGTCGGCGGCGCCGCGAGCTCGCCGTCCGCATCCTCGCCGAGCTCCGGCGCGAACTCCATCTCGGCCGTGATCTCGGCGGCGAGATAAGCCGCGTTGACGCCAGCGAGCGGGTAGGCCGCATGGGATTCGAGGCCGACCACGAAGGCGCTGAGCAGGAGCTTGCCGATGCATCCGAAAGCGACCACTCGGCCGCTCGCCCCGTCCCCCTCGTCGCAGATCGCATCGAGGTTGATGTCGAGGCGGACATCGAGCTCCCGCTCGGCGAGGAAGCCCGGCAGCATGTCGGCGGCGGCGCGCATCCCGGCGGAGCGGTCCTCCTCATCCGGCGTTGCCACGAGGAGGAGGTTGCCCTGCCGTCGCCCGTCGGCCGCGAAGGCCTCGAGCACGGCGATCCCGGCACCCACGCCCGCCTTCATGTCGAGAAGGCCGCGGCCGGGCAGGAAGGCACCGCTCTCGAAATCCGCGAGCGCCTGCGGGTCGAGCCCGGAAGCCTTGAGGCTGTCGACGAGGCGCGGAAGCAGGCTTTCGGCCTCCCCGGCGATGGGCTTCAACGGCCCGTAATCCTCGACCGGCACCGTGTCGAAATGGCCGGTGAGCATAACGGCCGCGCGGCCGGTGCCGCGGACCAGCGCGAACACATTGGAGCGACCGAGCGGATCGCCGGGGATCGGCGCAACCACGAGGTCGCGCGGGTTCGCGGCAAAGTAGGGGATCTCGCGCAGGAGTCCGGCGAGCTTGTGGGAAAAGGCCGCCTCGTCCGGCGTGCCCGTCACGCTCGGCCAGGCGGAGAGCTGGAGCGACACCGCGCGGGCGCGCTGCGCCAGGTCAGGGGAGGGAGCGGAGGATAACACGGGTGGCTCGCAGAACGGGAATGGAGCCCGTCCTGTGAGCCGCGCCGGGGCGCCGGTCAAGCGAGGTGTATGCCGGATCCTGGGCTTAAGTCGGCCGAGCGAGAGGCCGTGCCGCCTTCTTCACCGGATCACTTCGACTGGACGGAGAGACCGGGCGCCGTGGAGCCGGTGCTCTTGACCGGATCACTTCGACTGGACGGAGAGACCGGGCGCCGTGGAGCCGGTGCTCTTGACCGGATCACTTCGACTGGACGGGGAGACCGGGCGCCGTGGAGCCGGTGCTCTTGACCGGATCCGAGCAGTCGCTTGGGGTCTTCTGGCAATCGAGCTTCATGGTCGGCGCGGCGGATTGGGAGTCGGAGGACGCGCCAGCATTCGGGAGGATGCTGCTCTCCTCCACGCGGATCTGGTCCTTGGGCTTGTCCATCTGCCCGAGGCCCGGGTTCTGCTCGAGGCCGAGCTTGTCGTTGGGGTTGTTCGCCGGATTGGGTGTGGTTTGCGCGAACGCGGCGGTGGAGAGGAGCGCCACAAGACCGGCGGCGATGAGGGTGCGCATGGCGTGTCTCCCGGGCGGATGCGTCCGCGATGAATGGCGAAGGTCGCAGGACCAACGCGGCGGCCGAGCGGTTGGTTGCGACCGCGGCCGCGATCCGGGTGCAACTTCGGAGCGACCAGCGACGTTTGTCCCGTGAGGACCAACAATCTCGGAACCAGATCATGCGCGTAGCTTGGGCCACAGCGGCGTTGGCCGCATCGCTTGTCATTTCGACCGCTGCGCTGTCGCAGTCTTCGTCCGGTGGGGGCTCGTCCGGCGGAGGTTCGTCGGGCAGCTCGTCGGGGAGCGCCTCGAGCGGGGCGGCCTCCGGCAGTCCGTCATCGACGGGGCCCGGTGGGTTCTCTCCCGGCGCGACATCCCCCGGCTCCTCGCCCAGCGTCGCCAACCCATCCTCGCCGGCGGTGCCCCGCGCGCCGGGCGGCTCCTCGTCCCTGACCCCGCCGATTCAGAACCCCGGGGCCGAGGGCGGCTCCGGCGGCTCGACGGCGGCCTCGGCCGGCACGACCGGATCGGTCGGTGCCACTGGCCGCAATCTGCGCCCGGGCCAGGCGTCGGCCGTCGATCCGTCGCGCGCCGATCAGGTGATCGACCGGGCGAACCAGCGGATCAACAGCACGGTGATGCGCAGCATCTGCCGCGGCTGCTGAGAGCACGAAAAAGGGGCGGTCGAAGCCGCCCCTTTTGGGATCGTTCAGGCCGCCCGCTCCAGGGCCGGGTAATCCGTGTAGCCGCGCGCGTCGCCGCCATAGAAGGTGGAGCGGTCCGGCTCGTTCAGCGGAGCGTTGAGACGTAGGCGCTCCACGAGATCGGGGTTCGCGATATAGGCGCGTCCGAACGCGACGAGATCGGCGCGTCCCTGCGCCAGCGCGTCCGCGGCCGTCTCCCGCGTGTAGCCGTTATTCGCCATGTAGGCGCCCCGGAAGGACCGGCGGAGCGCGCCGTAATCCACATCGACCGCATTCCGGTCGCCGCCCGTCGCGCCCTCGATCACGTGGATGTAGCCGAGGCCGAGCCGGTCTAGGCCTTCCACCACATGGGCGAATGTCGCCTGCGGGTCGCTGTCCGCCGCGTCGTTCACGAGCGCCGGCGACAGGCGGATGCCGACCCGGCCGCGATCCCAGACCTTCAGCACGGCCTCCGTCGCCTCCAGGGTGAGACGCGCGCGGTTCGCGATGGAGCCGCCATAGGCGTCGGTGCGCTTGTTGGAGCCGTCCTTCATGAACTGGTCGAGGAGGTAGCCGTTCGCCGCGTGGATCTCCACCGCGTCGAAGCCCGCTTCCTTGGCGTTGCGGGCCGCCTGCTCGTAATCGCCCAGGATCGCCTTGATCTCGTCGAGAGCGAGGGCGCGGGGCTCCGACACGTCGGCAAAGCCCGAGGACAGGAATGTCTTGGTATTGGCGCGAAGAGCCGAAGGGGCGACCGGCGCCGCGCCGTCCTTCTGCAGGGACACGTGCGAAACCCGGCCCACATGCCAGATCTGGACGGCGATGCGCCCGCCCGCCGCGTGCACCGCATCCGTGACCTTGCGCCAACCGGCCACCTGCTCGGGCGTGTAGATGCCGGGGGTCTGAAGGTAGCCCTGGCCCTGGCGCGAGATCTGGGAGCCCTCCGAGATCAGCAGGCCCGCGGAAGCGCGCTGCGCGTAATAGGCAGCCGCGAGATCGCCCGGCACGTCGCCTTCGGCCTTGGCGCGGTTGCGGGTCAGGGGCGCCATGACGATCCGGTTCGGCAGGGTGAGATCACCGAGGCGGAAGGGCTGGAAGAGTGCTTCGGCGGACGCGGCCATCATATTCTCCGTGACACGGCGTGAATTTTTCAGAATTGCCGTGCAGGCCCGGAGATATGATTGCGCCATCCTCCTGTGAAGGTGCGCTGGCGCACATGCGAAAAGGCAGGGCCGGAGCCCTGCCTTTCCCGTTCATCGGCTCAGGTGGTCAGTTGCGAGATTCTTGCATCAGGCGGCCGCGCAGATTGTAGGTCTGGCGCAGGCTGGGCGGGTTGGCATCGGTCGGGTAGGCCCGGTAGGCGCGCGCGGCGCTGTCGCCCGGCGCCACGGTGAACATGCCGATATTGCTGGCATCCCGCTGCATCGTCATGCCGTTGTGCTGCATGACACGGCTCTTCTTCCGGGTCTGGGCCTCGGCGGTGCCCATGAGGCCCACCGCGAGCACCGCTCCGAGAGCGGCAACACCAATCGTCTTGATCGTCATCGTGTGCTCCTCGTCGCTGTTGCGAACCATCGCGTTTGCGAGCCGAGAGCGTGGCACGGCGCTGGAGGCGTCCCGCCGCGAGCATCGCGGCTGTGCGGGTGCCTGAAACGGGTCACGCGTCCGACGGCTTCCAGGGAGCAACGCAGCCTGCGCGGACCACGTTCCTACGGCCGAGCCGACCAAACGTGCGAAGGGGCGGCCTTCGGAGCCGCCCCTCGGATTGGTCGTGTCGGCGTTCGCGCGTCAGTAGGTGCAGACGAGCCGCTGGCCGGAGCGGGCGAGATACGTGCCCGTGACCGGGTCGAAGGAGCGGAAGCGGCGCGCGCAATAGGAGGCGAGCTGCGGGTCCACGGTGGCCGGGGGCGGGGGCGGAGTGGCGGCCTGGTTCGCGATGGCGCCGGCGATCAGGGCGCCGGCCGCGAGGCCCGCGACGCCAGCCGCCACGGCGGCGCCGTTGTCGCGCCGGTAATAATAGCGACCGCCATAATAGGGGCGGCCGTAATAGGGCCGCCCATAATAGTATTGGGTGTAGCTCTCGCCCGGATAGGCGCGGGTGAGATCGGGCATCGCCGGCTGGGCGGCGGCCGGGGTCAGCGAGGTGCCCGCCGCGGTGAGAGCGAGGGCGGCAACGGCGAGGAAACGCATGGATTGTCTTCCTTCGTTACGTCAGGATGGCGAAAGGTTAGTGTATAGCGCGCCCGAACTGAGCGGAAACTGAACGGCCAGGAACGAGCTGGCCGGATCACGAGAGTTTGAGGTCGAAGGCCGAGGCCGTCGCCTCGTCCCGGTGGCGACGCAAGAGGCCGATATCCGCAAGCTCCCGATCCGAGAACCGGGCGAGTTCCTTGGCCGCCCGACGCGCCTGCAGCACCCGCCTCATGCGGGACAGAATGAACGACAACACCATCGCAACCTCCTCAACGAAGAGCCGGTCGTGGCCGGCGCGGCCCCCTCAGAGAGGGCTGCTTCTAGGCTGAGCGTTTTGCGGGAGCATTGCGTGGAATGTTGCGTGCGGCGGGAGGGGGCTTCACGCCGTCACCCGCGCTCGGCCGCCGCAACGGGAGGGGCTCGTGGGAGACGCGCGAGGCTTCTCCCACGCAGGCCTCAGTGCTTCTCCTCCGCAGGGCTGTGATGGGCCTGGGGTTTGTGCCCGCTCTGGCCGCCGTTGTTATGCTTGTTGTGATCGCGGCTCTCCTGATGGGAGCCTTCGCCCGTCATCGGCTGGCGCCCGCCCGCGCTCTTCGAATCCGCCTGCATCGCATCGGTGATGTCGCTGCGGTTCGGGTTCTCGGGCGTCATGTCGGGCTTGCCGTCCACGCGGACGCCATTCGGCTGGCTGCGATTGCCTTTTTCACTCATGAGCCGTTCTCCTCAGCTGGGCCGGCGATGCGTGCCGCACCGCGAGATCCGTTTCCTCGTTATTTCTTCTGCTGCTGGCGCTTCTGCGCACCGTTGCCGTCCTTGCCTTGCGTGTGCTGCGTGCCGCCCTTGTTGGAGCCCCCATGGCCTTCCTGCGGGATGCCCTCGGGATTGGTGCGGGTGCCGGGGATGTTCTTCGTCATGGTGTGTTCCTCGCTTGCCGTGTCGTGGCCCGTGAGGGAGCGGTGAGAGGCGACGCCGTCGCCCGCCTCCGCATGGAGGCCGCCGCTCTGGCCAGGCTTGAGGCCGGTGCCCTTCAGGCTTTCGGCCGCGAAGCCGGCCGCCCTGTCTTCGCCGCGGTCGCTCATGCGTTCCTCCGCTCCGTGCTCGTCGGATCTGCTGCTGGCGCCTCGGGCGCCCCGCCCATTTCCGCCGAGCTTGCGCTGCGGGAACGGGCGACTGAGGGGTTAACGTCCGGGCGGCGAATGGTTCGAGCGTGGCCACGGAAATGACCGCGCGTCGCCGAGAGCCTGACGGCGTCGCGGCAACCAAGCCGCGGGAAAACCGTTCACGCTTGAAACGCGCATCCATGCGGATGGATCGCCGCAACACGGCCGTGCGGCCACGCCTCGACACCCAGGAGGGAAGCCATGACCCAGTCCAGAAAGCCCGGCGGCGCCGGCCTCACCACGCGGCAGGGCCATCCTGTCTTCGACAACCAGAACACCCGCAGCGTCGGCGAGCGCGGCCCCCTGGTGCTGGAGGATTACCAGTTCCTGGAGAAGATCACCCATTTCGACCGGGAGCGGATTCCGGAGCGCGTGGTGCATGCCCGCGGCGCGGCGGCGCACGGCTATTTCGAGCCCTACGGCACGGCGGGCAGCGACCCGATCGAGAAATACACCCGGGCCCAGGTGTTCAAGAAGGGCTCGCGCACGCCGGTCTTCATCCGCTTCTCGACGGTGATCCATGGCGGCCACTCGCCCGAGACCCTGCGCGACCCGCGGGGCTTCGCGATCAAGTTCTACACCGAGGCCGGCAATTGGGATCTCGTGGGCAACAACCTGAAGGTCTTCTTCATCCGCGACCCGCTGAAGTTCCCGGACATGGTCCACGCCTTCAAGCCGGACCCGGTGCATAACCGCCAGGACATGAACCGCTTCTTCGACTTCGTGAGCCTCTCGCCCGAGGCGACGCACATGGTGACATGGCTGTTCTCGCCCTGGGGCATCCCGGCCAATTACCGCGAGATGCAGGGCTCTGGCGTCAACACCTACAAGCTCGTGAACGACCGGGGCGAAACGGTGCTGGTGAAGTTCCACTTCCAGCCCAAGCTCGGCGTGCGCAACCTTACGCAGGCGGAGGCCGAGGCGATCCAGGCCAAGGACTTCAACCACGCGACGGGCGACCTCTACGACGCCATCGAACGCGGCGAATTTCCCGAATGGGAGATGGCGATCCAGGTGATGGAGGACCACGAGCACGCGGAGCTCGACTGGGACCCCCTCGACGTGACGAAGCTGTGGCCCGAGGACCAGTTCCCGCTGCTGCCCGTGGGGCGCGTGGTGCTCGATCGCAACCCGGTGGACTACCACAACGAGGTGGAGCAGGTGGCCTTCGGCACGGGCGTGCTGGTGGACGGGATCGACTTCTCCGACGACAAGCTGCTGCAGGGGCGCACCTTCGCGTATTCGGACACCCAGCGCTATCGCGTGGGGCCGAACTACCTGCAGCTCCCCATCAACGCGCCGAAATGCCCCTTCGCCACCAACCAGCGCGGCGGGCAGATGAGCTACCATGTGGACGGGGCCGAGCAGGGCGCCGATCCGCACGTCAACTACGAGCCCTCGAACCGCAACGGCCTGCGCGAGCAGGAGCGCGCGGGCCCACCGCCGCGGACTTACGTGGAGGGCCATGTGGGACGCCAGCCCCTCTCGCGGCCGAACAACTACAAGCAGGCGGGCGAGCGCTACCGCACCTTCTCGGAGGCCGAGCGCGATGAGCTGATCGCCAACCTCGTGGGCGCGCTCTCAACCTGCGATGCGGTGATCCAGGAGAAGATGGTGCACCACTTCACCGAGGCCGACCCGGATTACGGGCGCCGCGTCGCGGAGGGGCTGGGCATGAGCCGCCAGGCGGCGGCCGAATAGGCGAGGAGGGGTGGCCGGGCGGGTGCGATCAGCCAATCGTGGGCGCGCTGCGGCGGCCGAATAGGCGGGGAGGGGTGGCCGGGCGGGTGCGATCAGCCGAGAGGCACCAGCACCGGCTCGGCCGCGTAGCCCGCCCGATGCAGCGCATCGATGAGCGCCGCCTCGCCGCGGGCCGACGTCACCGCGATGGTGCGCCGCGCCTGATCCGCCTCGATCCGGACAGCGGGATCGAGCGCTTGCAGCGCCCGCGTCACGGCCTTGAGGCAACCGCCGCAGCTCATGGTGGGGATATGGAAATGGTGCATGACCGGGGTCCTTCCGTTGGGAGTCCCGGTCGGTGTAGGGCTTCCCATTATGGGAAGGTCAAGGGCCGGTTGGATCACCGGCCCTGAACGATGGAGGTGTCCGCAACCTCCCGGCGCGGCCGCCGGCTCTCCTCAGATCACGAAGAAGTCGTTGTGGGTGAGCGCCAGCTTCTTGGTCACGCTCGCGAACTCCACCGCCTGGTGGCGCGTGCCCGAGCCGTCCGCATCGTAGGACAGAACGCCCTTCTTCTTGTCGTAGATGATGTAGTCGTTCTTGTCCTTGGCCTTGTCCAGGCTGAAGAACTTCTTGTTCAGCGCCTTGGGAGCAAGCTCGAACGAGCCCTTGCCGAGCTTGGTGAACACCGCGTTCTCCAGCCAGATCGCATCGTCCTTGACGTTGAAGTCCCGGATCGCGTCGAAGTTCACCTTGCGGTCCGTCTTGGCCGAGCCGAGCTTGGTGTCGAACACGAAGGCGTCCGCTCCCGCCCCGCCCGTGAGCACGTCGTTGCCAGAGCCGCCGCCGATCCGGTCCGCGAAGGCATCGCCCGTGAGCTGGTCCTTGGCCTTGCTGCCGGTGAGCTTGGACAGAGCGGCTGCGTTGCGGGTCATGGTGCCGGTCGGCAGGTCGATGAGGTAGGGCACGGCCCAGGTGGTGCCGGCTTCCTGCACGGTGACGAGGGCGGCCTTAGGCCCGGCGCTCGCATAGGTGTGGCTGAAGGCAACGCTGCCGCCAACGGGCGCGAGGGTGCTGGTGGTGCCGTCGCCCCAGGCGAGGCTGACGCTGGAGGCATTGCCCACGCCAAGGCGCAGCTCGACCGAGCGGCCCTCCGCGATGGCGCGGCCCTCGGCCAGGCGGGCGGTGTCCACCAGGAAGATGTCCTGGCGGCCGTTGCCGTCGCCGGGCACGAGGTTGCCGGAGGGGCTGTCGAATAGCACGAAGCGCCCGTCCGGGCTCATCGTGGCGTTGGAGCTGCTGCTGACGCCCCCGGTGCCATCCGCCGCGGCGGAGATCCGGGTGATGGTGCCCGTCACGAGGTCTTTGCGGAAGACATCCTGGCGATTGTTCGTGTCGCCGGCCACGAGGTTGCTGGCCTCGCTTTCGAACACCACGTAGCGCCCGTCCGCGCTCACCGCGGCATCGTAGCTGTTGTTGTTCCCCTGTGTGCCGTCGGCGGCGGTGGAGACGCGGGTGATCGCCCCTGTCTGCAGATCCTTGAGGAAGATGTCCTGCGAGTCGTTGGTATCGCCGGCCACCAGATTGTTGGCTTCGCTTTCGAACACCACGAAACGCCCGTCCGGGCTCACCTTGGCATTGTAGCTGTCGCGGTTCCCCTCGGTGCCGTCGAGGGCCGTGGAGATGCGCGTGATCGTTTGCGTCTGGAGGTCCTTGAGGAAGATGTCCTGCAAGCCGTTATTGTCATCGGCCACGAGGTTGTCCGCAAAGCTAGCGAACACCACGAAGCGCCCGTCCGCGCTCACACTGGGATTGTAGCTGCCGCCATTCGCCTCGACGGTCTCCGTCTCGGTCTCGGTGGCGGTGATGCGGGTGATCGTGCCCTTCAGCAGGTCTCTGATGAAGATGTCCTGCGAGTCGTTGGTGTCGTCGTCCACGAGGTTATCGGCAAAGCTTTCGAACACCACGAAGCGCTCGTTGGCGCTCACCATGGCATTGTAGCTATCGCTGTTCCCCTGGGTGCCGTCGGCCGCGCTGGAGATGCGGGTGATCGCTCCAGTGGCCAAGTTCTTGAGGAAGACGTCATGGAAACCGTCGGCGTCATCGGCCACGAGGTTGCTGGCCTGGCTGTCGAACACCACGAAGCGCCCATCCGCGCTCGCCGTGGCATTGTGGCTGTCGCCGTTCCCCTGGATGCCGCCGGCGGTGGCGGAGATCTGCGTGACCGCTCCCGTCGCCAAGTCCTTCACGAAGATGTCCTGGCGGCCGTTGATGTCCCCGACCACGAGATTCTTGGCAGCGCTCTCGAAGACGAGGAAGCGCCCGTCGGCGGTCAGCGTGGCATTGTGGCTGTTGCCGTTGCCCTGGGCGCCGTCGGCGGCCGTGGAGAGCCGCTTGATCACGAGATTGGGGTCAGGACGGAGAACCGCTTGCACGTTCAAGGTCAGGGACACGGTGGGCCTCCGTCCGAAGTGGAATATTATTCTATTACTTAGATCGGCGGAAACGACTTGGCAATGGAGGGCCGGCCCACGCATGACGGTGCCGCCCGCCTCGTCCCGTGGCCCCCAAAACCCGGTGAGCGTCGCGCAGGGTCTGACCCCCGTCGTACGGAGGTGGCGCCTCGTGGGGCCCTCGTAACCCCTGTCGCCAACAGGCGAAAAGCTGAGTTTAGACTGTCGTCTCTGGAGGCTGCGAGCTGGGGACGGCGATGTGGCCCCATCGAAATCGACGGGCCTTCGCTGGTGTCGACCCAGCAGCGCATCGGGCCGCGTCGGGTGCGGAGGCGGGGCGTCCTCAAACGAGGAACGAGGTCAGGCTGTGCCGCCCTTAGGCCAAAGTATAAACGCGCCTTCGACGATGCTCGGCTCGGGAGGGGCCGCCAGAGGCGGGGATGATCCATCCGGGCTGTCTGAACCGGGTGCGGGGTCGGTCGCCGTGCCGCCAGAGGCGAGCCGGTCTGCCCGGTCTCGTCGGGCGCGCGGGGGCGACGGCGATGCGCCGGGACAAGACCGAGGCGCAGCTCGCACGGGCGCTCGGGGATGAAATCGGCAGGCGCGAAACGATCGGTAATCCCGCAGGACGGAACGGCCAGCGCCGGAGGGCTCCGGGCTGTCCGGGGTGTCCTGTCGAGGACGGTCGAGCACCGGCTGCGGCAAGCGGTTCGGAGGGCTCGAGGATGCGCGGGATCGTTTGCGCTCTTGATGGGAGCGGCCCCTTTCCCGTGGTCGTCCCCACGGCAGGGGCTGAGATCGTCTTAGGTCCCTCTCATGTGAGAGGGAGCGGGACGCCGAGGCGCCGGGTG